>Ga0134127_10000010_pt1 | contig 399158 bp, 337 predicted proteins | sample KB31753_FD_96459 | JGI IMG/M metagenome (GOLD analysis project Ga0134127, IMG submission 96459) | Terrestrial soil microbial communities with excess Nitrogen fertilizer from Kellogg Biological Station, Michigan, USA - KB3-175-3 | ecosystem: Environmental > Terrestrial > Soil > Unclassified ...
CTGACCTACTGGCGCGCCCACCTCGACGGCGCGCCCGCCACGCTCGACTTGCCCACCGCGCGCCCCCGCCCCCGCCTCCAGTCCTTCGCCGGCGACCGCCATCACTTCGTCCTCTCACCCGAGCAAGCTGCGGCCGTGAAGAGGTTTTGCCAAACGCACGATGTCACGCTCTACATGACGATGCTGGCGACGTTTGCGCTGGTGCTGTTCCGCTACACAGGCGAGCGGGACATTGTCGTGGGATCGCCCGTGGCCAATCGTCAGGACGTGGATCTCGAACCGCTCATTGGATTCTTCGTCAACACGCTGGCCTTGCGCGTCCGAGTGCAGCCCGAGCGCCCGTTTACCGAGCTGCTTGCACAGGTAAGACGGGTGGCGCTCGACGCCTATCGCTATCAGGACCTGCCGCTTGGCCGGCTCGTAGAGGCGCTCGCGCCCAAACGACGCCTGGACAGGCCGCCGCTATTCCAGGTCTGGCTGGCAGTCGTCAACGCTCCGAACGCGCAGGACGCCGCTCGCGCCGCCGGTGAGTTCATTTCCACTCCGGGCGTGGCGATGACGCCCTCGCGCTTCGTGGCAGCCGATGACCATCCGACAGTCCGATTCGACGTCGAGGTCCATGTCTGGGAATCGTCGAACCAGATCGGCATCACCTGGGTGTACAACCGAGACCTGTTCGATCGCTCCTGGATCGCGCAGCTCGCGGCCCACCACATGCAACTGATCGAGGCGGCGGACGCCGAGCCGAATCGGCCCGCCGGCCAGCTCGAAATGCTCACGGCGGATGACTACGCGCGGTTCGATCGCTGGAATGCCAGCCAAGAGCTCCCTGACGAAGGCCAGCGCCGATGACACCGAGCCCAACCTATAACGTCGTCTATCACGTCACGACCATGAATCACTGGCAGGCGATTTTCGACGAACAGCTGGAGGCGCTCGGCGCCAATCGTCACATCAAGGCCCTTTACGTCACAGTCGGCGCGACGAGTGACAGCAGTCTCGCGACAGCGACCGAGGTACTGGCTGGCCTTCGCACGAGACTACCAGGTGTGCCTTCAATCCCGATGGCGTGCCGGCCCGATGCCTATGAACACACCGCGTTGACTATGGTCGATGATCTCGCGCGGGCCGACCGCGCGGCCGTCCTGTACTTCCATATGAAGGGCGTCAGTTATTCACCACCGCGCCCACTCATGGAGAACTGGCGCAGGTATCTGAACGACTTCATCGCGCGCGCAGACCAGTGGGCCGATTTTCTCTCTCGAGAACCGTACGATGCATGCGGCCCCTTGCTTCTGCACGACGAGTCGCACGGGATCACCTACTTTGCGGGCAACTTCTGGCTTGCCAGGGCCGAGTATCTGCGCGAGCTTCCTCGTTACGCGCACTTCATCCGCGCACCCGGCCTGAAGACGTTCAGCCCCGGGTCTCGCCACCTCGCCGAAGTCGCCGTGAACCGTACCGGCCGGATGCGAGGCTACGCCACCGACGGCACGTCGCTGACTCGGAACGTTGACACGCCCACGGCGTTGGCCATCCGGCAGTGCGTCGAGTGATTAGTCACTTCGTCACGACTGTACGAAATCGCTCCGGCCGGCTGACCGCGAGATCGTGACGCTCGAACACGCGCAGCACCATCGCGTGTGGAGTACCGATGTCACGAGTTACGAGCAGCGACGGCACCTGCGAATAGCGTTCCAGAAGACGGGGGTCCAGGGCTATCAGGCCCGACACGGTGCGCAAGTTCGGTTTCCGGCCCGTTCCGCTGGGCAGTGTCGTCAACAACTGATTGAGCACGATTACGTCTGGCTTCAGATCGAACACGTGATCGACCGCGTCGCCGAGCGTCCATTTGCGATGCGGCTCGTCCCACATCGCATTGATTGCAGCATCGCCCGCCGCACGAATGAACCGATGCGCTGTTTCCGCCCCAGGCCGCTGCAGCCCGTGATTGAAGAGAGGTAGTCCCGTCGGCCTGTACGTCAAGCCCAGCGAATCTATGAAGAACTTGTCTTTCCCGGCGTACCAAGGCGCCTGTCCCATCTGGTCGTACACCACGGTGATGCCAGGCGGGTAGCGCTGGGCGAAAAACCTCCCAGTGCGCCACTGCCAGTTCGCGCGAATTCGATCCTCACGCACCGGCGCGGCCGGTACCTCGCCAGCCAGGATCTGGCGAATGCGGGTGAAAATCACCCGTGGATCGGCGGTATCCGAAAGCCGCGCGACCACGATATTGGGCCTCAGCCAGATCCGCGGATAGTACGAGGGCTGGAGGACCGGTGAGCCGACGAGCATCCAGCCAGCAGTGACGCAAAGAATCCAGACCATTCCGGTGCGCCAGCGCGGGCGTACCGCCACCAAACGATCCAGACCCGCCACCATGATGACGTAGACCAGCGACAGCGCCGGAACCAGGTGCCTGTTGTAGGGCTTCTGCGCATCACCCTCGCCAGTCAGGAGCGCCCAGACGGCCAACGGCGCCACGAGCACCACCAGGAGCACGAGCGGTCGCGACCATTGACGGCGTTTGCTGAGCCCGGCTACGGCGAGAAGTCCGGGTATCCAAAGCCCGGACCACGCCCAAAACAACGCGGTGTCGATCACGCCCAGGCCGCTGTCCGCCTTGATGTACAGCGCGTGCGGAAAGAAGTCGTGGAAATAGTACAGACGCCACAGGTGACTTAGCACCAGGCCACCAATGACGATCGCCGCATTCGCGGTATGGCGTCGCCACCGTTCGCGATCGATCACGGGCACGAGCAGCAAGCTCGGCAAAAGGATGAAGGCCTCCGCACGAGACAAGACCGCGAGCAGCCCGGCCACTCCCCACCATCTTCTGTAACGTTCGTTGACGATGGCGAGGCCCAGCAGGGCCACCGTGAAGATATACAGCGGCGTTTCCAGTCCGCGCAGATTCCAGCAGTAGAACGGCGCGCTCACCGCGAGCAGGAGAGACGGGATGACGCGCAGCGTCTGATTCGCTATCACCTCGTGTGACAGGCGGTACACGACATAGAGCGTCGCGACTCCGAGCAGGAAGCCCAGGAGTTTCGCCATCACGATGAGATCGACAGGCGTCGACGCGCAAAGCGCCAGGAGCGCCACCCACAGGACGCTGCTGCCCGCCTCGATTCGCTCACCGCCGACGTTGAAGACGTAGCCTTGCCCGTTGGCGATGTTGTCAGCCAACCGGAAATATATGAAGGCATCTTCCTCGATCTGGTCGAACACAATCAGCGACACGACGAGATAGAGGCCAAGCACGGCGAGGAAACCTGCGCGGCCGCTGATGAGCCGCTGCAATCGCGTTCTACCTGCCTGTTCCGGGAGCGTGCCCGCTTCCGACGAGGGATGGCTGGTCAGCAGGGTCACGGCTGTCGCTCTCTAGGCGTGGCTGCGGCAATCCCAGACCAGCGCCGGCGCCTGGTCCCGAATAGGCGATACCGCAACGCTGTCAATCTCGATTGCCGCCGCTCGCTGCAAGAGGGTGATCGACATCACGAGGCGGAACCGATTGCGGACGCGCACGACGATTCCTTCCAGGCCAGTGAGCGCGCCGCTCGTGACCCGGGCACGCTGTCCAACGCGGATAAAGGGATGCGGCTCGACGCTGGACTCGGCCACCGCCATCTGCAGCATCCGGACCTCGTCCGCATCCACGGCGAGAGGCACCCGCCCGCAGCACACGAACGATCGAACATGCGGCGTCGTCAGGATGCTGCCGTTGACCGGCGCCGCAAACCGGCAGAAGAGATAGCTCGGGAACAGGGCCGTCTCGCGCTCGACGAGACGCCCTCCGACACGTGCCCAGCTACGGTACTTGGGCACGAACACGTCATAGCCTTTCTGCACGAGCAGCGACTCTGCCGTGAACTCCCTGCCACTGCGAACGACGACGGGATACCAAGTATTGCTCTGGAAAGCGTTCATAGATACCTCACATGGATCGACGTCAGCGACGGCCAGTCTGAGTCTGCAGGCTGCTCATGACAGCCGAACGTCGAATTCGGCTCGATGTTTAAGTTGCTGTTGGCTCACATAGTCTAGATCATTTGTCTACTGTCGTTTCACTGTATGGGTGAATGTAATGAGTAGTTGTATGTATGTGTTGCGGACGACGTGGCTCAGTTTCTATATGTCACGTTAGTACGTACAACTACTGACTCCAGTCCGCGTGGTTGTACGCAAGCCGCGTGAGCGCGTCGTCACGTCGGATTCACACGGCGCGGCGATCCGGAGCCGGCGCGGGATGACGCGGGTTGCGCCGGAAGAAACGGAGAGAGTGAAGGCGGGCGCGCGCCCGCCGGGTTGACTACGGTGACTACTTAGATGGCGCCGGAGGCAGGTCGACCAGGACGATCGGCGCGCGCCAGAATGCAACACGGTTCGAGGCTGAATCGAACACGGTCAACTGACACATGTACTGCCCCGGCGACACGGCCTTGAGCGGCACGGAGAGCCCTATCGAGATGGACGCCGATCCTTGCACGGGCGATGCCGTCACTACGACCGGCGCCGTTTCGTACACCTTGGCCTGCCCGCGAAAGAAAGTGAGGTAGGCGGTGAGTGTCCGGGGGCCAGCCCAATCCCGGGGATACGCCTGCAAGTAGAAGTACAAATCCCGGCCGACAGGAAAGACCCGCGTGACGCTTGGCACCAGCTTCTGGCCGTCGACGACCAGGGGATTGACGACGTCGGAGGGCCGCCGCGATACCGTGTGCAGCGAATCGCTCATGGACACTCGCTGGTTGCCCACGACCACGCTGCTGATCGGCAGTTGTTGCTTTTCGCGGTCCAGGTTCGGGATCGCGAAGGTTGCCTCGTACGTACCGATGCGGCCCGTTGTCGCGTCGCGGACGAGCATCTTGATGACGTATCGTCCCGGCAACAGTGTGAAGCCCGTTTCGTACAAGAGCGGGCGGCTCGCGAGATCGGCGGCGGTACCCTCGTCCAGGCGCCGGTCCACCTTGTCCCTCACGTTTCGATAGGTCACGCCATGTTCGTCCTTCACCTCACCGATGAAGTCGATGACGGTTCGCACCGCGCCCTTGCCGCGCGCGCGAACCAATTCCTGTCCGGGGAGCTTGACTATCACCGGCACGTAGTATTCAGCGGCGGTCAGCCGGAAGAAGTTCACTTCCATGGCCAGCGAGATCTCCGTAATGGGATTCTCGAGCATCATGGCTTCTTCGAGCTGCCGTTCCTTCTCCGCGTCCGACCATTCGACGAACGCCCGCTCGCCGTAGTAGCCATCACGATATGAAAGGCGCGCGGACCGGCCGTCTTTGAGCCTGACTCGAACCTGTCTGAATTTCCCGTCGGCTTTCGCGTTCTGGCTGTAGTAGCCGAGGATGTAGTAGCTGGTCGCGGCCTCCGCGGCGTCGACGATGCCGCGCGAGAGATCGTTCGTATCAAAGGTGGCGCGACCGCCGGTATCGTTTGCCAACGCGTACAGCGTGTCCTGCTGGGACTGCGCTCGCACCGTCAGCGACCGGCCGAACGTCCCGGAGAAGATGCTCATGCCGCTCGGCGATGACACGTTGGCGTTGCCGAGAGGCGCGGTGGCCACGAGACCGCGCGCATCGACCGGGTTGATGGTCACGTTCGATCGGACCGCTTCGTTGATGGTGGCGCGGAGTTGGGCCTGATTGTCGATGCCGTTGAGGCGGATCCCGCTGCTGAAGTAGATGAGCGTTTTCTGCTCGGCCCCCGGCCGCAGCATGGCGACGGCCGTTTGAAGCGCGGAGAGCTGTCGATCGGTGTTGAAGATCCGGAACTCGGCATCGTCCTGGCCGAACGCAGTCGCTTCAGCAACGACGTCGGCAATGCCGTCGCCGTTCACGTCACGCCCGTACATCAGCCCCTTGATGGATTCCACGAGCAACGCGCGATCGTCGGTGAACGGCTGCTCGATCTTGACGCCGCCACCCTGAAAGGACATGACCGACACGACGTCAGCCGGCGTGAGATGTTCGTTGACGTACTTCAGCGAGTCGGAGCCGGCGCGGTGCAGGTCCGGCGCGGGCATGGCCGACAAGTCGAAATACAGGACGACCAGTCGCCGGTTGCTGTAGTTGATCTCCGGCGTCACCGGAGCGGCGACGTCCTGGCCGCGGGCGGGTGCGGCTTTCGGCGTCGCCGAAGGCAGCGCCGTGACCGGCGTGTCAGTACCGGCGCCGGTGAGCCGCTGAAACTCACAAAACGCAACGGTCTGGGCTTGACCATCCTCGAGCAGGATGAAGTCGTCGGCAGTCAGTCCCTCGATGACCTTGCCTTTGTCGTCCTTGACAGTCACTAGCTGGACTATCAGCTTGGTGCTCGCACGAAACGTCGGCCGCTGGTCCTGAGACCGACCCGCGCCGAGCGACACGACGGGAGCAATCGTCAACGCGACTGCGGCGGCGGACCAGACGAGGAGCGACGGTAGGGATCTCACGCTAGAAGCGCAACCTTAGCGCTGTCCGGATGGTGCGCATGGATGCCACCCGATTGGGTAAACCGAATTGCGGGCTGCCGACGACCACGTCGATGCCGGAATAGACGACGCGATTGATCAGGTTATTCACGTCGATACGCCATTCGAGCCTGAGGCGATCGCCGAGTGAAAAGGTCCGCATGAATCGGGCATCGAAGGCGAACTCCGATGGTCCGCGCGCGGAATTCCGTTTCACGGTGCCCCACTGCCCTGGCTCGGGCGGACCATAGGCCGCGGGATTCAAGTACGCCCCCGCCGCGACGTCGCTGACCGGTACGCCGGTGAGACTTGGACGAAGGCCAATGATGCCCGTGCCCTCGACGGGAGCAAGATAGATAGGCGTGAGTGGCAAACCGCTGCCGACCGCGAGGTCGCCGGCTGCGGTCCAGTTCGCGACGAGACGCGCGAACAACCCGCGATTCACGGTTCTCCAGCGCGTGCCGATGGTGTACTGCGCCTGCACGGCCAGGCGGTGCCGCTGATCGAAGCTGGACGGGCCGAGCTCAGCGTCGGGTGCCAGCCAATCTTGCGCGATTGCCGCCCCGGGCAGTCCCTGCGGAACCAGGCTGCCTCCGTCCGCCCCGCCGCCCGCGACCCCAAAGGAAGAGGCGTTGTCGACTGAGTGAGCCAACGTGTACTCCACCCCGGCAGTGAATCCGTTCACGAGACGCCTGCGAACAACGAACTGGGCAGAATGCCGCCTCGACGTTCCGTTGGACATCAGATAGATGAAACCTGACGGGCAGCTGGCGCAAGGATCGACAGCGCCGGCAGGATACGTGTTCGGCAGGATCTGCTGCGGCAGCCGCGATCCGGTGACACCGGCGTAGGTCACGACCGCCGTGAGCGACGCCGGAAGGTTGTGCTGGGCCGACACGTTCCAGGTCTGCGCATAGCCGACGCGAAGCTCGGGATCGACCGCGAACGTGCTGGAAACGCCAGGCACTTCAGTCAGGAAGCCGTTGGCGAGCGTGAACGGAGCGGTGGGATCGTTCGCAACGCTGAAGGTCTGAGACTGCGGCGGTTGCCACGCAAGCCGCCTGGCGATCGCCTCATAGAGACCCGCCGTGCGGTAGATGCCATATCCGCCGCGGATGACCAGCGAAGAGGATCGGAATGGGCGCCAGGTCAAGCCAAGCCGCGGCTGCACACCAGCCCAGTCCGATCGCAATAACGACGAGGGGAACTGCTTACCGGTCAGCTGTCCGAGACCGTCGGCGGCGATCACGGGCGCCGCGTCGCCGAATCCCGGCAAGATATCCAGATTGGATAGACGCCCACGTGACTCGGAGAACGGCGACTCGTACTCCCAACGTACGCCGAGAATGACGGTCAGTCCGGGGTGAAGCCTGAGATCGTCGCTGAAATACACAGCTGTCGAGTACCCGCGCAGGAAGCGTTCCGGAGCACCGAGACTGAGTGCGCTCGTGGATGGAATGCCGAAGAGGAAGTCAGCGAAGTCGTTGCCAGTCGCGGAACCATCGAAGGAGAATCTGCCCCGGGAGCCCGGCTGGCTGAATATATCGACCGTTCGACGCTGAACCAGGGAGCCAAACGTCAGGTTGTGCCGGCCGCGGTTGTAGTAGCCCTCGATGCTGCCGGCGTACTCCATGTCCGAGTCTCTCTCGAATTCGCTTGGTGCGAGGTCGGCCATGCCGCTCGAGAAGATGAGACGCGGCGGTCCCCAGCTCTCGGGGTCCTGGCTGTTCCCGGCGATGCCGGCTTCGCCCGACACGTTAGCCTTGAAAGCAAAAGGCGGCGTGAAGTTCAGGGATCGCCGCCTCAACTCGAACCGTGGGCGAATGGTAAATCGCTGGTTGACCCGGCGGACCCATGTAATGACATTCGTCAGGTTCGATATCTGGCGTTTCTCTGCGAAGCCCAGGAGAGTCGTCGAGCGCCGAATCGACTGCTGCCAGCCGATGTTGCCGACAAGTACGTTGCCAGCAGCGAACTGGTGGGTCAACCGAGCCTCGACACTGTGCTGCAGAAGCTCTGATACCGACGGTGTCTGATAGTTGAATCGTGCACCGTCGAAGTTCGGCAAGGGATAGAGCGCCAGCAATGACGTCGCCTGGGGGCTGCGACGATCAGGTGGAATTCGGGCATCGTCGAACGGCAGTCCCGTGGCTGGGTTGGTGATCTGTACCGGCGCGCCTGAGGAAGTGCGTGACTGCGAGAAATCACCAAGGCGCTCCAACTCCGTCGGGACGATGCCCGACCTCGTTTGCGAGGAGTGATCGTTCTGAAACTGGTAACCGACGTAGAAGTTCGGTGGTGTCCTCATCGTCGGCCATCGGAGCGGTCCACCGAGCGACCCCGACACGTGGACATCTCGAAAGTCCGGACTCGGGCGTCGGTTCCCACCAAACGCAAATGGTCGGGCGTTCCAGGCAGAATCGGCGAGCAAGACATCGAGCCCGCCGGTGTACACGCGCTGGACTCGCCGGCGATTGTTCCCAAAGGCCGTTGGCTGCGAAAACGCAGACGCCGCTGCGTTCTGAACACTGCCGTTGATCAACAGGCCGGCAGCTTCCGGTAGCGGCGTCTCGATCTTCGTGACGCGGGGCTCCGGCGGGCTGGCCTGGATCTCGCGGAAGGCTGCGGTCTGGAATACCGGCACCTTCGCGCCGGCTGGTGCCGGCTCACCCATCGGCGCGAGAGCCAAATCCCAAATCTCGGGTGGCGACCCGGGACCTACGGTCACCGACCGCGTCAATGCTGCAAAACCAGACAGCTCGACCGTCAGCGTCCACGCACCAGGTGTCAACCCACTGATGCGATAAGTTCCCTTCTCATCAGTGATGGTGGACTGGGTGATGTCCGCGCGACGGGCAGTGACCGTCGCGCCAGGCACGGGCAGGCCCGCGAATCTCGCCTGGCCGGAGATGTCATGTCGAGCGGACGCGACGGTGCCTGCTTGCCCCAGGATCAAGACCAGCCAGGCTATTGCTATCGCCATCGCGCTGCCATCAATAGCGTGTTATGTGGTTCGCCGCAGGTTCATCACCAGATGGTCCCTGCTAGACGAGTCGCCGAATCCACCACAAGTACCTCGACCGGTCCCTTGAGCGCCTGAAGCTTGAGCCCGAGCTGGTCTTCGAGTGCGGTCGGCAACGACACCCCTGTTTCGGCCGCAGGATTCGGCACCGTACCGCCAGCGCTCAGGATGAACGGAGGCGTGAACTCGATGTGGGCGTCGAAGCGGCCATCGAGCTTCGTCTGGTCATAAACCAGCTTGGCGACCGCGGGGGACAGTTGCAAGTAGCTCGCGATCTCCGGGATCGTGACTCCGCGGGCGGTGATCTTACCCGGTCCTGCCGAAGTCAGCCCGCACCGCTGCTCCGGCGCGGCGCCAGCAGCCCTTCCCGCCTCACAATCCAAAGTCGATGGCTTGAGTTGCGGTCCGAGGCGGCGATCGGGGCGCGCCATGACGAGGTGAAACAACTGCATTTCCCGGTTCTCGAAATGAGTCTTCAGCTTGAAGCGTTCCTCGATCAGCGTCCGAAGCATCGCAAAGCTCCGCGCGAGCGCCACGTTGGGATCCGGATCGTGCTCGCTCGGGGCCTGCGCCTCGATGTCGAACATGTCCGAATCCAGCCACTCCGGACCGCCGACAATCTGATCGCTCGGCTTCTTGAACCGTTCCGGCCCGTAGGCAATACGAATCAGTCCGCGCAAGGGCATCCGAGTGACCACGAACTTTCCGCCAGGAAGGTTGCGGTAGCTCTGACGGCCGGTTTTCTCCTTGTTCTGTCGAACGGAAGCCACCTCGAATGCCGGCGCCTGTTGTGGCGACGCCGACTGGCCGCGAACAACCACCGGCGACAGTCCGCCGAGACCGGCCGTTGCAACTAGCGCGCAGAGTGCGAACAAATACTTTGGCAACCGATGAGTAGTCAGAACCATATGTTCCTCAGCCTTCGCTTTAGGTGACGTTCAACTTCAATACTTGTCTCGTCGAGCCTGCCTCGTTCCCAGCGGGGTCGGCTACCGCAGCGACACCTTCCCGATCCGGCAGCGAGAGCGTCACGGGAAAGTGTTCGGTAATGATGGCCACAGGCCGGCCCCCGCCACAAATACGATAAGTTCGCGTAACAAACTCTCCTGGTGTCGCCATGAACTGCCGCGGAATATCCGCGTGCGGTCCTCGAAACTCCAAAAGCTCTCTGCGGCTCTCGAGATGAAACGCCCGAGCCAGCCGCCCGATCGGTTCTTCGGTCTGCCACAATGCGGCTCGAAAATCCGGACCGAATCGGTCGACAGCGATCTGCGACTCTGCGTATACGTAAATTCGGCTGCTGCGCCTCCCCCGCAAGGCGATCTGGCGCTCCAGCACGGTGTCATCTGGCATGCACTCGAGCGCGGAGTGGACGGCCCGGCCCTTCCGAACTTCCTGTCCGCACTTGACCATATCCATGGTCTCGAGGAAAACGGCGCCCAGAAGTTCCGTCAGCGTCCCATCACTGGCGAGAAGCGCTCGCTGCAGCACATTCAGGGAGCGAAACTCAGGCACGTTCACCAAGCTGCCAAACTCATTCATCGCAACTTGGCCCGCAGAGTATCGACAATATCTAATCGTGCGGGACAAGAACTGTCGTTTATTGTTGCGGAACCAAGGGAGCGCTACATTGCATTGAATCCTCCGTTCATTCGCTCTTACATTGACGTCACTCAGACGGCGACGATGACACGAAGCGACCGGCGTCAGGAAGAGGCCCGCCAGCGATGACGCGAGCGCGACGCGTACTCATCACGACTCCTCCAGGGTATGGGCATATTCTGCCACTAGTTCCGCTGGCGTGGGCTATCCGCGCGGCGGGCCACCAGGTTCTCATCGCCGCGTGCGGAGTGTCGGTCCGGGCCGCGTTTCGGGCGGGATTGACCGCGGTGGATATCGGGATCGGCGCCGATATCGAGGCCATTCAGGAAAGCCATCAGGAACGTTACTGGCACTCCGCCGAGCCGGAACAGCCATGCCAGCTTCCGGGCTCGCCGCTTTTCTCCGAGCTGTGCCGGAAGACTTCGTCCCGGCTCGTCGAGGCTGCTCGTAGCTGGAGAGCCGACATCATTATTTATGGACCAGAAGCGCCGGCGGCACTCGCGGTCGCATCCCTGCTCGGGATTCCCGCCGTATTCGTAAGCATCGGTCTGGCTCATACCCCTGAGCTCATGGCTTCTAGGTACCCGATCACAGATTTGGCGCTCGATGCATATGGCTTGCAGGTACTGCCCAATCCGGCGGCTTGGATCGACATGACTCCGCCGAGCCTACGGTCTAGCCGGACAGCCGGCTGGGCTATGCGCCACATCACCTATGGTGGAGGCGAGACCCTCGCGTCTGAGGACGCGCCTTCGGCCCGGCCCCTTGTCGCGGTAACACTCGGAACCGTGATTCCATTCGTGTTCGGCCTGAAGCCTTTGCGGGCCGTGATGCACGCTGCTCGGAGCGTCGATGCGAACTTCGTGGTCGTCCACGGCACGACGCATACGCGGGATCTCGGTACGCTCCCCTCGAATGTAGAAACGGTGTCCTGGATTCCCATCGACAGGTTGCTGTCGGGGTGCTGCGCCACGGTGCACCATGGGGGTTTCGGTACGACGATGGCCAGCCTCAGTCACGGCGTACCTCAGATGATGCTCCCCCTCGGTGCCGATCACTTCTGCAACGCGGAACTGGTCACACGACAGGGGGCCGGCGTGCGCGCGACACCGGAGAGCCTCGATGCTGACGCGCTGAGACATCTCTTGAATGATCAGACTCTGCGCCAGTCCGCATTCTCGCTGCAGCGGGAGATCGCCCACATGCCGCCACCGTCCGACGTCGTCTCGCGGCTTGTCGACCTGGCCGGCTAGATGCCATCTCATGAACGGTTGAGCGGGATGCGCTCTCCCCAGCGATTCACTTGAACCGCGGGCGGGCGAACCGCAAGGATTTGCCAGGCGCTCCTGCGCCCGCAGATCTCGAGGCTGGCTGATCCAATTGAAGCCAGCGGCGCCCACGCTCGTCCGGAAAGGCTCGGAGCAAGGCCTCGCGCTGCCGGTCGAGCTCACGGAGTCGGAGTCTCGCGGCCTCTCTCCGGAGATACATGGCCGAGTGAGAACGTTCGACTGCCATAACTAACAAGCCTCTGCCGACGGAATGCAGAGCACCTGACAGTGCCCGGCCTGGTCCTGATTCCACGGTTCATCCCCAGTCGGCTCCCACTCGCAACAACGTGATGACCCCATAGTCGCCTCCTTCGAACAGCAAACTAACGCTGGTCGTGACCCTTCCGTATGTATGAACGGACGGCTTTTTATGACACCGCCATGGCTGGACAGCAACCCTATTTTGTCGTCCGTACAACTACGTAGGTGCGGCTCCTTATGCTGTGATGATGCAGGACAACGTCAACGTCCTCAGCGTCTGGAACACGCGCCGTCGCTATAGATCCAAAGTAAGTGCTCTACTTCGTCCACGACATGCAGACGGTAACGGACAGGTGTGTCAGGACGGGTCATTACGTGCCGCCTTGACCGTCTTTCCGAGAGGGATGCGTCAGGCGTTCGCCCTCAAAACCCAGCGCCGAGGCGATACCAGCGGAAGTGCTCGAAGATCTGGACCCGATCTTCGTCCTCGATTCGCATCCGTCCCCGCTCTCGCGCAATGACACCGATCACGTCGGCGTCGGGATCGCTGAAGCGATCAAGCACGCGTGCAACAGCGGCTCGGAGTGCTGCATCCAGGAACCGCCGCTGAAGGCAACGAGTTTCAGCAAGGCGTAGAGGGGCAGAGGCGCGAGAGGCAGATCAGGCCTTCCTCTGGCCGCGTAGATCTCCGTCTCTTCGGCCCGGAAGAAATGTGTGCGGCGTTCTGCCGCATCTGCCCCGGTGAGTGCCCAAGGCTGTCCTCGTTCGGCCAGAACTGTTCGGAGGCTCGTCCAGATTTCCGGCTTCCCTTCGGCTCGAACCGATTCAGAATCCGTTCGGGCCGGCCGTGTCACCGGTCCACCCGGAATGAAGTGTTACCTATGTCTCCGGAATGGACCCTGAGTGAGGTGGCGGAGAGGGTGGGAGTCTTTTCGCAAGATGCACGAAACCCCAATGGATACGGGCATTTTCAGCGCAACAGTCGCCAGGCCAACGATTTAGCGTCTTCTAATTCCTGCCGACGTTCGCGTCCGTTTGCGCCTGTTTGCCGGTTTTGCCAGCGCGATGTCACTCAGAATGTCGCTCGACCAGATGGACTCGGCTGGCGTGCTCGCAGGAAGTTGATTACGGCCTCTCAGAGGTCGGAGGAAGCGGCCGGATGCGCACGCGATCGCGTTCCACGACCGCGAAGATCCCGGACCAGTCGTCGCGTGAGGTGAGGGCGGCGACGATTATCTCGTTGTCCGCCTCTGGGTCGCGCCAGTCGAGTCGAATCAGCACGACACCGCACTGAGCTGGCAGACCAGATCGAAACGCGAGATCGCCGAAGTCTGTGTCGGCTGTGACCACGACTCGTTGCTCGGTCTGTGCCTGAGCCAGAACAACCGAGTCCTTAGCTCCCGGCATCGCTTCCTTGATCCAGACTACATCGTGACCGCGCTCACGGAGCGCAGCGACAACTGGACCCGGCACGTTCTCGTTGGCGAGAAAACGCATGCGGCCGAGTTAGCCCTTGAGGGCGAACATTCGCTCAGAACGGAGCACTTCGCGGGCGTACGCAAGACAGGCGTGGATGTCGTCAGCCGTAAGGTGGTCGTACTGCTGACGGATCTGGTCCGCCGTATAGCCGGCCGCGAGCAGATCCATGACCAGCTCGACGCTGACGCGCGTGCCCTTGATAACGGGCTTACCGACAAGCACATTGGCGTCGGCAACGATACGACTTCGCCAGTCCATGGGTCCTCCGATGTCAGCCCGACGTGACCATTATGCGGCATGTTCCGACGATAGGGCCCGGTGGTCGGGCCTAGTCGTATTCAATCGTAAGTTCCCGTCGGACGGTCGCCTTCCCCATCGCCGAGGCGTTCACGACGTAACCGATGGCTCGGTAACCCCGCAGCCTGCGCTCGAACATTCGTCGCAGCATCGGCACACTCCGATCGACGTAGTCGAACACCCGGACCTCGGTCTTTCCCACATGCTGGCGATGGAGCCGGCCGGCGTACTGCGCCAGAGTGCCCTTCCATGACACGGGCAGGGCCAAAAAGAGGGTGTCTAGTCGTCGGTCATCGAAACCCTCTCCAATGAATCTGCCAGTCGCGAGGACCACACGCTCCTGATCGAGAGGAATTGATTTGAGTTGTTCGCGTGCTTGCTGGCGCGCTCGTGCTGTCATGCCGCCGCGCAGAACCACAAGATTCCGCGAGACACCGCGTAGCTTCATTTCGAAGAACTCAAGATGATCGCGCCGTTCTGTCAACAGTAGCGGTGATCGACCTTCCTCTAGCGCGGCAATGACGTCATCGAGGATTAGCTCATTGCGTGCGTCGTCAGAGGCGAGAGCCGCGTACCTTTTCTGGATCGGCAGCTCGGAGGCCTCGGTCGACGGCTGATACGACGTCGTTCGCACGATGACCGACCGCTTGAAGGTGGTCTCCGTCGCGCCGGCGCGATCGGAGACGGTGAACCGTACGGGTCCGAGCTGCATTTCGATGATCGGTTGGTGACCATCTCGTCGCTGCGGCGTCGCCGTGAGTCCGACGACGAACCTGGCTTTGACCGCGTTCAGGACGCGCTCGAAGGACACCGCTGGCACGTGATGACACTCGTCGACGATGACCTGACCGTACCGCCCAACCTGGTCATCAATCTGACCGCCACGAACGAGACTCTGCATCATCGCGACATCGATCACTCCCGTCGGCCGACGCTTACCGGCTCCGACCTGTCCGATGTCTGAGTGCGGGAGCCCAAGGAAGAGTGCCAGTTGGGTCCGCCATTGTTCGAGTAGGGGCTGGCGATGGACCAGGACGAGGGTAGGCCGCTTTCGCGCCGCAACCAAATAGGTGCCGACCACCGTCTTGCCGGTGCCCGGCGGCGCGACGAAGACGCCGATGTCGTGGGCGAGAATGGCGTCAGCTGCCTTGCCTTGGACAGAAGTCAGTTGCCCCACGAATTGAAGGCTCGGACCTGAAGTATCAACACGATCGTCTGTCAGCTCGAGGCGACTCCCGAGAGCGAGCAGTAATTCTTCGAGCGCGCTCTGACATCCACGCGGGAGAGCAACGTAGTTCGGCTGATCTTCAGCGCAGGTAATCACGCGCGGTGTCAGGGCAGTGGACAGACGGAGATTCTGTTTCTTGTAGAACTCCGGATTTTGAAATGCTGCGAGGCGCTTGATGGCATTGAGAACGCTGGACGGCAGCCCAGATTTCTCGAGCTGAATCCGTGCGGCCAAGACACCGCGGACCGAATCGGGAAGAGGATCACATGTCTCGGGAACATGGACACGATGTGAGGCAGGCGGGGCCCAGACCAACTCGTCGGCCTCAGCGTCCACGGGAATACGGAGACCGATGATCCGTCCGTTCCGAGAAGCGTCCGATACCAGCGCGTCAACTTGCGAGCGAGTCAGGCGGGGCGCCTGCGCAAGGAATGCCCATTGATCGGCATGGGGTGAGAGCGCAGGCGTGTTCGTGTCCAGAAACACCGAACGGCCGAGGCCGCGAGGCTCCTGTTGAAGCGGAAGCGCGATGAGGTTTCCGAAGCCGCCCTTTGGCATCGTGTCCTGGTTTGGAAACAGTCGGTCGTACGACTGCATGGCCAGTTGGTGGCGGGCGGCCATCGTTGCCGTGATAAGCGTCGAGGCCATCTGGCGTGCGACCACAGCTGGGATCGGTTCGTTGAAGAAAAACCAGGCGTGGGCGCCGTTCCCTGAACGAGAGCACTCAACAGCGACAGGGAATGCCGCCTGTCGACACGTATCGACGAAGGCTCGCACATCGTCCATCCAAGCGGGACCATCGAAATCAGCCGCGACAAACCAGCAAGTCTCGTCCCGAAGCAGCGGATAGACACCCATGACATGCCGCCCCTGCAGGTGATCGAGTACCGCCGAATCATCGGCCCGGAGAAATGCCTGATTGGGACATTCGCCGCACTTGATTCGCGGAAGATCGCACACGCCTTTGACGAACTTGTTGGCGCAGGCAGGGGTGTAGCCAGCCTTCGCCGTCTTCTTGCTCACGAATCGGATTGGGTAAACGTCCTCCCGCCCGCGAAAAAGGCTCCGAAAGATAGCGACCTTGGCGGACGATGACAGCGGGACTGTCGTCGCGGCGTGTTCGACCGTGCTGGATTGAACTGAGTTTGGTTCGCGTTCCGTCTCCCGTCGCCTGAGGGCAGCTTCGAGTGACTCTAACTGCGAACGTGCGTGCCTGGTCTCTGCTTCGAGCTGGGCCAGGCGCTGGGTGGTGTCAGCGATATCCTGTCGAAGCGAGTCCGGGTTGGGTCGGTCTTCCACACCGTGAGCGTGCCCCGACCGGGCTCGGCGAGGCAAGCCCGGTCCGGGGATCGCCGATGTCACCAGAAATGCCTCCCGCCGTCTTCTCCGCCATGTTTTCAGAGGCGAAGACGACCGGAATCATTTAGGAAACTAGAGCGAAACGAGGCGAGTTGGTTGAGAGAATGGCGGAGAGGGTGGGATTCGCAGCCGAGCGTCGAATCCAGTAACTCCTGCAACATCAATACTTACCAGCGGATACGCGGCTTCATTCAAACCTCCAGAACCTCCAGAATCGATCTAAATCACCGCCTGGACCCCCGTAATACCCCCGCGGATTGTGCGACCCTTGACGCACTTCAAGCAACGCGAATCTGGGGCGCCGTTCGCGACGTTTTTGGAAAGCCCATTCGTGAGGCGAGCGTCGCTTGTCCTGATGGAGCGGGCGCGCAGCGGCGAAGCGGATGCGATCACCCACTCGCCGCTCGATGGCTTGCGCGGCTGCGTCGATGGCCGAGGTCATCAAGCAGGCCTTGCGCATCACCTGGTCGCTGCAGTGCTAGCTGCCACCGCGCCGCGCCACGACGTCCACGGTCCGCTGAAGTCCAGCAGACCTGCGGGTAGCGGCAGCCAGTCCGCGTAGTCGGGGTAGGCGCGCAAGCCATCGATGAACAGTGGCACGCCCGCCGGCCGCGCCGGCGCGTCTGGCCGACCCGCAAGTCGAGCCAGTGCCGCGCCATCAGGCAGCGTGGGGAAGAACCTCATCAGATTGCCCGCCGCGATGCCGACATCCTTCTTGCGGCTGCGGCGCAGCGCTTGATAGGCGACCAGCGACGAGCCGATTGGGTCGATCCACTTGGCGTGCAGCAGTTCGTTCAGTTGCTCCGATGACATCTCCCTGGCGATGTCGCTGCGCTGCCGGAACGCGCGACCCGCAGTCGCCAGAGCCCGCATATCGTTGAGCGGACGGAACCGGCTCCGGACACGGCCGCTGATCTCCGGGGGCAGCTGCTTGATGAGATGACCCAGTGGCAAAAGGAACTGCGATACACGCACCGCGTTGTCCGTGTCGACGCTGATCGTCACCAGCGTTGCGCGGTTCGCCGTCGCGAGACTTGCCACCGTCCACGCCGGCTGTTTGGGCAACCTGAACGAGAACAGTTTCGGCCCCGGTGTGCTCTCGATACGCAGGTGGCGGATACCCGCCATCGCCTTCACCTTCTCGACGACCTGCCACTTGAGAGACGAGACCGCGGCATCAGCCACGGCGACTTCCAGCCGGACGTCAGTGGCCAGGCCAGCCATGACATAGATCGGCGACGCACCGGCGGGCTCGTTACTGAAGTCGCACAGCGGCAGAAGGCCGATCTTTTCGTATTGGCCCGGATGAGTAGAGAGAATGCGGCCGCCGCCGAGGATCGCCAGCCACACGTCGAGGTCCATGTCGGTGACCTCACCTTGCAGCTGCTCCGAGAAGTCGACGCCGGCGGCGCTGTGCGGCAAGAGCGCGGCAATCGACCGATGCGGCAGGCTGACGCTCCACGCCGGGGTGGGCGGGCCCGGCACGATCTTCACGTCGGGCCCACCGGCGCGGGTCGCGAGCCTCAGCCGCGGCCACGCACCGCGGGTCACGCCGGCCCGGGTCTTGGAGAACGTGAGCGACGTGTCCTCGAACACGGGGATGGGCACCAGCACGTCGGGGAAGATTGTGACGCCCTCAATGGTCACACCGATGGCGTAGTTGTCCGGCTCCAGTTCGAGTGTCGTCGCCGGCAGGGAGAGTGTTCTCTTCTCCACGCCGCCTCGGTCACGCTTGAGCAACAGCGTCCCCGCGTCGCCGGGCGTCGCCCCTTCGACCAGAACAGTGCAGGTCTTGAGCGGAATCGGTCGAATGGTTGTAATCACGGCGTCCGTTGGCAGCACTTCGCCGGTGGCGTTCGTCGTTGCCTTCTGCTTGCGCAGCGTTTTGCCAATGTACTTGGAGAGCGATCCGAAGTGCACGACCATCGCGTCCGTCAGACCGGCCAGGTATTCCTTCGCCTCACCGGTGCCGCGCAGGCCATCGAGTAACGCCTTGGGAAACTCGTCTGACACTGCGGCGACGGCCCCTTGAACCGTCGACTGCAGAACGTATGTGGATGGCTCGCCAGACGCCTCGGTGTCGAGCGTCAATGGCAGTGGGCCGGGTACGACTTTGGTGGCGTCGAGTACGTTCCGACAGGCGTCAACGAAGAAAAAATGGCGGCCGGGACCCATGTGATCGCGGAGCCATGCCACGAGTCCGTTGAACGACAAACAGCATTCGGGCGTCAGATCCGGACGCTCGCATTCGGAGGTAAGGATGTAGTCGGTTTTGCCCTGGAGCTGTGCCGAGAAGGTAAACCCGTGACCGCTGAAGAACACGTAGAGTTCTTCCGTCTCATTGCGTCCGATGTCACGCATCTCGCGCAGGCACTTGCGAATACTCTGGAGGGTGGCCGGCAAGCCGCCATCGACGGCCGGCTCAGAGCAGAAGATCATCTGTGTATCGAATTCTGTCTCGTGGTTCGCTTTTCGGCTTGCGTTCTCCTCGCGCCACTTTCCCAAGAGCCAATCTCTAAAGGCCTGGCCGGCCGCCAACGTACCCGGCAACGACTTGACTATGCCGCCGGTCATGTTGGGGTAGTTCTCGATCGCTATGATCAACGCGCGGTACGCCATCGTCAGCCAGCGTTCCTGATGAAAGAGCCCAGCGCATCGGCGTCGACGGCCTCGTTGCGGTACATGAAGAACCCTGCCCGGTGGATGCCAACGGCCTTGCCGGTCAGCAAATCGAACACTGGCGAGCCGGAGTTGCCCTGCGTCGTCGAGCAGTCGTGGAACAGTGTCGGCGACTCGGTGCCGTCGAGCACTTCGCCAAGCGCGGCGCGCTTGACGCCGAATCTGCCGTTGAAGACACCGGAAAGGAAAAGCGGGTTGTTGCTACGGTCATCAGCGGGATATCCGATCACAACGACCTGTGCTTCGTTCGTCGCGGCGACTGTCGAGACGGCCACGGCATCTCGGCCCAGCTTGGCCGTGCGTAGCAATACCATGTCGAACTTCGGATGGATGGCGGCCACCCCCTCGATCGGCACCACATGCTCTTTTGGATTTGTCGAATCGAGCTCCTGCTTGAGGACGACCCGCGCTGCGCCCGGCCGTAGCACTTCACTTCCCGACGTCAGGGCCGCCAGCACGTGCCGATTCGTTGCCAGCAGACCGTCACCGACGATGAACCCTGTTCCCTTGTGCGAGGTCTTGAGCTCGACACGCCCCACTGAGTAGAGCACCTTGCTGACCAGATCGCGGAACTTGGACCACCGGTCCTTGTCCGCCTGACTGTAGAGCTTGTGATCGCCGTCGTCGGGCAGATCGTCGAGGACGCCATTGCGCGACAGCATGACCGGACGCATGAGCCGAACGACGATCTCCAGTGCCTCAAGCTGCAATGGCGACGGTGCCTGCCCATTCCGCATCAGCTCCAGCGCCGCCTGTGCTTCGGCTTCGCTGTCGGGGATGTTTTCGGGCCCGATGATGGCCCGGACTCTCCTGACGGCATCGACGACATCGAGTTTGCCCAGCGCGCGCTCAGCACGGCGCAGTCGCAATTCGAGTTGCTGTTGCTCGCTATTGCTCATTGTTTGTTAAGCAATGACTTGTTCGTAGATCACCTTGCCTCCGGCGTCACGCACTTCTTCCTTGAGCGTCTTGCCGTCGAGCATCAGCACCGCGTAGCCGTGTGGCGTGAACTTTTCCTCCTCGCCAAGGATCAGCGGGTTCTCGCCTTCCAGGACCACGCAGTCGGGCAGGACGTTGCCCTCCCTCTCAACCGAGTTGCTACGCCTCCAGTCGGCCTTTGCGAACAGGGTTCCCGTTTCCTTCGGCAGCCCAATCGTCTCGCCACGCGCTTGCGGCATGCCTCCGTGTCCAACGCACCGCGCGAGTAGATTGAATTGCGGATCGGGCTTCTGAAAGATCGTGCAGCGATGCTCATGGCCCCAGTACCAGGCGAACACGCGCTTGCTCTTCAGAATCTTATTGAACCCTGGGTGTCCCCAGAGTTTCGCGCCCTGGCTCTCGAAGTGCGAGTACAGCTGATGATGCGAAAAGAAGATGACCTTTCGGTCGCCGGTCTGGGCGATGACTTGCTCGGCCCACTCCACTTGTTTGTCGTCGATGGCGTGGTCGATGTAAGCCACGTCGAGACCAATGAGCGTGAAGTGCTTGTTCTGCATCGCGAAGTAGCTCGACGTCTGACCAAACGCCGGGAGCGTCTGCTCGAAGTACGGCTCGCCGCCCGAATACATGTCGTGGTTCGAGTTCAGGCCGCGATGGACAGCGTCCTTGCGCATCGGCCAAATGTCGAGGAAACGCTGCTTCATCTCGCGCTTCGTCCCCGAGTAGTAGACGTCGCCGAGGTGCATCAGCACAGCGAATGGATCGGGATCGCTCTTGATAACCTTCGCGATCTCCGGGGCGCCGTACATCCCAGTACCCCAGTCGCCGACGATGCCGACGCGGGCGACATCGGGGATCGACTCGGGCGTGGTCGATGTCGGACGCATCATCGGATGTTTCCTGACGTGCGTGAGCTTTGCCCACGCCACGGTGGCCCAACCGCCCCAGTCCAGGGTGTCGAACTTGGCTTCGAGCCCGCCCGTGGGCAACGGCTCTAGCCTCAGCGTGCCCTGTTCCCCGGCGGCTATCATGCTTTGGAGCCGCGACGCCTTCCCGTCCTGGGCGGTGGTCAGCACTACCGCACCAGCCTTACGCTCCGCCGTCTCGAGCTTCTTTAGAATGTCGCCCAACGCCGCCATCGCGGTCGCCTTTTGAAGCGGCGTCGCCTCGGGATCGGTGTTAGCCGCATTCTGCAACTCCCCGACGGCCTCGGGGCCGGTCAGGATCTTCTTCACTTCGCGGAAGGTGACGACGACAGGCGCCGTCGGCGCCGGGGGAACCGGATCGCTCATGGAAGGTCCTCGATGAGTTAGACGGACGAGCGCGCCGAGTCTAGCAGAGGAGGTGGAGGGAGCGATCCACCTCCCGCTTCTCGAGATTCGACGCACGTCGGGCGTGAAGGCTCGGCACGTCTGGCCGAATGCGCCCAAGTTCCTTATTTCGAATGCGGGCCAGACCGGTTCCCGCACAGCCGCCTTCACACACTGGTCATGTTCTTCGACGGCGACTGAGTCGCCCGTCGCTCTGAGGATCTCTATCGCTGCTCGGTTATGATGCCCTTGGCGATGCGCTCGGCCAATGCCCGATCGTGCGCAAGGGATTGAGGCCGATCGCCCTGCGATGATGGCGCCATCAGCGACGTACAGATTGCGATGCCCGAACGCCTCGCCCTTATGATCGACGACGCCCTGGGCCGCGTGCTCCACGAGACGCTCGAGCGCCGCCGCCAATGTCGGGCAGGCCGCCGTCCTCGATGAAGATCCACTGGCCTCGGAACGCCCGTTAAGTAGGTCAACCGCCGCGGTGATAGTCGGCCCCCGTGTCGGATTCACCGCACAGCAAAAGTGAATCGCGGGCGTCAGGAAGTCGTCGTTGCTGCTCCAGCTCGACGCGAACTTGGTGCTGAGGCCGGGCAGCGTGCCGGCCTACCGGCACTGGGGGAGAAGCTCCGTGGATCCCAGTGAACCGGCGGCGACAATGACGAGTCGTGAGGTGATGGAACCGAGCGTCAGCCCGACGTTGACGGATCTCGTCGTACGTCACCTGGTAGCCGCCCGCGATGGGCGCGATGCCATGCGCTATGTGCGGGGGCTTGACGTCAGCACGGTTCGTGTCTTTCGCAATCGCGATGTAGTTCAGGTCGAGCGTGTCCCTTGCGTTGACGGGACAGCCGATATCGCAGTCGCCGACGTGTACGCAGATACCTTGTGTCTGGGCGAGGGCGTCGACCCGCAGCTTCGACTTCGCGACATTGTGCGGATCCGGCTGGTCGTAGGTGCACTCGTTATCGAACGTCACGGCCAGATCGAGCTGGGCGGAACCGGTCGCCGTATCCGAGCTTGACGGCCGCCTCCTCGAGCAGCTTGGTGTGAGCAGGCCGCTGGTCGACTGGCCCTTCGGAACTTTGCCGACCTGCATCGTCTTGCCGATGCGCTCGTAGAACCCGTCGAGCGTGCCGCGCCGAGTCTCCGGCGGCCAGCCGCTGTCGAACGTGTCCGGCTTGGCCTCGACCGAGATGTTCGCGTAGACAACTACCACGTGCTCATCCAGGAGCGAGGTAGACGCTGGGTCCTCAAAGGGTTCTCCACCAAGTCTGGTGCCTGGATCCGGGATCGGGAACATTGAGAAAAGCGCAATGGATGGTTCGACCTACGCCGACTTCCGAAGATGTCGGTGATCCAGGGCGCCAGCGTCGGCGGCGGCTCGCTCCGACACGGTGCTCGGACAACGACGGCAAGCCGAAGAGGCCGGCAAGCAGGCGGGCTGGAAGCTGGAGTTCACCGTAACGGCGAGCTCGGCGGACTTGGAGGCCATGCTGCGCGATCCCACGAACGAGGCGCGGCTGGACGGATCGATCTCCTGCCCAGCGCTCTCGCCTCTGCCGTTCCGGGTAACAGGCGGGACGTTTCATCTGCTCGGCACGGATCCGACTCGGGTGCACGCGCGTCAGATGATCTCCGCATGACCGGCCGCGCGCCGGGCGGCTCGTCCTGGAGACTCGACGGATTCAAGCTGATTCAGGACGACCACCATCTCGAGATGTGGGCCGATACGACAACGCTGTTCATGACGATCGCGCGCGAGGCTGGGGGCCGAGGACAGACGATCAGTAAGGGCATCATCCGCATCCTGCCGGCGGACTTCCTGAAGCAGATGACTACGATGGCGGTCACGGGCACGAACAACCCGATCGAGCGGCTGAAGGCACCGGCGGCCTTCGGCAAGTTCTTCGCCGGCGGAATCTTCGACACATGCGGCGGCGTGTTCCAACGGCCGAACGATCTGAAGCCGGACGCCGGGCCGCGCGAACGGCGCCGCTCCGCGTCTCGATGCCAGAGCTGCCTTGTAAACGGCTGCCTTGTTCCACTTTCAGTCCAGCGTCAGGTTGCTAATGTTCATGGATCGCGCCGAGCGCATGGCCGAAGGTCATGCAGAATCATGGCAAGTGCCTTGAGAGCCGTCGCCTCCCGGAGACAGCCGAAATTCATGGTTGGTGCATTGGGTGGAAAAGCGATCGGATTCAATGCGTCAGACCACTGCTGAATACTGTCGATGATTCTTTCGGACAGAAACTCAGATGTCCACTACTGACTGCGGGATTCGGAGCACGCGATACGTCGTCGTCCGAACTGCTGCCTTACCGATTCCGGTGACTAGGCGGTCGGACAAGTCATTAGCAGCCCGCATATGTAAAGGCGGCCCAATGAACGTAGTGGCAGAACGTCGATCCCGATGTATCCCTTTCCAACTCGTCGATCAGGTCTACACCAAGTCTGTCAGTGGCATTCGCGCGGAGAAATGTGACGATTGACGCATTAGGCGAATCACGCATCCAGCGCTGCGCAGCCTGAAGCGCTGCCGTCGGCCTGTGCCCTTCCTTGCGCCAGAGGAAGTAGAAGCGAGACATGAGAATCGCGGTGCTGACATCCGGGACCGCCCAGAGGGATGACACCACTGCGCTGGCTCCAGACTGGAGCATCCCAGACGCGATACTCAGGACCTCATCCGGAAGTCGTGCGCCGATGACACCTGTTTCGCACGCGGACAGTACTGCAATCGTTCCACTAGTGAGACGCGCATCCAGAAGTGCCTGCAGCGACAAGACGCCGTCAGCAAGTTGCAGGCCGCTGGCGAGCGCTTCATCTTCTGCTGCCGTGGCGTGACACGCGAAATGGAGGACCGTGGCGTTACGCATCTCGTTGAGCACAGCGATCACTGTCGCATTCTGGCCCTCGAGTGCTCGCTCGTTTGAGAATACGCGGCGCGCTGCCGCGGTTTCAATCGCCGTATACGGTAGGGGTACGTCATTTTGAGCGAACGCAACCACTAGCAGCGAGTCAGCGTGAATGGGATCGACGAACTGCGCGAGAGAGCGCGCGTTTGGTGCGTAGCGCCAGACGGTTGCATCGAGTGCAGACCCTTCATCTCCTGTTGCGGCATGTAACGGCAGTCGGCCGAGCCCTCCAATAGGCACCAGCACAGCCTCCGGAGCGTTGCCGAGTTCTGCAACTACGTTACGCATGCACGCTTCCCAGCACCAGCGAACTGTTTGATCGAGTGCAGTCTTCCATTTGTCCCAACCAGCCTCCGGACTGGAAGTGACAACGTCACGATAGGCGGCCATGTACCGCTCAACCGCATCATTCACCTGCGCGATCGTGAGGTTCGGAAGAATTGACGGACGGATACTTGCTGTTGCCCCCGATACTATGATGACCACGCCGAAGGCCGATAGTGGCAGAAGGTACACGATCGGTGCCTTCGTTTGTTCGGACGCGGCAAGGATGTCCGAGATCGTGGTGACCCTGGAGAAGGCTGCGCCACCGGTCGCCGCCCGCACTTCGTCCACCGCGCTGTCAACCGATCGGGTCGCGGCTGCAAGCGCGTCCCGTACGTTCTGACCATGGTCGGTGGCGGCACTCAACATCCGCACCTGCTCGGCGGCGGTGCGATAACGCTCCAACAAACGTTGGTCACCCAACCGCTCGAGTTCCGTCAATGCCGCGCGATCGCGACCCAGGACTTCTGTCAGAAGCCGGCCTCGGCCTCGCTCGATTGCGACGATTGCGTCTCCGACTTTCCCGGCCCTAAGTAACGCCTCGGCGGCGAAGAGATGCAAGTCACCAGCTATCGCCAGCCACGCCTTCTTTGCACCGGTCGAGAGTTGAGTTCGCTGTAGTTGCTCCAGCGCGTCGATGCCCCTCAGGAGCACCTCGCCAGCACGCGACCAATTCTCGCGACGCATCTGCGCCGTGCCCAAGGCGCGCGCGGCTCGAACCACGTCAGCTTGACCTGCACCGCCCGCCAGTCGGGCGAATCCGAGTTCCTGTAGTGCTAGACCACGATCCGGATCGTCGCCTTCGATCATCGCGCCGAGGTTGCTTGGCGCGGTCCGCCAAACCTCCGATCCCTCAGGGGCGATTGCAAGCGCGTCCGCGTACGCCGCAAGTGCGTCTCGACGGTCGTCGGCACTGCCGGTACGAATTGTGCGGCATCGAAGATTGTTAGCGAGGTTCTCCAGCCACATCGGTCGCTGCACGTGTCCGGCCGGGGCGGCACCAACAGCACGCCGCGACGCCTCGACGGCAGCATCAATATCGGAGAGATCGTCACGCTCGAGATAACGATCGCGTAGCGCTGACGACAGGTTGTTGTGCGCGAGGGCATGGTCCAGCGGCCCAACCGGCTTGGTGATGATCGAGCGATAGGCTTCGATGGCGCGATCGAGCAATTGGGGGTCGGCAACCACGCGATAGCGTGATCGATACATCCTCGCCATGGCACCGAGCGCATCAGCTTGCGACGCTTCGAAAGACAGTGCTTCCGTGCAGCAGCGTTCGGCCTCGTCCAGATCAGCAATGATCCCAGACATGTCAAAACGAGTCAGGTAAGCCGTCGCTAGGTTGGTGAAGCGCCCCGCTCGAGACTTGGAGTCCGCCTCAGCGGTAATCGCGAGCTCCTGCGCGGTGATGGATTCGTTGAGATCGGAAGTGCTTCCCGTTCTTTCGGCGCGCCGCATCAACATGGCTCCCAGCACCGACCGCGCGGCTCCTTCGACGAGCGTTCCGTCCACGACAAGAGTCAGAACGAGGCGCATTGCCCCAATGCCCTGGCCAAGGTCCTCGGCCGTTCCCTCTCGCTCAAAACGCCGGAGGAGTGCGATGCCGTACTGATATGGCAACGTCGGTGACTCCGGTTCAGGGTCCGTCCTCATTGCCTTCGCAAGCGTGTCACACGCGATGTTCAGATCGGCCGCATCGCCCTTGAGGTCGTAGCGTCGGAGATGTAAGGCCCCCCGCATCACCGCAGTGACGGACGCGTCGCCAATGCCATCCTCCGTTATGCGGTTCCACATCCCGAGGGCCGAATCAATCGCCGAAATACTGCCCTCATCGACCGCGGCTCTCGATTGCTCTTCGGTTTCTCGCAAACGCGCTGAAGTCGACCGTACTTTGGCCCGGGTGCCGCGCCTAGCGTGACGAATGAATGTGAAGAGAGACTGAATCATCTCGCGCGCGTCAGAGTCGCGCTGCAGTCCGCCTAGCAATCGGAGAAACACCAAGGTGCGATCGTCAGTGACGACCTCCGGATGCTTCTTCAGAATCGCCTCCCGCTCGAAGGTGGTGGACGCCTCCGCCAGCTGGCGAACGATCGGTTGCAAATCGTCTCCGGCAGTGACAAAGGCGAGAAAATCGGCCTCGCTAACCTTCGCCATCTCGGCGAACGGTGCTACGCCGCCATTCGCGCCGACGCGCCGTAGCGCGTCGCGATACCGCTCGACGCCCGTACGGGCGCGGACGTCCCCTTGTGTCTGTGCCATCGCCGAGAGGACCGTATCGGCGAGCGATGTGAACAACTCGGGATGTTTCTGCGCGTGAAGCCAGGCGTCGAATGGAGTGCCAGATTGGACAAAGCACTCCGCGGCATCAACGACCTCTTCGAGTGTTTTACCCGAATCGTTTCGAGCCTCGACCCACGCCTTCTGGCCGTTGATGGTGGCTAAGAAACTAACTGTTGGATAATCATCGTCTTCGGTGTCGGCGGTGTCTTCGAAGGGAACGCCCGCTGTTCGTGCCGCGAACTCCCGCATCGCCCGGAGTTCACCGCGCTTCGGCGCATACCGATAGTACTCCGCGTACGCGTGAGCCGCATCGCTCGCGCGACCGAGTTTATCGTACGCCTGACCAAGCAGCCACCATGTCTGATATTGCGACGGTGCGGAAGCGACGACCTTTGCTGCTATTGATATTGTCTCGCGCCACCGCGACTGCATTGCAAGCTCGGACGCGGCGACCATCATCGCGTTCAAATCGGACGGGTTCAATAAGTCGATCCTCTCGCAGACCTGGATGACGCTTCTTCTTTCTTACGGCACCGGTCCTGCCCGCCCGGCCGGATTGTGCCACAGGGCTCACATCCGAACCGGACCAAAGTCGCCGAGCCCCTCAGCATTAGTCTCGCCGTCCGAAACTCATTGAACCGGTGTCAACGGCGGAGCCTGTCGTCAGCCGTGGAGCGGTCCGATCAAGCTCTTGGATATGCAGCACCGCTAGTGCCTGTTTGAAAGAATCCGCGATCGACCGTCCCGCGCCAATACTGGCGTAGAACCCACGTGAGAACTCGCAGGCGATGTCATCCGGCACGGCGGTCGTCATGGCGATGACACAAGAAACTGCCTCGCAGAGCTCCGCTGCGTAGCCGTCCAGATAACAGGCGTTCAGAAACACGAGTGCGATCGGTGCGGGAGCCGTAGCGAGAAGATCGGCGATCGCTGAGATGGACACATGTTGAGTACCTTGGGTCGCTGCGAAGAGGAACTGCCCATCCTCACTGCCGTGGCCGCTGAAATGAACGATGGCTGGCCGATGCTCGTTCAACGCCGACACGAGATCGTCTGGTCTGGCCGCGAACAACGGGACGATCGAGAATCGTGTCCCGTCGGTGCCTTGTAGGGCCCTCGTCAGATCCCGGAATTCCTCATCAAGAGCCAGCCTTCCGGTGTCAAGCGGATTGGCCGCGACGAACAATATGGTAACGAACCGGTCTTTCGCCACTTGAGCATCGTCACGAACTGACACGGTCCGTTGGGACCGGTCATACTGGTCGCCCACAGAGACCTCGGTCGAAGAGTCAGAACGCGAATCGAACTTGAAATCCGCCTTGCTGTCGTCGAACTGATTGCCGAACTTAATCTTGGTCATAGCGCCTGGCAGTCTGCTAGAGCACCCTCGGCCATAGCCGATAAGGAACTCGGGACACGTACTCCGCCCACAGGGGATCATTGCTCAGAACCCGTTCTTCAGCGAGCATTCGCGCGACGAGGGCCGCCCACCCGGACGCGACAATCACCAGAACGCCGAGCTCCGGCGCTGTCAGAAGCAGTGCCGCATCGGCGATGACGTAGCTGGCATAGAGAGGATGCCGCATGGCGCGGTACGGACCTCGGGTAATCAATTGCCGCCTAGCTGGCCTGTATCCGAATGATCGGCCCAGACTGACGATGCTTCGCCAAGCCAGCAAGGACGACAGCGCCAGCAGCACATTAATGACCGTCACCGGTATCAGCGGCGCAGGATTCGCTATAAGAAAGGCCGCGTAGGGGTAAAGCGCGCACCACGCGCAGGCCACTAACACGGGGAAAGTGGCCAATACATGCTCCGCCGCTGTGCGGCGGAACACGACAATCAACACAGTCGCCTGCAAAATCAGATAGGCAATCGTCTGCGCCGCTCCGGTATCAGGTTGCAGCCACAGACCGAAAGCTGTTTCGATGCACACAAAGCCGATCAGCATGATCGTGCTCAGCGACAGCCGTTTTACCCATTTACTCATGGGAGTTTCCTCGGCCGTGGCGGCGGGGGCTTCGGAGGCTTGGGCGCACTTTTGCCGCCGCCGGGACCAGTACGGAAACCGCCCGTCGGCCGAGTGGCTCGGCTGTATGCCGCGGCACCCATGGCGGTAGCCAGGACCGCTGGTTCAATCCGCCAAGGTTCGGTCCGTCGTTCCAGCACCGTCTTGTATCCCTCTCGCTGCGGAGTGACCACGGTTCCCTCGACGACTTGTTCCTTTGGAGCGAGGTCGATCACTTGAGCGTGCAGGACACTTGAATGATATTGATCCGGACCAGTAAACTTGTTAACTGACCCAACGACGTAGATGGTGCGGAGCGGCCGGTTTGCCTCGGTGCCTGGCCATTGGTCGACTGCCTTGAGAGGGCCAAGCGACTGACTTCTGCTAAGCGATCGGATCAAGTCCAAGTCCAGAGGCAGCAGAGTTCCTTCAGACGGCGACGAGCCCGCGTGCAATTGGGCTACTGTCGCAGCGGTCGAATCAGGCACGACTAGCGATGGCGGGCCGCGAGGAGCCTGCGAGAGTACGAGGCTGACGTCCTTGACGTCCTGCTCTCGAATGGCCATCCGAACGGACAGTTCATCCGTAGCGAAGAGGTCGCCAACCGTGATGTCGACATCGCCGGAGACGATATGCGAGCTCGCAGAGCCAAGAGAACGCAGGAACGCATCTGGCGTTCTCGATTCGTTGATCGCCTCGTTTCGTGCCCGCCGCGGAATTTCCGAGAGCGAACTGACGGTGACAATCCTCACATTGTCGAAGGCGAACACGACGCTGTACCGCCGCAGTTCATCGTTGACTCTTCGCTCGGCTTTGATGGCCACGAAGCCAGGAACAGTAACGGTCGTTGTGGACGCGACCAGGCCGATTCGGGATCCCGAGTCCAGCGGGGACGGGTAGTCGGCCGGTCCGTCGTTACACATGCCCACGACAAGCATCGCAACGAGAAGGAATCCCAAACAGCCGCACCCAGCGAAGGAATCCGACGACTCGGGCTCAGGGGAATGGCCCGGTGACGGCGTAACGTCGAGTTTGATCGTTCCTCGGTCGCCGGCCATAGGTTCGCATTCCTGACACGATTAAGACCGACAAAGTCTTTGCTGAAGGCAAAGAGAATACTCGCAGTCAGGCGGCAGGAGAACCGCTTGTCGGGTGGACTATGCCGGAACGGATGGGTCTGGAGAGGGTGGAAGGCAAAGGCACGTGGAACTTAAGCGTCTGCAGCAATCCGACAGTGTCATTGGCACGACACTGTGACGAGTCCTGAATCTGATGTGTAAATTATTGATTCTAAATGACTTATGTGGCGGAGAGGGTGGGATTCGAACCCACGTGCCGGTTACCCGACAAATCGCTTTCGAGGCGATCCCGTTACGACCACTTCGGTACCTCTCCGCACTGACGCTTGCCCAGGTTCGAAGTTCGAAGTGCGAAGTTCGAATTGATCGGCAACCGCCTGTCCTGTCGCGCGCTTTCGCACTGACAGGACCTCCAATAATAGCCTAGCGGCGGCTGGCGAAGAACCCGCTGATCAGATCCCGGCATTCCGAGGCCAGGACGCCGGAAACCACGGTGATCCGGTGATTGAGCGCGGGGTGCTCGTGCGCCCGTTGCGTGGACTCGATCGCCCCGGCCTTGGGCTCGGGGGTACCGAAGACGACGGTGCCGATTCGCGCGTGCATGATGGCTCCGACGCACATCACGCACGGCTCCACCGTCACATACATCGTCGCGCCAGTGAGCCGGTAGTTGCCGAGACGGCGGGCCGCGTCACGGATCGCGACGACCTCGGCATGCGCCGTGGGATCGTGCGATGAAATCGGTTGATTGTATCCGGCGCCGACGATCTCGCCGTTCACGACGACGACCGCGCCGACAGGAACTTCCCCGCCGGCGGCAGCTCGCTGCGCCCACTCGAGCGCTAGCCGCATCAAACGATCGTGCTCTGCCACCGTTCAATTGCAGGTTGTAGGTTGCAGGTTGTTTAGCGACTCACTTCTTGAAACGAATCCCGAAGAGCGCTCGAACCGCGAAGCCGCCGAGGTTGTCTTCGCCAAAGTCCTTTGAGATGCCCGACTCGCCAAGAACGCCGGTGATGGATCGGAACTGGGCCTCGATGCCGAGGACAAACTGGCGCTTCGCCGGACGCGCGGGCGTTTCCTTCTTCAGTCCGAACTCGAGACCGGCCAATCCCACGAACCCAGTGCCACTGGCGGTGCTGTTGTCACCGGCATCCGGGTCCGGGCTCTCCTGCGAGAAGGACGCACTCGTCATGCCGGCGGCGGCGTACAGCGCCATCCGCGGATGCTTCTTCATGTAGTTGCGCCAGCCCACGGCGAGTTCGATGTTGCGGAGGCCAATCTCGATCGGCACGCCAGTCGAAACGAAGTGATCGGTTTCGTCCACGAACCCGCGCGTGCCGTCAGCCGACGCCTTCGACATGCCGATCCGCAGAAACACTTTCTTCCAGAGATTGAGGATGTCGGCGCCCACCGCAAATCCCGGCATCGACGACGAGCCGGTCGCGGCCTTGAATGTCTGGGACGCCTTCATCACCGTCGTTTCGTACGCGCCGAACACCCGGACGCCGATCGGAAGCTTCGGCGTGGGCGCCGGCTTTGGTTTCGTGGTCTGTGGCGCCGGCTTCTGGGTGCCGGGCGCCTGCGGCGGCTTCGCATGGTCATCAGCAGCGACCACGCCAACTGGCGCCACAAGCTGGCCGGCCATCGCCCGCGTGGGCGTCGCCAACACAGCCGACAAGACCACCGCACTGAGAAAGATCGAGACTCGTGTCCGCATGCGCTCCTCGTTTTACCGAATGCCCTGGCCGAAGAGCGCGGCCCGCGGCTGAATGAGTCCGTACCCGAACGAGTCGTCGCGGCCCGCGGCGCCGATGTCCTTCGCCGTCGTCCGGATGATGTATTCGACTTGCGCGGGCGTGATGGTCGGGATCTGCGACACGATCAGCGCACCCAAGCCTGCCACATGCGGCGACGCCATCGATGTGCCCTGGAACCCGCGTTCGGTGTACTGATCGAACCGCGGAAAGATGACGAACAACGGGATGTAATTGGCCGACGCCACTGACGCCTGCCAGATCACGTTGCCTTCCTGCGAGTCGCCGCCCGGCGCCGCGATCTCGGTCCACGATCCGGTCGAGGAGTAGAAGGACCGGTTGTTCTGGCGATTCGACGACGCCACCGCCATCGCCCCGTTGATCGTCGGCCCGTACGACGCGGGATACGTCGTCGGATTGCCGTCCTCGAAGTCATTGCCGTTCGACATCGCGATGAACACGCCCTTGGACACCGCGTAGGTCATGGCGTCGCGGATCGTGGTGTTCGGGCTGTTGCCGCCGATGCTGTAGTTCAGCGCGCGCGCACCGTTGTCAGCCGCAAACCTGATCGCTGCGTTCGTGGCCGACGTCGGGCAACCCGTCGTCGTGGAGCTGGGCGTGCCGGTGATGCCGGCCGCCGACCGTGCGAACTGCGCGTCCCAGAAGCTGATGCATGCCTTGAGCGGCATGATCTTCACGTTGTACGCGATGCCGGCCAGCGACAGGTTGTTGTTCGAGTCCTCGCCGATCGTGCCGGACACGTGCGATCCGTGGCCGTCCGTATCGACAACAATCGTGGAAGGATTTGTCGTGCTAATCGTGAAATCCCTCGGCATCACGAAACGCGAGAGCGTGAAGTCCGGACTCACCCCGACGGGCATCGAGTAGTTCACGATGGCGGTGCCGTTCCAGGTCTGCACGGTGATGTTCTGGGGCGCTAGTGCGGTGACGCCGGTATCGACGACGGCGACGATCACGCTGGAGCTGCCCCCCGGCACCAGGTCCCAGGCGCGCGGAAAGTTGAGGTTTTGCAGGTTCCACTGGCGCGCCTGGTACGAGGGATCGTTTGGAACCGAATGCAGTTTCAGGATGTAGTCGGGCTCCGCGTACTCGACCTCCGGCTGCGCGCTGAGCCGCGCCGCGAGCTCCCGGGGATCGACGCCGCTCGAGTTCTTGACGATGGCGACGTCGCCGGTCCATTCGAGCTCGCCGGGCTGCACATCCCGGCCGATCGCGGAGAGCGCGCGTGCCTGGCCGTCAACGCCGGCCGTATCCCTGAACTTCACGAGCACCCGGCCCGGCAGATAGTCGAGATGCCTTTCGGCCGCTTCGGCCAATGCCTGAACAAGCTCTGCGGACACAACAGGCATTTTGAGCCCGTAGTCCTGCATCGCCGCGGGGGGCGTCTGTTGCCGGAAGCGCGAGGGTGGACTGCCGATCATCGGCGCGTCGATGCGAGGCACCTGCGTCTGGGGAACGCGCGGCCCCGCGACCTGCGGCGCGGCAATCAGATAGGCGCCGCCGGCGATCGTGGCGAGCCACACGTCGAACGTCGACTTCCTTCCAAGCTGTTTCTTCATAGCTGCACCCGGACGCGGAGTATATGCCGCCGTAGGCGGAAGTTCGTAGTACGAAGTTCGAAGTTCATCACGCGGAAGTCACGGAGAGACGGTCAGTTCGCCTTGAACGACCGTCACGGCCCGCCCGCGTAGGCGCACGCGATCGCCGTCGAGCCGCACATCGAGCGTGCCGCCCCGCGGAGACATCTGCCGTGCCGTGAATCGTTCACACGCGAGCTTGCGGCTCCAGTACGCCGTGAGGGCGCAATGCGCCGAGCCCGTCACGGGATCCTCGTTGATGCCCGAGCCGGGCGCGAAGAATCTGGACACAAAATCCCAGCCCGGCGTGGCTGCAAGACTCGTGACAATGAACCCGCGCGCTGGAAGTGCCCGCAACGCGACGAAGTCCGGTCTCAAACTCCGGACGATGTCCTCGGATGCGACTTCGACGAGGTAGTCGAACTTGCTGCGCCCCACGAACTGTGTGTCGACACCCAACGCAGTCAACAACCCCGGCGGTGGATCGACCGGCTCGACACTGGTCGCGGGAAAGTTCAGCTCGATCCAGGGGCCGTCCGGCGCGGCCGTGAGGAGGCCGCTCCGCGTGTGAAATCTCGCGACCTCATCCTTCGGCAGGATGCCGGCTTCCCTTAGCACGTGGGCGCTTGCGAGCGTCGCATGCCCGCAGAGATCGATCTCCACCGTCGGCGTGAACCAGCGCAGGTCGTAGCCATCGTCTCGACGGACAAGAAACGCGGTCGCGGCGAGATTCATCTCCGCGGCGACGTTGAGCATCCACGGTGCTTCCGCTGCGGCTGGCAACAGAACGACCGCCGCCGGGTTGCCGGTGAACGGACCGTCGGCAAACGCATCCACCTGATACAGGGGAAACGACATGACGTCACAATACGTCATGCACCGTCTCGTTGTCCCGATGCTCGCGCTGGCGTTCGCACTCCTTGCGCCGGCGACTGGCGAGGCTCACCACGAGACCACCAGAATCCTCTTCATCGGCAATAGCCTGACGTACGCGAATGACCTGCCGGCGCTGGTGCAGTCACTGGCCAGGGGCGCCGGCAAGGACGTCGCGTGCTCGACAATCGCGCGGCCGGATTTCAGCCTCGAAGATCACTGGAACCAGGGCGACGCCCTGAAGGCGATCCGCAAGGGCGGCTGGTCGTTCGTGGTGCTTCAGCAGGGACCCTCCGCCCTGCAGGAATCCGAGGTACTGCTTCGCGCGTACACGAAACGCTTCGATGCGGAAATCCGGCGCGCGGGTGCGCGTACGGCGATGTACATGGTGTGGCCCTCGCGGATGCGCTCGCAGGATTTCGATGGCGTGAGCCGCTCGTACTCGAACGCGGCCGCCGATGTCGGGGGCCTGTTGCTCCCCGCCGGTGACGCCTGGCGGGCGGCATGGAAACGGGATGCCTCGCTGCCGCTGTACTCGGAGGATGGCTTCCACCCTTCGCCGACCGGAACATATCTCGCCGCGCTCGTGATCCTTCACCGCACGCTTGGTGTCTCCCCTTCACTCGTCGCGGCGCCAGGCATCGACCGGAAGACCGCGGAGCTGCTGCGGCAGGCGGCGCTCGACGTGACACCGGCGTTGTAACATCACGGGTCTCACCGGAGGTTTTCCATGGTCGATCTCACTGCCGCGGTTCGCGATCTCTCGTCGTCGTTTTCGGGGCGCCTGCTGCTGCCGGGAGACGCGGGATACGACGAGGCCAGGCGCGTGCACAACGGACTCATCGACAAGCGCCCTGCCGTGATTGCGCAGTGCCGGGGGACCGCCGACATCAGCGACGCTGTCAAGTTCGCGCGCGCGCACAACCTGCGGATCTCGGTCCGCGGCGGCGGCCACAATGTCGCCGGGCGCGCCGTGGTCGACGCCGGCATGATGATCGACCTCTCGCTGATGCGGAGTGTCACCGTCGATGCCGCCTCGAGAACCGCGCGCGTCGAGGGTGGCGCGACGTGGAGGGAAGTGAACCGGGAAACACAGCAGTTCGGCCTTGCCACGACCGGCGGGGTCGTCGGATCGACGGGCGTCGCGGGACTCACGCTCGGCGGCGGCTTCGGCTGGCTCATGGCAAAGCACGGCATGTCACTCGACAACCTGCGATCGGTGGACATCGTCCTGGCGGATGGTGCGGTGGTTCGCACGAGTGCGACCGAGCACGCCGACCTGTTCTGGGCCGTCCGAGGCGGCGGCGGTAACTTCGGCGTCGTCGCGTCGTTCGAGTTCAGGCTGCACGCGATTGGCCCGATGGTCACCGGCGGCCTCGTCGCGTGGCCGATCGCGGCGGCTCGTGACGTCCTGAAGTTCTTCAGGGACTACACGAGGACGATCGATGATGACGTGTTCACGGCGTGCGCGCTGCTGACGGGCCCGGACGGCGCGACCAAGCTCGTCGGCATCGCGGCCGGATACATGGGCCATCCCGACGGCGGACCGGCGGCGGTTGCGCCGATCAAGACCTTCGGATCCCCGGTGATGGACGCCATGGGTCCGATCCCCTACGTCACGCTGAACGGCATGCTCGACGGCGCGTTCCCGAAGGGCGCGAACAACTACTGGAAGGCGCCGTTTCTGGATCATCTGGAGGATGGCGCCATTGATGCGGCGATCGAAGCGATGGCGGCGTGCCCGTCACCGATGTCGCAGATTCTGTTCGAGAACTTCCACGGCGCAGCCACCCGCGTGCCGGTGGACGCGACGGCCTACGCGCTCCGCAGCCCAGGCTTCAACGTCAACATCCTCGGCGAGTGGCTCGACGGGGCGCAGACGGACGCGAACATCGACTGGGTCCGCAAGACCGACGCCGCTCTTCAGTCATTCGCCACGGGCCAGCGCTACGCGAACTACGTCGGTACCGAGGATATGAATGCCGCCGGCCTCAAAGCCGCCTACGGGCCGAATCTGCCGAAATTACGCGAGGTCAAGGCGAAGTACGACCCGGAGAACGTGTTCAGGGAAAACCTCAACATTGTCTAGTCGGAACGACGCGAACAAATGGGAACGACGGGAACGACGCGAACAGGAGGGGATTGGCGCGCCCTGGAGGACTCGAACCTCCGACCTCCTGGTTCGTAGCCAGACGCTCTATCCAACTGAGCTAAGGGCGCGAGAACACACAATAATACCCGCGCGGGTGACCCCGCGCAACGCGGCTGGGCCCAGCCCGTCGTCCCACTTGTTCCCGTCGTTCCCATGTGTTCGCGTCGTTTCAAGTGTCAATGCTAGAGTCTCCCGCCAAGGAGCCCCAATTGATGAAGACGTCCCTCGGTATCGGCGCGATGTGCGTGACGGTGTTCGGAATCAGCCTCGGAGCGTTTCAGGCGACGGGCGCGGGTGGAGGCCGACAGGCGGCCCCGCCGCCGGCCCCGCCAACCTCCATCGTCGCGGAAGTGAACGGTTTCTATTCGCCGATCGCCGGATACATCACGCGCTCAGCCGAGATGGTGCCCGAGGACAAGTACACGTGGCAGGCGACGCCGGATGTGCGTTCGTTTGCGCGGCTCTTCGCGCACATCACCGATGACAACAACGGCGCCTGCGCGGCGATCGCCGGCGTGAATCCTGCGCCCGGCCGCGTCGACACGGGTGCCGTGGGTAACTGGGCCGCGGACAAGATGACGAAAGCGGATCTCGTGAAGGGCCTGACCGAATCGGTGGCGCTCTGCCAGAGAGCCTTCACCATGGTCGAGCCCTCGACGATGATGGAGATGAACGGCCGGCGCACCAGGATCGGCAGCCTCATCTACAACACCAGCCACATCAACGAGCACTACGGCAATCTCGTGACGTACCTGCGTCTGATTGGAATGGTGCCACCCTCGAGCGCCCCACGCGGCGGCGGACCCGGGCTTCGCTAAGTTCAAAGTTCGAAGTTCTAAGTTCGAAAGACAAGATCCCTTCTTCGAACTTCCTACTTCGAACTTCGAACTTCGAACTTCGAACTTATCTGTTAATTCCCCACCCGGCTTCGAACATCCCGGGAATCCCGATCGGGAGCTTGCCGGTGATCGGCGCGTCGCCGACGAGCGCGCGCACCGCCGACGACTCCGCGAGATCGTAGAAGTCGTACGTCAGCATCACCGCCGGCAGCGTCGGAATCCCTGCCGGTACGTACGGGTTGCCGAAAAAGACCGTGATCAGCGGCTTCGGCGTGGCGGCAGTCGTTCGCGCGAGATCGCTCATGAGCTTCACGAGTGGCGCCGCCAGATCCATCCGGCCACTCGCCGACGACGCTCTGACGAATACGGAGATGACGATCGCGTCATACCGTGCGGCGGAGACGCGGACGAGATCGATCTCTTCGGTCGTCGAACGATCGGAGAGCTCGATCGCCGTGACCGACGGCCATCGCCTGCGCAGCTCCGGCAGGAACGTGCGGCTCGGAGCGCCGATGCGCCAGTTGGACGTGTAGTCGAGCACCGAGAGGTACAGGATCGATGACTCCCGCGGTACGCGCAGCGGCACCTGGTTGCGGTCGTCTTTGATCAGCGTGATGGACTTCTGGCTGATCGCCTGCGCGACCGCCGCGTTCGATCGGCCGCCGACCCTCGCCGGCACGTCATCGAGCGACACCACCTTCGACTTGTGCAGACCGAGACGGGCCTTGGTGCGCAGCACGCGGCGAACGGACTCGTCGATCTGCGCGATCGGAATCTCGCCCTTCTCCACCGCGGCCTTTATCCCCGCCACCGCGGCCGCATCGTCCGGCGAGTGCAGGACGATGTCGTTGCCGGCCCTGATGGCGCGTGCCGCGGCCTCACCCGGCGCCAGGCGCTTGGAGACGGCGTCCATTCCCATCGAGTCCGTGTAGATCAGCCCCGCGAACTTCATCTCCTTGCGGAGGAGATCCGTGACGATCGCCCTGCTGAGCGTCGCGGGACTGAATTCGCCATTGTCCAGGGCGGGCAGCTCGATGTGCGCGACCATCACGGCGTCGGCCCCGGCGAGGAGGCCTTGCCGGAACGGCGCGAGCTCGACTGCCTCCAGCCGTTCGCGCGAATGATTGATGATCGGCAGCCCGAGGTGCGAATCCACATCGGTATCGCCGTGCCCGGGGAAATGTTTGAGCGTCGAGAGCATGCCCCCTGCGCGCAGACCGCGTACGTACGCCGCGGTCATCTTCCCCACCGCGTCGGGCTGCTCGCCGAACGCGCGCGTGTTGATGACAGGATTCTTTGCGTTGTTGTTGACGTCGGCGATGGGCGAGAAATTCACGTGCACGCCGATGGCGCGGGACTCCACGCCTGTGATCTTCGCCGCCTCGAATGCCAGCACTTCGTCGCCGGCCGCGCCGACGGCCATCTGCCGCGGAAAGGTCGTCGCGCCGTTTATGCGGAAGCCGAGGCCGGCCTCGAAGTCTCCGGTGTTGAGCAGGGGAAGCGCCGCCGCGTTCTGAAGCCGGTTCAGAAGGGACGCTGCCTCCAGCGGCTGGCCGAGAATCACCGAGCCGTACGCGTTTCCGAGCAGCACGTTGGGCGCAGGTTCGGCCCCGCCAAACACATGCACTCCGCCGAGCCGCAAATCGCGGACTTTGCGAACAAGCGCCTCAAAGGCTTCCGTGTCGTTCGACAAATACGTGGTGTTCGCGGACGTGACGACGAGCTGCCCGACCTTGTCGTCGAGCGTCATCTTCTTGAACGTGTCCTCGACCCACTTGACGGCAATCTTGTCGAGCGTGTCAGGAAGCGCCGCCTGCCGGGCGGGCATCGACACTATGAGGGCGGAAAACGCGAAGCCCAGGAGCATAAATCGCCGCATCCCCACCATTGTCGTCGGCTGGATCACAAATCACAAATCACCAAATCGCCAAATCACCAATGCAAAGTGTCAGAATCAGCCCATGTCCGTCGCCGAGCACAAAGCCACGTCGCCCGCGACCGCATCATGCTTCGTGCTGACAGTCAGCGATTCGCGGACGCTCGAGACCGAGACCAGCGGCAAGGCGATCGCCGACCTCCTCGAAGAGGCCGGCCACATCGTGCTCGATCGGCAACTCGTCAGGGACGAGCCGAATGAAGTGCGGCGCATCCTCGAGAACGAAGTCCGGCGCAGGAAAGCGCGGGTCATGATCACGACGGGCGGCACGGGCGTCACGCGGCGCGACTCGACGCACGAAGCGCTCGTGGGCATTTTCGAGAAGCACCTCGAGGGTTTCGGCGAGCTTTTCAGGATGCTGAGCTACCAGGAAATCGGGTCGGCCGCGATGATGTCTCGCGCCACCGCGGGCATCGCGGGCGGTTGCGCCATCTTCCTGCTGCCGGGATCGGAGGCCGCCGTCCGGCTCGCCATGACGAAGCTCATCCTGCCGGAACTCGGCCACCTGATGCGGGAGCTGAATCGATAACCCATGCGACCGATTGCGCAAACGCTGCTCTACGACGATGCGATGCGGCTGGTGATGGAAGCGGCGCGACCGATCGCCCGCACCGAGCGCGTCGCGATTGCGGACGCCGACGGCCGCGTCGTTGCCACCGATGTGGTCGCCTCCGCGGACGTGCCGCCGTTCGATCGAGCGGCGATGGACGGCTATGCGGTCGTGGCCGAAGACACCTTCGGCGCCAGCACGCACGCCTTGAAGACGCTCCGGTGCGTGGATCGGGTGTTCACAGGGCAGGTGCCGACGCGCGGGATCGGCGCCGGCGAGTGCATTGAGATCGCGACGGGCGCTCCGATGCCGGCGGGCGCGGACGCCGTCGTGATGGTCGAGGAGACCGAGCGCGACGGAGATCGCATCCATGTCCTGACGCCGGTGTATCCACGCCAGAACGTCGGGCGCCAGGGCGCCGACATCGCGGTTGGAAACGTCGTCGTCTCGGCGGGACAACTGCTGAATCCAAGCCGTGTCGGTGCGCTGGCGGCAACCGGCGCGACGGACGTCGAAGTGTACGCGCGGCCGACCGTCGCGATCCTCAGCACGGGCAATGAGATAGCGGAACAGGGCCAGCCGCTCGCACCCGGGCAGATCTACGACGTCAATCGCTTCACGCTCGAAACGATTGTGAGACGGCACGGCGGAGCGGCCGTCATCCTTCCGATCGCGGTCGACTCCGTCGACGAGCTTTCAGCCGCGCTGGATCGAGCGCGCGCCGAGGACGTCGTCGTGTTCTCAGGTGGAAGTTCCGTTGGCGAGCGCGATTTGATTCTGGATGTCCTTCAGCAGCGCGGGACCGTGCACTTTCACGGCATCGCGGTGAAACCGGGCAAGCCGACCGTCTTTGGCAGTATCGGTACGACGCCGGTGTTCGGCATGCCCGGCTATCCCACGTCGTGCCTTTCGAACGCGTACATGATGCTGGTGCCGTTCCTGCGCCTCGTCGCTCGCTTGCCTGAGTGGAGGCCGCAGACCGTCGACGTCCCGATCGCCCGCCGTGTCGTCTCGACGACGGGCCGTCACCAGTTCTACACGGTGCGCCTCGTGGACGGCCGCGCCGAGCTCGCCTTCAAGGCCTCAGGCGACATCACCAGCATGGCGAATGCCGACGGTTACATCGAGATCGCGGCCCAGACAGATGTCGTCGAGGCCGGAACGATCGTGACGGTGAAGTTGTTCTAGACGGTCCAAAGGTCCAAGGACCTTTGGACCCTTGGACCCTTGAACCCTTAGTCGTGCAGGACGACGCTGAGGAGTGAGCTGTTGACCTTGAGCGGGTGCTGCTCGTCGTATTCGATGAAGCCAAGCTCCTTGAACTTGTTCATGAAGAAGTTCACACGGGAGCGGGTGGTGCCGATCATTTCGGCCAGCGTCTCCTGCGACACCTTGGGCAGCGCGCGCACCGGACTGTCCTTCTGGCCGTAGCGCGCGAGCAACAGCAGCGCCCGTGCCAGGCGCTTTTCGCTCGAATTGAAAAGCTGATCGATCAGGTCCTCTTCGATGCGGATGTTGCGCGACAACATGTGCGCGATGAACCGATCCGCCATCGTCGGCTGCTCGTGGAGCAACTGGGTCATTCGCTTCTTGGACACCAGCAGGATCACGCTCGGCGTGATCGCAGTCGCGCTGCCCATGCGGAGCGGCTGGCCGGCCATGCATCCTTCGCCGAAGAAATCACCGGGGCCGAGCATGGCGACGACGGCTTCCTTGCCCGTACGTGAGAGCACGGACAGTTTGATGCCACCGGACTGCACGTAGTAGACGTCCTTGCAGACATCCCCCTGGCGGAAGACGGTCTCATTGCGGCCGTACTTGACCACGGCCCTCGGTCCGCCCGCTGACTCGAGAAAGACCTGTGCGTCGAAGTGCGGAACGGGACTCACTCCCGGCACGATGGGCTTGCGAGGCTTCACCCAATCAGCATGACAGACCCGGCCCACCGGGGGCTGTGCAAAGGAGCACACACGGACGCAGGGTGCCGAACAGGACAGCGGGCCGGTTGAGCGGTCTCTAGTATCAAAGTCACGGGCGGTCCCAGCCTCTGCGCGGGCCCGCAACTCGCTAACCTGAAGGTGGTTTTCTCAATGAAACATACAACTCGCACCATGGGACTCGTGACGCTCACGATCCTGGCGGTCGGCGGCCTGAGCCTGTCGGCTCAACAGCCCCGAAACCGTCCACAGTCGGACATGTTCATGTCCGGCACGTTCGAACTCGAAAGCACGCGCGGCGGCAATCCGCAACGCGCGGCCGAAGCGGCGACGCGGTCCCTGCCCCCAAACCAGCGCGACCGCGCGTATCGGGATCTGCTGGTGAGGCTCGATCCGCCCCAGCGGCTGTCGATCAATCGCGAAGGACGCGTCATCACGATTGCGTCGAACCACGGCGCACGTTCCACGTTTGAAGCCGACGGCCGCATGTACAGCGATCGCGGCACCGACGGCCGCACAGTCAATACGCGCACCCAGCTTTCCGGCAATCAGCTGGTGGTCTCGGTGAACAGCGGCAGTCGCGGCAGCGACTTCTCCGTCACGTTCGACTCCATGAACAACGGCGACATCCTGCGCGTCACGCGGCGCCTCGACGATCAGGACTTCGCCAGACCGGTCACGTTCCAGAGCTTCTACCGGCGCACCGGCCGTGATGCGAACTGGGACGTGTACGACAACAACAGCCGCGGACGTGGTTACGCGCGCGGGCGTGGCAACGACGCCGGCGGCCGCTCCGGCTGGATCGGCGCCAACGCCGACATCGGCGTCCCGGACGGCATGCGTCTCGTCGCGACGCTCGACACACCGCTCAGCATGCGGACGTCGCGCAACGGCGAGCCGTTCTCGATGACGGTCCGCGGCCCAGGTGAATTCCAGGGCGCGCGTATCGACGGCGTCGTGTCACGTATCAGGGCGTCCAGGGGCACGGACATGGACATGCGCGTGGACTTCCAGCGCATCGACATCCGCGGACGGGCATCCGACTTCGACGCGGTGCTGAATACCGTACGGCTCCCGGACGGCACCGTACTGCGCATCAACGCTGACGGTGAAGTCCGCGAGAACAGCTCCGGGGACACCGTCCGTAACGGCGCCATCGGCGTCGCCGTCGGCGCGATCATCGGCGCAATCGCAGGCGGCGGTAAAGGCGCGGCGATCGGCGGCGTCATCGGCGGCGCCGGCGGCGTCATCATCTCGCAGGGTCACGAACAGCTCGACCTCCCGCGCGGGGCCGAAGTGACGCTGACCGCCGTCTCCCGCTACCGCACTCCATAACGCACCTCGAGAAGGGTCCGGGCGGACCTCCGCCGGACCCTTCTCGGGTCTCGTCGTTCGGGCGTATCCTTGGAATGCCGTGCCCCGAAAGTCCCGACCCGCCACGTCCAGCCGAGGGGCCGGGTTCGACCTGGCGGCCTACCTGGACGCGAAGAGCCCGTCCCCAACGGTTCTGACCTACGCCCGAGGGAAGGTCGTTTTCTCGCAAGGCGACGCCGCGACCCATGTGAAGTACATCCAGAGCGGCGGCATCAGACTGTCGCTGGTGTCGACGACGGGCAAGGAGGCGGTGGTCGCGATGCTCTCGCCCGGCGACTTCTTTGGCGAGGGCGTCCTCGTTGGACAGCACACCCGCATCGAAACCGCGACGGCCGTGCTCCCGACGAGCGTGCTCGCGATCGAGAAGGGCGCGATGGTCCGTCTGCTGCACGACGAACCGGAGTTCTCGGACCGTTTCATCACACACATGCTCAAGCGCAACTTGCGCATCGAAGCGGACCTCCTCGATCAGCTCTTCAACTCCAGTGAGAAGCGCCTTGCCAGAACCCTGCTGCTCATGGCGCGATATGGCCAGGCCGGTCCCGACCGGACGCTGCCCAGCGTGTCGCAGGAGACGCTGGCGGAGATGATCGGCACCACCCGCTCGCGCGTGAACTTCTTCATGAACAAATTCCGAAAGCTCGGTTTAATTGAGTACAACGGCACGCTCAAGATCAACAGCTCGCTCCTGAACGTCGTCCTGCACGACTGATCGATCGCGCGCCGCTCAATCTGGGTGTCCCGTTGGGGACATTCCTCACCCCGTAATTCCCGTAGGCTGAGAGAGTAATGAGGATCACTGGAATCTCGACAAGAGAGGACGCGCTGCTGACGCTCACGGCCGCGGTCGCTGGACATCGGGCCGGTGGCGAGATGCGCACGCAACTCCAGCCGGATCGGTTCGACGGCGCCGATTGCCCGACTATCGTCGTCAGGATTGGGAATCGGGTGACGGTCAGGCAGGCAGGGACCTATCGCGAGGCTGCGGAAGCGATGCTCGTGTGGGTCGAGGGTTACTCGCCGACTGCCTGAGGCAGGGCAGCACGTGCTTCTTTCACCGCGGTCTTGACGGCTTCTTTCACGGCCCGTTTGGCAACTTTCTTCATCGTGTCTTTGACGCTCTTGTCATTGAGCACCTCGTCGCCAGCCTGGACGACCGCATTACGAACCGCTTTCTTCACCTTGGACGCAAGTGGTTTCAGTTCCTTCTGGAACGCCTTGACGGCTTTGGCAATGTCCTGAGGGGACGCTGCGACCGGCGACTCTCCTTCCGCTTCGACGCGCGGAAGGGCTTTTGCTTTCTTCGCGGCTCCGGCGTTCTTCTTCCAGTCAGACTCGAAGGTATCGACCAGCGTCTTCACGGTGCTCGCGTCCCCGACGATAAGTCCCACTTCACGTCTGGCGTCGAGCTCCGCCGTGCGGAGACTCTGGCTGCCGACGAACGCCTGGCGCCGGTCGCGGATGATCGTGCGGGTGTGCAGGCGCATCTCCCCGAGCTTGCGCACGTCGTACGGGGGTGTCCCGGAGACCTGGCCGATGACGTGAACCTCGACGCCTGCCTTTGCGCGTTCCTCGAGGATCCCGAGCATCTCCTTGTCCGAGATCTTGGGGTCATAGACGAGCAACTGCTTCTTCGCGCCCTTCAGGAACTTCCCGAGCACGCGCCGCGAGTTCATCGGGCTCACCACGAAGGCCTCGTGCTTCGGCGTGTACTTGACGCGGGTGCAGTCGGCCTTGAAGAGCTTCACCGCTTCCTTGACGCATGCCGGCCGGGTCGTGACGATGCCGAATCCACGGCTGTGATCGATATCGAGGTGCGTGAAGTTGAACGAGAGGACGTACAGGACGCGACGGTCGATGAGAATGTACTTCGCGTGATACTTCACCAGGTCGTCGGCGGAACGCGCGACGATGATGCCGGAGTCGAGCAGTCGCAGCTCGAGCTTGCGAAGGCTCTTCTCCCCGCCGCGATTGGCAAAAGCAATGAGCGCGGTGACGCGGACGCCCCGTGCGGCGGTCTCCCTGAGCGCTGACTCCACGCCCTTGTGATCGAATCTGAAGATAGCGATTTCCACGGTCTTGCGGGCCCGCTTGATCGCCGCCAGGACCGGCTCGACGCCATCGAGGGGCTGGACAATCGATTTCACAAGGCACCCAGCTCGGCAATCCGGCGCCGCATCACGCGGCTGAGCGTCTCGAGGTCCGCACCGCTGAACCCGGCCGCGCGAAAGCCGTCGCGAATCTGCGCAGACGTCAGTTTCGACAGCCTCCGGGCCAGCCAGCGCACGTCGGCGCGCGGAATGTCCCGCGTAATCTGTTCCATCTTCGTGCGCTCGCGATAATTCGCGACATCGACGACACCAAGAAAGTGCGGGCGGCTGTGCAATACGAAATCAATCGCGTCCGGCATGATCTTCGCGATGAACTTCGATTCGTCGTAGTCTTTGGGCGCACCCTTGGTGCGCGTCAGCGCGTCGCCCGTCCTGCCGAACGTGCCGCCGAGATCGCTCACGACGTACTGCCGCTGGCCTCCGATCGCGTAGATGGCGTTGTTGTCCTGCTTGAGGTCCCAGCTGTTCAGCAGAGACATCATGACGCGAAGGCCGTTCAGTTCCTTCGTGCCGACAAATGGGTTGTCGAACCAGTCCCACTCGCCCACCCTGGTGTCGGTTGGCCTGCGGCGTTCCAGTCGCGCACCCTGGACGATCCCGCCGGGGACCACAAACTCGCGGCCGCGCTTCAGCTCGGGGAGATCCGTCACCGTGATTGTTTCGAGGTAATGGACTTCGTCGACCAGGTAGCCTGCCGCCCAGAGGAATCGGGTGGCGGCGGTCTCGGCCTTCGCCTCGTCTCCGAGCTTGACCTTCCACACGACGCCGGTCTCATCGGTGACGTCGAACTTCGGGCTGGTTGCGGAGTCATCCTCGCCGGCAAATGTGAATCGCCCTGCGGAACCTGGTGTGGACGCCTTGCGTCCCACGCCGTGGATCAAATCGAGCGACGCAACCGGGCCGGGATCCAGCCAAATCGTTTCTGTCGGTGAAAGGAGGCCCACCCGGCCATCTGCAGCTCCACGCTGGTCCGCTGCCGCGCCGGCCGACGCCACCGCAAGGCACAACAGAAAGCTGGTTCGAGCGATTGCCGGATGAAACCTCACACCCGTACCTTACGGGCACTGGCGAGCGCACAGGTGTTCATTAAGGCACAGACAAGACGGCAAGTTCGGACACCAATAGCACTGCAGTTTCGCTACCGTGACTTGAGGTATTCCACCAGGTCTCGCTGCTGGCCTGGCGTCAGGCCGAGCGACCCTACGCGGTTGTAGTGCGCCACGACGTCGGCGAGGGTCGCCGCGCTGCCATCATGAAAGTACGGCGGATGCTGCCAGAGCGCGCGCAGCGGCGTCGTGCGGTAGGCCTTGTTGGCGGTCCGCGCCGCGTACGCGCCGTCGACTCCAGTTTCCGCCGGTGCGTGCAGTACGCCGTTGTTGTTGTCAGTGCCGGAACCACCCAGGTGACACGTCGCGCACGCCCGACCGAACACCAGACCTCCACGCGTTGCCGCAGCGGTGTCGACACTGCCAGGCGGAGGTGGCGGCGCGATCAGACTGTGTTGATAGGCGCGCAGGGCCGCGAGCCTTGGCGTGACCAGATCCGGCGAGTGCGTGACGTTGATACCCAGCCGCAGGTCTGCGAAGTTGCCGCGCCCACCCATCTGCGTAACGGCGACATAGGCGTTCCAGTACGAAATCGGTCCGTCTGCCGTGTACGTCTCGTTCGTGACGCCGGCGAGGCCGTAAACCGGCGGCAGGACGAGAGGCGTGCTTTTTCCGTCCTGGTTGTACCGCGGGTCGTACTTGCCCGGACCCCACGAGTTGTAGACGGCCTTCTTCTCGGCCGGCAGCACCGGGGACAGCGCGATGATGGCTCCGACATTGAGGTCACGATTCGGCCATCCATCGAGCCTGCGGCCGATTCCCGGCATCACTGAGTTGTCCACGTTCGAGTGGCACAGCGCGCACGTCACGCCGATGCTCGTCAGCCGGCCGGCGTCGTCCACCTTCGCCTGGATGCCGACGATCGCGTTCATCTTGAGTAACGCCACGGTTGTTGCCGGACTCCTCAGGTCGACAGTCTGGAGGATTCCCGCAGGCAGGACATCCGCGTCCACCTTCAGTCCAACCTTGAGCGCGGTGGCGGGATCCACTCTCTTCTCGACTACCTCGTGCAGCCGAAGCGTGGTGGTCCACAGTTGTTCGTCACCAAACGTGTCAAAACGGAAGGCTTGTCTGCCTTCCGCAATGAGCGCCGCCGCAGCCGGATCCGGCGTCGCTGGACCGGCCGCGGCGACCGTCGAATCGCTTGCCGTCGTCGCACCCTCGCAGGCTGCTAGGAAGACTGACGCGGAAAGAGCGACTATCGCGAGCCTCGCGCCTGACATCGGTCTACCGCGCGACGAGAATGACGATGATGATGATCAGCAGCAGGGTCGTCGTCGAGATGATGATTTTCTGGTTGCCGCCGGCCAGGTCCTTCTCGGCCAGCCTCGCCGGAATGGCAAGACTCGCGAGTTCGGCGCTGCCGAGCGTCGAGACCGCGTTTTCGGCACGCGTCACGCTCAAGCCGAGACGGCTGGCAACGTCCTGCATCTGCTTCTGTCGCAGCACGCGAAGGACGACATCGCGATTCTGCTGGTCCTTCGAGGCCTGGTCGGCCACGGCCTGACGCATGGCGACGGGATCAACGATGTGGCGCTGCTGAGCCATAGCGGTCGAGCTCCACAGGAGCGAGGACACGATCAAAGCGACGACGGTCATTCGATTGCGCATAAACACCTCAAGGGCCCGGCAGGCGAGCCGGACATCAGCAGCGTAGCGAGTGGCCGGCACGCACGCTGTCCAGAAGAGCACAGGCGCGGCGAGGAAGGCATCGATGGCCGAGCACACGGCCGATCAGCGCGGCCACGTCGCGCCCCAACCGGCGGAGAGTGTCGTATTGCCGCCGCGCAGGCCGTGCGCGATGTCGACGCGGATCGTGCCGGTCTGGCCAGGGGCGTGCACGCGAAGGCCGACACCAGCATCGACGAAGAGGGGCGACGATCCAGGAGCGTCCCGCCTGTGCCACGCGCGCGCGGTATCCACGAAGCCCGCGAGGGCCAGACTCGTGCCCATCTTCCGGATCACCGGCCGCGCGTACTCGAGCGTGACGCGTGCAACCACGCGACCGAAGACTGGACCCGTGAAGACGCCGTCCTGAAGCAGCGGGTGCGCTCGCAGCAGTCCGCCGCGGCCCTGCCCGGTGCCCGCGCCGTGCCACAGGTCGAGCGGCGCAAGGCGGCTGGCGGCGTTGAATTCAGTCACCGCCGACCACGACGGTCGCGCGCTGTCGACGGTCGAACGCCAGACCGCGCGAAACTGACCGGCGCTGAACCGGTCGCCGCCACGGAGCGACGCCCACCATCCGGCGGAGGTGACCAGCGCCAGCCGATCACCAGCAAAACGAAGATCGAGCGTCGCCTCGAGCCCGGCGGTGTCCTCCGCGGCAAAGCGATCCAGGGCGATGCCGGCCTGCCACCGCGCCCAGCCCGTCTTCCAATCAGCCAAGTGCACGGCAGCGCGACGCCTGGTCAGGCGCATTACTGCCGGGTCTTCCGCCGCAACCCTTTGATAGGACTGCCTTTCCCACAACCACTCGACGGTCAGGACGCCGGGCAGCCTGCCGGGCGCCGGCGTCGAAAACTCCAGAGCGACGCGCGGCCGTCCTCTCGACCAGCGCCACGATCCGCCGGCGACCTCGCCCGCAGAGAGACCGCCGGCAACATCGACGCGCACTTGATGCTGGAAGAGAGACCGTGCGCCCAGTACCGCGAACGTCATCCATCCGCGTGGCAGCAGCGGCCGTTCGTCAATGGATGCGTCCACGCGGACGAGGCCGTCCGCGACGGGCTCGTACTTCATTCGCGGACTCGACGCGACCGGAAGCTCGCCGAGTCGTCGCAGCGCCCGTCCGAACGCGGTGGACGTGAGGAGTTGTCGAGGCTGCAGCCCGATGGCGCGCACCACGATTGGATGCGGCGTCCGCCCCGCGCCGTGGATGTGGATCTCGTCGATGTGAGGCTCGCCCGCCCGGTTCCAGGCGTCGAGCGCGGCCGTGAAGTCACCAGCTATGTAACGGCTGCTCGCGATGAGTTGCCAGGTGTAGGCGTCCATAGGGTCGAGTCGCGCGGCGGACTTCGCAAACGCCGCGGCCTCCGCCCATCGGGCCTCGGAGAAACGCAGGCCGGCCAGTTCCCGCCACGGTGCGGCATCCTGTGGACACAGGCGCGCCGCCGTCTGAAGCGCCTCTGCAGCGGCGTCACGCTCTCCCGCCTCGGCGAGCCGGACCGCGTGCTCCACAAACGCGCCGCACGCACTCGGCGTTTGCGTCCGGCCGGCGACACGATCGGGCGCAGGGCGGCGTGGCGCCAACCCTTCGGCGGCGTCAATCGGCGGAAGCGCGAGCAGCATCCACCGGCCGGCCGCGGCCCACGCGCGATCGAACTCCTCCCAGAGCGCCACGCGAAACGGCGCGCGTGCGGGATCGTGCAGCACGACTTCACGTTCGGTGCTGCCGACGACAACGACGTAGTGATACGTGCGAGGCGCCACTTCGATCAGCGCGATGAGCGGACGGCCCCGGTCGATTTCGGATCGCACACGTGCGCGCGCGGTCCCGTCAGCCGCCGGGACGATCATCGCTTGCCACCCTCGGTCCCGCACCGCCGTGGCGAGCGTGCCGGTCCTGATTCCGCCGTCGTGCGGGCCGACCAGATCCGCGAAGTCCTGAGGCTGCACGTCGCGCGCGCCCCAGTACCGCAGCACCATCGCGACGGCCGCGCCACCACACAGCTCCGGCGTCTGGGCGACAAATGGCACATCGAGCAAGGCGTGCGCGCCGACTCCACCCTGCGCTCCGGCTGTCGCGTGGGCCGCAGTCCCGGCAACCGCCAGGGCGGTCAGCAAGACACGGACCATCGTTCCTGCGCAGGTCATGTTGTTCCTGACATTCCACGTTAGCCGCGTGCCCGGCGTGAACGCTGTGCAATCCAGAACAGACCGTCGAGCCCGCGTGGCGCTATACATGTCATGGACCAAAATGCCCAAGCACCAGCCGCGCTATCTTTCCGAAGCCACGCTCGATTCGATCGGCGATGCCGTTCTCAGCACGGACCTCGACGGCCAGGTCACATACCTCAATACCGCGGCGGAGAGAATGACGGGCTGGCCGAACAAGGCGGCGACGGGCAAGCCGTTGAGCGAGGTGTTCCGGATCATCGATGGCGACACACGCCAGATCGCCCAGAACCCGCTGGCGCTGGCGTTGAAGCTGAACAAGCCGGTCGGCCTGACACCACATTGCATCCTGGTCCGGCGCGACGGGCACGAATGCGCGATCGAGGACTCGGCGACGCCCATTCACGATCGGGCCGGGAGACTCGTCGGCGCGGTGATTGTTTTTCGCGATGTCGGCGCCGCACTCGAAACCTCCAGACAGATGGCTCATCTGGCGCAGCACGATCCGCTGACCGGCCTCCCAAATCGACTCCTGCTCCATGACCGCTTGACGGAGGCCATCGCGCGGGCACAGCGCAACAAGAAGCCGCTGGGCGTGCTGTTCATTGACATCGACGGGTTCAAGGCGCTCAACGACACGCACGGCCATGCAATCGGTGATCAGCTGCTTCGCGCAACAGCCGAGCGTCTCAGGAGCGTGCTCCGCCAGTCCGACACGGTGTGCCGCTGCGGTGGCGACGAATTCGTAGCGGTGCTGTCAGAGCTGGAGCGCGCGGAAGATGCGCTCCTTGTCGCGCGCAAACTGGTGCGGGCGGCCGCCGAACCGAACCGGCTCGACTCGACCGAGATCTCCCTGACCGTCAGCATCGGAATCAGTCTGTACCCAAGGCACGGCGGCACGGCCGACGCACTGATCGCCAATGCTGACGCGGCGATGTACCGGGCGAAACGCGCTGGACCCGGTGGACACCGGCTGTTCCAGCGCAGCGCCAAGCCGGAAACCCTCAATCGCTGGGAAGCCGACGGCGGCGCCGTTGCTTCCATTCCCGACAGCGCACACTAGTGAGAGTGAGCGGACCCTGACACGCCCAGTGTGGGCGTTTCGGAGGTCGTCACGTTCCACCGCTCGCGTCCTGCGTTTCGAGCGACTGTCCAGACATGCCCGCAGTCGCAGCGGTAGTAATCGACCCACGATCCCTTGCTCAGTTCTTCGAGGACGCGGCCTTCGCTTCGACACATTGAGCATTGGCTGATCGGCATGATGGGCACATCGTTACACCCCGCGTCCTGTCGTACCTGTTCAATAGCGAACAGACGCCCCCAGCAGGCGGCTCTACCATTCGCTCAGGAGATCCTCCGTGACTACCCTGGTCGTCATTCTTGTCTTGCTCTGGATCCTTGGACTCGCCACCGCCAACACGATGGGCGGATTGATTCACATCCTCCTGGCGGCGGCCGCCGTCATGTTCATACTGCGCCTGAGCCAGCGGCAGGGACGCAGCCCGCTCAGCAGAGGTTAGCCATGGGAGCCGAACGAAACGCCGCTCACACCGCCGAACTACGCCAGACACTCACCGACCTGCGCACCGAATTGCGCCGGGACATCAATGGGCGAGTTCGAGAGAGCCGGACCGACCGATCCGATGGCGTCGTCGATCAGGTCGAAGACTCGGACGACGACGTACGGCAGGGACTGGACCTCGCCCTGCTCGAGATGCGGGCGAACACGATCACCGCGATCGACGATGCGATCGCGCGGCTCGACGCCGGGAGATACGGGTTCTGCTTCGAATGCGACGCGCCAATCGCGATACGACGTCTGCGCGCGTTACCATTTGCGGTGCGCTGCCGCGAGTGCGAGGAAGAACAGGAACAGGAACAGGCGCCGGGACGGCAGAGGCCGCCCCAGCGAGCTGGTGAATCGGCAATTTGGTGATCTTGATGACGTTCCACCACGCCGCACGGTAGCTGCCTCAGCACTCTTCCGCGGAGATCACGTCCCCCTCGTCCACCCGAACCCTCTCCATTTCTGTGCGCCCGGTTTCAGCCTGCGCCTCGTCAGCGAAGTGTTCACTCCGGAACAGACAGAACCGTCAGTCGAGGCGCAAGCTTCATCCTCAGAGGCTCTCGTCGAAGGTGAACCCTGTGCCTGAAATCATCACGCCCACCCTGCTTATTACATCGGTTTCCATAGGAGTCGCCGGATCGGCGGCGTTCTGTCTGTTCGAACGCATCATTGCGGCGGTTCGACCGGTGCTGGTCGCCTGCTCCGTCGATGCCGATGGCTCTCAAGACTTGAAGTGACGCATGACACACACCATTAACGGCCGTTCCGTACCAGCCCCTCGACAAACGGCACCCTACACCGAACGCACGCCGCTCGAACTCGAGACTGATGTGAAGGCGCTCGTTGACGAGACGGTCATCCGAACCGAAGCGTTGATCAACGGCGGTGCCGTCACGCTCCCTCGCCGCCAGGACGATCTCGGTGTGCGCTTGAGTCGATCGGCGATGTTCGCCGATGTCACCAGCTACTGAATCCCGCGGCGGTGCCGCTTCTTCGCTTGGCGCTCGAATCTCGGACTGTGCATTCGGCACAGTACGTTTGTGAACAGACCCATCGAACGACTTCTTACATGCTTCGACATGCGGGAGCAGATGAACTGCGGCGTCAGGTTCTTGGGCGACAACACCCCCGGGAAGTTCTATTTCAGCAATCAGGGCTCCCAGACCGGAACGTTCACGTTCTCTGCTACCGGTGAAGCGCTCGCGGTCGCGGCGGTTCCGGAACCGGGCTCACTGCTGCTGCTCGGCGCGGGTCTCGCCGGACTGGCCACCATCGCCCGTCGTCGCTACCCCCGCAAGGTCTAGGTCCACCGGGCTCGTGGCGGCCGTCGCCACGAGCCCAGCGTCTTTGTCTCGCGCGGTCTCAGGCGTTCAGCCGAGCATTCACCGCATCCCAGTTGATGACGTTCCACCACGCCGCAAGGTAGTCCGGCCGGCGGTTCTGATACTTCAGGTAGTACGCGTGCTCCCACACGTCGATGCCGATGATGCCCTTCTTGCCTTCCATCATCGGGCTGTCCTGATTGGCCGTGCTCTCGATCGAGAGCTTGCCGCCTGAATCGACGAGCCAGACCCAGCCGCTGCCGAATCGGCCGACGCCGCCCTTGTTCATCTGTTCCTTGAAAGCATCGAAGCCGCCGAACGTGGAATCGATCGCGGCGGCGATCCTGCCGGTGGGCGCGCCGCCCTGGCCCGGGCCCATGATCTCCCAGAACATCGTGTGATTCACGTGGCCGCCACCGTTGTTCCGGACGGCCGTGCGAATCGCCTCCGGCACCGCGGCGAGGTTCTTGATCAGATCCTCGGCACTCTTGCCGGCGAGCTCCGGATGCTTTTCGAGCGCGGCGTTCAGATTGTTGACGTACGCCGCGTGATGCTTGCCGTGATGAATCTGCATCGTCTGCGCGTCGATGTGCGGCTCGAGCGCGGCGGCGTCGTACGGAAGTGACGGAAGCTGATGGGCCATTGGGTTCTCCTGGGGTGTTGCCGGGGCTGAAGCCCCGGCCTACCTGTCTCGCCGGCGCGAAAGCCCGGCGTCCGTAGGCCGGCCCTTCAGGGCCGGCATTCAAGCATTCTATTCAACGCCACCCGCGCATTGGTACGCGTGGGTTCGGGTACCACGATCTGATTGCGTACTTCACCGGCGACGAGGCCGTCCAAGGTCCAGAGCAGATGGTTCGGCGATATCCGGAACATCGTCGAGCAGAGGCAACCGACGCTGTCGAGCGTCATCACGAGCCGATCGGGGGCCACGCCGGCGGCCAGGCGATCCACGAGATGAATCTCGGTGCCGACTGCCCAGACCGATCCAGGCGCGCTCGCTTTGACGGTACGAATGATGAAGTCGGTCGAGCCGACCTCGTCCGCCGCCTGCATGACCTCGAAGGTGCACTCCGGGTGAACGATGACCTTGCCGGATGGATGCACGGTCCGGAAGCGCTCGACCTGCGCCACTGAGAACCTGGTGTGCACGCTGCAGTGGCCCTTCCACAGGACGAGGCGCGCGCGCGCGAAGTCCGCCGCGCTCACGCCACCCTGCGGCAGGTCCGGATCCCACAGCACCATTTCATCGAGCGGCACACCCATCCGGAACGCCGTGTTCCGGCCGAGATGCTGATCGGGCAGCATCAGGATCCTGTCCGCGCGATCCCACGCCCGCGCCATGATCGCCGAGGCGTTCGACGACGTGCAGACGAAGCCGTTGTGCGAGCCGCAGAAGCCTTTGATGGCCGCCGCTGAATTGATGTAGGTGATCGGCGTGATCGACGACGCACCCGAGGCCAGGCGGGGATCGAGCTCGTACATCTCGTCCCAGCAGGTTTCGAGCTGGTCGATCGCCGCCATGTCCGCCATGGAGCAACCAGCGGCCAGGTCCGGCAGCATCACCTTCTGGTGGGCTGCGCCCAGTACGTTCGCGCTCTCGGCCATGAAGTGCACGCCACAGAACACGACGAATTCCGCCTGCTGATGGCTGGCGGCGTACTGCGAGAGTTTGAGGGAATCACCCGTGACGTCGGCGAACTTGATCACCTCGTCACGCTGGTAGTGGTGGCCGAGAATCAGGAGGCGCGATCCGAGGGCGCACTTCGCCTCGGTAATCCGGCGGTCCATTTCCTCGTCGTCGAGGCGCAGGTAGTTCGCGGGAAGGAGCTGTCGCTTCGCTAGTTCGGCTCGATCGAACTCCGCGGCCGGCTGGACCAGACTCATCCCACTGAGGTTATCAAATCGGGAGCTTCGGGCGGGGTGATGACGTTGTAGAGCGTGTCGCGCTCCACCGGCAGCCGGCCCGCAACGCGGATCAGGCGCCGGATGTCGGCGGTGGTCAGCGTCTCCGGCGTGCGCGATCCGGCCATGTGGTAAATCTTTTCTTCCTGAACGGTGCCGTCGAGATCGTCGGCGCCGTACCAGAGCGCCATCTGCGCGACCTCGACCCCCGTCGCAATCCAGAACGCCTTGATGTGCGGAATGTTATCGAGCATCAGACGGGACACCGCGTGCACGCGCAGCGTGTCGCTCGCCGACGGCGCGGGCAGTTTCCGCATCTGGTTGTTGTCCGGATGGAACGCCAGCGGGATGAACGCCTGGAGGCCGCCCGTTTCGTCCTGCAGCGCGCGCGTGCGCATCATGTGGTCGACGCGCTCCTCCATCGTCTCGATATGGCCGTACAGCATCGTCACGTTCGATCGCATCCCGAGACGATGCGCGATTCGATGGATCGAGAGGTAACGGTCCGCGTCAGCCTTGTCGTGGCAGATCTTGCGGCGCACGCGCTCCGCGAAGATTTCGGCACCACCACCCGGCAGCGAGTCGAGCCCGGCGGCCATGAGCCCGCGGAGCACGGCTTCGTCCGTCATGCCGTAGGTCTCCGAGAAAAACGCGATTTCGACGGCCGTGAAGCATTTGAGATGAATGCCCGTACGAATCGTCTTCAGGCCACGCAGGAGGTCCGTGTAGTACGAGAACGGCAGATCCGGATGCAGGCCGTTCACGACGTGCACTTCGGTGAGAGGCTGATTCGCACGCGCGCGAAGCTTGTCGAGCACCTGCTCGAGCGACATCGTGTACGCATCGGCATCGCCGGGCTTGAGCCTGGCGAACGAGCAGAAGAGACAGCTCGCGACGCAGACGTTCGTCGCCTCGAGGCGCAGGTTGAAGTTGTAGTACGTCAGCGCGCCGTGGCGCTTCTCGCGTTCGCGATTCGCCAGCCACCCGACGGCGTGGAGATCCGGGCACGCGAACAGCCGCACGCCGTCGTCGAGCGACAGGCGATCGCCTGCTTCGAGCTTGCCGGAAATCTCCGTGAGACCGAGTGACGCGAGGCGAGCCTGCACGAAGGCAATCTTCCCACGCCGTTGGGGTGCCCGCACTGGCGAAGCCCCTCGGGTATGTATAATGACCGAACAACCGACGCTTGCCCGGCGGCCGAAGGGAAGTGGGTGCGAATCCCACACGGTGCCGCCACTGTCAGCGGGGAGTCAGCGGTCATTTGTTTGTGGAAGATGGCGAAGGTCGGGGTCTGACCCCAACCTCCCCAACCTTTCACAAACCGTCACTGTGACAAGCACCATCAGTCACGGGAAGACGCGGCCGCCGACGACGATCCGCAAGTCAGGAAACCTCACCACCGGGCTGCTTCACATTTTCCAGCGCCAGACACGCTGGAGGAGGCCTGATGATCCGTTCTGCTGCGTTCGCTGTTCTGATCCTTCTCCTCTCCGCCACATCCGCGTTCGCTGATGCGATTCGCGGCCGCGTCACCGATCCGCAGTCAAAACCCGTCGCTGGAGCGCGCGTGCTCGTCAGCCGCGGCACGACGATCGTCGCGACCGGCACGACCGGCGCCGACGGCCGGTACGGCCCCATCGACGTGCCCGCCGGCGAGTACGACATCACCGTCGCAGTCTCCGGACTCCGCGCGGCGCCGAAGCGCGTGAAGGTCGCGTCCGGCGCGACCGCCGAGGCCGACGTCGCGCTGCAACTCGCGGCGGTCAGCGATGCGGTGGTCGTCTCCGCCGCGCAGGTCGATCGGCCGCTCTCACGCGTCACCGACAGCGTGACGGTAATCGATCGCGCCGATCTCGACGCGCGCCAGACCGAGACCGCAAGCGACGTACTGCGGCTCGTGCCCGGCTTCAACGTGGTCGCGAGCGGTGGCCGGGGCGCCATCACGTCGATCTTCCCGCGCGGCGGGGAGTCCGACTACACGCTCGTGCTCGTCGACGGCATCGCGCTAAACAGGTTCGGCGGCGGGTTCGACGCCGCGCACCTGTCGACCGCCGGCATCGATCGCATCGAAGTCGTACGCGGTCCGCAGAGCGCGCTCTTCGGTGCAGGCGCGATTGGCGGTGTCGTCAATATCGTCACGCGCAAGGGCGGACCGATCCGGTTCGACGGCGCGATTGAGGGCGGCAGCCAGGGCACGTCGAAGTTCTCGGCCGCCACGAGCGGCGGCCGCGGCGCGTGGAGCTGGGGCGCGGGCATCGAGGGCCTCTCGTCCGATGGCGACACGACGTTCCGGTCGTCAATCGGCGGCAATGTCACGAACGATGACTACGAGCGCGTCATCGGCACTGCAGGCGTGGCCTGGTCGGATCGCGCGACACGCCGTTTCCGCATTGACACCCGGTTCGGCCGCGACGAACGCGGGTTTCCGGGCGCCTACGGGTCGGATCCCGCCGGATTGTTCTTCGGCCTCGACACGGTTTCGCGCGGCATCAACAAGCCGCGCGGCGTGGCGGCATCCGCGGCGATCGGCGATGCGAGCCGGCTGCGTCACAGCGGACAGTTTTCATACGCAGATACGCCGAGCCTCTTCATCAGCCCGTTCGGCGACTCGGACGATCGCACGCGCCGGACATCGTTCCGGTATCAGGCAGACCACGAGCACGCCCGCAGCGGGTACTCGGCGGGCATCGAAACAATCCGCGAGCGTGCCGACAACACCTTTGTGACGGGCACGGTGTTCCAGCCGGTGCCCGTGAACCGCACCGTCACGGGGCTCTTCGCCGAAGCCCGGTTCGACCTCTCGGCACGCGCGGCGATGACTGCCGGGATTCGAGGCGAGCGCATCGCGCGCCAGGCACTCGAAGCGAACCCCAGCCCGTTCGGAGCGAGGCCGGCGTTCGCCACGGACGTCGTCTGGTCGGCGAATCCGAAGATCTCGGCGGCATGGTTCGTACGCGGCGATCGATCGTCCGATGCGTCGACCGGCTGGACCAAGGTGCGCGCCGGCGCCGGCACGGGCATCAAGCCGCCGACGGTGTTCGAGATCGGCTTCACCGACAATCCATCGCTGAAGCCCGAGCGCAGCCGCAGCGCGGACGCCGGGATCGAGCACGTGTTCCCAGGCGGGCTCGTCGCCGTGGACGGGACCGCGTTCGTCAATCAGTACGACGACGTCATCGTCGCTGTGAAGGCGGCGTGGAGCGGCGCGAGCCGCTACCGCACCGACAACATCGCCAACGCAAGTGCGAAGGGCCTCGAGGTCGGGCTCCGCTGGATGACGCCCGCCGGATTCAGCGTGCGGGCCGCGTACACCGCGATGGCGACGCGGATTCTCGACGTCGACAACGCCACCGGTGTGCCGGCACCCTACTCCGTCGGCGACAGCCTGATCCGCCGCCCGCGTCATCAGGGATCGATCGACGCCCGCTACTCGCGCGGGCGGGCGCTCGTGTTCGTGACGATGAACGGACGCGGACGCATGGCGGACTTCGAGCCGAACTTCGCGTCGACCGTTCTCTCGAACCCGGGATTTGTCACGTTCGCGGCGGGCGGTTCGTACCGGATCGCCCGCGAGCTCGAGCTCTACGCACGCGTCACTAATCTGGCGAATCGCGCCTACGAGGATGCGCTCGGTTATCCCGCGCAGGCGCGCTCCGCGATCGCGGGCCTGCGTGTTGCTGTCAGCCGCTGATCTCAGGTTCGGATACCCACGTCCGCGCCGCGGCATCGCCGCGGCGCGCGACGTCATCGATCGCGTGTCGATCGACGTCGCCGCGGGCGACGCTGTCGCCATTCTCGGGCCCAACGGCTCGGGCAAGACGACCCTGCTTCGGCTGGTCTCGGCTTCGCTGAGGCCATCGGCCGGGCGCGTCACGCTCGACGGCGCGGATCTCCATCACATGGCGCCGCGCGCGATCGCAAAACGAATTGCGGTCGTGCCACAGGAGACCTCGCTCGCGTTCGACTACACGGCCCTCGAAATCGTGCTCATGGGCCGCTATCCCCATCTCGGCACGTTCGAGGTGGAGGGGCCACGCGACCTCGCCGTGTCGATGGACGCGCTCGAAGCCACGGGGACCAACGCGTTCGCGGAGCGTCCGTTCCGGACCCTCTCGGGAGGCGAAAAACAGAGAGTGGTGATCGCGTCGGCGCTCGCGCAGATCGACAGCGCGGGCTCCTTGGGCGCGGCAGGATTGCTGGTGCTGGATGAGCCCACCGCGTCGCTGGATCTGAAGTACCAGTTCGAGATTGGCGCCTTGCTGCGGCGAATTCAGCGGGAGCGCGGCCTCAGCATCCTGCTGTCCACGCACGACTTGCGGTTCGCGGCGTCGCTCTGCACGCGCATCGTCCTGCTCGCCGCCGGGCGCGTGCTTGCTCAGGGACCACCGTCGGAGGTGTTGACGCCGGCGCTGATCGGTCAGCTCTTCGACGTCGACCCGCGGCTCGCGGCCCCGATCCTCGCGGCAGCGGAGCCTGTCCGATGACGTCGCCTCTCCGCCGCGGCGTGCCCGTGGTCATCGCGTGCTTTGTCGCGATGGTGGGCGCCGTGTTTGCCGCGCCGTTCATTGGATCGACCTCGCTCGCGTTCGCGCGGGTCTTCTCGACGTCGATCCCGTTTGGCGACAACGTCGACGCGCAGATCTTCTTTGTGGCGCGGCTCCCCCGTGCCGTGGCCGCAGCCCTGGTCGGCGGCACGCTCGCTGCCGCCGGCGTCGTGTTCCAGGGATTGCTGCGGAATCCGCTTGCGACTCCGTACACGCTCGGTGTCTCCGCCGGCGCGTCGCTCGGCGCGATGGTGGCCATTACGTTCGGCGCGGGCTGGGCGGTGGGCGGCATTGCGTCGGCCAGCCTCGCCGGCGCGTTTCTCGCTGTGCTGATCGTCTATGCACTGGCTGCCGCGCGCCATCGCGGTTTGTCGACGACGGTGCTGCTCCTGGCCGGCGTGACGTTGAACGCGTTCTTCTCGGCCTTGATCCTGTTCGTCCAGTACCTGAGCGATTTCTCACAGACGTTTCGAGCGCTCCGGTGGCTGATGGGCGATCTCGACGTCGCCAGCTACTCAGCCATCCTTTATGCGCTGCCGCTCGTTGCGATCGCGTTCGCCGCCTTCGCGTGGCTGGCGCGTCCGCTGAATCTGATGAGCGCGGGCTCGGACGCCGCCGGCACTCGTGGAGTCCATGTCGATCGCGTGCAGCGTGTCGCGTTCTTCTCGGCGTCGCTTGCGACCGGCGCGGCAGTCTCTGTGGGCGGTCCGATCGGCTTCGTCGGCATCATCGTGCCGCATCTGATCCGTCTGCTCGTGGGCGCCGATCACCGGCTCGTACTGCCGGCGTCGATATTTTTCGGCGCGGCATTTCTCGTCATGTGCGACGCCGCCGCCCGCACGGTTCTCGCACCCATCGAATTGCCGGTTGGGATCATTACGGCAGTAATAGGAGGACCGTTCTTTCTATGGTTGCTCATTACACGACGCTGAACGGTCCAAGGGTCCAAGGGTCCAAGGGTCCGCAAAGGTCCTGGGTCCTCAGGGTCCTTCTGATCTGCCTGGTCCTGCTGATTCCGGATGCGGTGGTCACGGCCCCGAAGCCGGTACGCCTGGTCTCTTTGGTCCCGGCCGTGACCGAAATGCTCTTTGCCATGGGCGCGGGCAACGAGGTCGTGGGTGTCTCGAGCTTCGACAAGTACCCGCCCGAGGTGAAGTCACGACCGAAGGTGGGTGCGCTGATTGACCCGGACTTCGAACGCATTCTGTCGCTGAAACCGGATCTCGTTGTCGTGTACGGCTCGCAGACGGATCTCATCGCGCGGCTCGACCGCGCTCGAGTCCCGATGTTCCTGTACAAGCACGCGGGCCTCGCGGACATCACGGTGACGATTCGCCAGCTCGGACGCAGGATCGAGCGCACGGCGGAGGCAGAAGCGCTCGCGGCCCGCATCGAGCGAGACCTCGACACAATCCGCCGAAGCGTGGCCGGCAAGGCCCGGCCGCGAACGGTGCTGCTCTTCGATCGTGAGCCCGGCTCGCTGCGGGGAATCTTCGCCAGCGGCGGCATCGGCTTCATGCACGACATGCTGGTCGTCGCGGGAGGTCAGGACGTATTCGACGACGTGAAGCGCCAGAGCGTGCAGGCTACGGCGGAGCTCCTGCTCGCACGCGCGCCCGAGGTCATCGTCGAGGTCCAGGCGTGGGCGGACTGGCCGGCAGATCGAGTCGATCGGGAGCGCGCAGTGTGGCAGGGCCTGCCCTCAGTACCGGCCGTCAGGAACGGGCGGGTCCATTTCGTGTTCGACGATCGGCTGGCGATCCCGGGGCCGCGCGTTGCGGAAGCGGTACGCGTGCTCGCCGACGTGATTCACGCGAACACGAGATCCAGCTTGTTCGGAATGAGCTTCTTCTCGAACGATTCCGAGAAGAACCGTTCCAGGGCCGCCCGCCCTCGCGTGCCGTAGTCGAGCGTGAGCTGATTCACGTACATCCCGACGAAGGTATCGGTGTCCTTCTTGTCCAGACCACGGCCGAACTGCTGCGCGTACTCGACGGCCGCCGTCCGGTGATTCAGCGCGTGGGCGATGCTGTCGTGCAGCATCTTCGAGACTTTCTTGATCATCTCTGGCCCGAGATCGCGGCGGATGATGTTTCCACCGAGCGGCAACGGCAGGCCGCCCGTGCGCTCGAACCACCACTCACCTAGATCGACGACCTTGACCAGGCCATCGGAGGAATACGTCAGCTGCCCTTCGTGAATGAGAAGACCGGCATCAACCTCTCCGTTCTTCACCGCGGGCTGAATCTCGTCGAACGGCATGATGACTGGAGTGAAGTCGCTATCGAAGATCTTCAATGCCAGGTACGCCGATGTCAGCTCGCCCGGAATCGCGATGCGCAGGCCCTTGAGGTTTCCTCCGCCCTCGGTCGCCGCGATCGGACGGCGCGCCACGAGAATCGGCCCGTACTTGTCCCCCATGCTCGCGCCATGCGGCAGCAGCGCGTACTTGTCCGCCAGGTGCGCGTAGGCATGAAAGGACACAGCGGTGACCTCGTACTTGCCTTCGAACGCGTGGCGATTCAGCGTTTCGATGTCGGACAGGACCTGATCGACCTCGATGCCGTCGACGCTGACGGCGCCGCTGGCCAGGCCATAGAACATGAACGCGTCATCGGAATCGGGGCTGTGGGCGACGGTGATTCTCACGGTTGTGATCCAGGTTGACCGTTTCGCAGGTGACGAATCACGGACACGAAACGGTTGATGGTGTAGTCGATGTCGTCGTCGGTGGTGCCGCGGCCGAGGCCGAAGCGAATCGAGGCTGAGGGCACCGGTCGATCGCCCATGATGGCGCGAAGCACGTGCGATGCGATGCCGGACGCCGAGCTGCAGGCAGAACCGGACGAGACCGCGATGTCGCTGATGCCGATGAGCAGCGACTCGCCGTCGACGTCCGCGAAACTGACATGAAGATTGTGCGGAAGACGGCGCTCGAGCGATCCGTTGACCGACACGCCGGGCAACTGCGACGTCAGGCCCGAAAGCAGGCGATCGCGCAGGCGCGTCATGCGGGCGCTCTCGGCGGCCATTTCCGTGCGGCAGAGGTCACACGCCGCGCCGAGGCCCACGATCCCCGGAACGTTCAGAGTGCCCGAGCGCATCCCGCGCTCCTGACCGCCGCCGACGATGAGCGGCTCGAGCTTCACCTGTTTTCTGACGTAGATAGCCCCCTCACCCTTGGGTCCGTACATCTTGTGGGCGGTGAGAGACAGGAAGTCGATTTGCATCGCCGCGACGTCGATCGGAATCTTGCCGACGGCCTGCGCGGCATCGACGTGGAATACGGCCCCGGCGCGGCGGGCGATGGCGCCAATCTCCGCGAGCGGCTGCACGACGCCGATCTCGTTGTTGGCGGCCATGACGCTGATGAACGCCGTATCGGTGCCCACCGCCCGCTCCAGCGCCTCGACGTCGAGAATGCCGTCGGATCCGACGGGCACCACGGTACAGCGCCATCCACGACGCTCCAGCCGTTCGGCGCCCTCGAGCACCGACTTGTGTTCGATCGCCGAGACGACGACGTGATGGCGCGTGGTGTCGGCCAGCGCGCAGGCACCCTGCATGGCCAGGTTGTTCGACTCGGTGGCGCCGCTCGTGAAGTAGATCTCCCGCGGCGAGGCGTTGATGAGCTGGCTGACTTCACGCCGGGCCTGCTCGACGGCCTCCTGCGCCTTCCACCCCCACTGGTGCGTCGATGAAGCGGGGTTGCCGAACGTCTCGGTGAAATACGGCATCATCCGCTCGAGTACCCGGCGATCGACGGGCGTGGTCGCGTGGTAGTCGAGGTAGATCGGCGGACGAGACATCCTGACAATTCTATGACGCGTGCGCGGCCCTCTTCTACAATTCGCGTATGAGATCAGATTTGTCGGTGCTGCGAACGCTGCTCACGAGTGCCGGAATGCTCGCGTTCCTGGCCGTCCCACATCCGGAAGCGCAGGCGCCGCAAAAGGCGGATGCCGAGTACCTGCGCCGTGCGTACGACACCTATTCAACGATGCGCAAGGACTCGCCGTACCAGTCGCAGTCCTGGTCCTACCTCGGCCCCACCAACATCAGCGGGCGTTCTACGGATCACGCCGTCGCCGACAAGGATGGCCGCCGGCGCATCTACGTCGGTTACGCGACCAGCGGCGTCTGGAAGACCGACGATGACGGCGCGACGTGGCAGGTGATCTGGGAGCACATGCCGACGACAAGCATCGGCGACATCGCTGTCTCCGCTTCCAATCCGGATACCGTCTGGGTCGGCACCGGCGAGGCCAACATCTTCCGCGCGTCGATGGCGGGCGCCGGAATCTACAAGTCGGTGGACGCCGGACGCACGTGGCAGCACATGGGCCTGACCGATTCGCAGACCATCGCGCGCATCCTCGTGCATCCGACGAATCCAGACATCGCGTACGTCGCCGCCTCGGGCCACGAGTGGACCGACAACGAAATGCGCGGAGTGTTCAAGACGACCAACGGCGGCCGCACGTGGGAGAAGGTGCTCTACAAGAGCCCGCGCACCGGCGCCATCGATCTCGTGATGGATCCGCGCGATCCGAACACGCTGTACGCGTCGATGTGGCAGCGCATCCGCCGCAAGTGGAGCGACCCGCGCGTCGAGCCTGGTTACAACGAGGGCGGCGTCATGAAGACGGTCGACGGCGGGCGCACGTGGACGGACGCCAGCGCCGGACTGCCCGCGCCAGAGTTCCGCGGCCGCATCGGCATCGACATCTCGCGTTCGAAGCCCGACACGCTCTACGCGCTCGTCGACAACTACGAGATCGGACGTCAGGCGCGGCCTGGCCAGACAGACCCGTACGGCCGGCCGATGCCGGAAGGCCAGGGCTTCATCAAGGGAGCGGACGTGTACCGGTCCGACGACGCCGGCAAGTCGTGGCGGCAGACGAGCCGCCAGGACGAAGCCATGGTCAATTACCTGAACAACAATCAGTCCGGCACCTACGGGTGGGTCTTCGGCCAGATCCGAATCGATCCCGCGAGTCCGGACACGGTCTATATCCTCGGCGTGCCGCTCAGCAAATCGACAGACGGAGGCCGGACGTTCGCGTCGATCGCGCGGAATGTCCACGGCGACCATCACGGACTCTGGATCGATCCGGCGAACACCAACGTCATGTACAACAGCAACGACGGCGGCTTCTACCAGACTGCCGACGGCGGCCAGACATGGAAGTTCGCGGTCTCCGCGGGCGGGTCGCAGTTCTACAACGTCGCGCTCGACACGAGTTCGCCGCCGTGGGCGTACGGATCGATCCAGGACATCGGAAGCCGGCGCGGCCGGATCGACCTCAGCAAAGGCCGTAACGCCATTCCGGCGGTTTCGTGGGAAGGCGCGCCGGGCGGCGAGGGATCGAATCACGCGATCGATCCGAACAACCCGAACATCGTCTACTCGCACGGGTTCTACGGGAACTTCAGCCGGACGGATCTCGGCGCTCAGGATGGCCGCAATCCGGCGATCCAGCCGACGGACCCCACCGCAGAGCTGCGCGCGCAGTGGATGGCGCCGTTCATGGTCTCGCCTCACGACGGCAGCGTCGTCTATGCGGGCTATCAGTTCATCTTCAAATCCACGAATCGCGGCGACAAGTGGGATCGAATCAGCGGCGATTTGAGCGACAACGACCCGACCCAGATGGGCGTGAACCCGTCGGCGATTCCCTATCAGACGATCATCGCGATGGCCGAATCGCCGAAGAAAAAGGATCTGCTCTACGTCGGCACGGATGACGGCCGGCTGCACACGACGATTGACGGCGGACGCGAGTGGACGGAGCTCACGGCGAAGCTGCCGGTGCGCCGGTGGATTTCGCGCGTGACGCCATCCGCTCACGCCGACGCCACGGTGTACGTCACACAGCGCGGACGTGAAGACGATGACTTCGCCGCGTATGTCTACAAGTCCACCAATTTCGGCAAGACGTTCACGAACATCACGAACAACATCCCCGCCGGCCCGGTGAACGTGATCCGCGAAGACCCTCGCCGCGCGAACGTCCTCTACGCGGGCACGGACTTCGGCGTCTACGTCTCCACCAACGGCGGTGCGAAGTGGGAAGTGCTCGGCAACAACCTCCCGTCCGTGCAGGTCAGCGACCTGCAGATCGACGCGAAGAACGACATTGTCGTGGTGTCGACGTACGGGAGAGGGATGTGGGCCATGGACATTGGCAAGATCAGATAGTGACGCGTATCGATCCATCGATCCATTTACAGATCGATCCATTTGGAGGGCGCGGAGGAAGCGCGGGTTACGGAACTCAGCCAGCCTCAACCGGCACGCTTCCTCGTTCTCGTTTCTCCCTGCTGGTACGGTACGACGCGACGAAGATTCGCGTCAGTTCGCGGGCTTCGCCGAGCAACTCGTCGAGCTCTTTCGACGCCGCAGCCGCCATGCCTGCGCGCTGGATGAACACGAGCCACAGCACTGATTCGTCGGCTTCCTCGCGAATGACGCCAAGTTTGGCGATCCACTCCTTCGACGATCTTGCTAGACACGCCGCTCGATAGTTAGCGGCGACGGACGTCGCGCTGCGCAGCAGCTGGTGCGCAACATGTTGCGTCTCCACGGTGCGGAGCAAAGGCCGAATGAACTTGTAGACGTCGAGCGCAAACGCGAGCGTTCTTTCTTGAAGTTCCTTGGGAGTCATCGCAGCGCTTCCCTGCAGAGAACGTACCCGACGGTGAGTCGGGCGTATTTACTCATCGGTCCAACGATCCATTGATCCACCGGAATTGCGCGATTGCGGCTCGGGTAGGCCGAGACCCGGCATAGGTATGTGGTGGGAAGCAGCTACCCTTCGATGGCGGCCATGATCGGCCCAGTCAATGGACCGTTGGATCGATGAACAAATGGATCGGTACGCCGGAGGAGCGGCTGAGCCGCCTATTCGGTTTTGGCGACTTCTGGCGAAGCCGTAATCGCAGACTTGAGCGTGTGCCACGCGAGCGAGGCGCACTTGACGCGTGTCGGGAACTCACGGACGCCGGCGAGCACGGCCAGCTTTCCTACGGCCGCTTCATCGACCGCTTCGTCGATCGGCGTCGTCAGCATGATGTGAACCCGATCGAACAGGTCGAGCGCCTCGCCGAGCGTCTTGCCCTTGACCGCATCGGTCATGAGTGACGCCGAGGCCTTCGAGATCGCGCAGCCGGATCCCTCGAATGCGATTCCGGCGACGCGGTCGCCGTCGATTCTCACGTGCAGCTTGAGCCGGTCGCCGCACAGCGGATTGAAGCCCTCAGCCGTGCGCGTGGCATCGGCAAGCGAGCCCCAGTTACGAGGCCGGCGGTTATGGTCGAGGATGACCTCTTGGTACAGATCGGAAAGATCAGACACTGTATTTGCTCAACGATCCATCGATCCAACGATCCATTGATTTTGCTGATCTCAATTAATCAATCCAATGGATCGATGGATCGATGCGTAAATGGATCGATACACGTATCTCAGAACATTCCCAGCGTCAGCTTGGCCGCCTCTGACATCCTCTCCTTCGTCCACTGCGGTTCCCAGACGATCTCGACCCAGGCGTCGGCGATGCCCTCGATCGCCTTGACCTTGTAGCGCACTTCCTGCGGAATCTGCTGGGCGGACGGGCACGCCGGGCTCGTCAGCGTCATGCGGACCAGCGCCTTGTTCTCGGCATCGACGATGATCTCGTAGATGAGCCCGAGCTCGTAGATATCGACGGGAATCTCCGGGTCGAAAACGGTCTTCGTCGCGTCGATGATCTTCTGCTGGAACTCGGCGGTCTTTGCCGGATCCAGCGGACCAATCTCCGGCGTCTCCCCCGGCTGCGGCGGTTTCGGCGCGGTCAGCGACTCGGTATTCCAGGCCTCGGGCGCGTGAAACGGCGAGTCCCCGCCGGTGTCCCAGCCGCGCGAGGACGGCTCGTCGACCGCGACGGGAGGGTTAGCTGATGACGGAGCGGCAGCGACCGTCTCCGCGCCACTCCGCTCCACGGCCCCCGCCTTCTCCGCGACCTCGGCGGTGTCCGTCTTCCCAGTCAGAAATGAAAACATCCCCACGGCCTAACCCAGTAGCGCTCGAACGCGGCCGAGAGCCGCCACGAGCGCGTCGATATCTTCGAACGTGTTGTACATCGCGAACGACGCACGCGCCGTCGCAGGAATCTGATAGCGGTCCATGACCGGCTGCGCGCAATGGTGCCCCGTCCTGATCGCCACGCCCTCGCGGTCCACCACCGTGCCGATATCGTGCGGATGGATGCCATCCATCACGAACGACAGCACGCTGGCTTTGTGGCGCGCCGTGCCGACCAGGCGGACGCCCGGGACGGCCTGCACGGCGGCGGTGGCGCGTTCAAGCAGCGAGGTTTCATGCGGCTGAATGCGAGCGAAGCCAATCGTGTTGATGTAGCGAATCGCGGCCCCAAGGCCCACCGCTTCCGCGATACTCGGCGTCCCGGCTTCGAACTTGTACGGCAGATCGTTCCAGGTGCTCTTCTCGAAGCTGACCGTGCGAATCATGTCGCCGCCACCGAGGAACGGCGGCGTCGCGTCGAGCACGGCCTCACGGCCCCAGAGAATCCCGATACCCGTCGGGCCGTAGACCTTGTGCCCGGTGAACACGTAGAAATCGGCGCCGAGCGCCTGCACGTCCACGGCCATGTGATAGGCCGCCTGCGAACCGTCAATCAGCACGGTCGCACCGGCGGCCTTCGCGCGCGCCGTAATCTCCGCCACCGGATTCACGGTGCCCAGCGCGTTTGACAGGTGCGATACGGCGACGATCTTCGTCTTCGCGCCGAGCAGGCGTTCGAACTCGTCCATGATGAGATCGCCGCGGTCGTCGATCGGCACCACCTTCAGCGTCGCGCCGGATCGCTCGCAGAGCAGCTGCCAGGGCACGATGTTCGAGTGATGCTCGAGACCGGTGATGAGCACCTCATCACCCTTCCTGACGTTCGCGTCACCCCAGGCCCGGGCGACGAGATTGATGCCCTCGGTGGTATTGCGGGTGTAAATGACTTCGGACACCGACCGCGCGTTGATGAACGCGCGCACGATCTCCCGCGCGCCCTCGTACGCCGCGGTCGCGCGCTCGCTGAGCGCGTGGACGCCGCGGTGGACGTTGGCGTTGTCTTCCTCGTAGTACCGGCGAATCGCGTCGATGACCTGGCGCGGCTTCTGCGTGGTCGCCGCGTTGTCCAGATACACCAGCGGCCTGCCGTGCACCGCCTGGTGCAGCGCGGGAAACTCCGCGCGCACGGCGGCGACGTCGAACGGCACGGCGTTGACCGGAGCGGCTATACCTTCCATAGCGAGAGCTTCTCTTCGAGCAGCCGCATGGCGCGGTCGCGAACCACATCTTCCTTGACGCCGTCGAGCACTTCGCCGGCGAAGGCGTGAATCATCAAATTGCGCGCGTCGTCCGCCGAAATGCCGCGCGCCCGCATGTAGAAGAGCGCATCCTCGTCGAGCTGCCCGATCGCCGCGCCGTGCGTGCACTTGACGTCGTCGGCGAAAATCTCGAGCTGCGGCTTCGTGTTGATCGTCGCGTCGTCCGAAAGAAGCAGCGCCTTGTTCGTCTGCTTCGCGTTCGTCTTCTGCGCGTCCTGACGCACGATGATCTTGCCGTTGAAGACCGCGCGCGACTTCCCTGCCAGGATGCCCTTGTAGAGCTCGTGGCTCGGGCAGTGCGGCATGGCGTGGTCGATCGTCGTGTGGGTGTCGACGAGCGAATCACCGTCGGCAACGTAGAGACCGTCGAGCGTGCACTCGGCACCATCCCCTGCCAGCGTTGCCGACAGGTCGTTACGAGCGATCCGCCCGCCAAGGGTCAGCGCGTGCGACCGGAAAGTCGCTCCGCGATCCACGCGCGTGAACATCGCGGCGAGGTGATACGCCGTTGACGCCTCGCGCTGCAGCTTGACGTGATCGACCATCGCGCCCGGCGCGAGGCTGACGATCGTCAGCGCGTTCGTGAACGTCGCCGCACCGGGAATGCTGCCGTAGCTCTCCACGATGAACGCCTGCGACTGCTCGCCGGCGCGGATCTGCACGCGCGGCGTCACCATCGTCGGTACCGACGCTGCGGTGTTGAGACAGACGACATGGATCGGGTCGGCAATGACGGTCTTCGGCGCGATCTCGATGACGACCCCATCGTCGACGAACGCCGTATTGAGATTGACGAAGGGCATCCCCGCGGACGCGGTCACGAGCCAGTCCGGCGCCGTTTGCGGCGTCCCCGCGGACAGGGACTCGTGCATCCTCTTGACGGTCACGCCTTCGGGCAGCGAATCCAGCGATGAAAGTGCCGCGGACCAGCGGCCGTTCACCAGCACGACGCGATGCGCGAGATCCTCGGCGAACAGGAACGGCTCGGCCGTTCCGCGGGCCAGATCGAATGTCGTCGGGAGCCTGAACTCCGTGGTCGCGATCGGACTGATGTTCGTGTGGCGCCACTCTTCGTTGCGGGTGGTCGGGAAGCCCTGAGCCACAAAGCGTTCAAACGCAACGCTCCGCAGCGAGCCCAGCCCGCCGGCGTTGAAGGACGCCTGCGGCCTGAACGAATCGAATGCCGCCGCGAGGGTCGGCTGTTCTGCGACAGAACTCATCGTCATCATTCCTTATTACGCGTGGGGCCCCACCCCCACGCGTTTGTCACGCGCTCAACGCGCTCGCTACGTTCGCGGTTTCGCAGTGTCATCAAGCACCAACCGCTGCGTCAACCCAGCCATAGCCTTTGGCTTCGAGCTCCAACGCGAGGTCTTTGCCGCCCGATTTGACGATGCGGCCGCCCGAGAGCACGTGCACGAAGTCCGGCACGATGTAGTCGAGCAGGCGCTGGTAGTGCGTGACGACGATGATCGCGCGGTCCTTGCTGCGGAGCGCGTTGACGCCGTTCGAGACGACGCGGAGCGCGTCGATGTCGAGACCCGAGTCGGTCTCGTCGAGGATCGCGAGGCGCGGCTCGAGGACGGCCATCTGGAAGATTTCGTTTCGCTTCTTCTCGCCGCCGGAAAAGCCCTCGTTGACGGAGCGGCTGAGCATCGCCTGGTCCATCTCGAGCAGCTTGGCCTTCTCGCGGATGAGCTGCATGAACTCGACGGCGTCGAGCTCCTGCTGACCGCGGAACTTGCGAACCGCATTGAGGGCGGCCTTCAGGAAGTAGGCGTTGTTGATGCCGGCGATCTCCACCGGGTACTGGAACGCCATGAACACGCCTTCGCAGGCCCGCTCTTCCGGCGCCATGGCGAGAAGATCCTTGCCGTCGTACGTGACTTCCCCGCCGGTCACTTCGTAGCCGGGGTGGCCGGACAACGCGCGCGCGAGCGTGCTCTTGCCGGAGCCGTTCGGCCCCATGATGGCGTGCACTTCGCCCGCGTTGACGTCGAGACTGAGGCCTTTGAGGATTTCTTTGTCCTCCGCCTTGACGCGGAGATCTTTGATTGAGAGAAGCATGTCTACCTTTTCTTTAGTTCGCGTGGGGCCCCACCCCCACGCGCTTGTTGAGAGAAGCATGTCTACCTTTTCTTTAGTTCGCGTGGGGCCCCCACCCCCACGCGCTTGTCACGGCGCTCGGCGCCCGCGCTCCGCGCGGGGCCTCGCGGTATCTACTTAGCCAACACTGCCTTCAAGACTGATAGACAGCAGTTTCTGCGCTTCGACGGCGAATTCCATGGGCAGCTCGCGGAAGACTTCCTTGCAGAAGCCGCTGACGATCATGTTGATCGCGTCTTCCATCGTGATGCCGCGCTGCCGGCAGTAGAAGATCTGGTCTTCGCCGATCTTCGATGTCGACGCCTCGTGCTCGACCTTCGCCGACGTGTTCTTGATTTCGAGGTACGGGAACGTGTGCGCGCCGCACTTGTCGCCGATGAGCAGCGAATCGCACTGTGAGTAGTTGCGCGCGCCGTGGGCGTTCTTGCCGATCTTCACGGCGCCCCGATAGGTGTTCTGCCCGTGGCCGGCCGAGATGCCCTTCGAGACGATCGTGCTGCGGGTGTTCTTCCCGACATGAATCATCTTCGTGCCGGTGTCCGCCTGCTGCCAGTTGTTGGTCGTCGCGACCGAGTAGAACTCGCCGATCGAGTAGTCGCCCTGCAGGATGCAGCTCGGGTACTTCCACGTGATCGCCGACCCGGTTTCGACCTGGGTCCACGTGATCTTCGCGCGGGTCATCGCCTTGCCGCGCTTCGTGACGAAGTTGTAGATGCCGCCCTTGCCGTCCTTGTCGCCCGGGTACCAGTTCTGAATCGTCGAGTACTTGATCGTCGCGTTGTCGAGCGCGACCAGCTCGACGACCGCGGCGTGCAGCTGATGCTCGTCGCGCATCGGCGCCGTGCAGCCTTCGAGGTAGCTCACCGATGAGCCCTCGTCCGCGATGATCAGCGTGCGCTCGAACTGTCCGGTGTTCTTCGCGTTGATGCGGAAGTACGTCGAGAGCTCCATCGGGCACTTCACGCCCTTCGGCACGTAGACGAACGAGCCGTCGCTGAACACCGCGGAATTCAGCGTCGCGTAGAAGTTGTCCGTGTACGGCACGACCGAGCCCAGGTACTTCTTCACGAGCTCCGGATGGTGCTTCACCGCTTCGGAGAACGAACAGAAGATGATGCCGAGCTCGCCCAGCTTCGCCCGGAACGTCGTCGCCACCGACACGCTGTCGAAGACCGCGTCAACGGCGACGCCGGCGAGGATTTTCTGCTCTTCCAGCGGAATCCCGAGCTTCTCGAACGTCTTGCGAACGTCGGGATCCACTTCATCCATGCTCTTGAGCAGGGCCTGCTTCTTCGGCGCCGAGTAGTACGACGCGGCCTGGTAATCGATCGGCGCTATCTTGAGGTTGTGCCAGACCGGCTCCTTCATCTCGAGCCAGGCGCGGTACGACTTCAGGCGGAACTCGAGCAGCCACTCGGGCTCCTCTTTGATCGCCGACAGACGCCGGACGACCTGCTCGTCGAGGCCGGGCGGAAATGAATCGGTCTCGAGCGTCGTCTCGAAGCCGTACTTGTACTCGCGTGATGCAAGTTGCTCGATGGTCTCTGTGCTTGTCGACATGTCTACTTTTCTCTACTGCGCGTGGGGCCCCACCCCCACACGCGTCATCTTTCTTCCAGTTGCGCGGGGCCCCACCCCCGCGCTAGTCGTCACGCTCGGCACGCTCGCTACGCTCGCGGCCTCGCGGTACCGGCTTCTTCACACACTAAAACTCGTCCCGCAACCGCACGTGCTCTTGGCGTGCGGGTTCTGGAACACGAAGCCGCGGCTGAGCAGGCTCGTGTCGTAGTCGAGCGTCGTGCCGTCGAGCAGACGATGGCTGCGCGGATCGATCCAGACGCGCACGCCCTGCGGACCGTCGAAGATCAGGTCGTTGTCCTTCGGCGCGGGCTCCCACTCGAACACGTACTCGAAGCCGGAACAGCCCCCGGCCTTCACGCCAACGCGCAAGCCGGTGGCGTCCTGATGCTGCTTGTCGATCAGCTTCAAAATCTGCGATGCGGCGTTCTCGGTCACGTTAATCATCGGAGTCACTTCCTCACGAATGCCATGGGCACGCTCTCGGGAGGAGCGGGTGGCATCAGCGCAAGACCCGGCACGAGATCGGCCACAGACGTCTCGCTCAGCGCGGCGACGATGCGATCTTTGACCTGCCAGAGCGGGTCGCGAATGTTGCACTTCGAGTACTGCTCGCAGTTGTGGTTCGTCTCCGAGCACGCGGTCACGGTCAGCGGGCCGTCAATCGACTGAATGACGTCCGCGACTGAAATCGACGACGCCGGACGAGCCAGTCCGTAGCCGCCGCGGATGCCCTGAATCGACGTGAGGTACCTGGCCCGGACGAGCTTCTGCAGGACCTTGGCGAGCAGCTCGGGCGGCAGATCATAGGCTTCGGCAAGCTCGCGCGCGGAGACAGCCCCCCGGTCGGCATTAGCCGCCAGGTGTCGCATGGCGAGCAGCGCGTAATCAGCCTTCTTTGATAGTCGTAGCACTGGACCTACTGAGGCCGGGCAGATATCCGACCTAACTAGTCCAGTTTAGCCAGTTCCGCAGCGGTACACAAGCCGCCGGGGCTGGATCACGGCTTCTGGGCTCGAACAATCAAGGCGACACCGGTGATGACAAACGCCGCGCCGATAACGACACCGGGCTTACCGAGGTAGCCATCGCGCTCGCCGCCCGGAGGAATGATCGTACCGCTCGCCAGCCCGATCGAATTGAAGGTAATCATGCTGGCCCCCGCCGCGATGAGCGCCACGCCGCCAAGCGTCATCTGACGGCGGGCACTAATGCGACGAGGAGCCGCCGGGGGACCGGTTTGGATGACCTCCACCGCCAGGTTCGCTGTCGCAGCAGCGACTTGCGCGCGCGAGAACAGATCGACCGGGGCGGGCGCGGGTTTCACGGGCGGCTGAAGCGTGACGAGCACGATGCCAAGTCCGGCGGAGATTCCTGTCATGGCTCCCTCCTCGACTCTTTAAGCCTAGCGGCTCGAAGAACGCCAGTCCTGAACGATCGGTGAGGATTGTCTGAAAGGAATGGCTATTCGCCGGCCCGCGCCCTCCAGGCTCTGATTCCGCCCGAAAGATTGCGCGCGTCGAAGCCCTGGAGCTTCAACATGCCGACCGCAATGGCGCTGCGGCCGCCAGTCTGGCAGTGCACGACGATGGGTTGGTCTTTGGGGAGACGCTTCACGTTGGCCTGGAGCTCGGCGAGAGGGATCAGGATCGCGCCGTCGATGCTAGCGGCCGCGTGCTCTGACGGTTGGCGGACGTCCACCAGCAGATGCGGCCGCTTCTCTTTCCGCCACTGGAAGAGCTCGTCAGCGGTCATGGGACCCTCCTCGGGCTTGTCCACCGAAGCTCGAAGAGCGGAGGTGGATTCGCAGGAAAGATCGTACTCCTGCAACTCATGAATCGTCGGCGCATCGCCGCAAATGGGGCACTCGGGATCTCGCGCCAGCGAGATCGTTCGGAACCGCATCTTCAGCGCGTCATACAGCAGCAGCTTGCCGATGAGCGGCTCGCCGACGCGGGTGACGAGCTTGATCGCTTCGGTGGCCTGAATCGTACCGATCACACCCGGCAGGACGCCGAGGACCCCGCCCTCGGCACAATTCGGAATCAGGCCGGCGGGCGGCGGTTCAGGATGGAGGCAGCGGTAGCAGGGACCGCCGGGCGCGGCAAAGACCGCGGCCTGCCCTTCGAAGCGGAACACGCTGCCGTAGACGTTCGGCCGCTTCTCCATCACGCACGCGTCGTTCACCAGGAAACGGGTGGCGAAGTTGTCGGTGCCGTCGAGGACGAGGTCGTAGGCCCGGACCAGCTCGCGCGCGTTCGCCGCCCGCAGGGCCTCGCCGTGCAGTTGAATGCTGATGAGCGGGTTGATGTCGCGCAGTCGAGCGGCCGCGACATCCAGCTTCGGCCGGCCGACGTCCGCCGTCCCGTACAACACCTGCCTCTGGAGATTCGTGACGTCGACCGCATCAAAGTCCACGAGGCCGATCGTTCCGACGCCGGCCGCGGCGAGGTACAACGCCGCCGGCGAGCCGAGTCCGCCGGCGCCGACGATCAGCACCTTCGACGCCTTGAGACGAGCCTGGCCCTCGAGGCCGAACTCGGGCAACAGCGTATGGCGGCTGTAGCGCAGCAGCTCGTCGGGAGTGAGCGGACCGGACATCCTCTACATCTTAGAGTTGTTGGTTGCCGGTTGTAGGTTGCAGGTCGGCGGCGTGTGACCTGGGCTGTCAGAGCGAGAGGCGTACAATCACGCCATGCCGGACGCTGTTCTCTTCGGCCTGATCGGCGCTGTCGTCGGATTGATCGTTGGCGGCGCCCTCGTCGCCGTCAAGATGTCGGCACGCGTGACGCACCTTTCATCCGATCGCGCACGCCTGGAAGCGGAGTTGCAGTCGGCGGAGATTCAGAAAGGCCTGCTGGCGCAGTCGCAGGCGCAGCTGCGCGAGACGTTCGGCTCGCTGTCCCGTGACGCCCTGCTCGAAAACCGGCAGGATTTTCTTCGCAACGCGGAAGCGCTGCTCGCCCCGGTTCGCGACTCTCTGGGCAAGGTCCAGGACCGCCTCGTTACCGTCGACAAGGAACGCGAGGGCTCATACCGGGCCGTTGCCAACCAGCTCACCGAGCTCTCGGGAGCGCACAAGGAACTTCGCGACGCCGCCGAAGGACTCTCCCGCTCGCTCCGCAATCCCAATGCGCGCGGCAAGTGGGGCGAGTTTCAGCTGCGCCGTGTGGTCGAGCTTGCGGGCATGGTCTCCTACTGCGACTTCGAGGAGAAGCCGAGCGTTACGACGGACGAGGGGCGTTTCTCGCCGGACATGGTCGTCCGCCTGCCGGGCGAGGGCACGATCGTCGTCGATGCCAAAGTGCCAATCGACGGCTACCTGGCCGCAGCCGAGGCCCGCACCGATGCCGAACGCGACGCGAAGCTCTCGGCACACCTGCGGCAGGTGAAAGATCACGTCCGGGCACTCGCGAAGAAGGAATACTGGAAGCTGTATCCGAACTCACCTCAGTTCGTAGTGATGTTCGTGCCGCTCGAACCACTGTTTGCGGCGGCCATCGAACAGGACGCCACGCTCCTCGATCAAGCCGCGGGTCTGAAGGTCATTCCCGCATCGCCGCTTACCCTGCTGGCGCTTCTGAAAACCGTCGCGCTCGGATGGCGGCAGGAGCAGGTTGCCAAGAATGCCGAAGAGATTCAGCTCGCCGGCCGCGACCTGTACGACCGGCTCCGCACCATGGTCGCGCACCTCGAGACGATGGGCCGAAGTCTGAAGCTTGCCGGCGACTCGTACGACAGGTTCGTGGGATCGCTCGAACAGCGTGTGCTGCCCGGCGCGCGGAAGCTCAACGACCTGGGCGTGCACTCAACTGAAGAGATCGAGTCTCCAGAGCCGCTGCGGCTGTCACTACGACCCGCGACGCGCCAGGAGGAAGCTCCCCTCTTCGACGAAGTGATGCTCCGTCAGCGGCTTCCGAACGACGAATCGAACGACTAGCTCGCGCCGATCCGCACTGTCACCGTCACCTGCGCGGTGATTTCAATCTCACCCGGATTGATCGGCGTGGCCTCCGCGGCCGCCGCAGTCCGGGCCATCGAGTACATCGGCATCGGTTGCGGTCGCGATGGTCCGGATTCGTCGATGTGAATGATCGGACCGAGCACGACGCCGGCGCCGGCCGCAAGCGCGCGAGCCCGCGCCACCGCGTCGCGAACAGCGGCGGTGAGGGCCTCCCGCTCGGCCGCGGCGCGCTCCTTCAGATCGAATCGCAGGCCCGACATTGACGTCGCACCCGAGCCGCCCGCGGCATCGATCACCGGGCTCAGCTTCGCGAGGTCATCCACGCGCACCTCGATCTGATTCCGCGCGATGTAGCCCTTCACGCGGCCCCTGCCGTTCACGTATTCCATGTCGGGGTTCAGTGAGTAGCCCGTCGTCCGGATCGCATCGGCCGGCAAGCCGACTTTCGCGATCGCCGACTGCACACCCTTCATGGCCTCCGCTGCGAGCCGCTGCGCTTCGCCGGATGTCGCCGCGCGCGTCTCCGCCGCGATACTGACCCACGCCTGATCGGGCGCGCGCTTGATCGCCGCGTCACCTCGCGTGACGATGACGGGTGGGCCCTGTGTCTGTTGAGCTTGAGCAGGACCGGCGGCGAGCACCAGCACCATGAGAATTCCCGCAGCGATGCGCATGTTGATCTCCCTCAAGTACACTCTACGCGGTTTCCAATTGGGACGCGTGAATCGTTGAAGATTGCCCTTGTTCTCGCCGGTTACGGCAACGTCGCTCGACGATTCGTGCAGCTCCTTGACGAATCACGCGCCTACCTTGATGTTGCGGGAATCGATCCGGTCATCACCGGTATCGTGACGCGCGGCCACGGAAGCGCATTCGATGCGCGTGGACTGAGCCGCGACCTGCTCTCACGCCCGCCGTTAGGCGATCGCGCCGCTGGTGACACGGCTGCCTTCATTGACACTGCGTTTTCCCAACTGCGGAGCGCCTCTTTCGACGCGCGAGCGCTCGTCGAAACCACGACACTCGATATCGAGAGCGGCCGGCCCGCCATCGATCACGTCCGCGCAGGATTTGCGGGCGGAGCTCACGTCATCACCGCGAACAAGGGCCCGGTCGCCTTTGCGTACCGTGCGCTTGCCGACGAAGCCGCCGCGACGCGCGTCTCGTTTCTCTTCGAAGGCGCGGTCATGGACGGCATCCCGATCTTCAATCTCGTGCGCGAGACGATGCCCGGCGTGACGATTCGAGGCTTTCGTGGCGTGGTCAACACGACGACCAACTATCTGCTCGCGGCGATGGAACGTGGCGAACGGTTCGATGAAGCACTGGCGCGCATGCAGGCCGCCGGTGTCGCCGAAGCCGACCCGTCGCTCGACGTGGACGGCTGGGATGCCGCGGCGAAGACCGCGGCTCTCGCGAACGTCTGGCTGAACGCCTCCACGACGCCGCGCCAAATCGCGCGAGACGGCATCAACATCGGAACCGGCGAATGGGCGCGAGCCGCGCTGGCTCGCGGGCGCCGGCTCAAGCTGGTCGCGAGCGCGTCGCTGGATCAGCAAGGGCGGGTCGCGCTGGTCGAATTGCCGGCGTACGATCCGCTGGCCATTCTCGAAGAACACGCCAACGCGATCGAGATCGACACCTGGCCGCTTGGCCGCGTGGTCATTACGCAGCGCGACGGAGGCCTCGAGAAGACCGCGTACGCGCTGCTGACCGACCTCGTCGCCATGACCCACCACGCGCGCGCGCGTGCCTGACCCATGAGCGACGCGCCTCTCTCCGGCCTCACGATTCTCGACCTGTCGCGCGTGCTGTCAGGACCGTACTGCACGATGCTCGCGGCCGACATGGGCGCGCGCGTGATCAAAGTCGAGCACCCGAAGAGCGGCGACGACACGCGCGCATGGGGGCCCCCGTTCCTGTCGGGCGAGAGCGCGTACTTCCTCAGCATCAATCGCAACAAGGAAAGCGTCGCGGTCGACTTCAAGACACCCGGCGGCCGCGACGTTCTCGAGCGATTGATTTCGAAGGCCGACATGCTCGTCGAGAACTTCCGGCCAGGCACGCTGGCCCGGATGGGACTCGGCTACGACGACCTGTCGCGCGCGCGCCCGGACTTGATCTACGTGTCGATCTCTGGATTCGGGCAGAACGGACCAAGACGAGACGAGGCGGGGTACGACGCGATCGCTCAGGCGGAAGGCGGCCTCATGAGCATCACCGGTATTCCCGAGGGACCGCCGGTCCGCCTCGGCGTCGCCGTCGCCGATATCGTCTCCGGCATGTTCGCGTTTCAGGGATTGCTGCTCGCCTTGCTTTCGCGCGGACGAACCGGGCGCGGCCAGCTCGTGGACGTGAGCCTGCTCGATTCAGTCGCCGCTCTCCTGACGTACCAAGCCAGCCGCCATTTTGCGACCGGTGAGGTGCCGGCTCGCACGGGCAATCGCCACATGACGATCGCGCCGTACGATACGTTCGAAACAGCCGACGGCGTCATGGTGCTCGCGGTCGGCAACGACGTTCAGTGGCAGCGGTTGTGCGCTGCCCTGGGGCTCGCGACCCTCGACGTAGACGAACGCTACCGGACCAACGCGGGCCGTGTCACCCACTACGAATCCCTCCACGCGTCGCTCAACGAGGTGTTCCGCCGGCAACCTGCGGAGTCGCTCGTCGCCCTTCTCCGTCGGGAGGGCGTTCCATGCGGCGGCGTTCGATCGATCGCTGAAGTGGTCGCCGATCCCCAAATCGCGGCCAGGCATATGGTCGAAACCGTCTCTCATACGACGCTGGGTTCCGTGCGCGTGCTCGGAATCCCGACGAAACTCTCGGATTCGCCGGGCTCGGTGCGGACAGCTCCGCCAGTCCTGGGTCAGCACACGCGCGCTGTGCTGTCGGCGGATCTTGGATTGTCGGAACTGGAGATCGACCGCCTGGAAGAGACCGGCGCGATCGGACGCTCAGCGTCTCACTAACTTCGGCAGCTCAGCCACGAGAAAAGCCGCAACGTCTTCATCCGTCAACTGCGCGACCGCCTTGTCGACCGACACGGGCCTCTCGTCCACGATGACGCGTTGCCGGCCGCGGGCGCGGCTGATGCGGCCGATGACGACGGGCCGATCGCCGGATCCATCGAGTACGAATTCGAGAAACGTTTGCGCCGATCCGTCGGACGCGAGCTTCGCGCTGCCGGCCGGCGCATGAACCGTAAACATCTGGCTTTCGGCCTTGAGAATCCCCTGCGCCTGCTTCAGGAGGGGCACCGCCACCGTCTCGAGGAACTGGTCATAGGCGCGCTGCACTTCGTCGCGCTCGGTCCGTTTCGACGCCGCATCGACGCGGGCATCGTCCAGCGCGCGCAGAATCCGCTTCCTGAGATCAGAGACGTCCATTGCGTTCCGATGGTACTACGCCGGCCCTGAAGGACCGGCCCACGACGGCCGGACGGCGATGTGGATCGCCATGAAACCGCCGAAGACAGAAATGTGTCGAACGTCCGTAAGCCCCGCCGCTTTCATGAGATCGACGACACCACGTGCCCCGGGATACCTGCGAATCGAAGCCGGAATGTATTGGTAGGTCTCGGGATCCCGATGGAGGATCCATCCAAGCGCGCCGCCCACGACGTTGAGGTACGCAAGATAGACACCTCGCACGAGCGCCCTCTCGGGACGGTTGAAATCCAGCACACACAAACGTCCGCCTGGTTTCAGGACGCGATGGATCTCTGACAGCGCTGCGGGGAGATCCGGCACGTTTCGAAGCCCATAGCCGGTCGTCACCACGTCGGCCGTCGCCGCTCGAAACGGCAGTCGCGTCATGTCTCCGGCCACCCACAGCACACGCTGTGCGGCAGCCTCCGGTCGCACGCGCGCCATCTCGAGCATGCGAGTGGTGAGATCGAGCCCGGCAACGATCGCCCCGCGCCCGGCTGAGAGAAACGCGAGGTCGCCGGTCCCGCACGCAAGGTCGATCACGGCATCGCCGCGCCTCACCATCGAGAGCTCGATGAGCCGCCTTTTCCAGCGCTGATCGCAGCCGAACGACAGAATCCGCGTGATGAGGTCGTACCGTGCCGCAATCGAGCTGAATAGCACCCGGTTGTGACTGAGCTTGGCCTCAGGCGAGTCGAATGCATGCTCGAGCGATGACGACCCGCGATCTGTGGGAAACTCGTGTGACATCGGTCGCGCCCGGCCCCACGAGTATGCTGCCTTCTCAGACCGTCGAGAACTACCTCAAGACGATTTACCTCGCGCAATCCGCCGATCCGGCGACTGAGGCGCTCGTGCCCATGGGGCAGATCGCGGGCAGGCTCGGCGTCGTTCCGGGCACGGCGACGACGATGATCAAGGCCCTGTCTGAGTCCGGACTGGTGCGCTACGAACCCTACATGGGCGTCCGCCTCACGCCGGCCGGCGAGAAGCTGGCGGGCCTCGTCCTTCGCCGTCATCGGCTCATCGAGCTATTCCTCGTCAAGGTTCTGAACATGAGCTGGGCGGAGGTGCACGACGAGGCCGAACAGCTCGAGCATGCCGTCTCGGAGCATTTGATCGATCGCATCGACGAAATGCTCGGACGGCCATCGGTCGACCCGCACGGCGATCCGATTCCTTCCGCGGAAGGCCGGGTCGCGCAGTTGGATCACGTGGACCTGCTTTCTGCGCCGCTCAACGCTCCCCTCGTCGTCGCACGCGTGATCGATCAGGATCCGGAGTTCCTGCGATTCGTTGAGCAGCAGCATCTGATGCCCGGCCAGGCGGTCGTTGTCGAGCACCGTGACGCAGCGGCCGATGCCGTGCGCCTGAACGCCGACGGCCTGATCGTGACGATTGGCGCACGGGCAGCCTCGAAGGTGCTCGCGCGGGCGGTTTGACAGATTCCTGCCAGGACGGCTATATTTTGAGCGGTCAAAATTATTATTGACCATGCTCAAAGATGCCACAAGTTCTTTTCTTTCTTGCCATTGCAGCGCTCGCGATTCTGACGTGGACGGCCTATCGCTGGGCTGTCTCGCAGCGCTTCAGCCGCGACCGGCGGCAGGTCGAGGACGCGCTCAAGCATCTATTTGAAGAGCAGTACCGCGATCGGCGGGCATCGCTTTCATCGCTTGGGGGTGCGCTTGGACTCCCGGGGTCGGCAGTCGTGGCGCTGGTCGGCCGCATGCAGCGCCAGGGCCTGGTCAGTGCGAGCGGCCAGACCTTCAGTCTCACGCCAGATGGCGAGCGGCTCGCACTGCAAGTGGTCCGGGCACATCGCCTGCTCGAGCGCTACTTCGCCGACGAGGCGCGGCTTCCCCTTCGGGATATTCACGCTGCTGCCGAACGCAAGGAGCACTCTCTTTCGACCGCGGACGTCGAGCGGCTGTCCGCCGCTCTCGGGCATCCGACGCTCGATCCGCACGGCGACCCGATTCCGACGCGAGAGGGCACCGTGGCGGCGCCATCGGGCAAGCCGGCGACTTCCTGGACGATCGGCGCGATCGGACGCATCGTTCACCTCGAGGACGAGCCCGAGATTTCCTTCGCGCAGATCGTCGCGGCGGGACTGCGCGTCGGCCAGACCGTTCGCGTGATCGAGTCGACTCCGGAGCGGCTCGTGATGAGCGACGGCGAGAGCGAATACCGCCTCGCCCCAGCGGTGGCCGCCAACGTATTTCTTGGCGAGGCGCCTGCCCTTCCTGGCCGCGTGCTTCGTCTAACCGATCTCAAAGACGACGAACGTGCCGAAGTCGTGGGGCTCGACGACGCGTGCCAGGGATTCAGCCGGCGCCGCTTGATGGATCTCGGCTTCACCAGTGGCGCGGCAATCCGGCCTGCGCTGCGCACATTCGTCAACGACCCCAGAGCCTACGAAATCCGAGGCACGCTCATCGCCCTTCGCAGCGATCAGGCGTCGCAGGTGCTCGTCCGGCCAATTGGATCAATGACTCGCGAGCAAAGCGAGCCGCGCGAACGGAGCGGGGCGACGGGGTCCCCGCGCGTGAGCGCGTAAGGGGGGAGCGGCGGGGACGAAGTCCCCCCGATGAAATATGTCTCATAACTGCGATACCTGCGCGTCGTTTGCCGAGCTCGAGCGGATGGGTGTGAACCTCGGCAAGTTCGACCGCGTCGTCGCGCTCGCGGGCAACCCGAACACGGGAAAGTCCACGTTGTTCAATGCGCTGACGGGCTTGAAGCAGCACACGGGCAACTGGCCCGGCAAGACGGTCACGCGGGCCGAGGGCGGCTTCGAGTTCAACAAAGTCCGGTACAAGCTCGTCGACCTTCCGGGCACGTATTCCCTTCTGTCGGCTTCGAACGACGAGGAGATCGCGCGCGACTTCCTGCTGTTCGGGCGGCCGGACGTGACGGTCGTCGTCATCGACGCCACTGCGGTCGAACGCAACCTGAACCTCGTGCTGCAGGTCCTCGAGATCACGAGCCGCGTCGTGGTCGCGGTGAACCTGATGGATGAGGCAGCGAGAAAAGGCGTCGAGGTGGACTTGCGAAGTCTCTCGCGCGATCTCGGCGTTCCCGCCGTCGGCATTGTCGCGCGCACGGGCGAGGGACTCCAGAGCCTGCTGTCGACCGTCGATGGCGTGGCGTCCGGTGAGATCACGACACAGCCGCTTCAGGTGGAAGGGACGCCGGAATTCCAGCGCGCCGTCGCGGAAATGGTGCCGCTGATTGAGTCGGCAGCGCCGGGCGTTCCGAATGCGCGATGGATCGCCATCAGGCTCCTCGATGGTGACGCCGAAGTCGAAACCGCGCTGACGAGTGGCCGGCTTGCCGATCTGGTCGCTGGCCAGCAGAAGAGCGCAGGGCGCTTCAGCCAGAAGATCGCCCTGCAGGGGACACAGTAGTGACGCAACCTGCCGCGATCGCGCTTCAGCGGGCCGCCGAGCTTCGCCAATCGCTTGGTGTGAATTTCCGGGACGAGGCTGTCCGCTCCATCTACGGAGAGGCCGCGAGGATTGCGGCGCGCGCGACAAAAGCCAATTCGAGGCGCGCCGATTTCGATCAGCGCATCGACCGGCTCGTCACGTCGCCGATCTTCGGCCTGCCGATCATGGCGCTGATGCTGGGCGTGGTGTTCTGGCTGACGATCGCCGGCGCCAACGTGCCCTCAGCGATGCTCGCGGATGCGTTCTTCTGGTTCGAGGATGTCGCCGCGGGATGGTTCACGAGCCTCGGCGCGCCGTGGTGGATCACGGGATTCATCTGGCACGGTGTCTACAAGGGCCTGGCGTGGGTCGTGAGCGTCATGTTGCCCCCGATGGCGATCTTCTTCCCGATGTTCACGATTCTCGAGGACCTCGGGTACCTGCCACGCGTCGCCTTCAATCTGGATTTCCTGTTCCGCAGCGCCGGAGCGCACGGCAAGCAGGCGCTCACGATGGCGATGGGGTTCGGCTGCAACGCCGCCGGCATCATCGCCACGCGCGTGATCAATTCACCGCGTGAGCGTCTCGTCGCGATTCTCACGAACAATTTCGTGCCCTGCAACGGACGGTTCCCGACGTTGATCATGCTCGCCACGGTCTTCGTGGGCGCATCGTTCTCGCCGGCTTTCGCGTCGCTCGCCGCGGCGGGCACGGTGCTGCTCGTGGTGCTGATCGGCGTCGTGTTCACGCTGGCTGTGTCGTGGGCACTCTCGCGCACGATTCTGCGGGGCGAGGCCTCGGCTTTCACGCTCGAGCTGCCGCCGTACCGGCGGCCCGGAGTGCTTCGGATCCTCTACACCTCGCTGATCGACCGGACGCTCTTCGTCCTCTGGCGCGCGATGCTCACGGCCGCGCCTGCCGGCGCGGTGATCTGGATCCTCGCGAACATCACGGTGGGCGGGACGAGCCTCGCGCAGCACACAGCCAACTTCCTGAATCCGTTCGGCCATGCAATCGGACTCGACGGCGTCATCCTGCTCGCCTACATCATCGCGATTCCAGCCAACGAGATCGTCGTGCCAACCATGCTCATGGTCTATCTCGGGACGGGGATGATGACCGAGCTGGACTCGATGGACGATCTGCGCACGCTGCTCGTGGAAAAGAACGGGTGGACGCTGCTTACCGCCGTCAACCTGATGCTTTTCTCGCTGCTCCACAATCCGTGCGCGACGACCATCCTGACGATCTACAAGGAGACGCTCAGCAAGAAGTGGGCGACGATCGGCGCTCTGCTGCCGCTCGGACTCGCCTTCATCACGTGCTTCCTGGTCGCCGTGATCTGGCGGATGGTCACGTAACGGCGGGCTAAAGCCCGCCGACTACACGGGCATCCGTAGCCGGCGGGCTTCAGCCCCGGCATCTGGCGGCCCTGAAGGACCGCCCTAGGTCACCGAATACGCCGCGTAAGACGTCGGCGTCTCCCAGACGCGCACCGCGACGATATCCAGTCCCTGCTCGCGTGACTTGTCGAAGATGAGCTTGGCAATGCGTTCGACGGTGGGGTTGCTGTCCACCTTGTAGATCGGCTCTCCCAGCTGTTCGAGCGGGGCAACGAGCGGATCGTCGAACCGCAGGATCATCTTGTGATCGAGCTCGCGGTCGATCCAGCCCTTCACGATTCGCTTGATGTCCGAAAAATCCGCGACCATGTTGCGCTTGTCGAGCCGGTCCGTGCGCACATCGACTTCCACCACCGCGTTGTGCCCGTGGGGATGCTTGCAGATGCCGTCGTAGTCGAGCAGGCGGTGGCCGTAGCAGAAATCGATCCGCTTGGTGACGAGATACATGCCTTCACTGTAACGTAGGTGCCGGTTCGGCGGGCTGAAGCCCGCAGACTACGGCTGACCAATGACACCATCCTGCGTACTGCTCTCCGGCGGACTCGACAGCGCGGTGCTGCTCGCGCTCGAACTGCGCTCCTTCAGCCCCGTTCATCCCGTGCACGTGCGATCCGGTTTCGCCTGGGAGGATGCCGAACGGCGCGCGATCGATCGGCTGCTGGCTTCGCCGGTTTATGCCGGCGCGGCGCCGCTCAGGACCATCGCGTTGGACATGCGCGACGTGTACCCATCCACGCACTGGGCCGTCGTCGGCACCCCGCCCGCGTACGACACGCCGGATGAGGATGTATACCTCGAGGGCCGCAACATCGTGCTGCTGTCGAAGACTGCGATTCTCTGTGCGCGCCTGGATGTCGGCCGCATCGCGCTCGGGCCGTTGTCCAACAACCCGTTTCCAGATGCCTCGATCGAGTTCTTTCAGACGATGGCGCGGGCGCTTTCGCTGGGCCTCGCGAAGGACATCATCGTCGATACCCCGCTCACCTCGCACCACAAGGACGGGGTGGTCAAGATCGGCGCGGAGCTCGGCGTGCCCTTCGAGCTCTCGATGTCCTGCATGAATCCACAGGGCGACGTCCACTGCGGTGCCTGCAGCAAGTGTCGCGAACGAAGGGATGCGTTCGCAGAGGCAGGAATCGCCGATCCAACGACGTACAAGATTGAGTGGAAGCGGTAGGCCGGGCCTTCAGGCCCGGCATCAGTAGTTGGTCAGCCTGATCGTCCCGTCGCCCGTGCGGAGCGTGATTCTCTTTCCGCCTGAACCCAGCCGGCCTTTGAGGGTCCGAGATTCGCGCGTGCCGCCGGTCGCGTCGGCGAGACTCAAATCGTTGCGGACGCGGCCGTCCGAGCTGGGCTCGGCTTCGATCTCGGCGTTGAATCCATCCGGCAGCTCGATGGTGACGGAGCCGTCACTCGTGGCCACCATCCAGTCCTCGGTCATCGTGGCGCCATTGCGGATCCGGAGCACGATCGACCCGTCGCCCGATCGCGCGCGAAGAGCGCTCGGCGTACCGGAGAGACGGATGCTGCCGTCGCCCGTCCGCGCCTCGATGCGGCCGGACACGTCGTCGATCTGGATGCTGCCATCCGCCGTCTCGGCGACGAGCTCGCCCGAGACTTCCGACGCGCGGATGGCACCGTCGCCGGTCTTGATTTCGGTGCGGCCGTTGACGCGCTCGACGACCACGGCGCCGTCCGACGTGCGAATCGTGAGATTGATGTTGCGCGGCACGCTGGCAATCAGGCGCGCGCTCGGCGAATGGTAGACGCCGAAGCCGATGAAACCTGTCTTCCCCGAGTATCTCGCTTCGACCAGAATCTTGTTGTCCTTCTGCTCGGAGAGAATCTCGATCTTCGAAACAACGTCCTTGTCCTGGCCGCGCTTCTCGACCTGGACGAGCACCTCAGGTTTGTCCCAGGACCGGACCTCGATGTTGCCGTCGAAACTGATGAGATTGAGGTCGGAGACCTTGTCGACCGTGAACCGTTTGTCGAGGCGCTCGATCGTGCCCTCGTGGTCCATGCTGACCACGCAGGCCTGAGCACCGACCACGGCCACGGCAAGACCAGCGGTAGCGAGGATTCGGGACGTCACGACAAGGGAGACGGGGTACGGGGAGCGGATGTTCCGGGCCATGCAGGCATGCCTCCTACCCACGTCTGCAGCACCGCGAAATTGCGGTCCAGAACGGCGAGATCGGCCACTGACCCGCGCGAAATCACGCCATGCCCGACGAGTCCCATTTCCCTGGCCGGGGTCGTGGCGCAGAGCTCGGCGGCCTCCCGGACGTCGAAGGCGCAGGCGCTCACGAGCCAAGCGAATACCCGGTCCATGGTCGCCACGCTGCCCGCCGTCGTCCCATCGTCGAGCCGCGCGACCTCGCGTACGGTAATCCTGCGGCCGCCCAGCATCGCGGTAGTTCCAGGCGCCAGCCCAGAACCGGCCGTTCCATCTGTGATGGCCATCACTCGTCCCCGGCCCATGGCGCCGACCGCCATCCGGACGAACGCCTGATGGACGTGATGACCGTCGCAGATGATCTCGGCGGCCACATCTTCGCTCGCGACTACCGCACCCGCCAGTCCGGGCTCGCGATGCGTCATGGGCGCCATACGATTGAACAGATGAGTGGCGTGCCGCGCGCCGGCGGCGATGGCCGCCTGCGCCTGCTCGAACGTCGCGCCAGAGTGCCCGAGCGAGACCCGGAGTCCCCGGGCCGCGAGCCGCTCCACGAGTTCGAAGCCGCCCTCGAGCTCCGGCGCCATCGTCACGATGCCGACGTCGGGAGAACCTTCAATCACCGCCAGAATCTCCGCGCCTGAGAACTCAGCGTCATCATTCGTGCCAGCGATCGCGCGTGCAGGCAGTCGAAGGCACGACGCGGGTTGCGCTCCGTTGTATGCGGGGCTGATGAAGTTGCTTTCGAGATGCGCGGTGAGCACGCGAGCGCCGGCCGGAGCCGAGATCCTTGCCGTGGATACGGCGCCAAGAAACGTGCGCAGAACGTCTGGCGCACATGCGATCGATGTCGGGCAGAACGCGGTGACGCCGTACTTCGGGAGCCGCGCTGCGACGCCGGCGAGCGCATCCGTGCCGTCGACCACATCCAGGCCCTCGACGCCGTGCACGTGGACGTCCACGAACCCGGGGACGATGATCGCGCCCGGAAGTTGCACGTGCGACTCGCCGCCGCCGATGGCGCGAGGACCGGATACGAAATCAGCGATACGTCCGTCTTCGATGACGAGCGTCTGGCCGCTTTCGATGCGATCCGGCAGGACGATGTCCGCGCCGGAGAGGAAGACCCGGCCGCTCATGGGGTGCTCAGTGCTTCTTCTTCGCGCGCTTCGCGTGCGCCGCCTTACCCTGGCTCCTGAGGTCCGCGACGAGCTTGTCGCGCTTCAGGTACAACGCCTTGCGTTTGCGCTTGTTCCATTTGCTGCCGACGGCGTACTCACAGAACAGCGGGAAGGCGATCGTCGAGTCACAGTACGCGACACACGTGTCCGGCAGCACTCCGGGATTCACCTTGCCCCAGCTCACGGCCTCGGACGGCGTGGCGCCGGACAATCCGCCCCAGACCACCTGATCCGTCGTGATCTGAAGGAAGAAGTCGTTGCCGCCCTTGGGAATGCCGTAGACCTCCCAGAGCGTCGGCTGGCCCTGCAGATAGAAGTTCTTCGGTGAACCGCCTCCAAGGATGACGCAGCCGTTCTTCTTGCCCGCGAGGATGATCGCGCACACCTCGTTTACGTCGAGGTTGGGATCGATCATCAGCTTGCTGCCGTTCATCAGTTCGTGCCACGCGACGTTCATGCCGATCGAGGAATCGCCCGGCGACGACGTGTAAACGGGAACGCCGAGCTTTGCGGCGCGCGCGACAACCGAGTATTCCTCGCAGCCCGGACGCTGCTTCATGAGGTCCAGCCCCAGCCGGTAGTGGAACTCGGACGATGAGACCGGACCGTTCATGCCGGACCGCATGAGGAACCTGCGGATGTACTCGTCGGTCTCGAGCAGCACCGTGGCCGGGAACAGCACGTCGTAGATGCGAATGACGCCGGCCGCGTAGAGGTCGCGATCGTCGAGAAACGGCGACCCACGTCGCAACGTGAAGTTCAGCGCGTAGTGCAGGTCGTGGTACAGATTCGCGCCGGTGCTGATCAGGAAGTCGAAGAGACCGCGCTCCATCATCTCGATCACGCAGCCGCCGAGACCCGCCGGCGTCATCGCGCCGGCGATCGTCAGGCCGATCGTCGTGTCGTTCTTCGGTGCGAGCATCTTCTCCGCGAAGATCTTGCTGGCCTCGGACAACCGGCCGGCGTTGAACGCCTGGAACCCGTTGTCGATGAGATTCTTGATCGCGGGATCGCCGGTCGGTCGGTAGTACTTGATGGGACGACCGCTGAGGTACTGGCGCGGACCGCGCGCGGGCGATCCGGGAGCTCGATGAGGCACGCGTAACTCCTTGATGTAACGGAAAGTCGCGAGTTAGCTTACCATCGCGCCATGCAGACGCCGCCCCCCGAAGCCGCCGACAGCACCTGGCTGCTCTCGACCATCGTCATCCTCGGAGGCGCGCTCGCGTTATTCGTGAACTACGTGATCTGGAAGGGCCGTCCGCTGAAAGGCGACAACGTCTTCCGCACCAGCCGGCTGACGAAGGGCAACCGCATCTTCCCCGTCTATTTCGTCGTCTCGCAGACGAGCGTCACAAAAACACAACCGCAGTGGATCGGCAAGAACGAGGAGTCGGTGCACATCGCGCACGTCTCTTCTATTGAGGTGGACACGGACGTCATCTGGTCGACGCTCCACATCGAGACGTCCGGCCACAACCCGATGATTTGCAAGGGGTTGCGGAAGGGCGATGCGGTGAAACTGAAGCACATGATCGAGCAGCTTCAGCTCGAGCACTTCAAGGCGGGGGGAAGAACCTAAACTCCCATCGCGTGGAACCCCGCGTCGACCATCATTACTTCGCCGGTCACACCACTTCCCAACGGTCCAAGCAGGAAGATCGCGGCGCCGGCGACGTCGTTGCCGTCGATGGTGCGCCGCAGCGGGGCGCGGTCGCGGTAGGTCTGAAGAATTCCCGAGAAGCCTGAGATACCGGACGCAGCGAGCGTCTTCACCGGACCGGCCGAAATGGCGTTGACGCGGATGTTGCGCGGGCCGAGCTCTGACGCGAGATACCGCACGGAGCATTCGAGCGCGGCCTTGGCGACGCCCATGACGTTGTAATTCGTGAACACGCGCTCGGCGCCGAGGTACGAGAGCGTGAGCACGCTGCCGCCGCCGCGCTTGTCCATCAGCGGCGCGGCCCGCTTCGTGAGTCCGAGCAGTGAGTACGCGCTGATGTCGAGCGCCTTCGCGAATCCTGCGCGTGATGTTTCCGAGAACGGTCGCGCCAGATCTTCGCGATCGGCGAAGGCAACGCCGTGCACCAGGAAGTCGAGGCCGCCGTGCTTCGCGTCGATCGCCGCGAACACCGCGTCCATCTGCCCTTCATTGGTGACGTCGCAGGGAAGAATGAGCGGATCCGCGGTCTCGGCCGCGAGCTCACGGACGTTTTCCTCGAGCCGCTCGCCCTGGAACGTCAGCACCAGCGACGCGCCGTGTGCGGCGGCCGCCTGCGCGATGGCCCAGGACAACGAACGTTTGTTGGCGACACCAACAACGAGCCCGATTTTCCCTGCCAGCGAAGTTGTGGTCATTTAGATGCCGGGGGGTTTCGCAATACGCTAGCGGCGACGACGCCGGCGGCGTCTGCCACCCCCACCACCGCCAGGTCCACCGGGCGCGCCGGGTGGCCGGACTGCCTGTGGATCGCGGTTGCCATCGGGCTCATTTCCATTGCCGTTGTTGTTCTGATGGCCGCGGAATGGCTGGCTGCCATTGCTGTGAAAACTGTGACCGTGCCGGAATCCCCCACGACCGCCGCCTCCGCCGCCGAACCCGCGGCCGTGACGCTGGTGCATCGTGAACTCAGGAGCCGGGCGCTGAGGCGGCGGCTCGCCATCCGTCTTCGGCAACGAAGCCCTGATCAGCGGCCGATGCGTGAAGATTACCGGCCCCGGATCGTCTGCCTCGGGCGCCTCACCTTCGTCCGCTGGCGCAGCAGGCGACTCCGCGCCGTTTGACGCAACGGCAGCAGCCGCCGGCGCTTCTGGCTCACGAATTCCATTGGGTTCGGTGTTGTCTGGCGCGGCGCCATTCGTGGCGGCCTTCGGAGTCACGAGGACTCCGCCGGCGAGATCCGAGCCGTCGGCTCTGGTGCGCTTCTTCGGCACTTTTGCTTCCTTGTATTCGTGTTCGGCTTCACATGTCGAACAACGGGTTTGGCGGATGCTGTTTTCCACGATGGCGACAATTGCGTGATTGGTGACCCGCCGCTCACGTGGGCAGTAGTCATCTACGATGTCGCCGAGCCGCAGCGTACGCTGCTCCATTCACAACTCCCGACGGATATTCTCGAAGGCCGTTTTCGTCCTCTTTCAGTCTCGGGCGCATTCATCGGGGCCTAGCTTCAACCCCGGGCGCAGGAGGACGTCGGCTTGCAGGTGGACGAAGCATAGCAACATGTCCAGACCGGGGCAAGGCAAATTTCGCGGGGATTCTAATGGTTTTGACCACCGCGGTCGACCCACCGAAGCGCCGCCTCCAGGGGGTCATCCCGGCCGGCCGCGAGCGCCCTCGGCGAGAGCGGCACCACTGTATCCGGCGTGACACCCGCGCCCTCGAGGCTCTTGCCCGACGACGTCGTGAAATCCCCGACTGCGTACATCAAGACGTCCCCGCTCGGCAATTGTTTCGTCATCGCCGGCAGCGCCTGCCCCATCGTCGCCCGCCCGAACACGCGGGCGCGGCCGAGCCCCTGCAGGGCCCCGACGAATGTCTCGGAGGTGCTCCCAGTCAGCTCGTCGACGATGATGGCGAGCGGTCCGCGATAGACGTCCACCCGGCGCCCGTCGGTGGTGACGGTGCGGGGATTCGCATTGAACACGAGCGGCGCCGGCGCGTAACGCGTGCGCATGGTGCCGAGGGCAACGGGCTCCGCCAGGAAGTGGCCGGCGACTCCACCCATCATTGCCGCGAGCCCGCCCGGATTGCCTCGAAGGTCGATCACGATGGCGGCGTGGCCTCGAAAACGGTCGACCGCGTCCGCGATGCGATCGGCCAACGCCGGCATCCAGATGTTGAAGGCAATCACGCCCACTTTGCGGCCGCCCGGCGTCTCCACCTCGCGCGCCTCGAAGTCCGTGCGAAGCGGAGGAAGATTGCCGATGGTACTGACCTCGCCTGTCGTCAACGTCCGCGACACGATGACGGTGCGTGCGCCACCACCGACGTCGTTGACCACCAGCGTCGATCGCGAGCCGTCCCACCCGTGCAGCGCACGATTCACGCGACGCCAGACTTCGAGGCCGGCCGGGCGCGGAGCGAGTTCTTCAAGCCCCTTCGAAAAGCCGGCCACTTCATTGCCATCGATCGACACGATGGTTTGCCCCGGCGCGAGACCGGCTTTGGTGGCTGCCGCGTCGGTCACGCGCGTGACAACGACCTGGGTCTGAGGAGACGACACGCGGAACTCGATGGGCACGGACGCCGGCCCGGGAAGCATCTCGGCCGGCGCGCTCGTAAGCAGACCGAAATGCGATCGTCCGAGCTTCGCGAGCATCTCCCGGATCACGACGCGGGCAGCGTCGTTTGACGCCGCACTCGCGACGCGGGGACGCAACGCCTTTGCGACCCCCGCCCAGTCGATGCCGCCGAAGGTGGGGTCGTAGAACGACTCGTTGATCGTCTTCCAGACCTCGTCGAAGCTGGCGAGCGCCGCTTCCTTCCACGACTGCGCAACCGCCGCGGTGTGGATGCCCGCGGCGAATACGCAGCCGAGAACCGCGGCTCGAAGATGAAGCCTCACTTGATGAGGGCTTTGATCACGGTCGGTAGCTCGAACGTCGCGGGCGGCACGTTGTCGTATTCGTAGGCAGAGAACAGCACCGTTTGTTCCTGGCCAAGCAGCCGCTGCACGACCTTTGACGGGAACGTCAACGGGCCGAATCGCTGAAAGTCGCGGAACATGGTCGTCGTCGGTATGGTGCCCATCGGCGTGTCACGGGTCGCTTCGATGCCCGCCTGGAGGCCCGACCCGACCTCGAAGAACTCGATCTGTTCGGTGCCTCGCATGCTGATGACTTTCATCCGGTAGACCTGACGGCCGTCGAATTCTTCGCGGCCGACGACCGTCATCTCTTTCACGTAATCGGGCCCGTGAAGCGGCCCGTCGAACCACGCCTCGTCCGCTCGTTCACTCAGTCCTTTTCCCGTGGTCAGCGCCGGACCGTTGAACGGATCGATCGACCAGCCGATCTTCCCGTCGTAACCTTCCTCGAGGGGACCGATGCCGGTGACGGTGATCCGCGTGAGCAGCTTGTTCGGTCTCGCGGCCATCATTTCGAGCGAGCCGCTCATCGACTGGCCCGTGATCGTGAAGGTCCCGCGCGCCCGCATGGAATTGACTGACTTGAACGCGACCGTGCCGCCGGTCGCTTTCATGTACTTGTCGATGACTTCCCGCGCCGTCGGCAACGACGTCTGCGTGGCTTGTTCCGCTCTGAGCGCCGGCGTCAGTACCAAGGCCAGGGCGGCCAGCGCGGAAACCACGGTGCAGGCTTGTCTCGCCGTAGCTCGAGACGCGAAGCGCCGAGCGCGAAGGCGGATGCGAACCAAACAAGTCGCGGGACGTCTGAGCATGTACCCGATAATAAGGTGCTCCCTGGAGGTTTGCATGCCCGCTGTCCGCCGGTTCCAAACGACCTGTCTCCTGCTCGTCGTGGCGGCCGCATCGGTCTACGCCACCCAAGGTTCGACTCCCAAGGCGCCCGCTGTGGCTGCCTCAATGGGAAACTGGCCGCAATGGCGGGGGCCGCTGCGGGACGGCATTTCGACCGACACCGGCCTGCTGACCACCTGGCCTGCGGGCGGCCCCCCGAAGATCTGGACCGCAACTGGTCTTGGCGCCGGCTTCTCGAGCGTGGCTATCGTTGGCGGTCGCATCTACACCATGGGCGACCGGCGGGATGGCCAGTACGTCGTCGCGCTCAGCGAAGACGCCGGGAAAGAGCTTTGGGCGACGCGAGTCGGAAGCCGGCATGACGATGAGTACGGCGGGCCGCGAGCGACGCCCACGGTGGACGGCGCTCTGCTCTACGTGACCGACACGGACGGCGACGTCGTCGCGCTCGAGACCGCGACAGGCAAGGTGGCGTGGCGCCGCAGCATGCCGAGGGATTTCGGCGGGCACATGATGTCGCAGTGGATGTTCTCCGAATCCCCGCTCGTCGACGGCGATCGTGTCCTCGTCACGCCGGGATCGCAGAACGCGGCGATGGTCGCGCTCGACAAGCTCACCGGCAGGGACATCTGGCGCGCGAGAGTCGGCCCGATGGGACGGAATGGTTCGGACGGCGCCGGTTACTCCTCAATCGTGATCTCGAACGGCGGCGGCGTGAAGCAGTACGTTCAAGTCATGGGCCGCGGCCTCTTCAGCATCCGGGCGGCGGACGGCTGGTTCATGTGGGGCAACAACAGCGTCGCCAATGGCATCGCAAACATCGCGACGCCCATCGTGCAGGGCGACTACGTGTTCGCATCGACGTCATACGGCCAGGGATCCGTGCTGGTGCAGCTGTCCAAGGACAACATGGGCCGCGTGAACGCCACCGAGAAGTACTTCCTCGACGGGAACACACTTCAGAATCACCACGGTGGCTTTGTGCTGATCAACGGCGTCCTGTACGGCGGCCACGGCCAGAGCAACGGTTTCCCGGTGGCGCTGGACATGATGACGGGCCGGATGTTGTGGGATCGGGTCCGCGGCGCCGGCAGTGGATCGGCGGCCGTCACCGCAGCCGAAGGCAACCTCTATTACCGGTATCAGGACGGGACGATGGCGCTGATTGCCGCGAATCCGAAACAGTACGAGCTCAAGTCATCATTCACGATTCCGAACGTGCGGAACCCGAGCTGGTCGCATCCGGTCGTTACTGGTGGCCGTCTGTATGTGCGCGAGCAGGACGCCCTGCACGTGTACAACATCAAGAAATGACATGAATTCGGGATTGTGAATTAGGAATTGGAACAAGCCACGGATCAGCTGCATTCGTGTTCTAATTCCGAATCCATGTCATTCCGAACTCCTGTCATTTCCTGAATCATGTTGAAAGGCACTCGTCAGGCCGTGATCCATCGGATACAACCTATTTCGATCCACGGGCAGGTGTCGCTCGACGTGTTCTGGATGGATCCCGAGGATCCCGAACAGGAGATTCGTCACGCTCGCGTCGGCGACGAGTCAGTGCCGCGCAGCATGCAGCCCGGCGACAAGGTCACGCTGCACTATCTGATGGGGATGGTCACGAAGATCACCAAATGAATTGGGTGATTGGGCGATTTGGCGATTTGGTGATTTGAGGGCGCCTTCAAATCACCCGATCATCAAATCACCAACTCACCAGAGTCATTTGATCTGCCGGCCCTTCGTCTCCGGAATGAAAATCCAGCAGACCGCGGCGAACAGAAACGACGTCGCCGCGATGGAGATGGCCGCCGGATATCCATGAGTCTTCGCGAACCCGCCGACGAGCCATGGCGCGGCGGCGCTGGCGACGCGGCCGAGGTTGTAGGTGAAGCCCTGTGCGGTGGCGCGAATGGACGTCGGATACAGCTCCGCCGTCACCGCACCGAACCCGCTGAAGAACCCCGTGGCGAAGAACGACGTCACGGGACCGAGGATAAGCAGCAACCACGTTTCCCTGGTCGACGTGTACGCCCAAATCGACAGCGCCGCAAGGATCAGGTACACGACGTACGCGCGCTTGCGTCCGGTGGCGTCGCTGATGAAGCCGAAGGTAACGTAGCCGAACCACATGCCGATCTGGTTGACGAACACCAGTGACGTCATCCGCGCCACCGAGAACCCGACGCCGCCCTGCTCCACGGGCAGCGAGAGGTACGCCGGAATCCAGGAATTGAACGCCCACCACCCGAAGAGACAGAAGGCGTTCATGAGCGTGAGCGCCGCGGTGATACGAAGCATCGGACCGGCGAACGCGTCGCGAATGGAGGGACGCCGCGCACCGGCTTCGCTGCGCGAGCGATGCCAGATCGCGGGCTCCTCCACGTTACGGCGAACCCACAGGGTGAAGAGCGCTGGCAGGACGCCGACGAAAAACACGGCGCGCCATCCGAGCTGAAGCTTGCTCTGGACAATGTTCACGACGACGGCCGCCAGCGCGTAGCCAATCGCCCACGAGCTCTGCATCAAGCCGAGCGCGCGGCCGCGCACCTTGTCGGGCCAGGTCTCGGACACCAGCGCGGCGCCGCTCGCCCACTCGCCGCCCATCCCGAAGCCCAGAAAGACGCGGAACACCGCGAGTTGAAGCGCGGACTGGGCGAAGCCGCAGGCAGCAGTGAAGATCGAATACAGCAGCACGCTGAAGATCAGCGCGCGCGTGCGGCCGAGACGGTCCGCGATCACGCCAAAAGCCACGCCGCCGGCAGCTGCCGCGATGAGCGTGACGGAAGCGATCCATCCGGCCGTCGCCGGATCCAGCTTCAACTCCTGGATGATGCTGGCCGCGACCAGCGCGTAGAGCATGACGTCGAAGGCGTCGAGCATCCATCCAAGCGACGCCGCGATCAGCGCCCGCTTCGCAGTCCGATCGGCCTCTTGCCAGAAGGAAAACATCTGCTATTTCTTTGTTGCAGGTTGTAGGTTGCCGGTTGCAGGTTGCCCGTAGCCCCCGCCGCCGGGCGTTTCTACCCGCAGCCTGTCACCGGACTGCAGCCGCAGCTCGATCTTGCCTGGAAGGAGTTCCTCTCGACCGTCGCGAATCAAAGTGTTGCGGCCCGATGATCCAGGCGCGCCGCCAAGTGCCCCGTATGGAGCGCCGATACGGCGCTCGGACAACAGGGTCACGCTGGTCTCGGTGAGCATTTCGTACTCGCGCACGAGGCCATCGCCGCCCGCGAACTCTCCGGCGCCGCCGCTGCCTTTCCTGAGTGCGTACTGACGGATGCGCACCGGCAGGTAGTGCTCGATGGCCTCAACAGGCGTGTTGCGGGTATTGCTCATGTGAGTATGCACACCAGACAGGCCGCGCAGGCCCCTGCGGCCGCCCATGCCGCCGCCCATCGTCTCGTAGTACGCGAACCGCTTGCCTGTCCGCGGATCTGTTCCGCCGAGCGTGACGTTGTTCATCGTGCCCTGGCTCGCGGCGGGCATCCGGTCGGGCACTGCTTTGCCGAGCGCGCCAAGCACGACGTCGGTGATCCGCTGCGACGTCTCGACGTTGCCGCCCGCAACCGCCGAGGGACGCTGCGCATTGACGATCGATCCGGGCGGCGCGACGACGGTGAGCGGACGCGACACGCCGGCGTTGTACAGCACATCGTCTCCGACGAGGCAGCGAAACGCGTAGAGGCAGGCGGAGAGCGTCATCGCGTAGTTGGCGTTGACGCTGCCCTGAACCTGCGGCGCGGAGCCGGTGAAATCCACGGTTGCGCGGTCGGCGCGAATCGTCACGGCCGCGCGAATCGCCACCCGCCCGCTCCCAAACCCGTCGTCGTCAAGCGCGTCTTCGAACTCGTAGCGGCCGTCCGGAATTCCGCGAATCGCGGCGCCGACAACGCGTGCGGTGTAGTCCTGGAGCGCCCGCGCGTACGCGAGCGTGCGGGCCCGGCCGTAGCGTCCGACGGTCGCCACGAGCCTCATCTCCGCGACGCGGTTCGCGGCAATCTGAGCGGACAGGTCGCCTTCACGCTCATCGGGCGTGCGGACGTTGGCGAGAACGATATCGAGAACATCGCGGTTGATGCGCCCGCGCCTTGCCAGATGCACGGGTGGAAGGATCAGTCCCTCCTGATAGATCTCGCGCGCGACCGGCATGGAACCCGGGCTCATGCCACCGACGTCGGAGTGATGCGCGCGGTTGGCGACAAAGAACGTGGGCGTGCGGTCCCGGCCGAGAAAGACCGGCGAGACGAGCGTGATGTCCGGCAGATGCGTTCCGCCGTGGAACGGATCGTTCAACATGACGATGTCGCCAGGCTCCATCGGAAATGCGTCGATCGCGGCGCGAACGGAGAGCGGCATCGCGCCAAGGTGCACGGGCATGTGATCGCCCTGCGCGATCGTTTCTCCGCCGGCGTCGTACACGGCGCACGAGTAGTCCAGCCGTTCCTTGATGTTCGGAGAGAAGCCGGTACGGCAGAGCGTGACGCCCATCTCCTCGGCGATGGAGAGGAAGAGGTTCTTGAAGACCTCGAACTCGACTGGATGGATCTTCATCGGCGAACCTTCAGGACCACGTTCCCATGCCCGTCGACGCGGAATCTGCATCCGGGCGGCACGACAGCGGTCGCCTCGGCGCCGGTAACGACAGCAGGTCCCGCGGCCTCGGCCCCCGGGCCGAGATCGGGCCACCGATAGAAAGCGACGCGCACCGACTTGCCGCCAAACCTGCCGGCGCCCGTGCGCGCCGGCCTGGGCCGCCACGTCCGCTTCGGCTTCTCGAAAGGCAACGCCGGCTTCTCGGTCAGCCCGGCTGCCTTCAGGCGCACGGCCACGACTTCGAGAGGACGATCCGGATTCGAGTAGCCGTACATGCGAGCGTGCTGCTTGTGGAAGTCTCCAGCGAATCCTCCTGTCAGGGGCAGCGTGATTTCAAACGACTGCCCGGCATAGCGCACATCCACCTGCTGCTCAATCGCGATGCGTCTGCCGGAGAACCCTTCACTGCCGAGCTCCTTCTTCGCGCGCCTGACGAGCGGCTCGATGCGTTTCTGCAAATCACGGCTGGAAATGGCTGCCGCCGGTAACAGCACGCTGGCGGAATAGTCGCGGGTCACGTCGGCGACGAGCATGCCGAGCGCGGACAGCACGCCGGCATGCCGGGGCACCATCACCGTGTCGATCTCGAGCGTGCGCGCGATGTCCGCGGCATGCATCCCGCCTGCACCGCCGAACGCCACGAGCGCGAAGCGGCGCGGATCGTGGCCGCGCTCGACCGACACGACACGTATCGCGCGCTCCATGTTCGCGTTGGCGACACGCACGATCCCCTCTGCCAGCTCGCCAGCGGACAGCTTCAGCGTTTGCGCAAGGTCGCGCGCCGCCAACTCGGTGCGTGCGGGATCGAGCGGCATGCGGCCGCCAAGAAAGAAGTCCGGATCGAGACGGCCGAGGAGCAGATTCGCGTCCGTCACGGTCAGTTCGGTGCCGACTCCGTAGCAGACAGGACCGGGGGCCGCGCCGGCCGACCGTGGTCCGACGCGAAGCGCGCCTCCGGAATCGACGTAGGCGATCGACCCGCCACCGGCGCCGACCGTGTGAATGTCGATGACAGGCAGCCGCACTGGAAAGTCGCCGATGCGGGAATCCGTCGACGTGGGAATCGAGCCGTCGACGAGACTCACGTCCGTGGACGTGCCGCCCATGTCGAACGAAATGATGCGTGGCAGGCCCGCGGCGCTCGCCACGGCGCGGGCGCCAACGACGCCGGCTGCTGGTCCGGAAAGCACGGTCCTCACGGCCTGCGCGCGCGCGAGACTCGCGGAAATCGATCCGCCATTCGACTGCATGATCGACAGCCGCTGCCGGCCCAGGCCCGCTTCGAGTCTCGCGAGGTAGCGATCGATCAGCGGCGCCACGTATGCGTTCACCGCGGTGGTACTCCAGCGCTCGAATTCGCGGTACTCGGGTAGGACCTCGGAGGAAACCGAGACCAGCCATCCCGCGGCACGCAGGCGTTTCGCCAGCGCCTGCTCGTGAGCGGGATTCACGTACGAATGCAGAAGGCAGACCGCGCAGGCTTCGGCGCCGCGTTGACGAAGATCCGCGGCCGCCGCGTCGATGCCGGAAAGATCGAGCGCAGTGAGTACGTGCCCGTCGGCGTCGAGCCGCTCGGCTACGCCGACCGTCAGGTCGCCGTCGATGATCGGCTTCGGCAGCGGGACAAAGATGTTGTAGAGCTCAGGCCGCGTCTGCCGGCCGATCTGCAGGACGTCCTCGAAGCCCGCGGTCGCGAACAACGCCACGCGCGCGCCCTTGCGCTCGAGCACGGCATTGGTGGCGACGGTGGATCCGTGGACGACGTCGGCGACCTGATCGGCCGCGAGGGTCTTCAGGCCCGCGAGAATGGCCTGCGATTGATCTGCTGGAGTCGTGCGGAGCTTGTGGACAGAAAGGCCCGTCTCATCCAGCCGGACAAAGTCTGTGAATGTCCCGCCGGTGTCGATGCCGATTCGCACCGTGCTTCTGCCCTGCGCGTGAGCGCTAGACCATCGCCCCTTCTGGGTATTGAATCGCCAGCTTCAGCTCCTTAGTGAGCTGGTCGACCGTGGAATTCGAGCGCTTCCACGCGCCTGCGGTCTCGAAGCGCAGGTCGCCGATGCGGCGGCCCCACGGCGCGATCACGCGGCCGATGGCGCGGAAGTCCGCGCGGTCGGAGTGGGCCTGATCCAGGCGCTGAACGATCTCCGGAGCGACGCGAATGAAGGCGCGCAGTGCGGGCGCTGACTTGATGCTGTACTTCCGTCCGTTCCACGCGGCGCCGAACACCACTGCCACCTGCCGGAAGTAGTTGATGAAGAACTTCTTCGCATCGTCCCGGAATTCTTCGCCCTTGCGGCCGGTGCCGAACGACTCGGTCGCAAAGAGGCGCTTGAGCTCCTGTGCGAGCGGCGCCTGCGCGACGCGGCCGTGACCGACGCCGAGCAGCTTGATCTCGCCGAAGAGGGGTGAATCCTCGTTCTCGGAGAGCGCACGAACGACGTCGTGGGCCGCGGCCAGGTTTTCGTCGCGGTAGAGCTGCCGGCCCGAGAGTGACACGAGATGCGATGCATTCAGACGCGTGTGCTTCGCGTTGATCGTGACGAACATCTGGACGATGTGATCTTCGGGAAGACGGTCGAAGATGACCGCGGGCACTGTGAAAGTCTCGCCCTGGAACTGCTCCATGCCCGCGTGCAGCGCGAGCAGGCGGTGCTGGCCGTCGATAGCGCGCAGGATGCCTTCGCGCTCCGGAATCTTGAGGATGCCGATCGACGGATCGCCCGCGACGGGCTCGAACTTGAGCGGCTCGTCGCAGGAAATGATCACGGCGCCGGCGATTGACGGCAGATCCCGTGCCTGCTTGCACTGCTCGAAGTAGGCGACGAGCTCGTCAATCTTGCGGCGGATGATCTGGCGCTGGTACGCCTTCTCGCTCGACGCAATGCGCCGCTCGAGGAGATCCCACCGGACTTTCGACTGGCGCGCGGCGCCACGCAGGCCCGGCTTCTGCTGCTCGCCGTAGTTCAGAACTTCGAACCTGACGAGCTTGTCGATGTCCGGAGCCGTGAGCGATGCCTGATAGAATTGCACGCCAAATTGCTGCATCCGAAGCGCGGCGACGCTGATCATAGGTAGTCAGTGGCCCTTTCGTGGCCCGGGAGCTCGGTGACGCTGTGTTCGTCGGCGATTCTATGTGTCCGCGCTGCCGAATCTCAAGGGATCGGTCAGCACACGGGCCCGTCCGTCGAGATACTTGGCGTATAAAGCATTGAACATAAAGGAGTTACGTCGATGACCCGTCCGGCGTTCCCAGCACGTCTCTGGTCCCTTCTGGCTGCGGCTTTCATTGTCCTCGGCGCCGCCGCATCTTTGCCCGCGCAACAGTGGGTGACCGAGACTCGCGATCCGAAACAGGCCCAGGACGAAGACTTCGCGAAGGCATATGCGCAGTGGACGGGTGACCCGCGCTATGGGAGCCCGCTCGTGGACCATCTGCCGAAGGTTCCCGGCATCCCCTCGCCGAAGGACGTCCTCGGGTACTACGCGGGCGCGCCGCGGAAACTCACCTACTACGCGGACTCGCTCAAGTACTACCGCGCGCTCGCCGCCGCGACGCCGCGCGTGAAGCTCGAGACGATCGGCAAGTCGGACGAGGACCGTGAGCTCGTTGTCGTGTGGGTCTCGTCGGAAGCCAACCTCAAGAACCTCCAGCAGAATCGCGACAACCTCGCGAAGATCGCCGACCCGCGCGGACTCTCGCAGCCGCAGATCAAACAGCTCATCGCGACGACCAAGCCGCACTATCACCTGATGGGCGGTCTCCACAGCGGCGAGACCGGTCCGTCGGAAATGCTGCTCGAGCTCGTCTACCGCCTGGCCACTGAAACGTCGCCGATCATTTCGCAGATCAGGGACAACGTCATTGTGTCGATTACGCCGGTGGCCGACGCGGACGGCCGCGATCGCAACGTCGACTGGTTCTATCGCGGGCTCGAAATGGCGGAAATCGCGAATCCCAGCGCCTCAGGTGGCGCTGGTGCCGCGGGAGCACCGGGTCCGGGCGGCGCGCCGAACATCGGCGCGCTGCCGTACTGGGGCAAGTACGTCTTCCACGACAACAACCGCGACATCAACCTGTCGCAGAAGCAGATGCGCGCGATTACCGACTGGTACTTCACCGCGCATCCGCCGATCATGCACGACCTGCACGAGGGATTGCCGCTGATGTACACCTACAGCGGCGGGCCACCGCAGAATCCAAACCTCGATCCGCTTCTCTTTTCTGAGCTCCCCTTCTTCTCGAACTGGGAAATGGCGCAGATGGCCAAGTGGGGCATGCCGGGCGTGTACACGCATGCGTTCATGGACGGCTGGTCGCCTGGTTACCTCGGATCCGTGGTCTACAACCACAACGGCATGATGAAGATGTACGAGACGCAGAGCGGACGGGACGTCACGCCCGTCGGTTCAGTGGTTCAGGGTTCAGGAGTTCCGGGTTCGCCCGCGGGGTCCGCGGTTCAAGGTGCCCAGACGGGCCGCGGTGGACGCGGTGGTGATCCCGCCGGGGGACGCGGAGCGGGTGGAGGCCGCGGAGGCGATCAAGTTGGAGGACGCGGAGCGGAGGCCGGCGGAGCGGGTGCGGGCCGCGCGGGTGCGCCGCCGGCGGGACGCCCCGGCGGACCGGGCGGCGCCGGTGCGGTGCCGACAGGCCGCGGCGGCGGGCAGGATCGCGAGTGGTACCGCGGCATCCCCGTTCCATCCGACGCCAACGCCGGCTGGACCCGCCGGCACAACACCAACTACATGGAGACCGGCGTGCTGTCCGCGCTCCAGCTCACGTCGATGTTCCCGAACCTGGTCATCGAGAACTTCTACGTCAAGACGCGCAACTCGATGACCGCCGGCGTTGACGCGCCGCCGCACGCGTACGTCATTCCCCTGCAGCGCGACATGACGAAGCCGGCGGAGCTCGTGCGCATCCTCAGGCTCCAGGGCATCGAGGTCGGCACGGCAAACGCGGCGTTCAAGCTCGGCGACACGTCGTACGCAGCGGGGTCCTACGTCATCAAGGCAGGCCAGCCGTACTGGCGCCTTGCCAAGAACCTGCTCGAGAAGCAGGACTATCCGGATCCAGCGCTTCGCACCTACGACGACAGCGGCTGGACGATGGGCTACGCGTTCAATGTGGACGTGAAGGAGATCCGCGACAAGGCCGTGCTCGATGTGGCGACGACACTGGTCACGGGTGCGGCGCCGAACCGGCCGAGACCGGAGTCGCTCACGCCGACCATTGCCGTCGCTCATTACGGCTCGAACAACATGATTTCGCTGCGATACAAGCTCCGGAACCTCGCGATGAAGGTCGCAGAGAAGGAATTCAAGGAACGCGACCTCGAGTTCCCAGCCGGCTCGTTTGTATTTACCGGCACGGTGGCCGAGGCAACGCGGGTCGCTCAGGAGGCGCAGGCGCTCGGCCTGACCTTCGCCGGTCTCCAGGCCGCGCCGAACGTCCCGATGCACGACGCCGATGCGCCGCGCATCGCGATCTACTCGAACTGGGGCGGCACGCAGGAACTTGGCTGGTATCGTCACGCCTTCGATCAATTCGGGATTCCGTTCGAGCTCATCTACAAGGAGCGGATCAAGAAGGGCAATCTGAAGGCGGACTACGACGTGATTCTGATGGCGGCGCAGAGCGTCACCCGTCAATCGGTCATGGCGCAGCCGGCCGCACGGCCGCAGCCGTACCTCAAGAGCGACAAGTACAGGTTCCTCGGGATGTACGGCGAGACACCCGACATGAGTGGCGGCTTCGGACAGGAAGGCGTCGAGGCCTTCGAGAAGTTCTTCGAGGCCGGCGGTACGCTCATCACGGCGTTGGCCTCGGTGCGCTTCCCCATCGAATTCGGCTGGGCGCGCTCGATCGACACCGAAAACGTGACCGGTCTGAACGCGCAGAAGCCGCTGGTCCAGGCTGAAATCGTGAAAACCAACAGCCCGATCTTCTACGGCTACGGCAGCACCACGATTCCGCTCAAGTACGGCCAGGGCCAGCAGGTGTTCCGCTACGGCATCGCCGATCAGGACAAGGTGCTCGGACGTTTCGTCGGCGGCGACGCGTCAGTGCTGAGCGGACTCGGCGAGGGCGCCGAGGCGCTCCGCAACCGCGCCTTCGCCATGGACGTGCCCGAGGCGTTCCGCGGCAAGGGCCGCGTGATCATGTTCTCCGGCAACCCGATCTACCGCTGGCAGAACCACGGCGAGTTCAACATGGTGTTCAACGCGATATTGAACTGGAACGACACCGGGGCGAAGTGACTCGTTGAGTTCGAAGTTCAAAGTTCGAAGTTCAAGAGACAGACACTCTTCTTTCGAACTTCGAACTTCGAACTTAGACTCCTGCCTTGAGGTCAATCGGAATCCACGGTCGCTGAGGCCGTCTCTCCCACCACCCGGCCGCGTAGTACATCAGCACGTACATGGCCGCGAGGCCGACCCACGACCAGGTGAGCGGCAGCGCGTCGTGCAGCGGATAACTCCACACACCATAGGCGAGCTCGACGTGCACGATGTAGACGAACAGCGACGTGCGGCCGAAGAGAAGAATCGGCGAGAGCGTGATCTGCGGCTGCGGCTGGACGACCCACTTCGACGCCGCAAGCGCGAGCGTCATCAGGCCGCATCGCATGGCAAGACTCGACCAGGCTTCGAGCCAGAACGCAGCGGGAGTTCGGGCGTCGATGAAATATCCGCCCGCGCCGCCGAGTGCGGCGGCCAGCCCGCCGATCGCGAATCGCCCCAGAAGCCTTCGCTCGGCGGCCTCGTCCTTCACGTCGCCAAGTAGAAGTCCCAGCAGCGCGCCGAACGGCACGTACCCGGCCCACGGAAAGATCTGGAACACCCCCAGTCCGTTACCGGGCCGAATGTACGCCTCGAGCCGGCCCGGCAGCTGACTCGGCCACGACCAGAGGCGTGACCACGGCGTGAGCGCGAAGATCGCGACGGCCGGCACGATCAGCCAGAGCACACGCCGCGATCGCATCGCGCGGCCGCAGAGCACGGACGTCCCTGCGAGTCCCAGTCCAAGGATGTTGAGAATGTCCGGCCGGAAAATGCTGGACCAGGTGGCCGTCGGATTCAGCAGGAATGACTGAAACCGGAACAGGTGCGCGATACCGAATACCTCCCAGCCGCGCTGCTGCACCGACCACGCGCCCGATTGAAGATCGTCACCGCGGCGAACGCGTGAACCAATCGCGAATGGAATCGCGACACCGGCCAGGAACAGGAACAGCGGCGCCGCGAATCCGCCAACCGTCTGGATGACGATCCAGATGGGCCCGCCGCGCCCGTCCCGGACCGACCAGGCATCGAGCACGTGCCACTCGATCATCGTGAGTACGGCAAAGCCGCGAAGCCAATCAATGTACGGACGTCTCAGAGACATGAACCCTGTGTAAGGGCAGAGGGCAAAGGGAGGTCGGAGGGGAAACTTCCCTTTGCCCTATGCCCGCTGCCCTTTGCCCTGATCAGGTTTTGTGATCGTAAAACTCGTCTTCAGTTCAACGTCGGGCCGGATGGTGTTCCAGACCGAGCAGTACTTCGTGCGCGAGAGCTCGATGGCGCGCGAGACGACCTTGTCCTCGACCTGGCCGGTAATCTCGAACTCAATCGCCATCGAGACGTAGCGCTTCGGCTGATCGTGCGCGCGCTCGCCTTCGAACTTCACGTGCATCGCCGTCAGCGTCTTGCGGCTCTTTTGAATCACATGCACGACGTCCATCGCCATGCAGGCCATGACACCGTAGGCCAGCGCTTGCGGCGGCGATGCGACTCCCGGCGTCGAGCTGTGCAGCTCGATGGCCGGGCTGCCGGCGCCGCTGGCGAACTTCATGTCGCCCTTCCAGTCGAGGGAAAGTTTCACCATCTCAGTGTCAATTCCACGTGCCGGTCTTCGCCCGATCCCGATGCTCGACGATCGCGGGGTACGGCAGCACGCGCGCGAGCTCCTCGAGAGTCGTTACGCCGGCTGCCAGACGCGAGTGCGCGTCCTGCGCCATGGTGATCGTGGTCCGCTGGGCGCTCTTCCGCACGTCCTCGAACGGTGCTTTGCGCATGATCAGCAGGTGGTCTTGCTGATCGGGGATCCAGAGATCGGCGATGAGCGTCCGCCCCCTGTAGCCGATGTTGTTGCAGGCCGGGCAGCCGGTACCCTTCACGAGCTTCATCTCCGGCGCGGCATCCCCGAAGAACTCGGCAACCAACTCCCCGGACGACGAGTCGGCCCGGCAGCACTTCGTGCAGACCTTACGCGCGAGGCGCTGGGACATGACGCCGATCAGCGACGAGGCCACGAGGGACGGATCGATACCAAGATCCAGCAGCCGCGGCAGCGCGGCGATCGCGCTGTTGGTGTGGAGCGTGCTCAGCAACAGGTGGCCCGTCTGCGCCGCCCGGAACGCGATTTCTGCCGTCTCCTCGTCGCGGATTTCGCCGACCATGATGATTTCAGGGTCGTGCCGCAGGAACGCACGCAGAAACGTCGCGAACGAGTTGCCGATCTCGGTGTTCACCTCCGACTGGCTCAGCTCGTCATAGACGTACTCGACAGGATCCTCCGCCGTCAGAATGCGGATTGCCGGTGTCCTGAGATGCGACAGACACGCATATAACGTCGTCGACTTTCCCGATCCGGTGGGTCCGGTCACCAGAAAGATGCCGGCCGTGCGCTTGAGCGCCTGGCCGATTCGGGACGTCATCTCCGCATCCAGTTTCAGATCGGCGAGGCCGCTCGGCGCACCCGATCGGTCGAGGATACGAATGACGACGCTTTCACCTGAGTAGCTCGGAATCATCGACACGCGCATGTCCACGTTCACGCGCTGGCCCTGGCGTTCGATTTCGAATCGGAAACTGCCGTCCTGCGGCCGGCGGCGCTCGGAGATGTCGAGCTTCGCGAGAATCTTGATCCGCGAGATCACTTCGCGCGAGCTCCGGTTCAGAGCCGCCTGCTGGAGAGTCGGGAACTGCGGGTCGCGAAGCACGCCGTCCACGCGGACGCGCACGTGCAGGCCGCTCGGCAGCATTTCCATGTGGATGTCGCTGCTTCGATTCTCGACGGCATGGCTCAACACTTGCGAGAACAGCTCGTCGGCGCGCGAACTGACCTGTTCATCGAGCACCGGCGCCAGAGGCTTCGCCAGTCCGGCCGCCGGCGGGCGTTCGGGCATACGGCCGGGCAGCGTGTCGCCCGACGCGGCGCCTGTGGGCTCCTCATCGTACAGACGCTTCAGCGCACGCTGGATCGCCAGTCCCGACGACGTCACGACCGTGACCGTGAGACCCGTCATCCTCGTGATGTCATCGACGAGCGCGCCACGCGTCGGGTCGTCCATCGCAATCGTGAGCGTTCGGCCGTTCTGCGCCACCGGCAGGAGAACGTGCCTGCGGGCAAAGTTCTTGTTGAGGACGCGCCCGAGGTTGCGATCGATCGATGTGCTGTCGAGGTCGATGTACGGAATACCGAGCTGACCGGCCAGGGCCATCCTGACCGCATCGTCGGTGACGAAGCCCAGCTTGACGAGCAGCTGGCCGAGCGGGGCCTTCTGCGTCTTCTGGCGTGTGAGCGCGCTCTCGAGCTGCGACGCGCTGATGGCGCCGCCCTGCACGAGCAGATCGCCGAGCCGGGATTTGGACGCGCGCGGTTTGTCGTTCACGCGGGAATTATAGCCGCGACGTACATCGCGCATAATCTCTTCATGTCGAAGCCGTTCGCCGTCTTCATGCTTCTTTCGATCGCCGTGCCATTGGCGGCGCTGGCGGCCGAACAGTCGGATCCCATGCTCGATCGCGCGAAGCGGCTGCTGCGCGACGTGCCGATCATCGACGGGCACAACGACTATCCCTGGGAAGTCCGGCAGAAAGCGAAGCTCGACCTCGCCGTGCTCGACATGCGGCAGGCGCAGCCGTCGATCATGACGGACTTCGCGCGACTCGCGCAGGGCGGCGTCGGCGGCCAGTTCTGGTCCGTGTACGTGCCGTCCCCGGCGCCCGGCACCGATCCGGCCGCGTCCGTCACGATGGCGCTGGAACAGATCGACATCGTGCACCGCATGGTGGCGCGCTATCCGGACAAGCTGGCGCTCGCGCTCACCGCCGACGACATCGAACGCGCGCAGAAACAGGGAAAGATCGCGTCGCTCATCGGCATGGAGGGCGGCCACTCGATCAATTCGTCGATCCCGACGCTCCGGATGATGTACCGCCTCGGCGCGCGGTACATGACGCTCACGCACAGCCTGAACGTGCCATGGGCCGACTCCGCCACCGACACCCCGACGCTCGACGGACTCTCGCCGCTCGGCGAAGACATCGTCCGCGAAATGAACCGGCTCGGCATGCTCGTCGACTTGAGCCACGTCTCACCCGCCACCATGGCCGACGCGATTCGGGTCAGTTCCGCGCCCGTGATCTTTTCGCACTCGTCGGCGCGGGCGCTGACGGATGTGCCGCGCAACGTTCCGGACGACATTCTTCGCCAGCTGCCGAAGAACGGCGGCGTCGTGATGGTGACCTTCGTACCCGGCTTCGTATCGCAGCAGGTGGCCGACTACAACAAACGCGAGACAGCCGAGCGGGCGCGACTCGCCGTCGAACCCGGGAGTACGCCGGCTGGAGTCGACAAGGCCGTCGAGGCCTGGCGTGCAGCGAACCCGCAACCAAGGGCCTCGATGTTCCAGGTGGCCGACCACATCGACCACATCAAGAAGGTGGCCGGCATCGATCACATCGGCCTCGGCGGGGACTTCGACGGCATCACGAGCGTTGTGGTGGGGCTCGAGGACGTGTCGACGTATCCCCTTCTCATTGCTGAACTTCTGCGGCGCGGCTACACGGACGAGGACATCAGGAAGATCGCCAGCCGGAACGTGCTGCGCGTCCTGCGCGGCGCGGAGGTTGCGGCCGCCCGCACGAAGTGAAGATCGTCATTTGCCTGGGCGACTCGACAACCGCGGGCACGCCACTGTTCAAGTCGCCGGTCGAGACGCCGCCCGCGGGCGACGGCGACGAGCGGAGCCAGTTCGCCTATTGGTTGCAGGCATCGCATCCGGAGTGGCGGGCGCTCAATCGCGGCGTGAATGGCGAGCGGAGCGATGAGATCGCCGGGCGATTCGACCGCGATGTTCTCGCCCACACGCCGGATGTCGTCATCATCATCGCGGGCGTGAACGACGTGTACCAGGGCCGGCCGGCGGCGGCAGTCATCGAGCAGCTGGCACGGATGTATGCGCGTGCGGACGAGGCCGGGATTCCCGTCGTGGCCGGCACGATCGTTCCGTACGACACCGCGACGGCCGCCCAGAATGCCGAAATGCGCGCGGTCAATTCCTGGATCCTGATTGAAGCCGTGCGCGATCCAAACGTCGTCGCGGTTGACACGCGCGCCGCGGTCGCGGCGGCCAATGACCCCGACCGGCTCGCTGGATCGCCCGACGGCCTGCATCCTGACATCGAGGGTTACAGACGCATGGCGGATGCGCTGGCACCCGCGATTGCCGCAGCCCTTGCCGGATGACCGTTAAGTAACATATCGTATGTTTATGCCAAAGACTGGTGTTTCTGTGACCTTGCGGGACGACAACCTGCTGTGGCTGAAGAGCCGGACGCTTGCGGCCAAGAAGCGGAGCCTCAGCGAGACACTGGATGAGATTGTCACCGCCGCACGGGTCGGAGGCGGGCACACCGCCGGCGTACGCTCCGTCTCGGGAACCATCGATATCGCGGACGATGATCCTGGGCTCGAGAAGGCGGACGATTACATTCGCGGTATTGTCCGTTCGTCCCTGACGCTTCCGGTGCTCGTGCGCGAGGGATCCGACCGGAACCACCCCTCGGGCCGACAGAAGAAGGGCCGCCGCCGTGGCTGAGGCCGCGGTCGCCGATACACACGCCCTCGTCTTCCACGCCTCAGGCAGCGGCCGTCTCGGACCTAAAGCCGCCAGGCATTTCGATGCGTGCGAGCGAGGGGAAGCCATCGTGTACGTCCCCGCGACCGTCATGTGGGAAGTCTCGCTGCTTGCGCGGGCGGTGCGCATCAACCTGCACCGGCCCGTGCGGGCATTCTTCGACGATCTCTTCAGCAATTCGGCCTTTCAGCCGCTCGAAACCACGGCCGAGCACGTGCTCATCGCCGATGAGCTCCGGTTCACGCGCGATCCGTTCGACGCCCTCATCGTGGCCGCTGCACGCGACTTGAAACTCCCTTTGCTGACCCGGGACGCGGCCATTCGCGAGTCGGGAACCGTCAGCATCATCTGGTAGGCACGATCATGCGCACGGCGGACGTGGTCATCATCGGTGGCGGTTGCATGGGTGCGAGCGTCGCCTATCACCTGACTCGCCGTGGCGTGACGAATGTGGTTCTCGTCGAACGTGACGCACAACTGGGCACTGGATCCACCGGCAGAAATGCCGGCGGCGTGCGGCATCAGTTCTCGCACGAGGCCAACATCCAGCTGTCGATGGAATCGATCCGGGTGTTCGAACGATTCGCCGATGAAGTTGGATATGCGGCCGATCTCCATCAGGACGGCTACCTGTTCCTGCTCACCTCGCAAACGAGCGTCGACACTTTCAAGAGCAATGTCGCCCTCCAGCGGCGGATGGGGATCGACGTCGAGTGGCTCGATGCCAGTAGCGCCGCGGCGCTGGCGCCTGGCCTCGACACCGACGGCGTGATTGCGGCAACGTTCTGCCGGAAGGATGGCATTGCCGATCCGAACGGTGTGACGATGGGATTTGCCAGAGCGGCACAGTCACACGGCGCGACAATCCTGAGAGACACCGAAGTCACCGGCGTGACCATCGACGCCGGACGGATTACCGGCGTCGAAACCAGCAATGGCCCAATCGCCGCGCCGGTCGTCGTCAATGCCGCCGGACCGCACGCGAGGGAGATCGGCAGAATGGCGGGCGTCGACGTGCCCGTGGACCCCTACCGCCGGCACATCTTCATTGCGCAAGCGAACGACGGCGTTCCCCGGAATCGCATCATGGTGATCGACTTCGAGTCCACGTTCTACTTTCACCGTGAAGGCGCGGGCGTGCTGTTCGGCATGGGTGACAAGGACGAGACACCGACGTTCGATCAGACCGTGCAGTGGGATTTTCTGCCGAAGGTCGTCGAGGTTGCCGCACGGCGGCTGCCGGCGCTGGCGGACGCGTCGATTTCTCACGCCTGGGCCGGCCTCTATGAAATGACGCCCGATGCCAATCCACTCATCGGCGCCGAACCCCGCGTCGAAGGGCTGTTTCACATCACGGGATTCAGCGGACACGGGTTCCAGCACTCGCCCGCGGCCGGGCGGATTCTGGCCGACCTCGTTTCCGGCACCGACGCGAAATTCGACCTCACGCCGTTCGCGCCCGGCCGGTTTGCCTCGGGCGCCTCTAGTGGAGAAAGGTACGTGGTGTGATGACTCCAGCCCGACTGAGATTGATGATTGTGGTTCTGGTCTCGGCGCTGTCGTGCGCCTGCGGCCGAAGTGAGGACTCTGTGAGGATGCGGACCGATCCATCGTCGTTCGCCAACGTCAGCGCGTTCGTCACTACGAATCTTGCGCTCGACCTGACCGCGGATTTCGCCGCGAAGACGCTCGCCGGCACGGCGGATCTGACGCTCGAGATACACGATGCGGCGGCGACGCAGTTGGTGCTCGACACACGGGATTTGACGATTCGCAAAGTCGAAGCGGCGATCGACAAGGGCGCGTTTGTGGAGACGAAGCACAGCCTCGATGCGGCGTCTCCGGCGTTCGGCAGCGCGCTTCGCATCACGATGCCGCCTGGCGCGAACCGCGTGCGGGTCTCGTACACGACGTCGCCGTCGGCGCGGGGCCTGCAATGGCTTCTGCCCGAGCAGACCGCTGGACGAAAACATCCGTTCCTATTCAGCCAGGCGCAGGCGATTCAGGCGCGATCGTTCGTGCCTGTGCAGGATCTTCCCGGCGTCCGCTTCACGTACGACGCCACCATACGCACGCCGAAGGAGCTCGTCGCGGTGATGGCGGCCGAGTCGGTGGCCGGAGGCGAACCGGGCGTGTTTCGATTTCGCATGCCGCAGGCCATCCCGTCGTACCTGCTGGCCATCGCGATCGGCGATCTGACGTTCAAGCCGATGAGCGCGCGGACGGGCGTGTGGGCCGAACCCTCCATGGTCGATGCCGCGGCCCGAGAATTCGACGACACCGAGAAGATGATTCAGGTCACCGAGAAGCTCTACGGCCCGTACCGCTGGGGCCGCTACGACCTGCTCGTGCTGCCGCCGTCGTTCCCGTTCGGCGGCATGGAGAATCCGCGGCTCACCTTCGCCACGCCCACGGTAATCGCCGGCGACAAATCGCTGGTCTCGCTCGTCGCACACGAGCTCGCCCATTCATGGTCCGGCAACCTCGTCACCAACGCGACATGGACCGACTTCTGGCTGAACGAAGGCTTCACCACGTATCTCGAACGCCGCATCGTCGAGGCGGTGTATGGCAAACCGCGCGCGGACATGGAGGCCATGATCGGCCTCAAGGATCTCGAGGACTCACGCAAGACCATCGACGTGCCGAAGGACCGGACGCTGCTGCCCGACCTCACCGGCCGCGATCCGGACGATGCGTACTCGACCGTGCCGTACGAGCAGGGCGCGCTGTTCCTGACGTTCCTCGAGGCGAAGTTCGGCCGCGACACCCTCGACGCGTTCCTGCGCCGCTGGTTCGACGGGCACGCATTTCACAGCGCGACGACGCAGGACTTTCTGGCGGCGCTGCGATCCGAATTGATGGCGAAGAAGCCGGAGGCAATCACCGAAGCGCAGGTGCAGGAATGGCTGCATTCGGAAACCGTGCCGGCATTCGCCGTGCTGCCGGCGTCGGATGCGTTCGTGAAAATCGAAGCTGTGCGCGATGCATGGCTCGAGGGCGGCCCAATCGACGCCGTCGCAGGCGCCGCCGCGTCGTGGACGACTCAGGAGTGGGTGCACTTCATCGATTCGCTGCCGAGAACACTCGAGGCGGCGCGGCTCGCCTCACTCGACAAGCGGTTCGCGTTGACCGCATCGACGAACGCCGAGATCGCGCACGTCTGGTACCGGCTGGCGATCGCGAATCAATACACCGCGGCCTACGGCGCCATGGAGCAGTACCTGCTGAAGATCGGTCGACGCAAACTGATCCTGCCGCTCTATCGGGATCTGGCATCGACGCCGGCGGGACTTGCGGTGGCGAAGCGCATCTACGAAAAAGCGCGGGCGGGTTATCACCCGCTCGCGCAATCTGCGATAGATGAAGTGCTCAAGAAGTAGGCCGGCCCTTCAGGGCCGGCGAAGGCGCCCAAGACCCGCCTACTTCATCAGCGCCGCTCGGTTCTTCATCGCATCCGCGGCGCCCTTCAGGCGCCTCTGATCCACGCCCGAGGCCTTGTTGCCCTCGGCCTCGAGCTGCGATGCAAGTGTCGCGATCTGCGTCAGCGCGGCGGCCTTCGCCGCACCCGTGCCTTTCTCCGCGCGATCCATCGTGTCGCCGATCGTCCTCGCCCGCGCCGCTGTCACCGTCCTGCTGCGCACGAGCTGATCGAGATACGCCTTCGCGACAACGAAGCTCGGCGGCCACGTCATCAACTGCTGATGCTGCACGTTCAGCTCGGTCGATTTGACGAGCGCGGCCGCGTCAATCTCGTTCTGTGACAGGGCGTCAGTCGGCATCAGTTTGAAGATGTCGAGACCGCGGAATATCTCGGAGCCGTAGATCAGGCCGTTGTAGTAATACGTCGCCCAGTACCCGCCGATCGCGAGCTTGTCCGGATAGATCGGCCCGCGATCGAAGTAGGCGATCTCGACCGGATGCTTCGTGTCCGTGAAGTCGAAGACCGACAGCCCGCCCTGATACCAGGCCTGCACCATGATGTCGCGGCCCGGCACCGGAATGATCGAGCCGTTGTGCGCGACGCAGTTCTCGAACGCCGTCTGCGGCGCGGGCATCTTGTAATAGCCGCCGAACACGAGCTTCCTGTTGACGATGTCGAATACCGCGTCGGCGCCCCAGGTCAGCAGATCCGTGTCGCGGCAGCGCGGACTCGTGCCGCCGCCCCATTCGTCGCTGAACAACACTTTGGTGCCGTCGTTGTTGAAGGTCGCGGAGTGCCAGTACGCGAACGCGTTGTCCACCACCGCGTCGAGCCGCTTCGGATTCACGGGGTCCGAAATGTCGAGCAGGATGCCGTTGCCCGAGCAGGCACCGGCCGCCAGGCCCAGCGCCGGGTACGTCGTGATGTCGTGGCACTGGTTCGTGACGCTCGAGGTCTGCGTCTGGTCACCATGATTGCCGCCGCTCCAGAGCCCGTTCGCCGCGCCCGTCACCGGATCCGCGAAGATGCGCGGATGCGCGACGACCCTCGCGGTCTGCGGTGCGTTGAGCGGCACCAGGATCACGTCGATGCTGAAGAGCGACGTGTTCGGATTGTCCGCCGGGTTCCCGGCTGAGCACCCTTCGAGCTCCTCGCCCGACCGCACCCCGGCCGTGCCGGATCCGTAGAGGTAGACATTGTCCTTGTCGTCGGGATCGACGATCAACGTGTGGGTGTGCGAGCCGCGGCAGGTCTGTACCGAGGCGATCTGCTTCGGCCTGGTCACGTCGCTGATGTCGAAGATCCGCACGCCGCGGAACCGCTCGGGACTCGCCACCGCGGCGACGCCCGTCGTGCCGCAATCGACGCGGCCGCGTGGCTCTTCGACCGACATGAACAGCAGGTTCCTGTAGACCGAGAGATCGCCCTGGCCTCCGGGGCAGACAGTCGACAGCCGCAGCATCGGCTTGCGTGGATCCTCGACGTTGTAGAAGTTGAAGCCGTTGAAATTGCCTAGGAACAAATTGATGCCCTGAAACGCGAAGTCTGAGTTCATGAAGCTGAAACCGCCGGTGGGATCGGTGAAGCCCTCCGGCTTGTTCATGTGGCTCAGGAGCTCCATGCCCTTGATGGCGGTGCCGGCATCGTCGATGCCCGGCTTCAGGCCCACGCGCGGATCGTCAACCTTGCGCGGCGGCGTCTGCTGTTGTTGCGTCTGGGCGCCGGCGATCAGACCGGTGCTGAACACGGCGGTCACGATGGACACAAGCCATTTTGTCTTCATCAGTTTTTCCCCATGTTCGCCCGCATGCGGCGCATGCGCGTGATCTCCGCCGACTGATCCGCTTCGACGTCGGCCGCAAAAGCGTAGATTGAAGATTCCTGGCCTGAGCCGGGCGTCGACATCAGCTCTTTGACCATGATGAGCGCGCCATTGTGGTGCTGGATCATGAATTCGAGGAACAGCTTGTCGAAGGCCTCGCCTGTCGCTGCCGCGAGCTGGGCCATCTGCTCAAGCGACAGCGTCCCGGGCATGAGCCTGGCGTCGTGCATGTGCATGGCGTGTTCGTCGGGTACCGCTTCACCGCGCGCGGTCAGCCAGTTCCGCATCATCTTGATCTCGTCGCTCTGCGAGACCTCGATGCGCAGACCAAGCAGAGTCATGTCGCGATTGGTGGTCCGCGTCTTCAGCAGCGCGACCATCTCGATCGCCTGCGCGTGGTGGCCGATCATGCCCTGCATGAACGCGGTGTCGGCCGCCGAGTGCTTGAGCGCGACTGCGGGGCTCGAAGTCACGACTTTGCTGGATTCACCGGGCGCGCCTGGCTGGACCGTCCGCACTGGCGCCGCCGCACGGCATGCCGCACCAACCGCGATCGACAGGAGAACCATCCCCGCACGCGCTCTTGACGCCATCGACAACTACTGAGAATAGGCTAGCCCATCGCCGTCAGCGCCGCAGGGATCTCCCGCGCCGCTCGCACCGTCTTCTCATGGCCATCGAGCACGAGCTCGCCGCGCAGCTGGCCGAATCCGTACAGCGCCACGCACATCTTCACGCCCGCACGCCGCGCCGTTTCCACGTCGATCATCGAGTCGCCCACGAGCCAGGTACCGCCGGGCGCCACGCCCGCGTCCCGCATCAGCCACTCCAGCCCGGCCGGATCCGGCTTGCGGGCGAATCCCGAGTCGCCGCCAATCACGCGCGCAAACAGGGACGCCAGATCGAACGCCTCCAGCAGCCGGCGGCTCGGCGCCTCCGGTTTGTTCGTCAGGACTGCCAGACGCACGGACGAGGCCAGGGCGCGGACCGTGGCCTCGATGCCATCGTACGGCTTCGTGTGGACAAGGAGGCGCCGGTCGTAGATGTCCCGGAATCGCCCGAGCGCGTCGTCCTCATCCGCCGAGAGACCGGCCGCCGCCAGCGCACGCCGGACGAGGACCTTCGCGCCCTCCCCGACCATGGCCGCGACGGCATCCACGGGCAGCTCGGCGGCTCCATAGCTCGCAAGCATTTCGTTGGTGCTCTCGGCGAGATCCAGCCGCGAGTCCACCAGCGTCCCGTCGAGGTCAAAGACGACTAGTGACATGGACAGTGGGGCAAAGGTCAAAGGGCAGAGGGCAAAGGAAGGTCAGAGGAGTCTACCTGCTAGGATCAATGCAATGAAACCCCTTCCCGTGACGATCGCCGCGGTCGCAATCTGCGGCGTCCTGCTGGGGGCCCGGCAACAGCAGTTCTTCCGCAGCAGCGTGCAATCCGTCCCCATCTTCGCGACGGTCATCGATCAGAACGGCCGTCTCGTACCCGATCTGGAGCAGGCGGACTTCGAAGTCTTCGACAATCTCAAGCTGACACCCATCACGAACTTCGTCGCCGAAGTGCAGCCAATTTCCGTGGTGGTGGCGCTCGACCTCAGCGGCAGCATGGTCAACGACATCAGGCTCGCCAAGGACGGCGCGGAAGCCTTCATGCTCCGGCTGCTCCCGCACGATCGCGCGCGCGTGGTCGGGTTCGACGACGTGGTGAGATGGGGACCTGCGTTCACCAACAACCGCGATCAGCTCATCAATTACATCCGGAATGACATGCAGTTCGGCAACGGCACACGGCTGTGGGACGCGCTGTACGAGAGCACCGGCGTGCTGAAGGAGGAAACGTCGCGCAAGGTCATCGTCGTGCTGTCGGACGGAGACGATTCCAGCAGCAAGAACGCCGGCGGCGACGACGTCCTCACCGCATCGCTCACGAGCGACGTCATGGTCTACACGGTCGGACTGCGCACGCGTTACAGGGGCGGCTACAACGGCGCGATGATCGAAGGGCGGCCCGATCGAGCGCTGAAGAAGATGAGCGAGCACACGGGCGGCGGCTATTTCGAACTCAAACAGTCGACGGAACTGAATTCCACGTTCTCGCGCGTTGCCGACGAGCTGCACCGGCAGTACCTCATCGCGATCGCCGCGCAGACCGACGGCAAGCCGCACACGCTCAGCGTGCGCGCGAAGAGGCCCGGCATGACGGTGCGGGCCAGGAAGACCTACCTGGCGTCGCTGCCGTCCAAGTAAGCTTCGCGTCCCGAGCCGTGTTGACACGATTTCTCGGCCCGGCAGTCGCCGCCTCCCTGCTCGTCATTCAGGCGCAGGCCCAGACACAGCAGCCGCCCCAGGTCTTCCGGTCCGGGGTATCGACGGTCGCCGTGTACGCCACGGTGACGGATCGAACCGGACAGCTCGTGCGCGGTCTCACGCGCGACGATTTCGAGATCCTCGACAACGGCCAGCCTCAGACGTTGACGGCATTCAGCACCACGCTCCAGCCCATCACCGCGGTGCTCCTCGTCGACACGAGCGCGAGCATGGCGCTGACACTCGATCTCGCCCGCCAGGCCGCCGAGCAGTTCATCATCCGCATGATGCCGGGCGACCGCGCGCGTGTCGGCGACTTCAGCGACACGATTCATCTCGGCCGCCCGTTCAGCGGCGACCGCGACGGCCTGCTCAAGGCCTTTCGCGACGAGCTTCACATCGGCAATCCTACGCGGCTGTGGGACGCCGTCGGCGAAACGCTGACCGCGCTCTCGACCGAGGGCGGCCGGCGCGTCGTGATCGTGTTCACGGACGGGCAGGACACGGCGAGCACGGCTGATGCCAACGCCGTGCTCGAACGGGCCCGCGCCGAGGACGTGATGATCTACTGCGTGCAAATCCGCTCTCGCACGCGTCCCGATCTGGAATGGGACATCCTGGGCTCGAGAACCAACCAGACGCTCAGGGACCCGCGCCGCCGGCCGCCCCCCGGGCAGGTCCTTCGCGGACTTTCGACACAGACCGGAGGCCTGCACTTCACCCTGACGCAGAATGACGATGTGAATGCGACGTTCACGCAGGTGGCGATCGAGCTGCACCAGCAGTACCTGCTCGGCTTCACGCCGGCACAGCCGGACGGCAAAGTGCACGAGCTCGCCGTGCGCGTGAAACAGCCGCGCCTCCTGGTACGGGCGCGCAAGTCGTATCTGGCCGCCAGGGAGCCGCGGTAGCCATGCGCCTTGGATTCGCCGTCGTCGTGCTCTGCGCGTCCGTGGCGGCGCAGACACCGGGACAGTTCCGCACCAGCACCGAGCTCGTCTCGGTCTATACGACCGTGCAGGAGCGGAACGGCCGCCTGGTTCCCGACCTTCGCCAGGAGGACTTCTCGATTACAGACGAAGGACGCGAACAGCGGATCACGGTCTTCAGTAACGACGTCTCCCCCTTCTCGGCCGTCGTCCTGCTCGACCGGAGCGGCTCGATGATGCAGCACCTTGGTGTCATTCGCGAGGCGGCCGCGGCGTTCGTGGATCAGATGATGCCGGTCGATCGCGCGCGCATTGGCAGCATCGGCACGCGGATCGTGATCGCGCCTCCGGAGTTCACGTCGAGCCACGATGCGTTGCGTGACGTGCTCACCCAACCGCTCTTCGGCGGTTCGTCTCCCGTTTGGCTGTCGATCGACCAGAGCATTACCGCGCTGTACGAGCAAGCCGGCCGCCGCGTCATCCTCCTGCTCAGCGATGGCGACGACGAGCCGTCGGATAACCATCCGCACACGCCATTCAAGGGGCTGCTCGAGCGCGTGAAGCGCTCGGGAGTGATGGTCTACGCCGTCGGGTTCGGATCCACCGAGACCAAGGACGGACGCCCGAAGGCGATTCCACCCAAGCCCCAGTTGCACCAGCTCGCGGCCGTCAGCGGCGGCGGGTACTTCGAGCTCTCGGACACGGCCGATCTCAAGGGGCTCTTCACGCGCGTCGCCGACGAACTGCATCGCCAGTACTGGCTCGGCTTCGAGCCGCAGAAGCGCGACGGTAAGCTCCACTCGATCCAGGTCAAGGTCAAGCGCCCTGGGATGATCGCCCGCGCGCGGCAGTCGTATCTCGCGCCGTCCGCGCGTTGACGCGCCAATCGCAGTAGCATTAGCGCCAATCGGAGGCTTCCTTTGTCCATGAACAGACGTCAGTTTCTCGGTACCGCTGCGCTTGGAGCAGGCGCGGCCGCAGTCGGTTGTGCCGCGCCGCCGGTGACGGCACCGGCCGCCACGACGGAATCAGTCCCTCCCGCGATCGCCGCGCTGAAGCCGATGCGCGACGGCATCGTCCCGATCGCGACCGACGAGCGCAAAGCGCGGATCGACAAGGCCCAGAAGCTCATGGCGGAGCAGAAGATCGACGCCATCTTCATGGAAGGCACGGCCAGCTCGTTCTACTTCGCGGACATCCGCTGGGGCCAGAGCGAGCGCACCTTCGGCCTCGTGATTCCAGCCAAGGGTGACATCGCGTACGTCTGCCCGAAGTTCGAGGAGGACCGCGCGCGCGAGCTGATCAAGTTCGGGAACGAAGTGCGGACCTGGGAGGAGGACGAGAGCCCCTACAAGCTCATCGCCGGCATCGTGAAGGATCGCGGCGTCACGCACCACCGCATCGGCATGGAGGAGCGCGTCCGCTTCTTCATCGCGGACGGCGTGCGCAAGGAGGCGGCGGGCTTCGAGGTCGTGGACGCGACACCCGTCACCGCCGGCTGCCGCGTCTACAAATCGAAGGCCGAGATCGCCCTCATGCAGCGCGCGAACGACGCGACGATCGAAGCGTATCGCGCCGCGTTCACGACGATGAAGGCGGGGATGACGCAGGGCGAGCTCTCGGCGAACATCGCGGCGGCGTTCAAGGCGCTGGGGTTCACGGGCTCGGCGAGCGTCCAGGTCGGCAAGTGGTCCGCGCTGCCGCACGGCAGCATCACGCCCCAGAAGATCCAGGAAGGCGACGTCGTCATGGTCGATGGCGGCACGAGCTGCGAGGGCTACGCGTCGGATATCACCAGAACGACCGTCTTCGGCAAGCCGACCGGGCGCCAGATCGACGTCTGGAACAAAGAAAAGGAAGCGCAGTCAGCCGCCTTCGCCGCGATGAAGCTCGGCGCGCCGTGCGAGAGCGTCGATGCCGCCGCGCGCGCCGTGATCGTCGCCGCCGGATTCGGACCCGCGTACAAAGTGCCGGGCCTGCCCCACCGCACGGGACACGGCATCGGCCTCGAAGGCCACGAGTGGACGAACTTCGTGAAGGGCAACAAGACGCCGCTGGCGCCCGGCATGTGCTTCAGCGATGAGCCGATGATTGCGATTCCAGGCGAGTTTGGAATCCGGCTGGAAGACTGCGTCTACTTCGACGAGGGCGGCGCCCACTTCTTCACGAAGCAGAGCATCGCGATCGATCAGCCGTTTGGATAACAGGTTCTCAAGTTCTCAGGTTCTCAGGTCCTCTCGATGCCGAGAACCTGAGAACTTGAGAACCCGAGAACCTGATTTGTCTACCTCGCTCCGAACCAATACGTGATGTTGAACCGGATGATCCTCGGTCCGAGGATCTGTGTCGGCGACATGAACATCTGGATCGGAACCTGCGGCTGAGTCGGATCGTTCGCGTAGCGCACCATCGTGATGCCGGTGCCCGTGCGGACGTTGTACGGCGTGTTGGCGTTCGTCAGGTTGTAGACGTCCATCGTGACCTCGACCTGGCCGCGCGCGTCCATCTTGAACATCCGGCCGAGGCGAACGTCCGCCGACCCAAGGGCGGGAAGCTCGACTGAGCCGCGCTTTTCTGCGTTGACCGAGAGATTCTGGTTGACGCAGTCAGTCGTGATCGTCGCCGAACAGGTCGTGATGTTCACGCTGCGCGTGACCGGGAGGCCTGACGCGATCCGGTAGTTGGCGCCGAAGACGATCTGCCACGGGAATTCGTACGACCCGCTGATCTTGAAGTTGTGCCGGCGGCCGCCGCTCTCACCATCGGCATTCACGAACGCGTTGTTCGGATTCGAGAGACTCGTCCGCTCCACCGTCGTATGGGAATAGGTGTAGCCGGCGAGCACGGTCGAGCCCTTGCTGTAGCGCTTCGTGCCCGTGATCTCGATGCCGTTGTACTTGTTGGCAAGCCGATCGTCGTTGACCGTGCGGGTCGACAGCGTTACGCCGGGATTCTGGCTGTACACCTCGATCCGCTTGTCGTCGGCCGTGCCGAACACACCATCGCGGCCCGGCTCCGGCACGCTGACTTTCGTGAACTTGGCGCCCCAGGAGTCGGGATCCGCTTCCACCGTCCCCTGCGGGTTGTGCTCCTTGCGGTGGATGAAAGTCGTGCTGAGCCGGAAGCCCTGGAACAATTCCTGATCCAGGCCGACCGTCACTTCGTTGCGCGACGTGCGCACCAGTGTCTTGTCGAACGGGTTCGGATTGGGAATGCTGGTGCTCGACAGCGCACCGAACTCGCCGCCCACGTACTTGAATCCGTCCCACGCTGCGTTGCCCTTCTGGAAAGACAGATCGCCGTTCTGGTCGACCCAAGCGTACGTCTGGCTCACACCGCCGTTCGGATTCGGGCCGGGCGTGCCGGTGCCGATCTGATCGAGGTACTTGCCGACGGTGAATTTCGCGACCATCTTGCCGCGGCCCGTCAGGTCGTACGTGGCGCTGAAGCGCGGGGCCCAGTTCCTCCAGAGCGGCGAATCGCCGACCCGGTCGAACGTGTCCCTCACGACATACTGCGTCAGCGTCCCGCCCGTGTTCAGGTTGACGTTCAGGCCGGAGATGGTCGTGCCGGACGGGAAGAATTCACTCGAGGCGTGCACCTGCGGCGGAATCATGCCCTCGACGCGCTCCCAGCGGACGCCGCCGATCAAGGTCAGGCGGTTCCACGAGTAGGAATCCTGCAGATACAGCGCCGAGTTGTTGACCGCGCGCTCCACGACGGTCGGGGAGTTGAAGATCGTCACCTGCACGGCACCCGGCGGCTGCGTCGCGGTGCCCTGCTGGCTGCGGAACGTCAGATTGACATTGCCGACGCGCGTCGTCGTGACGGTTTCCGGTGTGTAGGCGTTGTCGAAGCCGCCCTTGAAGTCGTGGCGCCCGCCGAGGAACTGGGGAATCGAGTACTGCCAGTTCGACGTGAACTGCACGCGGCGCCGGAACATCATGTTGGTAGCCGTCGCGTTCCTCAGCCGGATGTTCGTCGAGTTGTCGAGAATCGATTGAAGACTCGTCTTCTGCATCAGCGGGAAGTGGGTGTTGTTGTAGTTCAGCACCGAGTCGCCGAACAACCGGCCGCCGATCACCGTGTTCCAGCTGCCCTGGATGATCGCGAACGTGTCGTCCTCGGCCGTGTTCGAATCGAGTGTCGTGCCGGTGCCGGCGCCGCGATTCGGCTTCTTGTACCACTGGTAATTGCCGTAGCTCTCGAACCGGTTGACGGCATTCAGCGCGTAGGTCAGCTTGCCCGTGATGCTCGTGATGTCCGTCGTGTCCTGCGTGTTGCCACTCAGCGTCTGCGGGATCTGGGGCGGCGAGACCGCGGGGTAACCAGGCACATTCACGTGCGTCCGCTGATCGTTGGAGGATCCGAAGTAGAACAGCTTGTTCTTGACGAACGGGCCGCCGCCCTGGACGTTGAAGTTGCTGATGTAGCCGACGCCCTGGGCTCCCGGTTTCAATCCGAGTTTCTTGAGGTCCTCATCGATGTTGTCCCACTGCGTCTGGTGCCCCTGGTACGTGCCGAGCGTCTGGCCACCGAAGCGGTTCGTGCCACTGCGCGTGACCATGTTGATGAGCGTGCCGGACGTGCCCATCGAGATGTCCTGCGCGCCCGTCGTGACCTGAATGTTCTTGAACGTGCTTGGCTCGTAGTAGTTCATCGAGAAGCCGATGGCCGCCGGGTCGCCGACGTTGACACCGTTGAGCAACTGCACGTTCTGCGAGTTCGGCGTCCCGCGCGACGTGAATCCGCGCTGGAGACCGCCCTGGTTGCCGCCGACGTCGGGCGTGTCGAACACGATGCCGGGCACCTTGTACTCGAGGATGTTCCAGATGTCCTTGCCGCCAGGCGTCGTGTCGAGCAGCTTGGCGTCGAGGTTCACGGAAACGTTGGCCGCCTTCGTATCAACGATCGGCGACGCTGCGCTGACCGTGACTTCCGTCGATACCGTGCCGATCTTGAGGGCGACGTCGATCGACACCGTCTGGCTCTGCGTCACGAGAATGTCCGTCCGGTTGACGGTCTCGAACCCCTGTAAGGAAACTTTGACTGCATATGTTCCGACTTGCAGTGAAATGAAACGGACGAGTCCGGTCGTGTCGGTCACCGCGGTCTGCGGTGTCGGCAAGACGGAGCCGGTAAGGGTAACGGTCGCGCCAGGGACGATGGCGCCCTGGGGGTCGGTCGCTTTCACTACGATGCTTCCGGATTGAACCTGCGCCCACGCACTGGAAGTGAAGACAAACGTGGCGAGCAGGAGGATGGATCCGGCGAAGCCGAGTCTTCTCGACATAGCTGCGGTCTCCTTCGGTGAATTGCTACGAGGAAATGAAGACTACAGGTTTACCTGGCCAACCCGCAAGCCTGAGGGCGCTATACTCGTGCCCAGTCCATCCACGACCATGAGGATCGCCATGAGGTCTCGCGCCGGGTTCGCGTTAGCCTTTGCCCTCGCATCCGCAACGCTTCTTTCTCATCCCTCCATTAGCGCTCCTTTTGACAAGCAGACGGTGCTGGTCGCCGTCGCTGATAACAAGGGCAAGCCCGTGGCGGGTCTCACAGCGGCGGACTTCAAGATTTCGATCGATCAGCCACAAGAGATCATCTCGGTGGAGCCGGCGACCGAACCCCTCTCCATCGTGCTGCTGACAGATCGCCTCGGCCTCGAGTCCTCGTACACGCCGTTCGATCTGGCGCGCGCGCTGCAGGGCTTCGTCAAGATCATCCGATCCAAAGTTTCCGGCAGTCATTTCGCGCTGACGACGTTCGATGGCCCGGTGGTGCGGGTGGTGCCGTGGGGCCAGGCGGGCGCCGACCTCGACAGAACGATCGGCCGGCTGTCGACGGTCACCAGAGAGTCCGCTCTCCGGGATGCGCTCATGGACGTGTGCCAGATGATGCGTACCGCGCCGACCGGCCGTCGCGTGATCTTCACGGTCTTCGCCGGCTATCGGCCCGACATGAGCACCGCGCGCACGGACATCGTCGGTGAGGCCCTCAGGCTCTGCGACGCGAGCCTGTGGGTCGTCGAGGCGCGCACGACCGGCGAGAACAGCTTCGGCAACAACGATCGCGAGATGGTCGTCGATCGCGGCAGCGCCTTCAGTGGTGGCATGCGCGAAATCGTGGCGTCGGCGATCGGCGTCGACACAGTGGCGAAGCAGATGGCGGAGCTCATCGCCAGCCAGTACCTCATTACCTATGCGCCGGGCGGCGGCACGCGTAACAGCACGCGCAAAGTGATGGTCGCCCGCAATGGTCTCAAGGTCTACGCACCCGGCTGGATCGCCAAGTAGAAGGCCACGGGGCAAAGGTCAGAGGGCAAACGTGAGGAACCTGGTTATGCTCGTCAATTCTTCTTTGATTCGAGCCGGCGCGATTGTGGCGATTGCCGGAGCTGCGCTCGTGGCCGCCACCGGTTTGCCCACCGAAGCGCAGAGCGCGAAGGTGGGCAAGATCGCCATCGACGCGCTCATCGATATCAAACATCCATCGAATCCAGTCTGGTCGCGTGACAGCCGCAGCGTCGCGTTCATGTGGGAGCGCGCCGGTGTGTCCAACCTCTACGTCGTGCCCGCCGACGGCTCCGCAAAACCGATCGCGATCACGAAGGACGGCCGCGCGGTTGTAGGCGTGACCTGGAGCCATGACAGCAAGGCGCTGTACTTTACGACCGGTGGCACGATGATGAAGGTCGTGCCCGATGGCGCGCATGCGCCCGAGCCCGCTCAGTTTCCTGGTCGGGGCGCGACGTTTTCTCCCGACGGCACGCGCATTGTCTATCTCGGAGGCAGCACCGGACAACCGAGCGAGATCCGTATCCGATCACTCGTGGATGGTGCCGATCGCCTTGTGGCGACATTCACAGGGGCAGCCGGCGGCGTCACGTGGACGCCCGACGGCAAACGCGTGACCTTCACAAGCGGCGGCGGCCGCGGCCAGTCCATCCGGCACGAACAGACACCGGACTACTCGGGCAGCAAGATCATCTACACCGTCACGGAAAACGTTGCCGGTCCGCCAGCGGATACGTACGTCGTCGCGGAGTCCGGCGGCACACCGCTCAAGATCAACACGGGCGGCGGTGGTGGCGGCCGCGGTGGCGGCAATCGCTGGATCGACACGACCCGCATGGTCGTCGACCGGCAGACACCGGACTTCAAGCGCCGCAGCATCTTCGTCGTCAACACGTCGAGTGGCGAGCAGACGCTCCTGCACGAGGACGTGAAGACGACGTTCTGGAGCATGGTGGGCGGCGCGGCTGGCGGTTCGCAGGTGTCTCCGGACGGCAAATGGATTTCGTTTCTCTCCGACCGCGATGGATGGGATCACTTATACGTGGCGCCGGCCGGCGGCGGCGCTCCTGAACAAGTGACGTCCGGCCGCTTCGAGGCGTGGCGGCCGCAATGGTCTCCCGACGGTACTCGCATCGCGTTCGATTCGAATGCCGGCGACAATCCGGGCTCGCGTCACATCGGAGTCGTCGCGCTCGAACCGCGCGCGTCGCGCGTGCCGAAGATGATCACGAGCGGGCGCGGCGCGGACATTCAGCCGGTGTGGTCACCGGACGGCCGTAAGATCCTGTATCAGCATTCGGATCCCTGGAATTCCGCCGACTTGTACGTGGTGGACGCGACGACGCCGAACGCGAAGCCGCTGCGGCTCACAGACTCGATGCCCGCGTCGATCGACAAGTCACAGCTCGTCGAACCGCAGCTCGTGCACTACAAGGGGCCCGACGGCAAGGACGTGCCGGCGTACCTGTTCGTGCCGAAGGCGCTGAACAGAGCCACGAAACATCCTGCGATCGTGTGGATCCACGGCGACGGCGTGAATCAGAACTACGACGGCTGGCACGTGCAGCGGAATTACGCCGTCTACTACAGCGTCCATCAGTACCTGCTGCAGCAGGGTTACGTCGTGATTGCCCCCGACTATCGCGGCAGCATCGGGTACGGGTCGGCCTGGCGCGAAGGCGTGTACATGGATGTGGGCGGCAAGGACTTCCGCGATGCCGCGCTCGTGTCGGAGTATCTCAAGACGCTCCCGTACGTGGACGCCAATCGTCTCGGAGTCTGGGGGCTGAGTTACGGCGGGTTCTTCACGCTGCTCGCAGTGACGGAATATCCGACCGCGTACCGCGCGGCGATCGACGTGGCCGGCGTCGCGGACTACGCGATGTATTACGACGATCCCTTCCACGGTTCATGGACGGAGAGCCGCATCGGCAAGCCCGATCAGAACCCACAGGTGTACGCGCAGGCCTCGCCGGTGTCGCACATCGACAAGCTGGTGCGGCCGCTGCTCGTGCTGCACGGCACAGCCGACGTAAACGTGCCGTATCTGCACTCGGTAAGACTCATCGACGCCGCACTCAAGGCAGGCAAGGGCGATCTCGTCGAGTTCATGACGTACCCGGGCGAGTTCCACTACTTCACGCGCGAGCACGTGCTGCGCGACGCCTGGAACCGCGCCGATCGTTTCTTCGCGAAGCACCTGACGCCTGGGCGGTAACACCCGTTCGTCCGTAGGCGGCGGGCTTCAGCCCGCCGCGCGTCCGGCGGCTTAAGGGCCGCCGGCTACTAGCGGCCGCAGACCTTTCTGAGCCTGTCGATATTCGACTGACCGCCAGGCGCCAGCGCCATCCTTCCCGTGCGCATGGCGAAGTACGCGTCGTCCGCGCAAAGTGACGGGGACAATCCGACCAGCGTGAGCTTCGGTCCAAGGCTCAGCAATGCGTCGAACTGATCCTCCATCCGCATGGGCTTCCACTGATCGCGCGGGATGGGCCCCATCGCGCCGCCGACGCGCCCCAGACGAAAGTCGTTTGTCGAGAAGCCGGCGGCGTCGAGCGCACCAAGGGTTGTGCCGCGCAGGATCGCCAGCGACGGTACAGGCCACTTGCCGATCTCGGCGGGAAGCGCCTTGAGTTCCGCATCGCCGCCGACCGTCCAGATGTTGAACAGCTTTCCTGGATATTTGCGGTCGATGAAGCCCGCGAGCATGTCATCCGGCTCGAAGTTCGCGCGGGAATTGCGCCGCTCCACATGCAGGCGGCCGTAGATTACGAGAGCGCGGCGGCCCTTTGCCAGCACTTCCCTTTCCACGATCACGGCGGCGAACGAATCGCGGATGTCGCCGAAGCGGAGCACGTCCTCGAACGTTTTGACGTTTTCCCAATGAATTGGCGGGTCACCGAGCACGACACGAAGCCGGCGGCGGCCCGGTGCCGACGCGTTCACCTCCCGCACCGCGCGGTACAGCTCTTCGGTCAGCGGCGTGTCGAATTCCTCGGTCGTCGCGGTGACGTCCTGCCAGACGCGCTGTAGCTGGTCGATCGGCACCGCTTCCCCTGCGATGTAACGATCCACCATCTCCTGGTATCGGGAGTTGCCGCGCTCGAGGACGATGTCGTCGACCAGAAGAAGAAACGTGGGATCGCGGATCAACTTGAGATGCAGTGCGTGGTCCTGTTCGCCCATGTGCGCACGTTCACCGAGCGCGACGACCGGGAAGCGCAGAAACGCACTCAGAATCGCCGGTACGGGTTCGACCGGTGCCGCGGGTTTCGGGCCCGGGGCCTGCGCCGCGCTAACCAGGAGTACCACCGCAAGGTTGAGGAAGTAGCGCATCGAAGCTATCGTATGCGCCGGATTCCACACCCAAAGGCGGTTCCATGTCCAGACTGCTCGCATCCGCAGGCCTGTGTGTTCTGACGATTGCCGGTGTCCTGACTCCCGCGCACGCGCAACAATTGCCGACGAAACGAACATTGACGCTCGAGGCCGCGAAGCGCATGGCCGCCGCGGCCGAGGCCGAAGCGCGCAGGAACAACTGGGCCGTGTCGATCGCCGTCCTCGACGATGGCGGACAGCTGTTGCTGTTCCAGCGCATGGACGGCGCGGAGCTCGTGGCCATCGATATCGCAATCCGCAAAGCGCGGACGGCCGTCTTCTTCCAGGGCGAGACGAAAGCGCTCGAAGAGGAAGTGACGAAGGGCGGCCGCACGGCGCTGCTCCCGATCGACGGCTTCATGCCGCTCGAGGGCGGCATCCCCCTCACGGTCGAGGGCAAGGTCATCGGAGCGATCGGCGTGAGCGGGGTCTCGGGCGAACAGGACGCACAGTGCGCCAAGGCCGGTGCGGCGGCACTCGGCGTGAAGTGACGAAGGTCATCCTCATTCACGGCAATGGGGGCTCGACAGCCGGCGACCACTGGCTGCCCTGGCTCGAACGCGAACTGTCGGCACTCGGTCTCGACGTCATCAACCGGACGTTTCCCGACAACGTCAAGGCGCGCGCGGAGTTCTGGCTGCCGTTCATCGAAGAACTTGGCGCGGACGACGGCACGATTCTGATCGGGCACTCGTCAGGCGCCGTGGCGGCGATGCGGTACGCGGAGACCCATCGCCTCCTGGGCTCGGTTCTCGTCGGTGTGTGCTACACGGATCTCGGCGATAGCGGCGAGACCGCGAGCGGGTACTACCGGCGGCCATGGCAATGGGAACAGATCCGCGCCAATCAGAAGTGGATCGCGATCTATCAATCGACCGACGACCCGCTGATTCCGGTCGCCGAGGCCCGCTTTGTCGCCGCCCGGCTCAAGTGCAGTTACTTCGAGTCGAACGACCGTGGACACTTTCTTGACTCGACAGAATTCCCGGAGATCGTGCGGTTCGTGCGGCGCCAGCTGATTGGTCCATAAGCGCGGATTCGTGGCAGACTTCGCGCGATGTCACCACGAATTTCGAGACGGCAGGCGCTGAAGGATCTCGGTGCGGCAGGCGCGGGCATCGCCCTCACCGGCGGAGTGATTCGCGGCCAGGGACAGGCGATCCAGATCGCCGGCAAGCCCGTTGAGATCGCGGTCTCATCGGTGAGCCCGATCACCGCGCGAATCACAGTGCGTCCACTGGTCGACGGCGCGCCGGCGCCGGTCCCGATCACCGGAGCGCTTCTCAGCGAGAGCTTCGGATCAGCCATGAGTGCGAACACAACCCCGGGCGGTCTGGCATTTCGTGCGGGCGAGCTCACCGTGACGTACGAGGCCCTGCAACCGTCGACAATTTCCGTGCAACACAAGGGCCAGCGCATACAGCGATTCATCTTCGACGCAACTGAGCCTGGCATGACGTTTCAGCTGCCGAAGGGCCCGCTGCTCGGCCTGGGCGAAGGCGGCGTGCAGTTCGACAAGAAGGGCTCGACGGATCGGATGCGCAATGGCCAGGTGACGGAGGACAACTACCGCCTCGCGATTCACGGCACGCGCGCGCCGATTCAGTGGCTCGTCGGCACGGACGGCTGGGCGGTGTTCATCCATCAGCCGTACGGGCAATTCGACTTCACCGGGACCGAAGGCAAGTTCACGCCTCCCGCCGCGACGGCACTCCCGCTGGATCTCTTCGTCGTGTCGTCGAAGGATCCGGCGGTCGTCATGCGCGAGTACGCTCGCATCACGGGACTGCCCGAGATGCCGGCGATGTGGACGCTTGGGTATCAGCAGTCGTCGCGCACGCTTGCGGGGCCGGATGAAATCCTGGGCATCGCGAAGACTTTCCGCGAGAAGAAGTTGCCGTGCGAGACGTTGATCTATCTCGGCACCGAGTTCGCGCCATCGGGTTGGAACACGCGCAACGGCGAGTTCACGTGGCATCCGACGAACTTTCCCAACCCGAAGGCGATGCTCGACCAATTGCACGCCGATCATTTCAAGATCGTCGTCCACGTTGTCGTCGAGGGCCGGCGGTTCATCGGTACGGTGAACGATCCGTGCACGGCGCCTCCGCTGCCGCCGGGCCGGACCGAGAACAACCAGTGGCCGCCCGAGCGGCAGGTGTCGTGCTACTGGCCCGTGCACAAAGCGGTGATGGACGCGGGCGTCGATGGCTGGTGGCCCGATCAGGGTGACGGATACGACGGCCCGTCGCGGCTGCGTCGTCATCAGATGTACTACGAAGGCACCCAGCAGCTTCGGCCCAACGAGCGGCCGTTCGCGCTGCACCGCAACGCTTCCGCGGGCGTTCAGCGGTACGGCGGTTTCATCTGGTCCGGCGACGTGCAGAACCGATGGGAGACGCTGAAGACACACGTCAGCGTCGGTATCAACACGGGGCTTTCCGGATTGCCGCTGTGGGGAACCGACATCGGCGGCTTCGGTCCCACACCCGAGTACACCGGCGAGCTGCACGTGCGCTGGTTCCAGTTCGGCGCGTTCAATCCACTGTTCCGCGCGCACGGACGCAACTGGCACCTGAAACTGCCGTGGGGATGGAACGGCGGCGACGGCGGCCCGTTCGAGGCCGGACAGTGGCGGGCCGACCCGGCGGAGCTCAACAATCCCGAAGTCGAAAAGGTCTGCCGGCGGTATCTCGAGCTTCGTTCCCGGCTGATGCCGTACCTCTACACCGCGATTCGCGACATGAATGACACGGGTCTCCCGATCATTCGCGCGCTGTGGCTGCATCATCCGGACGATCCTGCGGCGGTGGCTCGCGGCGACGAGTACCTCTGGGGCCGCGACGTCCTCGTAGCGCCGGTCGTCGAGAAGGGCGCGACGTCGCGGAAGCTCTACCTGCCGCGCGGCCGGTGGATCGACTTCTGGACGGAAAAACCCGAGGCAGGCGGACGCGAACTCGATCGCGCCGTCGATCTCTCAATCACCCCGCTCTACGTTCGCGCGGGCGCCGTCATCCCGATGGGCCCCGTGAAGCAGTACACCAGCGAGCCCAGCACCGCGCCCACGACGCTGGTCGTCTACCCCGGCGCGGACGGGTCGTCGTCTCTGTATGAGGACGATGGCAAGTCGTTCAACTACAGGAAGGGCGACTGGATGCGAATCGCAATGCGGTGGCAGGGGGCCGGGAGGAGCCTGACGCTGTCATTGGCGCCGGGATCGAGGATGTTCGGACCGGCGACGCGAAGGTTCGTGGTCAGAGTCGCGGGTACGCAGATCACGAAGACCGTTGAGTTCAGCGGGAAGACGGTGACGGTGCAGATGTAGGTCGCCTCCTGCGATCTGACAGGCTACAATCACAAAACCATGAAGCGGCTACTGCTCCTGATCTCATTCGTCTGGTGCGCCATTCTCATTTCTGTCGGCTCTGCCTCACAGCAATCCTCCGGCGCCAAGGGTTGGACGATTCCAGCCACCGCAAAGGAAGAAAAAAATCCGCTGACCGTGAACGAAGCGGTGCTCGCGGCCGGCAAGGCGCAGTTCCTGAAGCGGTGCTCGCGCTGCCACGGAAACGAAGGCAAGGGCGATGGCCCCGAGGCCGACGAGCACCACGCCGACCACATGAACCTGACGCGCGCAGCCGGAGCCGCGGAGAATCCAGACGGCATCGTGTTCTACAAGATCTGGAACGGCCGAAGTAACCCGCGCATGCCGACGTTCCAGGACCAGATGACGAAGGAACAAGTCTGGGCGGTTGTGGCGTACGTGCAGTCGCTGCGCGCGAAGAAGTAGCCATGAAACCCACTGCGGCTTTTCTCCTTTCCTGCCTGCTGGGTTCACTCGTCGCGCGGCCGGCCGCAAACGAACAGCTCGCGACACCTGGTCCTTCAGGTGTCGTCATGGGCCACCTGCATCTGACCGCGCGCGACGGAGTTGACAGCCGAAAGTTCTGGGGGACCCTCGGAGGCACCGCGGTTCAGAACGGAACACTCCAGCTGATTCAGTTTCCCGGAACGTTCGTCATGGTCCGCCAGGGACAGCCGACCGCCGGGACATCGGGATCGACGGTCGATCACGTCACGTTCCGCGTGCGCTCACTGAAACAGCTTGCGACCGACGGCATCGTCGTATCGAATGGCGTGATTACCACCCCGGACGGCATCCTTATTAATGTCGCAGAGGATGCGTCGGTGGACGGCGCCAGCCGCTTCGACGCGATTGCGATTTCGACCGCGGCGCCGGCCGACGCGCAGGCGTGGTACATCAAGCAGTTTGGCGCAACGGCTGGAAAGGGTGCGACGCCCACAGCCGCCCTTCCGGGCGTCAAGCTCGAGTTCACAAAGGCGGATAGCGCCCCGGCCGGTACGCGGGGCCGCGCCCTCGATCACATCGGCTTCGAGGTGAGGAACCTCGAGGAGTTCTGCAAGAAACTGGAGGCCGGCGGCATCAAGCTCGATCGCCCGTTCACGCGGCTGCCGAATTCGACGACCGCGATTGCCTTCCTGACGGATCCCTGGGGTACGTACATCGAGCTGACCGAGAATCTGGCGCCGGCAAAGTAACGGTGCTAGGCTTTGCGCGTGTAATCGATTAACCGACGTTGATCGAGGCACGCACCGGAGGACCCCATGAGTTTCACGCGACGGGAATTCGGACAAATTGCGCTGGCGAGCCTGCCGGCCACGGCATTCCTCGGTCCCGACTTGTTCGGCGCGCGCGCGTTCCAGGCGAAGCCCAACTCGCTCATCAACGGCGTGCAGATCGGAACGATCACCTACAGCTACCGCCAGATGCCCGACCAAAGCGCGGAAGCGACCCTCAAGTACATCGTCGAGTCGGGCATCAGCGCGATTGAGTTGATGGACGGACCCGTCGACGCGTGGGCGCGCGCGCAGACCGGATTCACGCCGCCGAACGCCGGCCGTCGCGGTGGTGGCGGAGGTGGCGGTGGCCGCGCGCCTGGTGGCCCCGGCGGAGCTCCTCCGGTGACACCGCCCGCGCCGGATCCAGCCGACACACGATCATGGAACGGCCAGCCGTGCCCGTCGTCGGGCAGGCGCGGTGGTGGTGCACCGGCCGGTGCGCCGCCAGCCGGGGGCGGCGCGAGTGGAGCCGGCGCCGCGGCTGGTGGTGGCGGCGGTGGCGCGCGCGGCGGTGGCCGCGCGGAACAAACGCCCGAACAAATCGCTCAGCAGCAGGAGGCCGCCGAGGCGATTCGCAAGTGGCGCCAGTCCGTCCCGATGGACGTCTACAAGAAACTGCGAAAGATGTACAACGACGCCGGCGTGACCATCTACGCCGTGAAAAACCTCGGACTGAATGCCACCGACGAGGAGCTCGAGATCCAGTTCGCGGTCGCGGAAGCGCTCGGCGCCAACCACGTGACGGCCGAGCTGCCGAGCGGCGCAAACGCCGCGCAGGTGCTCAAGCGCATCGGCGACTGGGCGATGAAGAAGAAGATCTATGCCGCGTATCACACGCACACGCAAGGCAGCATGACGGCTTTCGATGAGGCGTTCGCGCTCTCCAAGGGGAATATGGCGAACGTGGATCTCGGTCACTTCGTTGCGGGCGGCAACAAGGGCGGAACGCCTATCGACTTCATCACGAAGTTCCACGACCGTATCAGCAGCGTGCACCTCAAGGACCGGACCACCCCCGATCACTGCGAGTTGAACCTGGCCTGGGGCACGGGCGAAACCCCGATCAAGCAGATCCTCCAGACGATGAAGAAGAACAAGTACAGATTCCCGGCATCGGTCGAGCTGGAGTATTCCGTTCCAGAGGGATCGGATGCGGTGAAGGAAGTGCGCAAGTGCGTCGACTATTGCAGGGCCGCCCTGGCCTAAGCGCGGTGCGTCCATCGTTTCTCCTGAGCGTCGCAGCAGTCACGTTGCTGCTGTCGACGCTCGTGGTCGCCACGCCATCTCCGCAGCAAACGCAGAAGGAATCCCCGAAGGCCGTCGAGGATCCGGATACCCCGCTGTTCATGCGTCTGTGCAACGACTGTCACGACACGAATCAAATCGTGTCGCGCCGCCGGACCCGGGCGGAGTGGGAAGACATCATCACCAAGATGGTCGAACAGGGCCTCGACGGCTCCGCAAAGGACCTCGAGACCGTCTTTGCGTACCTCAATCGCAACTACGGCAAGGTCTTCATCAACCGGGCTTCCGCGGATGAGATTGTCGCGGTCCTGACCGTCACGCAGAAGGACGCTGACGCGATCGTCGCCTTCAGAAAGTCTTCCGGATCGTTCGCGGACTTCGACGCTGTCAGGAAAGTCCCCGGCATCGACCTCAAGAAGCTCGAGGACAGGAAAGACGCAATCGCGTTCTGACGCCCGACATGACATACCGGAGGCGGCGTTGTGGATGGAGCTGGCTCATCGTCGCCGCCGCGGCCGGCGGCGCCACCTGTGAAACGCGGGCCCCGGCCGAGCCCGCCGCCACGTCGTACAAGCGACCGATTTCCTACGCCGACGCACGCCCCGTGATCGAGGCGCACCGCGATCGCCTGCCTGCGGCGCTGGGCGGCAAGTCCGCGGCGGAGCTCGAGTCAAGCTGGCTGCGGTGGGTGCAGGAGCACGATGCGAGCATTCGCGCGCGCCTCTCGCGCGGCGATGAAGACTCCATCGTCAACTTCTGGATGTTCGGCACGTCGTTCACGCGCCGGCCGCGCGCGACCGTCGCGGATCTGGCGCCGCGCGGCGGCCGCGCGGTGGCGGCGGAGGTGCTGATCGGACGTCTGGACGATCTCCTCAGCGCTCTGCCGTCGCCGGGATCGAACGAGCGGTTGCTGTTCGTGCGCGACGCGCTCCAGCAGCGAGGCATCGATGCCGCGACGCCGTCGGGGCGCGAGCAGGCGCGCGCGTACCTCATCGATGCGCACGAGCGCATCCTCGCCGAGAACGACAGGTACCGGCAGTCCGCCGAATCTGCCGGCCGGATCACGGACGAAGGCGCGCGGCGTGCGGCGTTTGCAAGCGTCTACAGCGACCGCGGACTGTCGTCGGACACGTCACTGCCAATCGACTTCGCGCTGGACGAGACACTCGGCGCGGCGAAAGCGAAGGGACACCTCACCGGACCGGTGAGGCGGGTCGCGATCATCGGCCCGGGCCTCGACTTCACCGACAAGACCGACGGCTACGATTTCTACCCGGTACAGACGATTCAGCCGTTCGCGCTGGTGGATTCGCTCGTACGCCTCGGACTCGCGACGACATCCGATTTGAAGATCACCGCGTTCGACCTGAGTCCTCGCGTCACGCGACACATCGACAGCGCACGCGGCCGCGCCGCGCAAGGCACGCCGTACGCGCTGCAGCTTCCCCTCGTGCGGAACGATCCGGCCCACCACTGGGAACCGGGCTTCGTCAGTTATTGGCAGCAGGCCGGCAGTGCGATTGGTGACGCCGCGCCAAGCCTTCGGCCACCGGGTGGAGTGGCTGACGTCGACGTCCGCGCCGTCAACGTGCGGCCCGAAGTTGTCCTGACCGTCAGCGCCCGCGATCTGAACGTGGTCGTCGAGCGGCCGGCGCGCCTCGAGGAAGCCGAGCGCTGCGATTTGGTCGTCGCGACGAACGTGCTCGTCTACTACGACGCGTTCGAGCAGGCGCTCGCGCTGCAGAACATCGCGAGCATGCTCCGGCCAGGCGGATTCCTGATCACCAACTACGCCATGTCGCCGTCCGCCCCCATCTCGTCCACCGCAACACTCGTGACCACGACGAACTGGGACCGGGAGCGGCATTTCGATTCACTGTTCTGGTACCAACGCAAGTAAAGGAGGACAGGGTGAAACACCTTTTGCCAGTCCTTGCGGTGTGTCTCACAGCGGCCGCCACCATCACGCGCAGCGCGCCTGAACAGGAGGGCTCCCGGACGATTGTGGTCTACGCCCTGGCGACCGACCCACGCAACGCGCCGGTCACCGATCTCGCGGCCGCGGACTTCGCCGTCAAGGAGGACAACAGGCCCCGCGAAGTGATCTCGGTCGAACCCGCGGCGACGCCGATGCAGGTCGCCGTGATTGTCGACGACAACGGTTCGGGGGTCTTCAGGTTTGGCGTGAGCCAGCTCGCGCAGCGGATCCAGAGACGAGCGGAGCTCTCGCTGCGGGTCGTGACCGGACAGGTGCGGACGGTGCTGGAGCTCACGAGCGATGCGAAGACATGGATGGCCGGCATCGCCCAGCTCGGCGTGCGTCCGCCGACCCCGGACGGAGGCCAGCTGCTCGAAGGCATTGCCGACGCCGCCAGATCACTGACCGCGCGCGAGGCGAAGCGTCCGGTGATTCTCGTGCTGACCGTGGGCGGCCAGGAGCACAGCACCCTGCTCGGACGTGACGTGCTCGATCTGATCCACAAGAGCCGCGCGGAGTTGTACGTGCTGTTCGCCGCCAACGCCGCTATCCGATCGCAGGCCGCTCCGGCGCGCGCGGCGGACCTTCTGGAGGGCAACCACAACCTCGACCAGGTGCTGGGAGACGGGCCAAAGCAGTCTGGCGGCCGCCGGCGCGACATCATCGCGACGCAGGGGCTCACGACGGACGTGCCGCAACTGGCCGGCGAGCTGTCGGCCCAGTACGCGATCACCTACCGGCGGCCCGCCGAGCGCGGCACGCCGCAGAGGATTCAGGTCACCGTGCAGCGCCGTGGCGTCAATGTCGTCGCGCCGACCCGCGCGCCGATCCGCTGATAATGGGCCGTGCCCAACATCTCTCAGGTCGCGAAACAGGCGGGCGTGTCGACGGCGACGGTCTCACGGGTCGTCAGCGGGACGAACGGCCGCGTCTCGCGGGAAACCCGGGACCGCGTGATGCAGGCCGTCGAGCAACTCGGCTATGAGCCGAATTCCGCCGCGAAGCATCTCCGGACGCAGCGATCGGGCAAGATTCTCGTCACCGTGCCCGACATCTCCAATCCGTTTTTTGCGCTGATCCTCCAGGGCATCGAGGACGCGGCGCTCAAGGCGGGCTACGCCGTCCTCATCGGCGACACGCAGCACGAACCCGCCCGCGAAGAGCGCTACGCGCAGATGCTGCTGCAGAAACAAGCGGACGGCCTGATCTTTCTCGGGCACCGCCTGCCCAACGACGCGGTCCGGCTCGCGCGCGCGGTGACGCACCGGCCCGCGCCGATCGTCAACGGCTGCGAGTTCAGTCCGCGCCTCGGCGTCCCCAGCGTCCACATCGACAACGCGAAGGCGGCCCAGGAGGCGATGGAGCATCTCTACAGCCTCGGCCACCAGCGCGTGGCTGTTGTCACCGGTCCCCTCGCGAGCCCCCTCAGCCGCGATCGGCTCCGTGGTGCGAAGGCGGGAGCCCGGGCGGCGAAGGCCCAGCGTCACCTCACGGTGGTCGCCGGCGATTTTTCGATCTCGTCGGGTACCATCGCCGCGACGCGGCTGCTGGCGAGAAAGCCGTCACCGACCGCGGTGTTCTGTTTCAACGATGAGATGGCGATCGGCGTGATGCAGACGGCGCGCCGGCGTGGTATCCGGGTGCCCGAGGACCTCTCGGTGGTGGGCTTCGACGACATCCGCTTTGCGCGGTATCTCGATCCACCGTTGACGACCGTCACGCAACCGATGCGGGAAATCGGCGAGGGCTGCGTGCGTCTGCTGCTGGAGATCCTCCGCGGCAACGCGAGCGCGCCCGAATCGGTGACCCTCCAGCACCAGTTGACGGTGCGATCCACGACCGCGGCCCCCTCCAGGTCCTGACCGCCCCCCCGGGGTAAGCCCGACAGCTGCTCCCCCTCCCCCTGCGGGTCGGGTGCATGCTAGTATCCCGCGAAATCGATTACATCGCAGCCACACCGCGTTCCAGGGGGCGTTCTTCGGAGGAGGCGTCATGAGGGTAAGTGGGGTTGTACGGACCTTTGCTATCGCGGCGGCCATGCTCATGGCATCAGCGACGGCAGAGGCGCAGATCACGACTGGCACCATTGCCGGAACGGTCAAGGATCAGCAGGGCGGCGTCATTCCAGGCGCGACGGTCCAGCTGGTGAACGATGCTCAAGGAACCAAGTCGACGCCGCTCGTCACCAGCAGCTCCGGCGACTTCGTCTTTGCGAACATTTCCGCCGGCGCCTACAGCCTTGAAGTCACGATGACCGGCTTCAAGACGCTCAAGCGCTCCGGCATCGTGCTGGGCGCGGGCGATCGCGTGCAGCTCGGCGCGGTGACGATCGAAATCGGCGGCGTGTCGCAGACGGTTGAAGTGAAATCCGAAACGCCGTTGGTGCAAACACTCACCGGCGAACGGTCCTTCACCGTGCAGACGTCGGCGGTCGAGAGCCTGCCGATTTCCAACCGCAGTTTCGTGCAGCTCGCCTCGCTCGCACCGGGTGTCGCGGGCACCGGCAACAACCCCGCGCGCCTCGGCGGAGGCGGCGCGAACAACGTCATGATGGACGGCATCTCGACGATCGACACCGGCAGCAACGCGGTGCTGCTGCAGATGAACGTGGAATCGATTGCAGAGGTGAAGGTCCTGACCTCCACCTATCAGGCCGAGTACGGCCGCTCGAGCGGACTGCAGATCACCGCCACGACCAAGAGCGGCACCAATCAGATCAAGGGCTCGATGTACGACGTCGAGCGGAATTCGAAATGGAACTCCAACTCCCGCACCAACATTCTCAACGGCGATCCGAAGGGCAAGGTTGACGAACGCGACTGGGGCTTCTCGATTGGCGGCCCCGTCGGCAAGCCGGGGAAGGGAAACAAGCTCTTCTTCTTCTTCAGCCAGGAGTTCGCGCCTCGCACCTCGGGCAACGATGTGCAGCGCTTCCGCGTGCCGACCGAGCTCGAGCGTCAGGGTGATTTCTCGCAGACCAGGGACAACCTCGGCGCGCTGTTCCCGTACATCAAGGATCCGCTCCTCACGGGAACCTGCTCCGCCACGAACACCGGGGCCTGCTTCTTCGACAACGGCGTCCTCGGCAAGATTCCGGCAGCCCGGCTCTATCAGCTCGGATTGAACATCCTCAAGCTGTACCCGCTGCCGAACCACGAGGTGGCCGGCGACGCGTTCAACTACGAGATCACGCGGCCGGTCGAATCGGCGCTCGGCTGGCAGCCGGCGCTCCGGCTCGACTACCAGCCGTGGCAGACCCTGCGTGCGACATTCAAGTTCTCGGGCTGGGCGATGCGCAATCAGACATTCAATGGTTCCCTTCCCGGGTTCAACGACGCGCGCCAGCAGAACCCCAAGGTCAGCACGTACGCGATCAGCGTCAATCACATGATCACGTCGAGGACCTTCCTCGAGGGCACGTACGGGCACAGTCAGAACGAGCTCGCGGGCTGCGCCCTCGCGCAGGGCGGGACGGGGCCGACGTTCTGCACGAACGCGTTCCCGATGAACGCAAACGCCAACCGCATCACAGCGGGTCTCGGATCGCTGCCGATGCTGTTCCCGAACGCGCTCACGATTAACCCGAACTACTACGCCGTGCGCGCGCTCGACATGGTGAACCCGCCGATCTGGCAGAACGGCATGCTGGTCAAGACGCCGAACTTCACCTGGGGCGGGCGCGTCGCCAATTCGCCGCCGAACACGCCGTATCCGGGCTACCTCAACATCAATTCCACCAACGACATCTCGGTCAGCCTGACGTCGATCCGCGGTGGACACACGATGAAGGCGGGCTTTTACAACACGCACAGCTACAAGGCCCAGAATCAGGGCAACCCGTTCGGCACGATCACCTTCACCAACGACGCGAACAATCCGCTCGACTCCCAGTTCCCGTTCGCGAACGCGGCGCTGGGCATCTTCGGCTCGTATCAGCAGCAGTCGGGCTACATCGAAGGCAACTTCGTCTACCGGAATACCGAGGCGTACATCCAGGACAACTGGCGGGTCAACGGGAAGCTCACGCTCGACTACGGCGTGCGGCTCGTGAACCAGCAGCCGCAGTTCGACGAGCTCGGACAGGCGTCGAACTTCTTCATGGACAAGTGGACGCTGGGCCAGGCGCCGCTGCTCTACGTCGCCGGGTGCGCGAACGGCGCGACGACGTGCTCGGGCACAAACAGGCAGGCTATGAATCCTGCCACCGGCCAGTTCCTGGGTGCCAACTCGACCGCGGCCATCGGCACACTCATCGCCGGCACCGGCAATCGCACGAACGGTCTCATCCTTTCCGGTCAGGGGATTTCTGAGACCACCTACACGTGGCCGACGCTCAAGTTCGCGCCGCGGTTCGGGATGGCCTATGACATCACCGGCAGACAGACGATGGTCATCCGCGGCGGTGTCGGGCTCTACTTCGACAGGCCGGACGGCAATTCGATCTTCGGCCAGGTGACGAATCCGCCGTCCATCCGCAACATCACCGTGAGAAACGGCCAGCTTCAGTCGCTCGGCACCGCGCAGTTCAGCGTCGAAGGCGCGCCGGCATTGACCGTGTTCGAATACGACGGCGACCTGCCGTCGTCCACGCAGTGGAACGTCGAAACGCAGCTCACGCTGCCGTGGGCCACGTCGGTGAGCATCGGATACGTCGGCCAGCACAGCTTCAACACGCTCGGCACGGTGAACCTGAACGCGATTGATTTCGGCGCGGCGTTCCTCCAGCAGAACCAGGACCCGACGCTCGCCGCGAGCACGACGCCCGGCGCCACCGCCGTCCTCTCCGATCAGATGCGCGCGTTCCGGGGCTACGGCAACATCAACCAGCAGGTCGGCCGCAACTGGAGGACGTTCCACTCACTCCAGCTGGCGTTCAATCGCCGTTTCAGCAACGGCGTGTCGTTCGGCTTCAACGACACGATCACGCTCTACGATCACCAGAGCACGGGGCCGCGGCTGCAGCACAACGCGGACGGATCGGTCACGTATCGAGCCGATCAAGCGCAGGCGGACGCGCTCCTGGGCACCACGATCAACCAGGTCCACGTGCTCAAGGGCAACTTCGTCTGGGACATGCCGGACCTGAAGAGGACGGATCCGGTCTGGCGCGCCATCGGCATGATCGTCAACGACTGGCAGCTGTCCGGCATCTGGACCGCCGGAACCGGCACGGCCTACACCGTGGGGTTCACGTATTCGAACGGCGGTGGCAGCGTGAACCTGACGGGATCGCCGAACTACGACGCGCGGATCCTGGTGCTTCCAGGCCTCGGCAGGGGCTGCAACGACAACGTGTACAAGCAGTTCGACACGTCGCGCTTCCGCGGTCCCTCGACCAACAGCGTCGGCCTCGAATCGAGCGCGGGCTATCTGCGCGGCTGCTTCCAGAGCGTGCTGGATCTGTCGCTGGCACGCACGATCCGCTTGCGAGGCGGACGCAACATCCAGCTGCGGGTCGACGCCTTCAATGCGCCGAACTCGTCGATCATCACCGGCCGCAACTCGACGGCGACGTTCTCGAGTCCGACCGATCCCAACACGATCCAGAACCTGCCGTTCGACTCGACCACGGGATTGCTCCTCGCGTCGAGATCGCTGCCGCGCGGCGCGGGCTTCGGTGTCGCGAACGCGTACCAGGCGCCGCGAACGATCCAGATTCAGGTGCGTTTCTCGTACTGAGTCACGGGCGGATCGACAGACACGGGCGGGCGGTGGAAATCGCCGCCCGCCCTTTTTCATTTCCAGATCGCGTCAGCTTCGGTAGGCCTGACGGCCGGCGCCTTGCGCCGAGATCCCCTGCGCGGCCAGCACTTCGTGCTGCAGGGCGAACATGCACGCGGCGGCCCGGTCGATATTCCGCACGAACGCGATGGAGCCTTCCAGGATGGGCTTCAGCCGGGCTCGATCCTGCACGCGCGCCTTTGGAAACTCGTGCTCGACCACGAGCGGCGTGTTCGCGACGTCCAGCGCCAGCAGCTCGCGCGCCGCGAGCTGGTGGTCGAACCAGTCGACCGTTCGATTCTGCAGATACGCGAGCGGGTCGTGGCGGGCCGTTCCCGGCAGCTCGTGTTCGCACAGGACGGTCTGCTTCTTCCAGGCGTTGAGCTGGTCGGCCGGCCTTGCCGACGGCTGGCCGCCGGACCAGTCGCCGCGCTCGACGGTCTGGCCGCCGTAGCCCCAGGCCGCGACGCCCTTCGCGTCGATGACCTGCCCCTTCACGTGAAACCCGCCGACCAGGAAGTTGTAGCCGGCGTCCTTGAGGTACTGAAAGATGCTGCGCGTGTCCTGCCCCATCAGAATCGCGTGTGACGGGTCGTAGTGAATGCGGAACTGGTCGCCGACGCCGTGCTTTTCGCAGATGCGGTGCAGGGCGATCCAGGTGCCGGGCGTGTACGCGATGTTGTTGTGGAAATTGTCGCCCGTCGTCCACCCGGGCATGGGGCACTGCTCGACGCGGTAGGTCAAGCCGCGCGCCTTCGCCTCGCGCAGCAACGGTACGAACACCTCCTCGAAATCGATCAGGTTCTGGTCCATGCTCCGCTGCTGATTCCGGCCGACGAATCCGCAGACGGCCTTGACGCCAAGCAGCGCCGCCGCGTCGAACACCCGGCGCATGAACACAAGCTTCTTCTCGCGAATCGCCCGCTCGTGATGGAGCATGTTGTCGAAGTAGCCCAAATCCGAGATGCCGAGCTTGTTCGCCGCGAGGGCTGCCTGGACGCGGCGCGCACGCGCGTGATCGAACGGCTTCCGCAGGTCGAGCGTGTTCGCGACGGGGTCGAGCATCGCCTCGGGTGGAACGTCGGCGTCCGACGGGTGGAGCGCCGCCGACAGCTGAATCTCGTCGGCGCCGAGCTCCCGCGCGAACGTAATCCAGTCCTCGATCGCGCGATCGGGATCGCCGTCGCGAACGTCCCGGGGCGTCAGCTCCTGGACCGCCGCCGTCAGGATGCCGACCTTCATGAAGTGCGGTGCAAACGTGCGGATCTCCATCAGTCGCTGCCGTACGTCTTCGGCACGCCCAGCGCGTCCGCCTTCTTCCTCGCGGACGCTAGGTTGGTGGCGGCGATGGCGACCACGTCAACGAATCCGAGGCGGCGGACGGCGTCGATGTGGTGGGGGCCGACGAAACCTGCGCCGACCAGCCCCATGCCGATTCTCATCGCCGACATACTCTAACCCGACGCGTTGTCGGTTGCCTTCGCACGGTCCCTGGCGCTATTGTTGCCGCCACAAAGCACCGAGGAGAAATCGTTTACATATGGCCTCACATCGCACTCGCATGATGGTCGCGGTCGCAGCCCTGGGCTCGCTCTGGGTGAGTCTGGTCTTCGCGCAGGCTGGTGGAACGACGCAGGGGCAGCCCCCGCCGGGACAGCAACCACCCCCGGCAGGTCAGCGCGGAGCGGGTCCACCCGCCGGCGGGCAAGGCGCCGGAGGCGGGCAGGCGGGAGGCGGCCGCCGCGGTGGATTCACCCAGTACACGCGCCCCCTTCCGTCTCAGGACGTGATCGTCCGCGGCAAGGGACTGTACGAAACCAACTGCGCATCGTGTCACGCGAGCGACCTTCGCGGTGGTGACAAGGGCACGAATCTGCTTCGCTCAGGCACGCTGCACAACGATAAGGACGGCCAGCTCCTCGCAGCCGCCGTCAAGCAGCACGTCCCGCCCTTCACCTTCATCATGGAAGACGTCCTGGCGATGGAGGGATACCTGCACAGCATCCTCGCCACGATGGGCGGTCAGGGCAGCCCACCTGGGCGCAACCCGACCGGCATCGAGCTGAACGTCCTCGTCGGCGACGCACTGGGCGGCGCCAAGGCGTTCGACACGCTGTGCTCGAAGTGCCATTCGATCAGCGGCGATCTCAAGGGCATTGGTGGGCGCTACCCCGACGCGCGAGCACTGCAGAACGCGTGGGTGGCTGGATCGAGCGGCCGCTTTGGGGGAGGCGGCGGTCGGGGCGGCGGGGGTGGCGGCGGAAATGCCGCGGTCGTCACCATGCAGGATGGATCGAAAGTCGAAGGCACGCTCGTCCGCAAGACCGACTGGCTCGTGGTCCTGATGTTGGCGGATGGCACCCGCAAGACGATTGCTCGAAATCCGGATACCGGGTTACCGAAGGTGGACGTCAAGGATCCGCAGGAGGCGCACAAGAAGATGGTGCTCGAGTTGGACGATGCGTCGAACAAGAAGATGTACGACCTCACGGCGTACCTCTGGTCGATCAAGTAGGGAGGAACCCCCATGAAAAGACTGCTGCTTGTCTCTTCCCTGCTGCTCGCACCGGCGTTGCTTTTCGCTCAGGCGCAATCACAGACCAAACAGTTCCCGACCCAGGGTCCGCGCCCGATGGGCCCGGGCCACCCGGACTGGAAAGGCCAGACCGTCCAGATCGGCACACCTCGGCCGGATGCGGACGTCGGTGGATTGAATCCCGCGGACATCTACAAGCCGCTCGGCGACGAGTGGCGGAGTTACTCAGGCGATCTCAGCGGCAAGCGCTACAGCTCGCTGAAGCACGTCAATACGGCGACGGTGAAAAACCTCAGCCTCAAGTGGATGGCGACGCTCAACACGGGTTGCGGACCGGCGGGCACGCCACCTGCCGGAGCAGCGGCGGGTGGTGGCGGCGGGCGCGGTGGTGGCGGCGGCCGCGGCGGTGGTGGCGGCGGCGGATTCACTGCCCCGATCCATGTGGGCGGGCTCGGCACCGGTGACTCCAACAGCTGCGGTCCGCGCGCGCCTGGCGGCGGCATCCTGTTCGTGGACGGCATTATCTACGCCTCGTCGCCGTTCAACGTCTACGCCGTGGACGCGCGCGACGGCACGGTGCTCTGGCAGTACTACTGGAAGACGCGCGGCGGTACGGCGCTTCAAACACGCGGCGTCGGCATGTGGCGCAACTACATCTACTTCGCGATGCACGACGACTGGATCGTGTGCCTCGACGCAAAGACGGGAAAGGAAGTGTGGCGGCACGAAGTCGCCCCGCACGATCAGCAGTACTTCACGTCGAACGCGCCAATGGTCGTCGGCGACCACATCCTCGTCGGCACCGGCAACGACATGGACGCGCCCGCCTTCCTGAAGTCGCTCAATCCGCGCACGGGCGCCGTCGAATGGATTCTTTATTCCACGCCGCAGAACCCAGGGGACCCGGGCCTCGAGACCTGGGGGAGTCTTGATGCTGCACGCCACGGCGCCGGAGCGACGTGGATTCCAGGCGTCTACGACCCGGAGACCAAGCTGTACATCTACGGCACCGGCAACCCGACGCCGTCCTACACGCAGGGCCGCGGCGAAGGCGACAACCTGTTCACGGGCTGCCTGGTCGCGGTCAACGTCGACACGGGCAAGATGGCGTGGTACTTCTCCACCGCTCCGCACGACACGCACGACTGGGATTCCACCCAGACGCCCGCCCTCGCCGACATGATGTTTGGCGGCCGCATGCGCAAGCTGATCATGACGGCCACGCGTAACGGCTACTTCTTCGTCAACGATCGCGTGACGGGCAAGAACCTCGTCACGAGCAAGCTCGGCCTTCCGGGGGTCAACAACTGGGCCGCGAAGATAGACGAGAAGGGCCAGCCGCAGCGCAATCCAATGAAAGACGCGCAGATTGCCGGCGCGCTCGTCAACGGCGACGTACTGAACTATCCGCCGCCGACGTTCTCGCCCGACACGGGATTGTTCTACGTGCACGAGCAGAACACGATGCGCATCAGCTACCTCATGGAGCCCGATCCGCGCGGATCGATGGGCCTCGGCGGCACGAGCGGTGGCGCAAACCTCAACTACGGCACCTACATCGTCGCCATCGACTACAGGACCGGCCAGATCAAGTGGCGCAAGGAACTCAACGGCGGCAGCGCGGGTCTGCTCTCGACGGCGGGCGGCGTGCTCTTCGGGAGCAACGGACAACAGGTTGAAGCGTGGGACGCGGCGACAGGCAAGGGTCTCTGGTACACGCAGATCGGCGGACTGAGCGCACCGGCGACAACGTTCATGCTCGACGGCAAGCAGCACGTGCTGTTCAGTGCGGGCGGCGGGCTGTACATGTTCGTGCTGAATTAGGACTAATAGTGATCCGAGGGGCTTCGCCCCTCGGACTCCCCTACGGCGTCGCTCGCGGGGACCCCAACGCCCCGCTCCGCTCCGCCGACTCGCTTGCTATCGCTCGCTCGTGTGATGCCCAGCCTTCGGAGGAACGTGATGAGACACCAGCGGGATTTCCTTGCGCTTCTTACATTGGTCCTTGTGGTCGTAAACGGCGCGACGACTACTGAAGCTCAGGCGGCGCAATCCGCGCAGGGCGGACGCGCCGGCGGTGCGCCTCAGGCGCCGCCGGTGATTTCGCCGGAGGTCGCCGCGGATCGCAGGATCACCTTCCGGATCAATGCGCCGCAGGCGCAGCGCGTTCGACTCTCGGCGAGCGACATTCCCGGGCTGGGGCAGAATGCGGTCTTTGCGAAGAATGACGCGGGGGTCTGGGAACTCACCGTCGGACCAGTCGATCCGGGTTCGTACCGTTACAACATCAACGTTGACGGCGTCGCAGTAATCGATCCGCGCAATCACGCGACGAGCGAGTCCAACACGAACACCTGGAGCGTCGTTCACGTCCCCGGCTCGGCGGTGATGGACACGAACAACGTGCCACACGGCGCGGTCGCGGAGGTCAACTACTACTCCACCGCCCTGCAGCGTTTCCGTCGCATGCACGTCTACACGCCGCCGGGCTACGAAACGAACTCAACGAAGTATCCGGTGTTCTATCTGCTGCACGGCGCGGGCGACTCGGACGATTCCTGGACGACGGAAGGCCGCGCGAACTTCATCTTCGACAACCTCATCGCTGACAAGAAGATGCGGCCGATGATCGTCGTCATGCCGGCCGGTCACACCACGCGCGCGACCGGTGGGCGCGGTGCGGCGCCGGCAGCACCCGGAGCACCTGCGGCACCCACGGCGCCGGCAACGCTTCCGGCTTTCGTGCCCGATGAGTTCACCCGCGACTTCACGACGGACATCCGTCCGTACGTCGAGAAGAACTACCGCGTGATCGCGAATCGCGCCAATCGCGCGATTGCCGGCCTGTCCATGGGCGGCAGCCAGACGCTGAACATCGCGATCCCGGGACTCGAGGACTTCGCGTACATCGGCGTCTTCAGCTCGGGCATCCTCGGCGGATTCGGCGGAGGCGGCCGCGGCGCGGCGGCAGCCCCGGCGCCCGCGGCTCCGGCTGCTGCGGCCGCGCGCATCCCGTGGGAAGAGCGGAACCTGACGGCCCTCGACAACCCGGCGCTCAAGAAGGGCCTGAAGGTCGTCTGGTTCAGCACGGGCACCGACGACGGACTCATCACAACGACGCGGCAGACAGTGGACCTGTTGAAGCGTCACGGCTTCAACGTCACCTACGCCGAGAGCGCCGGCGGCCACACCTGGATCAACTGGCGGAACTATCTGATCGAGTTCGCTCCCCTGCTGTTCACGAAGTAGGCCGGGCCTTCAGGCCCGGCGGTTTGGCGGGGCTGAAGCCCCGCCCTACGTTCCCTTTCCTCAGTACAATTTCGGACCATCGAGGAGTATCCATGGCAGACCTCACACGCCGCGAAGCCCTGAAGACCGTCGCCGCGGCCGCAACCATTTCGCTCGGAGCCGGGACGCCTGGCTCTGCAGATCAGCAGGCGCCGGCCCCGGCCGCCGCCGCACCGCAAGGGCGCGCGGTCACGAAAGGCCGGCTCAAGCAGTCTGTCTCCCGCTGGTGCTACCAGCGCATCCCGATGCCCGACTTCTGCAAGGCCGTGGCTGACATGGGACTCACCGCCATCGACCTGCTCGAAGAACCGGACTGGGCCGTGGTCCGCGACTACGGCCTCATTTGCTCGATGGGATACGCCGGCGGCGGATCGATCGCGAACGGCATGAACGTCAAGGCCAATCACGACGCGATCGTAAAGAGCTTCGAGCAGAAGATCCCGAAGGCCGCGGCGATGAAGGTGCCGAACGTCATCACCTTCTTCGGCAATCGTCGCGGCATGAGTGACAGCGAGGCCATTGCCAATTGCGTCGAGGGCCTGAATCGCGTGAAAGCGCTCGGTGAAGAGCACGGCGTCACGATCTGCGTCGAGCTCCTCAACAGCAAGGTCGATCACAAGGACTACCACGGCGATCACACGGCGTTCGGCATCGAGATCGTGAAGGCCGTGAACTCGCCGCGCGTGAAACTGCTGAACGACCTGTACCACATGCAGATCATGGAGGGCGATCTGATCCGCAACATCCGCAACGGCAAGGACTACTTCGCGCACTACCATACGGGCGGTGTGCCGGGCCGCCACGAGCTGGATGCGACGCAGGAGGTCCAGTGGGCCAGCGTCGCGAAGGCCATCGCCGACACGGGATTCCAGGGGTACTTCGCGCACGAGTTCACGCCGTCGGCCGGACGCGATCCGTTGACGTCGCTGCGAGAGGCGGTAGTGCTGTGCGACGTGTAATGGCTCCGTACAGCCGTCTGATCGCCGGGCTCGCGATCATGCTCATCGCCGGTGTCGCGGCCTGGACCGATTACGGCGTGGCCGCGCAACAGGGTCAAACTCCTCCGCGCGTGCTCTCGGGCCCGGGTCCCGGCGAAAAACACATCACCGATCGCGCCGCCGCCGAACGTGGCCGAACGGTGTGGGCCGCTGAATGCATCACGTGTCACGGATCGCAGGCGCGCGGCACCGAGCGCGGGCCGAACCTGATGCGGTCGATGGTGCTGCTGCTCGATCGCAACGCAAGTGAACTGGGTCCGTTCCTCAAGAAAGGCCATCAACTGCAGAGCGGACGGTCGGGCGCCACGCTCACTGACACGCAGGTGCAGGAAGTGGGGCACTTTCTCCACAGACGACTCGACGAGGTGGTCGCCAAGAGCATCGATACCTTCAAGTCCGACGGGGTGCTGACCGGCGATGCGAAAGCAGGCGTCGCGTTTTTCGCGTGCGAAGGCAAGTGCACCACGTGCCACTCCGCCGCGGGCAACCTCGCCGGTGTCGGCGGGCGGTACGACGCGGTCACCGTCCAGCAGCGATTCCTCTTCCCCACCGGGCGCGGCCGCGGCGCCGCGAACACGGCGGCGATTGCGGTGAGCCTGACGCCCGCATCCGGGCCGGCGATTTCAGGCACGCTCGTGCAGATGGACGACTTCGACGTCACGCTCCGTGACGCAGATGGCAACCTGCTGACGATCCGCCGAACGCCCGCCATGAAGGTCGTGAAGACGGATCCATTGCTGGCGCATCGCATGCTGCTCGACACCATCACGGACAAACAGATCCACGACCTCGTGGCTTACCTGGTGACGCTGAAATGACGCGCCTTACATTCATTCCGATCCTGATCGCCGGCTGCGCGATCGTCGCGAGCGCGCAGAGCGCGCCGCCGACGTCGCAGGGCTTCGATCCCGCGAAGATCCAGCAACCGCCAACGAACGCGTGGCCTTCCTACAACGGCGATTACTCCGGCCGCCGCTTCAGTCCGCTGGCGCAGATCAAGGACACAAACGTCCAGCACCTGAGCCTCGCGTGGATGTACCGCATGAATCCCGGCCAGGGTGTTCCGGCCGTGCGCGCGGCAGGCACGCCGCTCGTAATCGACGGCGTCATGTACTTCACGATTCCCGATCACGTCTGGGCGGTCGACGCGCGGACCGGGCGCGAACGCTGGCACTTCGGCTGGACGGGCAAGGGTGGTCACCATCTCGGAAACCGCGGCGCCGCCGTCTCAGGCGATACGCTCTACTTCGAGACGCCGGACTGCAACCTCGTTGCGCTCAATATCAAGGACGGCGCCGAGCGCTGGCACAAGTCCATCTGCGATCTGAACCAGTTCTATTACGCGTCGGTCGCGCCGGTCGTGACGCGCAATCATCTCTTCGTCGGCGTGAGCGGCGACGATCTCGACATTCCCGGCTATCTCGAATCGCGCGATCCGAGAACCGGGGAGCTCAAGTGGCGCTGGTACGCGGTGCCGCAGAAGATGGACGAGCCGGGCTCGGAAACGTGGCCGAATGAAGGTGTCATGAAGCATGGCGGCGGCATGACGTGGACACCGGTGACCTTCGATCCCGACCTGAATCTCGTGTACGTGACGACGGGCAATCCGCAGCCGGTCGTGGCGCACAAGAACCGTGCGGGCTCGAATCTCTTCACGGGATCGATCGTCGCGCTCAATGCCGACACCGGCAAGATGGTGTGGTACTTCCAGTCCTCGCCGCACGACACGCACGACTGGGACTCGACCCAGACGGCCGTCGTCTTCGACGGAACGATCGACGGCAAGCCGCGAAAGCTCATCGCCCAGGCGGCCCGCAACGGCCACTTCTTCGTGCTCGATCGCACGAACGGCAAGGCGATTGTGTCGAAGGAATTCGTCAAGACCAACTGGTCGCTGGGCTACGACGCGAAGGGACAGCCGATTCCGAATCCGGCAAAGCATCCGCAGGTTGACGGTGCGCTTGTCTCGCCCGACCAGGCCGGCGCAGCCAACTGGCCGCCACCAGCCTTCAGTCCGGCGACCGGCCTCTTCTACGTCAACGCGCGCCGCGCGTTCAGCGTGTATTACATCTACGACCCTGACGACAATCCGCAGGGCTGGGGCGGCACGGATCGCGGCGGATACTCCGAGCAGATGACGCTGGCGATCGACTACAAGACAGGCAACATCCGCTGGAAGCATCCCTGGGAAGGCGGCAGCCGCGCCGGCCTCCTCGCCACGGCCGGCAACGTCCTCTTCACCGGCGGCGCCTCGAACGACATCGTCGCGCTCAACGCGACGACCGGTGACGCGATCTGGCACGCGCGCCTCAACACGTCGGTCAGCAACGGACCGATTACCTATGAACTGGATGGCCTGCAGTACGTCGTCGTCGGCGCCGGGGACACGATCTGGACGTTCGTACTGAACCGGTAATGTGCTTCCGGCGAACGGAGTAGATCAGCGGCGCTTGATCGTGTCCTTGAGATAGAAATGCGCGCCGACACTCCAGACGTACAGCGTCCTGCGGTCGCCGGTACCGCGAATGCGGTGATCAACACCGAAGTTGGCGCGAACGAAATACAGGATGGTGATTTGCGCCGAGGCGCCGATATACGCGGCGTTCGGATCACTCACGTGTGGATGGGGAAAGGTCTGCGTGTAAACGACCCGTGCGCTGAACACAGCCGGCAACCCGGCCTTGAACGCACCCGCCGACAGTTGAAACCCGCCGATCCCAAGATTTCCGCCGGCAACAAGCCCCTGGCTTCCGAGCAATCCATCTTCGTTTTTCGTAGGCCCGATCAGAAAGAGCGCATCGACGCCTCCAGAGAGCCACAGCGGACGACCGATTGTGGCAGTGCCGAACAAGACGATGGGGAGTCTTCCCTCCTTTGGCTTGGCCTCTGACTCCGCCTGCGCGTATGCAACGCCGGGAACTGCAAGTGCGGCGACCAACGCCACTGCTCCAAATCTCAGTCGTGCTTCCATGGTGCGAGGCTAGCTCCCTCGCAGGTTGGGTGTCGTGAGCTTCCCGTGAGTGATCGGTGAAGACATCCTGCCCCCCGCCCTTGCAGGTTGCAGGTTGTCGGTTGCAGGTTGAACTAGGCCAGTATTTCCCTGATCACCTTCCCATGCACGTCCGTCAGCCGCATGTCGCGGCCGTTGAAGCGGTACGTGAGGTTCTCGTACTCGAGCCCCATCAGGTGCTCGATCGTCGCGTGCAGCTCGTAGACGGACTTGGGGTTCTCCGCCGCGGCGTAGCCGTACTGGTCGGTTGATCCGACGCACGTTCCGCCCTTCACGCCACCGCCGGCGAGCCACACCGTGAAGCCCTTGTTGTTGTGATCGCGGCCCGACATGCGCTCGCTGATCGGCAGCCGGCCGAACTCGCCGTGCCAGACGATGAGCGTGGAGTCGAACATGCCGCGGCTCTTGAGGTCCTTGATGAGTCCGGCCATCGGGAGGTCGGTCTCGCCGCAGTGCATGCCGTGGTTTTCCTTGAGGTTCCAGTGCGCGTCCCAGCTCGGCTCGAAATTGCCGCCGCCCGAGAAAATCTGCACGTAGCGCACGCCTCGCTCGACCAGACGCCGCGCCATCAGGAGCTGGCGTCCGAAGTAGTCGGTCGGCTTCTCATCGACGCCGTAGAGCTTCTTCGTCGCCGCGGTCTCCTTGCTGATGTCGATCGCGTCCGGCGCGTGCGTCTGCATCCGAAACGCGAGCTCGTACGAATGCACGCGCGCGGAGAGCTCCGTGTCCATCGGATTGATGTCCTGGTGCTTCTCGTTGAGGTCGTGCAGGAACTTGAGCCACTCGCGCTGCTGATCCGGCGTGCGATCGGCCGGCGGCTTGAGATCAACGATCGGCGATCCCTTGTCGCGGATCTGCATGCCCTGGTACGACGCGGGCAGGTAACCGTTGCTCCAGTTCGGCGGCCCGTTGATCGGACCGCCACGGTAGTCGGTGAAGACGATGAACCCGGGCAGGTTCTCGTTCTCGCTGCCAAGCCCGTACGTAATCCAGCTGCCGACGCTCGGATGCCCGGCGAGGATGCTGCCGGTGTTCATCTGGAACAGCGCCGGCCCGTGCGCGGGACTGATCGCGTTCATCGACCGGATGAACGCGATGTCGTCCACATGCTGCGCGATGTTCGGGAACAGGTCCGAGACTTCCATCCCCGACTGGCCGTACTTCTTGAACGACCACGGCGACGGCATCAGGCCGCCGGGATTTCCCATGATCGTTCTCACGGGACCCACGCCCTGCATCGTCTCGCCCTGCCACTTCATGAGGTCGGGCTTGGGATCGAATGTGTCGATCTGGCTCACGCCGCCGTAACAGAAGATCGAGATGACGGCTTTCGCCTTCGCCGGAAAGTGCTGCGGCTTCGGCGCGAGTGGGTTGATACCGGGCCGCTGAGCCGCCTGTCCCGACGCCAGCAGCCCCTGCTGACTGAGGAGATCGCTGAACGCGAGGCCGGCGATGCCGCCGCCCAGCTTGCCGAGCAGTTCGCGCCGCGAGTAGTAGAGCTTCTCGAGATGCCCGCATTCCGTGCCGTGATGGTGTCTGCTCATTGTGAAAACACAAACTCATTCAGATTCATGAGCGCGTGGCAGAAGTCCACGAGCCCCGTCGCGCTCTTCCTGACGAACTCCGCGGACGTTCGCCGCTCGAACCCGTCGGGCGGCCGGCCGAGCGCGACGCGGAACCCGCGGTCGACCTGCTTGTCGACGTCGGCGCCCGCTTCCTTCTTCAGACGTTCGGCAAACTGCTTCGCCTGCGTCAGCACCATCCCGTTGTTCATCAGGATCAGCGCCTGCGGCGCGATGATCGTCCGGTTGCGGCGGTCGATCGAGTTGACCAGGTTCGGCTGATCGAATGTCTCGAACATCGGATACCGGATGCTGCGCTTCAGGAACACGTAGATGCTTCGCCGCCACGTCGACGGGTCATCATCGGGCTTCCCTCTCCAGGTCCGTCGCGAGCTTTCCTCGAACAGGTCGGGATCGATGTACGGGAACATGGACGGTCCGCCGATCGACGGATCGAGCGATCCAGCGACCGCGAGGATCTCGTCGCGAATTGTTTCTGCATCGAGCCGGATGCGGCCCGCGCGCCAGAACATCCGGTTCTCCGGATCGATGGCGACGTTCGCCGGGATGTCCACGCTCGCCATCTGGTACGCGCGCGACGTGAGCATGAGCTTGTGCATCGCCTTCATGCTCCAGCCGCGGTCCATGAACTCGAGCGCAAGCCAGTCGAGCAGCTCCGGATGCGACGGCCGCTCGCCCATCTTTCCGAGGTTGCCTGGCGTCCGGACGATGCCCTCACCGAAGTGGTGCTGCCAGAGCCGGTTGACCATGACCCGCGCGGTGAGCGGATTGCCCTTCCACGCCAGCCACTCGGCAAGGCCGCGGCGGCGATAACTCGACTTCGCTGTCGGTGGCGCGATCGGGAACGTCCATTCCTTGTCGCTGACGACGGACAACACGCCCGGTGACATCTGCGACCCGGGGTTGTCCGGGCTGCCGCGGTGCAGGAAGAACGACGGCTGCGGTTCCCTGCCGCGTTCACCAATTGCGAGCGCCGTCGGCAATGGGCGTGGACGCTGCTTCTCGAGCTCGGCGATCTTCGCCTTCACGTCGTCGTGTTTCGCTTTGACGTCCGGCGGCATGAGCGCGACGAGGTCGGCCTCCGTCACGAGCTTGCGGGTGGTGTCGGACGTGGTGACGGTGCGCTCGATCTGTGTGACCGTCAGCTTCTGGCCTGGCGTGCGCCTCTCGGCCGGCGTGCGCCAGGCGGTCTGCATGTATTCCGGCAGCTTTGCGATTTCACGGTCGAGAATCTGTTGCTGATACGGCGCTTCGATCTGAGTTTTCTGCTGGCGCAGCGGGCGCTGCAGTCCATCGATGCGCTGAGACTCGGCGCGGTTCGCGTCGACGTCATGCGACGGCGCCAGCGGGAAACTCACTTCCGACGTCGGGAAGAAGATCGACTGGAGCCGGTAGTAATCCTTCTGAGGAATCGGATCGAACTTGTGGTTGTGGCAGCGCGCGCAGCCGACCGTCAGTCCCATGAACGTGAGCGACGTGGTGCTGAGGAGATCGTCGAGTGCGTCCTGGCGATTGCCGCCGCCTGACGGTCCGAGCCGAAGGAAGCCCGTCGCGACCATGCTCTCGTTCGTCACGGTGTCGAGCTCGTCGCCGGCGAGCTGCTCTTTGACGAACTGGTCGTAGGGCTTGTCCTTGTTGAAGGCCTCGATCAGGTAGTCGCGATAGCGGTACATCTGCGTGCGGTCGACGTCGAACTCGAAGCCCTCCGAGTCCGCGTAGCGCACGAGATCCATCCAGTGGCGCGCCCACCGCTCGCCGTAATGCGGCGACGCGAGCAATTCGTCGACGACCTTCGTCCACGCCTGCGGCGATTTGTCGGCTACGAACGCCTCGACCTGATCCGGCGTCGGCGGCAGCCCAAGCACGTCCAGGTACGCGCGTCTGATCAGCGTGCGTCGATCGGCGGCCCCAGACGGCTTGAGTCCTTTGGCTTCCATCGCGCTCGCGAGGAAGGCATCGATCGCATTCGTGTTCCAGCCCGGCGTCTTCGGCTGCGGAACAGTCCCGCGCGAGGGTGCCTTGAACGCCCAGTACTCACGCTCGGCCGGCTTGATGGGCCGCTCTTCCGCTTTGAGCAGCTCGTCGGCGTTCTTCTGCGCCGTCGTCGCCTCTTCGACTCCCTCGAGCGAACCGCCTGCCTCGATCCACTGGCGGAGGATGTCGAGGTCCGCTTCATTCAACCGCTCGCGCGGTGGCGGCGGCATCTTGATTTCGTGCTCCTGCGTCGCGAACTTATAGAGATTGCTCTCCTCGGGCTTGTGCGGCACGATCACGCGGCCCTTCGACCCGCCTGCCGTGATCGACGCGTGCGTCCGCATGTCGAGGCCGCTGCGCTTCGCCGCGCCATGGCACTCGAAGCAGTTTGTCTTGAGGATCTGGTACGCCTGCTTCGCCAGGTCATCGTCAGAAAAATGGGGCCGGGCGTAATGACTGGAGGAAATTACGCCCGGCCCCAATTTCGGCGGCTCGGCGCGCAGGGCCACAGCGGCCGCGAGAACGGCGCACGACAACAGCGGCAGCCAGCGTTTATGGGCCAATAAACCCCCTGAATTCCTACGGTTCCCGTAAATGTAGCCGGGGCGGTCGCGGAAGGCAATCGCTTGCTCGGCGGGCGCGGCTTACCTGCCGATGCGCAGCTTCTGTATCGTTTTCGTGCCCGCTTTTATTGTGACCGGCACCGAGAATGAAACAAGGCCCTGGAGAAATGCCGGCTCGAACCACTCGCTGGGCCGAACGTCCGTCACCGCCGCGATGCGATATTCGCCATCCGGCAGATTGCGCAAGTCAAACGACCCGTCGCTCCTGGGCCTGGTGGCAGCGACGCGCCGTGATCGATCGAACCAGAACGTGTCGTTCTGGCTGAAGACGACCACGAAGTAGTCCGTCGCAGGCTGCCCAGAGACGTCCGAAAGACTGCCTGCAAGCTCGCTGGGATGATCAGACAAAGAGATCGACAGGGGCGCGTCGTTTTCGGCGCTCACCTGCCAAGAGCGATTCAACACGTCCATTCCACCCTGTTCGGCAGCCACTGCACTCCACGTTCCCGGGAGATTCGTGACCGACAGCCAGTACGCACCCGGCACGACGCCCGAGATCGCGAACGTCCCGTCAGCCTGGACCGAAGCTCGCGGCGGCGACACGCCCGCGCTGCCGTCAGTCTCAGCGCTCTGGAGAACGACGCTGGCCTTGGCGAGATCCGTTCCGGCGATCTGTGGCGCGTCGACCGCACCCGTCACGCGGCCGGACACTCGCAGTGCGGGCGCCAGTTTCAGCGCGACAGTCATATCACCGCCGACTTCGATCGTTTCTCGCGCCCAAGCAATCTCGGTCGCGCCAGAAGCGATGACCATCACGGTGTAACTACCCTGCGTCAACCCTCGGACGGAAAACTGTCCCGTGGCCGGCACATTGATTCTGACCGCACCGCCGTAGCTGGCCGCGTGACCTGGAACGTTGTCGGCGAGGCCGTCGACAGCCAGGTACGGATTCTTCGGCCAGATCATGAATCGCGCACCCGAAGCCGGTTTGCCGTCCACACCCAACACAGTTCCTGACAAAGTGAAGGTCCGGGACTCGGGCAAACTGAAGTCAACACCCTCTCGTCCCTCGGACAGCCGCATCGTCATGACGGCAGCGCCCGAGAGTTCCCGCGCATTCGAGTAGAACGTCGACGTGCTCCTCATCAACATCAACGCGCGCGGCGGGTCCTGCGGCAGCCGCTCTGGTGCCGCCGTTGAATTCCTTGCAATGTCGAGATCTTCGCTCGTCATTCGGCGAGCCGGTGATGCGGCGCCGCTGCTGCCGACGGTCGCGCCGACGACATAGTCACCAGGCAGAAGCCCCGTGACGCGATACCGGCCCTCGTGATCCGCGATGGCGTCGGCTGGCACCCTGCTGCCGCCGGAAAGAAATGACGGCCCCAAGGGCGTGTTGCGAACCGGAATCGCCCGCACAACCGCACCGACAAGCGGCAGTCCTGCGCTGTTACGAACCGTCCCGGAGATCGACGCGCCCCTGGCCATCTCGAGCGTCACGGGCACCTGTCGATCTGCGACAGCCGCAAGTGACACCCCTGGACGTCCCGGCGACTTTGCGCCGTACTCCGAAACCAAAAACCCCGCTTTTGTGGCCGTGAGCCTGTAGTAGCCGATGCTGACACCGTCGAACACAAATCGCCCGTCGTCGTCCGTCACCGTATGCCTTGCCTCCCCGCCCTCTGAAGGAGCCAGCGAAACAACGGCGCGCCGCACCGGTTTCTTCTCGGGATCGGCCGCGATGACCTGACCGGAGATGTCAACAGCCGCAACTTCATCTGTCTCGGGGACGAATGGACCTGACGCCGGTTGCGATGTGAGATCGGGCGTCACCGGTGGCGGGCTCGGCACGCGCGACCGGTGCCATGCCGGGAGATCGACGGCTCGAAGATCCTGGATGACCGATTGTCCCTCCGCGAGATTGACGCGAATTGCATGACGAGCGAGCTCGGCGAGTTGTGCCGGATCCTGCCAGGTGTCCGGCGGGTCCTGGGCTGGCGCAATCACGAAATACTCGCCTGGCGGCAAGGCTGCGGATCCGGTGAACGACGAACCGGCGAATGCATACGTACCTGAAGGCGCCGTGCGAACGACCTTCGTCCGGCGGGCCAGAAGGTACCGCCAATGTCTGGGATCGGCGGAAAAGACAAGCACGGATGACACGGGCGCCGGCTGGCCCGAACTGTCACGCACGACGCCGGAGAGGCGCGTGAGCCGGTTGCTCAGAGTGACGATGACCTCCCCAACAGATGCGGCACCAGGATCGAATGGCTCATCGCTGATGTCGCGTCCGTCGAGCATTGCCGAGCGGACTTGCCAGCCGGACGGCGTCGACATGCTCAGGAGATAGCGGCCGGACGGAATTGCCGGCGTCGTGAACGTCAGGCTCTTCTCTACGTCGGTGAACCGGTTCCCGACATCGCTTCCATCTGCAGCCGGCAACAGGATTGCCTGGCGGCGAAACTCAGGAATGGGGCCCGGCAGTGCCGGGTCCACGACGATCCGACCGTTGATGCGCACACCCGGTATCAGCCTCATCGAGATGTCGAGGAGGTCGCGGGCGCCAACAGTGATGGACTCAGAAGCGGTTACACCCGAGCTTGTCGATCCAGTACCGGCGCCTACGGTCATGGCTTCCGACCCGGTCTGAATCTCGAGCGCAGGAGCTGGGCGATTCCCAGCCGGCGCGATCACGACGGCGTTGATTGCGTACGAACCCGGAGGCACACAGGGAAACTCGAACCGGCCGCCGGCCAGTGACGACGTTCGCGCAACATCGAGCGGAGGCTGAAACCCGCTGGCATCGGTCCTGACCAGTCGCATGGCCGCAGAAGGTGTGCCGGCCGCATCGGGCGCTGTGACGACGCCAACAATGTGACGGCCCTCGACCGGAGCCAAATGGATATCGAGACCGGGCCGCACCTCCCCTAGTCCGAGGACGACTCGCGTTGCGGCGTCTGGACTTTGCCCGCCCGGCGAGAACGCGGCTGGATAGACGAGGCATCTGCCGTCATTGCTCAGTCTGGGTGGCAGTGTGCCCGTCGAGAGGTCGATCAAGGACTCTCCCACGACCAGCACGGGCGCCCCGCCGGCCGGATCCTTCTGCGTTCGCGGCCGCGACACCAGCGTCGAAGGCACGAACACCACGTACTCGCCAGGCAACAGACTCGAGAACTCGAAATCACCACGATCTCCAGTCTTCGCGGTGAGGCCACGAGGGAGCCACCGGCCATGGCTCGCCCTCGAGAACAACCGGACGTTCACACCGGGCACCGGATCGTCGAATTCATCGAAGACGGTTCCAGCGATTACGCCGTACTTTCGCAATCGGATTGTGATCGGCGCCGTTCGCTGACCGGCCATCAGTTCGAAAACGATGGGCTCCAGATTGCTGCTCTGATAGCCGGCGCGTCCGGCGATCAGGTTCCAGGTGCCCGCCGCGACCTTCTGAAATACGAAGTAACCATTCTGATCAGTGCGGACACGATCGACGGCCGGCACGCCGATCTGATCGCCTCGCGCCAGCGCCACGACAGCCTCCGCGACCGGCGCCGACGTCTCGCGATCCACAACACGGCCCCAGACAATGCCGGAACTCTGAGCCGACTGGTCGCCTGCCTGCAGCACGGCAGATGACAGACCGGCCATTAAGGAAAGGAGCAGCGACGCTCTCGTGATTCGATTCATGGCTCGACGCCGTGAGCAAGAAGGATTCCGGCCGTCTCACTGTGCAAATTCGTGATCTCGCAGGATCCAAGCCGGGGCATGTGGGAACTATCGGACCCCAGGAACGCCGCGGTTAGGAACCGGGCTACCCGGCCGATAATTGGCGCCATGTCACAGCCGGCTACCCGAATCATCGCGCTCGCGGCCCTTGCCTCGAGCATCAACGCCACCGCGGTTTCGACGTCGCAGGCACCACAGACACCCGCGCCGCCGTCCGACCCGCGACCCTACTTCACCGAGCCCGCGATTGCACCGGATCGATCGGAAATCGCGTTCGCTTCGGGTGGCGATCTCTGGACCGCGCCGCTCGGCGGCGGCGACGCGCGGCTGCTCGTGTCCCATGCGGCCAACGAGTCGCAGCCCTCGTACTCACCGGATGGGAGGACGCTCGCGTTCGTGTCCGATCGCACGGGCGGCGGGGACATCTACCTGCTGACGTTCGCATCCGGCGATCTCCGCCGCCTGACGTTCGACGATGGCAACGAACAGCTCGACGGATGGTCGCGCGACGGCCAGTGGATCTATTTCACGTCGAACTCGCGCGAGATCGCCGGCGGCGACATCTATCGCGTCCGTGCCACGGGCGGCATGCCGATGCAGGTGACGGCGGATCGGTTCACCAACGAATTCGCAGCCGCCGCATCGCCGGATGGAAAGAGCCTCGCCTTCAGCGCGCGCGGCAACGGCCCGGGCCAGTGGTGGCGCAAGGGACATTCGCATCTGGACGAGTCGGAGATCTGGATTCAGCGTGGGCTCTCGACGTCGAGTTACGAAAAGGCCGTCGACATGAACGGCAAGAACTACTGGCCGATGTGGGCCCCGGACGGCCGCAGTCTTTACTTCATGTCGGATCGCACCGGCGCCGAGAACATCTGGTCGCAGCCGATCGGCGGCGGCGCGGCACGGCAGCTCACGCAGTTCCGCGCGGGCCGCGTTCTCTGGCCGGACATCTCCACCGACGGCCGAACGATGGTCTTCGAGCGCGACTTCTCGATCTGGTCGCTGGACGTCGGCTCGGGCAAGGCCGCCCAGGTGCCGATCCGCCGCCGTGGCGCGTCGATCGGTCCGGTCTCGGAACACCTGTCGCTCACGACGGGTTTCTCGAGCCTGGCGCTGTCACCCGACGGCCGCAAGGTCGCGTTCGTCGCTCGTGGAGAGATCTTCGCGGCGTCAGCGCGTGACGGCGGCGAAGCCGCGCGCGTGACGCGCAGCCTCGCCAACGAGGCTCAGATCATGTGGGCGCCCGACAGCCGGCGCATCGTCTACGTGTCGGAGCGAGACGATGTGAATCACATCTTCATGTACGACTTCGGCGCGAGCACCGAGACGCAGCTCACGAGCCACGCAAAGGGAGACGATGCTCCGAAGTTCTCGCCTGACGGATCGATGCTGGCGTTCGTTCGCGACGACAAGAACCTTGTCGTAATGGATCTCGCGTCGAAGCAGGAGCGGGTCGTGGCGACCGGCTTCATCAGCGCGTCACCGGCGAATCTCCAGTGGTCGTCGGACAGTAAGTGGGTCGCGTATCTCGGGCTGAGCACGCGGTCGTTCAGGAACGCGTATCTCGTACCGGCATCTGGCGGCGAGAGCCGCGCGGTGAGCTCGATCCCGAACGCGAACACCAACCGGCTGTCCTGGAGTCCGGATGGAACCTTTATCGTCTTCAACAGCAGTCAGCGGACGGAGGACACGTCGGTCGTGCGGGTGGATCTGACGTTGCGGACGCCGAAGTTCGCCGAGGATCAGTTCAGAGAGTTGTTCCGTGACGAACCCGCAAGGACCGGCGGACCCGGAGGAAGAGCCGGAGGGACCGGCGGAACACCTGCGGCGGGTGCGGGCCGGGGCGCCGACGCAAAGCCGATTGAGATCGACTTCAACGACATTCGGCGTCGCATGAGCATCCTCAATCTGGGCACGAACTACAGCGCGGAAGCGATCAGTCCCGACGGGCGCTGGCTGCTGGCGAACGGCGACGGCAATCTCTATGTGTACCCGCTCGACGCGCCTGCCGGCGGCGGTGGCGGACGCGGCGGTGGCGCGGGCGGCGGACAGACACGGCAGCTCACAACGTCGCCCGGCGGCAAGTCGAACGCGCAGTTCACCTCGGACAGCCGTGAGGTGTTCTATCTCGAGGGTGGACGCATCAACGTCGTCAACGTGGATTCGCGGCAGGCGCGCGCCGTCAATGTGACGGCGGAGCTCGACGTGGATTTCTCGAAAGAAAAGATGGAGGTCTTCCGTCAGGCGTGGACGTACATGCGCGACGGGTTCTACGACGAGAAGTTCCATGGCGCCGACTGGAATGAAGTCCGGGCGCAGTTCACGCCCATCGTCGCCGGCGTGCGTACGCCGGACGAGCTCAGACGCGTGCTGAATCTCATGCTCGGCGAGCTGAATGCGTCGCACAACGGTGCATCCGGCGCCGGCCCCGCGGGCGCGCAGGCGTCGAACAACGGTCGTCTCGGCGTGACGTTCGATCGGGACGCGTACGAGTCTGCCGGCCGGCTGAAGGTCACGAGCGTGATTCCGCTCGGGCCCGCGGCGATCTCCAAGCAGATCAAGGCCGGCGATTTCATCCTGGCCGTGAACGGCGTCAACGTCAGTGCATCCACGAATCTCGATGAGCAGTTGATGCATCAGGTCGGCAAGCGCGTCGAGCTCCGCGTCGCGTCGAGCGCCGACGCAGCGGATGCGCGGAATGTCGTCGTCCAACCGATCGCCGGCGGCGCGGAACGCACGCTGGTGTACCGCGACTGGATCGAGTCCAACCGCGCCTACGTCGACAAGATCAGCGGCGGCAAGCTTGGCTACGTGCACATCCGCGACATGTCCGAGAACGCGCTGCGCCAGCTTGCGCTCGATCTCGACGCCGATAATCGCGCGAAGGCCGGCGTCGTCATCGACGTCCGCCACAACAACGGCGGATTCGTGAACGTGTACGCGATCGACGTCCTCGCGCGGCGCGGTTACCTCACGATGACGCCGCGTGGGCTGCCGGCGTCGCCCGCCCGAACGTCGCTTGGCCAGCGCTCGCTCGAGCTGCCGACGATTCTCGTCACGAATCAGCACTCGCTTTCGGACGCCGAGGATTTCACCGAGGGCTACCGCCAGCTCAAGCTCGGCAAGGTCGTCGGCGAGCCGACGTCCGGCTGGATCATCTTCACCGGCAGCGCGACCCTCATCGACGGCACGACAATCCGCATGCCCAGCACGCGCATCACGTCGAACGACGGCAAGACGATGGAGCTGAATCCGAGACCGGTGGACGTTCCCGTGACGCGCCCGATCGGCGAGACCTACCTGGGCAAGGACAGCCAGTTGGAGACGGCGGTGCGAGAGCTACTCAAGCAGATCGGCGGCTGATGGGGGGCGGCTGATGTGGGGTCAAACCGGGGTCAGACCACTTTGGAATTTTTCCCACATTGAATCTGGCCAGAAACAGCATCGTTAGCGCCGTCGCCAGAACAGAGGTGGGCGAAGGCGCGAAGTCGGCAGAAATTGCTGGGGTGTTGTGTTGGAGTTTTTCCAAAGTGGTCTGACCCCGGTCTGACCCCTAGCTGACTCCCCCGAAGTCGTCGTGGCCCATGAAACTCCAAGGCCACGCCCCCAGGTACCCGCCGTCTCGCGCCAGGTCGAAGTAGTCGCTGGCCGAAAACGGCGGTGGATGGTGATCCTCCGGATGTTGGCGATCCCCGTTCGCGGGAAACTCGCCGATGAGCACAGGCTTCGATACGCCGAGATCGGCCGCCGGCTTCCCGATCAGGCTGCGATCGCGCCCAGGATGGCGAACGTCTGGATACGAGTGCACCTGGATGAAATCGAGGCCGTAGGCCGCATCGTCCCATTCGGACGCGTGTTTGACCCGCGCGCCACCGACGGTGACGAGAGCAGACGAGCGCGCATGGACGCGCGATGCGACGCCGGAGACAAGCGCCCGCAACTCGCCCTTCGAGAATGGCCGCGTCGATCCGCTTGGCTGCCACCAGGGACGACGGAACTCCAGGCCCTCAGTGACCCAATCCGGTTCATTGATGACGTCGATCGAATTCAGCGCCGTTGAGGCGCCATACCGATCGAGAAATGGATCGAGCACGGTCCCGAACAAACGCGCCTGTGCTTCCGGAGATGAGAGCATCTCGGGAACCGGTGCGTAGTTCGAGCCTTCGAGCGTGGCTCCATTCATCCAGAGGTAGTCAAAGAGCACGAGGCAGAGCGCGATGTTGCGAGCACTGGCGATCTCGAAGACGGCGTCCATGTCCTCAATGAATCCGCCGGCGAACCCCTCCGGACGTCTCTCGGAGTCGAACCGAATCCCGCCTCGTCCGTCCGTGAACACAAACCACCGGACGACCTCGAAGTCCATCGATGCGATGGCGTCGAAGTCCCGCGCAACCTCATCCGGATGAGCCGAGACGCCGGTGTGGCTTCCCCACACGTTCGCGCCGAAGTCGCAGCCGTAGTTGGAGCGGCCCTGAAAACTGGTCCACGGATAGTTGACGCCGGTTTTCACCGGACGCGCACCGATATCTCGTCCGACACGGCCTGCGAGCTGGCGAAGGCACTCACGCGAATGGTGTACGGGCCGGGCGCGGCAGGGAGCGTCACATCGGTTGAGACGATGCGGCTGTCAGACGGTGCAAGCACCAGATTGACTCCATCGACGGTCCGTCCCATCGCATCGACGACCTCAATGGAGGTGCGCACCTCCTCGGCGGTCTTGATCTGCCAGACGCGGAATCCCACTCTGACGCGGGCACGAGTATCGAACACCCGCTCGAGCGTCGGCGTGAACGGCAACGGCGCGGCATCAGCGCGACGAAGCGTCTCGGTGCCGATGACGAGACCCGTGACGGCAAGCGGCGTCTTCGCGAAGTCCGGCACGACGACGGTCTGATACACGCTGCCGTCCGCAGTGTCCGTCTGGGCGCCGACGCGGAGTTGATAGCGGCCGGGCGGGAGCACCGGCGAATCGAGCCGCATCAACGACGGCGGCACGCCGGTCAGCTTCCGGCCGACCGGCTGCGCTGCTTCTCTCCGGTTGACCATGTCGATCGAAAAGACCGCGTACTCCGTCAGCCTCGCACCACCGCTGTCAATCCAGAGGGCGATCGACGCCGGCGCGGAGGTCGCAGGCGGCGGCAGCACGGTGGCCCAGAGCCGTAGCGGCAGATCGCCGGCCGGGATCGGCGAGTACGCGAGACCGAGCAGCGGATCTTTTTTCGCTGCCGCAAGCACGGCTCGCTGGGCCTTCTCATCGAGCTGGAACACCGTGCGCGTCCGGGCGGTCAGCCCGGGCCGATTGACGCGAACGTCAACCGGGTGCTGCTTGTTGCCGTTTGGATCGATCGGCTCAAAGCCGAGCACGTAGTAGTCGTCCAGATCGGCCAGTGTGCGCGAAAGGGCGCCATCAACGGATTCGTCGCGGATCGCCGCATAACCGCCCGATACGCGCGCGAGCGCGTCGAGCGTGGCTCGAATCAGCCTGGCTGAACCGTTTTCCGAAAGCGAGCGCCCTCGCGCACCGATCCGGGGATCAACGATCGTCACAGCGGAGTTGGTTCGGATCGCAGCCGTGAACACCTTCTGCAGCCGCTCGTGCAGGTCGTTGACCAGCTTCAGGTCGTCAAGCTTGCCCTCATCGAGTTTCTTGATCTCGGCATTCACCAATACAGGATCCTCCGCCAGCCTGGTGTACAACGCGCCTTCCGTGATGACGATGAACGACTTCCGTCGCCCGTCATTCGCCGACAGGAGGCCGTCGGCGAATGCGTTGTAGAGCGTGTCGGGAATGGGACTGACGCCTCTGGACGGAGCCGCGCGGCCGGGCGACAGCGAGGGATCGACGCGCTGCACACCCTGGGGTCCGGATCTTCCGTAGATCGACCCCCATACGCGCGGGCCGGGATCAATCGGCTCCTCAATCGTCGGTGCGAGCGCCAGCGCGTCGAGCAGCGCCTGCGCATTCGCGGTGAACTCGACGCCGGGCTCGCGGCTGGTACGGATGAGTGCGAGATGCGCGCGGCCGGCAAGAGCCGTCACCAAATCCCGCGCGAGGCCCTTCGCGCGATCCAGCGCCGCGCCAGTCTTGCCGTGATCGTCCAGGACGATCGCCACCAAGCGCTCGGTCGCGCTCGACGCCACGTCCTGCCGCACCGATCCGGGAGGCGGCGCTTCGTGGTGATACTCGTTCATGGCCACGACCGGCCGCTCGCGGCCGCCATCGAACACCTTGAAGTCATCCTTCGTCAGTCCCGGCACGGGCTTACCCGACGGGTCCGTGACAACGACGTCGAGTTGCACGAGGGTCGTGCCGGTCCGGAAGACGGGGCGCTGGATCGCCGACTGCTGAGCCTGAAGGCCCGCGAGGCCGCAACACACGGCAACGGCGCCGGCCAGAACTCGAGGATTCATGGAGCCGGTCAAGAATATCCCCGGCCTCAGGGATTCCTCACGTCATCGACAAGCCTCAGGGCCGGGCCGGCTTCTAGCCTTGGACCATGTTCGGTTTTCGCCCTGGCTGCCGTCTGCACCCGTGGGCGGTTTTTCCGCGCATTCCCTCGAGGGAAGGGTGCCGTAGTATCGTGGAGAGCTTGATGATTCGTCCTGTGCCGCCCCGTGCGCTGGGGCTTTGCCTGACCATCCTTCTGGCCCTCGTGCCGCTCACCGGCTGCGGCGCATTGAGAAGCGCCGCGGTCAATACCGTTGCCAGCACCCTGGCTCAGACGGGCACGGTCTTCTCGTCGGACAACGACCCCGAATTGATCCGGGAGTCCATTCCTTTCGCCCTGAAGCTCTACGAGTCCATCCTCGATTCGGCGCCGAAACACAAGGATCTGCTCGTGGCGACGTGCAGCGCCTTCACGCAGTACGCCTTCGCATTCGTCGAAACCGACGCCGAGGTACTCGGCGAAACGCACCACGACGAGGTCGTGAAGCTCAAAGCGCGGGCGCTGAATCTGTACATCCGCGGCAAGGACTACTGCATGCGGGCGATGGACGTGCGTTGGAAAGGCATGCACGCCGCCCTGATGCGCGATCCGGCCGCCGCGTTGAAGAAGGTCAAGGTGAAGAAGGCCGATGTGCCTCTTCTGTACTGGACCGCTGCCTCGCTTGGCGCCGCGGTGTCCCTCGGCCTCGACAAGCCCGAGCTCGTCGTGGACCTCCCGACCGTCCGCGCCCTCGCCGAACGCGCGATGTCCATCGACGAGACCTGGAGCAAGGGCGCGCTGCACGAGCTCATGATCTCGATCGACAGTCTTCCCGCCGCGCTGGGCGGGTCGCCCGAAAAAGCGAAGGAACACTTCGAGAAGGCGGTCAAGATCCAGGGCGGCTCGTCGCCGGGCCCGTACGTGTCCTACGCCAGCGGAGTGATGGTCGCGGCCCAGGACCGCGCGGGGTTCGAGAAGCTGCTGAACGAAGCGCTCGCCATCGATTCCGAGAAGGACCCGGATACGCGGCTGGTCACGATGATCACGCAGCGCCGCGCGCGCGCGATGCTCGACAACATTGAATCGAAATTCGCAAAGAGTCCAGACCTACGTAGGCCGGGGCTGTAGCCCCGGCAACCTGCATGAGGATCGACATGTCATTGAGATTGAAATTGACACGCCCGCTATTCGCCGTCGCGTTTGCCGCCGTGGCCACGACCACGATCTACGCGCAGAACATCACCATCCGTCTCGCGACCGTCGTCCCGGCCAATTCGAGCTGGCACAAGGCGCTGCTCGACATGGGCGCCGCGTGGACCAAGGAAACGAGCGGTCGCGTCACGCTTCGCGTCTACGAAGGCGGCACGCAGGGTGACGAACGGACCGTGATCCGCCTCATGCGGCCCGGCGTCGATCAGCTGCAGGCCAGCCTCATCATGATCACCGGCCTTGGCGAACTCGACGAAGCCTTCAACGTGTTCGGCATGCCGTTCTTCTTCCAGACGGACGCCGAGGCCGAGCATGTGCGCACGAAGCTCGCACCCGCGTTCGAGAAGCGACTTGATGCGAAGGGATTCAAATTCCTCGCGTGGGGCAGCGGCGGCTGGGTCCAGCTCTTCTCGAAGATGCCGATCAAGACGCTGGACGATGTGAAGAAATCGAAGCTGTACACGAGTCAGGGCGACGACAAGATGGTGCAGTGGTACAAGGGCAACGGTTTCAATCCGGTCGCCCTTTCATCGAACGACATCCCGGCGCAGCTCAAGCTCGGCACGGGCATGATCAACGCCACGCCGATGCCGCCCTACCCGGCGCTCGTGCTGCAGATCTTTCAGGACGCGAAGTACATGCTCGACATCCGGCTGGCGCCGCTGCTCGGCGCGGTCATCGTCAGCAACAACGCCTGGAACAAGATCTCCGCTGAAGACAAGACGAAGATCATGGCAGCGGCGAAGGCGTTCGAAACGCGCATGAACTCCGAGGCCCCTGCTCTGGACGCCTCGTCCTTGAAAACGATGACCTCGCGTGGCCTGACGGTCACGACGACCGATCCGAAGGCGCTGGCCGAGTTCCGCGCCGCGGCTGAAAAACTCGTGGCGTCCTCGCGTGGCACCATGGTGCCCGCCGACATCTTCGACCAGGCCGTGCAGGAGCGCGACGCCTTCAGGAAGACCAAGAAATAAATGCGTGCTCGCGCGACCGCGATTGCGTTCCGGACGGAGGAATCCCTCGCCACGCTGGCGCTTGCCGGCATCATGCTGCTGCCGCTCGCGGAAATCGCGGTACGCACCATCTGGAGCGAGGGCATTCGAGGCGCCGGACCGTTCGCGCAGAACCTGACCGTCTGGGTCGGCCTGCTCGGCGCGGCGATCGCCGCACGGGAAGGCAAACTCCTGACGCTTGCGACCGGCGAATTCCTGCCGAAGGGCGCGGTCACGAAGTTCGCCCACGTGCTCGCCGCGATCACCGGCAGCGCCATCGCGACGATGTTCGCGGTCGGTGGCTGGGCCCTCATCGCCACAGAACGCGCGGCCGGCGATGAAATCGCGGCCGGCGTCCCCATCTGGATCTCCGTCGTCGTCTTCCCCATCGCGTTCGGCCTGATCGCGCTGCGGCTCGTCTGGAAGTCCTCGGACCACTGGATCTGGCGCGCCGTCGCCGCGCTCGGCATCGTCGCCGGCTTCTACATCGCCGGACATTGGGAATGGTTCGAGGGCCGGGCGCTCTGGCCGTGGCTCATCGTCGTCCTCGTCTCCGGACTGTTCGGCGCGCCGATCTTCTCGCTGCTCGGCGGCATCGCGATGTTCGCGTTTTTCACGGACGGCAGCCGGCCGATCGTGCCATTGATCAAAGCGTACGAAGAACTTACGTCGCCGTCAGCAAACCTGGCGGCGATTCCGTTGTTCACGCTGGCCGGCCTGATGTTTGCCGAAGGCAAGTCTTCCGAGCGACTGCTCCGCGCGCTGCGCGCGTTCTTTGGATGGTTTCCCGGCGGGACGGCGGTCGCGGCGGCGACGCTGTGCGCGTTCTTCACGCTGTTCACCGGCGGCTCCGGCGTCACCATTCTGGCACTGGGCGGATTGCTGTTGCCCGCGCTGCTCAAGGACGGCTATCGCGAGCGCTTCTCGATGGGCCTGCTCACGGCGGCGGGATCGCTCGGGCTGCTCTTCCCTCTCTCAGTGCCTCTCATTCTTTATGGCATCGTCGCGCAGAGCACCGCGCAGGCGGGCCAGGGCGCGGCCATCGAGGACCTGTTCATCGGCGGTCTCATCCCCGGCCTGCTGATGCTGGGGCTCGTCGCGATCCTCGGAGTGCGCGAGGCCATCGCGGTGGGCGCAAAACGGACGCCGTTCAAGATCAAGGAAGCGCTCGCGGCGGTCTGGGAAGCGAAGTGGGAAATGATGCTGCCGGTCGTCGTGCTGACGTCGCTGCTGGGCGGCTACGCGACGACGTCGGAGTCGGCGGCGATTGCGGCGCTGTATGCCGTGATCGTGCAGCGGTTCATCCACCGCGACCTGCCGTCGATCAAGGACCTGCTGCGCGTTTCGACCGACTGCCTCTCACTTGTCGGCGGCGTGCTCGTGATTCTGGCGGTGGCCGTCGGCCTGACGAATTACCTCGTCAACGCCCAGGTACCGATGCACCTCATCGAGTGGACCAAGGCGCACGTGGAATCGCGCGTCGCTTTCCTGCTCGCGCTGAACGTGTTCCTGCTCCTCGTGGGCACGTTGATGGACATCTTCTCGGCGATCGTTGTGGTCGTCCCGCTGATCGTCCCGCTGGCCGCGGCGTACGAAGTGAGCCTCGTGCACCTGGGCATCATCTTCATCGCGAATCTCGAGCTCGGGTACCTGCATCCGCCGCTCGGGCTGAATCTATTGCTGGCGTCCTACCGCTTCAAAAAGTCGGTATGGGAAGTGACATTGGCGACGCTGCCGTTCCTGGCGATCCTCGTGATCGGTGTCCTGCTCATTACGTACGTCGAGCCGCTGACGATGAGCCTGGTTCGCCTTTTCGGCAACTAGACTCCCGCTCCGCAAGGTATGGAAACAGGGCGGACTCACTTCCGTCTTGGCGACTTGCGATTTGCAGGTTCCGCGCAGCGGATGGAATCCGTCGCCCACTTCACCAGCAGTCCGCCGTCCTCCAGCACATCCGGCGGGACCTGGTAGTAGCCCATCATCGGCTTCTGACCGGGAATCGGCGCGAACGGCGGCATGCCCTTGTCGCGGTACCGCTTCGCCAGATTCTCATCGACCTTGAAGAACACGGTGTCGTTGTCGATGACGGCGAAGAAGGTCCCGTCACTGTAGATCCCGACGCCTCCGAACATGCGCTTGGTGACGAGGCGCGCGACGCCGTCCAGTTGCTCGAGGACGAAGGCGAGATAGGAGTCAGAGACGGCCATTGCCCGCTAAGATTGGTCCATGCGCGATCGAATCGTCAAACGCTACACCTTGAACGGCGTGACGGTGGTCTGGCAACCGGCGCTCTGCCGCCACACGGGAATCTGCGCGCGCGGGCTCCCGCTGGTGTTCGACCCGCGCCGGCGTCCGTGGATTGAGTTGGAGCACGCCGACGCGGACGCAGTCACAACTCAGGTTGAACGCTGTCCGTCAGGGGCGCTGACCTGGGTACCGGCCGAGCCCGAGGAGAAGTAGCGCTGATTCAGCGCTTCGTGAACTGGATCGGTCCTGGTGGGGGAACACCCTCAGCCGCAAGCTCCTTGAGATCGTCGTCGGACAGAAGCAAGCGCAACTCGGCACGATTGTCCGTCAGAATCCTGAATTCGAATCGATCGATGTCGTCGACATCCCGTCTCGAAAACGCTACCACTGAGCCGCTCTGCTTCACATCGAAGATTGGCTTGAGCTCGCGTGGCGGCTCGCCGACGCGCTTGAGCGCGCCTTTCGTATCGAATTCGGCATCGCCAATCGTGAGACCCCCGGTGAGGCGGCCCGCGGTGGATTCCAGCTTCAACGTGGCGAAGGTCTTGCCTTCAAATTGGGCGGTCCAGGTACCGGCAACCGGCGCCGTCGTCGCCTGACCGGGAAACACCAGCATTGCGAGAACGATCAGGGATTTCATGAATCCTCCAGGTCTGGGTCGTTAGACGCCAGTCGCGGTCGCCCGGCTCTCGGCAACCGATCGAATCGCGAATGCAATGTAGCCGGCCGTAATTGCGATTGCCACGGGCCAACGCCAGTACCACGCGGGCTCCCACGGACCGAACCAGATCAGCGTGCGGATAATCACCACAGGCGTGACTGCAACCGCGCACAACCGTATGGCCGTGGCGTAGTTCAACGTGACGCTCTTTCGGCTGGCGTAGATTGTCGTAAAGGCCCCGTAGAGCAGCGCCTGAAGGACGCGGAACACCAGCGCGCCCAGGACGGCGCAGACGTACCCGACGGGGGCAATCCACCGCGCCAGTGAGTTGAGAAAGTGGTCGACACCCTCCGGCGTGATCACCATGTCGGAGGCCTGATCCAGCGTCCACACGCGCCGCTCGCTCTTCGCCGGCTGGATCATGGCCGCCTGGCGCCGGGTCACGATAAACGTGGGCACGCGAACGTCCTCGGGAATGGTGTCGATCGTGTCGTCGATGATGAGCCCGCCTTCCTCGACCGGCCTGCCCTTTTCCGTTCCCAACTTGATGACGTGACGGCCGGGCGGGTTGGCCGTCATCACACCGCCCTTGATGGAAACCACGGGCAGTTGCTTGACCACCGGCGGCGCCTCCGTCGCAACGAAATTGCGGACTCCTGAGTACCATCGCACTCCTGACGGGAGCCAGGTGATCGCCAGCAACAACAGCAGATAGAGGACGCCTATCCCCTTCCACCTGAGCGCGACGTCACGATAGAGGTCACTGGAATGGAAGGATGACCAGATGGCGGAGAGCCGGCTGAACTGCACGAGCGAACTATATTATTCCGCCTGACCCCATGTTCAGACGCCTGTTCTTTCCGCTGGCCATTCTGTCCGCTGCAACCGTCAGCCTCAGCGGTGCTCCACAAAAAGCGTTGCCAGGCACGCCCACCGCGCTGTGGCGCGAGGTCGAGATCGTTCGCACGGCCCACGGCGTGCCCCACATCCGGGCCGAGAACATGCGCGCGGCTGGCTACGCGTTGGCGTGGTTGCAGCTGGAAGACTATGGACCGCGGACTGCCACGCGTATCCTGAGTTCCCGGGGTCTGGCTCGAACAGCCGGACGGCAATTCCTCGACGGGGATTTCGAGATGCGTCGCGCGCGGATTCGCGCGATCGAGACGTTTCACCTGCTCGATCAGGAAACCCGTGACATGTATGACGGCTTTGCGGCCGGCATCAACCGCTACGGCGAGCTCCATCGCGCCGAGTTCCAGCCCGCCATGCCGACGGACTTCAACGGCTACGACGTCGCCACGCTCGACATCGGCGATGCGCCGCCTGCGGCACGCATCCGGAGATTCCTGGCGGCCGTAAAGGGCGGAACTCCCGCCGAGATCGCGTCGGCCTCGACGGAAGCGCCCGATCCCGAACGCACGGACGAGGACGGTTCCAACGCCTGGGCTCTCGCGCCGAGCCGGACGACATCCGGCCGCGCAATCCTCCTGCGCAACCCGCATCTCGCCTGGACGTCCGGCTACTACGAGGCGCACATGACGGTGAAGGGCGTCCTGGATTTCTACGGCGACTTCCGCATCGGGGGCCCACTCATCGTCATCGGCGGATTCAACAGGTACCTGGGCTGGGCGACCACAAACAGCAACAATGGCGACCGCACCGAGATCTATTCCGTCGCTCTCGATCCCTCACGGCCCGATCACTACCTCCTCGACGGCGCGTCGCTTCCTCTCCGGAAGGACACGGTCTCCATTGAGGTCGATGACAACGGACGCATCACGACCGAGACGCGCGACCTGTGGTCGATGCCACTCGGTCCGGTCATTCACCGCACCGCAAACAAGGTCTTCATCGCCAGGATCTCGGCATACGATGAATTCCGTGCCGGCGAGCAGTTCCTGCGCATGATGCGCGCGAAGTCGCTGGCAGAGTTCAAGGACGCGATGCGGACGCGAGCGCTGGTCTCGTCGAACTACACGTACGCCGACCGCGCCGGCAACATCTACCACCTCTGGAACGGCGCGCAGCCGCTCCTGCCGCACGACCCGGGGGGCGACACGGCGACACCCATCGCGCGGACGGGCGACGCGTGGACGCGGTTGATCCCGTTCGAGGACCTGCCGCAGTGGCTGAATCCGCGCGGCGGTTACATCCAGAACGAGAACGATTCGCCGCACTTCACGAACGTGAGCGGGCAGATCAACCTCGTGAACAAATACAAGAACTTCGAGCCGCCGTCGCTGGATCTGCGCAGCCAGCACGCGATTCAGCTCATCGGCGGCACCCAGAAGTTCAGCCTTGAAGACGTCATCCGGCTGAAGCACAGCTACCGCATGCTACTGGCGGATCGCGTGAAGGCGGATCTCATCGCGGCCGTCCGCGCTACGAAGCCCACTGGCGACGTGGCTGCGGGGCTCGCGCTCATTCAGAAGTGGAACAACACGGTCGCGCCGAACACGACCGGCTCCACGATCTTCGAGGCCTGGTTCGGCCGCTACGCGCAGGGCCGGCAGGATCCTGAACTCTTCGCGCAGCCGTGGACGCCGACGGTGCCGACGAAGACACCGCGAGGACTATCAAACCCCGCCCTGGCCGCCGAGGCGTTCGCGTGGGCCGTGGATGACACAAAGAAGAGATACGGACGCATCGACGTGACGTGGGGCGACGTGCACCGCATCCGCCGCGGCAACGTGGACGAGCCAATCGGCGGATGCACCGGACGGCTGGGCTGTTTCCGCGTGCTCGGCTACGCGCGCGATCCGAAGGACGGAAAGTTCGTCGCGAATACCGGCGACGGCTGGGTGCTGGCGGTCGAGTTCGGGCCGGGCGTGCCCCGCGCCTACTCAGTGCTTGCCTACGGAGAGAGCCCGCGTCCCGAGTCGCCGTGGCACGCCGACCAGGCCGTGATGTTCGCGCGCGGACAGTTGAAGAAGGTCGCGTTCACGGCGAAAGACGTCGATGCGCAGGCTGTCGTGAGATACCGGCCAGGCGAACGGTAAACACACGACCGGTTCCGGTGTCTTACGTCCTATAGGCAGTCAGGCATGAAGACCCCGCTCAGATTGGCGCTCGTCGTCCTGGCGACGGTCCAGGTTTCTGGACAGCAGCAGCCCACGGCCGCGATCAGCGGCGTCGTCCTGGATCAGACGACGCAGAGGCCGATTGCCGGCGCGGTGGTGCAGATCGTGCCGATCAACGCCGTGCTGCAACCTGGCGTGAACGTGATTCCCCTCCAGAACCGCCTGGTGCGCCAGATTACAGACGACCTGGGCAGATTCGTCTTTGCGGATCTCGCGGGCGACATGTCGTACACGCTGACCGCGACCAAGTACGGCTACTTTGATGGCGCATTCGGGCGGCGCGGTGTCAGCGGCATCAACAACCAGCCGCGACGAATCGCGGTCACGAACGGCCAGTGGGTACGCGACGCACGAATCGAGATGGTCAAGCCCGCGGTGATCACCGGCACCGTCCGTAGCGAGACCGGATCGCCGCTCGTCGACGTCACGGTTCGCGCGTACGTCGACATCTTCGTTGGAGGCGCGCACCAGCTCGCCGCGTCGCAAGCGACAACGACAGATGACCGCGGAGAGTACCGTCTCAGCGGTCTCGCGCCCGGCCGCTACATCGTGTGCGTTCCCTCGGTGCAGCAGTCGGCGCCCGCCGAACTCATTGCCGCGCCGCAGCAATTCGCGACAGACGCGTTGAACCGGGATTTCGGCTTCAGGCGCGATCCAGCGTTCGCGTTCGATCCCGTGCATCGGCTCATCACGGCGGCATCATCGCCGCCGCTGCCGGCGGCGGCGTCGGGCAAATCCCAGGCGTATCCGCTGACGTTCTTTCCCGGCGTGCGAACGATTGCCGATGCTGGTGTCATCAACGCTGCCGCTGGCGAGGAGAAGCCCTCCATCGACGTGCAGTTACGGCCGGTTCCGTCATTTCGGGTCACCGGCCAGCTCGAGGGCGCGCCGGACGCCGTGGCCCGTATGTCGCTGCGGCTGATGTCCGCCGGCACCGAGGGCCTCGGCCGCGGGATCGAGCAGGCGACGGCGCTCGTCGGTACGGACGGCTCGTTCACGTTTCTCAACGTGCCCGCCGGTGCGTACGTGCTGATCGCGAACCGCGTCGCATCCGAGTACTCGTACTCTCCCAGCGGCGGCGCTTTCCAGATTGCCGCACCCGGCGCCGGCCGCGGTTCGATGACGACATCGGCAGTGTTCATGGGCACGCCCGGCGCCATGCTGACGCGCTCGGCACTGCCGGGCAGTCAGAAATACCAGGGACGGCAGACGGTCGCCGTCACGAATCACGACGTGTCCGGCGTGATCGTGCCGCTCCAGAGCGGCGTGAGCATGAGTGGCCGCATCGTGTACGAAGTCAGCAATCCTGACTTCCAGCTGCCGGTGCCGGCTGTGAGCGCCGAACCCGCTGACGGGGATCCGGCGCTCGGCCTGCCCCGGGCGATACGGGACGTCGACGACGACCCCGGCTACTTCTTCATCGAGTCGGTGATGCCGGGCGCGTACTTCGTACGAACGACCGGGCCCGCGCTCAAATCGGTGGTCTGGGCTGACAAGGACTACACGAACATCCCACTCGAGGTCGCCGGCGGCAAGAACATCACCGGCGTCGTCATCACCGTCACCGATCGGCAAACCACGATCGCGGGCACCGTCAACAGCCGGGCCGGACAGGCGGCGACGAGTGCGGGCATCGTGATCTTCCCTGCGGATCGCGCGCTATGGAAGAACTTCGGCCTTCAACCCACACGGATTAGGTTCATCGCGGCGTCGACGTCGGGGGCGTACTCATTCCGCGGTCTGCCCGCGGGCGATTACCTCGCGGTGGGTCTCGACGAGGTGAATGCAGAGCGCTGGAAGGAGCCCGATTTCTTCGAGATCGCTTCGCGCGCGGCGGTGCGCTTCTCGATTGGCTGGGGTGAAACGAAGACGGTTGACGTCACCGTGATGGACCTTCGATGACGCAAAGGATTGCTGCGCTTGCGTTCATCCTGACCTCAGCCACGCTCGTTGCAGGTTCGGGACAGGCGCGCGCGACCCTCACCGGAGTCGTCGTCTCGGCCGAGAGCGCGCCGCAACCGATCCCTGGCGCGGTTGTCAGCATCAGCGGCGGGGAGATCCGCGACAACCTCAGCGTGCTCACTGACGGAGCCGGCCGCTTCACGTTTCCCAATATCGCTCCGGGGCGATACATGGTGTCTGCGTCGAAGCCGGCCTATCTGCTGACGACGTACGGCGCATCCCGACCCGGGCGGCCGGGCTCATCGCTTGCAGCCGAGGCCGGCAAGACCGTCGAGGTGCGATTGACGATGCCACGCGGAGCCGTCATCGCGGGCACCATTCGCGATCACCTGGGGGACCCGGCGCCGGGTGTGGACGTGCTCCTGCTGCGGGTCAATGCGTCGAGCCCTGGAGCCCAGATCATCGAGGACGTCTTCACCACCGATGACCGCGGCATGTACCGGGCGTTCGGGCTCATGCCGGACGAGTACGTCATCGCCGCGCTGCCGGTGCGATTCCTCAGCAACGGAGACACATTTGGGCCGAGCCGCGAGGAGGTCGACGCAAAGTTTCGGCGGCTCGAACAGCGGTTCGCGCAGATCCAGACCGCCAACCCAGCCGCTGCTGCCGGCAGTGGACGAAGCGAGGGACCCGGAACTCCCGAGCGGCCTCTCGTGATCGGCCAGACGTTCTACCCCGGAACCATATCGGCGAGCGATGCAATGCGGATCCGCGTGGCCGCCGGCGAGGAGCGGCTCGGCGTCGACATTCGTCTGACACCGGTTCGCACGGTGAAGGTAGCGGGCATCATCCAGTCGGGCGAGTTCTCGCCGCAGCGTGTCCGGCCCCAACTGATGCCGATCGGGACGTCACCGGTGCTCGGTGTTCCTTCTCTGATCGGTCCGGCGGCGGATGGCTCATTCACGTTCAGCAACGTCACACCCGGCCGCTACGCGGTCTTCGCGCGTGTTGGTCCCGGCATGGCAACTCCCTTTCCAGCCGATTCAGGCGACAAGCCGACACCGTCGCTGTACGGCATCGCCGAGATCACGGTCGCGGACACCGACATCACGGGCGTGATTCTCTCCCTGCGGCCGGCAGCGGTCCTGACCGGGCGCGTCGTCTTTGACGGCGCGACGACAAAGCCTCCCGTGAACCTGGAGCTTGTTCGGCTGAACCTGGTGGCCGTTCGCTCCGGCGCGCCGGCCGCGGGTCCGGCGGTCAATTCCGGCGGATTCACGAACGCGCGCGGTGACGGGACCTTTACGTTCACCAGTGTGCTCCCAGGCCCGTATTCGCTCACGTCGCCGATGTCCGGCTGGTGGCTGCGGTCGGCCATCGTGAACGGGCGCGACATTCTCGACGTGCCGCTCCAGGTCGATCCTGCGGCGCCGGACCTGCCGCCGATCGTGGTGACGTTCACCGACCGTCGAACCGAATTGCTGGGAACGCTCATGACGGCGTCCGGCCAGCCGCCAAGCGAATTCGTTGTCGTGGTCTATCCGGTGACGCGTGAGTTCTGGCGTCCGGGTGCGAGGGGCATTCGATCGGTGCGGCCCGGAAGCGACGGCGCGTTCAGCGTCGCAGACCTCCCCGCCGGCGAGTATTTTCTCGCAGCCGTCACGGACGCGGATCCCGACGAGTGGCAGCAGCCGTCGTTCCTCGAGCAGCTCGTGCCCGCATCGATCAAGGTTTCAATTACGGAAGGTCAGAAGACCCGGCAGGATCTGCGTATCGCGCGGTAGGCCTTGTCACTGCTTGCCGCGTTCTTTGGCGAACCATCCGCACGCTCCGTGTCCCGTTTACTCCGTGTGACACGAGGGGCGTGGGCACTGTTGCAAGGACGGCAGTCTCGGGCGTCAAATATGCGGAAAGTCATGAGAGTCGTATTTGTCCTGGGCCTTGCCTGTGCGCTCGCGGGCGTCGCCGCTGCCGCATCGCAGCAGGCGGTCACCTCGGCGCAGGCGACCGGAGCGATCAGCGGCGTCGTGCTGGACGGTGTGACGCAGAAACCGATCGCCGGCGCGGTTGTGGTGCTGTCAGGAAGTCCGGCGAACGCCACGGGTAATCCGAATGCACCGCCACCCGGCACCATCTCGATGATGACCAGCGCGAGCGGCACGGTGACGACGCTCGAAGCTCCCGCCGAGCTGTTCCGGCAACAGCGTCAGCTCACGAACGAGCAGGGCCGGTTCGTGTTCACGAGCCTTCCCGGCAACATGGCCTACTCGATCACGGCGAGCCGCTATGGCTACTTCGATGCCGCTTACGGTCGAGCGAGTACGTCGGGCTCGGTCACCAATGCCCGCAGGATCGTGCTCGTCGATGGACAGTGGTTCCGTGACGCACGCATAGAGATGGTCCGGCCATCAGCGATCAACGGTCGAGTCCTCGACGAGACCGGCGATCCGATGGTGGGTGTCACGGTGAAGCTATACACGGAGATCTTCGTCGGCGGCGTACGGCAAACTGCCGGAGGGCCGATTGCGCTGACCGACGATCGCGGCGTCTATCGGATTGGTAATCTCTCGCCAGGACGTTATCTCGTCGCGGTACCGTCGGTGCAGCACGCGGTACCGGCGACGATGACGACCGCGGAGCTCAGTGGTCAAGCTGCCGCGGCCCTTGCGGCATCGGAACCCACCCGTCGTGATCCGTCGTTCGCCGGTACTGGGTATCGAACGGTGCTCGCGCAGAACGCTCCGCCGCCGTCGCCCTCGGCTGCCGGGCCCCTGCAGATCTATCCAACGACGTTTCATCCGGCCGCGCTATCGACCGCGGAAGCCACGAGCGTGGAATTGCAAGCGGGCGACGATCGGCCGGCCATCGACATTCAGCTGCGGCCGGCACCGGTCTTCAGGATCAGTGGCAGGCTGGACGGACCTCCCGAAGCGATGGGCGGACTGTCCCTGCGGCTCATGACGGCCGGGCTGGAATCACTCGGCGGAGGCGCTGAGACAGCGACGTCGCTCGTCTCGGCCGATGGCAGCTTCTCCTTCCTCAACGTTCCCAACGGTGCGTATACCATCGTCGGCAACCGGACGATCACTGAGTACACGTTTCGACCACCGGGCTCGAACTCGTCCATGGATTTGCCGAACCCGCCGGGAGTTCGCTACACCTCGATGTCTATGGGCTCTGTGGATTCCGGCACTGTGGGCACCGGGTTTTCCCGTCGCACGTATCAGGGCAACCTTCGATATCAGGCGCGTCAGCCGGTCAGCGTCGGCGGACGCGACGTCGTTGACCTGATCGTTCCGATGCAGGCGGGCATTTCGATCCGCGGCGAAGTCATGATCGAATCGAGCGCGCCGGCGAACAGCCCGTCGCAGACGTTTCTGAGCCTGCGCGCGGAACCGGCGAATGGAGACGCGAGCCTCGGTCAGCCTTATTTCAATCGAAGTCCCGCAAGCCGCGCGGGAGGCGCTCCTGAAAGCAACGAGTTCCTGCTCGAGGGACTGATGCCCGGCGCGTATTACCTGCGCGGACCCGCGAACATCAAGTCGATCATGTGGAACGGCCGGGATTACTCGGACATTCCGTTCGACACCACGACCGGGCGCGACATCACGGGCGTCGTCGTCACCCTCACCGACAAGGTCTCCACACTCTCCGGCGCAATCCGCGATCGCACGGGTCAGCCGGCAGCCAACACAGCCGTAATCGTCTTTGCGGCCGACCGGACAAAGTGGAGCGGTTACGGCATGACGCCGACGCGAATCAAATCGACACCGGGATCGACGCGCGGCGTCTACTCGTTGCGCGGACTCCCGGCCGGCGAGTATCTCGCTGTCGCCATTGACGATGACTTCGCCGCGCGATGGAAGGACCCGGCGTTCCTCGAAGCGACATCTCGCGTTGCGACGCGATTCACGATCGGCTGGGGCGAAACCCAGACGCTAGATCTCGTGGTTCAGGAGATCAAGTGACACGCCAGCTGCTGACTGTCCTGATGACACTTGCCGTCTACGCGATACCGGCGGAGCTCGTGCTCGCGCAGGTTCGGTCCGGAACCATTGCGGGCACCGTCGTCACGACAGATGCGCCACCTCAGCCAATCACGCGGGCGATCGTGACGCTCTCGGGCGGCAACATTCCGGACAATGTGAGCACGGTCACAGATCCATCGGGCCGTTTCCAGTTCACGAATCTGACGCCTGGGAGATACGTCATCGGCGTAACAAAAGCGGCGCACCTGCCGACACAGTACGGCGCAACCCGCCCCGGGCGACCCGGAACGTCAATCGCGCTCGCACCCGGCCAGAACCTCGACCTGAGGATTCCGTTGCCGCGCGGAGCGGTGATTACCGGGACCGTTCGCGATCAATTCGGGACTCCGGCGCCTGGCATTCGGGTCACCGTGTCACCCGCGACAATGGTGACGAACGCCACTGGCTTTCCAGCAGACAGCGTGCTCGTGACCGACGATCGAGGCAACTATCGTGCGTACGGCTTGATGCCAGACGAGTACGTCGTGTCGGCTGTCCCGCGAACGATTGGCAATGGCGAGGTCACGTCTCTCTCGCTGGCCGAGTTCGAGGCGCGGATGCGGGCGCTGGAACAAAGGAGCACCGGAACGCCGCAGGCAAACCCTGACGCAGGCAGGGAGCCGGAACGCCTCGGCTTCGCACCGACATTCCATCCGGGCACGACGATCTCCTCTGACGCCGCCAGAGTCCGCATCGGCGCCGGAGAGGAGCGCGCGGGTGTCGATGTCGCGCTTACGCCGGTCCGGGCTGCGCGGGTGTCGGGCACGATTCACAGCGGCGACGTCCCCGTCCAGCGCCTCCGGCCATCGCTCAGCGTGATTGGACCGCCACAGCCTGGCATCGTCAGCCCGTCGCTAGCCGGACCAAATGCCGACGGCGTATTCTCGTTTTCAAACGTCACTCCCGGCCGCTACGCGCTGCTCGTACGCAGCGGACCCGGCGCGCCGATGGCGCTCACGGACGGCCGCACAGGGACGACCACGGACAATCCCGACGTCGCGCCGCGGTTCGCCTACGCAGATCTCGACGTCAACGGCGCCGACATCACCGGCGTTGTTCTCACGTTACGGCCATCGCTCTCGCTGTCCGGTCGCGTGGAGTTCCAGGGCGCGACGAAACCGCCCGCTAACTTCGCCGGCGTCTCACTCACCATCGCGGCGCCCGGAGGCCCCATGCCCATCATCCTGAACGGCGCACCGGTTGGCGCCACGGGTCCGGCACGAGCCCAGGTCCGCGAGGATGGCACTTTCCAGGCGGTGGGGATCATTCCCGGGACGTACACCGTGACCGCGACCGTCCCGGCCGGATGGCGGCTGCGAAGCGTGGTGGTGAACGGACGAGACGTACTCGATCACCGCCTGCAAGTCGACGGCGCGTCTACGGACATCTCCGATGCTGTCGTCACCTTCGTTGATGCGAGATCCGAGCTTGGCGGCACACTCACCACGGTGTTTGGACAACCCGCCACCGAGTTCACCGTGCTCGCCTTCCCTGTCGATCGCGGTTACTGGCGTCCGGGCGCGCGCCGTATCAAGACCGTGCGTCCCGCCAGCGACGGCGCCTTCAGCATCATGGACCTGCCCGCAGGCGAATACCTCCTCGCCGCCCTCACGGACGTCGACCCGCGCGATCTGCAGGACTCGGCCTTTCTCGAACAGATCGTCGGCGCCGCCGTGAAGATCATCATTACCGACGGGCAGAAGACCAGGCAGGATCTGCGCATCGCCCGGTAGTGCTTGCAACACGGAGTAAGCAAGACACGGAGGGCACTTTGATTACTTTGTGTCCCGTAATCGCCGTGTGACAAGGCCACGTCCGGCGCGCCAGACGACTGGCGATGCACAGAACTTGAGCAACGGCCAGACCACCGCGCCGGGCCGGAGCGACCAGTGCGCGCGCATCTCGCCCTCGGCGGCCTCTCCGGTGAAATCCGGCTCGATGTAAACGCTCATCGCGTGCGATTCGGGCAGGCCGCGAAACGCGTAGAGCCACCCGAGAAACATGCCGGTGTCGGACGGATCGTCGAATCCAAGACGCGCGCGGAGAAAGAGACTCCGCGGCCGAGTGAGGCGAATCTCATCCGTCGCAAGGTGAACGAAGCGCTGCATGAAGCCCGGCGAGGTGATCACAGCTGTTGGGGTCGACCATCCGATCGACGCCTGCCTCCTGCCGGTCTTCGGGCGTGTCTTCGCCACATTGCGAGCGGTCGAGCGGCCCGGCACGTTGAAACCGAGCCAGCTGAACTTCGCCTGCACCCGCACCGCGGGATCGTCAGCGGCCTTCGCCGCTGACAATTCCACTTCGAACGGCGTCGCGAGCACGATCGCCAGAAGGATGACGATCAGTCCCGCGACACCGGCAAGCCCCATCCACACGGCCTAGGCCGGCGTCTGGGTCTTGGCTTTCTGCGCGGCCTCGACCGCCCGAACGACGGCATCACCCATCTTGTCGACGATCGACGCGGACGCGCGCACGGACTCGACACGCACCTTGCCGTCCTTGTCGACGACGACAAGCGCGATGGGACGAATGCCCGCGCCGCCACCGGCACCCGATCCCGCGCCCTTCGATCCGGCCGTCTTCGGGTCCTCGCCGACGCCGCCACCGCCGCCGAATCCGAATCCGACCGCTACCAGCGGGACGATGGTGTTCTCGCCGATCTTGATCGGCTCGCCGACGACGGTCTTCGTCGTGAGCAGCCGCTCGATCTCGTCCAGTGCAGTTTTCAGCATGTTCTCGGGCTGTTCCATGACGTACTCCCCCGGCGCAGCATCGCGCCGCACCGCGCGGTTCACACGCAAATCACGGTCCATGGGTTGAATCGGCGATCCGTGCGCGTACCGCCGCGCCAGTCGCGACCAGGCTGAGGCCGCCGCCGGAATCTCCGCATCAGCCCGAGGAAATTCCCGCTTGTCCTTGCAACACGGAGTCAACCGGACACGGAGGACAAGGTGCCTATGGCGGAAGAACGGCTTGCCGTGTCTCCCCAGACATTCCCCTCCGTGTTCTGGTGTGCTCCGTGCTGCAAGAGAAGGCGTGAGCACGACGTTCGGCGCATAATGTGCGCGCTGGAGTAAACCCATGCGCGCCAGACTGACATTCGTACTGCTCGCCGCCCTCGCCTCGGCCCCGGTGATCCTTGCCGGCGGGACCGGACAGGCGCAGGCGCCGTCGCTCGAGACGGTCATCAACTCGCTTTCGTTCCGGAACGTGGGGCCCTTCAGGACCGCGGCCTGGGTCACCGAGGTCGCGGTGCCGGAGTCGCCGGTGCGGGACCATCTTTATACGATCTACGCCGCGACGCGCAGTGGCGGCCTCTGGAAGACCTCGAACGCCGGCACGACGTGGACGGCGGTTTCGGACAGCGTCGGCGCCGCCGCGGTCGGCGCGGTCGCCGTCGCCCCCTCGAACCCGAGCGTCGTCTGGATGGGCACGGGCGCGAACGACATCGCGCGGTCGTCGTACTCCGGCAAGGGCATCTTCAAGTCCACCGACGCGGGCGCGACGTGGCAGTTCATGGGACTCCCGGACTCCCACCACATCGCCCGCGTCGTGATTCATCCGAAGAATCCAGACATCGTCTATGTCGCCGCGATCGGGCACCTGTTCTCGCGGAACGAAGAGCGCGGCGTGTTCCGCACGATGGACGGCGGCAAGACATGGAAGAAGGTGCTCTTCATCAATGACGGCGTCGCCGCGATCGACCTCGTCATCAATCGAAAGGCACCGCTCATCGTTTATGCGGCGATGTACGAGAAGGATCGGCGTCCCTGGCAGATCATCGAGAGCGGCCCCGAGAGCGGCATCTACAAGACCGAGGATGGCGGCGAGAAATGGGCGCGGCTCGGTGGCGGCCTGCCGACGGGCAAGATCGGCCGCATCGGTCTCGACATCTACCAGCGGAATCCGCTGATTCTGTACGCGCTGCTGGAGAATCAGAATCCCGCCGCCGCGGCTGGCGGCGGTGGCGCGGGCCAGGCTGCAACGAGTCCCACCAGCCCGCTCGCCCGCAACATCATCGGCAACGAGCTCTACCGCACGGACGACGGCGGCAAGACCTGGCGGCGCGTCTCGACCGTGAACGTCGCCGGCGGCAAAGCGCCGTACTCCTTCAATCAGATCCGCATCAATCCGTTCAACGATCAGATGGTCGTCGCGACATCGGACTCGATGTACGTGACGCGGGACGCCGGGAAGACCTGGGACTCGAACTTCTTCCGCGGCGTGTTCGGCGATTTCCGCTCGATCTGGTGGGACTCCGAAGACGAGCAGCGCATCATCCTCACCAGCGACGGCGGCGTGAATGTATCCGTGGACGGCGGGCGCACCGGTGACTACTTCCCGAACATGGGCGTCGGCGAGGCCTACACCATCGGCGTGGACATGGACGACCCGTACAACATCTACGCGGGCTTTCAGGATCACGACTCGTGGAAGGGCCCGAGCAACAGCCCCACGGGCCGCATCACGCTCGAGCACTGGGTCACCGTCGGGCCAGGCGACGGCATGTACAACGTCGTCGATCCGACCGACAGCCGCTGGGTCTACAACACGCGCGAGCTCAATCAGATGGGGCGCCTCGACACGCGCACGGGCGTGCGCACGAACATCGCGCCGTCACGTCCCCAGGGCCAGCCGCGGCTGCGCTACAACTGGATCGCGCCGATCGCGATGTCGCCGCACAATCCGCAGATCGTCTACGCGGGCGCCCAGCTGCTCTTCCGCTCGCTCAACCGCGGCGACACGTGGGAGGAGATCAGTCCCGACCTCACGACGAACGACCCGGCGAAGATCGGCCTCAACGTTCCCTACTGCACCATCACGTCGATCTCGGAGTCGCCGCTGCGCGCGGGCCTCATCTGGGTGGGCACGGACGACGGCAAGGTGCAGCTGACGCAGAATCACGGCGGCACCTGGACCGATTTGACGCCGGCGATGACTGCCGCCGGCGCGAACCCTGAGCGCTGGGTCAGCCGCGTGTTCGCGTCGCCGCACGATCCGGGCACGGCGTTCGTTTCAAAGAGCGGATTCCGGAACGACGACTTCGCGCCGTACCTCTATCGCACCAGCGACTACGGAAAGACGTGGACGGCGATCGCCGGCAACCTGCCGCGCGCGCCGATCAATGTCGTCGTGCAGGATCGCAAGAATCGCAACCTGCTCGTTGTCGGTAACGACATCGGAGTTTTCGTGTCGGTCGACGCAGGCCGGAGTTGGGCGCAGCTCAAGGCGAATCTGCCGGCGGTCGCTGTGCACGACCTGACGATTCACCCGCGCGAGAACGACCTGGTCCTCGGCACGTACGGTCGCGCGCTCTGGACGGGTGACATCACTCCCCTTCAGGAGCTTTCCGCTGAGGTGCTCGCCAAGCCCGCGCACCTCTTCGATGTCGAACCGCGCGCGCGGTACGGTTTCAGCACGCAGGGCATGAACTATCACCTCTTCGGCGATAAGTTCATCGAAGTACCGAACGAGCCGGACGCGCTCGTCATCAACTTCTACGTGAAGGCCGATTCAACCGAACAGGCGCGGATTCGAGTTGCGGATCCCGCCGGCCGGGTACTTCGCGAGCAGCAGGCGCCGGCGCGCGCCGGCCTCAACCGTGTGCTCGTGAATCTCGCGGGCGGAGGCGGCGGCCGCGGCGGTGGTCCTTTGGCAGTAGCGCAAGGCGGAGGGCGCGGCGCAGGCGCGGCGCCGGCGGGACCACTCGCCGTCGGTGACTACGTCGTCACCGTTGAGATCGCGGGTCAGACGCTTACCAAGCCGGCACGCGTTCGAGATCGAATCGTTTCTGGATCCGGGGGCTTCGCCCCGCGGACCCCCTACACGCTCTCTCGCGGGGGCCCCATAGCCCCGCTCCGTTCGCGTGGCTCGCTCGCGCGGCTCGCTCGCTGACGATGGCCGAAGAGATTCCACCGTACCGCGGCGAGATCATCATCCCGTCGCCGACGCACGCTGGCGGCCTAGTGGTCCGCCGCGACGGACCGGAGCCGCGGTTCCTGCTCGTCACGGCGCGCAGGCAGCCTGGACTCTGGGTGTTTCCGAAGGGACACATCGAACCGGGCGAGACTCCCGAGCAGGCAGCGGTGCGCGAGGTTCTGGAAGAAGCCGGTGTCGTGGCGACAGTCGTCGCTCCGGTCGGCGCCACGGAATTCCGAAGTGCGCGCGGTCAGGTACGCGCGCAGTTCTACCTCATGGAATTCGTTTCCGAGGGCCCGCCGGCACCGGGCGAAAACCGCCGGCGTGCCTGGCTGACCGGAGACGAAGCACGACGGTCGCTCATCTATGAAGATGCCCGATTGCTGATTACCCGCGCCGCCGGATCGCGCTAAGATTCGCGCGCCGGGAGGCCATGCAGATGTCCAGCCGATTCGCAATCGCCACAGCTGCCCTCATCACCGCCACCACGATGGCCTGCGGGGGATCCGCGCCGCAACAGAATCCGCCTCCGCCGGCGGCGACCGCCACGCCCGGGCCCGCTGACGCCGCGGCTCAGGCCGCGCAGAGCATGCAGCAGGCGTTGCAGCAAATGGGCAACAAGACGGCAACGGCCGTCGACTTCGAGAAACTGATCGCGCTGCTGCCCGAAGTAAACGGCTGGACGCGGGGCAAGCCCAAGGGCGAACAGGTCAGCATGGGCGTCACGATGTCGCACGCCAAGGCGGAATACACGAAGGGCGATGCGTCCATCGACCTCGACATCACCGATTCTTCGTTCAACCAACTCGTGCTGTCTCCGTTCACCATGTTCCTCGCAGCGGGCTACTCGGAGCGCAACACCGAGGGCTACTCGAAATCCGCGCCGATGGGCGGCAACCCCGGATTCGAGAAGTGGAACAACGAGAACAAGGACGGCGAAGTCACCGTCGTTGTCGGCAACCGCTTCGTCGTGAACGCCAAGGGCCGCGGGACCGAGAACATCGATCCCGTGAAGGCGCTGGTGCAGGCGGTGAATCTGGGAGCGCTGGCTGCGCTGAAGTAGACTGACCGGCGCGATGCCCGCGTTCGCGCTCACCATCAAGTAGCCACAAAGCCGGAAGTCGTCATTCCCGATCGTTCCCGTCGTTCCCGATCGTTTCAACGCTACAGCCTGAAGCCGTCTTTCAACGGATCGTCGTCGCTGACGATGAAGGTATGCTCGCCCGTGATCGAGGCACTCCCGGTGAGCTCAGGAATGACCGCCGGAAGATCGCCGACCGTCGTGCGTTCGATGACCTTCGCGCTGAACGTGGTGCCGATGATGCTCTCGTGCACGAACGGGTCCCCGTCCTGGACAATGCCCATGGCGTCGAGGACCGCGAGCACGGCGCACGTGCCGGTGCCGCACGGCGAACGATCGACCTCTCCTTCCGCGAAAATCGTGACGTTCCGCAGATGCGCGCCGTCCGATGAGGCGGGACCGGTAAAGATCGTGCCGTAAACACCGTGCAGTCCCGGTTCGGTGGGATGAACGACTGTCACCTGGGATTCGATCGCGTGTTTGATCTCCATCCCCACGCGCCGCAAATCGGTCAGCCGCTCCGGCAGAATCGGCACTCCGGCGGCTTCGGAGTCGACGATGGCGTAGAAGGCGCCGCCGAAGGCGACATCGACGGGCACGGTGCGCTGGCCAAGTTTCACGGGCACGGCCGAAGCGAGCACGAAGGACGGAACGTTGACGAAGGACACGCTACGGACGCGGCCCTCCACGAAGTCGGCGGTTGCCCGGATCTGACCGGCGGGGGCATCAAGAATGACGGAGGACCTCGGGAGTCGTTTCCCAAGCGTCCCCGGAAACGACTCCCGAGGTCGTTCCAACGCGATCGTCGTCACCGCGATGATGCCGTGGCCGCACATCGTGCTGAAGCCCTCGTTGTGCATGAACAGGACGCCTGCGTGAGAGTCGGGCCGCTCCGGCTCGGTGAGGAGCGCGCCGTACATGTCGAGGTGGCCGCGCGGCTCGAACATGAGCGCGCGGCGCAGACCGTCCTGATGCTCGCGCGCCCAGGCCCGCTTTTCGAGAATGGTGCGGCCCTTTGGCGCGGGCCAGCCATCGACGATGAGCCGGAGCGGCTCGCCCGCCGTGTGGGCGTCTATCGTCATAAACTTGCCATTCACAGACTCATCTCCTCAGGCCGCTGATCGTTACACGGGTGTAGGTTAAGGAACATGGCTCTGCTGCTCTCCGAAAAAGACGTCCGCGCCGTACTGCCGATGCCCGACCTCATCTCGGCCATGGAGGGCGCTCTCGCGCAGTTCTCGGCGGGTGCGGTCAATCAGCCGGTGCGCACGGTGCTCGAGGTCGGGCCGGATCGCAATTATTTCGGCGTGATGCCTGCCTCCCTCGACGATCCGCCCGCGATGGGCGCGAAGCTCGTGACGGTCTACGCGAAGAACCACGACAAGCACCTGCCGTCTCATCTGGCGACGATCATTCTGCTCGACCACGCCACAGGCGGGCTCGTAGCCATCCTCGATGGCCGGTTCATCACAGAGGCCAGAACCGCGGCGGTCTCGGCGGTGTCGGTGAAGCACCTGGCGAGGCCCGACGCGCACATCCTCGGCATTATCGGCTCCGGCGTTCAAGCGCGCAGCCACCTCGAGGCGATCCGGCACGTGCGGGCGCTCGATGAGGTCCGTGTCTGGAGCCCGAACGCGCTCAACCGCGAGGCGTTCGCCTTCGAGATGTCTGCCGCGACCGGTCTTCGGATCAAGGCTGTCTCGACGGCGTCGCTCGCGGCGCGCGGCGCCGACCTCGTCGTCCTCGCCACATCGTCACGAACTCCCGTCATCGCGGACATCGACGTCGATCCGGGCACGCACATCGCCGCGGTAGGCGCGTGCCGGCCGGATCAACGTGAGATGCCGACGGCGGTGCTGGCCCGCGCGCGGGTCTATTGCGATTCCCGCGCGGCCGCGCGCAAGGAGGCCGGCGATCTGCTGATCCCGCAGCAGGAGGGCGCGTTCGGCGACGACCACATCCTCGGCGAGATCGGCGGCGTCGTCTCAGGCCGTGTCCCGGGCCGGCTCGCGAAACAGGACGTGACCGTTTTCAAGTCGCTGGGCCTGGCAGTTGAAGATGTCGTAGCCGCGCGGCTGGCCGTCGACCGCGCGGCGGCGACAGGACTCGGACAGACGATGAAGCTTTGATGGTTGCAACGACGCAAACGACGCCAACGACGCAAACGACGCCAACGACGTTAACGACGCCAACCAAGATCGCTTGTCACAAGAGCAAGTGTTTTCAATTGGCGTCGTTATCGTCGTTCGTGTCATTGGCGTCGTTTCTTGTCCTGCTGTCGGCCGTCCCAGTCAGGACTCAGTCCATCGGCAAGGACGATCCGGCCGTTCTGTCGGAACTGAGGGAGGCCTTCGCGGCCGCCTACAACCTGGACCACGATCCGGCGATCGCGCACGCGCGGCGGGCGGTGGCGCTGGGGCCCCAGAGCTCGCGCGCGCACCGCGGTCTGGCGTCGATTCTGTGGCTGAAGATGCTGTTCGATCGCGGCGCGGTGTCGGTCGATCACTACATGGGGAGCATCACCAAGTCACAGGCGAACCTTCCGAAGCCCGATCCAGCCGCCGCCGAGGAATTCAAGCGTGTGGTCGCGCGCGCGATCGATCTCGCCAATCAGCGTCTCAAAGCCAATCCCACAGATCTCGACGCCAGGTACGACGCGGGCGCGGCGTACGGCGTGCAGGCGTCCTACGTCGCCGCGGTCGAGGGCAGCGTGATGTCGGCATTCGGCATCGCCAAGAAGGCATTTACCGCGCAGGAAGAGGTGCTCGAGCGCGATCCCTCGCGCGTCGGCGCCGGACTCATCGTCGGCACGTACAGGTACCTCGTCTCGACGTTCAATCTCGCGACGCGCGTCGTGGCCTGGATGGCGGGATTCGCCGGCGGCAAGGAGAAAGGCATCTCGCTGCTGGAAGCGGCGACAAAGGACCCGGAGTCGCGTGTCGATGCCGCGGCGGCGCTGATGTTGATCTACAGCCGCGAAGGCCGGCACAACGAAGTGGTGCGGATCACGCGCCAGCTTCAGACCGAGTTTCCGAAGAACCGTCTTTTCGTGCTCGAGGAAGGCGCAGCCTCGATCCGCGCGGGACTCGGTCCGGAGGCAGACGCGGCGCTGACGCGGGGCCTCGAAATGCTGGCGCGGGACAAGCGCCCGCGCGTGCCCGGCGAGGAAGCGCTCTGGCTCTACAAGCGCGGTCTGGCCCGGCTCAATCAGAACAGGCCGGCGCCCGCTTCGGACGATCTCAACCGCGCGCTCGCCGCAGGGCCGACCAACTGGATTCGCGGCCGAATATACGTCGAGATTGGAAAGCTCGCGGATTTGGCGGGCCGCCGCCCGGAGGCGGTCGCAGCCTACCGGACGGCCAAGTCGATTTGTGACGCCAGCGCCGACTCCATCTGCGCCGACGAAGCCAGCCGTTTCCTCAAGCGGCCTTTCGCGTTCAACGCCGGCTAAGCCGATACACTAGATCAGACGCACCCGGCGGGCTGAAGCCCGCCGGACGGCGCGCCGACAAATGGCACTAAAGCGGAAAACATGGATTTGGATCATCGCCTCGGTTGCGGCGGTCTGCGCCCTGTCCGTGATCGCCATTGCCGGCTTCGGGTATTACTTCGTTTCGCGCCACGTGAAGGCCGGACCGTCCACGGCGGCCGAAGCCTTTCGCGCGTTTGACGAAGCGAAGGTACGATTCAAGGACACTCCGCCTCTCTTCGAGCTCGATCGCAATGAGAAGCCCAAACTCGTTCGGCCGCTGGAGGAGTTGCCCGCCGGTGCCACGCGCGCGGAGGCGATGCACATCCTCGCGTGGGATCCGGAGAAAGCGCGGCTCGCCCGCGTCTCGCTTCCATTCTGGATGCTGAAGCTCGGCCGCAAGAAGATCGATCTCACCAGCGGCGGTTTCGATTTCCAGCGCCTGCCGCTCGACATCGAGGAGCTCCAGCGCGTCGGCCCCGTCCTGCTGTTCGACTATCGCCCGCCCGGCGGACAGCGTGTCCTCGTCTGGACGCAGTAGGCAGCGTCGCTGCGGTTCAGTGCGCAGGGTTCCTGGTTCCAAAAACCATCATCCGAGTTGGCACCCCCCTTGCTGTAGAGAGCGGCAAGGGAGGGCCTCATGTATCGCCGCTCATATTTCGCTTCTGGCCTTCGGGCTTCTTTGATGACCATGGCGCTCGTCGCGCCGATCGCTGTCTCAACCGCGCACGCGCAGACACAGGGCCGTGCGGTTCCTCGAAACTCGCAGGCGTACAACGAGGGCTACGAGCGCGGTGCGCGCGCAGGCGGCGACGACGGCCAGCGCAATCGCGACTTCAACTACGAGAACAAGTCCGACTACCGCAACGGCGACACCGGTTACCGCCGCGAGTACGGCGATCGCGATCGCTGGCGAATCGACTTCCGCCTCGGCTTCGAGCTCGGGTACCGCGAGAGCTACGGCCGGTATCGCCCGAACTACGGCGGTGGATACGGCAACGGCCGCTACGACAACGACGGACGCTACAACAACGGACGCGGCGGCGGGCCGCCGCCCTGGGCGAACGGACGCGGCCGCGGCGGTTATCAGTACACCGACTTCGCGTTCCAGAACGGCTTCACGGATGGGTACGAGGAGGGAGTGAAAGACGCGCGGCGACGCGACCGCTTCAATCCCACGGACGAAGGCCGCTATCGATCAGGCGATCACGGCTACAACAGCCGCTACGGCACGCGCGACCAGTACCGGTACCGCTATCGCGAGGCGTTCCGCGAGGGCTACGAGCACGGCTTCGAGGACGGACGCCAGTACGACAGCCGTAACTACAGGAACGGCAGACCGTGGTGGTGGCCTTGGTAAGTTCGAAGTTAGAAGTTCGAAAAAGAGTTCGAAGTTCGAAGAGGGACGTGGGTCCATTCGAACTTCGAACTTTGTACTTCGAACTTCGCGGCGTCTAGCGGACGCCCCGTATGTGCAGCGCGACTGAGAACGAACGGCCCCGCGCGGGTGCGAACTGGAACTGCTCGCGGTAGAACCTGTCCGTCAGGTTGTCCGCAGCGAACGTCAGGCCCAGGCGCTGTCCGCCCTTCCGCCAGTCGTAGCCGGCAGCAAGGCGATGCACGGCGAAACCGCTGAGTGCCATCAGATCCTGCGCGATCAGGAACGGTGATTCCGACAGCAGCGGCGAGACGCGCGTCACGTCCGTCTCCATCCGTACGTCATAACCCACCCACCAACTCGCCCGGCGATCGGAGACACGGATTCCCGCGGTCACCTTCCACGGCGTGATGTTGTCCTGAGGCTCACCGGCAAGCTCGAAGAGCGGGCTCGATCCCGACAGCACCGTACCGCGATTCCACGCGAGCGTCCCGGACGGCGACCAGATCAGTCCCGCGACCTGGAATGGCGCGTCGGCCTGGGCCTCAACTCCCTGGATGCGCACCTTCGCGAGGTTGATCGCCTGTGAGATCGATCCCGCCGCCGACTGCGCAACGACTTCCGTCGAGATGAAGCCGTTGTAGGTGTTGTTGAAGTACGAGAGCGATCCCGCCACGCGCCGGGTGCGGACTTTCACGCCAACGTCGACGTTGTGCCCGGTCTCGGGCTCCACCTTCAGGTTCGGGACGATGTTGCCGGTCGTCGCGGGCCCGGAGAACAGGAGCTCTTCAAGGTTCGGATGCCTGTAGCTGCGCACGTAGTGCGCGAACGGACTCAGCGCTCGCGTGGGCCACAGAACCACCCCCGCCTCACCGGTGAGCGCGGTGCGGCTCAGTTTGTCCCCCGCGACATTGGGAAGAGTCGCGGGATCGATGGCAGGCACGGCGCCAGTCACGAGCGACTGCACGCTGTAGCCGGAAGTGGGATCGGTCACGAGGCGGTAGCCGTCGATGCGCAGTCCCCCTGAGAGCCGCATCGTTGACGACACATCCCACTCGTCCTGCATGAAGACACCGACGTTCCTGAACGTGGCTTTCGGCACGCGGACCGGGTGGTCGACACTTGGCGGCCCGAGCAAGGTCGGCGTCGGAAACACGTTGGCCTGCGGACCACGTGCGCCCAGACTGACCGTCCCGATCATCGTCTGTTGTGTCGACGTCGTGCGCTGGTCCTCGCTGCGATCCGAGAACATGGTCACGCCGGCGGTCAGCAGGTTGTTGGGCCGCACGTTGAAGTTCGCCTGGACGTCCACGGCAGGCGTCCGCACGTGCTGCCGCGTGGCGCTGTCGATCTCGAGACGGAAGATGCTGACAGGAAAGAATCCGGCTGAAGGCACCGGGAACTGGACCGGGAACTGGTTGCGGAGAGTACGATCCTGATCCTGGAAGTACGTCGACGCCGTCAGGCGAGGCAGCCACGACGCGAGGCCAAGCAGCGAGTAACTCGCGGAGACCTTGTCGAGATCGCTCGAGGGCAACGAGATCCTCTGGAAGAAGAACGGCGACGCGAAGTCGGGAAAGCCGATGTCGTCGGCGTGACGGCGCTGATAGCGGATGCGCAGCTCCTGCGACGACGTCACCATGGCTGACATCGCGAGATTGACCGATGAGCCCTCCATGCCCGAACCCGCGACGAGCGCCGACGTGCGCGTGAACGGTGCGTTGAAGGGATCCGGAAACGCGTGGAAGCTGAACCCGAGCTGGTCGGCGGTATCGAGTTGCTCTAGACGGCCGTCCGCGAAGAACGGATTCGAGCTCTCAGCGAAACCCTTGCCGGCCTTGTAGTCCTGGAATCGATCGACTCCGGATGCGAACGACAGCGCGACCCGGCGATCCGACCAGCCTAGCGTCACCGTTCCGCGGTGGCCCTGTTCATTCGAACTATAGAGTCCGTCGAAACCCAGCGTGTACTGCCGCTTCGACGAGTAACGGGGCTGGTTCGTGATGATGTTGATCGTCCCGGAGAGCGCGTCGGTGCCGTACAGCACCGAGCCGGCGCCGCCAAGCACTTCGATGCCTTCGACGATCGACGGATCGACGAGACCCAGTTCGATGCCGGCACGGTCGGTCGCCGTACGCGCGTTGTTCAGACGTTCGCCGTCGACCAGCACGAGCACGCGCGTGGAATCGAGGCCGCGCAGCCGCGGCCGCACCTGAAACGGACCCGATCCCACCGCCGTAATGCCGGGGGCATTGAGCAGAATGTCGCCCGTGCTGACCGGAGCAAATTGACGAATGCGATCGGTGCCAAACGAATCCGCTCGGAGCGGTACGACATGGGTATCGCGAACGCCACGAGCGGCGGCCACCGTCACATCGCTCTTCAGCGTGCCCAACTCGAGCACGAAATCCACCTTGACCTGCGGCGCGCGCCCGTCGATGACCACGGTGCGTGACACCTCCGAGAAACCCGGCGCGATCGCGGACAGCCGATACGCGCCCGGCGCCAGTTTGTCGAACTTGAACTTGCCGCCGGCATCGGCGACGGCCTGCCTTTCTCCTCCGCCTCCGGCGCTGATGACTTTGACCGTGGCTCCCGGCAATGCCCCGCCGGTCCGATCGGTTACGCTGCCCAACAGTTCCTGGGCGAACGCGGATGCTGCACAAACAAACATACAAAGAAGTACGAAAACCGACACACGTAGACGCATGACTACTCTCCTGATGAAAAACAACTGAACGACGAATGAGGCCGATCAGGAGAGCGGTGGAGGTCTTGGAGAAACAGCGTAGTAGTCGCCGGACGCGAGTGAGATGAGCGGTGACTGCCCTCTCTCTGCCCACGCGACGGAAACAGGCGGCTGGAATCTCTGGCGGCGGAAAGCGATCAGGCTCGCGATCGCGATACCGGCGCCGAGCGTGGCGTCGACGATGGTGACGACAACGGTCGGAAGGTCGAAGCCGGACGCATCAACCCGCTCGGCGACGGCAGGCGCGTGAAGCAGAGCGGCCAGCAGCCAGATCGAAACGGTCTTGCGCGCGCCCTGGCGACGAATCGCGATGAGTCCCCAGACGAGTCCGGCAGCGACGGCCCATCGTACAAGCGCAGCCGGATCCGCGAGCCGGCCGTCGGCGACCTGACTGACCAGCAGCCACAGGTGGAAGAGCCCCAGGGCGGCGCCGAAGACAGCGAGGGCCTTGCGAAACATCTCGACTGCCCAGTGTAGTGCAGGGAGTCACAACTCGCCCATTGATGGCATTCCGCTTCCCACCGGTCCCCGATCTGACCCCGTCTCGACGGCAATTCCACCTTCTTCGGACATGCCGAGGCTTCGCGGAGGCTGGTACGGCCGTTGCTCGACAACATCTGGGAGTTCCATGCGCCATTCACAATCGCTCGTTGCCGTAGCTATCACGGCGTCTCTCGCCATGGGCTGCGAGAGGAAGACGCCCCGGGAAGAGGCGCCGGTCAGCGCCCAGGCCGCGCCAGAAACCGTGCAACAAAAGGCGTCCATAGGCCAGCCAGGCGAGAGCGTCGTCAGTGAATTCAACCGGCGCGTGCGTGAGTATCTGGCCCTTCGGGACCAGCTCGCAGGCACGCTGACGAAAGTTCCGAGCAAGGCCACACCACTGCAGATCGACGCGAATCAAAGAGCCCTCCTGGCGCTGGTCGCCAAGGGACGCGCCGACGCGAAACAGGGCGATGTCTTTGTGCCTGAGATGCAGACGTTCGTGCGCGGCCTGATTCGACGCGTGCTGGCCGAACCCGACGGCGCGAGAATCCGCGCCTCGCTCATGGACGAGAACCCGATGGCCGCGAAGATCGCCGTCAACGACCGCTATCCCGACACCGTTCCGTTGTCGACGATGCCGCCTGATGTGCTGTCGGCGCTCCCGACGCTTCCCGACAATCTCGAGTACCGCTTCGTCGGCACCCGGCTCATTCTGCTCGATGTCCAGGCTCACCTTGTCGTCGACTTTGTCGACAACACCTTCGACCTCTGAGGCGCCGCGTGCAGAGATCTCCGAAAACAATCGTTCTCGCGCTCATCGTCGCATTCGGCACGCTCGCCAGCGGCTGGCAGACGGCTACCGACAAAGGCCAGGCCATCGCGCTTACGATGCCGAACAAGGCAGGCTCGCTGAAATTCGCCGTGCTCGGAGACTTCGGCACGGGTGAACCGCAGCAGTACGAGTTGGCCGCGCAGATGGCGAAGGTCTATCAGCTATTCAAGTTCGAGCTGGCGATCCTGGTCGGGGACAACCTCTACGGCTCCGAACGCCCGCAGGATTTCCGGCTGAAGTTCGAGCAGCCCTACAAGCCGCTGCTCGACGCAGGCGTGAAGTTCAAGGCCTCACTCGGGAACCACGATTCACGCGAGCAGCGGTCGTACCCGCCGTTCAACATGGACGGACAGCTGTACTACTCGTTCAAGGCGCCGGCCCAGAGTGTGCGGTTCTTCGTGCTGGAAAGCACGTACATGGAGCCGCAACAGATCGTCTGGCTCGAAAAGGAGCTGAAGTCCTCGACCGAGGACTGGAAGATCCCGTACTTTCATCACCCGCTGTACTCGTCGGCCAACCGCCATGGGTCCGACGTCCAGCTGAAGAGTCGACTCGAACCTCTGTTCGTCAACTACAACGTGAGCGTCGTCTTCACCGGCCATGACCACGTCTACGAGCGGGTGAAGCCGCAGAAGGCGATCACGTACTTCGTGACGGGGTCGGGCGGCAAGCTCGCCCCGGGGGACCTGGATAAATCGAGTCCCATTACTGCCAAGGGCATCGATACCGAGCAGGTGTTTCTCATCGCCGAGATCATCGGCGACGACATGACGTTCAACGCGATTTCGCGTTCCGGCAAGGTCGTCGATTCCGGCACGATCACGCGCCGCAAGAAGTAGCAGCCGCGCGCCTTCAGAAGACTTCCCCAAGGATTCCCCAGAGGAACTCCCTCACCTTCCAGTGCCAGGGACGCTTCTTCCAGTCCTCGCTCAGCCAGTGCTTTGACTTCGCGAGGTCGGCTTCGAAGTGTGTTTTGACACGCCGGCCGAGATCCGGGTCGAAGACCGCGACCGTAATCTCGTCGTTCAGTTCCAGGGATCGATTGTCGAAGTTGCCCGATCCAACGACGCTCCAGACGCCGTCCACCGTCATGATTTTCGCGTGCATCATCGTCGGCTGGTACTCGTAGACCTCCATGCCCGCGTCGAGCAGGCGTTGATACGTGTGGCGGGTCGCGTGCTTGACGGACTTCGCGTCCGTCACGTCGCCGTCGCTCAGAATCCTGACCCGGACGCCGCGAGCCCGCGCCTCATAAAGCGCGGCAAGGGCCGACGCATCGGGAACGAAGTAGGGTGACTGGATGTCGATGGTGTGCCGCGCGGACGCGATTGAATAGAGGTATAGCTGCTTCACGTTGCTGACACCGCCAACCGGATTGCTCCAGACCACGAGCGTGCTGCTGTTCCCCGGTCCATCACCGGCCCGATGCTGCAGATCCGGAGCGCCTTCACCGCCGGCTTCGAGCCAGTTCTCGTAGAAACATGCCTCGAGCAGTCGCACAGCGGGTCCGGTGATCTTGAACTGGGTATCGCGCCAGTGATCCGGGTCCTGAGCATGACCCAGCCAGTGATCGGCGACGCCTGCGCCACCGGTGAACGCGATCTCGCCGTCCACCACGAGCAGCTTCCGGTGAGTACGCGTGTTCTGGGATTCGATGCTGCGCAGCCGGACCTGATTGAACCAGAGGACTTTTCCACCGACGCTCTCGATGCGCGCGTCAAGATTGGGTGGCGGCGATGAAGCGCCGAAGGCGTCGAGCACCAGACGGACGTCCACGCCACGCTTCGCAGCTTCGGCCAACGCGTTCGTGAACAACTCGCCCGCCTCGCCCTTGTTGTAGTTATACGTCTCGAACAGGATTCGCTTCCTGGCCTCTTTCACCGCGGCGAGCATCGACGCATAGAACTCGTCGCCGTTCCGCAGGACATCGAAGGCGTCCCCATGCGTGACAGGAACATCGATCAGCGCCGCGATGTAGTCGGGAAAGTCGGGATCGGTCGCCGCCACGCGGCTCCGGACGTGGAGCGTTCGCGGATCCTGGGCAATGAAGAGGAGGGCTGCGAAGACCGTGACGCAGACGATGACAACAACCGGCCACTTGCGGCCCTTGATATTGACGTTGAACCGGCCCGCCTTCTGTCGCGGCTGGCGGGTGTGGCTGCGCCGCCGCGTTTCAGCGCCCTTCTTGACCAGGTGAAGTCGCACCTGGCCATAGATCACGCAAGGGTCTTGCCGTAGGCCGGACGCCTGCGGGCCGCATACATCCCGGCGATCCAGACCTCAAATGCGGGCAACATGTGCCGTCCGAGTCGCAGGTTAGGCCACGCGCTTTCCTCTGGTTCATCACTGCCGGCCGGTCTTGACACATCAAAGTATCGTATGTATAAGAGTCTTATATATGGCTCGCGACCGAAGCGTGTCGTCGCAGATCAAAAGGGGCAGCGCGGAGCTGGCGGTTCTCTCCGTGCTGGCCGAAGCGCCTCTGCATGGGTATGAAATCGCCAAACGGATCCGCGAGGACACGGGAGGCATGATCACGTTCGACGTTGCCGCGCTGTATCCCATTCTCTATTCCATGGAGACGAAGCGCTGGGTCGAAGGCTACTGGGAAGAGTCAGGGAGTGGACGACGCCGCCGCTGCTACCGGTTGACGGCCGAAGGCAGGAAACGGCTTCAGCCGTTACGGCGCGAGTGGCGCGACTTCTTCCGTGGTCTCAACCGCCTGTCGAGGTTTTCCGATGCCTGATTTCGAGCGTCTCGTCGCCGATCGATTGGCGCATCTCGAACTGACGCCGGCCCAGCAGCGCGAGGTCGTCGCAGAGATCTCGGCGCACCTCGAAGAGTTCTATCGCGCCCGTATGGCGGCCGGAAGTGCAAATCCTGAGGGCGAGACTTTGGCTCAGGTCGCGGACTGGAACCGGCTGCGCCGGCGAATCCGGCGCGCGAAGGAGGATCGCATGCGTTTCGCACGAGCTGTCGTACTTCCCGGGCTCGCCGCTTTGGCCTTGGCCTGGATCACCTTCAAGGTCAGCGTTCTCTATCTGGTGCAGCCGTTTGCATGTCAGCCGGACATCATTTCCCAATCAGGAAACGCCGTGGACGGACTGTGCACGATCGTCTCAGCCAATACGCCGATGTACTTCGCGTGGCTGGCAACCCTGCCCTGGGCGGGCGCCCTGGGAGCCGCCTTCGCCCGGCGCGCCGGAGCGCGGCCCACGGAACGGCTCAGTGCGGCACTGTTTCCCGCAATGGCGCTCGCGATTGAGGTGACGTGGGTCGGCCTGATTGCGGGTTTCTTCTGGAGGATTCCGATCTACTGGGTGTTCGTGCCCGGCGTTTCTTGCGCGCTCGGTGCGCTGCCGTTCCTGCGTGGCCGTCAGAACACTCGTGATGCCGACGCGAGGCAGATCGCCGCAGCGCAGATGTAATCGGGGACGCCTGCCCTTACGCGCCGGGCGCGCGGTACCCGATCGTGCCTGCTTTCCGCAGTGCAGCGATCGTGTCGTCGACCGTCATGAGCACGGTCGTCTCGAAGGAACTGAGCGCGCCTCCGCCCGTGATTGCAAGGGCTACCGCGGCCATCGACACGTTGTCAGGCGCCTCCCACAGGTTGTAGCCGTCGTGGGTGCCGAAGGCATACCAGAACCCGTGAAGCGTGCCACCGACTGACTCGATATAGGCCTGCGCCGCTTCCCGGCGATCCTCAGGGTTGCCGATCAACTTTGTCCAAGTCGCCGGTGTATAGCTGAACTTCGTCAAATAGAGCGCCATCGGCCCTCCTCGCGGATCGAACGAATGCGGATTGGCCAGCATAACGCCAAATCCCATCTGCCCCTGCAACTGCGCTAATCTGCAAGGAGACGCGGATGTAGGGAGTTCCGGGAGGTCGCCATGCTGTCATTGGTACTTGCGTCGCTCACCCTGTCCCTCAATGTGTTGCAGTCGCCGCCTGCCTCGAGGCCCGATTTCTCCGGCCCCTGGACGATGGACCGCAGCCGGAGTCAATCGGCGGAATCGGCGACGCTCGAAATCAAGCAGAGCGCGACCGAAATCATCATCGTGACCACAAGCGGCGGGCAGACCTCAACAAGAACGTATCCGGTCGAGGTGTCGCCGCACTCCGCCAGTGAGACAATTTCTGCGGGGCATACGCACGCAAGCTGGGACGGCACGAAGCTCGTCACCGAGGCCGTGACCGACATCAAGGGTCAAACGGTTTCGTACAGGCAGCTGCGCTTCCTGAATGCCTCCGGCACGGAGATGACGGTCGAGACCATCACCATCGTGCAGCACGGCTATGGCATCAAGGACGGCAAGAATTACTCGACGACGAAGGACGTGTACGTCAAAACGAAGTGACGCTATCGCGGGCGGCGTTCTACTTTCGCAAGCAAGCTGTTCAAGCGAACAAGCTCTTTGTTCTGCCCGCGCCACACCTTCTCGGGATACGTATTGAAGAAGACTTCCTGTATCGCCCTGTCAACGGGGGGCGCTACCGCATCAGTTTTTGGCGCTGGCGGAGCGACAGGCTCCGGAACACCTTCAGCCGGAAAAGGCTCGGCCGCCATCACCGACGCGTCGTAGGCACTGACGGCAACGGACGCGAATTCAGTCATGAGACCGGACTGCCGAGCCCGGCGCATTGCCTGGTTGACCCGTCCCATGTCGTCTCCTCCTACTTCTAGCTCGCGAACCGCTTGAACGTGGCCATGAGTGCGCCGGCCAGGATGCCGTAGTTGATCTGGATCCTGACGGCAGGAGCCGGCAATGGCGGCGGGACGACCGTCGGCGGTCCGGGGCGCGCCGAGTCGGTGGATGCGTCGTGAATGTCGAAGTCGTCGCAGACCTGGCGCACAATCTCCGACCCGACCGGACGTTGGTCGGCGGCGAATCCGCCCAGGAGCGCGTTGTCAGCAATGAGGCTGATCAACCTCGGGAGCCCGCGCGAGTGTTCGTAAATGAGCGCGACGGCGTCGCGCGTGAAAACCTTCGCACCGACACCACCTGCAGCCCGGATCCTGCCCGCGAGGTAGCCGGCCGTCTCCATCGCGGACAGAGGCCGCAACTCGCAGCGGAGTCCGATGCGCTGCTTGAACTGCCGGAGCCGTACGTCGTTCAGCCGGGCCGCAAGTTCGGGCTGACCCGCGATGACGACCGTCATCAGCTTCGCGGAGTCCGTTTCGATGTTGGCCAGCAGCCGAATCTCCTCGAGGATTTCCAACGGGAGGCTCTGGGCCTCGTCGACGACGAGGGCGGTCATTTCGCCGCGGCTGCGACGCTCGAGCAGCATCTTCTCGAGCTCGAGGAGCATCCTGGTTTTCGATATCGAGGCGGCTTCCGACAGACCAAAATGAGCCGCCAGCATTTCGACAAACTCTGATGGCTTGAGCGTCGGATTGTGAATGTGAACGCAATGAACCCTGACGGGGAGGCGCGCGATCGCCGCACGGATGATGGTCGTCTTGCCCGACCCAGCCTCCCCCAGGAGCAGGGTCATACCCTTCCGGACAGTGATGCCATACTCGAGGTTCTGAAGTGCTTCCAGATGGCAGTCGGTCAGCACCAGGTACCGCGGGTCCGGCGTCAGATCGAACGGCCGCTCGCGTAATCCGAAGAACTGTTCGTACATGGACGTGCTCGCTGGACTTTGAAGAATGTGCCCCTGCTGCCCGGGGAGCCATCCTCCAGCCGCACAGGGGTGAGTCATCTTAACGCCCATATCTCGTATGTCAACCCGAATCGACCACAATAGGAGGGATCAAATGCCGGATGGCCTCGATTTGGGCAGAGTGATTGAGGTCGTGGCCGGCGTAGTACATCGCGATGTCACGGATGGACTCAGCACCGCGTTCCGCGTGAATTCCCGACAGATTCCATTCCGCGGGAGTCAGCGAGTGCAGCAGCGCCAGGTTCGCCTGCCTGAGGATCCGGAACATCTCGACGGATGCTCTTGTCTGGATGCTCGCGTACCTTCCAGTGCGTGCCCAGACGTCCTGATCGAACGCCTGAATCGCGGTTCCGGGAGCTGACAGGATCAGGCGAATCCGATAGGCGCCGACGAGTTCGTCGTCAGCGAGGTGAGCCGCGATCTCTTGAATGGACCATTTGTCTGGCGCGGGTCGTCGGGCAAGGTCATCTGCTGACAGGCCGGCGATCAGAGAAGCCAGCTTCTCCGGCGCTGCCACCTGAAGAGCAAGAAAATCTGCGCCCGCCAGGTATCCAAGGATTTTCGCTTTGTACGCGTCTGCCCCTTCGCCTGGCTTCAGCAGCGCCATGTCATGTCTCCTGTCAGCGCCTGCTGTCCGCCCAGGCGTCGGGCTGAACCTTGGATTTCTTGACGAGTGCAACGAATTCGACCTGAGGAATCCGATCTTTGCCGGCAAAGGCTTTCATATGACTTACTGCCCTCGGTACCACGACGTCGCTTTCTTCGATTGGGAAGGCCCCACCCGAAACGACGGAATAACCTCGCACCGCCGGCCAGACCGATAGAAAAAAAACGCTCATTGCATCCGGCCGCAGTCGCACAGGCGGCTCACCGAGCGTCGGTAGTCCTTGGCCAGCGATTGGTTCACCGCCAAGCTCGACGAGCGTAATCTCGGTGAGATTTCGCGGGCCCTGGTTGTCCTTGAGCACTTCCTGCACGGTCACTCGATACTCGGTTCCAGCCAGATTGCCAACCAGGACGGGCTTGGGCGAATGCGCGCGGCCCAGCACGACCAGCGCCGCCGAGCTGATCATCGCTTCGAGCGTCGGAGCCGGGGCCATGTAGTCGACGAAGGTGCCGACGAGTCTTCCTGGAGTTCGCTGCTCTTGCACCTGTTGGGCAGCGGCGGAAACAGACAACGCGGTAGCGATGCCGACTGGGATCAGGAACGATCGGGAAATCGCCATGGCAAGAGGATCACCCATGGTGATGCAGCTAACCATTGTCTGAGCCGAAAGCGAGGAGGCGGCCGTCACAGTCCTTCACGACAAACTCACGCGAATGCCATGGCGTGTTGCCAAGGGTTCGGGTGAACTCGACTCCACGCGCCAGGTATTCGGCGTAAAGCCCGTCCGCGTTGTCGATGAACAGATAGGCGTCGAGAAGCTCGTCAGCGTATTTGTCTGGGTTGGGTTTCGGAGGATCGGCGAAGCGGAAATGGATCCTGTGGTTGTCGCGCGCGACGATCGCGTATGACGGCGGATCCTCCCACGTGCCGAGACACTCGAAGCCAAGCCTGTCTTTGTAATACGCGAGGGTCGTGGCCATGTCCGTCGTGAAGAACTGAGGCGCGATCTGTCGAATCATGTGCGGCCAAAATAGCACGCTCTCGCGGCGGGGGTGGGCACACCGCGTGGTGCATGTCTCCTCTGAGAGTCCTTACACGCGACTCCCGTCAGTACACGAAGCTCCCAGCGACTGAAACCTGTGCGCCGCTACCGGTTGCAGCTGCGGTCGCGACCACTTGGTACACGCCGCGGGGTTCCCAAACGGGCACCCAGCCCCTCACGGTCGCGACACCTTCAGAATCAGTCTTTGCCCAAAGGGTCTGCCTCGGTCCGGCCGGGCCAGTGACAACGAATGTCACGAGAACGCCGGGCAGAACGACACCGTTCTTCGTCAGGGTTGACGTCAGCCTGAATTGGGGACCGCTGGTTGTTTGAAGTGTCAACGTGAAACTCGGCTTTGCGCTTGGATCTGGCCTTGGCCTGGCGATCGATGGTGTTGGCGCGCCGATCGGTACCGGCTTCGACCTCGGGAGCCGGAAACTGCGCACGAAGTTCACTCGAACCGGCGGCGACGACAACGTTCCGCGGACAGCCACCAGATCGTACGGGCCGTCATCGAGTGTCCGGAGCAGGGGTTTGAACACAAGCAGGTTGGAGCTGATTTGAACAGGAATTCGCGACGTGAGTGCCAGCTCGCCGTTTGGTTGACGGATCTCAAGACGAACACCCGACGGCGCCATCTCCGCCGCAAGCATGACAGCAGCTTCGAGTGTCGCAGTCACGGTGCTTCCCTCCGGCGGACGCGTAATTCGGAGCGCGGGTTCTGGCGAGGGCGACGGAGTGGGAGTGGGAGTTGGCGTCGGTGTCTGTGTCGGTGTCGGCGTCGGTGTCGGCGTCGGTGGCGGTGGCGGTGCAGGCGGAGACGGCATGGCGTGGTTGTTCACCAGGACTGTCACCGGCGGCGACATCGTGGTGTTGCCAAACTGGTCGATGCCCGCTGCCTGAATGGTATGAAGCCCGTCGCCCGCCTTTATTGAATCCCAGTGGGTACGGCACGAACCTCCGGTGATGGCCGCACCGAAATCATGGCCGTCTATTTTGAACTGCAACGACATGAGGCCGCTGCTGTCCGCCTGTACGAAGAAGTCCACCGGTCCGCTGACGGTTTGATTCTGGATGGGCGCGACGATTGCCAGCACCGGAATGAGGCCGAGTGCTGCAAGGCCAGTTGAGAACGTGTCTACTGGCCATAGCGAGATAGCCAGGAAACCTGCGATCAGTCCGAGAATGCCTCCGGCCAATCTCCCGGCCGGTCTTGCCACTTGCATGTCTTGCTCTCCGAAAAAACTGGGGTGATTCTTTCGCGCAGCCCAGAGCAAGTGACATACCAAAACGCTTATTGGAAAACCCTTTCGAAAAGATCAACTACGCGATCGCGGGGTGTTCGAGAACAGTGAACCGTGTAGATCGGGTCTGTAGAAACAACTCACTCATGCAGTTGATGCGGCCGGGGACGACCGTGGAGCGGATGAATCTGTTGGAAGCGTAAGCAGGTTATCGCAGTGAACCTGCCTTGAGCGCGCGGGCCAGAAACACCTTCGCGAACTTCCTGTCACGTCCAGGCCATCAATCGAGCGGCCTGTGACGCAAGTGCCATGAGAAATGCGCGGCGCGTGTCCTCCAGAGTCGCGCCGGGTCGCAGGCGGCAGAAATTGATCATCGGAATCCCGTTGCGAGAGGCGGACGCCGACGCTCTCACGTCCTGACCCGCGCGGCGGAACCCGGGATCAAGAGCGACCGGAGTGAGGCTTGGCCGAGTGCGTTTCACAGGAGCCGAGTCGAACGAGAGAGCGTGTCGGGTGCGCGCATTGGCGAAGCGCCTGGGTGAGTTAAGAAACGACGCGAACGAACGAGAACGACGAGAACGACGCGAATAGAGGCCGCGGAGAAAGCGAGCGGCCGGGCAGGCCGCGAGCCACGCGAACGAAGTGAGACTTGGCCAAGTGCGTTTCACAGGAGCCGAGTCGAACGAGAGAGCGTGTAAGGGTGCGCGCAGGGGCGAAGCCCCTCGCATGAGAAATGGTACCGGTACGGGGTTACGAGAAAGGGAGTTCCGGGGAGAACGTAGCGTTTGCCGGTACCGTCGGGTGACTAGGTCTTGGACTCAGTGGTCAGCAGAGACCGCAGGGTTCTATCGAGCACGAACGGCTCGATCCGCATCCCCTCGCCTTCAACGAGTCCAGTTCGTGTGTTTCGGGCGACTCTGGTGACCCATTGGTAACCGAAGTCGATGTCGGCCAGGTTGAACCAGTCCTGCGGATAGATTTCAAACGAACTTCCCTTCGGCTTTGCGACCATCAGGCCGAGGTGGCTGCCATCCTTGATGGAAGAAGAGTGGCAAAGGATCAGGAGTTCCTCGACGCCGCCGAGCGGCGGCGGAAAGGACTGTCTTCGTTCTGACCCTACGACAGCCGTGTCGAGTTCGCATTCTGCGAGGACGGCTGAGCTGAGTGAGAACATCGGATCAGTGTGGACCAGCGATTCCGCGGCCGCGACCTCAGCCTCATCAAGAGCCGTCAAGTCTCCAAGACGAAACACGCGAATGACGACCGAAGCGCTAGGACCATGCTCAACGTGCTGCTGTCGCCAGACAATGAGAGTCGCTGAATCGATGACGTGGACATAACTGTAGGCATTGATGGCGAGGACAGCGCGTCGGGGACCGAGGAACCCTTCCCGTCTGGACAGGACGCAAACCATGCTTTCTGGTTTTCTGGACCAACGATGCCGTGGCACATTCGGCAGGTACCACGGCGTCGGTCCAGGTGTCGTTCGATCCACTGACATCTACGGAGCCGACCAGAAGGCTACCGCAAGTGACACCGGACAGGCCCAATCTTCCGCATGGGACCGATGCGAGCTTGCGGTCAGCGAGCGAGCCGCGCGAACGGAGTGAGACTTGGCTAAGTGCTTTTCAGAGGAGCCGAGTCGAACGAGTAAGCGCGTCGGGGAGCGCGCACGGGCGAAGCCCCAAGGTGTCTCGACCAACGACGCCAACAAATGGGAACGACGAGAACGACGCGAATAGAGAGACGGACGAAGCGAGCTTGCGGTCAGCAAGCGAGCCGCGCGAACGGAGTGACGACTTGGCTAAATGCTTTTCAGGGGAGCCGAGTCGGAACGAGTGAGCGCGTCGGGGAGCGCGCAGGGGCGGAGCCCCTCGCATAAAAAATGGTACCGGTACGGGGTTATGACAAAGGGAGTTCCGGCGAGAACGTCGTCTTTTCAGGCATCACTGGATGAAGTAGCGTCACCCTCGCACCTCACTCCGGTGTTTGCGGACGCTCAGCGGTCCTTTACCGAGCCGACTCTTCGAGTTCGAGCATCCTAACAACGCGCCCTTCGGCGATGACCCGGGGGCCTTCACGGCATTCGAATCGCATCCCCGGGAAGACTTTGCCGACGTGGCAATCCGGACTCAGGAACCATAGGTCGGCGAGCCGCCCTCGACTACGCTAAGAAGCCTGAATTCGTCCACATCCCAAGGACTTGCTGCTAAATGAGGTGGAAGCGGCTGAGTCGAAACCGGCCGGTCCTGTTGGACCGGCCGGGCCTGTCACACATTAGGGGAGGCGCGAACCCACGTCACTGCACGACGACGGTTGCCGTCTGAGTCGTCTTAACGCCCATCGTGTTTGTCACTGTCGCCGAGACTGAGTAGGTTCCTTTTGCTGAGTATACGTAGTCGAATTTACCTGCGGTTGAAACTGTGCTCCCCCCGAACTTCCACTGAAATGTCGAGCCCCCAGTAGTCACGTTGGGACGCAATCGCGAGAACCCGAAGCTCACCGTGACCTTGCCTGTTGTCAGTGCACGCTTGACCGTCAGTGTGCCACCGTTGCCGATCTCGTTCGTCCCATTCCAAATCAGCAGAATCACTTCTGGGATCGGCGCCCTGATGAACCCCTGTGAGAACGTTGAGGTTGGCCGGTCTCTGGATCGATACTGACCTGGAAAACCGAACCCGCACTGCTGTTCGTACACGCTCACTGTGGAGGAATTCCCGCTAAGAACAAAGGCCACATGAGTCGCGCCGACTCCGATTGACCACTTTGACGGGGAACTATCAACGTAGAAGCCACTTGCGCTCGCCGCCGATGCCCATTTGCCTGCATCGCCCCACGCGGACAACTTGATACCCCAGTACTTCTTCGCTTGCTCCCATGCGCCAAGAACACAGTTCCCGTAGACGCCAGGTGAGTTCACACAGCACTTGTAGGGATCGCCGCTTGTGGCTCCGCAGTACGTCCCAGCCACAAGCTGGATGCCGTCGTTGAGTTCGGTTTCGGCAATCGGAGCTGTCGATGATTCCGGAGTTGGTTCCGTGGGCAGTCCTTTTCCACACGAGACTGCCATGAGACCAGCAACGATCAGCAAGCCGATCGCTGCCCAGGACGAGAAACGGCGAGAAGTTGACGCCGTTCGAGGGGACGCCTTACCCTTTCCTTTGAAGGTGTTCATTTGTCGCTCCCACTGAGTTGATCGATGGCCACCCGAGGTCGCGCGAGGTGAACACTCGCGCGACCGCCTTCCTTCGTCATTTCTCCAAAATCCAACAACCTCCCGGGCTTTCTCCTCCTTCCTTGCATCGGCCGCGCGCCGCCAATGCTAGATTTCAATTTGCCTAGTGTCAAGTAAGTGAAATCAATGCTCTAAGGAATTGTCTTTTATAAAGCAATCACCACTAAGAATGTAAAGATAATTTGACTCAACTTGACTTTACGCTAGACCGCCAATAAAGATTGGCACGAAGGCTCTGATGAGTAACGCACGCCGTCCCCGCAAGTCGGGCCAGCCCGACGCAGAACAAGTGGACGTGCGCCCGTTCTGCGACGCGGTGAAAGCGGCCCTCAAGTTCGGCGACTTCGATCAAGGCTTCGAGAAGGACTTGTGGTCGCTAGTGCGTTGGGTTGAGAGAACCGATCACACGGACCTCGACCTCCAAATGCTGAAGTACCGCTGCGTGGCCGCGGAGGCACTCGACCATGTCGGTGCGTGGGAGCGGTCGCGATCCCTGACTCGAGACGGCAAAGAGATCATCGATCGCCTTCGCGCAGGAGGGCGCGGGGTCAATCCCGAGACGACGCTGGAGATGGTGCGGTTTTCAATGGCCTACTGCAGAGCTCACTTTTATCGAAGACAGGAGTACGCGTCTGCTCAGGAAATCGCGCTTGATTGTCTCAATATCGCCAAGTCACTTCAGGACGAGAACCACCGGTACTATCGAACCCTTGGACAAATCTGCCTGCAGCTTGGTCGAATTCTTCGCGAGGGTGGTGAGTACAGCCGGGCGGAGGCTTCATTTCAAGAAGCGGTGGATTTTTTCAATAGACGCCTGCAACGAGCGATGCATCGGTCGCGATCTGCCGATTGGATATTGAAGGAGGTCAAGTTCTCTCGTTACAAGACTGCCCAGTGTCTTGTCGGGCTTGGCTGGGTGAGTTACACAACCGGCCAGCTTCGGAAGGCGCTCTCATACATTATTCCTGCCCACACTCTCTTTCTGGAGACAAACGATCGCCTGGGGCTCGCCTATTTGGACGTTCTGCGCGGCGCAGTGTACCGCTCACAGGCGGGGACGAATCGACAGAGGCTGATGGAGGCCCGGGACATTGTGCAGGGCGCGGTGGAGGTCTTACGGCTGCCAATTGCAAACGGTCAAACGCACGAGTTTAGGCGTGGCAGGTGCCTGTACGAGCTTGCTCATATTCACTCGCTCTTGGCCGACGGAGCATCCGCCCGGCAATGCTTCAATGAGCTGCACGATCTCACGAAGTCTCATCCCGATGACGAGCGCTCACGGTGCGACACTTGGATTCTCGAGAGCCGCGTTCATAACCGGGCTGGGGAGGCTGGAAAGGCGGAACTCATCGCTGACAAGGCTCTCGGCATCGCTCGCAAGCGTGGATTCTCCGCTCCGCAGATCGGAGCGCTCATTTCACGCGGTGAGGCGAGGCTGGGACTGAACAAACCCGAGGGAGCAAGGCAAGACTTTGAGGCCGCTCTCAAGCTCAATCGGGCGTCGAAGGCAGATGACCGAGAAATCGGCAACCCCCAAGTCGTCGCAGTCTGCTACTTGCAGATGGCTCGTTCTTACGGACTGACCGGAGATCGGGGCAGGGCCAGTGAGTCGTTCATGAAAGGCATCGAGGTCGCTGCGGGCGTGGAGCACCAACACGTACACGAGTTGGCGGCGATAGTTCGGGACGAGGTGTTCGGAGACGGCCGGAACTACGTGATCCTTGAAGATAATCAGCGGCTCAATTACAAAGAAAAAAAGAGACTCTTGAGGCGGTTTCTTTACAAGCAGGCTGAAGCAAAGGCCGCGGGCAAGAAGGCCAGCATGGCCCAGGAATTGGGAATCACTAGGCAAGCTCTTCACACGTGGGAAAAGGAAATCGACACTGAGAAAGGCGGTTAGCTCCGAAGATTGCCGCAAGTGTCCCTACGGTCGCTGCAGATGGACGCCTCAAAGAGTTGAACGCCGCTATTCGTTTGAAGGCCGGGCGACACTCAGTGGAATGTTCAGCGGAATTGTCGATACGCAAGGGGGTTTACCGGTACGGGGGTTACGAGAAAGGGAGTTCCGAAGAGAACGTCGGGTTTTCAGGCGATGTTTCAGGAAGCCGCTGGACTCGCCCCAAGCTGGAATGTCGCAATTGAGGGTATCCCGGTGGCGGTGACGTGGATGAGGGTAACGTGCCCGATCACGCCGCGAACAGAAGCATTGTTCGATTAAGCTCCTCGACATCGGCTTCGCACGACCGGACCTCGTTGTGCGCAGCAAAGGTGAAGTGCGGGACAAACGGCGCGCAGACCCCGATGCCCGATCGTCACGTACTGAGCTTACTCCGCGCAACGCCCCCAAAAGCTGACGACCTACGGACAAATGACCATGTCGATCCCCGATAACGAACGAGCCTTGGCGCTGAGACTCTTCGATCGCCTGGACGTGTCGGACCCGGGCAACGGAGACCTCTTGTTCAACATCTTCGGCGTTGGCAACACGGTCGAATCCGTCGACCGACCGTACGAACGCTTTCGCCGCTATGAGGAGCTACTGCTATTACTGAGGGGACACAACGCGACGCGATACGATCAAATCCACAAGGGCACGGCCTTTTGGTTTCTGTCATGGCTAGCCTTCGACCTAAGAAACTACCCGAAAGCATTGTTCTACATGGATGCAGCAGGTTCTGAGGACCTTCGCAGGGCTCCTCACTGTTGGCTCACGGAGCCCGCGGGCGCATTCCTTACCCTGTCGAATCCTGCGGAACGAGGTCCGGGCTGGCACGTCGGTCGCTTGCGCGGACTACTGAGTGAGCAAATTGCAAGATTCAACGGAATCTCGTCTGAAGCGCCTCTCACCGTTGATGATATTGCCAAGAAGTTCGTGACCAAGCTACTGGCTGAGCCACGACACCGAACGATCGTCAGCGCATGGTATTTACACCTGCTCGAATTTGAAGAGCGCCGTACCGACCTAACCCTGCGCAGCAGCCTCGGGGGATCGATTGAACCATTTCTCGACTACCTGCTTCGAGGCGGATTGATACTCGAGTCCCTGCTGAAGACCCTTTACTCAGCGGGCGCAGCAACCCGCACCTTAAGAACCCTAGGCGCGATTTACAACTCAGATGACTTTAAGAGAGATTTCGGTAGCGGCTTTGCTACAACTGCTCATGACGTTAAAGAGATCTTGGGCACGTTGACTGGTGGCCAGATTAGAGACGCCTTCACCGTCTCAGCGCAGGTGCGTAACACGACTGGACACAACCTCGTTTGGGACGATGCATTCACCGATCCTTCGGCGTTCAGTCAGATGTTTGAATTCGAGACCAACGCGATGCTCTTTGTCGTCCTCAGAAAATTCCTCTAGCGCCGTGCGCCACAGGAAACAACGATTTTCGGTCGCGAGCTTTGGTATCGCGCGGCGAGTCCCGGCCCGTCACGCAGCACTGATCGTCTCGGCTGGGGCCGGATAGCGTCTCAGCAGAACGCGATTCTTCCCGTCCTGATTGGTTGGGTACTTTGGTTCGCGTTTGTGTCGATCTCAACTGCCCTTCGGGGCTAGAAGGACCTTTTTCGCGGGCACTCGGTGAACGCGACGCGCCTGCGGAGCCGGAACGAAGCAAGTGCCCGGCGAAGGACGGTACAGGTGCGCGGCGCGCGACGGGCTTCAGGCGAGACCGTAACGCTTGAGGGGTCCCGGCGTGACGAATTCCCTAGGAATTCTTGCTGCTCAAACCTTGTACGCGGCCCTGTCGTCCAGTAGAATAAGCGCCCCGTGTCAGAGCAGCCCGCGAGCGGCCGGAAACTACCGGAATACACCAAGCCCCCAGTGAGTGAGGTTGCCCTATCGGTGGCCTTCGAACCGCTGGAGGGCTACACCGCAGCTCATGCAGGCTTGTTCTGGAGCGAGGTGTCCAACAGATTCCCGAAGGTAGAGGAACATCCACCGATTGAGATTCCGATCGAGAACGATGCGCTGGGCCCGGCACCCGAACCAAAGTTGGAATTGCTCACCGCCTTTCCCCGACCGCGCCTGTGGTTCCTAACTGACGCCAAAGACGAAATTCTTCAAGTGCAAGCCGAAGGCTTCTTTCGGAACTGGCGGCAGGTCACGGGACAGGAGGCATACCCGCGATACGAGAAGCTCGCGGCCTCCTTCGTTCAGGATTTTCAAAAATTTGAGCAGTTTGTCGACAAGACGTCGCTTGGGTCGATAGCTCCGACGCGCTGCGAGGTGGTGTACGTAAATCACATTTTGAGCGGTGATGGTTGGACCCAATTCGGCGAAATGCACAAGGTGATCGCTGGGTGCGCGCCTCTCCGTCAAGACACGTTCCTAACGACACCTGAGGAATGTCGCTACGCCGCCAAATTCCCTATTCGAGATCCAAAGAGCGGCCAGTTTCTCGGCCGATTGAGTTGCGCGGCTTCGCCCGCATTCCGCAGGAGCGATAGGCGTCCTCTCATCAGCCTTATCCTGACGGCTCGAGGTAAACCGCTGGGTGCAGGACTTCAGGGTGTCACAGACTTCTTCGCACTTGCCCACGAGTGGATTGTTCAAGGCTTCACGGACTTGACCACAGCAGAGATGCACAAGGTCTGGGGACGGACTCGATGACAAGCATGACCCTCCTGACTGAACGAGATACGGTCAGCTTGCCTAACCCCTCGAACGCGGCCACGTCGCCAGCAGCGTCCGATGTTTACCGCTTCCGTTCTGGCCGACGCATCGCGTCAGGACTGGGAGCGGTCTACTGGTTGCTGCTCAACTTCGACGACCATTGGCTGACAGCGGAAGTTTCTGGTTCACCCCTAACGATTCAGACTGCCGCTGAACCCGGTCACACTCAGGCCGAATGGAAAGCAACACTGGATCAGCAGTTGGATGAAATAGCCAATCTGACCCATGGTTGGGACACGTACACGGCGGAGCCGATTGAGCCGGGCCGTCTCAACGACGCGAGAGCGTTCCTTAACCGGCTTGCAAGACCCGGCTTGCCGGCACCGGCAGCAGTGCCGACAATCAACCGCACTGTGCAGTTTGAGTGGCACACTCGCCGCGTCGATGCGGAAGTCGAGATTCTCGAAGACGGCGTGTATCACGTGTTCGTACAGCCACGCGGCGGCGAGTCTTCGGAAGACCAGATGAGCCTGGACGCGGCTGTAACGCGCTTGGAAGACGCCCTTTCCCCGAAGAGGCCCGGAGGCGGTGACTGAACCGGCTGCCTACTCGGACGACCTCGAAAACATTCCCAATAGCGATGAGCTCCTTCGACGGATTCATCCAACTTGGGTTGTGCCCGATGAACTTCTCGGGTCACGTTTGACGAGTCAGGCGTTCGAAGACACTCGTAAGCCTCAAAAGTCACCCTGCTCGGTTTCTGTCCGTCGACTCGCGCCGCCGCTCGACGCTCTGATGGCCAAGTATCCTGACCGATCGTTCGCTGGACTGAGCGCAGAGTTTGCACGCTCACAGCAGCAGGGTATTTGTCTGTGGCCGGCCGAAGGTGAACCCGGACATGCGTACCTGCACGGACCAAAGTCGTCCGCAATCAAGAATGCGCTGGCGAAGCAGGCCAAGTATCTAGGTGGACCGAGGGCGTGGCCTATCGAAGGCGACGCTCCTCAGGCTCAGCCACCACTGGTCGCTTCTCACGAGTTACACGCCCCTCAGGTCCAGCAAACCACGCCGCCTACTCCGCCAGGCAGCGATTTGCCCTGACGTACTGCTCGTTACGATGTTTCACCGCCAGCCGGAACACTCGATGGGAGATCCGCCTCCTGAAGCGATTTGTCGAGCGCATCGAACAACTGCGATCCGGATCGAACCACTTGGGTGGGCGAGGCTTGCCGCCACCCATCATCGAATTCAGAACCCCACAACTCCGTGATGGCTTTCCTGTAGATTTCCGATCCTCTTGGTCCCAGCGCTCGATCGACATAGCTACGGGGTTTGGCTTCCGCCCTGCCATCCAAGTACAGCGAAATGATGCTGGCGTCGGCCCGTCGCAGCGTCATGGAGCCTGTCTTGCCGCTTCCGAAAAGCAGGCCCGCTCCTCGGTACGTGCGCGCCATTTGAATGAGTCGATCGACAATCACCCGGAATTCTGGCGCAACCGGTGAGGTCGCGAGCGCTTCGACAAACCGATCCTGATCCCAATTAGTTCTCGCTGTTCTAGACGGATCGGGCAGTCGCTCAATCTGAACTTTCGCCTTAGGCTGTGTTCCTTCAATCTGAATGCGAACGACCTGTCGGGTCTCATGGATGACTGTGCCGCGCAGTTCCGGTACAAGGAGGTACGTCTCATTGGCCACGCTCTTGTACAAGTTCAGGTCGATCATGGCCAGGTCCCACTCACTGGTCAGGTGGCCGGCCAAGAATGCCTCGCCCAAACGAAGGGCGCGAGGGTCCATTTCGTCACCAGCAACGATGAGCACGAACTTCCCCGCTCTCAGAGCATCTTCTACGTCATGACGCTGGTTGTCTTCCACTGAAGGCAGCGAAACGAGCGGCATTTCGCGTAGTGCGAGTGCATAGTCCAGTACTTGGGCGACGACTTCTCTGCGTTGATCTGGGTTGTACGCAAGCTTCGTCTCAACAATTCCGACGCGGCCGTACGAAGACAAGAGCAACAAGTCGATGAATCCCGCGTCCAACTGGAACTCTGTCGCCCAGTGCGACCAGGTTTCACCGTCAGGTATCAGGCCCGCGCCACGGCAAACGCCGATTACAAGTTCCGGTTGCGATGCAATTGCCTGCTGATACCAGCCTTCTTTGAGCCCAGCCTCTTTGGCAAGAATTCGTTTGAACGCTGCGGTGCTCCCTGAGGCGTTTGCCAAGGTGACCGAATACACATGGCGATCAAGAACCTTCGGTGCCACTTTGCCTTCTCCAGTCAATTCACAATCGACAACACCACACGCTGCTGGCCCCGATCAGTCACGTTTCAATTTGAGAACTTCTGCACTCGAAACTTCGCGGCCGCGGTAGGCGGTGAGAACACGGTTTCGCCAGCTCGATACTCCTTCAACTCCGGTCCAGTCAGCCAGACATCGGCGTCGTTGAAGCATCGGTCAGCACCGCACACCAGACCCTTCCCCGCAGCCGGAACTGCTTTTACGTAGACCTGCTTGCCGGGTCCCGGAGGGTGAATCGCGCATCTCGCGAGGGCCATTACTTGGGTATGCTCAACCGGATCCAACAGTTACAGCTGACGACGAAATCGGTGGGCCTCAGAGGTTCCCGATGTCGAGACGACGTTCCATGTATTCTTCGCCCGCCTTGGCTTTCATGGCATCCCAGCTTGTGAACCTGGTTTTCGTCTGAACAAGCGTGTCTAATTGCGCAATCGGCAGCTTCTCGAACTGCTCCTGCGACTCGAAGGAGATGCCTGAAAACAACTCGTCAATAGTCTTGCAGTCGGTGTAGCGGCGCATGAACTCGGGCGGGAATAAGTCCTCGAAAGCTACTGGCCCTGACAGACTGTTTGCGCGTCGTCGTAGCGTGTCCAGCTTTCGCCGCATGTCGTCGAAACCCTCGAGTTTAACCCCCATCTCAGACTATCCCTCTTGATCGAACAGGTGGTTCAACCCAAACGTTGGGGAGACACGAATCGTGTTGCCGTCCATCTGCGCATCCCATTTGTCATCCGGAAATACCACGCCGAGCAGCCTTGACTGGATGGCGTTCACAATCCATCCTGCGGGCAGGTCCTGATCCGACGCGACTGCGTCCACGCTCACGAACTCGTCGTAATGCGACTTCCGCCCTTTGACGGCCCTCTTCAGCGCCTTCGCGAGGCGGCTGCACCGGTCTCGAATGGCCGAAGTGTCGACGTCGCCGGAGATTATTACTGCCCTCAGCCAACCAGCATGAGTGAGGCTGTACCGTGCCTGCCCCATCACGCTGGGCTTGTCAGTCACGAGACGCTCGTCGAGGAGCTCGCGCCACGTAGTCTGAAGCGTCTCGGCCACCTCAGCATGCTCTGCACTGAAATACGCCTGCCACACCTGGTGGTCGGCGACTTCCCGCAACATGTTGATGAGGGTCCGCTTCTTATCCTCTCGTCGGGTCGCATCAGACAGTGACATCGTCGGCACAAGGAGATTACCTCAGCCACAGACGAGGCCCACGCCGAAAACCTCTGGCTCTGCGGGTTCGTTTACCGATTTCCCGGCAATGAATGGCGGTTGGAGGCAAGGTCCTTAATTAACTTCCTCAAGGCGCTACGGTAAAGGTCGACCTTGTCCCAGCCGCTGAAATCTGGGATGAAGTACTCCCGAATCTCTCGTGCCGTATCCTCACCAATGTCAGCGTTTATCTCCTGCCACTTTCGGATCGTCTCAAACGGCGCAATGGCGATAGGAAACAACACCTGCCTCCCTTCCGCGATCTCCCGGCGGCGAGCGTGGGCGACCTCGAGCTTTATCCAACCGCTGGCCATGCTGGCTTCCGAGAGCAATAGCAACAGACGGTCATAAACACGGATGGCCTCGTCGATCTGTTCGTGAATCTTTCGGCCACCACTAATGTCATGAGGCGCGAACCAGCAACGTACGCCAGCATCCTGAAGATCCGCATGCAGTCTTTCGGCGAATACTTGGTCCTGTGACGAGTAGCTGATGAAGCAGCTGTAGAACTGTATTGGCTTCTTCAAGAGTGACGGCAGGTACTCAATCAAGCGCTCTGGGACGCCGCATCCCCTTAGGAATCGGAGAGGAAGGTTCGCAGATCTGACGATTGTGCGGTAATCAAGAGTGCTAGGACCACGATGAACACAGGAGCCAAGAGAACGGCACTCTGAAAGGTCGACGTCTGTGAAGACCGTGTTACGAAGCTTGGCTTTGTGAAAACTCGACGAGTCTAGCTGAGCCTGCGCAAAGTGAGCGCCAATAAGCGACGAGTAGCCGAGATGCGCCCCTCGGAGGTCTGCGTTCTCCAGATACGCTCTTGAGAGCAATGCTCCACTCAGATTGGTCCGCTGGAGACTTGCGGAGGTCAGCTGAGCATCGCGAAGATCGGCTCGCAGTAACTTCGCATCGTCCAACGTGGCATTGGTGAGATTTGCGGCTCGCAGGATGGCGTCCGTCAAGTTGATGCCGCTGAGATTGGCCCCTGTGAGATTGATACCGCGCAAGTCGGCACCATGCAGATGGGCGTTACTTAGGTCAACGACGATGTCCGGATGCGTCCGTCTCCACGCATTCCACGTACTGACGCTTCGAGTACGGAGAGCGACAACTTGATCTCTTTGATTCCTGCGTGCCACGACGTAAGGCTACTCCTAGCCTCGGAGCTGGATCTGGAAATCAGGCACAGTACTGGCCCTCAGAGAATTGCCCCTAGCAAGTTGTAAATAACGACAATCCACATCAAGAGTTGAAAGACGCCGTGGATGTAGGACTTTACGGTCGCTTTTTCGAGCGACCTCGTCATTTCTGCCACCTGCCGGGCTCTATTTTTCTTCTGCTCGGCGGAAAAGACTTCGCCCGATAGTTCGCGAACCTTGCGAAACTCTGCATCAAGCGCGACCATCGCCGCTTGATAGCTCAGGCCAAAGCTCGCCAGCGAGCCGGTCACGTTCAGATGGATGTACACAAGCAACGCGACAACCAGTCGCTCGAAGGTCGTGTCGACCCTTGAGAACAATGCTAGAACGATCAGGAGTACAACAGCATCGACAAGTCCCGTCCAGACATGTCCGATAACCTGCCAGAAGCGGTTCGGTTTGTCAGGTGTGGAGAATTTTTCATCGGCGAGGTTTTCGCATCGCTTGTCCTCGTCCTCAGTGCCGAGCTTCAGGGTCTCGCGATCGTAGGTTGACGCGTTGAGAAGCAGCGCGTATCGCAGATTAGAGTCTTCACACTGCTTATACGCGGCAGCCTTCCATTCGTCTTTTCCTCCAAGATAACGAAATCCGTGCCATCGGACCTCGTAACTCGGAAAAGCCGCGAGCAACTGCCAAAGACGCTCTCGTTTTTGCTCGTAGTGATACAAATCAGATGGATCAAAGACCGATGCGGTCGTCGGTTCTTCGCGACTCGCCTCCATCGCGGTCTTGTTGGATAGGAAGGCTAAGGCCAGCTCGGTTCGTTGGTCGTCGTCCATTGCAAACGGGTTCTTGGAAGTATCGAACACCGTGAGCACGATTTCGTTCACGGCGAAGCTTGCGAGGCGCGGGTTTCTTATCAACGCAAGGCGATGCTCGTGGGGCAACTGGGCGAAATACACCTCGATGAACAAGGAGCCATCGTATGGAGGAAACTGCGGGTTCTCATGCAAGGCTGCCCGCACCCAAGGGTCAGGATCGTTGCGAAGTTCCTCCCAGAGATCGCGGTCGGGATGCTTGTACTCCGTTTCCTTCCTCTGTTCTTCGGCCTGTCTGTAGATTGGCTCGCGGTAGTCCAGCTCGTAGGCGTTCTTGGCCATCCAACGACGAATTGCAGGATCGGCATCATCGAGGACTAATCGGGCCAACTCAAACGGCAGGGCTTTTGTGGCATAAGTCTCCGAAAGCAATTGAAGACGGCCATCGCGATTGGCCTGAAGGTAAGAACCTCTCAACTCTTCCGTGACGTACCAGTCATGCAGACCGTATCGAGGCAGGAACGTCTGGGCTGAATCAGGCATCGCGGTTATGTCTCATCGTTTTCACTCCTGAGAGGACACGCCTCGGTCGATAAGGCTTGAACGCCAGTCACGAACTGTCTCAATCAGAAACAATTGTTGACGGGCGACAGGGTTTCCCTTTTCTGCCGCTGGCAACATGTACCGAATTGGGTCAAAGCGCAGACAGGCGTTGCCTACGACGAAGAAATAACCAATCAGAAGGCCGCCGATAACGTAGTGACCTTTCCAGAGTGCAGCTAGTCCCCAGCCGATACCAGCGACACGCAGCAAGTTCAGCAGGGCCGACAACGCCTGACCGGCAGCCGGGAACCGCAAATGGATGTGGTACCTCCGGTATGCGCTTGCCTCGGACGGAGAAAGAAATGAAAGTTGCAGTTCGGCCAGCGAAGGTCGAGACCGCCTGTCGCCGAGCCAAGCAAACGCAAGGAGGCCGTACACCGATACGAGCAAGGTTAGCGCGCCGCTCCGAAAAGAGAAGGCCGACACGACACCCGCGACAACAATAAACGCCAAGGCGGCGAAATTCCCGAGCGCGTTACCCACAGTCCTCCCAATCTCGTTGCGAGAGCTGGTCTCTTGTTGCCCGGCCAAATCATCTCAACTTTTCCGTATTCCATGTGTTAATCTGCTGATGTTCGACCTGCTCGTTTTTGGTCGGGGCGGTCAGTCACCCGATAGCTGATTGATCGCGGCACCTGGAAGTGGCCGGCTCCTGTCGGCAGAACCCAGAATGCGAATTTGGCGCGCCCAGGCGGGCGGCTGACACCTAAGGCAACGACGCCACACAAGGCGGCGACACGCTTCGCGGCCCAGCGGATATCTGGGGCGCTTTGAGGTTCAGCCGTGCCAATCGAGCATTGTCCTCGCCCTCTTCAGCCATTCACCATGCTGGTGCCTGTGGAGCACCGTGTCTCCGCACAAGAAATCGCCAATCGCCGGTTCATTTCGCTCTCGGACCTTTTCCGTGAGGCGCTCGCAGAGAAGATTGAACGCGACCGTGACTGCCGGGAGCACGCCGATGCCCGGTGAGAATTCGAGCCTAACCCCGCCAGAAGACACCCTCGCACGCGTTCTTGCCGATGCCGTCATCGATGACATGGTTTCGGAGGCGGGTGGTCTCTGGGTCGCGGTCCAGTGCCGTGACGAGACGGAACTGCGAGAGTTGACGGAGCGCTTTCGCGGCGAGGGTCGAGAGGTCCGCGTTCGACGCGAGGCCGCTTGAAACGGCATTAAAAGCAAATCTCTGAAACCGAACGGTGGCGACGGCGGCGATTCAGGGAAGACCGGCCCGTTGATATCGAGCCAGTCTTCCGGGGCGGAACAAGAGCGATGGACCCGGAAATGATACCCCGGCGCTCGCGTTCCGCCTCAGACGTCGAAAGACGTCCGTGGCGGAGGGACGCAACTTGGGCGCGCCGTTGAAAAGTGAGGTCGTCCCAAAGGGACGACGAATCTCCCCGGTGGAGTCGGTCGCGGAACCCGGTCAAGCCCGGGACACGACCGTACGGCTGAAACATTGTGCAGCCGGTGAGAAGTAGACGGCGAGAGCGGCGGGTCGGCTCGCGGGGGCCCGTGACCAGCGTTGAGTGAGCCACGTTAAGGTCGGACCAGAATCCCTCGAGGGTTCTACGCCGATTCACTCGGAAGCAAGGACGGTCGTGCGGCACCTAAGTGAAGCCGCACCGATGGCTGGGGCTCGTCCCACCTTCGCTATCGGACCCGACTTGGCTAGGCGACGTCTGTCTTCTGGCCGGTTGGGGTTCGTGTCGATGACCAGGGTCTGAACCCCCATCGCTATCTTCAGAACTAAAGTGACCCCGAAAGTACCCCGACCGGGCGGCGATTGGACACGAGTGGACCTCAAGTGGACCGTGCAACTTGACTCCTCGTCGTCTAGTGACGTGCCCAGACGGTCACTCGTCGCGGTCGAAGTCGTCGATCAAGACTCGTCCATCCTCGTAGAGGTGAGCGAAGAGAGGTGACGTTTCGACTTTTACAGCTCGAATCCTTACGAGTTTAGGATCGCGCTTAATACGAAGGGTCGCCGCTGTACCGTTCTCTGAAAGTCCACTGGGCTCAGGCGCGGCCGCCTGCTCCGCTGGGGGAGTCTCCTTGGCCTGCTGTTCAGGCTCCGGCTCATCCGCCTTCGGCGTACCAGCGTCCGGTTGGTCGGCAGCGCCAGTGGCCACAGGCGCTGCGTTCGATGGTCCGATGATTGAAAACCATGCGGGCTCCAGGTCCTCTTCCGGTGGTTTTGGTGGAGCTGGCGTGCGTTCAACCAAAGCCGCAGTGCCGAACAAGACCACATTGCACAGCTCCCGAGGCAGCTGGTCCCCAGTTGATTCATCCTCAGCGCCGACCTGCGTCGAGCTATAGATAATGCCGTCGAGGTTCATCACGTTCGCAACGTACGCGGCAACTGCTTGCGTGGGAAGGTACGCAAGAGTCTCGTCATTTGGCAAGATTGGGCGAGAAATACGGCGGTGGAAAACCTCCAGAAACCTAACCTTGCTGCGAGCTTCGTCATACTTCGCACTGAACATACTTTCTTCGTGGTACGCGAAGGGCAAGAAAGACATGTCTAGCAGGCGAAGTGGCCTCAGCAGCGAGAATTCTCCAACAGCCACCAAAGAACCGACCGGCGGTCGGATCTCCGCGACAGCGACATCCGCCGAGAATGCGCCGTAGAAGGCAGGAATCCCTGCCGGATTCATCCGGCCGGCAGTGGCAAGATCCGGTGGTGGAGGTCCAACGTGACGGGCCGGATCTCGTACAAACTCCTCACGCTCGGATTCGTCAACAATGATCCTCGCTCGATACAGCCGTAGGTCCTTTTCTTCCGGCGACAGCGTGACTATGGCTTGTCCACCACCGAAGTCCGGCAGATCGCCAAAGAGTTCGCCGAGCATCGCCCGACCGCGTTCATCGAAGTACCGAACCTCGTGCTTCAACCGCTGCTCAAAGCTCTCCCAGACCTCGAGAAACCCATCCGGGTAGGACTCAACGTGTTCGAGGAGTGTGCCGTCGTAGAAAGCGTCATCGCCATCTCGAACATCGCGCTCCTCACTGGCCGAGAGCAATGCCACCATGTCAGCGGCGGCGTCGGCCGAATCAACGATTCCGTGGATGATGTCTTCAGCAGAATCGCCCTCCGCGTAATAGGCGATATTGTCGGAGTCCGCCACGACATGTCCTTCTTCAGGCGCGATCTTGTAGTACCGGCGAATTGCCTTATCGATCTCTTTCGCGACAGCGTCGATCTGGCAACACACTCCCTCCTCAAGACAGTAAGCGCACGTCGCTTCCTCGCCGTTGTCCTCGACCCAGGCACTGAGCACCCGGTCGGTCACGCAGTCGTCGCAGATAAGCTTGGCTGCCATGTCGCTCCAGCGATCCGGAGTACTGATTACCGAGAATCAAAGCGGGTCGAGGCGATGTTACGCCTCGACCATGATCTTGATGCTCGCGGGATCCACTCCGAGCGTACGGGCCAGCCGGATTTTTGCCTGCGCAATTGTGAGGGGCTCGAAGCCGTCCCCTTCGCGCACAACCGCCGCTGGACTGTTCTGTGGAGCCGTGGGAACCGGGTTGTCAGTCGCTTCGATGTCCTGCAACGGCACCTCAGCAAAAGGCGGCGTCTCGAGACCGATGCCCGCCCCGATGTGGTACACGGGATCATCACTCTCTTGCAGGTAGAGCGAGACCCAAATCCCTCGGCCGATCCGAATTGAATGACCGGCGTCCTTGCGAGCCTTGTAGGCCCGGTCAAAACGCTCCCGCAGCGCTTTCGCATCGAACATGTGGACCCTGGCATTTCGCTTCGTGTCATCCAGCGCGGCCGCTACGACGACGTTCACGTCTGAAAGTGTCGTCCACTTTGTATCTCTCTTGTTTCGCGGGAACGCGATCCAGCCATCCTGTGACGTCCGGATAGCCGCCAAGAGCACCTTGCCGTCCTTGGTGAGGCGGCGCAGTCTCCCCTTCACTTTTCCGCTGTCTCTTTCGACCTTCCAGCCTTCGTCTCTTAAGGCTGAAAGAGCCGCGTTAATGAGGGCCTTGCGCAGAGCCTTCTTTGCTGGTGTCTTTAGAACGTCTGTCATGTCTCTTCTCCCTTTCAAATAAACTCTACTAAAGAGAGCAAAGAGAGTCAAGAGACATAAATTGGGCCCAAAAAGAGGGAGCAAAGACGATAAAAAGGGCCAAGAGGCGTGTTCTGCTGCCCTGCCGCATACTGTGGCCTGCCCACCGGTGACGAGAGGAGTTCTAACGAGTGCCCGTCTTTGAGATTGCCGTGCTGGTACTCCTCGGCTGGATTGCCTTCCAGGTCACCGCGCTACGCCAGGACCTTCCGCCACGACGGGCCCGCATCCCAGCGCCAGCACGAAAGCACGACAGAGTTGGGGATCCCTGGTGTTGCTGTGACGAGTGCTACGTGACGAACCCCGATGGGACGGTAACGCATCGCTCGATGCTTCCGGAGACCGACCCACGCCGGCGGCCAGCGGCGGCCCAACAGGAACGCGGATAGAGCCACGGAAGGATTGCGTGGAAGCGGCCACCAGAACGGGCGTCATAACCCCGAAGAGCCTCGGCACCGACCCTCCGCTGACGGGGCGATGGCGAGGCTCTTTGGCGGAGGGGATGGGACTTGAACCCACACGACCCGAAGGTCGTCAGCGTCTCAGGCTGGTCCGGCTACCAGTTTCGGCACCCCTGAAAAAGCGGCCTTACGGCCGCTTCACCACGGGCACCAACCGACATTCAGATACGTTCCCACGCTCTCCCTTGTTTCGGCTAGACGGAGTTCCTCTCACGCGTGCGCGCGCTGCACCGCATCGAGTTTGCGCGGTTTGGGTGTGGTCAAAGGAACAATGCTACGTATCCAACATGTCCCACTCGTCGCCTAGGGCCCAACGAAGCGCGGACAGCTTGCCGTTTATCATTCCCCATTCAAAATCTGTCCAAGGACCAAGATTCTTCTTGCCGTATCGCCGTTCAGTCCTTTTCGCAGCCTTCAACGCCGCTTGCCAGATGTCCCGTTGAATCGTGTCAGGTCCGCCACGGGGACGAGGGTACGTCTCCTTATCGACTATCTTGGTGCTCCCCTCTTTGACTCGGCTCGCCATACCCGAATGACGGTCGTACCAGACCTGACTGGAGAAAAGGTCCTCAGCCTCAAGAATCTCGGTTAGACCACGTGGCTCCTGCGTCCACGACTGCTCGAGCATCACGTCGCTGACAAGCGTAGGGTCGATGCGGTGAAGCAGTTCGGGTAGGTTAATAAAATATCGAGACTTTATTCGCGAGAAGCGGTCGGCGAGGTCAGGATGTGGCAGCTTGTGGTTTCCGTTCACCAAGCTGAAATCGTTCTTGTTGTGGGTCACAAACGCGAATCGCTGGCCGGCCGCAGTATTAGCGCGTATGTACTCCGAATACATCTCGATGAGCAGAGCATCAGCCATCGAGTTTCGGTCACGGTGAAACGGAGCACGTTTGTCCACGGCCCGCTGGGCCGCCTTGAGTTTTGCAGCGTCCGATGGTTCGAGGAGAGGGGTGGCTTCTAGCATCCGCTCAATCTGGTCGAGCACGTTGCTCACTGTCCCGCCGACCAGAGGCAGCTTCTGATTAACATCATCCAGATGACGCAACACCGCCCGGGTGCGTCGCTTGTCGCCACCGACCCTATCGATGGCGTCCTTCACGAGTCGGAAATGAGACGACATGCTCTTTGCGCTTTCGGTCGCGATGCGCGCACGGTTTCGGCCGAACTCCTCGAGAACGAGGCGAGGAACAACCAGCGCAACTAGCTTCTGCTGAATCATCTGCTCTACGACGCCGATGACAGCCGCCTGCCGCGTGTCCTTCGCCAAGTCCAGCCAGACGCAGGTGTCTACAAGAACGTGAACCAATGGTCCTCCCTCTTCCTAGGTGCGTCAGCGCGCTCGCCCGTGTACGCTTCTGAGCCCGAACAGCGCCGGGGCCGGTGGGGCCTCTTGTCGATCCAGTCAGACTTGCTGCGAGTCCGTTTCAAAGTCGGGAATGGCCCCGTACTGTTGGAGCGCCTGTATGACGACCTCATGGATCTCGAACGGGACCCGGGTCGCCCGTGGTACCCACTCGACCCATTGTCTAGGTGGATCAGCCCCACCGGGTTCACCGAACCGGTGAGGAGTGTTTGTGAACACGACCCAGTCAAACGGACCTGGCATGCCGCCGTGTTTTTGGACCACGTCCTGGACGGTTTGATCGACTTCGTTAGCCCAACTAGGTGGTTGATCACTGTCCGAGGGAGGCATCACCACGTCGACGAACAACGCGAACGGCTTGCCTTTGATGCCTTGCGAAGCAGCTGTGTCTACTAGGTCTTCCACCCCTGCCCTTGTCGGATTTCGGTCGCTTTGACGCCGATTCCGAGCTTTGGCCTCCACCGCAATCTCGAAGCCAGTTTCCCGATGCGTCGCAACGAACTCGGGATGTTTCTCGGTCTTGGAATCATCCTCTGGTCTGACCTTGAAACCGGCTCGAACGAAGGTCGCGGCGACCATGAGTTCGTAGCGAACACCCTCAAAGGAGTCACGGAGCCGAAGACGTTCCACAATTCGTTCCTGAAACTCGGTGTTGTCTCTAACGACGTACAGGTCATACGCGAGTGTCATGAGCGCCGTTATGATTCCGTCACGTGGGATGAGGAATCGTCCTCGCTCATCCGGCTGCTCTGACCGCATCAGCTCCTCAGCGTGCGCCTGCCACTGCGCAAGCCGATGTCGCGCGATATTAGGTTTCGCTGCCTCTGCCTTCCACCACTGGGCTCCGAGAGTGCTGCGAAGATGACTCTGTAGGAACTCGTAGAAAGCCATCTTCGGGTTGTCGTTGAAATAGATGCGACCGCCGACAGCAACAAGCTTCTTGCCCCAGGCATCAACGTGCATGATTGGACGGACGTGTCCGAACTGCTCTTGTCGCCGTCGTTCTGCGGCCATCCGCTGTCGAAACAGTGCACCAGCCTTTTCAAGAGCTAGTTTCTTCAGTTCCATCGGCCGGTCTGCGTGACATTTCTTGTACTTCTTGCCACTCCCGCAGGGGCACGGCGCGTTCCTACCAATCTTGGTCATGACACATTGCCCGGCGACCAGCCCACGCCTCAGGCGTACTTCCTTGTGGTCTGCGATTAGCGTATATCGGCCTCGTGCATATTTCGCCGTCCACCCAACACTCAAATCCATCGGGCGTGAAAGGGCTGTTGTGGGGCGGAGTTCGCTCGGGGTGTGTGGGTGTAGGCGTAGGCGTTTCGCAGGGCCAGAGGGTCGCAGAGGGCTTGGCAGGGGCTTTCTAGAAGGCGTGGGAGAGTGAACTATTCGTCTTCCGTAAGAAGGTCGGCGGGCACTCGCAGGCCGTCCGCGTGTACGTCGATTAGCAGTCCGATCACGTCACTCCTAGACAGCTTCAGCCGCTCCATTGCCGCCCTTATCTTCGCGTGATGCCGCTTGGTGAGCGTGACGCTCACAGGCTGCCTCACCTTGCGTCGGAACAACGAGTCAGGCCCGGGCATCAATCTCTTCGGCATTTCACACACCATCGCTACTAGCAATGCCACATTCACAAAGCAAAAATGGCGCTAATGACTGGAATTATGCACTACGAGACTTGACTTATGCTCATGATGATAGTATCATTGTCGTGTGGCGGGGTCAACACCCCTCGCGACTGGCCCCGCAGTGCAACGTCGCTCCGAGCGAGCGGCCAATGGAGACACGACCATGGCAAAGAAGACTACGAAGAAGGTCACGCGCAAGGTGCCTTCAGCACGACGACATCAAAAACCGACGCCCGCACCGCCGACACCACCACCGGCACAAGCCGCGCCCGCCGCCGCTGCCATCATGGCGCGGCCGGGTGCTAGATTCCATCGAGCAAATGCCTCCCAGGCTCAACGGCGCGGTGCCGACCTCGTGCGCTACCTACGAATCCACCTGAAGACTCCTTACGGAGACCGCGGCATCCGGGCAATCGAGAAGCTGGCTCGCGAGGTGGCGCACCTTGCCAATCTAGAACTCAACGCACGGGAAACGAATTGATGCCGATGAGGGACGAGAGCAAGAGTCTCCAGCAACCTGCCTTATTCGATTCACAGGAACGACGACCACAACAGCGATGGATCGACGCGGCGCAGCGACGGTATGCCGAGAAGGAGGCGTGGTTCACTCGTCCCGCCGCTGAGGTTGCGGCCGATCTCGGCCGACTCGAAGACCTCTTGCTTACAAGAGCTCAATGGAAGTTCGCGTCCACGATGCCGGACAACCCGCATTGCTACACCTTGCGAAGACGATGGACTTGGCTGAACGGCGACCATGATTTCCAGTGGGTCGTTGCCACGATTCGGGTTATCGGCGACAGAGAGAAGTTTCCACCCACTGGACCGTACGCCCGCTGGTACACGGTCCTCCACCTCGGCGGCGCGAAGTTCTGGCCGATGAACTACCCCATCAATTATCCGAACGGGAAACCCTGCACGATTCTCATCAACCGCAAGCCGCCATTCATGCCCGGAGACCGCGAGTAGGACTCAATGCCCATTTCTTCGGGCAGAAGCAGCGTGCCCGCTCGATTGGGTGTTACAGGGCTGGGTGTGTGTGCTTCAGGGGTCACAATGACGGCTATCTGCACTCGGGCGGTCGCCTATCGGCGGGTAAGCACGGTCGAGCAAGCGGACTCCGGTCTGGGGCTCGAGGCACAGCAGACACTCATTGCGTCCGCCGCCCTAAGACTGAACCTGTCGGTCGTCGAAACGTTCACCGACGCCGGACTATCCGGCTCTTTGGGAATTGAACAGCGGCCAGGACTCGCGGATGCCCTGAACTCCCTCAAGCGCGGGGACACCTTGTTGGTTGCCAAGCGCGACCGAATCGCTCGGGATGCGTTCTTGGCGGTCCTGGTTGAGCGCGAGGTCGTAAGAAAAGGCGCTCGGACCATCAGTGCGGCAGGTGAAGGCACCGAGACAGACGACCCAGCGGCTGTATTTACACGGCGAATCCTCGATGCCGTGTCCGAACTCGAACGTGCGCTAATCGCTAGCCGCACACGCGCAGCTATGGCAGAAGCCAAAAGGCGCGGTCGGCGGATTGGTTGCGTTCCGTGGGGTCACGGCGTCGGCGTTGATGGCCGAACGCTCGTGCCCCATCAAGGCGAACTTCTGGTACTCGAAAGAATCCGCTCCCTGCGCGCTCGCGGTCTGACGCTTCATAACATTGCTGCGACGCTGAATGTCGAGGGCCGACGAAACCGTGCCGGCAACCTGTTCAAGCCAAACTTCATCGGCCAACTCCTGAATCGACATCCGTGAAGCGAGGGATGGCGTAGACTGATGTTTCTCCCGGGCCTGCCCATAAGTTGACCAATTGCCGCCCAAGCCGCCGTCTGGGATTCAACACATAGCCGGATAGAAAGTCGGAGGCGACGGTGATTACCGCAGCGATCTACGCTCGACGGAGTAATGAGCAGCGAGACCGTGACGATGCTGATAAATCTGTCCATCACCAGATAGCCCGAGCCCGGGCTTATATCGCTGAAAAGGGTTGGGCCCTCGACGAGGCCAGCATTTTCATCGATGACGGAATCTCAGGTGCCGAGTTCAGCAAGCGGCCTGGCCTCGTTAGCCTTCTTCGGTCGCTGGATCAGAAACCGCGTGCGCGATTCCAAGTGCTCGTGATGCAGGACGAGTCTCGTCTTGGTCGCGACACCATCCGAACTGCCTACGCCTTGACCCAGATTGTTGAAGCAGATGTTCGAGTGTTTTTCTATCTTGACGACCGCGAGCGGACCCTCGACTCTCCAATCGACAAGATAATGCTCTCGGTTACGACGTTCGCCGACGAGATGAAGCGCGTAAAGGATGGCCAGACCGTCTATGACAAGGTCTCGGCGAAGGCACGCCAAGGTCACGTCGTGGGTTCTTCGGTGTTCGGGTACGACAACGTTCCTGTGTCAGGGCCGAGCGGCAAACGGTCTCATGTATCGCGTGTCATCAACCCGGCTCAGGCGGGTATCGTGCGTCGGATCTTGGAGTTGTCTGAGACTGGAATGGGGCTCACGCGCATCGCGAAACTGTTGAACGCCGATGGAGCGCCTGCGCCCAAACCGAAGCGCGGTCGCGATCCGGGTTGGAGTGCGTCAACCGTGCGCGAGATTCTGAATCGACGCCTGTATCTCGGCGAGGTGGTCTGGGGCCGAACCAAGAAGCGCGACAAGCATGGCCGGTTGAAGCTTAGCCGTCGCCCACCCGAAGAGTGGATTCGCACTAAGGATGAGACGCTCAGGATTGTGAGCGATGAGCAGTGGTCCAGAACTCACAACCGTCTCGCCAGAGTACGAGAACAAATGCGGGCTATGGGTGGCGGCGCGAGAAAGCTTCGCACACGGGATGTCGAGAGCCCGTTCCTACTGACTGGGTTCGCCCGATGTGCCGAATGCGGAAGCTCACTTGGGGTGCTCAGCGGGGGACGCGCTCGAAAACGCGTCTATGGCTGTGTTCGTGCTCACAAGACTGGCCTCTGTGAAAACCGGCTCAGGCTGCCGATTGAGCGGGTAGACGATGCAGTGCTGCACGCCATCGTTGACCAGGTCCTGACCGAGACGGTCGTCGAAGCCGTCGTTGATCGCGTCATGAAGAAACTCGCGCCCACAACAGTTGCGCAGAGTGTTACCGACCTGCGGACGGCATTGCAGGGTGTCGAAATCGAAATCAGCAACGTCACCAAGGCCATCGCGCACGGTGGCGAACTCGATTCCTTGCTCGACAAGCTGAGGGAGTGCGAGAAGCGGAGGAACGCTTTTCGCGCAGATATCGTCGGCCGGGAGCGCATCCAGGGTCGTCACATTGACCGGACGGCGCTCGAAGCTGGCGTGCGCCGCCGCGTTGACGATTGGCGAGGGTTGCTGGAGCGTCGCCCTGAGCAGAGTCGCCAGCTTCTTCGGGAGATGCTGGCGGGCCCAATCAGGTTCACGCCAGTCGGTGACGTTTATCAGTTCCGCGGAGAAGCATCGTTCGGCATTCTGGCCGGCGAGGCAAGCGGAACTACATTAGTGGTACCGGTACGGGGAATCGAACCCCGGTTCCAAGGTTGAGAACCTTGTGTCCTAGCCGCTAGACGATACCGGCGCGGTGTGAGGCGCTCCACACGAAGGAGCGGAACACTGAAAGTAGCATCCAGCCGTAACGAGGGTCAAGCAAGCTGGATTCGGGGTCGGGGATTCCTTCCTAGCCGCCGGGCCAGCCCGGAATATCAAGGTCGCGCCGCGGTTTTGTTGCGGCCTGCGTCCCAAGCGCCGGGTTTCTCAACACGCCGTCTTGAAGGACAAGGCTGACATCAAGAGGGCCGCCGAGCATCAACTGCATCTGGAAACGGACTTCGATGGCTCCGGACGCGGTTGCCGTGACCTTCGCCTGATCGGCCCGGAGAACAGTTGGACCAGTGGATCGCTTGGAACAGTCGGACAGGTACGTGTTGGGAGAGGACGGGCTGGTACTCCGCGCCAGTCCAGGCTCCCACGTCCACACCCCGAGGCAGAGATCAGGAGAATCGCCGCGACCAAACGTGCGCGATGGAACACGATTTCCTCCCTTGCACAGCTATCGGATTCGGCTGCCGGCAACGGCGCCCACGCCAATCAGCGCTGTACTCAGAACCGGCCCGATCGGGCTCGACAGGGTGTTGATTGCGACCGTTGCCGCGGCGATGAAGCCGATCGCGGCGCCGGCCGCGGTGGGCCAGAACTGCATGGCGGTAATCCACCGCCGTCGGCTGGCAATCCAGGCGGTCACCGGGGCGACCAACACGCCACCCGCGAAGCCACCCACGAACAACGCCTGTTTTCCGAACGCACCGCCGACGGCCGACCCGACGAAGCCGCCAAGGCCGCCCATGACGCAGGCCGCAACAAAGAGAGCCATGCCGCGTCATCAATTTGCGGCTTTTGCCCGGCCGTGGTCAACTCGGGGATAATCAATCGGTTATTCACTCGCCGGGATTTCCGTGCGACCTGACGCTCTCATGAAACAACCACTCATTCGCCTCCTCTGCGGCTCCGCCTGCGTCGCCCTCGTGGCCGCCGGATGCGGCTCCGACGTCACGAACAAACCCGCCGCGACGCCCGCGGCCGTGGCCGGCAAGAACGTCGATGCGACGACCGCGGGAACGATCACTGGCCAGGTCCGATTCGAGGGCGTCGTCCCGCCGGCGGACATCATCCGTATGACGGCCGACAAGAAGTGCGATCCGGGTGCCCCGAATCCGAAGAGCGACGCGTTGCTCGTGGCGGGCGACAAGGGCGTGGCCAATGCGTTTGTGTATGTGAAGGACGGGCTCGATCCGGGCTACACGTTCGACGTACCAACGGAGCCTGCCGTGCTCAATCAGAAGGGCTGCATTTACACGCCGCGCGTGCTCGGCGTGCGCGTGGGCCAGGCTATCGGCATCGTGAACAGCGACCCGACGTTCCACAACGTCCATGCGATGCCGATGAACAATCGCGAGTTCAACCATGGACAGCCGAAGCAATTCACGACGGTGAGCGAGGTGTTCACGACGCCCGAAGTGATGGTGCCCTTCAAGTGCAACGCGCACACCTGGATGGCCGCCTGGGTCGGCGTGCTGCCCCATCCATACTTCGCGGTCACCGACAAGGCCGGCGTGTTCTCCATCGCAAAACTGCCACCGGGCACGTACACGATCGAGGCCTGGCACGAGAAGCTCGGGCGCCAGACCGCGAAGATCACGATCGCGCCGGGACAGACGCAGCCGGCGCCGATCACATTCACGGCTCCCGCAAAGTGAAAGACGCTGTGACGGACATCACAATGCCGCGCGCGCACACGAAGGTCGACGATCTCGTCCTGTTGACGAAGGTCCGCCTGAACGCGCTGGTCGTGGCAACGACGGCCGGCGGCTACTACATGGCGGCGCCGCCTGTAGTCGACTACGCGGCACTCGTCGTGACCTGCATCGGCACGGCGCTGGTCGCGAGCGGCGCCTCGGCGTTCAACCAGGTGGACGAGCGCGACCTCGATCGCCTGATGACGCGCACCCGCATGCGGCCGATCGCCGACGGGCGTATGAGCGCCGGCGAGGGCCGCGCCATCGCCGCCATCTTCGCGGCGGCGGGCCTGCTTATCCTGTGGTTCGGATCGACGACGACCGCGGCGGCAGTGGCGTTCGCGACGCTCCTCAGTTACGTACTGATCTACACGCCGCTCAAGCGGCGCAGCTCGCTCGCCACAGTCGTCGGCGCGATTCCAGGCGCGCTGCCGCCGCTCATCGGCTGGTCCGCGGCCGGCGGCGCGCTCTCGAACGCGGCGGCGTGGTCGCTCTTCCTTCTGATGTTCCTCTGGCAGCTCCCGCACTTCCTGGCGATCGCGTGGATGTACCGCGATGACTACGCGCGCGCGAACCTGCCGATGCTGCCCGTGGTCGATCGCGACGGCCGGATGACTGGACGCCAGGCCGTCGTCTGGGCGGCCACCCTTATTCCGATCAGCGAGCTGCCCTTCCTGCTGGGCCTGACCGGTCCGGTCTACGCCGTCTTCGCGCTGGTCCTCGGCCTCGGCCTGCTCGCGCTCGCGTTCCGTTTCCTGATGCGCCGGCGCGACGATGACGCGCGCGCGCTCTTCTACGGCTCGATCACCTATCTGCCGCTGTTGTGGATAGTCATGGCCATCGGGAGACGGTGAGACCAGGATTGATTGACTCGTGATTTGGCGATCTGGTGATTGATTCTCTTCCGCACCTGAACGCAGCGCTGAACGCGACGTCCACCGTGCTCCTGGTCGCCGGCTGGCTGCTGATCAAGCGCCGGCGGATTGCTCGGCACCGGGCGGTGATGATCGCCGCGGTCATCACTTCAGCCGCGTTTCTCACGTCCTACGTCATCTACCACGCCAACGCCGGTTCGAAGCCGTTTCCCGGCACCGGCGCGATTCGGACGCTCTACTTCGCGATCCTGATCCCGCACGTGATTCTCGCCGCCGCGGTCCTGCCGCCGATCCTCATCACATTCACGCGCGGCCTGCGCAGAGACGACGTGCGGCATCGCCGCATCGCGAGGAAGACACTCCCTGTCTGGCTCTTTGTGTCGGTGACCGGGGTGATCGTGTACGTGATGTTGTACAGACTTTACTGAGCCACGACGCCAACGAACGCCAATGACGCTAACGACGCTAACGACGCCAAGTTAGAGCATTCAGCACGCAGACTTCGTGCACAAAAGGCAAGTGCCTTAACTTTGCGTTCGTTGTTGTCATTGGCGTCGTTGGCGTCGTTCGTGTCAATCGCCGAGCGCCTTCGCAACCCACTCCCTCGCAACAGGCTGCAGATCGCGGTACGCGAGCCAGGCGGATCGCGCCCACTTGTCCACGCCGCTGATCAGGAGCGGCGGCGAATCCAGGTCCTTCAGGACGCCGACGCTGAACTGACCGCGGCCCTTGGGAATTCCTGGCGCAGGCGGGTAAGGATCGTTCTTGTACAAGTCGCGCTCGATGAGCTTCTGCAGCGCGCGATAGCCGCGCTCGCTGCCGTTGTGCTCGAGCGCCCAGCACACGCCGCCTAGATGGGCAATCAGGCCGCGATAGCGCCCGCAGTACTCCTCTTCGTGCTGGATGCTGTACACGTCGTGCATCAGCCGCCACGTCTGCAGGCTGCCGGTCCACGCCAGCGCGCGCACGCGGAGCGCAACGTCATTGAACAGCTCCTGGCACTCCTGACGGCCGCCCGCGAATCCACAGACACAGGCGCCGGTCTCGGTCGGTTTGTTCTCGGTCATCTAGTAATAAATAAGATACTTGGCGCGCGTCAGTCTCCAGCGCGCCTCTCCAGCCTGCCACGACTGGGCGATTGCCGCCGCGTCGTCTCCACTCTTGATGCGCGAGAGGCCCGCGGTCGATCCGAACAGCCGCGCGGCCAGATCGATCTCGAGCTTCCCCGGAAAGAGCTTCACCAGCGCCGACGCGATCTCGACGCCGACGCGCACGGGCCGCAATGCCTGCCGGTCCGTGATAACGATGAACACGCCGCCGCACTCCTCGTTCGGGAACTTGCTCGCGCTGGGAGTGAATCGCACGGCGTAAAACCGCGCGCCCGGAATCTGCCTGGCGTTCAGCGCATCGGCGAGCTTCACGCCGTCGATCCAGGGCGCGCCGACCTGCTCGAAGGGCGTGTCCGTGCCGCGGCCCACCGAAATGTTCGTCGACTCGAACGCGCCGATGCCCGGGTACAGCGTAGCCTGATGGAGATTGCGCATGTTCGGCGACGGATTGATCCACGGCATGCCGGACTCGTCGAGCCACGCATCGCGCCGCCAGTTGCGCATGGCCACCACCGTGAGGTCCGCGCCGATCTTCTTCTCGCCGTTGAAGAGCTTCGCCAACTCGCCCAGCGTGAGGCTGTGCCGGATCGGCATCGCCGGCAGGTAGCCGGTGAACCCCACCGACGCTTCGTCGAGCACCGGGCCCTCGATCAGCACGCCGCCGATCGGATTCGGCCGGTCCAGCACGAACACCTTCAGCTTGCGCGCCGCCGCTTCCTCCATCACGTACGCCAACGTCGTCATGTACGTGTAAAAGCGCGTGCCGATGTCCTGGAGGTCGACCACGACGGCGTCGAGGCCGGCCAGCGTCTCCGCGGTCGGCCTCCGCGTAGTGCCGTAGAGCGAGTGAATCGGCAGGCCGGTCTTCTCGTCGCTGGACGACGGCACGGTCGCGTCGAGGATGCCGCGTATGCCGTGCTCCGGACTGAACAACGACACCAGCTTGAAGTTGGTCGCTGCCGCGAGCAAATCGATCGTCGTGGCGCCGTCTCTGGCACGGCCGGTGTGGTTCGTGACGAGGCCCACGCGCAATCCGGCCAGTGGCTTGAAGTTCTCCGCCCGCAGCACGTCGATGCCCGTCATCACGGGCGCCTGCGCGGGTGCGGCAACCGCCGGGATCTGCGAATCGAACGTTTGCCGTCCGAACGACGCGCCTGCCGCGACCTCGCGTGGCACGTCGACCAACGCAGACGCCACGATCGTCCCGACGCGGGCGCGAACTGGCGTCACATCGCCCCGGCCGTCGGGATGCACGCGGTTGGACAGGAAGATCACGAACACGCGCGTCGCGGGATCGATCCAAATCGACGTCCCGGTGAATCCCGTGTGCCCGAACGAACCCAGCGGCAGGAGCTCACCGCGGTTCGCCGAGTACGACGAGTCCATGTCCCAGCCGAAACCACGCACGTTCGGCTCGCCCACCGGCGTCGCCGCGGAGGTCATGCGTGACACCGTGAGTGGCGACAGCACGCGTGCGGCGCCGACGGCACCGCCGTCGAGCAGCATGCGCGCGTACAGCGTGAGATCGGCCGCCGTGCTGAAGAGCCCGGCGTGGCCGGCAACGCCGCCCATCCGCCTCGCCGTGGGATCGTGGACGACGCCGCGCAATACCTGCTGGTTCGGGCCCTCGCAGGGCCAGCCGAGAGCCGTGCAGAGCTGCGTCGGCGCAATGCGGGGCACGAGCGCCTTCGGCGGCGTGTACATCGTTTCGCGCATGCCGAGGGGCGCGTGGATGCGGCGGCGAACGAAGTCCGCGAACGGCTCCTTCGACACGCGCTCGACGATTTCTGCAAGCAGGAAGTAATTGATGTCGCTGTAGACGAATCGCCGCCCGGGCGCCTGCGTCAGCACTTCCTCGGTCGCGCGCCGGATCGCTTCGTCGTGCCCGTTCCATACGTCGGACACATCCACATCCGGACGGAGCCCGGACATGTGCGTCAACAGATCACGCACGGTGACGCGGTCCTTGCCGTACTTGCCGAATTCAGGGATGAACGACGCGACAGGGTCCGTCAGCCTGATGCGGCCGTCCTCGATGAGCGCCATCACGGCCGGCGTCGTTGCCACCACCTTCGTAAGCGACGCCAGATCGAAGATGGTGTCGACCGTCATGCGCTCGACCGACGGTTGGATCGATCTATTGCCATAGGCACGGCGGAACACGACCGTGTCGCCGCGGCCGACCACCACCACCGCGCCGGGCGTCTGTTTGGCCGCGATCGCGTCGTTCACGACACCGTCGATGCGGTCCAGCCGCGAGAGATCGAAGCCGGCGCGTGGGGGTGCGGCGGCCTCGGCCTGGCGCACGGCCGGGGTCTGAGACTGCGCGGCGATCAGAGTACCGGCGGCGACAATCGTGAGCGCCGCTGCGAATGCGTGGACGCGGTTTCGCATCATCACTTCACGAACGCGCGCGCTTCGAGCAGCTCGGGACGGCCGGGCGCATCAGCGCGTTTGCAGATGTCCAGGAGCTGCGTGTAGTACTGGCGCGCCTTCGCCTTGTCGCCTGCGAGCGACGCCGCCTTCGCGGCGCCGTACACGCCGCGAAATCTGTTCGGCTCCTTCTTCATCGTCGCCTGGAACTCGACCAGCGCCTGGGCAGGTTGCTTCATCTGAAGCAGCATTTCGCCGAGGAGCTCGCGCGCGGGCGCGAGCGGGCCCGGCGAGATCGCGCTCTTTTCCGTCGCGTCCTCTCGAGTGACCGTCGCGCGCATCAGCTTGAGGGCCTCATCAGCCTTGCCTTCCGCCAGCGCCAGGAACGCGGCCGCGGCGTCGTGCTGAATCCCGACCTGTTCTGCCCAGTACGTTTCGTTCGCCTGTATCAGCCTGCCCTGAATGTCGTTCAACGCCGCGACCCACTCGCGGGCCTCGTCAAGACCGCCCGTGTGCGCCAGGCCGAGCGCCTTCGCGAACAGCGTGATCGCATCTGTGTACGGCACACGGCTGAGCTGCCTGGCCGGCCGCAGGCTGGCGGCCGCCTTCCAATCACGATGTTCGAGCACCCAGCGGGCGGGAATCGCCGACATCGCATAGTTGCCGGCCGGTCCCGACGCCGCACCCTGAATCGCCGCGGGATCGTAGGCCTTGGCGATCTCCGGAATGCTGTCGATCAAGTCGCGGACAGCCTTGTCCTGGCCCGTCTGGAGGTAGGCATACGCCATGTAGTCCATCGCGTGGAGCTCCTCGCCCCGCGCATTCGCCTTGCGAGCCGCGTCGGCTGAAGCGCGATTCGTCTCGATCGAGTCCTGCCAGGCGCCGACCCGGGTGAACGTGTGCGACGGCATGTGCAGCGCGTGCGGCGCCGCGGGCGCGATTTTGGCGTAACGGCGCGCGGCCGCGATGGCCTTGTCAGCCAGCGCCGGCACGTCGTAGCTGTGAATGATGTAGTGCGTGATCCCCGGATGATCGGTCGCCTGGGGATACAGCTTCTCGAGCAGCGCGCCGGCCTTGAGCTGATTCGCGTACGTCTTGTCGCCGGGCAAAGCCGACGCAGTCAGCGAGAGTGCCCAGAATATGGACGCCTCGCGATCCTTCGGATAGGCAGCGGCGACCGCGCCCATCGCCTTTTCGTACGCGACGATTCTGGTCCGCTGGTCGAGGGTCGACGCATCCGTGAAAAGCCTGGCGGCCGCGTCGATATAGGCCTTCTCGCGCTCGCTCTTCGCCCCGACTTCCCTGGCCTTCACGATCGCATCAAGTCCCGTTTGCACCTGCTGCGGCGGCCGAGCCGCAAGGTTGAACGGATTCGTCCACCGCGCCATCGCGATGCCCCAATGCGCCATCGCGCAGCCGGCGTCCGCCTTCAACGCCGCGTTGAAGCTCTCGATCGCTGGTCCGAACTCGAACGAGTGCAGCAGCGCCATGGCATGGTTGAACGGCTCCTTCGCCGCGGGCGCGCACGTCGTCTCGAAATTGACGGTGCCGAGCTGGCCGGCGGCGTGCTGGTGCTCCTGCCGCGCAATCGCAGGCGCGGACAGCGACACCAGGCACAGCAGAAGCAGGACGCGGGATGTGGAAGCCATGGTTCGAATTATAGTTTCGAGTCATGAGTCCCTTCCGTACGGCGGCCGTGCTGGGCGCCGGAACGATGGGCGCCCAGATCGCCGCCCACTTCGCCAATGCCGGACTCAACGTGCGGCTGCTGGATGTCAGCCGCGAGGCCGCCGTTGAAGGCCTGAAACGCCTGCGCACGCTCAAACCGGACCCGTGCTTCACCCCTGGCGTGCCGGCCGGCATTCGAACCGGCAGCTTCAAGGAAGATGCCGCGCTCGTCGGTGACGCCGACTGGATCGTCGAGGCGGTCGTCGAATCGCTGCCGGTCAAGCAGGCCCTGCTCTCGGGGCTCGCGCCGCTGATTCCGCGGCACGCGGTCGTGTCGACCAATACGTCCGGCATCCCGATCGCCGCGATCGCCGAGGGCCTGCCCACGGTGCTGCGGCCGCGGTGGCTGGGCACGCACTTCTTCAATCCGCCCAGGTACTTACGGCTTCTTGAATTGATCCCGACGCCTGAGACCGACGTCTCGGTGCTCGAGCGGGTCCGGGACTTCGCCGACAGGCGCCTCGGCAAGGGCGTGGTCATAGCTAAGGATTCGCCGGGTTTCATCGCCAACCGGCTCGGCATCTTCAGCGCGCTCCGCACGCTCGAGCTCGTGGCCGCCGGCGAGTTCACGATCGAAGAGGTCGATGCGATCTCCGGCCCCGCGCTCGGGCGGCCGAAGAGCGCGACGTTCAGGACGATGGACATCGCCGGGATCGACATCCTCGCAAAGGTCGCGGCGGACCTCGATGCGCGACTGGGCGAACACCACGGCTCGCGCCCTTACGCCGCCCCGCCGCTGCTGGCCGCGATGCTCCAGCGAGGCCTGCTCGGAGCGAAGGCTGGACAGGGCTTCTACAAACGTGCGAGCGCGGATCCGGGTTCTCCGATTCTCGTGCTCGATCACAAGACGATGGAGTATCGCGAGCCGGTGCCGGTGAAGCTTCCGGCACTCGAGGCAGCCGGCGCCATCAGCGACCCGTACGCGCGTGTGCAGCACCTCCTCGCCGACCAGAGCCGCGCCGGCGACTTCGTCCGCCGAACGCTCGGCGCGACGACGGCGTACGCGGAGCAAACCGCAGGCGACATCGCCCATTCCCGCGACGACATCGACCGCGCGATGCAGCTGGGGTTCGGGTGGGAGGTGGGGCTATTTGATGCCACGCCGGCCCTAAAGGGCCGGCCTACGGACGACCGGCGCCCGGCACCTGCGGGCGTAGGCCGGGGCTTTAGCTCCGGCGCGCGACTGCAGACCAACGCCGGCGCGAGCCTCGTCGACATCGGCGACGGCGTGCTCTGCGTCGAGTTTCACTCCAAGCTCAACACGCTCGGCGGCGACGCGATCGCGATGATCAACGCCGGCGTTAAGGAAGTCGAAGCCACGAAGAACTTCATTGCGCTCGTCGTGGCGAACGGCGCGGACAACTTCTCCGCCGGCGCGAACCTGATGCTCGTGCTGCTCGAGGCGCAGGAGGGCAACTGGGACGAAGTCGATGCCATGGTCCGCGCGTTTCAGAGCGCGACGATGGCGCTGAAGACGTGCGTTGGACCGGTCGTCGTGGCGCCTGCCGGCCTCACGCTCGGCGGGGGCTGCGAGATCTCGCTGCACGCGAGCCACGTGCGCGCGGCGGCGGAGACCTACATCGGCCTGGTCGAGGCGGGCGTCGGATTGATTCCCGCGGGCGGCGGTACCAAGGAAATGCTGTTGCGCGCGGTCGATCGCGCGGGCACGGCCGAGGCCTTCCCCTTCATCCAGGCCGCGTTCGAGACAATCGGCTTTGGAAAGGTGTCGACGAGCGCGCCAGACGCCCAGCGGCTCGGCTACCTGCGGGAGTCCGACGCCATCACGATGAATCGCGATCGTCTGCTCGAGGACGCGAAACGCGATGCACTCGCCCTGGCCGAAGCCGGATACCGCCCGACGACAGCGCGCACGGCCGTCCCTGTGGGCGGCCCGGATGTTTATGCGACGCTCGATCTGGGCATCCACCTCGCCCATCGGGCGGGCCGCATCACCGATCATGAGACGATCATCGGAAGAAGGGTCGCGCGGGTGCTCGCGGGCGGCGACGTCCCGCATCGAACGACCGTCAGCGAACAGACGCTGCTGGACCTCGAGCGCGAGGGATTCCTCAGCCTGTGCGGTGAACGCAAGACGCTCGAGAGGATGGCGCATACGCTGAAGACGGGCAAGACATTGAGAAATTGAGGAATTGAGAAATTGAGAGATTGAGAGATTGATGGCTTGATGGATTGATGGATTGATGGATTGGCTGATTGAATGATTGCGAGAGGCACAGGGTTTCCCGTCGTTCTGATCCCCGGCATCCAGGGCCGTTGGGAATGGATGCGTCCGACGATCGAGGCGCTTACGGCCGGGCACCGCGTCATCACGGCCTCACTTCAGGAATTGCGGCCGCAGCGGGAGAAGGACGGCCTCTTCACGGCATGGACGCACACCATCGACGAGTTGCTCGATCAGGCTCACGAGCGGCAGGCCTCGGTCATCGGGATTTCGTTCGGGGGCCTTATTGCCGCACGCTATGCGGCACGACGTCCCGAACGCGTCACATCGCTGATCCTCGCGTCCACACCCGCGCCCAACTGGCGGCCGGGACCAGACGACGCGTTTTGTCTGCGGTTTCCGTTGTTGTCGATGCCGTACTTCGCCGCGCGGGGCGCGCTGCGGCTCGCTCCCGAGCTGTATCGCGCGCGTGAGTCGTGGCACGCACGCTTTCAATTCGGTCTCGAGCACGTCCGGCGCCCGTTCGAAGCGCCGCTCGAGCCGAGCCGGATGGCGGAATGGGTTCGCGAGTGGCTGCGTTACGACCTCGCGGCCGACTGCGCAACCATCACGGCGCCCACGCTCGTCGTTACCGGCGAATCCCAGCTCGACCGCGTCGTTCCCGTACGCGACTCGAAGAAATTCCTGAAGCTCATTCGCGGATCGACCCACATGGTGTTGCCGGACACAGGGCACGTGGGCTGCATCGCCAAGCCGTATCGATTCGCGGAGATGTGCGGGCAATTCATTCTCACGGCGCACGAGCAGGCGGCGCGGGCGCGGGCGAGCGAAAGCCAGCAGGCGCTAGCCCGGGGACGACATGCATCTTGATCTGAACGGCCCGGCCGGCCGGCTCGAGGCGTTGCTCGACGAAAACACGGACGGCCGCAATGCGATCCGCGCCGCTGTCGTCTTCGGCCATCCGCATCCGATGCACGGCGGAACGATGCACACGAAGGCTGTCTACCAGGGCACGAAGGGACTCGGCCGCATCGGCTGCGCGATTCTTCGCTTCAATTTTCGTGGCGTCGGCGGCAGCGCCGGCGAATTCGATCATGGCGCCGGCGAGGTCGAGGACTTCAAGGCGGCCCTGGACTTCATGGCCGCACGCTATCCAGGCGCGCCGCTCTGGGCCGCTGGATTCTCGTTCGGCTCGTGGATCGCCCTCGAAACCGGATCGCAGGACCCGCGTGTCTCGGCACTCATCGGCATCGCTCCACCCGTGAGGCGAGAGGGTTACACCTGGACCCACATTTTCGAGAGCACGAAGCCGAAGTTCTTCGTGCAGGGCGACATGGACGAGCTCTGTTCGATCAAGGACATGTGGGCGTTCTACGCGCGGCTCAAGGAGCCGAAGGAACTGGTCGTCATCGAGGGCGCGTCGCACCTGTTCGAGGGCAAGACGAAGGAAGTCGGCGAGGCGCTCGAAGATCTCCTCGGTGATTTCGAGTAGCCATCGAGATTTTCGCCACCATGCACTCCGCCGTCATCGTCTCGGCCGTGCGCACCGCCGTCGGCAAAGCGCCGAACGGTGTGTTCAGGCATACGCGTCCAGACGAGCTTGCCGCGGCGGCGATTCGCGAAGCCGTCGCCCGCATGCCCGCGCTCGATCCTGCGGGCATAGACGACGTCGTGTTCGGATGCGCGATGCCGGAGGCCGAACAGGGCCTCAATGTTGCGCGGATCGCGTCCATCCGTGCGGGGATTCCGATCAGTGCGTCCGCGGTGACCGTCAACCGTTTCTGCGCGTCGAGCCTCGAGGCGATCGCCATCGCCGCGGACCGGATCGCAACGGGCCAGGCCGACGTCATCATTGCTGGTGGTACGGAATCCATGAGTCTCGTGCCGATGGGCGGCAACAAGGTCGCGCCCAACCCGGCGCTCGTCGCGAGTTACCCGGACGTCTATCTCAGCACGGGTCTGGTCGCCGAAAACCACGCGCGCGATCACGGCATCAGCCGCGAAGCGCAGGATGCCTTCGCGCTCCGGAGTCACGGACGGGCGATCGCGGCGTGGGACGAGGGAAGATTCACGACCGAGGTCGTAGCCATCGACGCGGTGGGCGGCTCGAAAGTGGATCGCGACGAAGGCCCGCGCCGCGACACATCGGCCGCGGCGCTGGCGAAGCTGAAACCGGCGTTCCATGTGAATGGCACCGTCACCGCGGGCAATTCGTCGCAGACCAGCGACGGCGCGGCCGCCGTCGTGCTCATGTCCGAAGCGCGCGCCTCGAAGCTCGGCGTCACGCCGCTCGCCCGCTGGGCCGGCTACGCGACCGCCGGCGTCGCACCGGAGCGATTCGGCACCGGCCCCATTCCCGCGGTGCGCAAACTGCTCACCCGGCTCGGCCTCACGCTCACAGACATCGATCTGGTCGAGCTCAACGAAGCCTTCGCCGCGCAGGTGCTCGCCTGTCTGCTCGACCTCGACATCGATCCTGCGCGCCTCAACGTCAATGGCGGCGCCATCGCGCTCGGCCATCCACTCGGCTGCACCGGCGCGAGACTCACGACGACGATGGTTCATGAGATGCAGCGGCGCGGATCGCGACGAGGACTCATCACGCTGTGCGTGGGAGGAGGGATGGGGGTGGCGGCATTAATAGAAAGATGACGTGTCGTACGACAGGTACGTCTGGTACGTCGGGTACGTCAGGTACGTCGGGTACAAGGAACCTGCATTTCTTGTCATCACTCTTTAACAATGAAGGTGACGATGACGATCACAAACCCAGGTCTCCGATCGACGAGTAAGATCGCGCCGTGGTGCAGCGAGGCATTAATTGGTGGTTGATTGGCCTCGCTGCCGTGCTTCCACTGGCTACGGCTCTACTCGTAGCTTGGCCAATGTGGAGACGTAGCAAGCTGATTGTCGGCAATGCTCTGGCTCTGGCCGTGCTTTTCGTTGCGTGCCTGATCTTTGGCGGGTCTGAGTACGTGGAGGCCATCAGGTTTCGCCACTGGTGCCAGTCAGCCAACCTGCCGTGTGCGAAAAGTAGCGATTTCGTCAGGCTCTCTGCCTTCGCCTTCATCGCGATGGCACAAGCCATGGTGCTGTTTGTGATCGGCGGAGTTCGGGAACGAAAATCAGCACGGGCGCACAACGAGTCTCGCTGGCGGTGATGAGCTTGTGCTCGTCATGATCACCTTAATGGATAAGTGGGCGAGCGCCAGGACGTTCCATGTACCCGCCGTACCTGACGTACCCGTCGTACCCGTCGTACGACTATGATCACTATCAATGTCCCGTACCGGCGCCGATTGGCTCGTTCGTGACACCGATCCTGCCGAGGTGTTCACTCCCGAACGCCTGAGCGAGGAAGATCGGCTGATCGAGCGGACGGCCGCGGAGTTCATCGCCAACGAAGTCGCGCCGGCGCTGCCGGAAATGGAGAAGAAGAACTGGGCGGTGGCGCGCGCGCTCGTCAAACGCGCGGCCGACCTCGGACTCGTCGGCGTCGATACACCTGATGAGTACGGCGGCGTCGGCCTCGACAAGGCTGCCTCGATCGTCGTCGGCGAGGCTGTCGGCGGAGTTGCAAGCTTCGCGGCGACGTTCGGCGCGCAGACGGGCCTCGCAATCATCCCGATTCTCTGCTTTGGCACGGATGCCCAGAAACAGAAGTACCTGACGCGCATCGTGAGCGGCGAGCTCATCGGCGCGTACTGCCTCAGTGAATCCGGATCCGGATCGGATGCGCTCAGCGCGCGGGCGCGCGCGACCAGGCAGGCCGACGGCTCGTGGGTACTCGGCGGCGAGAAGATGTGGATCACGAACGGCGGCTTCGCCGACATTTTCATCGTCTTTGCCAAAGTCGACGGCGAGCAGTTCACCGCGTTCATCGTCGAGCGATCGTTCCCCGGGGTCTCGACCGGCAAGGAAGAACACAAGATGGGCCTGCACGGCTCGTCGACGACGCCGCTCGTGCTCCAGGATGCGAAAGTCCCCGCCGACAACCTGCTGGGCGAAGTCGGTAAGGGCCACAAGATCGCGTTCAACGTGCTCAACTACGGCCGCTTCAAGCTGGCCGGCATGTGCACGGGCGGCGCCCGCGGGACGATCGGCGAGGCGGCGCGGTACGCCAAGAATCGCAAGCAGTTCGGCGAGTCGATCGCGAGCTTCGGCGCCATCCGCCACAAGCTCGCCGAAATGTCGCTCCGGCTGTACGGCGTCGAGAGCGCGCTGTTCAGGACGACGGGCCTCATCGACGAGCGGATCGCGGGCTCGCATGACGGCGCGGTGATGGCGGCCGCGCTGGAGGAGTACGCCATCGAGGCGTCGCTGCTCAAAGTGTCGAGTAGCGAAATGGTCGATTTCGTCGTAGACGAGAACGTGCAGATTCACGGCGGCAACGGGTTCGTCGCGGATTATCCCGCCGAGCGCCGGTTCCGCGATGCGCGCGTCAACCGCATCTTCGAAGGCACGAACGAGATCAACCGTCTGCTCGTGCCTGGCGTCGTCATCAAGCGCGCACTGAAGGGCGGCTTGCCGTTGATCGCGGCGGCGAAGGCCGTGCAGGACGAACTCCTCACCGTAGCGCCACCGGACGCCGGGGGTGACAAGGGCCCCCTCGCGAACGAGCGGCGGGTCGTGGCGTCACTGCGCAAGACCGTCCTCGCCATGCTCGGCCTCTCGATGCAGACGTGGGGGGACAAGCTCCAGCACGAGCAGGAAGCGCTGATGTCGCTGTCGGATCTCATCATGGAGATGTTCGCGGCGGAGAGCGCCGTCCTTCGCGCCGCGCAGACGATGACGTCGTCGCAGTCGAACGCCGCTCTTCACGTGGATGCGGCGACCGTCATCGCGCACGATGCTGGAATGCGCGCCGAAATGACCGCGCGCACGCTTTTGTCGTCGATGCAGGAGGGCGACGCGCTTCGCATGTCGCTCGCCGGTCTGCGGCGCATTCTCAAAGTTGCGCCCGTCAACACGGTCGCCGCCCGGCGCCGGATCGCGGACGCGGTCAGCGCGAAGGGCGCGTATCCGTTCGGAGCACGCGCGTGATTCGCCTCACACGCCTCAGACACACACAGAGAACACCAAGGAAACACGGAGACCACCAAGGAGTTTTTGGTTTGCCCAAAACGATCCTGGTGATCTCTCGTCGTCCTTTGTGGTCTCTGTGTGTGTTGGGGGCGATTGTGTTTCTGTCAGCCTGCACGTCCGGACCGGTCATGGACGACCGTCCGTACATCGAGACCATCCGGCAGGTCCGTGCAGATAAGGATCTGTTCCTGCAGGCGTCGAAAGAATCGCCGATCCCCGAGGCGGCACGGGCGACGTTTCCGCCGCTTCTGTACTTCGACATCAAGCCGGAGTTCAGGCTCCCGTCCTTGTTGAAGGAACGGCGTGGCGACCCGCCGGTGATCATCGAAGTGCAGCAGACCGACAACACGCGGGAGAAGATGCGGCGGGTCGGATCGCTGGAGTTCGCGATCGGCGCCGCGCAGTACACGCTGACGGCGTTCGCCAACCTCGACGACCGCACGATGGACACCCTGTTCGTACCGTTCGGGGATCTCACGAACGGCGCGGGCACCTACAAAGGCGGCCGGTACATGAACCTCCGGCGCACCGCGACGAACCTGTACGACCTGGACTTCAACCAGGCCTTTCACCCGTACTGCGTGTACAACCCGACTTACGTCTGTCCGGTGCCGCCGCGTGAGAATCGGCTGCCCGTCGCGATTCCGGCCGGCGAGCGGCTGAGCCCCGATCACAAGTGAGTCCCGCGGGTATTCGCGCCGTCGTCTTCGACTTCGACGGAGTCCTCGCCAACACGGAGGACCTGCATCTCGCGGCGTTCCAGGACGTATTCCGGACGCGCGGCTGGTCGCTCGATCGCGATGCGTACTTCGCGAACTATCTCGGCTTCGACGACCGCGGCCTGATTCGCGGCTTCGGCGCCGACAAGGGGCTCAGGTTCAGCGAAGCCGAAGTCCAGGCCATCCTCATCGACAAGGCGCGACGTTACGAGGAGCGGATTGCCAAAGGCGAGGTCCTCTTCCCGACCGCCCGCGGAGCCGTCTCGAGACTGGGTGTCAGATTCAAACTGGGCATCGCATCGGGTTCGCTGCGCGGCGAGATCCTCAACATCCTTCGCCTCAATCAACTGAGTGAGGCCTTCCCCGTGGTGGTGGGCGCCGACGATGTGGTGAACAGCAAGCCGGCGCCCGACCCATACATCGCGGCGGTCGAACGCCTCGACGTCGAAGCCGGATCGGCCGTCGCGATCGAGGACGCACCGCTCGGGCTTCACGCGGCTCGAACCGCCGGCCTGCGCACGATCGGCATCACAACGAGCTACCCGCGGCACGCGCTCAAGGCGGCCGACTTCGTCGTGGACTCGCTCGACGAAGTGACGAACGAACTGGTGCTCTCGCTCGCCGCGGACGCCGGCCCTCAAGGGCCGGGGCTTTAGCCCCGGCATCAACGGCCTACAATTGTGGTCGTGCACCGGCCGTTCGCACATCTCGCCGCCGAGCTTCACGACATCGTCTCGGCCGACCCGATCGATTTGCCGCGCGCGGCACTTGTGATCGCGAAGCTCGAGTACCCACAGCTCGATCCCGCGCCATCGATGGTGAAGCTACGGGCGCTCGGCGATCAGGCGGCGCATGCGATCAAGCGCATCGCTGGAGCACCGCCGCGCGATCTGCTCGCGACGATCAGCCACGAGCTGTACGAGAAGGCTGGTTTTGCCGGGAACAACGCGCACTACGACGACTTCCGCAACAGCCTCCTGAACGTCGTGCTCGACCGGAAGCTCGGGATTCCCATCTCGCTCGCGCTGGTCTACATGGAAGTGGCGAAGCAGGCGAACGTCGATGTCCGGGGGGTCGGATTTCCCGGCAGGTTTCTGCTCACTGCGCCGGACGATGCGGCCGGCGCCCGGCCGTTGATCCTGGATCCCTTCGACCGCGGCCGGGAGCTCGGCGAACTGGACTGCCGCGCGCTGCTGGCCGAGCTCATGGGCGAGGACGCCGAATATTCGGCCGCGCTCCTACGGCCGTGCTCACCACGACAGATGCTCGCGCGGATGCTGAACAACCTCAAGCGGACATACGTCGAGCTGCGGTCGTTCCCGCAGGCGTACGCCGCCACGGACATGATTCTGACGGTCGATCCGTCCCTTTTGACGGAGCTCCGCGATCGCGGGTTGCTCGCCTACCACCTCGACGACTTCACGTCGGCTTTGCGCGACCTCGAGGACTACCTTCGCCTGAACGCGTGGACCGACGACGACCGCAAGGAACGCGAGCAGCTGTGGAACCACATCAAGAACCTGCGCCGTCGCATCGCCGGACTGAACTGAAACTCATACCAGGATAAGCAATCGTCTCATTGATTCTGCGCGAGCGCTGCCTTAGGCTGTGTTCGCTCACGCAGGTTAACGCATACGTTAACGTGCGCGATCGTGGACAGTTCGAGGAGGCCCAATGAAGCGTGCTCTCCCGTTCGCGGTCGTCGTCGCGGTTCTCTTCTGCCTCGTCGCGCCGGCTCCAGTGCTGGCACAGGGTGGAAGCGCGAGGACGTCCCTCTCAGGCACAGTCGTTGACAAGACCGGCGGCGTCATTCCTGGCGCCACGGTGGAAGTGAAGAACAACGCCACCGGCGTGGCGAACAACATCATCACGAACTCGACGGGGGTGTTCAACGTGCCCGCGCTCGATCCCGGCACCTACACCGTGACGGTCTCCCTGCAGGGGTTCAAGACCGCCGTCATCAAGGACGTCGTGCTCGTCGTCGGCAATCCCGGCAACGTGACCGCGACGCTGGAGGTGGGCACCATCGGCGAAACCGTCACCGTCAACGCGAGCTCGAACCTCGTGCAGACGCAGTCGACGGCGGTCTCGTCAACGATCAATCTCACGCAGATCCAGAACCTGCCGCTGACGTCGCGAAACGCGCTGTTCGGATTTGTCATCATGCTGCCGGGCGTGTCCACGCCGGGCACGCCACGCGACTCCACGCTGTTCGGCCTGCCCGAAACCAGCATCAACATCACGATCGACGGCGTGAACACCAACAACAACTTCCAGCGCGAGACGGACGGCTTCTATTCGATGGTCTTCCCGCAGCTGGACGCGGTCGAACAGGTGACGGTGACCGGCGCGGTCGCGGGCGCCGAGAGCGCGACGATGGGCTCGGTCGCGATCCGGTTCGCGACCCGCTCGGGCACGAACCGCTACACCGGCACGAGCTACTACTACATGCGCCGGCCGGGCTTCAACACGAACGACTTCTTCAGCGACAAGCTCGGCTTGCCGAAGACGCAGATCAAGTTGAACCAGTTCGGCGCGAGCGAGGGCGGCCCGATCAAGCTGCCCGGCTTCGACGGATCCGGCCGCGCGTTCTTCTTCTTCAACTACGAGGAGTTCTACCAGCCCACGTCCACCCCGCTGCGGACCCGCACGCTCTATCACCCGAGCACGGCGGCTGGAAACATCAGGTACAACGTGACGACGGGCGGCGTGACTACCGTCAGCCAGGTCAACGTCCTCAGCGTCGCGCAGGCCAACGGACAAGTTTCGACGACCGACCCAACGATCACTGGCCTGATCGCGCAGATCCGATCGCTGTCACAGTCCGCGGTCGACAGGGGCTGGGGCGTGATTTCCGATCAGAACAACGTCAACCTGCAGCAATTCGATTACAAGGAGCCCGGCAAGTACGTGAACCATCTGCCGACGACACGGGTGGACTTCAACCTGAGCCCGAAACACCGCCTGAGCGGCAGCTACTGGTGGCAGATGGTCAATCGCTTCCCGGACATCCAGAACAGCACCGAGGCCACGTTCCCCGGTCTGCCGAACATCGGCAACTACGAGTCGATCCGCACGGTCGGATCGGTGACGCTGCGATCGACGCTCTCGTCCGCGCTCGTCAATGAACTCGTCGGAGGATGGCAGTGGTCCCCGGGCACGTTCAACGCGGGCATCACGAAGTCCCAGTTCGACAACCAGGGCGGTTTCAGCCTGACGCCCGGCGGCAACCAGGGCAACTGGCCGCTCGGCGCATGGTCGCCGACACGTTCGATCAATCCGAACTCGCGCTACCAGGTGAACATGGACTTCAAAGACACGGTGAGCTGGCTGCGCGGAAACCATGCCATGGGTTTCGGCGGCGGCTTCACGCGCGTCATCCAGCACAACGTCTCGGACAACGTCGTGCCGCAAATCACGCTGGGTATTCAGACCGGTCTCGATCCCGCGGACGGGATGTTCACGACCGCGAACTTTCCGGGCGCGAGCAACGGCGATCTGAACAACGCGCGCGCGCTCTACGCGCTGCTGACGGGCCGCGTCACGCAGGTGGCCGCGACGGCATTCCTGACTGAAGGCCAGAACCAGTACGAATACCTCGGCACGCAGGATACGCGCGGCTATCAGGACACCTTCAGCGCATTCTTCCAGGACTCGTGGAAACTCAGGCCGACGGTCACGATGAACGCCGGCGTCGCGTGGGTCGTCCAGCTGCCGTTCTCACCGGGTAATTCCACGTTCTCGACCACGGACATGGCCAGCTTCTGCGGACCGTACGGACAGAAGAGCGACGGTTACTGCCAGGGCTTGTTCCAGGTGGGCGGGAACTCCACGGTGGGCAAGCAGGTCCCGGAGTTCAACGAACTGACGAAGGGCACGCGCGGCTACAACGTCGACTACAAGCAGTTCTCGCCGAACATCGGCGTCGCGTGGCGGCCGAACGTGCAGAGTGGCTTCCTGCGGACGATTCTTGGCGATCCCGAACAGGCCACGCTTCGCGCGGGGTTCTCGATCGGCTACAACCAGCCGAGCGTCGGTACCGGCGTTTACGGCAACAATCCCGGCCGCAGCATCAGTGCCACCAGGAACAACAACAACGCCACTTATCTGTTGGTCGGCCCGGGTGAAACCTGGCCCGTGCTGTTCCGCGATCGCGGGCGGCTCGGCCCGCCGGCCCAGCTCGCGCTTGCCAGTCCGGCCTACCCGATCCTCGCGGTAGCGGGCAACAGCCTCAATCTCTACGATCCCAACCTGAAGACGCCGTACACGCGCTCCTACAGCTTTGGCCTCCAGCGCGCGGTCGGCCGGAACATGGCGGTGGAGATCCGGTACGTCGGCACCGACACCAAGCGCAATTGGGACACGGAGAACTGGAACGACACCAACATCTACGAGAACGGCTTCCTGGATGAGTTCAAGAAGGCGCAAGCCAACTTGCGCGCGACCGTGGCGGCCGGCCTCTGCGCGAGCTCGGCGACCTGCACGTTCGGCTATCGCGGGCCGGGTACGGGCACGGTTCCACTGCCGATCTATCTCGGGTACCTGACGGGTTCAAAGGATGTCTCCAACCCGGCCGCATACGTGCCAGCGTCGTTCACGAACACGACGTTCCTGGGACGCCTGAACATGTTCCAGCCTGGCGTCAATAACGCCGCGGGCGATCTGATGACGACCGCAAGGCTCGCCAACGGCATCCTGGCAGGATTCCCGGCGAACTTCTGGTTGATGAATCCGGCCGTCGGCACGGGCTCGGCGAACATGACGATGAACTCGGGCAGTCCGACGCGGTACGACTCGATGGTCATCGAGCTGCGCAGGCGGCTGTCGGATGGCTTGCTCTTCAGCGGCAGCTGGACGCAGGCATGGCGCTACTCGCTCGTTCAGAACATCTTCCTGAGGAACACGCCGCAGATCAGCGTGCGCAGCACAGGTGAAGTGCCGTGGGCTCTCAAGCTGACGGCCAACTACGAGTTGCCCTTCGGTCGTGGACGCCGGTTCGCGACGAACGCGAACTGGCTCGTGAACGGACTCCTCGGCGGATGGGCGACCAACGTCACGGGGCGAGTCCAGTCAGGCGCGATGCTCACGACCACGGGAGTCACGCTGGTCGGGATGACGGAAAAAGAACTCCAGAAGGAGTTCAAGATGCGCACGGATGCGGCGACGGGCATCATCTACATCCTGCCCGACGACATCATCCTGAATACGCGGCGGGCATTCACGACGAGCGCGACGTCCGTCGATGGCTACGGCGCGCTAGGCGCACCAACCGGCCGGTACATGGCTCCGTCCAGCAGCCTGAACTGCGTCCAGATTTTCGCCGGCGACTGCGGCCAGCGAAACATCTACGTCACCGGACCGGTCTTCACTCGCTTCGACCTGAACGCCAAGAAGCAGTTCCCGATGGGCGGAAACAAGGCGTTCGTGCTGCAGGTCGACGTCCTGAATGTCTTCAATGCCGTCAACTTCAATCCGGTCTTCAATCCGGGCTCTGGCGGCGGCATCTTCCAGGTCAACAGCGCCTACCAGGACGTCTCGGGCACGTACGATCCGGGCGGCCGCCTGATGCAGCTCGTGTTCAGGTTCAATTGGTAGGACTTCGTCGGTTCAGGGTTCAGGGTTCAGGGTTCAGGGTTCCGAGGTCCGGGTCCGCTTGTCCGGTTCACGGAACCAGGAACCCTGCGCCCTGAACCGCGGCAGCCACGTCATATAGGAACCTGAGCGGACTTCGGCTGCCGCCTGGCCTGGGCGCCGATGAGTTGATTTGCACGGCCAGCGTCAGTCCGGTCTCAGGCAAGTACAACAGCTCCGTCTGATAGCCCGGGAAGAATCCGCTGTGACCCCACGCGGTGCCCGCCGGCGTCTTGCGAACGATGACGCCGAGCCCGTACTGCGTGTCGGGTCCAAGACGCGCCGGGACGGCCGACGCAATCATCAGATCGCGCATCTTCTGCGAGATCGCGCGGCCGGCGTAGAGCTCGTGACCCCAGCGGGCAAGATCGCGCGCGCTCGTCGCATACCCTCCGCCCGTCCATTCGAACTGCGGATTGATCACGAACACACCGTCCTTCACGACCTCGTCAGGCAAGCCCAGCGGATCGCGCGCACCTGCATAGCCGGATGCAAGGCTTGGAATCCTCCGGCTGGTTGATGGAACGACGTGCGTGATCTTCAACCGGCGAAGAAACCGTTCCTGCACGAGGTCGTACAGCTTCCGGCCGGTGATGCCTTCCATGATCGTCCCGAGCACGATGTAGTTCGTGTCCGAGTAGTCCCAGCCCTGCCCTGCCGCAAACGGCGGCGTTGCGTCCAGCAGATACGCGATCTCCTCGTCCGGCGTCCAGGTCTTGTCCGGGTTCGCTCGCAGGTCAGCGGTGAACTTCGGATTCATCTCGTAGCGCACCAGACCACTCGTGTGCGTCATGAGCATTCGGACGGTGATGTCTGTCGCGTTCGGCAGCCGTGAGAACCACGGCCGGGTTCCGAGGTACTTCGAGATCGGCGCGTCGAGATCGAGCCGGCTCGATTCGATGAGCTCCAGCGCGACCGCGGCAAAGAACGTCTTGCCGGTCGATCCCGCGAGGAGCAGATCGTCCGGCGTCATCGCCTTGCCTGTGCCGCGATCGGACACGCCGGACGCTAGACCAAAGATCTGACCATCTTTCGTGACGACGCCGAGCTGCGCCCCAGGCGCCTGCACACTCGCGCGCCACTCGTCGAGCGCGGCCTGCAGCCGGCCTGCGAGCTGCGTCGAAGGAGCTGGGATCAGCAGCGCCGCAAGCGCTGCGACAAGTGGGAGCCGGAGCATTACATCCCGAAGTGCTTCTTCAGGAACTGCTCGCTTCGCGTGAGAAGTTCGATCCATCTCCCATGCATCAGCGAATCATGCACGTCGTCCGGTTGCACGAGGAGCTCGTACTCGACGTTGTGCGCGCGCAGCAGGCTCACGAGGCCGACCGTTTGCGCGAAGTAGACGTTGCGGTCGTCGTCTCCCTGGATGATCAGGACCGGTGACTTCCACTTGTCGATGTTGGAGATCGCCGACGATTTGTATGAGACGTCCTCGGGATTGAGCGAGCTGCCGTACAGATGCACGCCGGCGTAGTCGATGCCGAGCGCGAAGATGTCCGAGTTGCGCGCGAGCGCCTGCGCGGTCAGCAGGCCGCCGTACGAAAGCCCGTAGATGCCGATGCGTTTCGGATCCACGTCGCTCCTCGACCTGAGGTACTCGGCGCCCGCGACGACGTCCTGATATTCGGAATTGCCGTTCTGCGCCGTGGTGCCGCCGCCGCGCCGGAAGGACGCGCCGTAGCCGACGCCGCTCCGGTAATTGATAGACATCACGACGTAGCCCTTGCTCGCCAGCCACTGATTCGCGGCGTAGAACTGGTGATAGACGTAACGGTAGTGGTAGCCGAGCAGCATCTGCCGCACCGGGCCGCCGTGCACGAAAATCATCGCTGGGCGCTTCTCTCCGGGCTTGATGTCCTTCGGTACGAAGACCTGGTTGTGGACCTCGAACGCTTTGTCGGCGGGCTGGGTGATGACGAGTTGCGGCTCGACGTGCATGTCCATCGGGAACCCGGGGCGCGAAACCGGATACGCGATCTTCTGGTTCGACGGCGAGGTCCAGACGCCGACGGAGTTCGGCATGTTCCAGCTCGCGCTGATCGTCGCGAGTGTCTTTCCCGATGCGAGCGGCGCCGGGTACGTCTCGATGCCGCTGCCGGTCGTGACCTGCGCCGGCGTCCCACCGCCGACGGGCACGGCCCAGATGTGACGCCGTTCGATGTCTTTCGCGTTGGTGCAGTAGTAGAACGTCTTGCCGTCGGCTGAGATCGCAACGTCCGTCGGACTCTCGATGATGCCGTCCGTCGTCGTGAGCAGTACCGGCTTGCTGGTTGGCTGCAGGAGACCCAGGCTGTACCAGCGATCCCACTCGTCGACACCGCCACCTCTGCCGCCGGTAACCTCCGTTCCGTTCCCTCCGGCCCGTCCTCCGCGTCCTCCGCCCCCAGCGGAACCATTGAACACGAGGTAGTCGCCGGCAACCTGGAAGTTCGGGAGCTGAGCAAGTCGATCGCCCGGCTGTGGATGCCAGATCTCGGTCGCGGTGTTGTTCGCAACATCGCCGCGCCAGAGCGAATAGGTGTACCCGCCCTTGAAGGTGGACGACATCAGGCCAGGAATTGCGGCGGCGGACGCCGGAATGTTGCCTCGCCCCGCGCCATCACCTCGCCCTCCGTTCACCTCCGCTCCGCTGCCTCCGGCTCTTCCTCCGCGTCCTCCGGCACCGCTTGGTTGTGGAACGTAAGCGGGCCCCGCGGGCAAGCCGAGGCCGCCGGCGCCCGGGTGCGACTGCTGACCGAAGGGCGTTCCCGGTCTTCGCACGAACAGCACGTGCGTTCGATCCAGCCAGTACGGATTCGTATCGCGATCCGTCGTCGGGTTCATGTAGCTGACCGTTCGGGTCGCCATGTCGTAGATGCCGATGAATCCGTGATCCGTGCGGTTGGACGCGAAGGCGATCTTGGATCCGTCAGGCGACCACACGGGGTTGCTGTTCGTGCCCCAGACCCGGATGAACGGCGCTTCGCCGCGATCCATCTCGCGCGCGCCAGGTCCGGCGGGCAGCTTCGCGCGGTAGATCTGTCCGTCTCTCGCCCAGACGACCGAACTGCCATCAGGCGCGAGGGCCGGATTCGAGACCTCACCGACCCGCCACGAAATGCCCGGCGTCGCCACCTTCGCGACCCACAGGGCTTCCTCGCCCCCATCCGGATCGCCGGATGGATTGGCATGCCAGCCGTCGCGATTCGCGGCGCTTCCTCGCGTGAACACGACCGTCGAACCATCGTCGGAAATTCGCAGTCCGGTCAACTCGACACCGTCGTCCTTGAGGAACGCCGTCAGCCGCACCGGCGTGAACGCCGGCGCGGCCGCGGTGTAGACGTTGCGTTTGCCCTGGTCGTACGAGATCCAGGCGATGCGATCAGTGCGCTTCGCCGACACGAGTTCCAGCGGCGATGCGGCGCCGAGGAACTGGCCGATTGATGGATTGGCCTTCGCGGCGGTCTGACCTGCCTCAGGCGCCGCGCCGAACGCGAGCGCCACGGCCAAGGTCACGGGGACGACAACTCGCAAACATCGCATTGGGTGCTCCTCAGAAAAGCTGCGGCGATAAATATACCTGTCGCCGAGCACCACGGGGACATGCGGTAACCACGCGCTTGTCACCAAGATTCAGCACCAACTTGCGATGAGTTTCGACGAGCAGAAGCACCAGCGCGCGATTATCGAAGGCATGCCGTACACGGTGACTGTCGCCGTCACCGGACTTCCGACGCACGTAAAGACTGTCGTGTACGACTACGAGTCAGACCTCGTCGGCACTGCGGTCGTCAGGCTGAACTGACCGTCAGCGCCGCACGAAGCACCGATCGAGCCCGAGCAGATAGTCCAGGCCCGTATCGCCGACCGGCGCCCCCGGCGGGGCCGCGGGTATCGCCGCCGGACGCCACAGATCCATGCCCTGCTCGAAGAAGCGCTTGATGTCATCGGCGATCAAGCTGCGATGCGCCTGCTCAGCGACGGGCGCGGCGGCCACCGGCGCGGCGTTGCGCTTCTGCAGCGATCGCAACGACTGCGCGGCGATGGCGCGCACCTGGGTCATCTGCGCCGACTGCGCCAGAGCCATGAGATCGTCGATCACGACGCGTTCCATCGCACGGTTCACTTCCATCTCGTATGGGTTCGCCGGCGCCGCGTTGAAGACGGTTGTGACGATGCGGCCGATGATGTCTTCGAGGCCGGGCAGCTTGGGATCGATCGCGTGCTGCGCCACCATCCGGGCGGAGCGATCCGGCGTCAGCAGGCCGCCGATGACGGCTTCCGTGGCGACCACGGCAGGCGTGATGGGATCGAACGCGCCGCCGGTCATGCGCGGGAACATCTCACGCGTACGGCCGTAGCCAGGCGGCCGCGGTGGAATCTTCGACAGGAGACCCGAGGGCAGAATCAGCTCGCGCACGTTGATCGCTCTCATGAGGGCGTCCATCGCGGATTTCTGAGCCGCCTCGGATACCCACTTCGTCGGCACGCGGCCGTCGCCGCGGATGGCATAGATGTAGTCCTGGCCGCCAATGACCGACACCGCTGAGTCAACGGCGTACCGATGGTGCAGGTACAGCGGTACCAGCACTTCTTCGATCGTGGCCATCGGAGCATTCACACGAATCGCCGTCTCACCGAAGCGCTCGAGTCCCGCGCGGCGCAGATTGAGCATGCGGTTCAATTCGGCGGCGACGTCGTTGCCGTTGTTCCACTGATCGACGTTCGGATGGACGTCCATGTCCTGGTTGGTCATGTACCGCAGATCCTGCGCCCAGGCGTCGTCCAGGATCTTGCGCAGCGCGGCGGCCTCGTTCGTGGCCGGCGCAAAGTCCGAGTAGCCGTACTGAATCGACACCTTGTCCCAGGCGCCGATGCCGACGTCGTATGCCTTCGACGCGTCCATGGTGCCGTCTGACTTCAGGTCGATGAGCGCGTGTGGATAGTCGAGCACCGAAATCCGGCCCTTGCTGCTGTTGTAGTAGTTGTGGCCGAGTCCGAGCGTATGGCCGACTTCATGCGCGGACAGCTGGCGCAACCGCGCGAGCGCGATTTCGGAAATCATCGCCGGCTTCTCCGACCCATTCGTATACGGCGAGAGCAGTCCCTCGAGGATCAGGTAATCCTGCTCCGCGCGCATCGAGCCGAGCGTGACGTGACCCTTGATGATCTCGCCCGTGCGCGGATCCGAAATTGAACCGCCGTAGCTCCAGCCGCGGGTTGAACGGTGCACCCACGTGATCGTGCTGTAACGGACGTCCATGGGATCGGCGCCCTCCGGCAGCAGTTCCACCTGGAAACCGTTCCGGAACCCGGCCGCTTCGAACGCCTGATTCCACCAGCGCGCACCCTCGACGAGCGCGTTGCGGATAGGCTCGGGCGCGCCCCGATCCACGTAGTAGATGATGGGCTTCACCGGCTCGCTGATCGCGGCGTTTGGATCCTTCTTCTGGATCCGATGCCGGCTGATCGATCGCTTGCGCATCGGATCGCCGATTGGCGTCGAGAAATCGATGTAGGTGTTGCCGCCGAATCCGGACCGCGGATCGAACGCGCGAAGTTTGAAGTTACCGTCTGGCAGCTCGATGAATGAATGATGCAGACGTACCGTCACGGCTTCCGCCGACGGCGCAACGTCACCTACCGCGCCGCCTATCTGCACGCCGCCGCCTCTTCCCCCAGCCGCTCCACCGCCGCCACCGCGCCCGCCACCCGCGTCGGACACGAACGTCGCCGTAACGTCGATTTCAGAGTTCTTGGGAAACACCTTCGTGTTCCCCATGTAGACCGCGCTGCGGGTCCGATCGAATCGATAGCCGGCGCCGAGCCGCGGCGCCACGTTGTGCGTGTCGCGCATGATGAAGTCGCCGAGGTCGACCAGCACACGGCCGCCGGTCTCCGCCGCGGCGGTGAATCCCCACAGGATCGACTTGGCGAACGAATCCTCGACGGCCTTCTTCTCCGCGGGATTCGTGCTGTCGGCGCGGTACTCGGTGTTGGGTTGCACCATCAGGACCTTGGTGCCGACGCGCTCGAAGTGGACGAGTTTCTCCGCACCGATCTGCGCGCGATCGAGGCCGATGTCATTTGACCCGAGGCCGGCGCTGAGGCCGCTCACGTAGAGCACGTCCTGATTGAGCCGCGGGATCTCCAGTAACAGCGTGCCCGTCGCGTCGTCCCAATAGAGCGGATAAAAGCCGTCGAACTTCTGGAGTGTGCGCGTACGGTCCTCGATGGACGGCAACGCCCGGGCTCCCTGACCGCCCTGGCCGCCCGGGCCTTGGCCTTGCTGGGCGAGCGTGCCCGATGTGGCAACGAGCAACGTCAGCGTCGTGAAAAGAAGAATGGAGCGGCGCATCGCGGACCTCCTGGGGATTTCTGCAGACGCATCTTACCCGCGCAGCGGGACGTTGGCGGAGCATCTTGGGGCTGTGGACGCCGGCCTGGTTGATCTGGTCAATCGGTTCCTCGACAACGCCTGCCCCGACCACCACGTGCGCGGGGGATCCGATCACATCCGCGCGGAGTCCACGGCGAGGCGGCTGCTGGACAGGTTTCCGGAACTGGCGCACGCCAGCTTCTACACGTCGGTTGTATGCGGCGATCTCGCCGCGGTGACCCGCGCACTCGAGGCTGATTCGGGACTCGCGATCCGCGCAAACGCTCCGGCCGGCGCCAGTCGAGACGGCGCGGGCGGCGAAGGCGATCTGGTGAAGCGGGATTGGGGCCCGAAGGGGTGGGAACCGCTTTCTTTTCTTTGCTTTACGCGCCTGGCCTTGCAGGCCGTCGATGACAACGCGGTCGCCATCGCGCGGCTGCTGCTGGACAACGGCGCGAACCCCAACGCGTACTTCGCGGCCGGTGGAAGCTCCTACACGCCGCTCACCGGCGCAATTGGCGAGGGCGAAGAAGGCCGGCCCGGGCATCAACGCCGAGACGAGCTCGTGAAGCTCCTGCTCGATCGCGGTGCGAATCCCTACGACACGCAGGTCATCTACAACATTCATTTCGAGGGAAAGGCGTTGTGGTTCCTGAAAATGATCCATGACCACACCACCCGGACCGGGCGCGAACGCGACTGGCACGATCCCGAATGGTCGATGTTGAATGCGGGCGCCTATGGATCGGGTGCGCGCTGGTTCCTGGACATCGCCGTCGAGCACAACGACGTCGAGCTGGCCGCATGGTGCCTGGCGCACAACGCCAATCCCAACTCCCTGCCTGGGCCTGGACGGCGGAACCGGCAGCGTGCTCTCTATGACGAAGCGGTCTTTCGCGGTCATCGTGAACTGGCCGAGCTGCTCGTGAAGCACGGCGCGAAGCGTTCGTCACTCGAATTGAACCCGATACAGACCCTTGTCTCCGCCTGCCTGAACCAGGATTCAGATCGCATTCGCGCCGAGATTGCCAGGCACCCGGAGTGTCTCAGACGCCATGAACCGCTCTTCGCGTGCGCGAAGTACAACCGCGTTGACGCCGCAGCGTTGTTGATCGAGCTCGGTACGTCGCCAGACGTCGAGAGCCCCGAAGGCGAGCGCGCACTGCACTACACGGCCTACGACGACAGCCTCGACGTCGCCAGGCTGCTGGTCGCGCGGGGCGCGGAAGTGGATCCCATCGGCCGCCAGTACGACAACACGCCGCTCGGCGGTGCGATGCACTGCAGCTCGAAGCGCGTGATTGAGTACCTGAGCGGCGTCAGCCGCAGCACGTGGGAGGTGGCTTACGCGGGCAATGTGGCTCACCTGCGCGAGCTCCTCACGGAGAAGCCCGAGCGCGCGCGGGGCTATGACGGTGAAACATTGCTGATGTACCTGCCGCCCACCGACGAATCCACGGCCCTCGAAGTCGCCACTCTCCTTCTCGACCATGGCGCGGATCCGCGAATCAAGGATCCTCAGGGTGCGACAGCAGCGGATCGGGCCGAACGCAACGCGATGTTCAAGGTCGCGGAGCTATTGAGAACGAGAGAACAGATTCCGCAACGCTGAAGACAGGTCCGGGAACTCGAATTCGAATGCTTCTTCGCGCAGCCGCCGCGAGACGCAGTACCGGCCGTAGAGCGCCAGCTCCGGGTCGGTCCTGAGCAGAAGTGGCGCCGCAATCCTCACCATCCACTCGAATGCCGGTAGTCCGATCGGCATGCCGACCGCGCGGCGTAACTGGCGCATGAACTCAGCGTTGGAGACGGGCGCCGGTGCCGTTGCGATGTACGCGCCCTTCATCCCGTCGTTCTCAATCGCGCGCTGGAAGATTCGGTTCATGTCGTGCTCGTGGATCCAGCTAATGCCCTGCCTGCCGTGACCGGCCTGACCGCCCAGGCCAAGACGCGCGAGCCTCGTCAGCGTTGTCAACGCGCCGCCGCCGCGGCCGAGGACGAAGCTCGTCCGAAGAACAACCTGCCGCACTCCGGCCGGACAGGATCGCGCGAACGCGGTCTCCCACGCGGCGCCCACCGTCGGCGCCAGGCCCTTCCCGAAGGGCGAATCTTCATCAATGAGGACGTCCTCGGACGGATCGCCGTAGATGTGCGCGGTGGACATCTGCACCCAGACGCCCGGAAGTGCGTTCACCGTGCCGAGCGCGCTCCCGATCGCGTGAGTCGAATCGACGCGCGACCGCAGGATTTCGTCGCGGTGTTCCGGCGTCTTGATGCAATCGACGGATCGGCCGGCGAGATTGACGACGGCGTCGGCGCCGTCAAGGTGCTTCGCCCAATCGCCGGCAGTGCGCGCATCCCAGGTCGCGTGTGTCCATCGCGCGTCGCCGGCCGACGCACCTCGCGCTATCGTCACGACCGAATTGCCAGCCTCAACGAGATGCCTGGCCAGACTCTGGCCCAGGAATCCCGAGCCTCCGGTGATGACGACGCGACGGGCGGCGGTCACGGCTTGCGCGACGCCTCGTCGATCAGCACCGCGGCCATCGCGCGAATCCCGAATGGGATGGCGGATTCGTCGACGTTGAAGTTTGCATCATGCGGCATGGCGCGAATGCCTTTGGGTGTGTTGCTCAGGCCAATGAAGAAAAAGACACCGGGCGTCAGCTTCTGATACTCGCCGAAGTCTTCGCTGAAACCAGCCGGCGGTGCGTTGAGATCGACGAAGGCGTCGGGCCCGAACGCGTCGATGAGCGATCGCCTGGCCCGTGCGAAGAGCGCCGCGTCGTTGGTCACGCCGGGCGCGATGGCATTCGAATACATCATCACGCCGGCCTTCGACGTCAGCCGTCCCGCCTCGAGCGGAGACGAGTGAAGGCCGAAAACTGCGATGGGACGTCCAGCCGCGAACAGCCCGTCCGCGATCATCGCGCGCGCCCCTGTTGCGCGTTCCTCAGCCGGCTGAAACACGAACATCACGCGTCCGGGTAGATCCGCGCGCACGCTCGCGAGCGTTTCGGCCAGGCCCAGACCAATCGCCACATGGACATCGTGACCGCAAATGTGGCGGACGCCAGCAATCACGGATGGAAATGGCGCGGGATCCGTTGCATTGGACACCACGGCGTCCATGTCCGCGCGGTACGCCACGAGCGGGCCGGGCCGGCCGCCCTTCAGGATGGCGGCGACACCGTGGCCGCCGACGCCGCTGCGAACATCGAGCCCAAGCGCGCGCAGTCGATCTGCCACGATCTTCGCGGTCCGTTCCTCTCGACCGGAGAGTTCAGGGTGACGATGAATGTCACGACGGATTTCGATGAAGGCTTGCTCATGCGCGCGCACGAATGCATCGACGCGGCTTCGAAGTGGAAGCCGCGGCGCGGACTGAGGCGCGGAGATCGCAACGATTACAGCCGCCGCGAACCACAGCTTGAAACTCATGCGCCCATCGCCCTCTGCATCGCGCGCCCCGAGTCGCGCCTGAACCGTGACTGAAGCACCCGCACGATCGGGCGGCCGAGTTTTGCGAGTGGATCGCGGGGCTTCGACGCCGCGCGAAGCACGTACTGCACTTCGCGCGTTTCCGGACGCAGGACGACCTTGAAGACCTCCTCACCCATCTCCGCGTGATTGGTGAGGGTTCCGTACGCAAACCCGAACTCGGCGCCGGTGTCGCTCCCGACTGAATAGACGACGCGGCAGCCGTTGATCGACCAGAAGCCGAAATGACGGATGACGACCGCGACGATCGTACCGGGCTCGATCGACGCCCGCCTCGGATAGAGATGAACCCACCCCAGATTGAAGTGCGTCCACTCCCGAAGCGCGTCCTTCGCGCGTTCGTAGGCGGCGGCGCCGGAGCCCAGCGGCACGATCGCCTCGTCCAGCCTGAACGCAGACTTGTCGGTGAGCGCCAGGCCAACCGGTTCGTACGACAGCGGGAGATCCCTCGAGTCCGCAAGGAAGTGCGCGATGTCGCGCTCAGAGGGACGGGTGAGAGAGAACATCACCTCTCAGAATAGAGGACGGCCGGACGTGTCGGAACTGCGAAGCACGCCTCCAGCAGGCTCGCGATTTCGGCCGCCGCGCGGAGGAAGGGTTGTCCGTCAGTACCGCGGGTAGACATTGAACAGCGCCGGCATCAAGAGCAAATGGGCCGCATTCGCGGTGCAGTGACACGCGATGGAATAAGGCAAGCCACGGCGCCAGAACACCCAGCCGAGGAGCAGACCAGCGGCGCTGCTCTTCACCGCCATCCCCACCACGTAGAGCGGATCGTCGACGCCGCCGTAGAAGATGTGCGCGACGCCGAAGAGCAATGCGGAGACACCAAGTGCGACCGAGGCGATCGTGGCGTGGTTGTCCGTGAAGCGCGCGGCGATCCATGCCAGCGCGCCGAGGAAAACGAGACGAAACGCGATCTCCTCGAGGATGGGTCCCGAGACCACGACCGACCACGGATGAAACTGGGCCCAACGGGACAGCATCTGCTCGTTGATGAGCGGTTTCCAGGCTGCCATGCCGTAATTCACGAGAAGATTCGCGATGCCCAGGCCGGCGCCAATCGCGAGCGTCTGCAGCGCCAGCCTGCAGTGCGCCATCGACGATCGTTGCGGCAGGGAGCGGTACCTCGCGACCGGCGCCAGCGCCAGCGCGACGCCGACGAACGCGCAGACTCCACCGAGAGCCGCTCCGCTGCCATCATTGCGATCCGGGAAGTACAGTAGGAGAGACACCCCGACGGCCGCAGCAGCCGAAATCAGAAGTCTTGTCGGCCAGGATCCAGCCGCAACATCGCCCGTCACGCGTCGCTAGTCTGCTCTCAGGGCGACGAGCGGATCAACACGCGTTGCCCGGCGCGCCGGGATGTAGCACGCCGCCGCGGCCACGATGAGGAGCACGGCGGTGACGGCCGCGAGCACGCCAAGATCGCGGGTCGTCACAGCGAAGAGCAGCGACTCGAGGTACCGCGAGAGCAGCAGCGTGCCGACGAGACCCAGCACGGCGCCAATCCCGATCGTCCGCAGGCCCTGGCCCATCACAAGGCGCAGAATTGCCCCGCCGTCCGCGCCGAGCGCCTGGCGCACGCCGAACTCGCGCACGCGCTGAGCCACTCCGAACGCCAGCACGCCGTAAACGCCGATCGCGGACAGCACGAGCGCGACTCCGCCGAAGATCGTGAGGAGCAATGTCGGAGTGCTGCGTGGCGCCAGTGCCCTCGACATCCACTCATCCATCGTCCTCACCGTGGCGATCGGCTGCTCGGGATCGAGCGAACGAATGGCGGCGCGAACATCGGGCGTGACGGACGCGGGATCGGACTTGGTCTTCAGCATGACCGTCATCGCCCGCGCACTCAGCTGCGCGACCGGGTAGTAGAGCCGTTCCTTCGTCACCGGCTGCGCCAGATCGATCGCGGAGATCGTTCCCACGACACCGACGATCGTGAGGGGATTGGGGCCGCCCCTGCGGATCTGCTGGCCGAGCGGGTTCTTGTCCGCGAAGTACTTCTTCACCAGGTACTCGTCGACGATGACGACGGGCGTTGAGGTGGCGACGTCCGTTTCGTCGAAGTACCGGCCTGCGAGCAACGGAATGCCCATGGCCTTGAAGTACTCGCCGCCGACCACCTCCTGGCGGCCGTGCGGCGGCGTCTCGCCCGGGGCCACTTCACGCCCGACGATGGTGTAGGAACCGGAGGAGACGTTGCCGCTGAACGGCACGTTGCTTGTAAAGCCGGCGACACTGACACCGGGAATCGTTCGAGCCACCTCGAAGGCGCGCTGCCAGAACGCGATGCGGGCCGGCGCATCCGGATACTTCGCCGGCGGCAACGAAATGTTCGCGGTGAGCACATGGTCGCGCGTGAATCCAGGATTGACTTCCTGCAGACGCGCGTAGCTCTTGATCAGGAGTCCCGCGCCGGCGAGGAGCACGAGCGCCGCGCCCACTTCGCCCGCCACCATTGCCGACCGCATGAGGCCGACACGGCGGCTCGCGGTACCGCGTCCCGAGTCTTCCTTCAGGTGGTCGGACGCGTTTCCGCGCGTGATTGCGAGCGCCGGTACGACGCCGAACACGAGCCCAGTCACGATGACGAGCCCGAACGTCGCGGCGAGCACCATGGGATCGAGCGTTGCCGTCGGCGCGCCCGGCAGGCGATCCCCGGCCAATGCGATGAGCGCCCGCGCGCCGCCGAGACCGACCGCGATGCCGGCGACGCCACCTGCCGCGGCGATCACGAGGCCCTCGCTCACCATCTGCCGGAGAATGCGCCAGCGTCCGGCGCCGAGCGTGGATCGAATGGCGACTTCGCGCTGCCGCTTCGTAGCCCGCATCAACAGCAGGTTGGCGACGTTGAGGCACGCGATGAACAGGACGAACAGAACGCAGCCCTGCAGCATCATCAGCGGCGCGCGCACGTCACCGACGAGCTGCTCGCGGATCGGCACGCTGAAGCCACCGAACTGACTGGTACGCATGAAACCGGCACGCGCGGGCAGCCTCGAGGCGACGTCGTCCGTAATCGTCTTCATCTGATCCGCGAGCTGCTCGATCGTCGCACCCGGCTTGAGGCGGGCGATCATCTGGCTGAACTCATTGCCGCGTTCGTTGTCGGACCTCTGCGCGGGTGTGAAGGCGAACGGCACGTACATGCCGACATCGCGGCCAAGCAGGTCGAAACTCTTCGGCATCACGCCGACGACGCGGTACGAGACGCCGTTGACGCGGATGTCCTTGCCGACGAGCGTCTCGTCCGCGCCGTACCTCGTCGTCCACAAGCCGTGAGACAGAATGACGAACTTGTCCGCGTCGGGCGTGGCTTCCTGATCGATGAATCCGCGGCCGCGGACTGGCTGCACGCCGAGCGTCGAGAAGAAGGACGGCGTCACCGCCATGGCCCGGATCTGCTCGGGGCTGCCGCCTTCGTTGATGTTGGCCATGCGGCCCGTGAAGAGCGTCGCGTCCTCGACGGCGGCCGCCAGCGTCTTGCGATCCAGGAAGTCCGGGATCGAGACGCTCGCCTGCTGCAGGTTCATGGCGCCGTAGCGGTTCCAGACGAACGTGAGCCGGTCTGCGTTGGCGACCGGCAGCGGGCTGAGCAGCGTCTGGTAGACCAGCGTGAAGATCGCCGTGTTGGCGCCGATGCCGAGCGCGAGCGTCAGGATGGCGACGAGCGCGAACAGCGGTTGCTTTCGGAGCGTGCGGAGGGCGTATCGGAAGTCCTGCATGGGGTCTTAGACGGGTAAGGAGGACACGGAGTTGTGCGGAGGAAGCGGAGCGGAGGACGCGGAGGTCAACGGATCCGCAGATCCTGCACGCGTTTCTCGCCTTCGACGATGGTCACGGGGACAGCGGCGGCGAGCAGTTTCTTCAGCAGATCCGGATTCAGCCACTCGTCTTGCTCGACGCTCTCCGTCATGGCCAGGAGATACGAACCGGGACGCAGTTCCTCGAAGACAAACTTGCCGTCTGCGCCGAGCGGCATCGCCTTGATGCGGCGCTCCCCCGCCATCCACAGCCGCTCGTCCGACGGGAACACGATCGCCGTGCGATCCACCGCGGGCTTGCCGGCCGCGTCCGTCACCGTGCCCGACAGCTCGCTGCTCTTGTCCCGCATCGTCAAGACCAGATCGCGCACGTCGCGATCGCGCGGCACCTCGAGCAGGACGTCGAGCGCGTCGGCGCCGTTCGACATCGCCGACGCCAGGTTCCACGGCGGCGCCTCGCCCGCGAACGTCACGATGTACTTGCCCGGCGCGACGTTCGGGATCACGAACGTGCCGTCCTCAGCGACCTTGGCTTCGAATTGTTCGGCGGAAAGCGAGCGTGCCGTCAGTTCTACGACGGCGCCGCGCAGCGAGGGCGGCTTGCTCGATCCTTCCGTGACAATGCGTCCGGTGACGGCGCGCGGCGGCTCGATCGTGAGCACAACGTCGGATGTATTGCTCGACGCGACTGTCACTTCACCTGTCGCGGTTCCGGCCGGCGCGCCCTTCACCGCAGGTTCCGCGTCCGCAATCTCGAAGGTGAGGTTCTTCGCCTTGAGCTCGTACCGATTGAAGGCACTGGCGAGCAATGAATAAGCGCCATCGAGTTCGATCTTCCCGGCGAGGCGGCGGAATGAAACACCGCCGTGCTGCGCACCGGCCACCACGGCATACGTACCTGGCACGACGCCGCCGAACTCGAATCGGCCGAGCGGATCGGTCTCCGCGCGCTGCTCAATGTCTTCATGCTCACGGTCCTTGAGAGCAACCATCATCCCCGGCACCGGACGGCCGTCGAGTCCGAGCACGGTGCCGGTCACGCGGCCCAGGGCAACGAGCGGAAGTACGACGTCGACGTCCGCGCGTTCCTCGCCGAGGCCGAGCGGCACCAGCGACGCGGATCGCGATGAGAACGCGCCCGAGTAGAACACCGGTGCAAAGTCCTGCGTCGCCGCGCGCCGGTTCGGTCCGAACACCGCCTCTTCATCAGGCGTCACGCTGACCACGTAGTCGCGGGGAGGAAGGAGCGCAACACGGTACCGGCCGCGCTCATCCGTCGCCGCGGCCTGCACGGTCTCGAGAGTACGAATGCCGTTGCGCATCACCCACCGGGACACGCGTACGTTTGCACGGTACGCGGGATCGCCCCTGTCGTCGCGGACGACGCCGGAAATCGATCCACCTTGCGAAATCGGAATCGACAGACGTTCGATCTGCTCGCGATCGGCGAGCGGAATGCGCTTGCCCGGCGTCGCCGTGCCCGGGCGCGTTTGTCCGTAGGCTGTATCCAGGTAGCCCGTCTTCATGACGACGAGCTGGTAGGCGCCGGGAGGCAGTCGCTCGAAAATAAACGTTCCGTCGTCGCCGGTAAGCGCCTCACCTGCGCCGTCGCTTGGACCCTCGAGAATCACGCGCGCGAATCGAACCGGCCGTCCCGACTCGGCGTTCACGACCGTGCCGCCGATGCGGCCGGAGGCCGGGATCGGCGGCCGCGCGTCGCGCTGCTGGGCCGCAAGCGAGGCGGAAAGCGCGACGAGGCCCAGCATCAGTGCGGCAAGACGGCGTGTCATGAGTACCTCACCAGTCTAGACGCACGGGGGTGCGGAAGGGTCTCAGACAATCGTGAACATCGCGACGACCAGGCCGGTACTGTGGGCGATCATGCAGGCGACGAGGTCGCGTCGCCATAAGTAGAACAGCGTCATGTAGATACCGAAAGGCAGATCGGCGGAGAGCGCGAATCCCAGGCCCCACGAGGGCACGTGCGCGAGACCGAAGATCAATGCAGCGATACCACCCGCGATCCATGGGCGGCCTGTGAGTGCCGTCAATCGCTCGATGGCGAAGCCGCGATACAGCAACTCCTCGACGACGCCGCTGCCGACTGCCGCGAAGATACGCAGCGCGGGCGGCATCGCCGAGCGACAAGACAGAAGTACAGAAGGAAGAGGAGAACCTTCGGGCCGGGCAGCACGGCAAAGACATCCGGCACGGCCAGTCCAGCGACGAGGGTCGCCAGAATCCAGAGGCGGCCGCGCCGGGGCATCGTCACACGATCGCGTCGACTTCGATCTCGACGAGCAGATCCGGCGAGATGAACGCCGACACCTGCACGAGTGTCGCGGCGGGCCGGATGTCGCCGAAGACGTCACCCTGCACGCGGGCGACTTCCTCCCAGCGGGAAATGTCCGTGATGAAGGTGCGCACGCGCACGACATCCTGGAGGGAAGATCCCGCCTGGACGAGCGCGCGCTCGATCTTCTGGAAAATGAATCTCGCCTGATCGCCGGGATTGCCTTTGCCGACAACGGCGCCGGTGTCGTCCACAGCCGTCGTACCCGCGACGGCAATCACATTCCCCACGCGCACCGCGCGGCTGTACCCGTATGTTTTCTCCCAGACCGTTCCCGACGAAATCAGCGTGCGTTCCTGCATTGGTGAGCCTCGAGGCAATCCTAAACCCACTTGTCGTTTCACACGGAGATTCGGAGGAGGACGGAGAGAGAAGATTCACATGAAGCAATGAAGGGATTGAAGAGCGCCGAGAAAGCCGAGCGTCGCCGGATGGCGTTGCCATCCGGCGGCCATGGGCCGGGTGGGGCAAGCCGACGCTCGGCCTCAGGCTTCATTCACTTCATTGCTTCATGTGACTATGCTCTTGTCACTTAGCGTTCTCCGTACGTCCTTCGTGCTCTCTGTGTGAAAGACAAGCGAAGGACACGTAGAATCCACGGATGCCGCTTACGCCAGGAACGCGGATTGGCCCGTACGAAGTCGTCGGCAGCCTCGGCGCCGGAGGCATGGGCGAGGTCTATCGCGCCCGGGACTCGAAGCTGAATCGTGAAGTCGCCCTGAAGGTGCTGCCGGCATCGGTCGCTGCCGATCCCGAGCGCCTGGCGCGCTTCCGCCGCGAAGCGCAGGTGCTCGCCGCGCTCAATCACCCGAACATCGCGCACGTGCACGGGTTCGAGGACTCGGGCGACGTGCACGCGCTCGTGATGGAGCTTGTCGAGGGTTCGACACTCGCCGACCGCATCGGCCGCGGCCCGATCCCGCTTGTCGAAGCGCTGCCGATCGCGAAACAGATCGCCGAAGCCCTCGAGACCGCCCACGAGCAGGGCATCGTCCATCGCGATCTCAAACCGGCGAACGTGAAGGTGCGCGAAGACGGCGTCGTGAAGGTGCTGGACTTCGGCCTGGCGAAGGCGCTCGGCACGGATCCATCCGGTGTCTCGGGCGGCGATCCCAACAATTCACCGACGCTCACCGCCGGCGCGACGGCGCTCGGCATGATCATCGGCACGGCGGCCTACATGGCGCCGGAACAGGCGAAGGGCCGCACCGTCGATCGCCGCGCGGACATCTGGGCTTTCGGCGTCGTGCTCTTCGAAATGGTCACCGGCCGGCGCGGCTACGAAGCAGAGGACATCTCGGAAACGCTCGCGGCGGTGCTGACGCGCGAAGTGGATTGGGCCGCCCTGCCGGCCTCGACGCCACGCGCGCTGAAGACGCTTATCAAAGATTGTCTCGTGCGCGATCCGAAAGAGCGCCTGCGCGACATCGGTGATGCCAGACGCGAGCTGCAGCGGATGATCTCCGGCGGTCCCGAGCCGGCGGCTGAGGGCATCCCGGCGGACGCCCGCGCGCCGCAGAAGGGCTCGCGCATCCCGTGGATTGTTGCCGCCGCGGCGATCCTCGCCGCGATCGCGAGCACGTGGCTGGCGCTTCGCCCGCGCATCGAATCGACCCGCCCCGTCACGCGGTCGGAGGTCGAGCTCAAACAGTTTTCCGGCTTCATCGCGGTCTCCGCCGACGGAACGAAGGCCGCCTATACGGTTGCCGACGGAAAGGCCGGCATCTACATCGCGCTTCGCCTGCTGGATCAATTCGAAGCGAAGAGGATTCCCGGTACGGAAAACGGCGCGTGGCCGATCTTTTCTCCCGATGGGAATTGGATCGCGTTCGGCGACACTGCCGGTCCGAAGATCAAGAAGATCGCGCTCGCCGGCGGCACCGCAACGCCAATCGGCGACGCCTCACTGGTCAATGGCGGGACCTGGGGCCCTGACGACACAATCGTGTTCGCCGGGTCGAAGGGCCTGATGAAGATCCCCGCGACCGGCGGCAAGGCTGAACCCGTCACCACGTTGGACGCCGCGAAGAAAGAGACTGGCCACAATCGGCCGCAGTTCCTTCCGGATGGCAAGCACGTTCTGTTCACGGTGACAGGAGCCGAAGGACCTCAGTTCGCGATCCTCGATCTCGCCAGCGGGAAATATCAGACGATCGGAAAAACGAGCCTCAACGGCAAGTACCTCGCGAGCGGTCATCTGATCTATCTCCGGGATCGCACGCTGTTCGCCGTACCGTTCGACCTCGCGAAGACGTCCGTTCTCGGTGGCGAGGTTCCAGTCGCCGAAGGCGTCTCACCGGGACCGCAGGGCGGAGGGGATTTCGCAGTTTCAGAGAATGGCGTGCTCGCCTACTTCGCGGCCGGGGCCGAAGGCGCAGGCACGACGCTGGCGTGGTCCGATCGTACCGGCAAGATCACCCAGCTGCCGGGACAATCGACACAGCAGTGGGGCACGGGCAGCCTCTCGGCCGACGGCAGGTTCGTCGCCAACGTGATTTCCACTGGCACGGGCAATCGCGATGTCTGGATCTTCGACGTCACCCGTGGCATTCCAACGCGTCTGACGACGAATGGGAATTTCGACTACCCGACGTTCAGCTACGACGGCAAGCACGTGTTCGTCGGAGGCACGCTCGACAGCAAGACGGGTGTGTACAGAATCCCCGCCGACAGCAGCGGCAAACCCGAACTCCTGCTCACGACGCCGGGGACCGTGCAGATCGGATCCGTCGCGCCCGCCGGAAAGTCCATCGTCTTTACGGAAACGGCCGTCGACAAGCCGCCGCGCCTGATGGTGGTCGACATTGGCGCCGACGGAAAGGCGGGTACAGCCAGGCCGCTCCATGAAGGTGCGACTGCGGTCGAAGTACAGGGAATGATCTCGCCGGATGGCCGATGGATTGCGTACGTGTCTCAGGAGGCCGGGCCTCCAGACGTCTACGTGCACGCGTACCCCGTTGCGGGCGCGAAGATCAGAATCTCGACGAACGCCGCCCAGCGGCCTCGCTGGTCGCGCGACGGTCGCGAACTCTTCTTCTGGGCGGGGACACCGTCGACGGCATTCATGGCAGTCGACATCCCGAACGGCGACGCCTCGCACCCTGGCACACCGAGGAAACTGTTCGAGTACCTCTCCGGGACGACGTCGGACGTCACTCCCGACAAGAACAAGTTCCTGCTGGAGATGACATCGACGAGCGAAGGCGTCAGGCTGGCGCTCGTGACGAACTGGTTCGAAGAGCTGAAAACGCGCGTGCCGGTGAAGCGCTGAGAAGTGCCCGGTGCGGCGTGCGGGGTGGGGAGTAGGGAGCACTACTTCAGCGCGTTGAAGGCCTTGAGGACTTCAAGCAGATCCGGCGATGAGTACGTGAACTCCCCTTCCCTCACCCGGGTCGCGCCCGGATACGGCGGGCGCTCCTGCTTCACCTTCAACACCATCGTGTACGGCCCGGGCACTTTGTAGGGCTTGAAACGCGAGCGAGTTCGCACCGCCGCCTCGACGCCCTTCCGGATTTCGTCCTGCGCCTGTTTCGGCGACAGACCGTTCGACGCGTCGCCGATCTCATCCTTCACCGCAACGCCATCGATCGGACCGATCAGCATGCGCACCTGCTGGACGACCGCGCGATCGCCGGCGATGAACACGACAGGGACGTCGTACATCCCGGCGACCATTGCGTTGTATCCGGCTTCGGGAAGCGAGACGCCGTTGATCGAGAAGTCCACGACATTGCCGGTGGACGTGTGCTCGAGAATCGCATTCGGTGTGCCGGCCTTCGCGTGGTAGCCGACAAAGACGACGGCGCCGAAGGTGCTGTCGATGCCCTCCATCATGTTCTTGGGGCCCACGCTCTGGCCGCGGAGCAGCCGCGCGCGCGGATCGACATCGTTGGGAAGGAGATTCTGCTTGGCGCCGTGCGAGTCGCGGACGAGCACGTCGGTCGCCCCCGCGCGAAAGGCCCCATCGACCGCGGCGTTCGTTTCAGCCGCCATGATGGCGCGGAAGTGCGGATAGTCGGGCCCGGTCGGGCTCACGTCCGTGTTCGTGACGACGCCCGCCAATCCCTCCATGTCGACCGAAATAAACACCTTCAGCCGCGTTGCCTGCTGGGCTCCAAGACAGACCGATGCGACTGCCAGACCGGCACCGAGGCGAGCGATCAGTGGTATCCGCATGAGGGCGATCATAGTTCCGAGTGCGGAGTGCCGAACTCGGACACCCCTGTCCCCGTAGATCCCCTCCATGGCCGCCTTCCTTCAAGACATCCGACACGGCTTCCGCCTCCTCTTTCTCTATCGCCACCGCGGCTTCACCGCCGTCGCGGCGCTCGTGCTGGCCTTCGGGATCGGCGCGAATACGGCGGCTTTCACCATCATCAACACCCTGGTCCTGAAGCCGCGGCTGGGCGCGCCGGACCACGAGATGGCAGGCGTCTACTCACGCGATCGCACGCAGGTGGACGCATGGCGATCCTTCTCCTACCCGAACTATTCGGATCTCCGAGACCGCAAGGTCTTCGCGTCCCTCACCGCGCACAACTTCTCGCTGCTGGGCCTTACCGAAGGCACGACCACCAGACGCATCTTCGCGGACGTCATCACCGCGAACTACTTCGATACCTTCGCCGTCCCGCTGGCGCGCGGCCGCGCCTTCACGATGGAAGAAGAACGGCCCGGCGCGAATCTCCCCGTCACGATCGTCAGTCACGGTCTCTGGCAGCGTCTCGGAGGTACGGACCAGGTCGTCGGCACGACGATCACGCTCAACAGCCGCAAGTTCACGATCGTCGGTGTCGCGCCGAAGGGCTTCGGCGGCTCGATGGTGATGGTCTCTCCGGAGCTGTACGTGCCCACGGGCGTGTACGACACGATCACCAACGACTTCCTCCGCGAGGGTTTGCCCGCCACGCTCGGCGATCGGCGCCACCACGCACTCATCCTGGTCGGCCGTCTCAAACCCGGAGACACGCTCGAGACGGTCAAGCCCGCGCTCGAGAACGCCGGGGCGCAGCTCGAGCAGGCATTCCCGGGTGAGAACCAGAATCAGGCGCTGCAGGTCGCGCCGCTCGCGCGGCTCTCCGTCAGCTCGAGTCCGCAGACCGATGACGGCCTCGGCATACTCGCGACGCTGCTCTTCTCCATGTCCGGGCTGGTGCTGCTCGTCGCGTCCTTCAACCTCGCGAACATGCTCCTCGCGCGCGGCAGCGCACGTCAGAAGGAATTCGCCATTCGCCTCGCCATTGGCGGCAGCCGCATGCGGATCGTCCGCCAGCTGCTCGCCGAAAGCATCGTGCTCGCGGTAGCCGGCGGCATCCTCGCGACTTTCGTCGCGTGGGGCGCGACGCGGCTGCTCACGACGTCCCTCTCCCCGATGCTGCCGCTCAACATCGAGTTCGAGACGGCGCCGGACGTCCGGATCCTGGCCGTGACATTCGGACTGTGCGTGCTGAGCGCGCTGCTCTTCGGCCTGGGCCCGGCATGGCGGCACGCGAAGACAGACGCGGTGCCGGAACTCAAAGATCAGGCCGGCGAGGTTACCGGCGGCCGGCGCTCGCGATTCGCGACGCGGAACGTGCTGGTCATGGGACAGCTCGCGTTCTCGCTGGTGACGCTCACGGCCGCGGGCATGTTCATCCGATCCGCGATGGACGCCGCCGTGGCGGATCCAGGCTTCACGTTCGAACGCGGAATCCTCGCGAACACCGACCCGAGCCTCGCGGGCCGGGACACCGTCGCAACGAAACGGATCCAGGAACAGTCGATCGCGCGACTCCGCGCGATGCCTGGCGTGGAGTCGGCAAGCATCGGCTCGATCATGGCGTTCGGCGAGTTCACCGAGGGTCGATCGGTGCAGAAAGCCGGCGCGCCGCTCAAGCCCGGCGCCACTTCGACGATGAGCATGGGCACGGGCGACGGCATCCAGGAGGAAAAGATCGAAGGACTCGTCGATGCGGTTTCCACGTCCATCGGCGCCGACTACTTCAGGACGCTGGGCCTGCCCGTCACGCGCGGCCGTGAGTTCACCACTGCGGAGGAGTTCTCGGCGAGCGAGGACCGCATCGCCATCATCGACGAAACGCTCGCGGAGAAACTCTTCGGCAAGGCGAATCCGCTCGATCAGATCGTGCAATGGCAGACCGGACGCCGGGGCGCCGACCGCACCGTTACCGCACGCGTCGTCGGCGTGGTCGCACCGAGCCACCATCAGCTGCTCGAGGGCGCGATGCGCGCGCACATCTTCACGCCCGTGGGTCAGGATCCGCGCGCCTCGCTTTTCTTTCACCTGCGGACGACCGCCCCCACGGCGGAAGCCGAGATCGCGATGCTGCCGGACGTCCGCCGCGAGCTCATGGCGATCGACCCCGAGGTGCCCATCATCTCGATCGAAACCCGGCCGATGTTTCGCGACCGCAACCTGGTCCTGTGGGCGCTCGACGCGGGCGCGAAGATTTTCTTCGGCTTCGGCTCGCTCGCGCTGTTCATGACCGTGGTGGGCGTCTATGGCGTGAAGTCATATCTCGTCGCCAGGCGCACGCGCGAGATCGGGATCCGCGTCGCCCTCGGCGCCACCGGACGTGACGTGATCGGGATGGTGGTGCGTGACGGCGGCATCACCACCGCGCTCGGCATCGTCGTGGGACTGGTGCTCTCGGTGGCGGCGGGCTCGGCGATCCGCAGCATGCTCGTCGGTGATGGCAAGTTCGACGGCACCGCGATCATCGGATCCGTCATCGCACTCACCGCGGCGGTGACGATGGCGGCGTGGCTGCCGGCGAGACGCGCGACGAAAGTCGCGCCGACGATTGCACTCAGATCTGAATAGATGATCCTGCAGCACGGAGGTTAACAGACACGGAGTTCTAGAAAGAAGAACCGTTCCTCCGTGTCACGTGTTCTCCGCGTTGCAAGATCATGATTCAATCTCTGACGCGTGCAGGATCTTGGCGACCTCGAATCCCATCTTCGTCTGAGGCTGGCGCTTCCTCTGCCTGGGGCGGCCGCACAACTCAAGTTCGCGCCGGCGCCGTCCCGCAAGAGCTGGCGGCCCGACGATCTGCCGGCGACGGCGCGGCGAGCGGCGGCTCTCATCCTTCTTTATCCCGGCGGGCACGGCCCGTCGTTTCCGCTGACGGTGCGCCGCGACGATCTGCCGCACCATCCAGGGCAGATCAGCCTTCCAGGCGGCGCACTCGACGCCAATGAGGATCCGGCAGCAGGCGCGTTGCGCGAGGCCCACGAGGAGATCGGCATTCGCACTCGCGATGTGCGGCTGATCGGCCCGCTGTCGACGTTGTGGGTCGTCGTGTCGAACTTCGTCGTGCAGCCCTGGATCGGCGTCACCGACGCGCGGCCTGAATTCCGCGCGCATCCGGGAGAGGTGGCCGAGCTCATCGAAGCGCCGGTGTCCACGTTCATCGATCCGTCACGCATCGGCCTGGAAGAGCGCGTGCGGGACGGCGTTCGGGTGCGGTATCCCTACTTCGACGTCGAGGGACACCAGGTATGGGGCGCGACGGCGATGATGTTGTCGGAATTCTGCGAGGTCGTTCGGACGTAGCCGGCGGGCTGGAGGCCGCCTACGGCAGCAATTCCCGCCCGTGGCTCCTGAGCCAGCGCTCCGCATCTCGCCACCACACGCATACGCGCTCGACTTCGGACCAGAACCTGCGTGAATGGTTCGGGTGCCTGATGTGCATCAGCTCGTGGAAGATGACGTAGTCGCGGACGCTCGGCGGCATCTGGACGAGCCGCCAGTTGAGTGTGATCACGCGCCGTGCGGAGCAGGCGCCCCAACGCGATCGCTGGTCGCGCACGCTGACCCTCGAGACTGTCAGCCCCGCTTCCTTCGCGAGCTCGTGGCAGCGCGTCGGCAACTCCTCGGAGGCGAGTCTCCGGAGCCTCGTTTCCACCGCCCGCCGCACGTCCGCGCCCGCGGCGTCGAGCGCGATCACTTCAGGACCGACGACCGCGCGCTCGTGACTGACGTCGATCGAGACCTGTTCGCCACGGAACCACGCGCGCGTGCCGGTGACCCAGGGCGCGCGCCGCTCGCGCTGGCGCTCGATCTCGCGGAGCACCCATTCCGATTGCCGTTCCGCGAACGCGAAGCCGCCCGCGATGGATGCACCGCGCGGGACCGTGAGCCGCAGGCTGCCGTCCTCCGAGACGCGCACCACATAGCGGCGCGCAAGACGATGCCGTGTGACGTTCACGGGCACGTCGAGTCCGCCGAACGACAGCATCCGCACAGCGGAGGCTTTCGCCGCTCCGGCGAGCTTCAGCTTGAGCTGCACGGCGCAATGGTAGATCAACCATGAGGAATATGATCTGGGGCCAGGGTCCGGAAGAATGAGGCTGGGCATCGGATTGGCGGCGCTCGCATGCAGCATCGCTGCCGCAAGCGGCACCGCCGGCACAGCGATCGCGCAGCGGCGCCCGAACTTCGTCGCCGATGTCGCGCCGATCCTCCATGCCAGGTGCGCGACCTGTCACCAGCCGGACGGCGCGGCGCCGTTCGCATTGCTCTCGTACGACGAGGCTCGCGCAAAGGGAAAAGAAATGAAGGCCGCGGTCTTGTCGCGGCAGATGCCGCCATGGAGCGCCGTGGCTGCGTCGGGCTATCCCGGACTGCTGCACGATCGCCGCCTCCCCGCCAGGGAGATTCAGACGATCGCAGCCTGGGTCGACAGCGGTATGGCGCCGGGGAACCTCGCGAAAACGCCGATGCCCCCGGCGTTTCCGGCCACGTGGCAGCTCGGCCTCCCCGATCTCACCATTTCATTGCCGAGAGCGGTCTCGCTGCCCGGCGGCGGCGCATCGCACCTCGTGACCATCGTCTCGTATCTGAACTTCCCGGCCGACCGCTGGATCCGCGCGATCGACTACCAGCCGTCCACCCGGGGCGTGGTCAGCCACGCCGTGTTCTTCGCAACGCCCGCGCAGATGTTCGTCGATGCACGTGATGTCCTGCCGGGTTTCGGAGGAATGCTCGGCGCGACTCCGGGCGCGAATCCCGGTGAAGACCTCGTACGAGTGAACCGGTCCGTCGAACCGCTCGCTGTCTGGACACCCGCGATGCGTGTCACGCCTCCGCCAGACGGCACGGCCATCAGGCTGCCGGCGGGAACGAACCTCGCGATGCAACTGCACGCCCAACCATCGGACACCGGCGCCGTCGAGGACGGAACGGTCGCGATCTACTTCGAGAAGTCCACGCCGACCGTCGCGCTCACGTCTCTTCAGGTGCCGCAGTCGTTCGGCATTACGGCCGGGATCGACCTTCCCGCGGGCGAAAAGCCCACGGTGCTGCGCGATGAATTCGTGCTCCCGATCGACATTGCGGTGTTCGGCGCGCGCGGCCACGCGCACGATCTCGGCAAGGATTTGAAACTGACCGCGCGCCTGCCGAACGGCACCGTTCGCGGACTGCTGTGGATCGATCGGTGGAGCGTGCGCTGGCAGGAGTCGTACTACTTCACGGCGCCGGTTCGTTTGCCGAAGGGCACGCGTATCGCGACCGAGATCACATATGGGCCGTCCGCAAAGCGGGTGATGTGGGGACCTGGCCTCTCAGACGAGATCGGCTCGATGGAGCTGATCATCGCAACGCCAACGCCTGCCGACGCGACGATCCTCACGGCCGCCCGGGAGGCCAGGTTCCGGGACCAGCTGCTGAGGAACAAATAGCCAGTCCGGCGGCTCACATCACCGGCTCGCGTCGTGCACGCGGACGAGGCGTGTGCGGCCGGCGAAATCGAGCAGACGCCGATCGCGCGTGACCAGAGGCACTTCGGCGTCGCGCGCGGCGGCAACGAGCAGGCGATCGATCGGGTCCGGTACGACCGTCGCGCCGATGGCGCCGGCATCCATAGCGACGTCGGTGTCCAGGTCCAGCACGCGGAGATTCCCTTTCTCGATGGACTCGCGGATCCAGCGCTCCGCCGGTTGATTGAGCACGAGCCGGCCGGCTGAACAGAGCGCGCTGATCTCGAACGCGGAAATTGCCGACACGCACACGCGGCCTGCCGCGGCCTCCTTGTCGAGGAGCCGGCGGGTTCGCGGTCCGATTCGCGACTCGCCCGCCGCGGCCCATACCCAGACGTGAGTGTCGAGGAGCATCGCGCGAATCAGTCGGCGGCGCCGTCGTTATCCATCCAGGCGCCGGGGATCGGATCGAGCGGCCGATCGAACGCCAGCACCGATCCCGCCATGGAGCCGACGAAGGCGGATGACGTCGATTTGGTGACCGGACCGAGGGTGGCCACGGGCACGCCGTGCCGCGTTACCGTGTATTCCGCTGCCGTCTCCCGCACGTGATCGACGAGTTCCAGGCACCGGGCCTTGAACTCAGCCGCACCCACAGCCGCCCGTTCCCGCCGCTTTGACATGGCCATAAAATTATGGCTATTTCAACGGGCTGGGTCAAGACTCCTGGGCGGTGGGCTCCCGAGCACAATTAGAATGGCGCCCATCATGAATCTGAACCGCACACGCCGGACTCTGGCTCTCGCTCTTCTTCTGTGCAGTGCCGTCAGCGTGCTCGTTGCGCAGGCACCGCAAACTGCGTTACCGCCACAGACGCCTGCTTCAGAGCCGGCACTCACGTGGCACGACGTCACCAGTTGGGGCGTCGAGGGACGGGCGTGGCCGGCTGCCGAGCGCAAACGCTGGTTCGATCGATTCCCGGCAACCGCCGAGGGCAAAGTGACGGAGGCGGTCTGGGGCCTCAGCCGGGACAGCGCCGGCATGCTCGTCCGTTTCAGGACCGATGCCTCGACGATCTGGGCGGACTACACGCTGTTCCGCGATCGTCTGGCGCTCCCCAACATGACCGCGATCGGCGCCAGCGGTCTCGATCTCTACGCGAAAGACAGCGCCGGCAGGTGGCGCTGGGTGGGTGTCACCCGGCCGGCGGCGAAAGCCGTTCGACAGGCGATCGCCACCGGCCTCGCGCCCGGGCTCCGCGAATACATGCTCTATCTCCCGCTGTACAACGGCGTCGACAACCTGTCCCTCGGCGTACCGCCAAATGCGCGACTCGAGACAATCGCACCGCGCACGGATCCGCCGATTGTCTTCTACGGCACCTCGATCACACAGGGCGCCAGCGCATCGCGCCCGGGCATGGTGCACACCGCGATCCTCGGACGACGGCTCGACCGTCCAATCGTCAATCTCGGCTTCTCCGGAAACGGGCGCATGGACGCCGCCGTCGGGGAGTATCTGGCGACCATCGATGCTGCGTTGTACGTCGTCGACTGCCTGCCCAACATGGCCGCCGCCGACGTGAAACTGAAATGCGTGCCGCTAGTCAAACAGATCCGCTCGGCGAAGCCGAATACGCCGATCGTGCTGGTCGAAGATCGACGGTACACCAGCGCGTGGATCCTGCCGGAACGGAATCGCCTCCATACGGACAACCATGCCGCGCTGCGCGAGTGCTATACCGCACTGCAGAAATCCGGCGTGAAGGGCCTCTTCTATCTCGAGGGTGACGACCTGCTGGGCGACGATGCCGAGGCCTCGACGGACGGATCGCATCCGAGCGATCTGGGATTCGTTCGTCAGGCAGATCGCTTCGAGCCGGTGCTGAGAAGGGCTCTCGGGCAAACCCGGGGTCTGAAGACCCCGGGCTCCATCAACCGACCCTGACCGTCATGAGCGTCGAGTCGTCCGACGGCTCGGACTTGCCGCGGAACTCGGCGATGCCGGCTTCCACGTGCTTCAGCGGATCGCGCGACGTGGCTGACGCCGCCAATAGGTGCTCGAGCCGCTCCATGCCGAAGAAATCACCCCGCTCGTTTTCGGCGTCGACGCAGCCGTCGGTGTAAAGAAAAAGCATGTCGCCGGCCGCGAGTTGAACGGTCTGCTCGGAATATCCGCGGCCCGAGAGCAGCCCCACCGGTAGCCCGGTCGCAGGCATCTTGTGCAGCCCGCCGGCGCCCAGGACGAATTGCGGGTTGTGCCCGGCGTTCACGTACCGCAGGCGGCGCGTTGCCGGCTCGAGAATACCGAGGAACAACGTCGCGTACACCGGTCCCGGCGAGTTCGCATCGATGTCGCGATCGAGCGCGTCGGCCACCGCCGAGAGATCCTGACCGAGACCGAGCCTGGCCTTGAGCGCAGCCTGGATATTGGCCATGAGCAATGCCGCGCCGACGCCTTTGCCGGACACGTCGCCCATCAGCAACGCGATTTGGCCGTTCTCCAGAACAAAGTAGTTGAAGAAGTCACCGCCGACTTCCCGCGCGGGCACCGAGACGCCCTGCACCTGCGTCAGGCCCAGTTGCAACGGCGCGTGCGGCAGCATTTCGTTCTGAATCTGGCGCCCCAGCTCGAGCTCGCGACGGATGCGTTCCTGCTCCACCGCCGTGCGCTGATGGCGCTCGACATCCGCGGCCATGCTGTTGAACGCCTGCGCGAGGCGGCCAACTTCCTTGCTTCCCCGGACAGGCACGCGAGCGCCGTAGTCGCCCTTGGCGATTCGCGTAACGCCCTCGCTGAGGGCGCTCAGGTTCTTCGTCAGTGTCGAGGAGAGCGGCACGATGCCTACGAGCGCGACCCCGATGAAGAGCAGCCCGAGTCCCGCGTTCCTGGCCGCGGTACGGCGCAGCGAGGCGAGTGAATCGGTGACCGGCCGGGCGATGCCAAGTCTCAGTCCCGACCCGGACTTGTCTTCGGTCGTGACGACGATCCAGTCGTTCATGCGTGCGGTGACGGGCCCGCCAGGTTTCGCGACGTCGCCGAGCGCCGCGACGCGTCCCTTGTCGGCCTCCGACTTCGCGTAGACCGTGCCGTCCTTCGCTACCGCGAACGGCAACTCACCGCGATCGCCGCGCGTCGTCGTGAAGACGGTCGCAAGGACGTTCGGCAGGTTGATTTCGGCGTTCATCTGCCGGACCACCTCGCCGTTGCGCTCGACCTTGACGTTGATGTTTCTGCCGGTCAGCGTCGCATGCCGCTGCGTGCTCGAAGCCCCAGCCGCGGTCGCAGTTTTCGACGCTGGCGCTGCGCCTGACGTCTTCACGGAAATCGCAGCTTTCTCTGCCGCCTTCTCTGCCTGCTGCGCCTGACGCTGCAGCTCGGCCGCGCTCAGCCTGATGCCCTGCTCGATGCCGAGCATGCGCTGATTCACTTCGGCCGCTACGCGCTGGCGTTCCTCGTTGGTCAGATTCTCGAAGCGGCCGTCCGGAAGAATCTGCCGGAACATCTCGCGCCGGATTGGCGCCATGTCGATCTTCAGCTTGCCGGCTGCATCGACCGTGGTCCACACCGAGGGCGGTGCACCGGGTGGACCAGGCGCAGCGGGCGCGCCGGGGGGTGAGACGACTCCGGGGACTGCCGGAATGGTGCCGACTTGCGGCTTCGCGCCCACGGGTGGTTTCTGAGGCTGCGCGTCTGGAGGCGCCGCAGTCTGGCCGGCAGGCGGTGGTTGTCCGGGATTCGGTGGCGGACCTGACCGTCCAGCACGGTTCGGCCGTGGACCGTCGCCCCTGCCGAGCGTCACTACTGATGTCGACTTGGACGCCGCTGTACCGCTCGCTTGTCCTTGTGCCTGACCTGTGGCGCGATTCGCGCCAGCGCCTCGTCCTCCAGTTGCTGGTCCGCCGCCCCGGCCATCACCGCGGCCGCCGAATGCGCGCATGTTCTGCAGCTCGACGTTGTTCAGCAGCATCGCGGCCTCGCCGAGCGACTTCGCGATCGAGTCAGTGAGCGCGGTCGTCTGCGTCGGGGCGACGGGACCCACGAGTATTCGCTGACCACCGGCCGATGCCGGTGCGGCTGCGGCCGCCGACGTCGTGACCGGAGCGTTCGCTTGAGTGGCCGCCGCGGTCACCTGGTCGGCTCTGGCCGCGGCGTCTTCTGCCGCAGCCTGCAATTCCGCGATGTCCATCAGGTGCTCGACACGTTCGGAGAGCTGCGCGGTGACGAGCTGCATCCGCTGACCGAGCTCGCCCGCGAGGAGATCCGCTTCGCGCTCGGCGGCGTCCCGCAGTGCGTCGACGTTGGCCGTGTACGAGTAGTACGTGACGGCGCCAAGCGGCAGGACCGACAGCGTGAAGAACGCGAGAATGAGACGAACACGAAGGCTCATGAAAATTCCGCCACCACCGGCGCGTGATCACTCGTGCCGAACTCGCGACGGGACGTTGCGCGCGTCGCCCGCGCGGCCAGCGAAAGGCTGGCCAGGATGTAATCGATCCTCCATCCAATGTTACGTTGCCGGAGGTTCCGCCAGGGCGCCCACCACGTAAAGAGTTCGTTATTCTCCGGGTCCTGCGCGCGGCCGACGTCCACCAGGCCGCCACCAAGCATCCGCGCCACCATCTCCCGTTCTTCGGGCCTGGTGCCGATCTGGTTGGGCTTGCGCTCTCTTGGATGCACGTCCCGCTCTTCCCTGGCGATGTTCAGGTCCCCACATACAATGACGTCGCGACCCGTCGCCGCGGTTGCCATGGCCCACTCGGAAAACGCCGCGAAAAAGCGAATCTTCGCCTCGTAGTCCTTCCCGCCGTTGGGCACGTACACCGACGCCGCCACCAGACCTCCGAGCTCAGCCACCACGATCCGGTGCTCCATATCGAAAGACGGATGGTGGAACACCGGACGTTCCATGAAAAAACTGTGACGCACGAGCAGCGCCACGCCGGAGTAGCCGCCGCTGCCATGCCAGTACGTCCAATGATCTGCTGCTGACCCCAGCAGATCCGGCACCTGATCCGGCGAGGCCTTGATCTCCTGCAGGCAGACGACGTCCGGCGATTCGGCCGTCAGGAGCTCCTGAAGTTGGACGTGCCGTGCGCGGATTCCGTTAACGTTCCAGGTGAGGACTTTCATCGCGCCAACGCGCGTAACCCGCCCGTCAACCGTCCAAGTCCCTCGATCGCCGTCGGCTCGTCGAGCATTCCGTAGGAAATCCGCAAGTAGCAGCCGTCGGTCATCCCGAACGCCGAGCCGGGCATCGTCGCCACCTTGTGCTCGCGGATGAGGCGCTCGGCGAGCGTCATCGGATCCAGTAAGGTGCGGACGCGGGTGAAGAAGTAGAACGCCCCATTGGCGGCGGGCGTGTCGCAGGGAACGTCCGGACGATCGAGCTCACTGAAGATGCGTTGACGCAGGCGATCGAGTACCGGCAGGGCCGCGCGCGGGTACGCGGGGCCGACGGCAAGTGCGGCAAGCGCCGCCTGCTGCGAGATTGCCGGCGGGCAGACGAGATTGGTGTCCTGAATCTTCGTGACGGCGTCCCACAGCGATTCCGGCAGCACCATGTAGCCGACGCGCCAGCTTGCCATCGCGTAGCCCTTGGAGAAGGAGTACGTCGTGATCGTGTGGGGCGCGGCGTCCGCAATTGACGCTGGCGAAAAGTTTCGCGCCCCCGCGTACGTGAAGTACTCGTACGCCTCGTCGTGAATGTGAAAGATCCCGCGGTCACGGCAGAGCGCGTTCACGACGCGCAGATCGGCCTCGGGATAGACGACGCCGCTCGGATTGTTCGGACAGACGGTCACAATGGCGCGCGTACGCGGCGTGATGGCGTCCCTGATTGCGTCGATGTCAAGCTGATAATCCGGGCGCGTCTGCACGACTACCGGCCTCGCGCCCACAATCCACGCGGCCATCTCGTGATTGAAGTAGTACGGCGCCGGGATGATTACTTCATCGTCGGTGTCCACGATCGCGAGCAGCGCGTGCATGAATCCCATATTGCTGCCGGCGGTAATCACGACTCGGCTGGCGGGCTGCACGCGAATCCCGTTCTCGGCGGCGAGCTTCGTCTCGAGCGCCTCGATGAGCTCGGGCAGTCCCTCGACGGGGCCGTAACGATGTGATTCGACATCATCGCCGAACCGGCGAGCCGCTTCGACCACTGCGGGCGGCGGTGCGTACGAAATGATGCCCTGCCCGAATGAGATCGTCCCGGGCGTCGCGCTCACCCATCGCTGAACGGTCGGAATGACGGGATATTGAACGGCGGCAATCCGGCGCGACTGGCTGATGGATCGTTCGCTCGCACTGCGTTTCATCACGCTCACTTTGCGACTGGCTCAGCGACGAAGGCCATCCACTTGTTGTCCGGGCTGACGGTAAGGCGAGTGATGGAACGAACGGCCGGCGAAGCGGTCTTGGCGTACGGACTGTCGCCGCCAAGCTGAGCGAGCGGTGCCCACTCCGTTCTGCCTGATCGCCACATCGCGATCGTGGTGTTCGCCGCCATCAACAACACGCCGCCAGGCGTCCACGCGGCGTCCTGGCTGTTTTCGTATGGCGCGATCAGATCCGCAATTGCTTTCGTTCGTGGATCGAACTCCTTGACCATCCGTGGCTGCGCGGCTGTCATGAATGACACCGTCCGAGTGGCCGGCCGGATCAGAATCGACCGGCCGATTCCGGTCGCAACCACTTCCGCCGTCCCCGTCTTTGTGTCGCCGACCTGCAGTGTGTTGGCCGGAGGTCCAAGAATGAACATCGCGACGTGCGTGGGATCGATCCACGCGTGATAGCCGACCGGTTTCACGTTTTCGAACACCACGCTGTTGTGCGCACCGGTCGCGAGGTCGTATCGCACAAGCAGCTGCGTCTGATCCGCTGTCGCAGCCTGCCGAATCACCGAGAATGTCTTCCCATCCGGCGTGACGGTCGGTGAAAACTCGCTGTCCGGCGTGGTTGTGAGCTGCTTCACCGCCTTCGTGGCGATGTCGTAGCGGTAGATGTCCATCTGCTTGCCGTCGCGTTGCGACGAAAACAGAATCGCGCTGCTGTCCGGCAGAAACGAAGGCTGATTGTCGTAACCAGGACTGTTGGAAATGTTCCCCCAGCTCGTCACGCCGGCTGACGGATCGAGAGTCGCGAGGTAGACCTCGGTGGCCGGCGGCGCCTGCTGCGCCGGCACTCCTGTGCCCAATGCGCAAACCGCGGCAACGGCGATAAGAACAAAGATGTTTCGCATGCGTGAAGTATATGACCGCTAGATCTTCGTCACTACCCGGCGGCTTCTGTGAGCGTCGAGCACGCCGGGACTCAAACGCTTGCTCAAGTACACCTTCGAGTCGAGTGGATCGTCCGCCGGCTCGAGCTTGATGACATTGAACTGCAGGCTGTCGAGCGTGCCGCGCATCCCGAAGTAGCGGTTCTTGGTTTTGACGATGACCTCGTCGTAGCCCTGGTGAACGGCCCAGACTTCCTGCTCCTCGGTGAGGGCGCGGAAGTGTCCCTTGCCGCGCCAGTCGAGGCGCGTGGCGCCGAGCCAGTTGTAGAGGATCTTCCTGCCGGTGAAGTCGATCACGCCGCGCAGGCGCGTCACCAGATCGGCCAGTTTGGGATCGGTCTCCGTCTCCCGCAACTCGTGGGAGACTTTGTACGAGACGGGCACGAGGGTACCGGGATCGTCCTCGAGTGGCGCTTCGGTCATGAGGATCTGGAACTCACGCTCGGCCATGCGGTTCACGATTTCAGTGGCCGACTTCCGGGTCGGGAAGTCGTTGAAGTACTCCTCTATATAGGCAATCTCCAAAGCGCCCTGCTGGAGCGGGTATTCACGGATCGCGTACGGAATCTCCATTTGGTACCAGTGATTCTATCCACGCATTCAGGCGATCGACGACCGCTGGTAGTAAATCGGGCGCACTACCTACACTCGATTGCTCTTCACCAACTGTCGGGGCCAGCCGTGCGTGGCGGCTACCGGTCCAGCCCGGGTCAGGGTCCGGGGTGTGGGAGCAAGGAGCGGAGCGAAGTGAAGACGACGTTACAGCGATGGGCTTGTGCAGGGATTTTGGCCGTGCTGGCCTCGGCGGCGCTGTTTGCCGCGGGGGAGATCACGGGCACAGCGAAAGACAAATCAGGCGGCGCCCTTTCCGGCGCCGAAGTCACGGTTCTCACGCCCCAGCGGGCGGCGGTGGCGACCACGAAGACGGACAAGAACGGCAAGTTCAACGTGACGGGCCTGGCGGACGGCCAGTACCTGGTCATCGTGAAATACCCGGGTCTGGCCGAGCGGCAGGCCGTCGCGCGCGTCGGGGCCGGCGCTGCGGCCGTGGAGATCGTGCTGGACGTGGCGATCCTCGGTGAGGACGTCACGGTCACGGCGAACCCTGGCGGCCTCGGCGACGTTCGCAAGTCGACACAGCCGATCAATGTGATCCCGGCCGACGAGGTACTTCTGCGCGCCAAGACGGTCGTGGCCCAGGCGGTCGAGGGCGAAACGGCCGTGAACCTGCAGCGCACGAGCCCAGGGATGGCGGGCATCTTCGTGCGCGGTCTCACGGGCAACAAGGTCAACGTGTTCGTGGACGGCGTCCGCTACTCGACCGGCGCGCAGCGCGGCGGCGTGAACACCTTCCTGGATCTGATCGATCCGTCGCTGCTCGAGGGCATCGAAGTACTGCGCGGCACGTCGAGCGCGCAGTACGGGAGCGACGCGCTGGGCGGCAGCGTGCAGTTCCTCTCGCGTGCCCCGGCGTTCTCGCCAACTGGTGACCCGCACTGGAGCGGGCGGCTGGCCATCGGCGGCGAAGCCGGGGGCCATCCCGGCGCATCCGGCACGTTCACGTTCGGCTTCGGCGCGAAGCAGTTCGGCATGCTCGGCAGCGTCTCGCAGAAGAAGGCGTATGACTATCGCCCGGGCGGCGGCGACGACTCGCACGCGGCGGTGACCCGCTTCTTCGGCCTGGCGTCGAGCCCGTTCTACGGCGATTCCATGGCGGGCACCGGCTTCGAGCAGCGCGCGATACAGATCCGGATGAGCGGCATCGCAAAGGCGAACACGCTCATCACGTTCAACTACCTCCGCTCGCGCCAGGACGGCGCCAACCGCTGGGATCAGGTCCTCGGCGGCGATGGCAACATGATCGCGGAGCTGAAAGATCTCCAGCTCGATCTGGCCTACCTCCGGATTGAACGCCTGAACGCCGGCTGGTTCGACAACGCCTCGCTGACGTACTCATTCAACACGCAGCGCGAGGAGCGCGTGAATCAGGGAGGCCAGGGCGACGCCACGGCGCTGATTGCGCACGAACCCGAGCGGACGAACGTGCACGGCGTGCAGGTGAACCTCTCGAAGCAGGTTTCGCCGAAGCAGACCTGGCTCTTCGGCGGCGACGCCTACTTCGAACGCCTGAAGTCGGAGGCGTTCGATTTCAATCCGGTGACGCTGGTGCAGACAGTGCGCCGGCCGCGGGTGCCTGACTTCGCGACGTACCGCCAGAGCGGTGTGTTCGCGCAGGTCAACATCGACGCCACCGAGAAGCTCTCGCTCATCGCGGCGGCCCGGGCGGGTTTCTACAGGTACCAGGCCCAGGCCGTGCTCGCGCCGTTCGTCAACGGCCGGCCGCTCTGGCCGGATGACACACTCGATGATGCGAGCGCGACGTTCCGGTTCGGCGCAGCGTTTCGCGCGACGAAAGACGTGACGTTGTCCGCGGCGGTGTCCCGCGGCTACCGCGCGCCGCACATGACGGACCTCGGCACGCTCGGGCTCACCGGATCGGGCTTCGAAGTGGCCGCGCCGGATGTCGCGGGCCTCGGCGGCTTCGTCGGCACGACGGCCGACGCAACGGCCGTATCAACGGGTCGCGCGGTCGAACAGATCAAGGCCGAATCGAACCTCAACATCGACATGGGCGCGCGCTATGACAACGGACGCGCGCATCTCCAGTTCAATGCGTTTGTGAACAAGATCGACGGCAACATCCAGAAGCAGTCGCTGATCCTGCCGCAGGGCGCGGTCGGCAAGCTGCTGGGCACGCAGCCGATCACGTCGCAGAACGCGAACGGTGCGGTGTTCGTGGCGCTCTCTGCCAATCCGGTGCTCGTCCGGGCGAACTTCGACGAGGCCCGCATCTGGGGCATCGAGTGGGCCGGCGACTTCGAGATCACGAAGGACATCACCATCGGTTCGACCTACACGTACCTCAGGGCGCGTGACCTCGGCACGAACCTGCCCCCGAACATCGAGGGCGGCACGCCGGCGCCGGGCGGCACGGTGTGGTTCAGGTACGCGAAGGCCGGGCAGCGGTGGTGGGTGCAGCCGTACGTCACGTTCGCGCAGGAACAGACGCACCTGTCGACGCTCGACCTCGGCGATCGCCGCACCGGCGCGACCCGGACGCGCGGTCAGATCCAGAACTTCTTCCGGCGCGGCGCGCGCAACCGCGGCTGGATCAATGCGGGACCGGACGGAGTGTTCGGAAACGCGGACGACTTCCTGATCGCGACGAACGAAACGCTCGCGCAGATCCAGGATCGCGTCCTCGGCGCCGGCGTGAACGGCCTGCCGTTGTGGACCGCGGTGCCCGACTACACGCTCGTCGGCATCCGCTTCGGCATCCACTACGGACGCCACACGCTCCTTATCGACGGCAGCAACCTGGGCGATCAGAACTACCGCGGCATCAGCTGGGGTATGGATGGGCCGGGGAGGATGCTGACGATGCGCTACGGAATCGGATTCTAGACACCTGATCAGGGCAGGGGGCAGAGGGAGGTCAGAGGAACGAAGGTCACAGGGCGGGCCGACAGTCCCTTTGACCTCTAACCTCTGACCTCCCTTTGCCCTCTGCCCTGTGCCCTCTGCCCTGACTCTGAAAGGTTTCGACAGGCCTCCTGTACCGCCCGCGCCAGCTCGACATCCTCGAGCCTGTCCACCATCCACGGCATCCTGAAAGTCCAGTTGTGCTCCCCCACCGTCGCGGGAATGTTGATGCGATCGAGCCAGCCGAAGACGTCCTGCATCGGCAGGAACAGATCGTCGGAACCCGACTGATAAATAGCGTGCAGAATCGCACCATGGATTGACGGCGACCACGGCGACGCGGGATCGATGACGGCGCCGCTGGTGTGAGCCAGCAGCGTGCACAGCGCCAGGCGTTCGTCGTGTTCAGCGATGCTCCACCAGCCGGCGAGTGTCTCAGTGTCGTGGGTGCCCGTCATCGCCGCGGATCGAGCCGGGTACGTACGGGGATCGATGAAGGGTTGCCCGGGTGCATGCCAATCGCGCTCCCAACGGAGGACCTTGCAGCCGGGAATCTCGAGGCGCGCGAGCGAGGCGCGGACGAAGCCGGGAATCACGCCGAGATCCTCGGCGATGATCGCCGCGCTGGAGTCGCCGAGCAGCTTGAGAATCGTTTCGCCCTGCCAGGTCTGCGTGGGCTCCTCAAACGGGTTGAAGAACGGCTCGCCCGACGGCGGCTTGCCGTACGTGCGGTACAGGCCGACGAGATGATCGACCCGGTAGCCGTCATAGAGCGCGGCCATCCGGCGCGCGCGTTGGCGGATCCAGGCGAAGCCGCTCTCAGCGATGCGGTCCCAGCGATACGTCGGCAGGCCCCAGTCCTGGCCCGTCGCACTGAATGCGTCCGGCGGAACACCGAGCGAAACCTCGAACATGAACTCATCGGGCCGCACCCAGACGTCGGGACTCGCCTCCGCCACCATGAACGGCAAGTCGCCGAAGATCGTGACGCCGGCGCCATGCGCATCGTGCCGCGCCTGCTGCCACTGCGACTCGGCAATCCACTGGCGGTACTGCTGTTCGAGCACTTGACGCGCCAGCGTGCGCCTGGCTTCGTCGATGGCGCCGTGCTCGCGATCGCGAAGCGGCGCCGGCCATTCGCGCCACGACGACCAGCCCTGCGTGCGTGCGATCGACTGATAGAGCGCGAAGTCGTCGAGCCACCATCGCTCACGGGAGATGTAGCCCGCGAGCTCCGCCGCGCGTGTCGTGAGCTGAAGCCATTCCTCGCCGAGGAACTGCTCGAAGGCGACGCCAAGCGCCTCGTCCTTGGCCGCGCGGATGTCTGTGTACCGCACTGTCGCGGACGAGCGCGCTCGCGACAGGCTCTCGCGCGCGCTCGCCGAGAGCGCGTCCACGCCGCCCGCCCGCGCAAAGTCCGGCACCCGCTCCATCGCGACGTAGATCGGATCGATCGCCATGGCTGACGTCGCGGAGTACGGCGACGTTTCGCCGGGTGCAACCACGCCGACTGGAAGCAGCATCAGCCGATCGAACCCGGCGCCCGCGAGCCACTGCGCGAGCGGCACGAGATCGGGCAGCTCGCCCGCGCCCCAGCCCGAAGTGCTCGCCGCCGAAAACAGCGGGATCATCACGCCAGCGTGACGACTCACGACGCCACGCTCTGAATTCCAATACCGGCGAGTACGCGGCGTACGCCCTCATCGAACTCCTCGGGCTTCGGCAGCAGACTGAGGATGATGAAGGCCTCCGAAGAGAAATCGAAGAAGTAGCCGGGATGCACGAGTACGTGGTGATCCCGCAGGAGTCGCAGTACCTGCGACTCCTCGCTCGACGTCGCCGGCACTCGAACGACCACCGACCATCCGCCCTCCGGCTGGAGGAGCGTTACAGCCGACGCGGGTTGCAGGAGCTCCTGCAACGCGTCGAGATTTCGACGGATACGGCCGTGGATCGCTTCTCGAATCGCCGCGCCCGCTTCGATCAGCGCGGGCGCCGCGATCTGCACCGGCGTCGCGACGGAGAGGTACGTATCGCAGATCACGTCGAGCTGACCAATCGCGCGGGTCACGTCAGCGTCGGGACCGCTGACCGCGATCCAACCGAGCTTCATCTGAGGCAGTCCGGCGGACTTTGACAGCCCTCCGAGCACGAAGGTCAGCGCACGGCTCTCGCCCGCGAGGGACACGGCATCGGCGCCCGGCCGCAACGCGTAGTCACGAAAGACTTCATCCGAGATGATGGCGAGCCCTCGCGCGACGGCCAGCTCCGCGAGCCAGTCGCGATCGGCGGCGCGCAGCATCGACCCCGTGGGATTGTTCGGCGTCACAACGAACACCGCGCGCGTGCGCGTCGTCAGCGCGGACGCGACGCTCTGGCGATCGATCGACCATCGGCCGTGGTAGTCGAGCCGGTACGGGTTGACGCGCACGGACTCGAGACCCGCCAGCGACTCGAACAGTGGGTAGCCCGGCTGCGGCACCAGCACGTCGTCTCCCGGATCGCACAGAAGCTTGAACAGCAGCGCGTAGGCCTCGCTGGTGCTGGTCGTGAGCACGATTCGCGAAGGATCGATAGAGACGCCGTTCCTGGCGTGCTCGCGCGCGACGGCTTCCCTCGCCGGCGCCATGCCGAGCGATTCGGGCTGGTAGGTCAGTCCTCGAGGATCTGCCAGCGCGGCAACGGCCGCCGGCGGGTACGGCAGGCCAACCAGGGTCGGGTTCGTTTCGGTCAAATCGACAATTGCGGCCCCTGCGGATCGGAGTTCCGCGATGGCGTTGGCGATGGCGTTTGACGGCAGGCCTATCGGGAGGCGCGCTGAAAACGGGAACATCGGCCCTTCAGCTTAGACTAGCCACGCGCCGGGCCTGAAGGCCCGGCCTCCATTGGGGACACGCGATAAACAAGTTGTTGTCGTCGGCGCCGGCGCCGCGGGTCTCGTCGCCGCAATCTTCGCGGCGCGGGCCGGCTGCCGTGTCGTCCTGATCGAGCGCACCTCCGACGGCGGCCGCAAGATTCTCATCAGCGGCGGTGGCCGCTGCAACGTCCTGCCTCAGGCGATCGAACCGCATCGATTCGTGTCCGAATCACCGGCGCTTGTCAGGCGGCTTCTGAGGTCATGGCCCCTCGCGGGTCAGCGGGTGTTCTTCGAGCAGGAGCTCCGCATTCCCCTCAAGCTCGAAGCCGAGGACCGGAAGTACTTCCCCATGTCAGATCGCGCGCGCGACGTTCGCGATGCGCTTATGTCGGCCGCGCGATCGGCAGGTGTCGCGATTTCATTCAACACCCGGATGACCAGCCTCGAGCGGCGCTCGAGTTCGTGGGTGGTGAACACTTCGCATGAGAGCCTCGAGGTGGCAGCCGTCATCCTCGCGACGGGCGGCTCGTCGGTGCCGGCGACGGGGAGTGACGGCGCGATGTTCGATGTCGTGCGCGCGGTTGGGCATACGGTGCATCCCACCTATCCCGCGCTTACGCCGCTCGTCGCGCAACCGGCGCCGCATGCGTCGCTTTCGGGCGTCTCGCTGACCGTGCGCATTCGCGCGAAATGGGACACGGAGATGCACGGAGGTTACGCGGAGGCTCAGGGAGGCTTTCTCTTCACGCATCGCGGTTACAGCGGACCGGCCGTGCTCGATGTCTCGCACGTCGCCGTGCGCAGCCGCCTGGCCGGCGAACGTGCGACATTGCGCGTGCGCTGGTCGGATCTCGATCGCGAGGAGTGGCTGGCGGCGTTTCAGCAGCATCGTGGACTTGTCCTCTCCGCCGTGTCCCGGCACCTGCCGTCGCGGCTGGTGGAGCGCCTGCTGCACGATACGGAGATCCCGCTCGACCGCAAGACGACAGAATTGCGGCGGACCGAGCGCACGGCGTTGGTCGAAGCACTGACATCGTACGAACTGCCGTGGACCGGCGACGAGGGCTACAAGAAGGCGGAAGTCACGGGGGGCGGCGTGGCGCTCGACGAGTTGGATCCCCGCACGCTCGAAAGCCGCGTTGCACCGGGCCTGTACCTGTGCGGCGAGATCCTCGACGCGTTTGGGCCAATCGGCGGCCACAACTTCGCCTGGGCATGGGCGACAGGACGATTGGCGGGGCTTGCGCAACAACCTGCAACCAACAACCAACAACCTGCGACCGACAAGTTTGACTAGAGGCCATCTCATAAATGCCTGAGCAGGATTCGGGCGCACGCGAGGTGGAGCATGCCGAGGAAATTCTCGACGTGGTACTCCCAGCGGGTGACGAGGCGTCGGGAGTTATGTAGCCAGGCGAAGAGGCGTTCGATTTTCCAACGCCGGCGGGTCCTCCGCGCGGGCCGGCCATCTTGGGTGCGGGGGCTGACGCGGCCGCGGCGATGGACAGCGATCATTTCAATGCCGTAGCGCTGGCGGAGGTGGGTATCGAGGGGATCGCTGTCGTACCCCGCGGTCACCGATCAGTCGCGGCGGGAGTGCGTCGAGGAAGCGCGCGTCGAGGGTGGCGGGGACGAGGTGCGGCTCATACGGTGAAGCGCTGGCCACGTGCACGGCGATAGGAAGACCATGACGGTCGCAGATCGCCATGATTTTGGTGCCTTTGCCGCGGCGCGTTGGACCGACCGCAGCGCCCCCTTTTTCGCCCCAGCGTAGGTGGCATCGACAAACGCTTCGGACAGATCGATTTTGCCGCGATCGCGGAGGTCTTCGGCCAGCCGCTGCAACAAGCGATCGAGACGGCCCGATCGTTGCCACTGCTGAAAGCGCCGATGGCAGGTTTGGTACGACGGGTAGCGCCGTGGCAAGTCGTGCCACGGCGCACCGGTGCGCAAGATCCACAGCACGCCGTTGAGGACCGCGCGCGCATCCGCCCAGGGACGACCGCGTCCGTCAGGCCGCGATCGCGGTCGAAACGTCGATTCGAGTACCGCCCATTGGGCGTCGGTGAGGTCCATGCGCCGAGGTACGACGCCTCGCCGCTTGTTGTAACACCCCGTCAGGGGTTTATGAGATAGGTTCTAGAATCTTGGTTCCGGAGGATTCCCATGTCCCTGTCACGCCGCGATTTCCTGACTCGCTCGGCTGGTGTTCTGGCCGCCGCTTCGTTCGCCGAGACCGCGATCGCCCGTGCGATGCGGCAGGCGCAGCCGCCCGCGGGCGCACCGCAGGCGCCGACCTTTACGCCGGTCTTCACCGACGTCCGCCGCAACGTCGGCTTCTACATGGGCCGTGGCGGCACAATCGGGTACCTCATCGACAAGGGCGCGGTCGTGGCCGTCGACAGCCAGTTTCCGGATTCCGCGAAAGCCTGTGTCGACGGCCTTCAGGAGCGGTCGAAGAATCGCGGTGTCGATCTCCTCATCAACACCCATCACCACGGCGACCACACTGGCGGCAACATCGCGTTCAAGGGCGTCACGAAACACGTCCTCGCGCACGAACGTGCGGTCGAACTGCAGAAGCAGGTCGCGTCACAGCCGGCGCGCGCGGGGTCCACGCCAATCGAACAGGTCTACGCCGATCGCACGCTCACTACGACCTGGCGCGAGCAGCTCGGTGACGAGTGGATCAGCTGTAAGTTTTACGGCCGCGCGCACACCAGCGGCGACATCACCATCACGTTCGAGCGCGCCAACGTCGTCCACATGGGCGACCTCATGTTCAACCGGCGCCATCCGGTCGTCGATCGTCCCGCCGGCGCGCTGATGAAGAACCACATCTCGGTACTGGAAAGCATCGCCAAGGATCACAACAACGACACCATCTACATCTGCGGCCACGCGGGCAACCAGCCGGCACCTGCCGGAGGCCCAGCCCCCACGCCGCCCGTGCCGTTCCCGGTGACCGGGCCGCGCGCCGAGCTGATGTACTTCCGTGACTATCTGACGGCGCTGCTGGCGTACGTGCAGGGCGAGATCAAGGCGGGCAAGACACGTGAAGACGTTGTCGCGGTGCGCACTCCGCTGCCGAAGTTCGAGACGCACGGCAATCTCAATGCGACGATTCTGGGCGCGGCGTTCGATGAACTGACGACGGCGTAGACCAGGGCACTACTTCATCTTCTTGTCGATGATGTAAACCTGTGCCGTCCGCGGCGGCATCGTCAGCACCCAGCGGGGGCCCGTCGGCTCCGAGACCATGGCGAGTGGCGGGCCTCCGATCCAGCTCACCCACAACGCGTACGGCACGTCCTTCGGCAGATACACGCTCAACGATGACCTCACGTTGAGCGTGTTCGTGGCGATGATCACCCAGACGCGGCCGGCGTCCAGCAGCTTGACGTCCGAGGTGATGACGATATCGCGCGCAACGGGCCGCTCCGAGGGGTCGGCGCGGCCGAATCTGACTTCCGGTCCCGGCTGCATCAGCGCGACCAGGTTCGAGTTCGCGCTGAACTGACGTGCGAAGGTCAGGGCGGCGCGCGCCCAAGGCTTCAGGGAGCCGTCCTTTTCCTCGAGGCCCGCGCCTGTCTTGGATCCACTGTCGAACGCAATCGAGCGCGCCCCGTACGCAACCGCCCGCCACGCCAGCGGCGCGATGATGCCCGAGGTCGATCGATTGATCGCGATGTCCACGCGCTCGGACACCCTGTACGTGGGTTTGTCGACAAGCGTGGCAGAACGATCGGCCACGAGCACTTTGATTCCCGCGATGGGCGCGAGGCGATTCAGCTCGGCGAGACCGGCCGTGGATGCGCTCGGCCACGTGATGGCCTGAAACCCCAGCGCGCGGATCGCGGCAAGCTCGCTCTGCTGGGGCGTGCCGGCCGGTGTTCCCCGATACCAGACAGATACGACCGGCTCCTGCGCGGCCGCCGTCCGCGGTACGACGAGCGCCGCGACGACGAGACTAATGAGCGAAAGGATTCGGGCCGTGCGAGCACGAACGGGTCGCATGGGCTAGTCGACAATGCCCGCCTTTGGTGCGAGGGCTTCGCGGATCTGCTTGAGGTGATGGATGCCGTGGCCGGCCATCTGCACGATGAGATCGTTGACGGATAGAACGCCGTACTCGGGATGGAGGACCTCGATGGCGCGATCGGATGCGGACAGGGGCGCGATGACGCCGATGTTCATGCGGCGCGAGCCGTCGAACGCGGCGAATCCCGTGGCGCCGTCCACGCCTCCCGCATGCAGCAGGAGCGCGTCCTGATCGGCCATCTGAATCGTGAAGCCCGGCGACGCGAGCGCGCACAGGATGCGATAGCCGAAAATAATCTCCCACTGCGCCACATGGACCATCACCTGGCGCATCGTCCACTTCCCGGGAGCCCAGGGCTGGTTCCACGACGCATCGGCCAGGAGCGCGGCGGCGTCCCGGTATTCCTCGAGCGTCGTGGTCAGGAGTTCAACAGGATTGCGATCGCCGACGTGCTGCGAATACGGAACCGGCATATCGCATGGTAAATGAGCCCGGGGGTCATTTCTCAGATTTTCAACATTATTAATGCGACGCTGGAAATGACCCCCGGGCTCTTTTTCACGCGGCGACGGGGTATGCCGGGCGGTCGGACTGCTTCGGACGACGGATGAGGGCGTCCAGGGAGTAGGCGCCGGGCCCGGTCATGAGCAGCGAGAGGCTCGAGAGCATCAGCGTCAGCGTGTACTCGAAGCCCGCCGGCATGAAGAAGCCGTTCGCGAGATGCGCGGTCAGCGTCGCTACGCCCATCGCACCCGCGATCAGAAACGCCGCGACGCGCGTGAAGGCACCGGCGAGGAGCGCGATGCCGCCGCCGAGCTCGACCATCGTAATGAGCGCGGCATTGAGACCGGGCAACGGCAAGCCGAGCGATGCCATCGCGCCGGTTACCCCGGCGTGCCCGTACACGAACGCCTTCTGGCCGCCGTGCATCACGAAGACGATGCCGAGCGCCACGCGCAGAAGCAGAAGACCGCGATCGATCCAACGAGAGTGACGGATGTCCATGAGTGCCTCCATAAAGTGTTACAACGATTACCGTTACAACGAATATTGCACCGGCCGGATGCCCCGCCGTCCAGCCGGTTTGTCGCTAGGAACTGATCTCCTCGATGAGCCGGCGCAAATCCCCGAGCTGGCGATCGCTCATATGCCCCACGAGCCTGGCATGCAGGTCGTTCACGACATCGTCGAGCGACACCAGCAGCTCGAGGCCGGCGGCGGTGATTCGGGTGCGCACCACGCGGCGATCACGGTCGTCGCGGCCGCGCTGAATGAGCCCGCGCCGCTCCAGTCGATCCAGAAGCCGAGTCACGTCGGGATCCCGCTGGATCAGCCGCTCGACGACCTCGCCGCAGGTCGCACCCTCCGGCCCGGACCCGCGCAGGATTCGGAGCACGTTGTACTGCGCGAGCGAGAGGTCCACGGGCTTCACGATCCGTGAGAACTCGTCCATCAGCCGCGTCGCCGCCTTGACGATGGCGATGTGCACCTCGGCGTTGGCGACCTGGCGGGGCGTCCGCTTCCCCGCCTGAAAAGCGGCGGCGGGAATCGCCCCGGTTTCCTTGGTCCGCCGCGTCATGCAGCGATATTAGTCGTTGTAACGACTAATGTCAAGTAGCGGCTATCTGGCCCGGCGGAGGATCTGCCCGGGACGGGCGCCGGTGACTGTCGAGTCCCGCACGACGAACACGCCATTGACGAGGACGTGGGGCAACCCGGCGGCGTAGGCATGCGGCGCCGCATACGTGGCCTGGTCGCGGACGGCCGCCGGATCGAACAGCACCAGGTCGGCGGCCGCGCCCTCCTTGATCACTCCCCTGCCCGCGAACCCGAAGTGCGACGCCGGGAGCGACGTCATCTTGCGCACCGCCTCCTCCAGCGAAATCACCTTGCGCTCGCGCACGTACTCACCAAGCACGCGAACAGCATTGCCGTAGCCGCGCGGATGCGGCACGCCGGCGCCGGGCTGAATCACGCCGGCGTCGGACGCGAACGACACCATCGGATGACGCATGATGCGCGCGATGTCCTCGTCGCCCATGAAGTGATAGACCATCGACGCGCCGCCGCCGATCATGATCGTGCGCGCGGCTTCCATCTGCGCGTCCGCCGATCCGCCGCCGGCGATCTTCTCCGCCACCTGTTTCATCGAGAGCCCGTTCAACGACGGGTCGGCACGGTAGCTCGCGACGACAGCCCAGGACAGGTCGGTGAACCCGCGCTCCCGGTAAAGCGCCTCCATCTCCTTTTTGATCCGCGCCCAGGTCTCCGCGTCACGAAGACGGGCGCGGATCCTTTCCTGTCCGCCTTCAAGTGCCCACGACGGGAACCGAATCGAAAGAGACGACGAGCCTGCCGTGTAGGCGTATTGATCCGCCTGGACCTTGAGTCCGCCGGCACGCGCTTCGTCGATGAGTTTCAGCGCAGCAGCACTGGCGCCCCAGCGGCTCGGACTGTCGACCTTGAGATGCGAGATCTCGAGCGCCATGTCGAGTGTGCGGGCGACGCGAATCGATTCGGCCACCGCTGTCTCGAGCTCGGTGCCCTCGTTCCGCATGTGCGTGGCATAGATGCCGCCCTGATTCGCGGCTTCGCGCGCAAGCTCGACGATCTCGTTCGGCTTCGCATACGTACCGGGCACGTACTGCAGGCCCGTCGAAAACCCCACGGCACCATCGGCGACGCCCTTGAAGACGAGCGACCGCATCTGATCCAGCTCGGACACGGTCGGTTCGCGCTCGGCACTTCCCATCACGGCGCTGCGGACCGTGTTGTGACCGACGAGCGTCGCGTAGTTCAGGGCGACGCCGGCCTTCCTGATCTCGTCCAGCGCCTCGCCGATGTTCCTCGCCGACGATCCGCAGTTGCCCGCGACGATGGACGTCACACCCATGCGGATGAAGTTCTCCGCCAGCGGCCGCGACGCGACGTCGTCCGCATGGGTATGGACATCGATGAAGCCCGGCGCGAGGACGAGGCCGCCGGCATCGAGGCGCTCGCGCGCCGCGAACTCAGTGGCCGCGATGCGGCCGATACGCGCGACCTTCCCGTCGCGGATGCCGACGTCGCCGATCCGCGCCGGCGCGCCCGTACCATCGACAATGCGCGCGTTGACGATGACGAGGTCGAATGGCGCCTGCTGGGCGCGCGCCGATGGCCACGCGACCGCAGCGAGCGCAATGGACGCGATGACGGCCGCGCGAAGGCGCCCGGGAGTCTTCACAGCCCGCAGTATAGAATCTGCGCGACCCGATGCGCGTGTTTTCCACCGATCACAAGGTCATCGGACTGCAGTACGCGTTCACCAGCCTCGCGTTCCTGCTGATCGGCTTTCTGCTCATCCTGGCACTCCGCTGGCACCTCGCGTCGCCGACCGACGCACTCCCGCTCGTGGGCAAGCTCCTCGGCGAAACGCGCGCGGTCGAGGGCATCCTGCTGCCGGAGTTCTATCTTCAGCTCGGCGCGATGCACGGCACGATCATGGTCTTCCTCGCGGTCGTGCCCATCGCGATCGGCGCGTTCGGCAACTATCTGATTCCGCTGATGATCGGCGCGCCGGACATGGCGTTCCCGAGGCTGAACGCGCTCTCGTACTGGCTGTACCTGCTCGCCGGACTCGTCATGTTCGCCGGCTTCTTCTTACCCGGTGGCGCCGCCGGCTCCGGCTGGACGTCGTATCCGCCGCTCGCGAACCTCGCAACAATGGGCCAGACGGCGTGGCTGGCCGGCATGTTCATCCTCGCGCTCTCGTCGATGGTGGGCGCGATCAACATGATCGTCACGATCGTCCAGCTGCGCGCGCCCGGCATGACGCTGATGCGCATGCCGTTCTTCGTATGGACGCAGCTCGTCACGGCGTTCCTGCTCCTGCTCGCTTTCCCCGCGCTCCAGGCCGCGGCCGTCCTGCAGTTCATGGACCGCGTCGCGGGCACGAGCTTCTTTGTGCCAAGCGGCCTCGTCGTCTCAGGGCAGGTGTCGCAAGTCAGCGGCGGCGGGAGCCCGATCCTCTGGCAACACCTCTTCTGGTTCCTCGGACATCCCGAGGTCTACGTCCTGATCCTTCCCGCCCTCGGCATCGTCGCCGAAGTCCTCGCCAACATCACGCGGAAGCCGCTCTGGGGCTACCGCGCGATGGTCGGCTCCGTTCTCTTCATCTGCGTGATGTCCTTCATCGTCTGGGCGCACCACATGTTCCTCACGGGCATGGGTCCCACGATGAGCGCGTTCTTCCAGGTGACGACGATGATCATTTCGATCCCGTCGGTGATCATCGTGACGGCGCTGCTGCTGTCGCTCCACGGCGGATCGATCCGGTTTACGGTGCCGGGACTCTTCGCGCTGGCGTTCCTGCCGATGTTCGGTCTCGGCGGCCTGACGGGCCTGCCGCTCGGACTCGCAGCGACGGACATTCCGCTGCACGACACGTACTACGTCATTGGGCACTTTCACTACATCGTGGCGCCGGGCACGTTGTTCGCGCTCTTCGCCGGCATCTACTACTGGTTCCCGAAAGTGACCGGCCGGCAGATGAATCCACTGCTCGGCCGGCTCCACTTCTGGGGATCGCTCATCGGTATGAACGGGATCTTCCTGCCGATGTTTGTGCAGGGTCTCGCCGGCATGAACCGGCGCCTCTACGACGGCGGCCGCGGGTACGAGCTCTTCAGCAAGTTCGACGGCAGCCTCAACGGACAGGCCTGGTCGGCGCTGTTCCTTGCCGTCACCCAGTTGCTCTTCATCGTCAATCTCTTCATGAGCATGCGGCGCGGTGCGAAGACGGGCGACAACCCGTGGCAGGCCACGACACTGGAGTGGACGACGTCGTCGCCGCCCCCGCATGACAACTTCGGCACGACTCCGACCGTGCATCGCGGCCCGTACGACTACAGCGTTCCCGGCGCGACGTCGGACTTCACGCCGCAGGACAAGGCCCAGGCGCAGTCATGATTCCGTACACCGCCGAGCGCCGTGCCGATACCGGCGTCACCAACGTGACGATGGGGATCTGGCTGTTCCTGGCGTCGGAGGTCATGCTCTTCGGCGCGTTCTTTTCGGCGTACGCGTTGCTGCGGTTTTCAGCGGTGGAATGGCCCGCAGGACCGACGCTGCTCGACATCAACTACGGCTTGGCGAACACGCTCGTCCTGATCGTCATGACCGTGGTCGCGTGGCAGGCGCGACGCGGATCTCCCGCCGCGGCGAGGAAGCAGCTGCTTCTCGCCTCGGGCCTCGCGCTCGTGTTCCTCGTCATCAAGGCCGTCGAATGGTCCGGCGAGATCGACCGCGGTCTCGTTCCATCCTCGAACACGTTCCTGGCAACGTATTTCACGCTGACTGGTCTGCACGCGCTGCACGTGGCCGCCGGACTTGTCGCGAACCTGTGGGCGTACGCCGGCGCGCAGAAAGCAGGCGAGGCAATGACGCGGGGCCGGGTCGAGGCGCTTTCCCTGTACTGGGCGTTCGTGGATGTCGTGTGGTTGCTGATTCTGGTGTTTGTTTATGTTTTTTAGGCGGGGAGGAAACGGAGCGGAGTTACACGGAGGTGCGGCTCGCGTCGCAGGCATCGTCGTGCTGCTGTTCCTCGCCGACGTCGCGCTCAACGCCTGTCCTGTCTGCTTTCAAGTCGAAGACACCGGCGTGAAGAACGGTGTCCGTGCGGCGGTCATCGTGCTGGGCGGAGCGACGGCCGTGGTGCTGGGCGGCGTCGCGCATTTCGTGCGCCGGCTCGTGAAGGCGGAGCTGCGATGATGCACCGCTACCTCCCGTCGGCAGCATCCGCGCATGCCGCCGCGATCGACGGAATGCTCGAGCACGTGCACGTGATGATTCTCGTGCTGTTCGCGGGCTGGGCCGCCTACTTCCTCTACGTGCTGCTCAGATTCCGCCAGGGCGCGCATCCGAATGCCAACCCGCGGGGCACGCACGGCAGGTACGCGATGGCGGTTTTCGCGGCGGTGGCCGTCGCGGAAGCGGTCCTGCTCGTGGGCTTCGCCTTGCCGCTCTGGTTCCAGCGGACGTCTGCGGCGCCACCGGAGGCGAATCCCATTGTGCTGCGCGTGGTCGCCGAGCAGTTCGTCTGGAACGTGCACCATCCTGGCGCCGACGGTGAATTCGGCGAGACCTCGCTCTCGCTGATCTCGCCGACGAATCCACTCGGACTCGATCGTGCGTCCCGATTCGGCAAGGACGACCTGGTGTTCCTGAGTGAGATCCATCTGCCGGTGAACCGGCCAGTCGTCATCCAGCTCACCAGCAAGGACGTGATTCACAGCTTCGGCGTGCCGGCGATGCGCGTGAAGCAGGACGCGGTTCCCGGGCTCCGATCGCCGGTATGGTTCACACCGACCGTCGAGGGAGAATTCGAGATCGCCTGTTCGCAGCTCTGCGGACTGGGCCATCACAGAATGAGAGGCGTCATCAAAGTGGATTCTGATGACGCCTATCGGAAGTTCCTCGCCGAAGAAGACGCGCTGCAGCGCGTCAAGTAGTCGGCGGGCTTCAGCCCGCCGGTTACGCGCGCCTTACCGCCACACGAGCTTCAGCGACACGGCGGGCTCGTCGTTGCGCTTCTGATCGGGCTCCTTGAAGCTGAACTTCGCCGCGCGACGGTCCCCCAAGATCGTGAAGCCTTCGGCCGATTCGAAGCGCCCTCTCACCAGCACGACGCCGAGGTGTTCGAGACTGTCGAGGAGTTCGCTCACTCCGTCCGACGGCTCGAAGGCGGCGCCGAGCGCCGACGGGTCGCGTGCCACCAATGACCATTCGAAGGCGCCGTCACTGGTGCGGCGAACCACCGATGTGCCAGTCGTCCCGACCGCCGCAATCAGCCGTTGACCGATAACGTCGAGCCCAGCGAACGTCGACTCGGTCTGGACGGTGTAAGGCACTTCGGACCGTAGCACGCGCGTGCGGAGCTTCTCACCGCCGAGCTCGCGCAGTCCCGCCAGCACACCGTGGCGATCCTGTTGCACCGCCAGCCAGTACTCGCTCTCCTCGCGCATCCGATCCGCCGGCGCCTGGGCGTCCGATCGCACGTTCTGTTCGTGGACGACCCACGTCACCGTGCCGTCACCATCGACGTACCACGTCTCCGTCACGTCCTTCTGCAGGCATCCGGTCGTCACGGCAATAGCCAGGGCCAGAGCGGTCAGGTTCAGGTAGCAGCGGTTCATCGTCATCTCTTCCTCCGTGTCTGTAGGGACGGCGGCCGCGGCTGGAAGCGAACATGGGGGATACTTCTGCCCTCCCATGCCCGCCGCCGACACCCGGGAGCTGTACGAACAGGCCCGCAGGGGCGCACCGAACGACGTGAATGCGTTCTACGAACGGTGCGCCCGTAAACTGCTTCCCATCATTCGTTTGCGGCTCGGGCGATCGCTGCGCCACGAGATGGACTCGCGCGACATCCTGCAGACGGTGCTCTGCAAATCACTGGGGCGGCTCGATGACGTGCGGGAGCCGGGTGCGGTCATGGCCTGGCTCGCACGCATCGTGGAAAACGAGATTCGCGATCAGGCGGACTTCTACAAGCGGCAGCGGCGCGACGCCGCGAAGCGGGCGCCGATCGAAGACGCGGCCGCGGTGCCCGCGTCGGTCCGGCAGGCGCTGAGCCAGGTGATTCTTTCGCGACAGGCGGAAGCACTCGAGGACGCGTTGGAGAGCCTCGGTGACGCGCAGCGCGAAATCATCGTCCTCAGAAAGCTCGAGGAGCTGACGTTTCCCGAGATCGCGAAGCGGCTGGGAAAGACCGAAGATGCGTGCAGGATGGCGTACTCACGCGCGATGGCGGCACTGACGTTGAGGCTTGCCGGACCTAAAGGCCCGGTTCACGAGTGATGGACTTCGAGGAACAGCTCGCCGATCTCATCCGCTATCACGAGGATCACGGGTCTCTGCCGCCGCACGTGCCCGAGACTCTCCTGGCAGCCGTCCAGCGCTACCTCTCGATCTCAGCGTCGCTCGACACCGGCGCGATCGACGCCGACACCGCCGCGCCAGCGACCTCAGGTCTCCCAACGTTCGAAGGCTTCAGGACCATCGAGCGTCTCGGCGCCGGCGGCATGGGAGAGGTCTACAAGCTCCAGGATCTCACGCTCGATCGCATCGTCGCGGCCAAGGTCATTCGCCGGCAGCCTGGCGGCCTGAAGGCAACTCCAGCGGATTTCCTTCGAGAAGCGAAGTCACTCGCGCTCTTCTCCGATCCGAGGATCGTGCGCGTGTTCGAATACAGGACCGACTCGGATCCGGCCGTCATCGTCATGGAGTTCATCGACGGCTTCGAGCTCGGACGGCTGGCGCCGTCTCTCGAGTTCCGGCAGCGCGCGAAGATCGTGCGAGAGGTCTCGGACGCCGTTCAGCGCGCGCACGAGCTCGGCATCCAGCATCGCGATCTGAAACCGTCCAACATCATGCTCGACGGCGGGCTGTCTCCGAAGATTCTCGACTTCGGGCTGAGCGACGACCGCGCGACGCACGGTCACCTGCGCGGCACGCCTGCGTATCTGGCGCCGGAACAGCTCGATCCGGCTCAACCACTCGACGCCAGGACGGACGTTTACGCACTCGGCGTGATCCTCTACGAGCTCCTGTGCGGTACGACGCCGTTCAACGGCACGACGACCGAGGTCCTGAAGGCGCTGCAGGAGGGACACCCACGGCTGCCCATTGAATTCGATGCGCGCGTGCCGGATGCACTGCAGGCGATCGCGCTCAAGGCGATGGAGCGACGCCCCGGCGATCGTTACCAATCGGCTCGAGAGATGACGCGCGATCTCGATCGGTTCCTGGAGGGTCTCCCCGTCAGCGCGCGTCCGACGCAGTACTCGGCCACACTCGCGGCCCGGGTCATGCCGCACCTCGATCAGGTCGCGGAGTGGCTGCGGCTGAAGCTCGTGTACCCGCACGAGGCCGCCCGGATCACGAACGCCTACCGGGCGCTCGAGGCCCGCGAGGACGACTGGATCGTCGCGAGCCGGGCCCTGACGCCGTCGCAGATTGCGCTGTACCTTGGCGCCTTCTTTCTCTTTGCCGGCGCGCTGTTCTATTTCGCCGCGCATCGCATGTACGACGCGGTCGACGGGCTCACGGGCCCGATCCTCGTGCTCGGCCTGCCTTTCATTGGCCTCAATCTCATCGGACGTTCGCTCTACCGGCGCGAACACCAGGCGGTGGCCGTCGCCTTCTACCTCGGCGGATTGAGCCTGCTGCCGCTCTTTCTGCTGATCTTCTTTCACGAGACGGGTTGGTGGATGGCGCGGCCGGGCGATGACGCCGAGCTCTTCACGGACGGCGTGGTCTCGAACCGGCAGTTGCAGGTAACGTCACTCCTCGCCTGCGCCTGGAGCGTGTACCTGGCATTCCGCACGAGAACCAGCGCGCTCAGCATTGTCTCGTCTCTGCTGCTTTTCTGCTTCGGTATCGCGCTGCTCGCCGACGCCGGACTGCGTTCCTGGCTCGAGTCGGACCGTTGGGATCTGGTTGCCCTGCATCTGATCCCGCTCGTTGCGGCGTACGCAGGCGCCGGGTGGTGGCTCGAGCGATCGCAGCGGCCCTGGTTCGCGACGGCGGCGTTCGTCGCGGCGTCAGTCGCGCTCGTCGGCGTCCTCGATCTCTGGGCCGTCAACGGCAAGCTGCTGCACTACCTGGGCTTGACGATGCGGCACCTGCAGCCTCCGGATGTCCAGAATCAGGTTCTGATCGACATGCTGACAGCTCTGTCGCTGAACGGCGTCGCGTTCTATCTCGCGGCGGCGGCGGTCGAGCGCAGGGGATCGCCGGCGATGCGCACCGCCACGCTGCTCCTCTTCACCATCGCGCCATTCTCGATACTCGAGCCACTCGCCTACCTCAGCAAGACGGGCGTCTACAACGAGCGATTCGACTGGCTGTATCTCGCTCTGGCGATTGGCATTGCGGTGGTGAGCTATCACCGCCAGCGAAAGAGCTTCTACTATGCCGGTCTCATCAATTCAGGTCTCGCGTTGTATCTCATTGCCGATCGGCACAAGTGGTTTGACAAGCCCGCGTGGGCCATCACGATTGTCGTCGCAGGCATTGCGGCACTGGCTGCCGGATTCGTTCTGGATGCGCGCCAACGTCGACAGAGACGATGACTCATGTCATTCAGGCGCGCGCACCGCGCGGCGCGGTCTCGCAGACAACGGTCGACCGCTCGGCGGATGCTGTCGCCGGACACCTCGAAGATGCGGCGCACTTCCCCGGTGGACGCGCCGATGGCATCGCGCGGCCGCGGACCGAAGCGGACTCGAGATTCTGCGAGAGGATGGCGTCGATCGCGCTCAAAGCGTCAGTATCCAGAGCGACACCGCTCTGCTGCTGCTCGTCCAACTCGAATTCAGTGAATCACGTACGGCAACGGCCGCCTACGACCAGATTGCTGGCGCGAGTCAGTCCGAATCGGACGCTCCGCTGGCGCGGTTCTGCAGGCGGCTCGCGGCCCACGGTGTCCTCGATCGCGCAGAGATTGCGACGCCGGGCGACACCCGCCGAACGAAGCAGCTCCTCGCCGTGCGCGAGGGCGCGCCGCTTGGCGTGAACCGCCGCGTAGGCGATGCGCGCCGTCTCGTCGACGCGCGCATCGACAAGACGGCCGGTGACATGGTCGTGCCCTTCAATCGCTTCGGCGACATGATGGCGATGTACCGCGATGGCTACGAACGCCGTGGTCTCGACTACGCCATCTGGGGCCACATCTCCGACGGCAACGTGCATCCCAACGTTCTGCCCCGCTCCTACGACGATGTCGTGGCCGGCCGCGAGACGATTCTCGAATTCGGCCGTGAAGTCATCCGGATGGGCGGCAGCCCGCTCGCCGAACACGGCGTCGGCCGCAGTGCAGTGAAGCAGGCGCTGCTCCGCCAGCTCTACGGCGAACACGGCATCGAAGAGATGCGGGCCATCAAGCGCGCGATCGATCCGGACTGGAAGATGGCGCCCGGGGTAATCTTTTCGGCATGAGATTCCTGAAGCGCCTCGGCACCATGCGCGGCGTCGCCATCGCAGCGGTCGCCTCGCTCGCCATCGGCATCGGCGCCAACACCGCCGTGTTCAGCGTCGTTCATGCCCTGCTCCTCAAGCCGCTCGGGTACGCGGACGCCGACCGGCTGGCGATTCTCTGGAACCGATCGCCTGGACTCAACATCCAGGAAGATTGGTTCTCGACCGCGCAGTACTTCGATATCAGGAACAATCACCAGGGCTTCGAATCGCTCGCCATCGCCATCGGCGCGAACTTCAACCTCACCGGCAGCGGCGATCCGGAACGCGTCGGCGTGATCCGTGTGTCGTCAAACCTTCTGCCGATGCTTGGCGCCCGGCCCGAGCAGGGCCAGCTCTTCGTTCCGGAAGACGATGTCCCGGGCCGGCCTGGTACCGCCGTCCTCGGCCACGCGTTCTGGACGCGGCGTTTCGGCGGCGATCGATCGGTCGTCGGCACGTCGATCATTCTCAACGGACAGAGCTACCAGATCGCCGGCGTGCTTCCGGAGACCTTCCGCCTGCCGCGCGAGGTCATGCCGACTCTCGGTGTCGCCGAGGACGGCGAGATCTTCCTGCCGCTCCCCTTGCCGCCCGCCGCGCCGACGACGCGCACGCGCGAGGACTACAACATCATCGGCAAGCTGAAGCCCGGCGTGGCCGTGCCCGGCGCGCAGGCGGAGATGGACGCGCTCACCGCGAGATTGCGACGCGACTTCCCAGACTTCTATCCGCCGCATGGCGGCCTGACGTTCTCGATCGTGCCGCTGCTCGACCAGGTCGTCGGCTCCGTCAGACGGACCATCGTGATTCTTCTCGCGGCGGTCGCCTTCGTGCTGCTCATCGCGTGCGCCAACGTGGCCAACCTCCTCCTGGCCCGCGCGCTTGCGCGGCAGCGGGAGCTGGCGATCCGCTCGGCGCTCGGAGCGACGAGGGCGCAAATCATCAGGCAACTCCTCGGTGAGGCCGTCATGCTCTCCATCGCGGGAGCCGTGCTGGGCACGCTGCTCGCCTGGTTCGGCATCCGCTGGCTGCAGGCGCTCCAGCCGGCGAACGTTCCGCGATTGCTCGACATCGGCATCGACCTGCCGGTCCTGCTCTTCACCGCCGGCGTTTCGATTGCCGCGGGCGTGATGGCGGGAGTGATTCCGGCGCTGGGTCTTCGGCGGCTCGACCTGCAGCGCACGCTTGCGACAGCCAGCCGCGGCTCGGCGGCAGCCGGATCGATGTGGGGCCGCGGCGGCCGCCTGCGACGCGTGCTCGTCGTGTCCGAGCTCACGTTCGCCGTGCTGCTCCTCGTCGGCGCCGGGCTTCTCATCCGCACCGTCGGCAACCTCCAGCGTGTTTCGCCGGGCTTCACCGCATCCGGCGTCCTGACGTTCGAGCTGACGATGACGGGACAGAAGTACGCGAATGGCCCGTTGGTGCTTGAGGCGTACCGCGGGCTGTGGGAACGGCTGAACGCCGTCTCCGGGATCGAGGCCGCTGGCGGCATCACCTCGCTGCCGCTCAGCGGCCACATGGCGTGGGGCCCAATCACCGTGGAAGGCCGCATTCCGCCGCCCGGCGAGAACTTCATCAACGCTGACCAGCGCATCGTCGCCGGCCGCTACTTCGAGGCGATGGGGATTCCGCTGCGAGGCGGACGTCTGTTCAACGAGACGGACACCGCGGATGCGCCGCGGGTCGTGGTCGTCGACGAGTTCATGGCGCAGGAGCTCTGGCCAGGACAGGAGCCGCTCGGCAAGCGGATCCGCTTCGGCGATCTGAAGTCGACCGCGCCATGGCAGACCGTCGTCGGTGTCGTCGGACGCGTGAAGCACTACGGGCTCGACACGGACGGCCGGATCGCCGTGTATCTTCCGCACACGCAGGCGACTTCGCGGGCGATGTATGTGGTTGCGCGCACGAATTCGCCGGACGCGATCGCCGGCACGGTTCGCGAGCAGGTCCGTGCGCTGGATCCCAATCTGCCGATCTACCGGATGCGTCCGATGACGACGCTTGTGGATCGCTCAATTGCGACCCAGCGTTTTGCGATGACGGTGCTCGGCGTCTTCGCGCTCGTCGCGCTCGTGCTCGCAGCGATCGGCATCCACGCCGTGATGGCGCATGTCGTGTCACAGGGCACGCGGGAGATCGGCATCCGTCTCGCCCTTGGCGCGAGCGGCCGCGGCATTCTCGCCCTGGTACTTCGTCACGGCCTCGTGATGGCGATTGCCGGAATCGGCCTGGGCCTCACCGGCGCCGCGGCACTGACGCGACTCATGCGGACGATGGTTTTTGGCGTCGAGCCCGTGGATGCTGCAACCTACGCAGCGGTGGGAGCTGGCCTCGCGGCGATCGCGGTCCTCGCGACGCTGATTCCGGCCGTCCGGGCGTCGCGCGTTGATCCGGTGGTGTCTCTGCGACAGGATTGAGTCGTACGACAGGTACGTCAGATACGTCGGGTACGTCTGGTACTCGGAACGAACTATCGGTTGCCAACCGTTTGTTCTTTTCGTAGCCAAGAAAGAGGTTGGCCAGCGTCAGCTCGTTCCTTGTACCTGACGTACCCGACGTACCTGACGTACCTGACGTACCTCAGATCTATCCAAATCGCCCCGTGATGTAGTCCTCGGTGTGCTTCTCTCTGGGATTGGTGAACAGATCGGCCGTGTTGCTGTGCTCGATGAGACGGCCGAGCCAGAAGAACGCCGTCTTGTCTGAGACGCGCGCGGCCTGCTGAAGATTGTGCGTCACGATGACGATCGTGTACTGCGACTTCAGCTCGTAGATCAGCTCTTCGATCTTCACCGTCGCGATCGGATCGAGCGCCGAGCAGGGCTCGTCCATGAGGATGATCTCCGGCTCGATCGCGATCGCGCGCGCGATGCAGAGCCGCTGCTGCTGACCGCCTGAGAGCGAGAGCCCGCTCGAGTCCAGACGATCCTTGACTTCCTCCCAGAGCGCCGCGCCGCGAAGCGACCGCTCGCACGCGGCGTCGAGTGTCGCCTTGTCGCGGATGCCGGCGATGCGCAGTCCGTAGACAACGTTCTCGAAGATGGACTTGGGCAGCGGATTCGACTTCTGGAACACCATCCCGATCCGGCGGCGCACCTCGATCACGTCCGTCGCGCGTGCGTTGATGTCCTTGCCGTCCACGAGGAACTCACCCGTGATCTTCACGTTGTCGATGAGGTCGTTCATGCGGTTGAGGCATCGCAGGAGCGTGGACTTGCCGCAGCCGGACGGTCCGATGAACGCGGTCGCCTGCTTCGCCGGGATGTCCATCGAGATGTCGTAGAGCGCCTGGTTCTGGCCGTACCAGAGATTCGCGTTACGAATGACGATGGCGGCCGCGGTCGCGTCCGGCGACGGCGCGGCGAATTTCACGCCGGAGGTCATGCCGCCGGGAGGGCGCGTTGAGGATGATTGTGTGCTCACCATGTTCATGTCCCTTGCTACGCGAACGCCGACGTCCTGTACTTCTTCCGCAGCCGGTTTCTCACGATGATGGCCGTGAGGTTCAGCAGCACGACGATCAGGAGCAGCAGCACCGCCGTCGCATAGACCATCGGCTTCGCGGCCTCGACGTTCGGGCTCTGGAATCCCACGTCATAAATGTGAAACCCGAGGTGCATGAACTTGCGCTCGAGATGCATGTACGGGAAAAAGCCATCGAGCGGCATGTCGGGCGCGAGTTTCACCACGCCCGTGATCATCAGCGGCGCCACTTCGCCGGCACCGCGCGCCATCGCGAGGATGAGACCCGTGAGGATGCCCGGTGCGGCGGCCGGCAGCACCACGCGCAGGATCGTCTGAAACTTCGTCGCGCCAGTCGCGAGCGACGCCTCGCGCATCGACCGCGGCACCGCCGCCAGCGCTTCTTCGGACGCGACAATGACCACGGGCACGGTCAGCAGGCTCAGCGTCAGCGACGCCCAGAGGATTCCGCCGGTGCCGTACGTCGGCGTCGGCAGACTCTCCGCGTAGAACAGTTGATCGATCGTCCCGCCGACGAAGTAGACGAAGAAGCCGAGGCCGAAAACACCGAAGACAATCGACGGCACACCCGCGAGATTGTTGACGGCGATGCGGACGAGCCGCACCAGCAGTCCCTGGCGCGCGTACTCGCGCAGGTACAGCGCCGCCAGCACGCCGAACGGCACGGCGACGACGCTCATGAGCATGACCATCATGACGGTGCCGAAGATCGCCGGAAAGATGCCGCCCTCGGTGTTGGACTCCCGCGGATCGCCGGTGAGGAACTCCCAGAGCCGGCTGAGGTACACGCCGGCACGACCTGCGACCGACAACTGATTTGCTGCGTACAGCCGGAAGACGTCCAGCACCGGCAGCGCTTTCTCGGTCCCGTCGGCCGCCTTCACTGTCAGCACGATGCGTGACGCGGCCGTCTTCTTCTCCTCGAGCTGCTTCTCCAGCTCCGCGTATCGCGCCTGCAGCGCCGTCACTTCCGCGTCGAGCTCCGCGCGCGCGGCCTTTTGATCGATACCCGGCTGGCGCGCGGCCTCGAAATCGAGCCGCCGTCCGCGAAGCCGCAACTGTTCGATCCGGTAGTTGACGCCGCCGACCTCGCCGAGCTCGAGGTCACGGATCTCGTTGCGATTCCTGGCCGCCTCGGCAACGCGCTGCGGCAACGCCGCGAGTACCGCCGAACTGCCCGACGCGATCTCGGTGTCGCCGTCCGCCAGCTTCACCGGGTGCCCGATGAATGGTCCGTACTCACGGCGCTCGATGTACACCGCGTCGGCCGGCCGATCCCGTTTCGTGATGTCGGCATCGTCGATCCAGCGAAAATCCGATCCGCTCAAGTCGCGATTGCCGAGCTTCAACTGGACCCGGAATTTCGCCAGATGCCCGGGCGTGCCCGGAGCGGGGATTGCTTCCCGGGCGGAAATCTCGCCGAGCACGACAGTGTTGTCCTTGAGCGTGAGCTCAGTGAGCGGCTTCGGCCAGAAGAAACCGAGGCCGTTCCAGAGGATGAGGCTGATCATCCCCAGGATCATCAGGATCGCGATGCCGAGACCGGTGCCGGCCAGCCAGATGGCCGGATCTCCGCGGCGAAGCGTCTCGCGCCAGGTGGTCACGTCAGACCGCCTTGTACCGCTCGCGCAGCCGCTGCCGGATGACTTCGGCGATCGTATTGATCACGAAGGTCATCACGAACAGCAGCGCGGCCGCGAGGAAGAGCGTGCGATAGAGCGTGCCGCCGTAGGGCGCCTCGGGAATCTCGACGGCAATGTTGGCCGAGAGCGTCCGGATGCCGTTGAAGATCGACCAGTCCATGACGGGCGTATTGCCCGTCGCCATCAGCACGATCATCGTTTCGCCGACGGCCCGGCCGAAGCCGATCATGACCGCGGAGAACACGCCGGGGCTGCCCGTGGGCAGCACGACGCGGACAGCCGTCTGCCAGCGGCTCGCGCCAAGCGCGAGCGACGCGGCCGTGAGGCTCGAGGGGACGCTGGTGAACGCGTCCTCGGCGATCGTGAAGATGATCGGAATCACCGCGAAGCCCATCGCGAGACCAACGACGAGACAGTTGCGCTGATCGTAGGTGAGGCCCATCGTCGACTGCAGCCATGCCTTGGCGTCGCCGCCGAAGAGCCACAACTCGAGCGACGGCCCGATCTGGACCGCGAACCAGCCGGCAATCAGCAGGAGCGGAAGGATCATCAGGACTTCCATGCCCGAGCGCAGTCGCGATGACACGCTCTGCGGCAGCATCTTCCAGAGCACGACGCCCGAGGTACCGAAGATCGGGAAGAGCACCATCATCGCGAAGACCGCGACGAGATTCTTTTCCACGACGCCGGCGAGGTAGAGACCGGCGAGGAATCCGATCACGACGCTCGGCAGTGCGGCCATGATTTCGACCGTCGGCTTGATCTTGGCCTTGATGTTCGGGTGCACGAATTGCGACGTGTAGAGCGCGGCCAGCACCGCGATCGGCACGGCGAACAGCATCGCGTAGAGCGTGCCCTTGATGGTGCCGAAGATCAGGGGCATCAGGCTCAGCTTCGGCTCGAAATCGTCGGAGGCGCCCGTCGACTGCCAGACGTATTCCGGCTGCGCGTAGCCCTCGTACCAGACTTTGCCGATGAGCGCGCCGAGGCTCACCTCCGGATGCGGGTTGTGCATCGAGAAGGCCGTTGCCGACGCCGTGTCGAGCGTGTAGATGGCGTCCGCCTTCGGCGCGATCACGATGAGCGGATTGGCCCGTGCATCGGCGATGGCCGCCAGCGTGCGTTCCGACGTCGCGTGTCGGAGCACGAGCGAGCCGTCGCCGCCCACGGCGGCGAAACTGCGATCGCGCGGCGACGGCGCGAAACCCACGACCGCCGATCGCTGCGGCTCGTACACGTGCGCTTTGATCAGCGCTTCCGTGCCGTCCTGCATCGTCGCGCGAAACCAGCTGGTCACCTGTCCGCCCGCGGTGCCGACCACCAGGCTGGATCCGCCGATCAGGTATTCGATGGCGGTTACCGGTTCATTCGCCACCAGGACGTCGTCCGTCAGACGTGGGGTTTCGGAATCCGCTTCGAAGATCCAGTGGTACATCCGGCCGGCCTTCGTCACGGCGGTGATGGACGCATGCCGCCCGAGCCGCACGTGCTCGACGACCTGCCCCGCGGGCACGCGGACGATCGCGCGGCGTGGAGAGGCCGGATCCTCGGCCTGCCAGAGGGCGATTTCCTCGGCGCTCACGATCGCTGCGATGAAGTTCTTGCCTTCGTCTTCGATGAAGCTCACCTGCCTGATCGGTCGATGGCCGGGATCGACCTCGGCAAGCCCCCGTTCGCGCAGCGAGATCTCGAGACCCGCCAGGCGCTGCTGCTCGTACTGAGGTGTGTAGAGGATCTGCGCCATCGCGACGCGACCGTCCTCGGTGCCGGCCGCGAGCAGATTGCCGAGGTGGCTGCGCGACGACGCGGACACGCGGGTACCGCCGGTGAGGCCGGGAAACGGAAACTCCTGCGGCGCGACGGCTGGATCGACTGGATGGAACCGCACGCGCGCGTCCGGCTCGACAGTGAAGATGTACTTCCGGTACTCGTCAACACCGAGGGCGCGAAGACCGGATGGGTTTGCGCCGGCAGAGGAATTGACGGCGACGGAGATGATTGGAGCGATCCGCGCCGACTTGAACAGCGGGATCGCCTCCGCGCCGATGAAGACCAGGATGCCGAGCACGCCGATGACGACGGAGATGCCGCCGAGCGTGATGATGAAGACGGCAGCGCGATCGATGCGCTTCAGCCGGGCGATCCGCTTCGTGGCGGCCGCCATCTTCGATCGGATGTTCTGGTCAGCCACAGCCACCGCTCACAACAACAGGCCTGCCGGGAAAAGACAGACCGGCGGGGAGACGGCACATACGGCCGCTGACCCGCCGGACAACCCGACAAGAGCTCGAATCCGTTACTTGATCTTCGCCAACTCTCCCTGCGCGACGGCCGCCGACAGCGGGTAGTAGCCGTCTTTGATGACCGCCTGCTGGCCTTCCTTGCTGAAAATCAGCTTCACGAACTCGCCGGTGAGGGGATCGAGTGCCTTGCCCGGCGCCTTGTTCACGTAGAGATAAAGGAAGCGCCAGATCGGATACTTGCCGGCGACGACGTCCGCGTAGGACCCGTTCGAGACCGGGCTTTTGTCGGTGTCCGACAGCGGAACCAGTTTCACGCCGGATGTCTTGTAGCCGATGCCGCTATAGCCGATGCCGAAACGGTCAGTCTCAACACCCTGCACGACCGACGCTGAGCCGGGCTGTTCTTTGACAGTCGTTTTGTAGTCGCCGTTCTTCAGAGTGTGTTCCTTGAAGAATCCGTAGGTACCGCTTGCAGAGTTGCGGCCGTAGAGGCTGATCGGCTTGTTGGCCCAGTCGCCGGTCAGGCCGAGCTGTCCCCACGTCTTGATGTCTTCCTTGTAGCCGCGCTTGCGCGTCTTCGAAAAGATCGCCTCGACCTGCGCGAGGGTCAGCTTCTCGATCGGATTGTCCTTGTTGACGTAGACCGCAAGGGCGTCGTACGACGTCCTGAGCTGCGTCGGCTTGTAACCGTACTTCGCCTCGAACTGATCGATCTCGACCTGGCGCATTTCACGGGACATCGGTCCGAACTGCGCGGTGCCGGCGAGAAGGGCCGGGGGCGCGGTCGACGAGCCCTTGCCCTCAACCTGGATCTTGACGTTCCGGTAGTGCGTCTGAAACGTCTCCGCCCAGAGCGTCATCATGTTGTTCATCGTGTCCGAGCCGATGCTGCTCAGACTGCCCGAGACGCCGCTGACCTTCTGGTATGCGCCGAGCGCGGGATCGACCTGAAGGGCCTGCGCGCCGACAAGCGCCACGGCTGAAACAGCCAAGCCCACGGCTGCGAGAATTGATCGCTTCATATTCACCATCCTAGAGAGCCGGCAGGACCGGCACGTTACGCGTCTGTTAAATCGTTGTTACATTGAGCCATCGGCCCAGAATTCCTCAGAAAATGAACTGCAACTGAGACCGGAACTCGAAGAGCTTCTGGTTTCCGACGGTCGAGGTCTGGGTCAGCACCTGCCCGAAGTCGTTCTGCCACTTCAGGACGTGCCGCAGGTAATAGAAGCTAAGCGAGCCTCGCGTCTCCTTGATGATGTTGTTGGAGGCCGAGAGCGACGGGTCGCTTTGCGCGTGGCGGACGGCCACTTCCCAGAGCCGGCGATGGAACAGGTAGCCGGCCTGCACGTTGAAGCCATTCGCGTTGAACTTCGCGCCGGTCTCCGGGGTGCGTCGCGCGTAGTTGTACTGGCCGACCGTTGAGAAGCCCTTGTACTTGTAGACCCAGTCGAACGCGACGGCGTTCCACTTCTGGTCGTTGCCGGTCGTCGCGCCGAAGTTGTTCTGGTTCTCGTAGTTGAGCGCGACCGCGTAGATCGGCGCGGTCGTCGATTCGAAGTCCGACTCGGAGTAGAGCGCGCCGGTCACCCACGCGCGCTGATTCAGCACCTGGCTACCATTCGGCTGCCACATGAGCCGCGCGTTGTACTGGAATCGATTGAGGTTGTCATTGAAGGTCCGGGTCCGGCCGTTGCCGTTGAACATGCCGACGCGCCATTCCCACTTGTTGTTCGGCGTGGCGCCCCAGGCGGCGATACCGGTCTCCCGGCCGCGGAAGAAGGTGTCACTGACGAGCGCGCGGTCCACGAACTGCTGACTCCCGGACGAGGTCATTTGCTGCGCGCCGTAGGGCGGCTTGAACTGGCCGATGTGGAGCCGGAACAGCCCCTTGCCCTTTGTGAAATCGATGTCGAACATCGCGTCTTCCAGGAACGCGCCGGGGTTGGCGTTGATGGCGTTGTTGCTGACCAGATCGGGCCAGTTCAGCTGCGTCTCGTAGGCGAGCCACGGCTTGATCATCCAGCCTTCGAACTTGGTCTTGAAGCGACGGATCCTGAACGAGCCGCGCGGGTCGCCCGCCACGAGCGCGCCGGTGAGCGTCAGGTTGTCGCTCGGCCGCTCCTCGGTAAACCGCACCATGACACGGTTCGACAGCTCGAGATACGCGCTGTCCGTCTGGATGCGCGTCTTGCCGTCGCGCCAGACAACCGTCTGAATCGGCTGCACCGGATCCGGCACTACCTCGGAGATCCCGTGCTTGAAGAAGTAGAGCTGGATGGCGCGCTCGTTGTCGCCGACGACGGTTTCGCCGTTCGGGCCGACGCCGGGCTTCGTGATGCCGATGCCCATTTCGCCCGTCTTCTCGAACCGGTCCGCGTTGGCGCCGACGTTGAAGACGTAGATCCGCCCGTCCTTCGGGATTTCCTTGTAGTAGAGCCCCTGCGCAAACACCGGCGCCGCGAGCAGCACGGCCACGAGGCCCACCGCTACCGACCACATCGCCCGGCGTGCATGTTGAGTGAATGACATTCGTCGCTGCCTCCAGCCCTCGACCGACTCGAGGGGTTTACAGGGCCGAGCGTACGAGCGGGGTGTTGCTCTGGGGTGACGGTGATGTTGCGGGACGGTTAATTCAAGACTCCGTCGGTTCAGGGTGCAAGGTTCAGGGTTCCGGCCGCGAGGCACCTGCGCCGCACAGGGCAGCTTGACTTACTGTGTATATGTACTATATACAGTCACCTGTGAGCCCGAAGAAGCTCCTGATCGCGATCTCCCCCGCGAAGCCGGGGCCGCTGTACGAGCAGATCGTGCAGGGGCTGAAGCGCGAGATCAGCGAAGGGCGCCTCGCGCCGGGAACGGCGCTGCCGTCGTTCCGCGTGTTCGCGGAAGACCTGCTCGTCAGCGTCATCACCGTGAAGCGCGCGTACGAGGAACTCGAGCGCGAGGGCATCCTCTACCGCCGCCAGGGCCTCGGCACGTTCGTCGCCGACGCCGCTCATGACCGCAGCCGCGAAGTAAAACGCGAACGCGCGCTGACGCTCCTGCGCGAGGCCGTTCGCGAAGCCGCCGAAGCCGGTGTGTCGCCCAGGGAAATTGCGAAGCTCCTGCAAGCCATCCTGAATGAGGAAGGAACGCCGAAACATGCCGTACGCAGTTGAGATTCGCGGGCTCCAGAAGCGCTACAAGAACTTCACGCTCGGCCCCCTGGATCTGACGGTGCCGCAGGGCGCCATCTATGGCTTCGTCGGGCCCAACGGCTCCGGCAAGACGACGACAATCGACTTGATGTTCGGCATGGGCAGCAAGGACGCCGGCAACATCTCGGTGCTGGGCTTCGATCACCTCAAGGACGAGGTCGATATGAAGCGCCACGTCGGTTACGTCAGTCCCGAGCTCAACTTCCAGCCCTGGGGCCGTGTGCGCAACGTGATCCATTTCGTTCGCGGCTTCTATCCAACGTGGGACGCCGGATACTGTCAATCGCTCCTCAACGCGTTCCACATCTCGCCGGACGAACGCATCCTCGCGCTTTCGTTCGGCGCCCGGACCAAGCTCGCGCTCGTGCTCGCGCTTTCCTGGCGGCCCCATGTGCTCGTACTCGACGAACCCACGACCGGCCTCGATGCGATTTCGAAGCAACAGGTCTTCTCGGAACTGCTCGCCGCCGTCCGCGACGGCGACCGCACGGTGTTCATCTCATCGCACGCCATCACCGACCTCGAGCGATTCGCCGATCACGTGGGCATGATCAAGAACGGACGCCTGATCTTCGAGGGCGAGATCACCGGCGTCCTCGAGCGATACCGTTTCGTCGACTTCACGGCCGATCAGCCGCTCGAACTGGCGGACCAACCTGGCGTGCTTGTCCAGGCGAAGGCAGACAACCGCTGGCGGGTCCTGCTCGACCGCAGCCGCGCCACCATCGATTGGCTCAAGAGCCGCGGGGCGAAGGACATCACCGACGCGCCGCTGACGCTGGAAGAACTGTTCGTCGCGCTGGGGCGGGACTGAGATGAATCAACGCCTCCTCATCGACAGTCTCAGACGCAACTGGGGCGCTCTGCTCGTCAAATCCGGACTGGCCGCGGTCATCTGGATCGCGGCAGGCGGAGAGCTGATCTCGACCGGCACGGCCATCGCGGCATCGATGTCGCTGGCAATGTTCGCAGGCTTCGTCGGTTCGCTGCAGCTCGTCGCTCCTCGAGAAGTGCTGATCCTTCCCATCAGCCGGAATGCGATCTGGCGCACCCGATTCTGGTTCGGAACCTTCGTCGTCTCCGCGGCGATCGCAGCCGGAAAACTGGTCGCGCTTCCGTTGTCGACGCTGTGGTCGCAACCCGCGCCCGGGCTCGAGGCGATCGGCGTCTCGACTGTCCTCGATCTGATCTCAGCGCCGATGATGGCCCTGCTGCTGGCAGCCGGGCCCATTACGACGCCGCTGATGGTCGCCGTCGGGCTCCCGTTGATCCTGCTTGGTCCGTTCGTCCCGCTCGCGATAGCCAACAGGCTGCCTGTCGCATGGAATCAGTTCACGCCCCTGTCACTGGCTCTCATTGCTGCTGGCATCGCGATGGGATGGGTCTCGTACTTGAGAACGCCGCACATGGTGACGACACTGAGTCCAACCGCGAACCGCGCGGCGGTGAAGACGAAAGGACGCGGATGGCTGCCGGAATTCAGCGGGGTGACGGGACTTCGGCGGTTGCTCCTGAAGGCCTGGGCCACGTCGCTGACAATCCAGATCGGATCGCTCATCACGATGCTGGTCATCTTTCCGCTGCTCAATCTGGTGACCGGAGACGTGGCGGGCGGAGGATGGCGGGATTCCGCCAGGGAGTTCGGGCTGCTGCCCTTCGAATCAGCCAGCCGGTCTCCCAGTTGGATCATGGCCTGGATCTTCGCCAGTGTCGGCAGTGATGCCGCCGCCAGGATGGTTCGTCATCTCCGAACGCTGCCCATCAGCAGTGGCAGCCTCACAGCCATCCTCATGTCGGCTTCACTCGTGGCGTGGACCAACGCGTGGTTCGTCTTCGCGGCCTTTCATGTCATCGCGACGGGGAATCCGCTGCAGACCTGGCGGCTGCCGATGTTCGCGACAGTTCTTGGAGTAGACAGCCTCTATCGCGCGCTGCAGCTTCGCTGGCGCCGGCCGGCATGGATCTTCTCCGCGGCCATCGTCGTTGTGGTGCCGGTCGCGTTCATCGTCACGAGACTTCTCATCTCGGCGGAAGTTCTGTTCGGCGCCACCGGCTTTGCCACCTTCTGCGCCGCGGTGCTCGTGAATCTCCATACGCTCAGAAACAACCGCGCTGCCTATGCGCCGCTGCCGCGTCGAACCGCCTTCGGTACGGAAGTGCCTGGATAAATCCAAAGGAGTCAGTGCCATGTCAGTTCTCGCCTACGTTGGAAGTCTCGGTATCGCAATCGCGGTGGCCGTGCCCTTGCACCGGATGCTACGGCGCGGGTCGGCCAGGTTCGGTGGATTGATGGCGGCTGTCGCGTTGGGCGTGGCGGCGATTGCCGTCTTTATCGCTGTCTCCTGATCCACTCCAGCCGTTCCGCCGTTGCCGGATGCGACGACAGATACGACGCGCCCCGTCCGGTGCCGGTCCGGCCGCGGGACTTCTCGAGAAGTTCGAGCGCGTCCGCGAGGAGCGTCACAGGCAGTTGATTCGCGCGCAGGACATCCGCGGCGTACGCATCGGCCTCGCGCTCGAGATCACGCGAGTACTTTGCTTTGAGAAGCGCCGCAGGCGCGGCGGCGCCGACGGCACTGACATCGCCCAGGTACCACGTCACGAGAATGCCGACCGCGGAGCTCTGGATGATCTGGCGGAGCCCATGACGCTTGTCGACGTGTCCAGCCTCGTGCGCGATCACCGCAAGAATGATGCGATCGTCCTTCGTAAGACCGACGAGCTCGTCCGTCACGAAGACGGCTCCCGACGGCAGCGCCATGGCATTCGCGCCAAGCGACGCGGCGCCGCGGAAGTGCAGGTGAAGCCTGTTCCTGATGCCCTCAGGCAAGGTCAGCGCGTTGAACTCCCGAATCAGCGCGGCCTGGCGATCGTCCGGCAGCTGGCTTTGCGCGAAGACCGTTGCGTCGAGCACGCTCTGGAGTTGCCGGCTCAGGACGTCGAGCGCCGACGGTGGCAGCTTGTCCGCGGCCGTGCGTGCGAGCAGCGGCAGACCGAACTGGTAACCGAGCACACCCGCCACCACGACGAGCGCCACAGAAGCGAGCGCCAGCTTCCAGCTGCGTTCCCATCGCGAAACCCGTTCCGACGCGATCCCATGACGCTCGAACATCGCCATGAGCTCGTCGCCGGCCTCCACTTCGCACGAGGCGCCGTCCACGAACCTGAGGACGCGCGGCGTCGATCCAGGCGCCTCGGGAATCTCAACGGCGCCGATCGTGTGCCGGCGATCGATGCCCTCGCCGGCGAGGACGATCATGTCGCCCTCGACCGTCAGCTCGACGATGTGAGCGCGGGCCGTCTTGCCGTCGAAGAAGGTGGCGCGCATCAGAACGCAATGTCGAAATCGAAGAGCTCCGCGGTCTCTTCACCAACCGCCGTCACGTCCTCGGCCTCGGCTGCTCCATAGACATCGAACCCGGCGGCGCCGACGACCGTCAATGTCTCGGCGACGTAGCGCACCAGGCGCACCTGCGCGAACGGCCTGAACAGCCCGAGCGTGAAGATGGTCGCGAGGAAATTCGTGTACTGAATGCCGAACAGTTTCCATGCGGAGAGCTGGCTCTCGAATCGGTGGTGCTCGGTGCGCGTCTGATTCCAGCACGCGTTGTGGATACGGGCTGTGACGACTGCCTGCACCGCGATAATCGCGAACGCGTATAGCGCGCCGGCCACCACCATCATCGCGATGAACGCCGGGGTGATCTGCAGCTCCGGTGGGGTCGAAGGCGCGGTCGAGGGCCCGCTGGCGACGGCCGCGACAATCCCGGCCAGGACGAACGCAACGACCACCATCGCGAACAGGCAGACGAACAGGAAGACTGCAAAGACGTACGTAATGTAGAAGTCGCCGACCTCGGTCCTCAGCGTGAAACGCGAGGTGCCGAACGCGGCATTCGAGAACTGGTACCTCTTCAGCCGGTGGTGCCACATCGGTCCCAACGTGAACAGACTGAGAAACGTGAAAATCGGAAACGCCAGAAATATCCAGTAGGCCTGTCCGGTGGTGCCGTGAAACCTGAATCGAAGGCCGCGATAGCTGCTGTTGTGGAACCGGAAACGCAGCGAGCGTCCGAGCAGCCACGGCATCACGATCGCGAGCCCGAGGAAGATCCCGGCGGCGACGCGCCAGTCCACGTATCCCGTGGCTGAATACAGCCCAAAGAGAATGAGGCCGACTATGCGCCCCTTGAGGAGCGCGATGGGATTGGCGTGGTAATCGAAGCCGGCGCCGGCAAGCCGGGTGTGACGGTAGAAATACTGCAGCCGGCGGACTTTCGCCCACGCTGAGTAGACGCCGAGCGTCACGATGCTCAGCGCCAGATTGACGATCCAGATCTTGAAGTACTCGGAGCCGACACCGGTGAAAGACAGCGTGTGAAACTTGACCTCTGGTGCTGCGGGTGCTGCAGGTTCTACTGGACGTTCGGGTTCTCCAGGTTGGGCGGGTTCAAGCGCTTCGGGTCCTGCGGGTTCGACGGGTTCCCCGGGATCGTCGATCATGGATGGCGAGATGCTAACCCGGAATGCCGGCCTGATTGTCGCGTTCGTGGCAGCCGGGAGCGTGCTGCTGTCCGCTCAGGCGCCGAAGATTGACGTTTCGGAAAGGGCGCTGATCGGCGCCGCCGTCCGGTACGTCGCCGACTACGAAACGCAGTTCGCATTCCTGATCGCGGACGAGAACTACGTCCAGACGCTCTACAACGCGGATGGCCGCGAGATTCAGAAGCGGGTGCTCACCGCCGAACTCTTCCTGACGTACCTGCCCGCGGATGACACGTGGATGGCGATCCGGGACGTGAGCGACGTCGACGGCCAGCCGATCAAGGACCGCGACGATCTTCGCGCTCTGCTGCTCAAGAGCCGCGAACTGCGGCTGATGGCGCGGCTGGCCGAGCGCAACGCGCGATTCAATATCGGCCGCGTCGAGCGCACCTTCAACGAACCCACGCTCCCGCTGCTGCTGCTCGACCCGAAGCGCGCGCCGAGGGTGAAGTTCGATCGCCGCAGTGTCGTACGCGCCGTAGACGAAACTCTCGCGACGCTCGCGTTCGAGGAACCCGAGCGCCCGACACTCATCGTCACGAAGGACTTCGAAGCCGTCCGCGGCCGCGGCGAGCTCGTGATCGACGCCGCGACCGGCGCGGTCCGTCACACCACGTTCCAGTTCGCGCGTCCGGGAATCGACGTGAAACTCGAAACGTCCTATGTGAAGGACGAGAAACTGAACCTGTGGCTGCCGTCGGTCTTCACCGAGCGCTACGAGTCAGGCGGGACGGCGGGCGGCCGCCGCCCGCGCAACGCCTTCGAAGCCGGCGTCCGCGAGCTGGTGGAGTGCCAGGCGAATTACTCGAACTACCGGAGGTTCGACGTGACGGGCAGAATCAAGTAAACGAACGGGAACGACGGGAACAAATGGGAACAAATGGGCATGCCGGGCACTTGAAGGCGCCTTACTTCCAGATCCATTTGAGCAATTCAGGCAAGTTCGGCGGTTTGCCCTGCATCAGCAGGCCGATGCGGAAGATTCGCGCGGCCGCCCAGATGATGGCGCTCGTGGTCCCCCCAAGCAGCGCCACCGACAGCAGCACCTGCCACATCGGCGGGCCGGGCGGCATCGCGAGCCTCAGCATCATCGCGAAGGGCGTGATCGTGGGGAACAGGGACATGCCTACCGCGAGCCCCGATTCCGGCGCGCGCATGACGACGAAGGAGCCGAGGTAGGCGAGCAGGATGAGCATCATCGCGGGCTGAATCATGCTCTGCGAGTCCTTGAGGTTCGAACAAGCCGATCCGATCGCCAGGAAGATCGAGCCGAACATCAGCGACGCGCAGATCAGATAGATCAGGAACCAGCCGATCAGCACGGGATCGATCAGATCGGGCCGGCCGAACGAGATCAACGTGTAGATCCCGCCAATGAGGTAGACCAGCGTCAGGAGCAGTGACACGCCAACCACGCCGAGCAGCTTCCCGGTGAGCAGCTCGACTGGCGTCACCGAGCCCAGCAGGACCTCGCTGATCTTGCTGATCTTCTCTTCGATGACGGCATTGAGCAGATGCATCGCGCCCGTCATGACGCTCATGAACATCAGCACGAGCACGAACATCGGCAGGCCGATGCGCTCGAGGTCGTCGACTTCCTTGGCTTCGACGGCGCTGCCGCCCGGACCGCGTTCGACGAGTCCGAATCTGACGAGCTCACTCCAGGCGGTGAGCCGCGTCACCTGCGACTTGTCGACGCCCGCGTCGGCAAACCGGCGTTCGGTGGCGATGGCATTGATCGAGTCCTCGAGCCAGCGCGTGACCGGCTGCGACGAGCTCGTCTGCGCGTAGAAGTGAATCGTCGACGCCGGATCCTTCTTGTCGTCCTCGTCTGACTTCTTCCGGGCCTCGGCGGTCTTCGCTTCCTCCTCGAGCGCGGCCTTCTCGACAGCCGCGAGGAATCCCGCCGGAATCTCCACGAACGCGAACAGCTGCTTCGTGCGGACCTGTCCGGAGAGCTCCACCATCAACGCGTCACGATCGCCCGCCGGATCGACTTTGCGCAGGAGGAAATGCGGCTCCTTCTTGGCGTCGCCCTCACCGGCTTCCGTATTGTGTTTCGCGGCTTTCGCGAGCAGGCCGTCGTAGATGACGCCGCTCGCGTCGATGACGGCGATCGACCGATCCGTCGTATCGACGTGCTCCTCGGCGTAGTTCATGAAGGTGATGAACGCGCCCATCATGACGGGCACGATCAGGATCCCGATGATGAACGCCTTTGTCTTGACGAGCTGGACGAACTCGGTTTCGGCGATGACGAGGATGCGGCGCACTACGCCACCTCCCCATCGATGTCATTACGCAGATCTTCCGCGGTGGGCCTGGCGATGCGCACGAAGATGTCGTGCAGCGAGGGCTTGGCGACTTCGAACTGCAGCACGGGCGTTCGTTCCACGAGCGTGCGAAGCAGAATCTGTGGATCGACCGAACACCTGAGATCCTGAAAATTGCCGTGGTCGTTGACGGCGTCGATTCCCGGAATGCCGGACAAGACGGCGGCGCCGCCGCCGAGCCGCACGCGCACGGTGTCATGTCCGTACTGCTGCTGAATGGCATCAAGCGTCCCGTCAAGCACCTTGCGGCCCTTGAAGATCATGCAGATGCGGTCGCAGAGCTTTTCGGCGGCGCTCATGTCGTGCGTCGAGAACACCACGGTCGTGCCTTCGCGCCGCAGGGCGAACACGGCGTCGCGGAGGGATTCCGCGTTCACCGGATCCAGGCCGGAGAACGGCTCGTCCAGGATCAGCAGACGCGGCCGCGAGACGACGGCGGAGATGAACTGGACCTTCTGCGCCATGCCCTTCGAGAGCTGATCGATGCGCTTGTCGGCCCAGGCCGTAAGACCCAGCCGCTCGAGCCACTGCGAGATCGCGGGATCGAGATCTTTCGGCGCGCGGCCTTTCAACCGTCCGTAGTACCGGAGAAGGCGGCGCACCTGCATCTGTTTGTAGAGGCCGCGCTCTTCGGGCAGGTAGCTCACCTGATCGCGTGCCGCGTTCGTGCCGCGATCGCCCAGCACGGAGATCTCGCCGGCGTCCGGCAGGATGATGTTCATGATCATCCTGATCGTCGTCGTCTTTCCCGAACCGTTCGGTCCGATGAAGCCGTAAATGGAGCCTTCCGGGACTTCAAGCGAGACGTTGTCGACGGCTCGATGGGTACCGAACGTCTTACTGACGCCGCGAATGTCAATGGCAGTCATGCAAAGGTTGATTTGACAGGTTTGTGAAACATTTCACATTATATAGACGCCATTTCGGGTCCGGCGCCCGCCCGAAATCCGCTTCCGAAAACTCCGTTCTCGGCATAGGCTTAGGGCGCCAAACCGGCCTGTTATGAGCCAGATTTTTCCTCGCAGTGCGAACGCACTGGCGCGCTCTTCTCTGTTCGGCGTCCTCAGTCTCGTTTTGTTCCTCGGGTGGCTGATCTTCACCCTGATGCGGTCCTCGTGGGCGACAAAACAGAACGAATTTGTCGAGCAGCCGATCCAGTTCAGCCATGCCCACCACGCCGGCGGGATGGGTATCGATTGCCGGTACTGCCATACGTCAGTCGAGAAGTCGTCGTTCGCGGGGATCCCGCCCACGAAGACCTGCATGAACTGCCACTCTCAGATTCACAGCACGGCCCCCATCCTCGAGCCGGTCAGGGCGAGCTTCCGCAACGACAAGCCCCTGAACTGGATTCGGGTAAATGACCTGCCCGACTTTGTCTACTTCAACCATCAGATACACATTAAACAAGGTGTAGGTTGCGACACCTGCCATGGGCCGGTCGACAAGATGCCCCTGATGTACCAGGCCAAGCCCCTCCTTATGGAGTGGTGCCTCTCCTGCCACCGGGCCCCCGAGAACTTCATCCGGCCGCGGAATGAGGTTTTCAACATGAATTACCAGGTCCCGGCCGGGACCACCCAGAAGGAACTGGGCCTGCGGTTGAAGAAGGAATACAACATCGCCGGGCTCGAACACATGGTCAGCTGCTCGGTGTGCCACCGCTAGGCCGCCCCAGCAACCGAAGCTGAAGGACGCACCACGATGAACCTCTCCGATATCCGAACGCGCCTTGCGGGCCTCGAGGGCCGCAAATACTGGCGCAGCCTCGAAGAACTGGCTGACACGCCGGAGTTCCGGGAGTACGTTCAGCGCGAATTCCCGGCGCAGGCCTCGGAATTCAAGGATCCAGCGGGTCGCCGCGACTTTCTGCGCCTGATGGGCGCTTCCCTTGCGCTGGCCGGTGTGAGTGCCTGCACCCGCCAGCCCGAAGAGCACATCGTCCCGTACGTCCGCCAGCCCGAGGACGTCGTTCCTGGCCGTCCCCTGTTTTTCGCGACCGCCATGCCCCAGGGCGGGTTCGGCTACCCGGTTCTGGCTGAAAACCACATGGGCCGGCCGACGAAGATCGAGGGCAATCCCGACCACCCAGCCAGCCTGGGAGCTACCGAGCTTTTCAGCCAGACGGGCATCCTCGGACTCTACGATCCTGACCGGTCAAGAACCATCCTAAACCGTGGTGAAGTAAAGACTTGGGGCTCGTTTGCCGCCAACATGCAGGCGGTGGCGGTGGCCCAGCGAGGACTCGAGGGCGCGACCCTCAGGATTCTGACCGAACCGGTCACGTCACCGACGCTCGCGGCCCGCATCAAGCAGATCCTGTCGGACCTCCCCCAGGCCAAGTGGTATCAGTGGGATCCGCTGTACGGAACGGTTCAGGACGGCGCACCGACCGCTGCGGCAATATATCGCCTCGACAAAGCCGACGTCGTGGTCTCGCTCGACTCGGACTTCCTGGGATTTGGGCCGGGCTCGGTGCGCTACACCAAGGATTTCTCGTCCCGGCGCCGGATGGGCACCCCGGAGCACGAGCTAAACCGGATGTACGTCGCGGAGCCGGTGCCGACCGTGACCGGCGCGAATGCGGACCATCGCCTGGCCCTCAAGTCGCGAGACGTTCACAGCTTCGCGGCCGCCATCGCGGCGGGAGTTGGAGTCGCCGGAGCGGCTGCCGGATCCATTTCGGCTGAAGCGCAATCGTGGGCGAAGACCATCGCGGCCGATTTGGCCGCGCACAAGGGCAAGTCGGCGGTCATCGCCGGCGATCGCCAGCCTGCGGCTGTGCACGCGATCGCCCGCGCGATCAACGACGCGCTCGGCAACACGGGCTCGACCGTCACGTACACCGCCCCGATTGCCGAGTCCCCCGCCGACGGCGTGCAGTCCTTGACGACGCTCGTCGAGGAAATGCGGGCGGGCAAGGTGGACGTGCTGCTCATCCTCGGGACGAATCCCGTCTTCACGGCGCCCGCGGATCTCAAGTTCACGGAGGCGCTGGACAAGGTCAGCACCCGCGTCCACCTCGGCCTCTACCACGACGAAACCGCCGACCGGTGTCACTGGCACGTCAACGAAGCGCACTACCTCGAGTCCTGGGGCGACGTGCGTGCGTTCGACGGGACGGTGTCGATCATCCAGCCGCTCGTCGCCCCGCTCTACGACGGGCGTACGGCGATTGAAGTCATCAGCGCGATCTCGGGCGGGCCTGCCACGGCGCCGATGGACGCCGTCAAGGCGCATTGGACGGACGCGTTCACGACGCAGGGCGCGGCGTTCCGTAACCGCGGCGGCCAGCCGTTCGCCAACGCCGAATCCTTCTGGAAGAACGCGCTGCACGACGGCTTCATCGCCGGTACGTCGATCCTCGCGGGAGCCACGGCTCCTGCTGCGCCGGCGGCTGCCGCGATGCCGGCACCCGCGGCGAAGTCGGGCATGGAAATCGTCTTCCGTCCCGACTCGAACATCCTCGACGGCCGCTTCGCGAACAACGCGTGGCTGCAGGAGCTGCCGAAGGCGATTTCCAAGGTCACGTGGGAAAACATCGCCTACGTCAGCGTCAAGACCGCCGCCGATCACGGCGGTTTCGAGAACGGCGATCTGATCAACGTCGAGCACAACGCTGCGAAGATCCAGATTCCGGTCTGGGTGATGCCGGGCACGGCCGACGACACCGTCGTCGTGCATTTCGGCTACGGCCGCAAGCGCGCCGGCAAAGTCGGCAACAACATCGGCGTGGACGTGTTCCCGCTGCGCACGTCGAAAGCGCCCTGGTTCGACGGCGGCGCCACGATTTCGAAGGCCGGACGGCACGAGTCGCTGGCGTCGGTGCAGAACCACTTCGCGATGGAGGGCCGCAACCCGGTCCGCGTCGTGACCGCCGAGGAGTACCGCAAGAACCCGAAGAAGTCGATCGACGAGCTGGGCCCGCCGAACAAGTTCGACAAGACGATCACGCTCTACCCCGTGGAGCACCCGATCGGCGCGAACGCGGCGCATCGCTGGGGCATGGCGATCGATCTCAACGCCTGCACGGGCTGCGGCGTCTGCATCGCGGCGTGCGTCGCGGAGAACAACATCCCCGTCGTCGGCAAGTCGCAGGTCTGGCGCAGCCGTGAGATGCACTGGCTGCGCGTCGACACGTACTTCGAGGGCGATCCGAACGCGCCCGAGGGCACGTACCACCAGCCCGTGCCGTGCATGCAGTGCGAGAACGCGCCGTGCGAAGTCGTGTGCCCGGTCGCGGCCACGGTGCACAGCGACGAAGGCCTGAACGACATGGTCTACAACCGCTGCGTCGGCACGCGCTACTGCTCGAACAACTGCCCGTACAAGGTCCGCCGCTTCAACTTCATGTTGTATTCGGATTTCACGACGCCGGAGCTGTACCCCCAGCGCAATCCGGACGTGACGATCCGGAGCCGCGGCGTCATGGAAAAGTGCACGTACTGCGTCCAGCGCATCAATCACGCGCGCATCGACGCGAAGACCGAGGGCCGGGACATTCCGGACGGGACGATCAAGACCGCCTGCGAGCAGGCGTGCCCGGCCGACGCCATCGTCTTCGGCGATCTGAATCAGAAGGACAGCCGCGTGGTGAAACTCAAGGCGCAGGAGCGGAACTACGTGCTGCTCGAAGAACTCGGCACACGGCCGCGGACGAGCTATCTCGCGGTCGTGCGGAATTCGAATCCATCGCTGGCGCGGGCGGCGCAGGGCTAGGCGCGCGTCGCGCGCCACGGAGTGACGGAGAGTTACGGAGAGACGGAGAGTTTAGTGGAATCTTCTCAATTCCCTCAAGGCGATTTCCGGGCGCCGATTCCGGTAATTCAGGCGGGGCACAGCTACAAGTCGGTCACCGACAAGCTGACCGCGCTGGTGCTCACGCCGAACACACCGCTGGCGTGGTTCGGGATCATGGGCGTCGCGTTCACGCTGCTCAGCGGCCTCGGCGTCGCGTTGTCGTACCTGCTGCTCAAGGGCATCGGCATCTGGGGCAACAACGTCCCGGTCGGCTGGGCGTTCGACATCATCAACTTCGTCTGGTGGATCGGCATCGGCCACGCCGGCACGCTGATCTCCGCGATCCTGCTGCTCTTCAAGCAGGACTGGCGCACGTCGATCAACCGGTTCGCGGAAGCGATGACGCTCTTCGCCGTGGCCTGCGCGGCGATCTTCCCGCTCGTGCACACCGGCCGTCCCTGGCTCGCGATCTACTGGCTGTTCCCGTATCCGAACACGATGGGAATCTGGCCGAACTTCCGCAGCCCGTTGATCTGGGACGTTTTCGCGGTTACGACGTACGCGACGGTCTCCGCGATCTTCTGGTTCACGGGCCTCATCCCCGACCTCGCGACCTTCCGGGACAAGACGGCGAGCCCGATTCTCAAGAAGGTCTTCGGCATGGCGGCGATGGGCTGGCGCGGCTCGGCGATCCACTGGGCCCGCTATGAGAAGGCGTACCTCCTTCTCGCCGGTATCTCGACGCCGCTCGTGCTCTCCGTCCACACGGTCGTGAGCTTCGACTTCGCGGTTTCGGTGCTGCCGGGCTGGCACGCGACGATCTTCCCGCCCTACTTCGTCGCCGGTGCGATCTACGCCGGCTTCGCGATGGTGCTGACGCTCGCGATTCCGCTGCGCGCGATGTACAAGCTGCACGATTTCATCACCATGCGCCATCTCGAGAACATGGCGAAGATCACGCTTGTCACCGGCCTCATCGTCGTCTACGGCTACGCGTGCGAGGCGTTCTTCGGCTGGTACAGCGGCACCGAGTACGAGCGCTTCATGCTGAAGAACCGCATCTACTACGGTCCCATGGCGTGGTCGTACTGGATGTTGATGCTCTGCAACTTCATCGTGCCGCAGGTCCTCTGGTCCAAGCGGCTGCGCCGGAACATCCCGGTGCTCTTCACGGTCGCGATGTTCGTCAACGTCGGCATGTGGCTCGAGCGCTTCGTCATCATCGTGACGAGCCTCCACCGCGACTTCCTCCCGTCGTCGTGGGAGATGTACTACCCGACGATCTGGGACTTCATGACGCTGGCCGGCACGATCGGCCTGTTCACGACGCTGATGTTCCTGTTCGTGCGCGTGCTGCCGCTGATCTCCATCTTCGAGGTGCGCACGATGCTGCCTGAAGCGCACGTGAAGCAGCCGACGGAAGGAGGGTCGCACTGATGGCCCACGTGAAATCCGAGACGCCGTTCTACGGCCTGATGGCGGAATTCGATTCCGCGCAGGCGCTGATCGACGCCGCGAACAAGGTGCGCCTCGCCGGCTACACGAAGGCGGACGCCTACTCGCCGTTCCCGATTCACGGCCTTCACGAGGCGCTCGGTTTCAAGGAGCGCCTGGTCGCGCCGATCGTGCTGTGCGCGGGCATCACCGGCGGGCTCGCCGGCTATAGCCTCGAGTACTGGACGCAGGTCATCGATTTCCCGATGAACATCGGCGGCCGGCCGTTTCATTCGTGGGTGTCGTTCATCCCGCCCGCGTACGAAACGACGATCCTGTTCGCCGCGCTGTCGGCGGTGATCGGCATGCTGGCGCTGAACGGCTTGCCGCAACCGTACCATCCGGTGTTCAACGTGCCGCGCTTCGAGCGCGCGAGCCAGGACGGCTTCTTCCTCGCGATCGAAGCGAGCGACCCGAAGTTCGACGCGGCCGCCACCAGGCAGTTCCTGTCGAGCCTTACGTCACGAGAGGTGGTGCAAGTTGACCACTAACAACAAGTTCGAAGTTCAAAGTTCGAAGTTCGAAGGGAGGCCACGGAGGGTGAAAGCTCTGTTTCGAACTTCGAACTTCGTACTTCTAACTTTGGCGGCTGTTCTGGTTTCAGCCTGCCGCCAGGATATGCACGACGCTCCTCGTTACGATCCGTACGAAGCGAGCGAGATTTTCCCGAACCACAGCTCGGCGCAGCCGCTCGTGGCGGGAACGGTGCCGCGCGTGGCGACGGCCGGGGCAGTGCTCGACGAAGACGAGCTCCTGAACGCGGGCAAGATCAACGGCCAGCTCGCGGCGGTGTTTCCGTTCGCGATCACCCGCGCCGATCTGGACCGTGGCGAGGAGCGCTTCAACATCTACTGCTCGCCGTGCCACGGCATGACCGGCGAAGGCAACGGCATGGTCGTGCAGCGCGGCTACCGGCAGGCGGCCAACTACCATATCGCACGGCTGCGGGCGATGCCGGTAGGCTACTTCGTCGACGTCATGACGAACGGCTTCGGCGCGATGCCGGACTACAAGATGCAGCTCACGGCGATCGACCGGTGGCGCGTCGCGGCCTACATCCGCGCGCTGCAGCTCAGCCACGCGGCCACGGAGGGCGACGTGCCGGCCGCGGAGCTCGAAAAGCTGAAGAGCGGCGCGCCGGCGCCGGCCGCGGCTCACGGGAGTAACAAGTAATGGCGCACGCGAACGGACACTACGACGAAGCCGCGCTGATGACGCGGCCGACCGCCGCGCTCGGCCGCCTCGGCAGCCGGTCGATGATCATCGCTGGCGTCGGCCTCGCAGCCTCCGCTGCGGGGTACATGACTGCACCCCAGCACTTCTGGCAGTCGTACCTCATCGCCTACATCTTCTGGATCGGCATCACGCTCGGCTCACTCGGCGTGCTTATGGTGCAGCACCTCACCGGCGGCGCCTGGACGATGGCGTCGCGCCGGCTGCTCGAGGGCGCGGCGAAAAACATGCCGTTGATGGCGCTGCTCTTCCTGCCCATCTACTTCAACATGGCAAAGCTCTACCCGTGGGTCAGCCCGGATCCTGCGGACGAGAAGATGCAGGAAGTCATTCACCTCAAGGGCGCGTACCTCAATCCGGGGTTCTTCACCGCCCGTGCGGCCCTCTACTTCGCCATTTGGATCGGCCTCACATACTTTCTGGCCAAGTGGTCGCGCGAGCAGGACGAAATGCCCGCGCAGGTGCCGGGCCCGCTCGATCGCCGCTCGCGCATGCTGTCCGGCCCGGGTCTGGTGCTGTTCGTCGCCACGATCACGTTCATGAGCGTGGACTGGGTGATGTCGCTCGACCCGCACTGGTTCTCCACCATCTTCGGCGTCCTGATGATCGGCGGTTCCGGGTTGTCGACGATGGCATTCAGCATCCTGATGCTGGCGCTCCTGTCGCGCGTCGAGCCCATGTCACGCGTCGCGACGGCCGAGAAGTTCCACGACCACGGCAAGCTGATGTTCGCGTTCGTGATGCTGTGGGCGTACTTCTCGATTTCGCAGCTCCTCATCATCTGGTCGGCCAACCTGCCCGAAGAAGTACCGTTCTATCTCGAGCGGCTGCACGGTCCGTGGTACCCGATCAGTCTCGTGCTGCTCTACGGGCACTTCGCGCTGCCGTTCCTCATCCTGCTGTCGAGCAGGCTCAAGCAGAATCCTGACCGCGTGAAGTGGGTGGCGCTCTTCATCCTCGCGATGCGCGTGGTCGACGTCGCATGGACGATCGGCCCCGTGTTCCGTCACGAGGGCTCGGCGTTGAGCTGGGTGGATTTCGCCGCGGTGTTCGGCATCGGCGGCATCTGGCTGGTCCTGTTCTTCCGCAATCTCTCGGCGCGCGCGATCGTGCCGGCGAAGGACCCGTATTTCAAGGAATCGATGGCCCATGGACACTAATCACCACGCCACGTCGGCTCCTCCGGTTGAAGGCGACGGCGTCAGCTACAGCGGCATCGTCTGGTTCGTGGTCATCCTCGCGGTGACGACGTTCGTCTGTCAGGGATTGATGTGGGTGCTGCTGAAGACGTTCCAGCATCAGGCGACGGTGGCCGAGGTGTCACCGGTTGCGGCGACAACCGAGCACGTCGCGACCGAAGGCCGCGTGTATCCGGCGATGACGTCGATCGGCGGCGCAAGCGCCCAGCCGAAGCTGCTCGTGAACGAGCCGGCCAACCTCGCCCAGTTCCGCGCGAAGCAGCATGACCAGCTAACGACCTACGGCTGGATGGACAAGAACGCCGGCGTCGTGCGGATTCCGATCGATCGCGCCAAGGACCTGATTCTCGAACGCGGTCTTCCGGTGCGCGGCGCCGCGCCTGCCGCGGATGCGAAGAAGGAAATCAAGAAGTGAAGCACGCCCTGCTGACCACCGCCGTCGCCGTTGCGCTCATGACGGCCGGGGTGTCGGCGCAGCTGAGCCGGCCGCGGTCGGTGCCGCCCGGAAAGGCCGCGAGCGAGCAGGTGCCGGCGCTGAAGGAAGTCGGGATCGATCAGAAGCCGAACGCGCAGGTCCCGCTCGACCTCGAGTTCAGCGACGAGGCCGGCCAGCCCGTCACGCTGCGGAAGTTCTTCGGTCCGCGTCCCGTCGTGCTCGCGCTCGTGTACTACGAGTGCCCGATGCTCTGCGGCCAGGTCCTCAGCGGATTCGCCGGATCGCTGCAGGGGATGTCGTTCACGGTGGGCAAGGAGTACGACGTGCTCGTCGTGAGCTTCGATCCGGGCGAGACGCCGGCGATGGCCACGTCGCGCAAGAAGGAATTCATGCGCCGCTTCGTCCGCGACGCGACGCCAGAGAACATCCACTTCCTGACGGGCCGCGAGGAGTCGATCAAGGCCCTGACGGGCGCCGTCGGCTTCCGCTACGCCTACGACAAGGCCATCGATCAGTACGCGCACCCCGCGGCGGTCACCGTGCTGACCCCAGACGGGCGCGTGTCGCGCTACCTCTACGGCGTCGAGTTCGCGCCGAAGGATCTGAAGCTGGCGCTCGTCGAGGCCTCCGATGGCAAGGTCGGATCGATCACCGACCAGATGATGCTCTTCTGTTACCACTACGACCCCGAGGCCGGAAAGTACGGCTTCGTGATCATGAATTTCGTTCGTGCCGCCGGCGCAGGCACCGTGCTGCTGCTGGTCGGATGGATCGTTCTGTCCCTGCGCCGGGAACGGCGGCAGGCCACCGCGGTTCTGCCAACCGCACCCACGGGTACTCGCTAGCATGAATCTGCCTTTCCCGCTGTTTCCGCCGAACGCGTCGACGGTCGCCACCGAGATGGACCTGCTCTATTTCTTCATCGCGGCGGTCTGCGCGTTCTTCGCGGTTCTGGTGACCGCGCTCATCATCGTCTTCACGATCAAGTTCAAGCGGCAGAATCCGGACGCCATGGGCGCCGACATCCATGGATCGCTCGCCCTCGAGCTGGGCTGGACGTTCATCCCCTTCGTACTGGCCATGGTCATGTTCGGCTGGGGCGCCTCGCTCTTCTTCAGGCTCGCCACGCCGCCGGCGAACGCAATGGACATCTTCGTGGTCGGCAAGCAGTGGATGTGGAAAGTCCAGCATCCCGAGGGCGTGCGCGAGATCAACGAGATGCACGTCCCGGTCGGCCGTCCGGTCCGCATCACGCTCGGATCCGAGGACGTGCTGCACGACTACTCGCTGCCAGCGTTCCGCGTAAAGATGGACGCCGTCCCGGGCAAGCTGACGACGCTGTGGTTCGAGGCGACCAAGGTCGGCACGTATCCGATCTTCTGCGCGGAATACTGCGGCACGAAGCACTCCGGGATGATCGGCCAGGTCGTCGTAATGAGCCCACAGGACTACGAAGCGTGGCTCGCCGGCGGACGGTCGACGGGCACGGCCGTGCAGAACGGCGAGCGGCTGTTCTCGGACCTCGCCTGCATCACGTGTCACAAGGCGGACTCGACGGGCCGCGGGCCGTCGCTGCTCGGCGTCTTCGGCAGCACGGTGGAGCTCGCCGATGGCCGCAAGGTGGTGGCCGACGAGAACTACCTGCGTGAGTCGGTCATGAATTCACAGGCGAAGATCGTGAAGGGCTATCAGGGCATCATGCCGGCGTTCCAGGGCATGGTCAGCGAAGAGAACCTGATCCAGCTCATCGCCTATCTCAAGACGCTCAAGCCGGCCTCTGGGGCCGCGCCAGCGACGGGCAAGTAAGGGGTAACGCCGTGACCGAACGACAGAGTTATCTCGACGCACCGTATGGCATCGCGTCGTGGCTCCTCACGAAGGACCACAAGCGCATCGCCATGCTCTACCTGATTTCGATCACCGCGTTCTTCGCGGTGGGCGGCCTGTTCGCGCTCGGCATCCGGCTCGAGCTGCTGACGCCGAAGGGCGACCTGCTCTCGCCCGACACGTACAACAAGATGTTCACGCTGCACGGCGTGGTGATGATCTTCTTCTTCCTCATCCCGTCCGTGCCGGCGACGCTCGGCAACTTCCTGATCCCGATCATGTGCGGCACGAAGGACCTCGCCTTCCCGCGCATCAACCTGCTGAGCTGGTACCTGTACGTCCTCGGCGGCATCCTGGGCCTGGCGGCGATCGCGGGCGGCGGCCTCGACACCGGCTGGACCTTCTACACGCCCTACAGCACGCAGAGCTCGACCACCGCCGTCACCGTCGCGGCGATGGCCGCGTTCGTCGCCGGCTTCTCGTCGATCCTCACAGGCTTCAACTTCATCGTGACCGTGCACCGGATGCGCGCGCCCGGCCTCACGTGGTTCCGGCTGCCGCTCTTCGTGTGGGCGCAGTACGCGACCAGCCTCGTAATGATTCTGGGCACGCCCGTCATCGCGATCCCCCTCGTGCTGGTGATGGCGGAGCGCTCACTCGGATTCCCGATTTTCGATCCGAAGATCGGCGGCGACCCGGTGCTCTTCCAGCACCTCTTCTGGTTCTATTCGCACCCGGCTGTTTACATCATGATCCTGCCGGGCATGGGCGTCATCAGCGAGATGGTGGCGGCCGTGTCGCGCAAGCAGGTGTTCGGCTACGCGTTCGTCGCATTCTCGAGCCTCGCGATCGCGATCCTCGGCTTCCTCGTCTGGGGCCACCACCTGTTCGTGAGCAGCCAGTCGATCTACGCGGGTCTGGTCTTCTCGATCATCACGATGCTCGTCGCCGTGCCGTCGGCCGTGAAGGTCTTCAACTGGACCGCGACGATGTACAAGGGCGCGGTGAGCTGGGACTCGACGACCTACTGGGTCATCGGCTTCATGGGCCTGTTCCTGATCGGCGGTCTGACAGGCCTGTTCCTCGCGACGCTCGGTCTGGACATTCACCTGACCGACACGTACTTCGTCGTCGCGCACTTCCACTACATCATGGTCGGCGGCCAGATCATGGCGTTCCTCGGCGGCCTGCACTTCTACTGGCCGAAGATGACCGGCCGCATGTATCCGGAACCGCTGGCGAAGGCGTCGGCGATCCTGGTGTTCGCGGGCTTCAACCTCACGTTCTTCCCGCAGTTCATCCTCGGCTACATGGGCATGCCGCGGCGCTACCACGCGTATCCCGAGGAGTTCCAGGTATTGAACGTCGCGTCGACGCTTGGTGCCACGATTCTCGGCGCCGGCTACCTGCTGCTCTTCACCTACTTCGTCTGGTCGTTGAAGAAGGGCGCGATCGCGCCGGCGAATCCGTGGGGCGCGAAGGGCCTCGAGTGGGAGCGCACGCAGTCGCCGCCCACGACATTCAACTTCGAAGAGGACCCGGTCATCGTGACCGAGCCTGCATACAACTACCGTCCGGCAAATCCGAACGCGCCGGAGATCAAGCTCCCTGCCCGCGAGGTGCGCCATGGCCAGTAGCCAGGGTTCAGGCGAAGGCGTGCTCCCGAGCGGCCAGGTGACCGGTCACGCGGTACCGCACGTGCACGCACATCACGATCCGAATCTGCAGCACCACTTCTACGACATGGACCAGCAACTCGAGGCGTCGACCCTCGGGATGTGGGTGTTCCTGGTCACCGAAATCATGTTCTTCGGCGGCCTGTTCATGGCGTACATCCTGTACCGCCACTGGTACCCGGGCGACTGGGCCGCGGCGAGCAACCACCTCAACGTCTATATGGGCGGCGGCAATACGCTGGTGCTCATCTGCAGCTCGGTGACGATGGCGTGGGCCGTCCGGTGCGCGCAGATCGGGAAGCAGAAAGGCCTGGCGATCAACCTGATCGTCACGATCCTGTTCGGCGCGACCTTCCTTGTCGTCAAGTACTTCGAGTACGCAGAGAAGTTCGAGCACCATCTGGTGCCCGGCCCGCACTTCGATCCGTCGCTGCCACAACAGCAGCAACTGTTCTTCTCGCTCTACTTCATCATGACCGGCATCCACGCCGCCCACATGGTCGTGGGCATCGCCATCATGCTGGTGATTTTGGCGATGTCCCTGAAGGGCAAGTTCGGGCCGAAGTACTACGGCCCGGTGGAAGTGTCCGGCCTCTACTGGCACTTCGTCGACATCGTCTGGATTTTCCTGTTCCCGCTGCTGTATCTGCTGGGCGCGCATTTCGCCGGCGCGGCACACGGAGGTTAAGTTGTCGAAGGGTCATACACACGTCGTCACGCCGGTCAGCACGCTGTTCATCGTCTTTGGCACGTTGTTCGTGCTGACGATCCTCACGGTGATCGCAGCGAAGCAGGACTTCGGCGCGCTCAACACGCCGATCGCGCTCGGCATCGCGGTGCTCAAGGCGTCGCTGGTCGTCATCTACTTCATGGCGGTCCGGTACAACACGCCGCTCACGAAGGTCGTGGTCGTCGCCGGCTTCTTCTGGCTCCTCATCATGTTCGGCCTGACCATGGGCGACTACTTGAGCCGGCCGCTGCTGGGAATTCCCGGGAGATAGATACGGATATTTGGTGATCTCTTGATTTGGTGATCCGGTGATCTGAAATCACGAGATCGCCAAATCGGCAAATCGCCAGATACAGGCCGCCTACCGGGCGGAATCCGCCACTCACCGATATTGCCGATCCGGACCGTGACCTGATCCGTCACTAGCTCCTGCATATACTTAAGGGCTCTTAGCCCGGTGGTTTTCACTGACGACGTAGCCCACGCGCCAACCGCGTGGGCCCGAGCGAACGGAGCGGGGCGTGCCGGCCGAAGTGGAACGAGCGTCGAAGCGCGAGCGTAGCGGAGGCGGCTTGGCGGGGCGCATGGGGTCCCCGCCACCAAGCACGACGTCCCCGCGAGTGAGCTCGTAAGGGGGTGCGGCGGGGACGAAGTCCCCCCGCAAAGGAATGACTGACTTAGAAGACGACCTCGCCGCATTGAAGATCGAGCGCGCGCCCGAGTCCCGGGTGTCTTTCGCGTGGGTCAAGTGGGTGGTGCTGCTCCTGGTGCTCGGTGGCGCGGGATACGGTACCTACGCGTACGTCACCCGCGAACGCCCGATTGAGGTCAGCGTCGCGCAGGTGACCGAGCGGGCCGCGGGTACGCAGGCGACCTTGCTGTCGGGCACCGGGTACGTTACCGCCCGCCGGCGAGCGACCATTTCGTCGAAGATCACCGGCAAGATTGTCGAGGTGAACGTCGAGGAAGGCATGGCCGTGAAAGAGGGCCAGATTCTCGCGCGACTGGACGATTCGACGGCGCGCTCGTCGCTGAGGCTGGCCGAGGCGCAGCTCGCGGCCGCCCGGGGTGGCGTCAATGAAAACGAAGTGCGCCTCAACGAGGCGAAGGTCACCTACGGACGTCTCGTCGCCCTGCTGAAGGACGGCATCGTCACGCAGGCCGAGGTCGACACGGCCAAGGCACAGGTGGATTCGATTGGGGCGCGCATCGAGTCCTTGCGACATCAGATCACGGTGTCCGAGCGGGCGCTCGAGTTCGAGCAGACGAATCTCGACAACACGATCGTTCGCGCGCCGTTCAGCGGCATGGCGATTTCAAAGGACGCGCAGGCGGGCGAGATGGTGTCTCCTGTTTCCGCCGGCGGTGGATTCACCCGCACGGGCATCTGCACGATCGTCGACATGCGGTCCCTGGAAATCGAAGTCGATGTCAACGAGGCCTACATCAATCGAGTAAAGCCCGGCCAGGACGTCGTCGCCATGCTCGACGCGTATCCCGATTGGCAGATCCCGGCGGAGGTCGTGACGCCGGTACCGACGGCCGATCGACAGAAAGCCACGGTGTTGGTCCGCATCCGTTTTAAGCAACTCGATCCGCGCATTCTTCCGGACATGGGCATCAAGGTTTCGTTTCTCGCCGATCCTGGCGCGACTCCGGTAGCGGCAGCCCGTCCGACGACGCTCGTGCCGAAAGCGGCGGTGGTCAAGGAAGGCGAACAGAGCTATGTGTTCGTCATTGCGGGCGAGACGGTCGAACGGCGCGCCATCAAGACGGGCGGCGCCGATGGCGACAAGTTCGAAGTAACGGCAGGACTCACGTCGGCCGATCGCGTCGTGGTATCGCCGCCGCCGACACTCGCGGCCGGCAAGTTGATCAAGATCAAATAGGAGGCCGGGCCTTCAGGCCCGGCGTGTAGGAGAGCTGTCCATGTCCCTGGTCAAGATTCGTAACGTCCACAAGCATTTCACTCGCGGGAACGAACGCATCGATGTACTACAGGGCGTGTCACTCGATGTCGCCCCGGGCGAGTTTCTCGCACTGATGGGCCCATCTGGATCCGGCAAGACGACGCTGCTCAATCTGATGGGCGGGCTGGATAGTCCGACGGGCGGTTCAATCGAGATCGCGGGATCGGACGTCAGCAAGCTTGGCGGCGGTGCGCTCGCCAAGTGGCGGGCGCGCCACATCGGCTTCGTATTTCAGCTCTACAACCTGCTGCCGGTGCTGACGGCTGAACGAAACGTCGAGTTGCCGCTGCTGCTGACGTCGCTCGGCAAGAGCGAGCGGCGCAAGCGGGCCGGCATCGCGCTCAAGGTCGTCGGACTCGGCGATCGCTTGAAACACTACCCGCGTCAGCTCTCCGGCGGTCAGGAACAGCGCGTCGGCATCGCGCGCGCGATCGTGAACGATCCGACGCTCCTGCTGTGCGACGAGCCCACGGGCGATCTCGACCGCAAAGCCGGTGACGAGATCCTCAACCTCCTGCAGACCTTGAACAAGGACCACAACAAGACGATCGTCATGGTGACGCACGATCCGCACGCGGCAGAGCGTGCGACGCGCACGGTGCACCTCGACAAAGGCACCCTGGTGGAGGCGGCGTCATGAAGTTTCTTCCGCTGACCTTTCGCAATATGTTGCGGCGGCCAATCCGCACGGTCCTCGTCTTTCTCGCGACGACGATTGCGTTCCTGCTGTTCGGCGTTCTGATGATTCTCAAGACGGCCTTCGGCATGGGTGTGGAGATTGCGGGCGCGGACAGGCTGATGATGCTGAACAAGATGGGCTTCATCGCGCCGATTCCTGTGTCCTACATCGAGAAGATTCGTGCGGTGCCAGGCGTAAAGCTCGTGACCCACGCCTCGTGGATGGGCGGCATCTACCAGAAGGAGTCGAACAACGTCTTCCAGTTCGCCGTCGATCCCGAGTCGTACATGGCGATGTACCCCGAGTTCAAGCTGCCGCCGGATCAGATGAAGGCATGGCTCAGCGACAAGCAGGGATTCATCGCAGGCAAGGACCTCGCGGATCGGCTCGGCTGGAAGATCGGCGACAAGATTCCCATTCAGGGCACGTTCAACCGTCCCAGGGGCGGTGACGGCAAGACCTGGGAGTTCAATCTCGCCGGCATCTACGACGGCGAGCAGGGAGTCGACAAGACGCAGTTTCTGTTCCGCTGGGATTACCTCGACGAGAACCGGACGCTGGCGCGAGGCAACGTCGGCTGGGTGTTGATCAAGGTGGACGAACCGGCGCGTGCCGGCGAGACCGCGAAGACTATCGACAAGCTCTTCGAGAATTCGTCAAACGAGACGAAGACCGACACTGAGGCGGCTATGGCCCAGAGCTTTGCCAACCAGGTGGGCAACATCGGCGCGATCGTCACGGGCATTTCGGCGGTGGTGCTCATCATGGTGCTGCTGATCGCGGCGAGCCAGATGTCCCTCGCCGTGCGTGAGCGAACCAATGAGATTGGCGCGCTGAAGGCCATCGGCTTCGGCGACACGCAGGTGCTCGTGCTCATTCTTGTGGAGTCGATGGCGCTATCGCTGCTGGCGGGCGGCCTGGGACTCGGCATCGCGTGGCTGCTCACTCTGGGAGGCGACCCGACTGGGGGCATCATGCCGATCTGGATGCTGCGGCCGGAATACGTCGCACTCGGTTTCGGTCTGGCGGCGCTCGTGGGACTCATCGCTGGTGCGTTGCCGGCAGTCGGCGCCAGCCGGCTGCCGATTTCGGTCGCGTTGAGACGGGGCTGAGGGGGATACCGTGGGCTTTTTCAAACAGGCGTTCACCGTCATTCTGATCGGCCTCTATACCATCCCGCAGCGGCTGAGCTCGGCCGGAGTGGCAGTCATCGGCATCGCGGGAGTCGTCGTCGTGCTCGTCGGCGTACTGTCAATCGCCGAAGGATTCGAGAAGGCCATGGTCGGCGCCGGCCGTCCCGATCGCGCCATCGTCATGCGGCAGGGCGCGGACTCCGAAATGTCCAGCGGCATCGGCGGACCCGAGGTTGACCTCATCAAGCAGGCCGCCGGCGTCCAGAAGAACGGTGCGGTGTCCGTCGCCTCCGCCGAAATGTTCGTGGTCGTCGATGTCAATCGCCGCTCGACGAACACGGGATCCAACGTCCCGCTGCGCGGCGTGGACAGCGAGGTACTTGCCGTCCGGCCCGAGGCGAAGATCGTCGAAGGCCGCATGCTCAACTTCGGCACGAACGAGGTTGTGGTGGGCCGTGCAGCCAGCCAGCAGTTCTCGGGTTTGCGCGTTGGTGAAACGTTCAGGTCGGGTCAGACTCAGTGGCCCGTCGTCGGCGTTTTCGAAACCGGCGGCACCGCGGCCGAGACGGAGATCTGGTGCGACGTCCGCTCACTGCAGGGCGCATTCCGGCGCGGCAACTCCTATCAGTCCGTCCTGGCGAAGCTCGAGTCCCCGGCGTCCTTCGACGCTTTCAGGGATTCGCTCTCATCGAATCCCCAGGTCAACGTCGACGTCGAGCGCGAAGCCGACTACTACAGGAAGCAATCACGGACGTTGACGGGCCTCGTGCAGGGCATCGGGTGGGGCGTCGCGTTTCTCATGGGCCTCGGCGCGATTATCGGCGCAGTGTTGACGATGTACTCGGCAGTCATCGCCCGCACGCGCGAGATCGCGACGCTGCGAGCGCTGGGCTTTGGATCGTTCCCGGTCCTGCTCTCGATTCTGGGAGAGTCCATGGTGCTGGCGCTCGCGGGCGGCATCCTCGGCGGCGCGCTCGCCTATGCAGGTTTCAACGGGTTCCAGACATCGACGATGAACTGGCAGACGTTCAGTCAGGTGGCATTCGGCTTCGCCGTGACTCCGCAGCTGCTGACGCAGGGCATCGTCTATGCGCTGATCATGGGCCTGCTCGGCGGCGTGTTCCCGGCGATCAGGGCGGCAAGGCTGCCGATTTCGAAGGCACTGCGGGAGCTCTAGGATTTGGTGATTTGTGATTTGGTGATCTGGTGATTGAAAGAGCGTTCTCAAATCGCCAAATCACAGATCTCCAAATCACCAAATGCTAGAATCGCCCTCATGCGTCAACTCATCGTCGCAGCGATTCTCGCTGCCGGTGCGCTCGTCAGCATCAACGCCCAACCCGCGCCAGACGACGTCCGCCTGATTCCCGTCGAAGGTGAAGCAGCGAAGTACTGGTCACGATGGCGCGGACCCTCCGGACAGGGCCACGTCACCGGAACGAACTACACGGATTCCTGGTCGGCGACCGAGCACATCAAGTGGCGTACGAGAGTGCCGGGCGACGGGCACTCGTCACCGATCGTCTGGGGCGACCGGATCTTTCTGACGACGGCGACGAACGACGGCGCAACGGTATCGATGCTGGCGTTCAATCGCACGACGGGCGCGCAGCTTTGGCAGACGGTGGTGCCATCGACCGGCGCCGAGCACGTCTACTGGAAGAACACGCGCGCGTCGGCCACGGCGGTGACGGACGGCACGCTCGTGTACGCGTCGTTCGGCACGCACGGGCTCGCGGCGTTCGATTTCTCAGGCAAGATCGTCTGGCACCGCCAGCTCGGAGCGTTGTCGAACTACCACGGCAGTGCCGGATCGCCCGTCTTGTACAAGGACAGGATCTTTCTGTTCCAGGACCATGACGGCACGAGCAGCCTCCGATCGTTCGTCGCTGCGTTCGACGCGAAGACCGGAAAGACAATCTGGTGGACGGATCGTGCTGAAACCGTCGGCTGGGGCACACCGATCGTGATCCAGGCAGGCACCCGCGACGAGCTGGTGGTAAGCAGCCAGCGCCGCATCCACGCCTACAGTCCCGAGACCGGCGAGGAGTTCTGGACGGTGCGGGGCAATACGTTCGAAGTAATCCCGACGCCGGTTGTCGGCCACGGATTCGTGTTCGTCTCGTCGGGCCGGGCTGGACCCACGTTCGCAATCCGTCCGGGTGGCAAAGGCGACGTCACGGCCACGCATGTCAGCTGGACGTCCCCGCGCGGATCGCCGTTCGTCCCGTCCGGCCTCGTGCACGGCGATCTCCTCTACCTCGTCAACGACATGCAGAGCATCCTCACCGTTTTCAATGCGAAGACGGGCCAGCTCGCCTATCAGGATCGGCTCGGCGAGCCCGTCAAAGAAGGCTTCTCATCGTCGCCCGTGGCGGTCGGCAACAAGCTGTTCTTCACGAACGACGACGGCCGGACGTTTGTCGTCGAGGCAGGCCCCGTCTTCAAGCTGCTTCGTACCAACGACTTAGGCGCACGGGTCATCGCGTCGCCCGCGCTCGTCGAGGGCGTCTGGTACTGGAGAACCGATCGGGAACTGCTGGCGATCCAGTAGTAGGCGGGGGGACTTCGTCCCCGCCGCACCCCCCCCTTACGAGCTCACTCGCGGGGGGCCCCTGATTCCCCGCTCCGTTCGCTCGCGCTCGCTCGCCCTGCTCGCGAGCGAATACCCGCATGGTAAGGTTTGCGGATGTCTACCCGCTTCGGGCTTGCGGCCTTACTTTCTGTGGCCGCGCTGGTTGGGCCGGTCGAACAGGCCGCGCTACCAGCACCCGCGCAAGGCTTCACCTCGCTTGCATCGCCCTCGGCCGAGGGCGCGGCGCAGCCGAACCTTGTGGCGGATTCCAAGGGCCGCGTTTTCCTGAGCTGGCTCGAGCCGCGTCCCGGAGGCGGACACCGGTTCCGGCTGTCTTCGCTCGCAGGCGGAAAGTGGTCTGCGCCTGTAACGATCGCTGAAGGGGCGAACTTCCTAGCGAACTGGGCCGACTTCCCTTCAGTATTCGTGTCATCGAACGGCACGATGGCGGCGCATTGGCTCGAGCGCGGCCAGACGCGCGACGCCTATGGCATACGCGTGAGCACATCGAAAGATTCGGGGCGCAGGTGGAGTGCTCCGATTACTCCGCATCGGGATGCGTCTGCGGCGGAGCACGGCTTCGTATCGTTCTTCGAGGCTCCCGGAGGAGACATCGGCCTGGTGTGGCTCGATGGACGGGAGATGAGCGGCGGCCACGCAGCCGCGGGTCACGGCGGAATGGCGCTGCGCGCCGCGAGGCTCAAGGGCGGCGATGCCGGCGAAGAGACTGTGCTCGATCCCCGCACGTGCGAGTGCTGCCAGACTTCAGCGACCCGCGCCGGCAACTCGGTTCTTGTCGTGTACCGCGATCGCAGCGACAAGGAGATTCGGGACACGTCCATCATCCGGTTCTCCGGCGGCAAGTGGTCCGCGCCGGTGACGGTGCACGCGGACAACTGGGAGATCAACGGCTGTCCCGTCAACGGCCCGGTGATCGCCGCCTCCGGCAACGCCGCTGCGGCCGCGTGGTTCACCGGCACGGGAAGCGCTCCCAAGACGATGGTGGCGTTTTCCGGGGATGAGGGCCGCACGTTCGGCGCGCCGATTCGGTTGAACCCGGACGCGACCGTGACACTCGGCCGTCTCGCGATGGCGATGCCGTCCGCCGATCGCGTGTTCGTGAGCTCCCTCGAACGCATGACCTCAGGCGCGCATCTCGTGGTTCGTGAAGTTCGCCGCGACGGCCGCGTGAGCGCCCCGGTCGAAATCTCGGCCGCGACGCCAGAGCGTTCCGGCGGCTTCGCGCGCCTTGCGCGTTCGGGATCGACGCTCGTTGTCGCGTGGACCGACGTCAAACCCGGCGCTTCATCCGCGGTCCGCACGTCGATCGCCGAGGTCCGATGAGGATTCGTCTCCCGGGGCTGATCCTCGCCGGCGTCGCCCTTCTCCTCATCGTCCCCTCGTCGGTGACGTACTACACCGACTGGTTGTGGTTCCGCGAGCTGAAGTACGAAGGGATTTTCCTGCGCACGATCAACGCGCAGGGAGCCGTCTTTCTGGCGACGTTCACAGCCGTCTTCCTGTTCCTGTTCATCAACCTTCGCCTGGCTCGCGGCACCATTCGCCGATCCCAGGTCGTCGTCGGTACCGGGCCGGACGGGCGAGCGATCTCGGTCGAGACGGCGTCGTTCACCGGACTGGCGACGCCCGTGGCCGCAATCGTGGCGTTGCTGATGGGTCTGGCCGCGGCTGGCAAGTGGCAAATGTGGCTGAGCTTCTTCAATGCCACGTCGTTCGGCCAGACGGATCCGATCTTCGGGCGCGATGTCAGTTTCTATGTCTTCCGGCTGCCAGTCTGGCAGTCGTTGCAGCAGCAGGCCTTCATCGCCACGATGCTCGCGACGATTGGCTGCGGGCTGTACTACGTGCTTTCGGGCAGCTTCATCATCGAACCGAGGCACGGCGGCACGGGTTTCTTCCCGCGCATCCGGCTCGTCACGCGAGCGCGCCGTCACATGGGCCTCCTTGCGGCGCTCTTGTTCGTGCTCGTGGCCTGGAGCACCTGGTTCTCGATCCCCGCATCGCTGCTGACGCCGGCGACCGTGATCCACGGCGCATCGTACGCGGACCTCCACGCGCGGCTCCCGATCATCAGGGCGACGGTCGTCATGCTCGTGCTGGGCGCGGGCCTCGCGATCTACTACGGTTTCAGCCGGGCCTCCTGGCCGCTGCCCGTGGCCATTGCGGGGTATCTCGTCCTGACGTTCGGCGGTGGCCTGTACACGGCGTCGATCCAGCGCCTCATCGTGGTGCCCGACGAGAACAACCGCGAACAGCCGTACATCCTCAACAACATCGCGGCGACGAGGCGCGCCTACGCGCTGGATCGGGTGGAGGAACGCGAGGTTGGCGGCGACGCGGACCTCACCGCGAAGGACATCATCAACAACAGCGCGACGATCGAGAACATCCGGCTGTGGGATCACCAGCAGCTGCTGCAGACGTTCGCGCAGATCCAGGAAATCCGGACGTACTACGACTTCAAGAACATCGACAACGACCGGTATCTGATCAACGGCAGCTACCGGCAGGTGATGCTCTCCGCGCGCGAGCTCAACACCGAGAGCATGCAGAACCGATCGTGGGTGAATGAACGGCTCACGTTCACCCACGGCTACGGCCTCACGCTCGGGCCCGTCAACCAGGTCACCACCGAAGGCCTGCCGGTGCTCTTCATCCGCGACCTGCCGCCGGTCTCGACCGTGAATCTGCGCGTCAACCAGCCGAGCATCTACTACGGCGAGCTCGCGAGCCCGTACGCATTGGTCCAGACCAAACAGCGGGAGTTTCACTACCCGAAGGGTGACGACAACGAGTACAGCACTTACGACGGGCTGGGCGGCGTGCCTATCGGCAATTTCCTCCGCCGGCTCATGTTCGCGATCCGTTTCGCGGATACGGACATCCTGTTCACGAACCAGCTCGAGCGCGAGAGCAGGATTCTGTACCACCGCAACATCTCGGACCGGGTCCAGCTGCTGGCGCCGTTCCTCAAGTTCGACGCCGATCCGTACCTCGTGCTGTCGGACGGCAAACTCTTCTGGATCCAGGACGCGTACACGACGACGGCCAACTATCCGTACTCGACGCCGACGTCGTACCAGCGCGAACCAATCAACTACATCCGCAATTCCGTCAAGATCGTCATCGACGCGTACCACGGGTCGACGGAGTTCTATCTCGCCGATCCGGAGGATGCGATCGCGCAAACGCTGTCGAAGATCTTTCCGGGCATGCTCAAGCCGCTGGCGGAGATGTCACAGGACCTGCGCGCGCACGTGCGCTATCCCGAGGACATCTTCAGTATTCAGGCGGGCGTGTATCAGGTCTACCACATGACGAATCCCTCGGTCTTCTACAACAAGGAGGACCAGTGGCAGGTCCCGACGCTGCCGGCGCCGGAGAGCGAGCGCGCGCCGCAGCCGATGGTTCCGTACTACACGGTGATGCGGCTGCCTGGCGCTGACAAGGCCGAGTTCATCCAGATGCTGCCGTTCACGCCGCGGCTGAAGGACAACCTCTCGGCGTGGATGGTGGCCCGAAGCGATGGCGCCCACTACGGGCGCATGCTCGTGTACCAGTTCCCGAAGCAGAAGGTGGTCTACGGACCCAAGCAGGTCGTCAGCAAGATCAACCAGGACGAGTTCATTTCTCCGCAGGTGACGCTCTGGGATCAGCAGGGGTCGCGTGTCATCTGGGGCACGCTGCTCGTGATTCCCGTCAACGAATCACTGATCTATGTGCGGCCGCTGTACCTGCAGTCGTCCGAGGGCCGGATCCCCGAGCTCAAGCAGGTCGTGGTCGCGTACCAGAACCGCATCGAAATGGCCGAGTCGCTCACCCGCGCGCTCAGCAAGATCTTCGGTTCGTCGATGCTGCAGGCACTGGCGCCGGACCGGCTCGCCAGCAGCGCGACGTCGGTGGTGATGACGTCGCCTGAAGAGGCCGCGGCCGCCAATGCCTCTCCGACAGCCACGCCGGCTGCGGGCGAGGCAACCATGGCGTCACTGGTTGCGGAGATGCATCTGCACTACGAGGCCGCTGACAAAGCCCTCAAAGCCGGCGACGTGGTGCAGTGGGCAGCAGAACAGAAGAAAGCACGCGAGGTCTTCGACCGCCTCGAAAAGATCATCAAGAAGTAGCCGGCGGGCGGTTGCAGTCTGGATTCAGACGGCGTTTGGTAACTCATGCAACCTGTAGTACGGTCGGGAACATGGGCCCCCAGGCGGCAGGGGCCCGTTGACGTCGTAGGCCAAGCCGCCGCGGAGAAACGGTATGGCGCAGTTCCGCGAAGAAGCCGGCGCTTGGCAGCTCGGTCTGTCTCACCACGAAGTGGAGATGGTTCACGATGGCGCCCACGTGGCGGCGATTGTCGCCGGCGCTGGCATCCCCCAGCCGCTGGGCGCTGCTGTGGGGGCCGCCATCGAGGCGGTCTCACAGGTTATCAAGACGATGGACCTTATCGGCGGCCACAACGGCGTCAACGTCGTCGGAATCCTGTTCACGCAGTTCGTGACCGTCACGCCTGCCTTCGTATCGCCAATCGAAATGGCCAAGAGGGTGAGGGAGGGCATTCAGCAGGCGTCTGGGTTGCCCGACGCCATTGTCGGCGGTGGCCTTGGAGCGGGCGTCACTTGGCTGGCTGCGGGTCCGGCCCTTGCGCTCCTTGGCGGAGTTGCCGGCGCTCTCGGAACGATTGGCCAAGATAGCCCGAGGCCGGGTGATGTACATGCCGATCGTCGCGCAGCCTTTGGCTGGGAGAAGTTCACACTCGTTACGCTCAATCCGGATCGCGTGGCGGTTCTATCATGGCGAGGCTACTTCTGCGCCGAGAGCGGCGGAGGCCAGGCGGTTCATGCCAATCGTCCAGCTATTCTGGATTGGGAGAACCACAAGCTGATCCGCAACCCGGATGGGACGGTCAGTCTGCAGGCTCGCGGTGGCCACTACTTCGTGGCCGAAAACGGGGGCGGCGACGGGTCTGTCTGCAACTGGAATCGAGTCGAGATCGGTCCATGGGAAAAGTTCTGGATGGAGCACCATCCTGATGGCTTCTTCTCGCTCAAGACTCTCGTTCACGGGACATATGTGAGCGTCCAATGAGGGATTCTCGAAAAAACTTGCGCGGATGTCATTTGGCGGCTTGATACGACTCGTAGTCGGCGGGCTTCAGCCCGCCGAACCTTTCTTTCTCCAGTACCTCGCCAGTCCCGCCCACGAGAAGTCGAAACGGCCGGCGGCTGCGTAAGCCTCGGCTTCGGCGCGGCTGGTGGCGCGGGCGAGATCGTCCATCACTTCTTCCGTAAACCGTTGAGCACGTTCGGTATCGGTGCCGGGACGATCGAGAGAGGCCCGGACCCGGCGGCTCCAGTCGTCCATGCGTGCCCACAGGTCCCCGAAATGCACCCGTGGTGATCCTTGCGGTCCGAAATGCGTGAGGAAGAGCACGTCCGGATTCCATCGCAGGATTCGATCGGTGCTGGAACGCCAGGCTTCGAGATCGATGTCGGGAGGCGGCGTTGGCGGCAGGACGACACGCCCGCTGGCCCGGCAGATGCCGGCGGTGTCACCTACGAACGCGATGCCTGCATCCGGCAGGAAGTAGCTGACGTGATGCGACGCATGACCAGGGGTCCTGACGACGTCGATGTCGTGGCCGGCGATGCGGATGCGCTCGTCGCCGATGACACGAATCCTATCCTGCGGCACGGGCAGAATCTCGCCCCACAGTCGCTCCATGTCCGCGCCGTACAGCCGCGAGGCGCTCGCCACGAGCTTCGATGGATCCACCAGGTGCGGAACGCCGGTCTCGTGCACGAACACCACCGCGTTCGGGAACGTCCCAACCAGCGTTCCTGTGGCGCCGGCGTGGTCGAGGTGAATATGCGTCAGAAGAATCGCGCGGACGTCTGATGCCGCCACGCCGCGTTCAGCGACCGCGGATCGCAGGGTCGTCAACGTCGTCGACGGCCCGGGATCGATGAGCGCGACGCCGTCACGCCCTGACAGCAGCCCGGTCGCGATGATTCCCGGTGACCCGAGAAACCGCAGATCGAAGTAGTCAACACCGGCGCCAAGAGTCATCGGAACGGAATTGTACCCGGCCACCAGACAAGGCTCCTTCCGAAGACCTGTCGTCCCCGTCGTCACCTGTCGTAACCTGTGCGGGTGCCCAATCCCGGCGAGAAGCTCCAGGAACGCGTCGAGACGCAGAAGAAGGAGCCCGAGCTCTATCAGGTCGTCCTTCTGAACGACGACTACACGACGATGGAGTTCGTGGTGAACGTGCTGGAGTCGATCTTCGAGAAGTCGCCGGCGGAGGCGTTCCAGATCATGATGCACGTGCACCGGAACGGCCGTGGCATCGCGGGCGTGTATCCGTGGGAGGTCGCGGAAACGAAGGTCGAGGCCGTGATTTCGCTAGCGCGCGAATCCGGCTTCCCGCTGAAAGCGGTAGCCGAGCCAGTCTGACGCGAGGCCACCTGCAGGATAGCGGCGCTTCAGTTCTGCGATCAGCACAAGCCGGATGTCAGGAAGATCCTGGACTTCTCGGAGCTTGTCGCGCGTGAGAAACGCCATGCGCGTCTCCTGACCCGTCAGCAGAAACTCCGGCATTGCCACCGTGTAGACTGCCGCAGAATCGAGCGGCCGATCGCCCACCGTCCACGCGCCATCGCGCCTTGTAATTCCGGCAAGATGCAGGAAGCCGCCGGATCCCAGGTTGGCCTCACCCGCCTCGAGGATCTGACGGAGCAGGCCGCCGTCGAGCGTAACCTTCAGCACTTTGCCGCCGAACGGCAGCACGCGGATGATGTCGTACTGCCTGACCGGACCCGCCGGCAGCTGATCGTCGATGCGAATCGATCCGCCGTTCAGGACCGCGGCATCGGACTTCGCCGCTGTCCGCATCGCCTCGACAATCAGCGTCGTCAGATTGCCCGGCCGGTTCCGGACGGTGAGCTCACGGCCGTCGAGGATCTCAGGAAGGCTTGCGACCACGGCAGCGGGATCGAGCCCATCGCGGCGGAACGCGTCGTAGGCGGTATCGACCCACTTCTTCACCTGCTGCTGGACTCGCGGGAGCGGAGCGATCCGCGTATCGAGGAGCTCAAAGCGCACGCTGACTTCGGGCCTCGAGGCGCCTGAAAACTTCATCGCCACAACAGCCAGCGATCGCACGTTTGCGTCCGCTTTCACGATGGGAGTGAAGCGGGTGCCGCGCCGTATGGACCAGTTCTCGTGCTCGTGGCCGCCGAGGATGAGGTCGATCTCCGGCACGGCTTCGACGACAGCCTGATCCTGCAGCAGCGAGAGGTGCGTGAGCGCGACGATCGCGTCAACTTTGCCCTTGAGTGCATCGACTTGCGCTCGAGCGGTCTCGACGGGTGGCAGGTAGCGGACCCACGCCTTTCGGGTCGAGTCGATCACGAGGCCGATGAGACCGACACGGACCGTCCGCGCGCCACTCCTTACCCGCACAATCGCGGATTGGACCGTATCCGCAAAGGGCTTCCCCGCCGCGTCGGTCGCGTTGCTGATGACCACCTTAAACTTCGCCTCGGCCAGGCGCTTGTGAAACGCGGATTCGGAGAGGTCGAATTCGTGGTTGCCGAGCGTCGCCCACTGAACCCCGACGGTATTCAGCAGATCGACCATCTGCCGTCCGGCAAGTGGTTCGCCGGCCACCACCGCGGTTCCAAGCGCGGATGGCGACAGAAAGTCGCCGCCAAGCGTCGTCACGACGGCCGAATTGTTTCGGCGCAGCCGATCGAGCGCGGCTGCCAGCCGGGCCATGCCGCCGGACGCGCCGTTCTCGACCGCATCGATCTCGTAGACGTCGTTGAAGTGCGCAAAGACAATCGTCGAAGGCGCAACAGGCGCAGGCGCGGCCACCTGCGCCAGGGGCGCCACGGCGGCCGCCAGGGCGCCGGCAATTGTCAGCGCAACCAGTAAACGCGGAAATCTCACCCGGTCATTCTATTCCCGCGCTCACGCGGGCGCGGGCTAGTGCGCTTTGTGGCCGACAAGCTTCCGCACCTGCCCGAGCGTGAACTCCAGCGTTTCCCGCGGGATCCCGGAGACGAGCGGCCGGACGATGGGTCCAAGGCCGAACGGCACGTCACGCGTGAGCGACACGGACTCGCACTGCTCGTAGGTGCCGGCGGCCACTTCCTTGAACGCGCAGTAGGTGTTGAGCCGCCACAGGAATCCGAACGTCTGGTCGGCCGGCGTGCGGCGTTCGCTCGCGGTTCCCGGCGAATCGACCATGTGGATCGCCTTCGCCAGACTGCGCACGAAGAGCGCGTTCGTCCCAATCGGCCGGTAGTCGATGCTGTAGTCGGCGTCAACGGTCACGGTGAGTATCTTGCGCATCTCGGTGCGCATAGCGACCTGGAAATGGTCGCCGGCACGCGACATGACGCGCGCGCGCTGGATCAGCGGGCCAAACCACTCGGCATACCGGTTGTAGTCCTGGACCACCGGACGCACGCGGTCGAGCCGCACACCGGGCAGAAGGACGGTGCCGACCCAGTGATGGATGAGGGCGCCGTCCGCATTGATTGACTTGTTGCCATCCCGCGTCTGCAGCCGCGCGCTCACAACCTCGCCGCGATCGAGGCTCGTCAGAAGCGAGGAGCGGACGGCCGCCGGCTGACGATCGATCCAAAGGAGAGGCGACGTTCCGTTGATCTCGCCCTCCAGACGCATCTCCGTCAACTGCACATACCGATCGAAGGCGCGGGCGGCCTCGGGTCGGACATTGTCGGGCACGGCCGAAACGGACACGATTGTTGCCGCCGTGAGAGCGACAAGGCCGCCGGGAAATGACACAGGAACCTCCACTCACTAGTGCGCAAAGCATCTGGACATCGGCTCACGGGGGCCTGCGCCGCTGAAGCGGCGAGCGCCGCGAGTGATTGGCGAAGGCGAGCGCTATAATCGGAGTTGCGTAAGTCCTATGTTTTCAGCGTCTTTGGAGATCGTGCTTGCCATCGCGTACCGCGAAGCGGTGTCGCGGCGGCACTCCTATCTCACGCTCGAGCACCTTCTGTACGCCCTGGCCCACGACACCGAGGGCGAGCGAATTCTCGCCGCTTGCGGCGCCGATCTGCCCCGGCTGCGCCGGGAGCTCAACGAGTACCTCGAGAACACGCTGGAGCAGGTGCGCAAGGGCCGCGAGCGCGAACCCGAGCAGACCGCGGCGTTCCGCCACGTCCTCAGAACCGCCGTTCTCCACGTCCAGAGCGCCCAGCGCGCGGAGGTCAACGCCGGCGACGTGCTGGCGGCCATCCTGCAGCAGGACAAGTCACACGCCGCCAAGCTGCTGGCCGCGCAGAACATCTCGCGGCTCGACGTCCTCGACTTCATCTCGCACGGCGTGTCGAAGATTCAGCGGCCACCTGAACCATCGGTGGAACCTGGTGGACCGCCAGGACCCGCAGGCCCCTCAGAAGAGGGCGGAGGCCTGGCCGCCGATCCGCTCAAGGCGTACTGCCAGAACCTCACGGAGCGCGCCCGCCGCGGCCAGCTCGATCCGCTGATCGGCCGCGCGGAAGAACTGCAGCGCACGATCGAAGTGCTCTGCCGGCGCCGCAAGAACAATCCCGTCTACGTCGGCGAAGCTGGCGTCGGCAAGACGGCGATGGCGGAAGGACTCGCCGCGCGACTGCTCGGCGACGACGTGCCGGAGATCCTGCGGGACGCCGAGATCTTTTCGCTCGACACCGGCGCGCTGCTCGCGGGAACCCGGTTCCGCGGCGACTTCGAGGAGCGCTTCAAGGCTGTCATCCGTGCGCTTGCCTCGCGGCCGCTCGCCATTTTGTTCATCGACGAGTTCCACTCCACCGTCGGCGCGGGCGCGACGACGGGCGGCACGATGGATCTCGCCACGATGATCAAGCCCATCCTCACGACCGGCGACCTTCGCGTGATCGGATCGACGACGTTCGAGGAATACAAGCACATCGAAAAGGACCGCGCGCTTGCCCGCCGGCTCCAGAGGATTGTCATCGAGGAGCCGAGTGTCGACGAGACCGTGCGCATCCTCGCGGGCCTGCGGTCGCGCTACGAGGAACATCACGGCGTGAAGTTCAGCGACGCTGCCCTCGAAGCCGCCGCCCGTCTGGCCTCCCGGCACCTTCGCGATTACCGGCTGCCGGACAGCGCGATCGACGTTATCGACGAATCCGGCTCAGTGGCGCGCCTACGGCGCCCCGCGTCAACCGACAACCTACAACCTACAACCAACAATCCGGAGACCGTCATCACGATTGATGGGGCTGACATCGAGGCCGTCATCGCGAAGATGGCGCGCATTCCGGCGCGGCAGGCGTCCTCGTCGGACCGCGAGCGGTTGAAGGCCCTCGAGGAGTCACTCGAGCGCGTCGTCTTCGGCCAGCACGAGGCGGTGCACCTGGTCGCGCAGGCGATCAAGCGATCGCGCGCCGGCCTCGGCCTGCCGGAGCGGCCGGCCGGCTGCTTCCTCTTCACGGGCCCGACGGGCGTCGGTAAGACCGAGCTCGCGAAGCAGCTCGCGATTCAGCTCGGCAACGAGTTCATCCGCTTCGACATGAGCGAGTACATGGAGAAGCATGCGGTCGCGCGCCTCATCGGCGCGCCGCCGGGGTACGTCGGATTCGAACAGGGCGGACAGCTCGTAGACGCGGTCCGCACGCACCCTTACAGCGTCGTGCTCCTCGATGAAATCGAGAAGGCGCATCCAGACATCTTCAACATCCTGCTGCAGGTGATGGACCACGCCACGCTCACCGACAACAGCGGCCGCAAAGCCGACTTCCGCAACGTCGTCCTCATCCTCACATCGAACGCGGGATCGCGCGAGATGGCGGTCAAGACGATCGGTTTCGGCGAAGGCGGGGGCAGCGAGGATCGTGACGATGCGGCACAGAAGATCGCCGAGGGCCGATCGAAAGCGGCCGTCGAACGCATCTTCAGTCCGGAGTTCCGGAACCGGCTCGATGCCATCGTGACGTTCAAGGGCCTGTCGCCGGATGTCATGGAGACGATTGTCGAGAAATTCGTCCTCCAGCTCGAGTCGCAGCTGGCGGAACGCCGCGTTGCAATCACGCTGCAGCCGGCGGCGCGCGCCTGGCTTGCTCGCAAGGGCTACGACGCCGTCTACGGCGCCCGCCCGCTCGGACGCGTCATCCAGCGAGAGGTTCGCGACAGGCTCACCGACGAGTTGCTGTTCGGCAACCTCGAACACGGCGGCACGGTGACCATCGACGCGGCTGACGATGCACTCACATTCGAGTTCGCCGCCCGGGCCGAGCCATCACAGACCGTCAAAGAACCAGAGAACCTGAGCACCTGAGAACCCTAGAACCTGAAAACTATGTCGGACCTGAAAGTCACAGATCGCCGCTGGTGGGCACGCGGCGAAGAGGCTCCTGCCGCGGCCGAAGAGCCCAAACTCAAACCCGCGTACGTCGAGGAGCTCGAGCAGAAGATTGCCGTCAAGGATCTCGAGATCCAGCAGCTGATTGCGCGATACAAATCAGCCTCGGAAGAGTTCGAGCAGGCCAGGGCGCGGCTCCGCAAGGAAGTGACAAAGGATGTTGAACGCGGCCGGCGTTCGCTCATCACCGGCTTCCTCGAGGTCCTCGACAACCTCGACCGCGCGCTCGAGGCGGCGGGCGACCGCGCGAGCGACCCGTTCGTGCAGGGCGTCTCAATCGTGCGCCAGCAGTTCCTGTCGACTCTCGAAGGCCTCGGCGTCACTCGCATCGATCCCACCGGCCAGGCATTCGATCCCGCGCGCCACGAGGCCGTCACCAGCCTCGCTGCCAGCGCGGCCGTGCCGAGCGGCACTGTCGCAGGCGTCATTCGTCCCGGCTATCTCATCGGCGACGAGGTACTGAGGCCCGCCCAGGTGGCGGTGGCACAGTAGCGGATGTACACGTTCCCCGCCACGCAGCGCTCGGTACTGGAGCGCATCCGGAACGGGGACGCCGGCGTACGGCAGCTGGCCTTCGGCGATCTTGCGCAGGGCTACTGGAAACCGAGCTACCACTACCTTCGCCTGCACTGGCACCTCGGACCCGAAGCGGCCGAGGACGCCGTGCAGGCGTTCTTCGCGATCGCGTTCGAGAAGAGCTACATCGAGCGCTACGACCCGGCGAAAGCGAAGTTCCGGACGTTCCTGCGTGTGTGTCTCGATCGCTTCGTCCAGAATCTGAAGAAAGCCGAGTCCGCCGAACGGCGAGGCGGCGGCGCGACGACGCTGTCGCTGGATTTTTCTGGTGCCGAGCGCGAGTTGTCCGCGATCCCTGTCGCGGGCGCCACCGACCTCGATCGGTTCTTCCACGACGAGACCGTCCGTTTCCTCTTCGCGCGGTCGGTTGAATCCCTTCGCGCCCGCTGTGCCGGCGCCGGACGCGACGTGGTCTATCGCGTCTTCGATCTCCACGACCTGAACCCGGTCACCGACACCACGTACTCGACGGTCGCGACGGCGCTGGGAATCACCACGAGTCAGGTGACGAATCACCTTCACGCCGCGCGCCGGCAGTTCCGCGAGATTGCGCTCGAGCATCTCCGTGCGATTTCGGCGACGGAAGAAGAATTTCAGCGCGAAGCACGCGATCTTTTCGGCATCGACGTCTCATGACGCGGCTCCAGGACGACGCGGTGAGCCGGTTGCGCGAGGCGGCTGGAGGGCCGGAGCTGCCGCCGGATCGCTACGAGCTCCGCTCGCTCGTCGGGCGCGGTGGCATGGGCGCGGTGTACTCGGCGTTCGATCGGCGGCTCGATCGCGAAGTCGCGCTCAAGGTCTCGAACGGCGCGACACCGGCGAGCGGGCTCGAAGAACGGCTGCGCCGTGAGGCCTCAGTCCTCGCGCGGCTGGAACATCCCGGCATCGTGCCCGTCCACGACGCGGGCGAGCTTAGGGACGGACGCTGGTTCTACGTGATGAAACGCGTCCATGGGCTCACGCTGACCGAGCACGCGCCAACACTCTCGGGAGAAGCCGCCATCCTCGGCGTCTTTGAGCGGATCGCGCAAACCGTGGCATTCGCGCACGACGCCGGTGTGGTTCATCGCGATCTCAAGCCGTCGAACGTAATGGTCGGACGCTTCGGCGAAGTACTGGTGCTCGACTGGGGAGTCGCAAAGATCCTCGGCACCGCGCCGGTCCCTTCGCTGCCCGCTCCAGCAACGGCGCTCGCGGACGGCACGGCCGCGGGCACGCGGATCGGTACCGCCGGTTTCATGGCGCCGGAACAGGAACGCGGCGATGCGATGACGGCGACGCCGGCATCCGATGTCTATTCCCTCGGGGCGCTGCTCTCCTGGATGCTGAAGGGCGTCACGCCGCGCCGGCGCCTTCGGGCGATCATCGCAAAGTGCCTTCAGCCATCGCCGAGCGATCGATATCCGGATGCGGCGGCCCTCGCCGCCGACCTCAGTCGGTACCGTGCGGGATTGCCGGTCGAAGCTCACCCGGAGTCCGCACCCGAACGGGCATGGCGATGGGCCGAGAAGTACCGCACGTTCATCCTGTTGATCCTGGCCTACCTCATCATGCGCGCGGCTTTTGCATGGTATTCGCGGGGTTAGAGGCCGATACCAGGACAGCCGACAGTCTAGTCAGCGCGCCGTTCTAGCGACCAGACGCCTGCTGAGCCGGGCAGCCGATGGCCGTCCCGGAGAAGATTACGTTCTGCTCATTCGCGAAATAGCTCTGTCCGCACAGGCCGCCGCTCGGCACCATCGTGAGATCGAACTTCGTCATCTCAGGAGTCCGAAGAATGCGGATCGTGTAGCCACGATACGTGGCAGTCTGCCTGTCAACGATGACCGGATCTTCGCCTGCTAACGAGACACCGGCGAGAACTTCCTCTAGCAAGCCATACCGTCCCTTGCCGAATGGGCGATTGGCCTGGATGGTCAGGATCATCCGCATCGCCCCGGCTGCGTCTTCCTTGGTGAGGCTCGGTGGTTGGGCGGGCGTCTGCGGAGCGTGGGCGGACGACCGGACGCCCAGTATCGCGACAACGGCAACAAGAGTGAGGGTGACGGCGAGGAATCTCATGCGCATGGTCGACCCTGTCCGCAAGGTCCGTACCTCCACCAGGTCTGGGATATTGGGCGGCGAAACTCTGCTACAGGACTTCGCGCATTCAGATTCTTCGCCCCTGCTACTTACTTGGTCATCCATCCACCGACGCGACCGGATGGACATCCTTCGGGCCGATTGCCACACGGCCCGAACGAGACAACCTTCTGGGCCTCATTTCGATTCGGGACCACCCACTCGGTCCACTGCAACCCGCACCCTCGAACGCATTCGATAGAGGTCTTGCCGTCCTTCGTGATGACGCTCAGCTCGAAGTCGGGCGTGGCCTGAGTTCGCGCTTGAGCGACGGCCCAGCCAAGACCGATCAACGCCAGGGCGATCAATGTGCGGCGGATCATGGGATGGCTCCTTAGCGGGGTTGGATCGCGAGATCGAGTCTCACTACCTGTTTCACGCCACGTCCGACAACCGTTGAAAAGTCAACGTAACCCGGCGCGGTGACGGTGATCATTGTCGTCGGGCAGCCTCCGCACGATCCGCAGCCGGCATCCAATCGATACCAACCGTCCGCGCCTGTCTTCGTGTCGCCGGCCATCCTGACGTTGGCTGCGGACACGGGAAGACCTGTCGCGCGATTGACAACCAGACCGTAACGGCTGTGGCAGTCGCCACCGTTGACGAACAGATCGCCGCGCAACGGCGACGTGCGCAGAAGCATCGTCGCCCGCGCTGGCTCATTCTCGATTTCGACTTCGTAGTCGCCAGATGGAACGACAACGGTGTACCGCCCGTTGCCATCGGCGATGGTTTGCCTGGTGCCAAAGGTCAACCGACGCCCAGCTACCGGAGCACCAGTGGCAAAGTCCGCCAATTGGCCACTGACGGTTTGCTCGGGCCCAGTCTGCGAGGGTTTCGAAGGCGAGCTGCAACTGGAAAGCAACCCAGCCATCGCGAGCAGGGAAAGCCCCACCGCAAACCGTGCAACGGGTGAAACACTCGGGTGCATGGTTGAATCGCGCGGATCGTAGCACTGCCAGGTTTCCAAAGGCGCCCGTGGCTGACATTTAATAGGCCTGCATGAGCAAACCCCTGCTTGGTCTCCTTCTCGGCGCCGTGCTCGGTGCTATCGACGGCCTCACGGCCATGTTCTCCGCTCCGGAAACGGCGCCTCAGATCATGGGCATCGTGATCGGCTCCACCTTCAAAGGCATCATCGTCGGCGTGCTCGTCGGGTGGTACGCGTCACGCGTGAATTCGCTGGCGAAAGGCATGATCGTCGGCCTCCTCGTCGCGGCCTTCTTCGCGTTCCTGATTGCCGTGATGCCGAACGAACAGGGCGGCCACTACTGGTTCGAGATCATGATTCCCGGATCGATCGTCGGGCTGATCGTCGGGTACGCGACGCAAAAATACGGCAGAACGCGGACGGTCTGAGTCGTACGTCGGGCACGTCGGGTACGTCTCGTACGTCAGGTACGACGAGCGAACTATCGCTCGCCGACTGCTTTCTTGAATAAGCTGAGTATCGTCAGCGCGTTCCTAGTACCCGACGTACCTGACGTGCCAGACGTACCCGACGTACCTGATCGTCACCGCCAAAACCCGCGGGTTGCTACGGGATCCCCGTCGTTTTTCGCTGGCTTGAGTCCGAGCACGCGGCACATGAATTCGTACACATGGATGTTCTGAAACTCGGGCACGAGGGTGCCTGCGCGAATTCCCGGCCCCGCGACGATGAACAGCGCGTGCATGGAGCGGTTGCGCGGATCGTAGCCGTGCTCGCCGCCCCACATGCCGCGTTCGTTCTTTCGCTGCTCGAACCGCGCATGGGTGGTAATCGCCCAGCCGTCCTTGGCGAGGCCGAGCACGGGCGTCACGCGCGGATTGCTCCCGTAGTGAAGTTCCTTCGGGAGATCCTCGCGCTTGTACACGTCGAGCGCCTGGTGCTTGCCCTTGAGCGCCCGGTAGAGGTCGTCGATGGTCCCCTTCAGCGGTCGAAGCTGCAGGACGGGTGACCAGTCAATCACCTCGACCGTCGACGGATCGACATAGTCGTCAATGAAAATCTTCCTGTCGACCGCTTGCTGCGACATGCCGTGGTCGGCGGTCGCGATGACCGTCGTGCGGTTTGCCAGTCCGCGCGTCTCGATTCCGGCGATGAGCGCGCCCAGCTCCGCATCCAGCTTCGCGGCCGCGTCAAGTGTTTCAGAGTGGTCTGGCCCGTAGGTGTGGCCGGCGTCATCGACGTCGCTAAAGTACAGCGTGATGAACGACGGACGCTGCGCTTCCGGTAATGACAGCCACGTCAGTACCTTGTCTACGCGTTCCCTGTTCGGATAGTTGTCGTCGAACGGCTTCCACTCGGTCGGCCGGACGCCTCCGATCTGAACCTCGGATCCCGGCCAGAACATCGACGATGCGAGGCGGCCCTGCTTGATGGACGTCACCCAGAGCGGCTCGCCGCCCCACCATCGCGGATCTTTGGCAGTGTCGGCCGACATCGTGAATCGCTGGCCAATAGCCGAGTCCCAGATGTTGTTCGAAATGATGCCGTGGTGGTCGGGATACAGCCCTGTGACGAGCGTGTAGTGGTTCGGAAACGTCTTCGAAGGAAACGATGGAATGAGTCCGCGCGACCTGACGCCTCGTTTCGCGAGCGCCTTCATGTTGGGGACGTCGGCGCGGTCAATGTAATCCCACCGCCAGGCATCAAAGGAGATCAGAATCAGGATAGGACGCGGCTGGCCCTGGGAGGCTGCGCCCAGCAACACCGAGCCGCCGACCAAGAGCGCGATGACGCACAGTTGAAACGACGTGAACAAATGGGAACGACGGGAACGATCGCGAACAACGAAGCGCACGGAAGTCAGTCCGCGCGAATGGTAGCACCAGACAAGCCGTCTTTCGTTGCCGTCGTGCCCGTCGTTCCCGTGCGTTCCCGTCGTTCCCGTCGTTCCCGTCGTTCCCGTCGTTGCTACCGAAGCAGGTTGTGCCAGAATCGTCGCCCTGACATGCAACGAAAGCTGACGGGCATTCTTGCATCCGTACTCGTCTTGACGGCGGCTATCGTGGCGCTCGCGCAGCAGCTGCCGCCGCAAACGTTCAGATCCGGCGTCGATCTCATCCTCATCGAAGCGACGGTGCTCGACAAGGACGGGAAACCGATCGCGGGTCTTCAGGCTCGGGACTTCTCGATCAAGATCGGCGGCAAGACGAGAACCGTCGGAGCGGCCGAGTACATTCCAGCGGGGCGCGCCGTGACTGCACCGGCGGCTTCGACCTCGGGCACGCCCGGAACAACGCTGCCGGCTTCCACCGCGGCACCCTTTGAGGCTGCGCGGACCGAGCTCGGCGGCTCGAATCGCACAATCATGATCGCCGTTGACGTTGACAACATCCGGCCGGGCGCCGGACGGAACGCGCTCGTCGATGTCGCAGATTACGTCGCGACGCTGCCGGGGACGGATCGCATCGGCGTTGTCACGCTGCCGGGAGGCGGCCAGAACGTTGAACCAACAGCCGATCGTGCGGCTGTCCGCGCGGCGCTCAGCAAGCTGGCAGGCGCCGACCATCGGATGGATTCCTGCGACGCCACAATCGGCGAAGCGGCGGCGGAGGCCATGGACGACACGAGGGGATGGGATGCCTTCAACAGCCGAGTGTTTCCTCCGCGATGCCCGCGCACGCGGTTTCCCGGCGACCCGACACATCGCGACCTCAAGGTTTTCGTTCCGATGTATCGCACCCAGACCCGTCAGGCGTTGGCGGCGCTGACGTCACTTGCCAGCAATCTGGGCGCCGTCTCCGGACGACGGAGTATCGTGCTCGTCTCCGAGGGCCTCTACTTCGACAACGACCTCGTCCAGGAATTGCCTGCCTTCGGGGCCGCCCTCGAGCGGTCGCGTGTCGTGCTGTACGCGATCCACCTCGACTTTCCGTTTTCGGAGGCCGGGTCGAGGTTCGCGAGTTCGGCCACGCGCCTGCTCGACGACCGGTACGGCTTCGACGGCATGGCGAACACCGCGACGTTCGGCGGCGGCGCAGCGATCCGCGCGATCAGCCGGGCCACGCCCGCCATCAAGCGCATCGACCAGGAGTTGTCGGGTACTTATCTATTGGGCATCGAACGCCAGCCGTCTGACACAGCCGGCAAACCGCTTGAATTGAAGGTCGAAGTCTCGCGGAAGGGCGCCGACGTTCGCACCCGTCGCAATATTACAGTCACTGGCAAGTAAGACAAGCAGTCTTTTTGTTCCCGCTCGTTCCCGTCGTTCCCATTTGTTCACGTCGTTGCTAACGAAGCAGTCTCAGTCTTCTGACGCTTCTTCGAGGTAGGTGTACCCGTGCAGTCCGTCTTCGTAGAACCGGAGCAGGCGCCCTGATTCCTCGAAGTCGACGCGGCCATCGCGGACGGCGGCTTCGACCGAGTCCCGGAGCTTGCGGACGAGCATGTCGGCGTCGAACTCGACGTAGTCGAGCACCTCGCGCACGGTGTCGCCCTTGATGACCGACTCGAGCACGACGTTGCCGGTCGCGTCGAGGCTGACGTGCACGGCGTGCGTGTCGCCGAAGAGATTGTGCAGGTCGCCGAGGATCTCCTGATAGGCGCCCACCAGGAACACACCCATGTAGTACGGCTCGCCGGTGAACGTATGCAAGGAAAGCGTGCGCTTGACATCTCTTCGATCAATAAACTGATCGATCTTGCCGTCCGAGTCGCACGTGATGTCGCCGAGCACGGCCTGGCGCGTGGGCGGCTCGTTCAGCCGATGGATGGGCATCACAGGGAACAGCTGCTTGATCGCCCAGGAGTCCGGAATCGACTGGAACAGCGAGAAATTGCAGAAGTACGTGTCGGCGAGCATGTCGTCGAGGCCCTGCAGGTCCTCGGGGACTTCGTCCATCGCCTGCACGATCTTGCGGAGCTTCGAGCAGATCGCCCAGTAGAGCGTCTCCGCCTGGCACCGCTGTCCGAGCGGAAGGTATCCGCCGTTGAACAGGTTGAGCGCCATGTCCAGCGCCTGTTGCGCGTCGTGGAAACTCTCGAGTGAGTTGCGCGCCGTCAGGTTCTGGTACGTCTCCTTCAGATCGATGATCGGCTGCTCGAGATCCTCGCCGTGCCCGTTCTGCTCGGTGTCATCCGGATCGAATCCGGCGACGCCAAGGACGTTGAACACCAGCACGCTGTGGTAGGCGACGATGGCCCGGCCGCTTTCCGAGATGATCGTCGGATGCTTCACGCCGGCGTCGTCGCACACGGACTGGATGTGGTAGACGACGTCGTTCGCGTATTCCTCGAGCGTGTAGTTCACACTCGATTCGAAATTCGTCTGCGACCCGTCGTAGTCCACGCCCAGGCCGCCGCCGACGTCCATGTACTCGAGGCCGGCGCCCTCCTTCACGAGCCCGGCGTAGATGCGCGCGGCCTCGTTCAGGGCGCCTTTCACGATTCGAATGTTGGGGATCTGGCTGCCGAGATGGAAGTGAAGGAGCTTGAAGCAGTCCTGCATGCCGTAGGACTTCAGCTCTTCGAGGCCCTGGCGGACCTCGGCGACCGTGAGGCCGAATTTGGAGCGGTACCCTCCGGAAGACTGCCAGCGGCCACCGCCTCGCGCCGCCAGCTTCACGCGCATGCCGATTTGGGGCCGGACCCCAACCTTGCGCGCATATTCGAGAATCAGGCCGAGCTCGGTGTATTTCTCGACGACTGGGATGATGCGGCGGCCCATCTTGTGGGCCAGCATCGCCATCTCGATGAATTCAGCGTCCTTGAACCCATTACAGATGATGGGGGTGTCGTTGTCGGTCATCGCCACGACGGCGAGGAGCTCCGGCTTGGAGCCCGCCTCGAGACCGAACTCGTAGGGCCGGCCGAAATCGAGCACTTCCTCGACAACCTGCCGCTGCTGGTTCACCTTGATAGGGTAGACGCAGAAATACTTGCCTTCGTAGGAGTTCGACTGAATGGCCGTTTGAAACGCGCTGTGAATGTCCGCGAGGCGCTGTCGCAGGAGATCGCGGAAGCGAATCAGGATCGGCAGCCCGATGCCGCGAAGCTGCAGATGATCGACCAACTGCTTCAGGTCGATCGCGCGATCGGTGTCCTTCGTCGCATGAACGCGGACGTGACCGTTGGGACCGATCGAAAAGAAGTTCTTGCCCCAGCGATCGATCTCGTAGTGCTCGGCGGCGTCCGTAACGGTCCAGGGATCTCCCTGTCGCCACGCGCGGGTCGGTCTACTGGTCGTACTCACGCGCGCATCATAAACCAGATCACGTGACGCAAGAGGCTATAACCCTTTGGGCATCCTGAAGATCGCTTCGTCCATCGGCAGGTTCAGCTCGACGGTCTGGACCTTCATCTCGCTCTGGGGCACGCCGTTCACCATGAGGCGGATGGAAAACGGCACCATGACACCACCGATCGGCCGGTAGTCGGACAGTTCCTGCTCCAGCTTGGTCGTCTCGACTTCGGTCACGCGCTTGGCTTCGAGATTGGTTGCCGCATCGAGATAGAGGTGCACGACCTGCCGCGTCGCGGACGTCATCCTGATGTGGTTGAGCTTCCGGTCACCGATGGTTTCGAGCCCGACCAGCTCCACGGTGTAGCCCTTGGCTTTGTAATCGACGAGGGGACCGTCGAAGTCCCCTTGTTCCCGAAGCATGTCGGCCTGAGGACCGGTGACGGCGATGGGCCGGTTCGAGCCGGTCATCGGGTTCACGATCCACGGCGTCACGCCATCGAAACCGCTCGTCACCGTCTGGCCGCCAAACGTCACTTCCTGGCGGAGGCGGTTCGGCCTCTTCGAATACACCGTCATCGTCGCCGTCATGCCCTGCATGGACATCGACGACACCTGCTTCATGCTCTGGAGGTCGCGCACCTTGGCGCCGCCCTTGGCCTCGAGGTTCTTCGCGAGCAACTCGTCGACAGGCGACAGCTGCGTGGCGGAAACGGCCGCCGGTACCGCGAGTGCGCCGGCAATGAGCAGCGCGAACACGGATCTCCACGTCATGGATCTCTCCTCAAGAATGGGCTCTGGCAACTGAATCGTAGCAAAACCCTCGCCAAAGCCACTCTGGTTGGCGTCGTTTTCGTCGTTGGCGTCGTTTCAGCGTCAGAACGTCAAGCCGCCGCTGAAGCTGAGCCGCGTGCCGGCGCCCTTGCCGTGAGCCACGGCGACCCCGAACCGCAGGCTGACGATCGTCATCCACAGGCCCGCTCCGGCGCCACGATGGAGGGTCTGATCACGAAACCGTTCGCCCTTTTCGTAGGCCGTGCCCCAGTCTACGAAGACGCTGATGCCCATCTTGCCCGCGCTCAGCGGGGACGTAATCGGCATTCGCCACTCCAGTGATGTCGCGACGAGGGTATCGCCCGTCTTGAACCCGGCCTCGAATCCCCGCAGGTTGGACCAGCCACCGAGAAGCGACCGCAGGTAGAGCGGCTGCGGATGATTCGCGTCCTCGCGCAGGACTCGGCCCACGAGCACGTGCTGCCCGAACAGTCCCAGGTACCCGCGCGCGTCGATCTTCGTGCGCACGATGGCGTCACCGGCGTCGAAGAAGAGCCGTTCGGCGGTCGCCTGCACGAACACGGCGTTGCGCGGCAGGCTGATGTCCAGCCGCGTGTCGAGCGTGGCGTCCACGCCAACGGACTTGATGTCGTCTCGAACGTCCGCGAATTTCACACGCTGCCAGCCGGCGGTGCCGCCGACTCTGAAGTCGCCGATGGCCTTCTCCGCGCGCGCCCACACACGATTGCGCCGGTCCGCGATCTCGTACGCGGGATTCGTGCGCTGCTGAATCGCCCCGCCGAATTCGATCCGGCTCAGGGCGCCCTGCGTGAACGTCTTCTCCAATTCGGCGCCGGCTTTCCGCGTCCCGCCCCACGTCAGCGGAAACGACAGGCGGCTGCGCTTACCGAGGACCTTCGGAACCGCGAGGCGCGCGCCATACGTGACGCCGTAGCCGTCCTCGGCATCGAGGATCACCATCCCCATGAGGTTGCGGAACGCGTTGCTGCGGACAACGCGAGGCCCGACGCCTCCGCCGGGCACACCGGGAATCATGCCCGTGATCCGCACGGCGCCTTCACTCGCGTTGATCACGACACTGATCTTCGAGAAGTCATCGATGGACGCGTAGCGCTTCTGGACGTCCACGGACTCGAACTTCCGGGACTTCTTGAGTCGCTCGGTAACCTCGGCCAGCGTTGTGCTCGTGAAGGGCTGCCCGACCGTAATGCCAGCGATCTTCAGCACTTCTTCGTCGGTGACGATCTGGTTCCCGTGGACGACGATGGCAGCAATGGTTTCGGGACCCTGTTCGGCGACGGAGGGGCTCAGGGCCCGCTCGACGTGGTACTCCGTAGGCCGGCCCTTCAGGGCCGGCGTGAGAGCTATGGCCGCGGACATGACGACAGCCGCAAGCATCAGAAACCGCCTCGTCCCTTGATGCGCGCTGCCGTGGAGGCTTCGCGGTAGTCGTAGTAATCAAGGTTGAAGCGCACGTCGACCATGCCGATCGCGAACATCGCGGAGAAGTACATCTCCACGTCCTTCGGCAGCCATACGTCCTTGAACGGCTGGCTCATCGTCATGGACGCCTTGAGCTCCTCCATCCGCACGAGCCAGCCAGCCGGCAAAAAGTCGAGCTGCACGTTGTCGAAGACGTACTTCACGATCTGATGCGCTTTTGGCTCGACCCACAGGACCACCTTGGAGTTCTTGTTCATCAGGTGGTCCATCGTCTTTTCGAGTTCCGCATCCTTCTTGCTGCGCTTCTCCTGCGTGCGGCGCTCGCGATCGTTGCCGGGCTCGTCGTTGAACAGCCGCGTCGGGTAGTACTCGATCTTGAGCACGTCGACATCGCCGAACTTCTCCTTGCCCACGAGGGCGTAGCGGCCGTTGTCGAACTTGAACCGCATGAAGTAAGCGGTATCGATGAACTGCGGCTGTCGCGATTGGTTCAGCAGAACCTCCACGCCGCCGCTGCCGATTGAGATCGAACTCGTGCCGGACTCCGGCTGGTCAGTCTTCTCGCCGGGCTTATCACCCTTCTTTGCCCGCTCGTCGCGCGCCTTGGCGCGCTTGAGGAAGTCGTCTTCGGCCTTGCGCCGGTCGGATTCGGAGAGCTTCACGCCATCAGCGGAGACGGGGCTTCTAACGAAGTAACCGTCGCGGATGAACCACTGATACTCGCGCTTCTGTCCCCACACGGACAGGCCGCCCGGCCCGCGGATGTCGATCTTCTCGCGCTCATCCAGGATGTACTGCTGGAGCTTCTTCCAGTTCTCATCGCGCTTCTCCAGAACCTGTTTCATGAACTGGTCCAAATCACCTTGCGGGAGGCCATCAGCAGATGGCGCAGCCCACACGGCAACGGCAAGAAGGGCTGCAAGCCCGGTGACGATCAGTTGTCGCATGGGATCTCTCTCAATTGCCGGGTCTGAAGACCCGGCCTCCATTCACAACGAGGGGCGCTGGCGCGCATTGCAATGAGACGATGCGCCGCCGCATATAGTTGCGCAAATCCAAGATATTCTGCCTGAGCCCGTGCACGACCTGCCGCTCCTGGTAAATATCGCTGTCGCGCTGGCCTACGCGCTTGCCGGAGGACTCCTCGCGCGCCGGATCGGCCTGCCGACGATCGTCGGGTACCTCGTTGCAGGCGTGGCGCTGGGCCCCTTCACGCCGGGATTCAGAGGCGATCCGGAGGCGATCCGCCAGATGGCGGAGTTCGGCGTGATCCTCCTGATGTTCGGCGTCGGCCTGCACTATGACGTCGGCGACCTCTGGCAGGTCCGCCGCGTCGCCATTCCCGGCGCGGTCGTTCAAATGGCGGTGGTCGCCACGATGGGCTTCGGACTCGGCCGCATGTGGGGGCTCCCGCCTGCGGGCGCGTGGATTTTCGGGATCGCCGGCTCCGTCGCCAGCACGGTTGTCCTGCTTCGATCGCTCATGGATCACGGCTGGCTCGATAGCCCCGCCGGCAAAGTCGCTATCGGCTGGCTCGTGGTCGAAGACCTCCTGATGGTCGCGATTCTCGTTCTCGTGCCGGCGCTCGCGACGTCGTCGCCCTCAGGTCCGTGGATCACGGTCGGCATTGCCCTCGGCAAAGCGGTGCTGTTCGTGGTGCTCATGATGTTCGTCGGCTCCCGCGTCGTGCCCGCGATACTCGGGCGTGTCGTGCACACGCGATCGCGTGAGCTGTTCGTACTCGTCGCGCTCACGATCGCCGTCGGCACGGCGCTCGCCTCCGCCGCATTCTTCGGCGTGTCGCTCGCCCTCGGCGCCTTTGTCGCCGGCATCATCGTCAGCGAGTCACCGTTCAGCCATCAGATCGGCGCCGACCTGCTTCCCTTCCGCGAGGCGTTCGCCGTCATCTTCTTCGTGTCCGTCGGCATGCTCGTCAATCCCGGCTATGTCGTCGCGTATTGGGATCGGCTGTTGCTCGTGACTCTCGTCGTCATCTTCGGCAAAGCCATCGTCTCCGGTCTGCTGGCGATGGCGCTCGGATGCTCGATGAGGACGACGCTGGTGGTCGCGACGGGACGGAGCCAGATTGGCGAGTTCTCGTTCATCGTCGGCCAGAGCGGCCTGACGCTCGGCGTGCTGGGACAAAGCGAGTATTCGCTGATACTTGCGAGCGCAATCGTCTCCATCATGATCAACCCGTTCCTGATGAATCTCGTCGAGCCCGCGGAGCGCGCGATCAGACGGCGGCCGGCGGTGTGGCGCCTGTTCGATCGGCGAGCCGCAGAGCCCCCGGTCGAGCCATCGGAATCGCTCGCCGGTCACATCGTGATCGTGGGCTGCGGCCGTGTCGGCAGGCACATCGCCGAGACGCTGCGCCGCCTCGAGATCCCGCGCATGGTCATCGAGTCCGATCCCATCGTCGTGGACAAGCTGCACGAGCTGGGCGTGCCAGTGCTCTACGGCGAAGCCGGCAACTCAGAGATCCTCGCGCATGCCTCGCTGCAGAAGGCACGCGCGCTCGTCATCACGCTGCCGAACGACGGCGCGGCGCTCTCGGTCGTCGCGGCGGCGCGGATGATCGCGCCGAAGATTCACATCATCGCGCGCGCCTCCACGTGGGACGGCGCGCGCCGCCTGCGCGCAGACGGCGCCGGCGAAGTCGTGCGGCCGGAGCTCGAAGGCGGTGTCGAGATCGTCCGGCGCACGCTGCTCGAGCTGAGGCTGCCCGTGCGGGAAGTACAGAGGTACACGGACCTGGTCCGCGCCGAGGGCATCGATGACGCGGACCGCTTGAGTCTGGAGCGAACGCGGGTGCTGCGTGACCTGGTCGGCGCCGCGCACGACCTCGAGATTGGCTGGATCACCGTCGCGCACGACAGTCCGCTGGCGGGCCGCCGCATCGCCGACGCTTCCTTGCGCGAAGCCATCGGCGTCTCCGTCGTGGCGATATCCCGCACCGGCGCCGTCATTTCCAACCCTGGGCCCGATGTAATCTTCGTCCCCGGCGACCGCGTAGCGGTGATTGGCGAGCCCGAGCAACTGGCGCTTGCGGAATCGGTATTTCACTCGGCGACGGGGTCTACCGACTCCTCAAACACACACTGAGATCACAAAGCCATTACTCCGTGGTCTCTCGCAGCCTTGGCGGTCTCTGTGTGTGTCTGGGGCGTACCGCCGTATCATTTCCCTATGCGTAAACCCCTGATGTCGCTGGCGGCCATGGGTGTCGGTGGTGTTCTTGCGATTGCGGCCCTCTCGGCCGCGCCGGACAGCGATCCCAAGCCCGGCGTGGACTGGCCCTCTTTCCGGGGCATCCGCGGCGCGGGTGTCTCTGACGGCTTCACGACGGCAATCAACTGGGATGTGCCGGCGAAGAAGAACGTCCGCTGGACGGCGGCGGTACCTGGACTCGGGCACTCGAGTCCCGTCATCTGGGGCAACCGGCTCTGCATCACGACGGCAATCAGCGGCAAGGGGGACAACAGCCTCCGCATCGGTCTTTACGGCGACATCGCATCGGTAATGGACGAGACGAGTCACACCTGGAAGCTGATGTGCTTCGATAAGAACTCCGGGCGCGCGCTCGTCGACAAGGTGATCTATACGGGCGTGCCGAAGATCAAGCGGCACACGAAGTCCACGCACGCGAACACGACGCTCGCGACCGACGGCACGCGACTCATCGCGATGCTCGGATCCGAAGGCCTGCACGCGTTCGACTTCGAGGGCAATCGCCTGTGGATGAAGGACCTCGGCGTCCTCGACTCGGGCTTCTACATGGCGCCGGACGCGCAGTGGGAGTTCTCGAGCTCGCCGGTCATCCACAACGGCAGGGTGATCATTCAGGCCGACGTCCAGAAGGGTTCCTTCATCGCGGCCTTCGACGTCGCAACCGGCAAGGAGCTCTGGAGGACCAGCCGGCAGGACGTACCGACGTTCAGCACGCCGGCCATCCATCAGGTCGGCGCGAAGACGCAGGTGCTCGTCAACGGGTGGAAGCACACCGGCGCGTACGATTTCGCGACCGGCCAAGAAATCTGGAAGCTGAACGGCGGCGGCGACATTCCGGTGCCGGTGCCCGTCACGGGCCTCGGATTGATCTTCATCACCAACGCGCACGGACCTGGCGCGCCGGTCTATGCGATTCGCGAGACCGCGACGGGCGACATCTCACTCGCCGCCGGCGAAACCACCAACGCGAACATCGCCTGGAGCGCGCCTCGCGACGGCGCCTATCTGATCTCGCCCGTGCTCTATCGGGATCTGCTCTACGTCTGCAAGAACAACGGCGTCTTCAACGTCTTCGATGCGAAGACGGGCGAGAAGATCTACCAGCAGCGCCTCGGCACCGGCACGACGGCGTTCACGTCCTCGATCATCGCCGCGGACGGCAAGCTCTACTTCACGAGCGAGGAAGGTGACGTCTGGGTCGTCAAGGCGGGCCGGACCTACGAACTGCTCTCTCAGAATCCGCTCGGCGGCATCGCGATGGCGACGCCTGCGGTATCCGAGGGAACGTTGTACTTCAGGACCAACACGCAGTTGGTGGCCATCAAGTAACGGGGTCAAGTGACGGGGTCAGACCGGGGTCAGACCACTTTGGAAAAACTCCAACACAAGAAACCCAGTATTTCTAGCAATCTTGCTCCCTCGTCCATGTCGTCCTGGCGACAGTGGTAGGCCACGCTGTTTCTGGCCAAATTCAATGTGGGAAGAACTCCAAAGTGGTCTGACCCCGGTCTGACCCCGTTAGATCAGCAACGCTTCGACCCGGTGCGCATGGACCATGTCCTCGGTCGGCGCCCATTTGAAAATCGTGAAACGGCCGTCCTGGGACGCGACCATGGCGATCGCGTCACGCTGGTCGTGGATGAACTGCGCGGCGGAAAGGTGACGCGTACCGCCAAGCTGCGTCGGCCCCAGAATCTCCGTCTCGCTGCCTTCGACCGGCTCCGTCACAACCACGCGTTCGACGGGCGGATTGCCGCGGCGCCGCGTGATCTTTGCGCCGAAGGCAATCAGCTCGAATCTGTCGGTCACGATAGTCGCGCCGTCCACTGCGGTGAGCCCGGCCACCATCGCAATCGTCCGCCGCAGATCCTCCTGCCATTCGTGGCTGTCTGACTCAGCGGCCTCACGCTTCACGAGATTCGTCAGCTCGGGCGACGGCGGATCGATCGCGTACAGCACCGGCGTCACGATTGACTCACGCCATGCGTCATTGCCCGACGGCACGACCAGCAGCGCGCCGCCGCGGCGATGCGCCCGCATGGAAGCGGCAAGCTGGACAAGCACGTCGACATGGCCTGACAGCTGACCGGGCCGCTCGAAGCCGAGGAGGGACTTCACCGGTCCCGGGCACTCGGGCATGTACGAGAATCCCTCGTCGACGATCTTCACGACGTCGCCTTCCAGCACGGCGACGTTCACGAACTTGCCGAACGGATCGTTGCGGTGCTTGACGACGATGAGTCCCGACGCGACGACCTCGACGACGACACAGAAGGCGGGAATCGAACGGCTCGTGCCCCAGACATTGAGCTCGCCGTTCCTGCGCCACACGCCGAGATGGATGCCGGGGCGCTCGACCGCCGGCGCCAGCTTCGCCAGTGAGGATGCCCGCAGAGGCAGCTCCCGCGCGAACGTTATCGCCTGCCGCGCACCCTCGGGCGGCAGAAGCGCGAGGGAGATGGTCGGGGTCATGCCCTCTTCCCTCCGCAGGCTCGCCCAGAACGCGGCATCGATCAACGCTTCGATATCCGCGACGTGCGGCTCGGGACAGAGATCCCGCCGCCCATGGCTTCGCGCAGCCGCGATGTGCTTGGCGAACAACGACTGCACGCGAACGGCGACGGCTCTGGCGGCGGGATAGGCGGGGTCGGACATAGACATTGAGAGGGTACGACAGGTACGCGTATGGAATACTGCCTTCGTGGCCCTCGTCGTTCGCCAACTCCGCAAGTTCTACAAGGACGTCGTCGCTGTCGACGGTCTCAATCTGGAAGTGCGCGTCGGCGAGTGCTTTGGACTGCTCGGTCCGAACGGCGCCGGCAAAACGACGACAATCGAGATCTGTGAGGGGTTGACCGAACCGGACTCGGGCGAGGTAGTCGTGCTCGGGCGCACCTGGAAGCAGGACAACGCGGCCCTGCGGCAGCGGCTGGGCATCCAGCTTCAGGACACACAGCTGTCGGACAAGCTGACGGTGACGGAGACGCTCACGATGTTCCGCAGCTTCTATCACCAGGGGCCGTCGACGGACGAAGCGATTGCGATGGTGCAGCTCGGCGAGAAGCGCGATGCACGCATCGGCGCGCTGTCCGGCGGCCAGAAGCAGCGCCTCGCGATCGCGTGCGCCCTCATCGGCGCGCCGGAACTGCTCTTCCTCGACGAACCTACGACCGGCCTCGATCCGCAGGCCCGCCGCCAACTCTGGGGACTCATCACCGACCTCAAGGGCGCCGGCAGGACGATCCTGCTCACGACCCACTACATGGACGAAGCCGAGCAGCTCTGCGACCGCGTCGCCATCATGGACCACGGCAAGGTGATCGCGCTCGGCACGCCGGACGAACTGATGGCATCGGTGCCGATGCCGCCGAAGGAGCCGCGGGTGCATGCGGCCACGCTCGAGGATGTCTTCGTTGCGCTGACTGGGAGGCACCTGCGCGATGAGTAGCCATCCCCTGCTCCAGCTCACGCTCGTTCGCATGCGCGAGTTCGTGCGCGAGCCGGAAGCGGTGTTCTGGGCCGTGTTCTTTCCGGTTCTCCTCACGGTCGGCCTGGGCCTCGCGTTTCGAGACCGGCCCGATCCGGTGCTGAAGGTCGCGGCCACGCCGGCCGTGGCGGCGACGCTTCGAACAGAGAAGGGACTCGACGTTCGGGAGCTGACGGAAGACCAGGCCCGGCTCGCCCTGCGCAACGGCGACGTAGCGCTCGCCGCCGCCGGCGAATCCGGCGCCGTCGTCTTTTTCTACGACGACACGAACGGTGAGGCAAGGACCGCGCGGTCGCTCGCCGATCGCGCCGTTCAGCGAGCGGCGGGCCGGAAGGATCCGGTCGCGGTCGAGGATCGCGTCACGCGGGAGCCGGGATCGCGGTACGTCGACTTTCTCGTGCCGGGGCTCATCGGGATCGGCATCATGAGCAACGGCGTCTGGGGCCTCGGCTTCTCCATCGTCGACTCCAGGCGGCGAAAGCTGATCAAGCGCATGGTCGCGACGCCGATGTCGCGGGTGCAGTATCTCGGCTCGTATCTGATCTGGCGGATGGTCCTGCTGCCGGTGGAAGTCCTCATCCCGCTGGCGTTCGGATCGCTTGCGTTCGGCGTGCCGATCCGCGGCTCGTTCATCTCAATCGCCGTCGTCTGCATGATCGGGTCGTTCTGCTTCAGCGCCATCGGCATTCTGGTGGGCAGCCGGGCAAGAACCATCGAGGCTGTCTCAGGAATCATGAACCTCGCGATCATGCCGCAGTGGATCGTGTCTGGCGTGTTCTTCTCGTCGCAGCGCTTTCCGGACTTCGCGCAGCCGATTATCAAAGCGCTGCCGCTCACGGCGCTCATCGACGCGTTGCGCGCGATTCAGCTCCGGGGCGCGGGGCTGACGGACGTCTGGCTCGAGCTCGGCATCATGGCCGCGTGGCTTCTGGGAGCGTTCGGAATCGGACTGAAGCTATTTCGCTGGCGCTGACTGCTTCTCGAGCTTTGCCTGCGCCGCACCCGCCTTGTAGCCGTTCCAGGCGTGTAGCGGCCCCATCGATCCATAGATGATGCCCGCCCACATCGACTGCTGGGGCAACAGGGCGAGAAGCAGCAATGACACGACGGCAATGCCGGCGCTGATGCCGTGGCTGCGGGCGCGGTAGATGAGCTGCAGCCGCTCCGTCGCATCGAGATCGAGCGTCGAGCGCAGATGCCAGGCCCGCCAGTAAAGGAGAAGGAACGAAGTGAATACGAGCAGCACGCCGATGCTGTAGAGCAGCATGAGAACAGTGCTGTCGGACCGCGTAATGTTGAGGCCGTCGGTCCGGCCGAACACCAGGCCGTTGACCAGGGCTTCGGTGAGAAACCGCAGCGGGTACACGTAGAACAGCACGACGAACAGGAGCACCGCGTTCAGGAACACCGTCAGCGCGTCCTGCAGTCCGTATCGCCTGAAGAAGATGTTGTGCTCGTACCAGATCCAGACAACCATCGAGAACGTCAGGGCGAACGGCACGAAGTTCCGCATCATGCCGGCCAGAACCGTGAAGTCCTTCGGGGTTTCGAGCGAGACGACGAGCAGGGTCAGCGCGAAGCCGAAAACCGCGTCGCTGAAGGCCTCGAGCCGGGAGACTTCGCGGTGCCGCATGGGCGAGATGATATGGGTAATTGGCGTCGTTTTCGTCGTTGGCGTCGTTTCGGCCGCATTCGATAGAATCGACTGCTCATGCCGTCACAGATTGAAGCCATCGAGATAAAGCGGAAGTCCTACTTCGAGTTCGAGAACGCGCCCTATGTTTGTCTGGACGTCGAGGTGTCGAAACCCACGGCACGCGGCGGGCAGACGCTGGTGCGCGTGAAGATGCGCAACCTCATCACGCGCTCGGTGTTCGACAAGACCTTCAAGGCCGGCGAGAAGTTCGGCGAGCCTGACCTCGAGAAGACCGAGGTCACGTATCAGTACACGGACGGCGACGCGTACCACTTCATGGACAACGCGACATTCGACACGGTCACGATGCGTGCCGAAACGCTGGGCGACGACCGGCTCCTGCTCGCGGACAACCTCGTACTTCAGATCCAGAAGTACAACGGCAATCCCATCGGCCTCGTCTTCCCGCCCATCGTCGAAATGACGATTGCCGACTGCGAGCCCGGCGTCCGCGGTGACACCGCGAGCGGCGGCGTCACGAAGGCCGCGACGCTCGAAACGGGACTCGTCATCCGTGTCCCCCTCTTCATCAAAGAGGGGGAAAAGGTGAAGGTCCATACCGAGACGCGCGAGTTTGCAGGACGAGCCAACTAGCTGCCAACTGAGATGAGACGTGAGCACTGGCTGGTGTTTCTCACCGGCCTGACGATTGTTTTCGACGGCATCGACAACCAGCTGCTCGGCGTCGTGATTCCGAAGCTGATGAACGAGTGGAAACTCGCCCGGCCGGCGTTCGCGCCGGTCGTGTCGCTGGGCTATGTCGGGATGATGGCCGGCGGTGCGCTGGCCGGCATGGCCGGCGATCGATTCGGAAGAAAACGCGCGCTCCTCGCCAGCACTGCCGTGTTCGGCCTGATGACCCTGGCGACATCCTCCGTCCACGACGTCACGACGCTCGCGGCCCTGAGGTTCCTCACCGGACTCGGCCTTGGCGGGGCGCTGCCGAACGCAGCCACGCTTGCTGCCGAGTACGTCTCCCCCGCCGGCCGGCCGCTGGCCGTCACGGCGACGATCGTGTGCGTCCCGATTGGCGGGGTCCTTGCCGGGCTCCTCGGCAGCCAATTCCTGGAGGCCGCGGGCTGGCGGGCATTGTTCAGGACGGGGGGCATTCTTCCTCTGGTGACGGTTGCCGTACTCGTACGCCTGCTTCCGGAATCACCGGGCTTCGGGAACGGCCGTCCGGCCCGCGCACCTGTCGCGTCGCTGTTCAACGCCGAATTCAGGCGGGACACGATCGCACTGTGGGCATCCTTCATCAGCTGCCTGCTCGCCGTGTACCTCGGCTTTGCCTGGCTACCCACCGTGCTCGCGAGCGGTGGGTTCGATCCGGGCGTTGCGAGCAATGGCATCACTGCGTTCAACCTTGGCGGCGTCATCGGCGCGCTCGCCGGCGGCGCGCTCTTCTCGAGGATCGGCTCACGCCCGGCGATGCTCACGATGGCGTTGGGCGCTGTAGCGGGAGCGATCGTCCTCAGCCGCATGTCGATCTCCGTCGCCGGGCCGCTCGCTCCGATCATGGTCATGCTCACGATCACCGGTGGCCTCATCAACGCGACGCAGACGACGATGTATGCGCTGGCGACGAACGTGTACCCGGCAGCTTCGCGCGCCACTGGCGTCGGAGCCGCGACAGCGGTGGGCCGCACTGGCGCGATCGTGAGCGGCTACGCGGGCCCATGGGCGCTCGGACTCGGCGGCAGCGCCTCATACTTTGTCGTGATCGGCGCCGCGATGGCCGTCTGCGCGGGCGCCCTGGCTTGCGTGAAACGGCACGTCCCGAGGTCAACACCGCGATCGTAAGCCGGGCCTGCCCGGTGAGCTCGGGGCCCTAAAGGGCCGCCCTACGATCGAAAACGCTCTAGAATCCCGCGATGCATCGAACAAGCTGGATGTTGGCGGCGTTGCTTACCATGGCGGTTCCTCAAGGCCGCGGCGGAGCGCAGGCTCCGCCGACGATGATGCAGGCCGCTCCCAGGCCCGCGATACCCAACGCGAAAACCGTGCGGACGTGCGAAAGCCTGGCGACCGTTGCATTGCCGAACACCGCCATCGAGTCGGCGGCCGTCGATGCCAACAACCCCGGCATTTGCCGCGTGGTCGCGATCACCACGCATCCGCCGGCCGGCGACAAGGTACGGATCTGGATCGCCATTCCCACATCGAATTGGAACGGCCGGTTCATGGGCACGGGTGGCGGAGGATTTGCCGGCGGTCAGGCCAGCGGCGTGAATGCGCCGGCGGCGCTCGGTTTCGCGGCGGGCGCGACGGACACCGGGCACAACGGCGGCGCTGCGTCGTTCGCACTCGACGCCCAGAACAAACTCGACTGGCAGGCGATCCGCAATTTCGCGCACGTCGGCATCCACGAAATGACCGTCACAGGAAAGGCGCTGACAACCGCGCTGTACGGCGTGGCGCCGCGCTACTCCTATTTCAACGGCTGTTCGACCGGCGGACGGCAGGGCCTGATGGAAGCGCAGCGTTATCCGCAGGACTACGACGGTATCGCGGCCGCCGCGCCGGCCATCAATTGGACCAACCTGCTCGTGCAGTCGCTGTGGGGCTCGATGCTGATGAACGCATCATCGAATCCGATCCCATCGTGCAAGCTCGCCGCTGCAACGGCGGCCGCCGTGGCGGCGTGCGACGGTATCGACGGGGTGAAGGACGGCGTCATCGAGAATCCTGGCGCGTGCACTTACGATCCGAAACCGCTTGTGGGCACGTCAGCCGGAGAATGCGGCTCGTTCACGCACACGGACGTGGACATCATCCGCAAGATCTGGGAGGGTCCGCGACGTCTCGACGGCGGTCCGCTCTGGTACGGACAGTCACGCGGCGCCGATCTCAACGCGCTGTCGGCGAGCCGCGGTACGCCGCTTCAGGCCGCGCCGTTCGGATTCGCGAACGACTGGTTGCGGTACTTCATCACGCAGGATCCGCAGTTCGACTGGAAGACGGTGACACCCGAGGCCTATCAGGCGCTCTGGGAGCGCTCGCACGAGCAGTACGGCATCGTGATCGGAACCGACAATCCGGACTTGAGCGCGTTCCGCGATCGCGGCGGCAAGACGATTGTCTGGCACGGCTGGTCCGATCAGCTCATCACCGCCGAAAGCACGATCGATTATTACAAGCGCGTGGTGCAGCGGATGGGCGCGAAATCCACGTCGGAGTTCGTTCGCTTTTATCTCGCACCCGGCGTCGCGCACTGCTCGGGCGGCGCCGGGCCACAGCCAAGCGGCGTCCTCGATGCGCTCGTGGCGTGGGTCGAGCAAGGCAAGGCGCCGGATACGTTGACGGCGGTCCGGCGCGATCAGACCGGCGCCACGACGCGCTCGCGACCGCTCTGTCAGTACCCGCTCGTCGCCCGGTACCGAGGCACGGGAAGCACGGACGACGAGAAGAACTTCGTCTGCGCGAAGTAAAGGCCGCCCGCCCGCGCTGGACGTCCTAGCTCCCTATCGAGGTAACGCATGGATGTCCGTCTGGCACTGAGACAGCTCTTCCGGCGGCCCGGGTTCGCGGCCGTCGCACTCATGACACTCGGGCTCGGCATCGGCGCGCCGACGGCAATGTTCTCGGTCGTCCATGCGGTACTGATTCGGCCGCTGCCCTACCCCGGCGCCGATCGGGTCGTCCGGTTCCGCATGGAGGGACAGAGCCCAGCCGGCCCGATTTCATTCGACGCGCTGCCGGCATCGGAAGCGCTCACCTGGGCCGCGGAATCGAAGGCGCTCGGTGACCTCGCGCTGTTCAACGACCGGGCGCTGACGCTCTCGACGTCGAATGGACCGTTCAGACTGACGGGCGTATCCGCGACGCCGACTCTGTTCAGCGTGCTCGGGGTGTCACCGCAGTCTGGCACGACGTTCGGAAAGCCCGACGGCAATTCGCGCGTGATTGTGCTGAGTCATGCGACGTGGCAGCGGTACCTGTCAGGAGATCGCTCCGCAATTGGATCGCTCATCACAATGGACGGTGAGCCGTACCGCGTCCTGGGAGTGATGCCGGATTCGTTCCGCTTTCCCTCAGCCGAAACGGCGTTCTGGGTACCGCAGGTACTCGAGGCAGGTGGTACGCGCGGAATGGTCCTGCCAGCGGTCGCGCGGCTTCGGGATGGCGCGACGGTCGCCGAAGTCACGAATGAGGGCAAGCGGCTGATCGACAACGGCGATCGCCGGTTCACCATGACACTCGTCGTCGAGACGCTGCAGGATCAGATGACTGGCGGCGTGCAGCGGATCCTATGGGTGCTGCTCGGCGCCGTGGGCTTCGTGGCAATCATCGGCACCACGAACCTCGCACTGCTGCTGATCACCCGTGGCGCCGGTCGTGAGCGCGAGTTTTCCATCCGGGCCGCGCTCGGCGCCGGCCGTCTCAAGCTCGCGCGCCAGCTCTTCATCGAAGGCCTCACGCTGGGCTCGATCGGCGGCCTTGCGGGCGTCGGACTCGCGTGGGGCATCCTCTCTTTATTAGTAGGACTGGCTCCTGCGGATGTACCGAGGCTCGCCGACGCCTCACTCGACAGGAACGTGCTGCTCTTTGCGACGCTGCTCACCGCCGTCACGAGCCTGATCTTCGGAATCCTGTCGGCCGGTCGCACGCTTGCGCCAAGACCGTGGTCCGCACTCACGGGCACCCGCACTGAAGCCAGGCTTGTTGGTCAGTCCGCACCCCACCGCCGCCGGCTCAACTCACTGGCTGCCGTCGAGCTCAGCCTGACGATGGTGCTCCTGGTCGCGGCCGGACTGCTGCTCCGGTCGTTCGTCACACTGGTGAACCTCGATCCCGGCTTCGACTCGAAAGGTGCCGTGGCATTGCAGGTCAATCTGCCGGCGTCGCGCTACCCCGGGCCCGAGGCACGGGTCGCCTTCGATCGCCGCTTGCTCGAGCGCCTGCGCGCAGTGCCGGGAGTCGCTCACGTCGGCCTGGCGACGACGATGCCGACGCGCCAGGCGACGGGCCGGTTCGGCTTCAGCTCATCACCGGCGATTCTGGAAGCGTTCGATCCGATGTCCATGCCCGTCGTGGACGTGCACATGGTGAGCGAGGGCTTCCTCGAGGCAGCGGGCCTGCGCCTGCGGAGCGGCCGCGGCTTCAGTGCGGAGGACCGCGCCGGCGGCGAGCCGGTGGTGATCCTCTCCGAACAATTCGCAAAGCAACAGTTCCCAAAGGGCAACGCGGTCGGCCAGATGGTCTACTCCGGTACCGGCAATCGACGTGTCGTCGGCGTCGTGGCGGAGGTCCGGACTGCCCAGCTTGGTGCGCCGGTAAAGCCCGACGCCTACCTGCCGCTGTGGCAGAACTTCGACGTCCTCGAGTGGTTCACGAGCACGCTCGTGATTGCGCGCGGAACGGACTCGGCCGCCCTTCTCAACGCGATGCGGCCGGCGATCCTCGAGCTCGATCCCCAGTCGCCGCCGTTCAACATGCGCGCACTGGACGATGACGTCTCCAAGGTCGTTGCCGGTCCCCGGTTCAGCGCCATGGTGCTCGGGATGTTTGCCGCGGTCGCGTTCGCGATGGCGATCATCGGCGTGTACGGCGTCATGTCGTACGCCGCGGGACTGCGAACACGTGAGGTCGGTATCAGGCTGGCGGTTGGCGCGACGCGTGCGCAGATCGTTCTGATGATGCTGAAGGACGGCGCGGTTGTCGCGATCGCCGGCATTGCGATCGGCCTCGCCGGATCGCTGCTGCTCACGAAGACGCTCACAGGTCTGCTGCATGAAGTCGCACCGGCCGATCCCTTGACGATCCTCACGGTATCGGCGCTGCTCGCAGTTGCGGCAATCGGCGCGTCGTTCATTCCGGCGCAACGGACGACGGGAATCGATCCCGTTCGAGCCCTGAGAGACGAGTAGCGTCAACCTGCAACCAACAACCTGCAACCAACAGGCGCTTCGACGAGTTGATATCATCACGTCCCTGTGATCGGTAAACGCGTCTCTCACTACGACATCGTCAAGCCCCTCGGCAAAGGCGGCATGGGCGTCGTCTACGAAGCCGAGGATGGGCGGCTCGGACGACGAGTGGCCGTCAAGTTTCTGCCGCAGGAGCTCGCGCGCGATCCGCAGGCGCTCGAGCGGTTTCAGCGCGAGGCCCGCGCCGCATCAGCGCTGAATCATCCGAACATCTGCACGGTCTACGCGATCGAGCAGCACGAGGGCGATCACTTCATCGTGATGGAGCTGCTCGAGGGCGAGACGCTCGCCGCGCGACTCTCACGCCAGCGCTTCGAGCCGGCCGACCTCGCGGAAGTCGCCATTCAGATTGCCGACGCCCTGGAATCCGCGCACGCCAAAGGCATCGTCCATCGCGACATCAAGCCCGCGAACATCTTCGTGAACGCGCGCGGCCAGGTGAAGATCCTGGACTTCGGACTGGCCAAGATCGATCGTCCCCGCGGTCCGGTTGACGAGGGATCGCAGGCGGAGACGCGGGTATCGGACCTGACATCCGCGGGGACAGCGATGGGCACGATGAGCTTCATGTCTCCGGAACAGGCGCGCGGGCAGCTTACGGACGCGCGGACGGACCTGTTCTCGCTTGGTACGGTGCTCTATCAAATGGCGACGGGCACGTTGCCGTTCGCCGGCGACACGTCCGCGGTCGTGTTCGACGCCATTCTGAATCGCGATCCTCAGCCCATCTCTGAGATCACGCCCGGTCTTCCATCCGAGCTCGGACGGATCGTGGAAAAGGCGCTCGAGAAGGACCGCAACCTCAGGTACCAGACGGCGACCGAGGTGAAGACGGACCTCTTCCGGCTGCGGCGGGATCTGGATTCGGGCAGGAAGCGGAGCGCTTCCGACAGCGGCAAACAAACGGCCGCCGAGGCCGCGTCCGTGGCGGTCCTCTACTTCGAGAACCTGAGCGGCGTAAAAGAAGACGAGTACTTCCGCGACGGGATCACGGAAGACATCATCACCGAGCTGTCGAAGATCCGCGGCTTGCAGATCTTCCCCAGGCCGACCGTCCTCGCTTATCGCGACAAGTCGGTCACAGCCCAGCAGGTCGGCCGTGAGCTCCAGGCGTCGCACGTCCTTGGCGGCAGCCTCCGCCGCGCCGGCAACCGGCTGCGCATCACGACGCAGCTGATGGATGCGCGCACCAACTTCCCTGTGTGGTCCGAACGCTACGACCGCGAAATGGCGGACGTGTTCGAGCTGCAGGATGAAATCGCACGCAAGATTGCCGAAGCCCTTCGGGTCACATTGACGCCGCAGGAACAGGCGGCGCTTGCCGCGAAGCCGACGGACAACCTGCAGGCGTACGACCTGTACCTCCGCGGCAAGAGCTACGCGCGCCGGTGGACCCGTCAGGACCTCGAATTCGCGCGGCAGATGTTCGACAACGCCGTGTCGCTCGACCCGGGCTTCGCGCTGGCGTTCGCGGCAACCGCGAACGTCTGCGCTCTCCACTACTACATCTACGGCCGCGATCAGGCCTGGATGGAGCGCGCGCAAGCCGCCGCGGAGCGCGCGACCGCCCTCGGTCCCGGTCTTCCCGAAGTCGCCGTCGCGCAGGCGTGGGTGCTCTACGCGGGAGGACATCTCGACGACGCGATCAACATCGTCAAGCAGGCGATTGCGCGAAAGGCCGATTGCGAAGGCGGGTACTACCTGCTGGGACGCGCCTTGTTCTCGACGGGGCGTTACCAGGAACTGGCGGATCTCGCCGACCGGGCGATCGAAGCCTCGGGCGAGGACTACAACGTGTTCTCACCGATCCAGAACGCGCTCGGCGCGCTCGGCAAGCCCGAGGCGTTGAAGCACATGCGGCTCCGGCGCACGCAGGCCATCGAAGCGCACCTGCGCAAGGTGCCCGAGGACTGCCGCGCCCGCATGATGCTGGGCATCGACTATGCGATCGCCGGCCGGCACGACGATGCGATGCGTGAAGTAAACATCGCGATGCTGCTCAGGCCGGATGAAGCCATGGTCCTGTACAACGCCGCGTGCGCATTCTGCACGATGGACAGGCTGGCCGAGGCCGTCGAGGCCCTGAAGAAGGCGTGGGACGCCGGCTATCGCGACGCCGTCTGGACCCGCCGCGATCCCGACCTCGCAAAGCTCCACGGCGATCCGGATTTCGAACGGCTTTATCCTTCGGGCACTTAACAACCGACAACCGGCAACCTACAACCTGCAGCGAGACCCGTGGTTTGCTTGTTGGTTGTAGGTTGAGGGTTGCAGGTCGTCACAGCGCGCCGTGATCGCGCAGGGTCTTTTCGATCTGCAGTGTCGTGAACTTGCCGATCCGGACGACCTTGGCGTCCTTCCGGAACGCGACCGGCACGATGCCGCGCGCCTCGTCGTGGTTCTCGGCCTCCGCAATGATGATGGCCCTGTGGTCGCCATCCCTGCAGCCCCAGTCGGCGTTCGTCAGAAAATGCGAGCCGGTCGTGAGAAACACGTGCACGACTTTGGCGCAGGTCACCGTGTCGGAATCGTGAGGCACTTCGATCAGGAAGCGTGGCATCCGCCTAGTATGCGCTAGAATTTCGCGCACCCTTGGCTCGCCTCCTGGATGCGGTCGTGCTTGGGCTCGCGTTCTTTCTGCTCTTCAGCTTCTCGGCGCCGTGTTGCGACGTTTCTTTCGGAGGATGGCTCCCGAAGGCGTGCTGGACGCCGCGAATTTCTGAACCGACGTCGCCTTCCGGCCGAGGCGGACGACGATGTCGTACTCGGCCTTGCTGACCGGCTGCACCGACAGTCGGCTGCCCTTCTTGATGACCATCATGCCCTCGAGTCCCTTGGTGTGCTTGAGGGTCTCGAGCGGAAGTGTCGCCGGAAACTCTTCGACGAACTCGATGTCGACCATGTACCAGGTCGGCGGCTCGCGATCGGCGTCCGGGTCGTAGTACTTGTGGCCCTTCTGCCACTGGTATTGATCCGGATAGCCCGCGCGAGCGATCTTCGCGAGGCCGGTCACGCCAGACGGCTCGGCGTTCGACGCGTAGAAAAGAACGGCGTCGCCCGCCTGCATCCGGTCGCGCATGAAATTGCGGGCCTGAAAGTTGCGCACGCCTTCCCAGCTCGTGACCTTGTCGCGCTTCAGATCGTTAATCGTGTACGCGGCGGGTTCGCACTTCATCAACCAATAACGCATTCGGCTCCATTCTAGAGGTCCCAGGGGCAAAAGGTCCAAAGGTCCAAGGGTCCAAAGGTCCAAGGGTCCAAGGGTCCAAAGGTCCAAGGGTCCTCAAGGGTGGCGGAAGTGCCAGATCGCGGTGAAGCCGATCTCGAGCCGCTCGTTGTTCGGAGTCCGGCGCTTGTCGCGCGTGCTCTCGAAGCTCACGGTCTTGTCGCGATACCGGCGCACATACCAGAGCCGGAGCGATGGTCCGATCTCCAGGTGACGGAAGTACAGCGCCGTCACGGCCCCGCCGATGAAGCCAGTGGGATCCTCCTTGTTCACCGGCAGCAGGGCGACGGATGCCGGCGAGCACGGAAGAACCGGCTGCTGCACGGTGCCGCAGTTGCCGACTTTCAGGAGCGATCGGCGGCTGAAGTTGATCCCGAACCCCGCATTGACCTCGGCGCACCAGGTGGCCGGGCACTCGGGCGCGAAGCGGAAGGCGGCCACGAATGGAAAATCGCGATTCGTGACGCGCGTTTCGGTGAGCGCGACGTCTCCGTCGCGGTCGACGTCGACCTCGGCGGTTCGCCATCCTCCAAGAAACTCGAGACTCGCGCGGCCGAGCGGAAATCCGACGCCGAAGTTCAATCCCTTGATCGTCACCCGTTCGCTCGTCGCCGGCGTCTTTGCATCACGCGGTGGCACTTCGAGCGCGGGACTGGCCGTGATGTACGTCGCCTTCTGTGCCTCCGCCGGGCCCGCGGCGACACAAATGAACAGGGCGCTCGCCAACATCTTTGCGCGTCTCGGCATGCGATGATTCTACGGCCGCATGGGTGACCTCCGGAGCGTGATTCGCCAATTCGTCCGTGCTCCCGGCTTCGTCATCACCTCGACGTTGACGCTGGCGCTCGGAATCGGCGCGAACACCGCGATCTTCAGCGTCATCAGCGGGTTCATGCGGCCACTGCCGGTGTCGAACCCCGATCAGATCGTCGTACTCGCGCTCTCGATGCAGGGCGACGATACCGGACTGCGGTTCCGCTTCTCGCTGCCCGCGCTCAAGGACTACCGCGCGCGCACGTCGTCTTTCTCCGACATTCTCGGCCACGACATACGCATCGCGGGCTTCGGCGTCAACGGCAAGGTGACGCCGTTCGTGTACGAGACGGTGACCGGCAACTACTTCAGCGCGCTTGGACTCACGCCGGCCGCCGGCAGATTGTTCAATCCCGATGAAGGCGAGACGTCCGGCGGCGAGGCCGTCGTCATCCTCGGTCACGCGTACTGGCGCCGCCACTTCGGCGGTAATCCGTCGATCGTCGGCACCGTCATCCGTCTCGACGGCGTGCCCACGCGCATCGTTGGCGTCGCGTCGGAGGGATTCAAGGGCCTCACCCAGGGCACCGAAATGGACGGCTTCGTCACGCTCGCGTCGGCGCGGCGTGCGGATCTCCGTCCGGAACAGGTCTTCACGGATCGGTCGATTCGACGACTGACGCTGACGGCACGACTGAAGCCCGGCGTGTCGCTTGCGGCGGCCCAGTCCGAAGTCGATACGGTCGCGGCGCAGATCGCGGCCGATTACCCGGTGCAGGAAAAAGGAACGAGCGCGCGCGTGATGCCCGAGACCCTGGCACGGCCCCTGCCTTGGCCCGTCCTCGCGTCGGTGCTGCCGCTGATCCGCTTCTTCCTCTGGGTGCTGTCGTCGCTGGTGCTGCTCATCGCGTGCATGAACGTCGCGAACATCCTGCTCGTGCGCATGACCGTCCGCGAGCGCGAAATCGCGGTCCGCGCGTCACTCGGCGCCGGCCGCGGCCGCCTGGTCCGACTGCTCCTGATCGAGAGTCTTCTGCTCGCGGGAATCGGCACGGCACTCGGTCTCGTCCTCGGCAGACTGCTGAGCACGATGTTCGTCAACTCGATCAACATCGGCACGGACATCAATTTCCGGCTCGATGCCCACTTCGACTGGCGTGTCTTCGTCTATTCGGCGATTGCGGCCATCGCGACCGGACTTGTCGTGGGCGCGCTGCCGGCGCGGCGGGCGGCTCGAACGAATGTCGCCGGTCTTCTGCACGACGGCGGACGCAGCGGAACCGCGAGCCGTCGGCGCCAACGCATCAGGCACGCGCTGGTGGTCGCGCAGGTCGCAGGCTCGCTCGTGCTGCTCATCATCGCGGGCCTTTTCGTACGCAATCTCAGGCTGGCGCAGCAGGTGGAGCTCGGTTTCCGCACCGATCGGATCATGAGCGCGCGCCTGGACACGATGAACCTGGGATTCACGGAAGCGCACAGCATCGCCTTCTACGACGAGCTGCATCGCCGCATCAGGAACATCCCGGGAGTCGAATCCGCGAGCCAGTCCTTCAGCCTCCCGCTCGGCTGGATCTTCGGCGGGTACCTCGCCGCGCCGGAAGGCGCGCCCGCCACGGAAGGGCCGCTCCCGGCGATCGGGTGCAACTCGGTCTCGCTCGATTACTTCGAGACCCTCGGCATCCCGGTGGTGCGTGGGCGGGGATTCAACGATCGGGACGTCCGTGGATCGACGCGCGTGGCCATCATCAACGACGTTCTCGCCGAGCGTTTCTGGCCCGGCCAGGATCCGATCGGCAAGCGGATCGTCGTGCCCGCCACTCAGGGCGAACCGTGGGAGGTCGTCGGCATCGCAAAGACGACGAAGTACCTCGCGGTGTTCGAGACGCCGCTGCCGCATTTCTACCTGCCGATTGCGCAGAATCCGTCGTTCATGCGGACGCTTGCGGTGCGCGCGTCGATGCCCCTGCAGGAGTTGCGCGTGAGACTCGAACGGGAGATCGCCGCGCTCGAGCCTGAGCTGCCGATCGCGGATGACAAATCCTTTGAGGACCTCATCGCCGGGAACATCGGGTTCGTGCTGTTCCGGGTCGGCGCCTGGCAGGCAACATCAATGGGTCTGCTCGGCCTCGCACTGGCCGTGATCGGCGTGTACGGCGTCGTGTCGTATCAGACCCAACAGCGCGAAAGAGAAATCGGAATCCGGATGGCTCTCGGCGCCGTGCCGGGAGACGTCCGGCGACTCGTGCTCAGTCAGGGCGTGTCGATGGTGCTCATCGGAATCGCGATCGGCCTCGTGGTGACCCTAATTCTCACCACCGCCCTCGGACGGATGCTGGTGCTCGTGAGCGCAACGGATCCGCTTACGTTTGTTGGAGTTACGAGCGCACTGACTCTGTCTGCGCTGGTCGCGTGCTACCTGCCCGCGATGCGCGCGACGAGGGTGGAGCCTGTGACAGTGCTACGACAGGAGTGACGACAGGTGACGACGGGTGACGACAGGTGACGACAGGTCACGACGGGTGACGACGGGTGACGACAGGTCACGACAGGTCACGACAGGTCAGACGGGTGGGCGCATTGGAGTTCCTCCAATGTGGATTGGAAAAACTCCAACGCCAGACGATGCCGGAACTTCGTCCAATCCGCCCTTTTCGTTCTCGGAATCGGGCACGGTGTTTGCCGATGACTGGCTCATGCTGGTCAAACACTACTCCGACCTGATCGCGTGGCAACTGGCCGACCAATTCAAGAACGACGTCCACCGACTGCTGCAGAACAGTACGGAAGCGTGGAACAACTTCAGATACCGAAGCCAACTATTGGACGCAACGGCGTCGGTGACGGCGAACATCGTCGAGGGTTTCCTCCGATTCTCGCCAGGAGAGTTCAGGAAATTCATCGACTACTCTGTCGCGTCACTCGGTGAAGCAGAAACGAGGCTCAAGGACGGCATCGCCCTTGGATACTTCACGGCCCAGAGCTGCGAACATGCATTTCGACTGGCTCGGCGCTGCCTGACTGCGTGCATCCGCCTGAAGCAAAGTCAGTCTCGCATCACGCCCCGGGGACGACGGCGCTAGCAGACAAACACGGTCGTACCTGTCGTCACCTGTCGTCACCTGTCGTCACCTGTCGTTACCCGTCGTTACCCGTCGTCACCTGATCGCGAGATTTTGAACTTTCTTCTCCCCAGCTGCGAGCGTCACCGGGATCGCAGCAGATACGACCTGCGCCAGAAACGACGGATCGAACTGCTCATCGCGTCCGATATCCGTCACCGCCGCCAGCAGATACTTTCCCGCGGGCAGCGTCGTCAGGCCCTTGCCGGACACCACGAAACCGCCGTCCGTTCCCGGCCGCGTCGTCACGATGCGGCGAGTGCCGTGAATCCAGTACGTCTTGTCCTCGGGGAAGACGATGATCGTGTAGTCGCTGACGGGCGCACCGGACTGCGACTGCAGCCGGCCAGAGAGTTCCTGCCATTTGTTGGTGTAGGTGACGACGACGTCCTTTGGCGCGGTGTCGCCGATCTCGATGGGCAGATCGGTCACATCTCTTCCGTCGGCGACGACTGACTGCAACGCCCACGTCATCGTGTCCGTGGTCGGGCCGAAGGACAACGGTCCGCCCAGCATGTAGCGGCCCGGCATGAGATTCGTCACGGTGAACGCGCCCGCTTGAGTCGTTGTACTCAAACTCACGCCGCTGGTCGCGACAGCCCCCGACAGAGCGCGGAGCGGGATGCGGCGACCACCGACTGGTGGCGCGACGGCCGCGTCGAACGCGAGCCTGCCGTTCATCGACAGTGCCGGCCGCATGGCGAGCTGGACACCGAGAATATCGGCGCCGGTGACTTCCAGCGTGCCCCGCGCGAACTGGCCGGCAAGCGCGCCCTGCCCGTTGACGATCAGCACGTACGATCCGGGCTGCGCGTTCGGAATCGCGAAACGGCCGTCCGGCGTCACGCGCGCGGTCACCGCGGTCTGCATCACGCTGTTCGCGGAGGCGGCCATGATCACGATCACCGCGTTGGCGGGCTGGCCGTCCGCCGTCACGACCGTGCCTTCGACGCGCGATGTGGGCACGGTCTCCAGACGGAAGTCCGCGTTGTTCCGCTCTTCGCCTGCGTTGACGACGATCGGAACGGCATCACCGGCGCGCGTGGTACCGGGGAAGTACACGGGCGCGTAGCGTTGGACCGGAGGAGGATTGGAAACGGCCGCATTTCCGCCAGCAAGCGCCGCGTCAACCTCGGTGATCGTCAACGCGCGCGTCGCCTGCGGGAGTCCCTGGCGCATTGCGGTGACGAAGTATTCGCCCGGCAACAGTCCGAAGATCCGGTAGCGGCCCTCGTCGTCCGTCACCGTCATGCTGCCGGCGGGTACGAGCGCGCGTTCGCCGTTCTGCATCCGCCACTGCAGCGCGCCCACCATCGCGCCCGATCCCGGTTGCCCGCGCTCATCGGTGACGACGCCGGTGATCGCGCCGCCGCTGACCATGCGAATCGCGACATCGGTGACCTTCTGGCCATTGGCGATGACAATCGGCGTTCCAGGGCGGCCGGGACGTTTCGCGCCCGCCACCATCGCAAGGTACGGCGCCTTGCTCGCACCGACGGTGTAGCGATCAGCCGGAAGATTGCTAAACGTGAATTTCCCGTCCGCGTCGGTCGACGAGACTTTCGCGATGCCAGTGGTTGTGCCGATGAGCAGCACGTAGGCAAACCGCACCGGCCGCCCGTCGTCTGCCATCACGCTGCCGCCGACGACTCCAGTTCCCGACGGCATCGAATTCGTCGCCGGCGCTTTTGACGTGTCGCGTACCGGCTGCTGCTGAGCGCCGAGCGTCACGACAGCCACTAAGAGAATGGTGACAAACGCCAGCGCGTTCCACGGACCAGTCGTAACCCGTCGTGACCCGTCGTAACCCGTGCTCATCGCCTCACCTCGATCGATCTCTTCTCCCCGTCCCCAAGCGTCACTCGCTGTGCTCGCCGCGAGAGTTCGTCGAGCGTCGTCTGCTGCCAGTCTGGCGTAGTGACGTTCGGGTCGATCAGGATGAAATAGTCGCCGGCCGGCAGGCCCGCAATGGTGGCTACACCTTTCGACGATACCTGCTGCATGTGGAAGCGGCGCCGGCCGGCCAACGGATCGGGCCAGTACTTTCGGTCCGCCGGGAAAAGAAGAACGACGTCTTCATCGGATCGTCGCCCGGCCTGTGGCGGCACCGTCACCGTGACCGATGACGCGGGCGTATCGACGAACGTCAACACAAGCTCGCCTGGCTCCTTCAGTCCGATCTCGAACGGAAGGTCCGTCACATCAACACCCGCGAGCGTGGCGGACTTCAAGTTCGTATATCCGGGCACTCCCGTGAACGACACCAAATACCTCCCCGGCACGTGCCCAACGGATCGGAACGTCCCATTGGTGGCGACCGAACTGGGCCCGTAGATGACATTGCCACCGACGGCAGCCGGCAGCTGAAGCGCCACACTCGATCGCTGCAGGACCTGCTCCGTTGGCTGTGGTGCGCTCCCGACAAACATCACTCGCCCACTCACTGCCAACCCTTCGGTCAGTGATACCGCGAGGCCTGTGAGTCCACGGTCGCCAACAGTGATCGTTTCGTTCGCCCACAACACTGGCGGCGGCACAACGCCAGGGCCGCCTATCGCGATAGGCGGCGGAGGCGGCCCCGCCGCGCGTCCGCCGGTGAAGTTCAACGCGAGTCCCGAGGGCCCGCCGCCAAGAGCGCCCGTTTCCCTGTGCGTCACAATCAATCGGTACTGGCCCGGCGGTACGTTCGCGAAATCGAATCGGCCGTCCGGCTGCATCAGCATCGGCTGAAATGCCGTGAGTTGAATGCCGGCATCGGCATCCGCCTGCGGGACGAGACGCGCGGACGACGCCTGCAGCGGGCTCTGCGCACCGACGATGCGGCCCGAGACTCGTGTCGCTCGGACGAGCTCCGCGGTGATGTCCACGCCGGTCTTGTCCTCGCCTGCCGCGACCGTCACCTTCGTGGCCTCTGCCATCGTTCGGCTCGCGGGATAGAAGGTCGGTGCGAAGCCACGCAGAGTGTCATCGACGGCGACGACGTCCGAGCCGGATGTCAACGCCCGAGCCGCTAGGCTCATCAAATTGAAGGGCTCTGACGCAAGAGTCGTCAGCAGCAATTGATCGAACGGGATCGGATCGCGCAGGCACGCACAAATGAGATAGGTCCCTGGCGACAAGCCGGGGAGGCGATACATGCCGCGGTCGTCGCTCTTCACGCCGCGCATCACCGGCTGCAACTGCGCGCGTCCGCTCGTGAACGACTGCTGAAACGCAAGAACCTCGGTGCCCACGACGGGATCGCCCGCGCCATCGCGCAGGTAGCCGCTCACCGCAGCGAGTTTCGACACCCGGACGCGCGCATCGACGACGCGTTCGGCATCGCCTACGTCGAAGAGGCCCGGTCGAGTGGTGGCGTATCCAGGCTTGGTGGCCGTGATCGTGTACAACGCGGCCACGAGGTTGCGGAAGAAGAAGCGGCCCTGTTCGTCAGCAGTAATGATGTTGGTAGCGCCGGCGCCGCCGCGTCGTCCCGGCGTCACCGCGCCGGTCATCATGACCGTCGCCGAAGGAACTGGCCGGCCGGAAACGGAGTCGACAACCTGGCCTGCGATGAAACCGGTACCTGTCACCGGCGGCTGACCAGCGGCCTGCCCCGGAACTGGCGGCGCCGCGACCTGCCCTGCCGGCCACGCCGCCATCGTCGCCACCAGCACGCCGACGAGCATCACAAAACGAGACATGGCCCCGCCTCCGAATCCCAGGTTTAGACACCGAAACCAGTACGGCGGCTGTATCTACACATCTTCTCCATCGATCCATCGATCCAATCTATTGACCGATCGATGGAGCGTTGGATCGATACGCCTGGTCATCTGATCTGGACCGGAAGTCCCTGCCACCAGTCTGCTGACACCCATGGTGCCGGCTTGTCGTGCCCGTATTCACCCTGAACTACGACGGCCGTGCCGGTTTGCAACACGGCCTTGCCGTTCGGCGCGAGTTTCCACTGCTCGCCCCAGGTGTAGAACCACATCGCGTCGCGCTCGAGCAGCCGCACGCAGGCGTGACTTGCGGCGTAGCCCGGCAGCTCGAACTGATGGAACGAGACGCCGCGCGAATTGACGAAGTTGAAGTACCACTTGAGGATCCACTGATCGTTGTCAGTGCTCACGCGGCTCTTCGCCTTCCACGTGAGGTTGTAGGTGCCGGACGGCGTCGATGTTTCCTTGCGGCCGGTACTCACCGGTCCCCACCGCACGAGCTTGCCGTTCTCGTACGCGCCGAAGAGCTGGTCCGGCTGCAACACGACGATGGCTTTGGGGCGATCGGCGGCCCAGTCCCACGTGGCCGGCATCAGGCCGTAGGCGAGCTCGTCCTCAGACCATGTTTCAGGAACGATCAGTTCCTTGAGGCGTACGAGATGTTCGATGTCGCGTCGATTCAGTTTTTCGAGGATTGCAATCTGCGACAGCGTGTACTGTTTCTTGAACGTCGCCGCGTTGAGCGGTGCGAGACGGAAAGTAATACGAGACGCCGGCGGCGCAGCCGGGTCCTGCGCAGCGGCGATCGAACCGGCGAGAGCTATCGCGACAAGCAGTCCTGCCATCGCGACGCCGCGTCTCATCCGTGAATATCGTATCAGCGACGCAAATAGCCTCGCCGCGCGACGACCTTTGCGCCCGATCGCTTCACCTTGACGTCCAGCTCGTGCCAGCCAGGAGTACTGGATGAAGGCGTGAACGCGATGAGATAGCGCTGGCGAAGGCGTTCGAGAATCTGCATGAAAGCGCCTGACAGGCCGCTGAGGTCCGACGTCAGTTTCAGGACGTCGCCGCCGGTCAGGTCCGCGAGATCCTCGAGCAGCGGCGCGGGCCGCGGGCGCGGCAGGACCGCGAAGAGAGCGCCCCAGCTTGTCCGCGCTGCGTCGTCCACATTCCTGGCCGTCAACCAGCTCGTGGTGTCGGTACCGTCGCTGAAGGCAATGACGACTGGACGCTTGTCGGCGACGCGTTCGGCGAGGCGGAAGCCAGCCGTGAGCGCGTCGTTGAGCGACGTTCCGCCCATCGGCTGTATCCCGTCGAATGCTTCGTTCAATGCAGCCGCCGTCTGCGAGCCGTGCAGTCTGACCCGCTCGGAAAACGTCACGAGGCTCAACTCATCAGCCGGCCGAAGCGCCGCGGCCAGAGACTGTGCGCTCGTACGGAGATGCTGCAGATCGCTCTCGGAAAGGCTGCTGCTGGTATCGAGGAGCAGATAGATCGAGAGTGCCGACGTGCCGCCGGCCATGTGCGTTACCTGCTGCAGCGCCCGGTTGTCGCGGACTTCCAGCTCCTCGGGCCGGAGATCGGCAATCACACGGCCGCGTTCCATCGGCAGCACGTCAACGATGACGGCATCGACGCGCGATCGGAACTGCTGACCGTGCAGCACGGCCATCGCACTCGCGCACAACGCGGCGATGATTGCTCGGTGAATCACCGTACCTCCGGATGCTCTCGCATCGCCGACATCAACGAGACCATCTGTCGCCCTGGGCCAAGGTCGTAGTCGAGCCAGGGATCGGAGCCGCGGACCGGCGGCTCCCGCAGCGCCGCGAGAATGGCGGCGTCTGTGCCGGTCGCGTCCGGCGGTCTGACCAGGAGAAGTCCGACCGCCGGAGACTGGGCGGTTGGAAAGAGGGCCATCGCGCGCTCGTAGGCGCTGCCGGAGGCGGCGACTTCACCGAGCGTCCACCGCACGGCGCCGGCGATCAGGTTGGCGAGGTAATCGAGGACACGATCGCTCGACAGACTTCCGAGCCGTGACTGAAGTTCGTCCGCCGCGGCGCGTGATTCCCCGAGACGCCACTGCACGCGCGCGAGACGCACGCGCGCCTCCAGAAAGTCGGAATCGACCGGACGAAGCTGCACGTACGCGTCTCTCGCGTGCGCGAGCGCGTCCCGCAGATCCGGGATGTTCACCTCCGCGCGATTCTGCCGCGCCGCACGCGCCGAGAGCTGAATGCGTTCGTTTGAGTACGCCTCCTGCAGGCAACCCTCGGCGAACACCAGCCGCGGGTCGTCCGGTATCCACGACCGCCAGTCCTTGAGATGCGCGGAGAGGCCTGAAAGGTTCGCGCTTGCAAAAAACCACGACGATGCGGCCGTGTACCAGAGCCGCGCCCACTGATCCGCCGCGGGCTCAGGCCGCAATCCTCCCAGCGCCGTCCGCGCGATCGCGAAGTGCGGCGGCGTCACGGCCGGCCCCATGGACTGGCCGTCGATGGCCACAATGACGTCCGGCTTCACGGACTCGTCGGCGAACATGTAGCGCACGGCGCCCTCGAGGGTCGCAACATCGGTATGAAGGAGTGCAATCCGCCGAAGCAGGCGGCGATCCGACTTCGCCGACATCTCAGCGGAGGCAATCCGCCGCAATTCCTCCAGTTCGGCAACCGTGTGGCGTCTCGGTCTTTCGCGAGGCCCCAGCGTCCCATTCCGGATGTATTCCGCGAACGCTTCGAGGTCGCCCTTCAGGCTTGCCAGTTTGCGAAGCGGGTAGGAACGAACCCGCAGGACGGGACGATCCACCTCGCCAGGAATGTGCTGTCGCGCCAGTTCCAGCCACTCGCTGAATTCCGGGAGGAGTTCCTGCGCGCCGGCACGGCCTTCGACACCACGGCCCAGGCAGAGGCCCACGAACAGCGCGAGCATGGGGACACGCCTCGACCGCATTTAGCGCCTCATGTAACCACGTCTCGCCACGACCCTCGCGCCGTTCTTCTTCACCCGCACGTCCAGTTCGTGCCAGCCGGGCGCGTCCGATGAAGGCGTGAAGGCGACCAGGTATCGCTGGCGAACGCGCTCGAGGATCTGAAGGAACGTCTTCGGCAGATTCGCGAAGTCCGAGTCGAGAGCGAGCGTCGCGCCGCCGGTGATTGATGCGAGATCACCGAAGAGGGGCGCCGATCCGGGACCAATCTTAGGCGTCGCGCCAAAGAACGCGGCCCAGCTGCCGCGCGCCGCCTCGTCCACGTTCTTGGCGCTGAGCCAACTCGCAGTATCGGCGCCATCGCTGAAGGCGATGACGACCGGGCGTTTCTGATCCTGCCGCTCCGAGAGCCGGAACGCCGTCGTCAGTGCGTCATAGAGCGCGGTCTCCCCGAGCGGCTCGAGCCGCCCGAAAATCTGCGCGAGCGCGTCCGTGTCCACGAGCCCGTGGAGCCTGACGTGCTGCGAGAACGTGACCAGCCGCATCTCGTCCTGCTCGCGCAGCGTGCCAGCAATCTCGATCGCCCCGCGCCGCAGATGATCGAGCTCGCGCTCCGACAGGCTGCCGCTCGTGTCGAGCAGCAGCACCACGCCGAGCGCAGCGACGTCGCCGGAGACGTGCGTCAGCGTCTGGACTACGCCGTTGTCGCGGACTTCAAAGTCCTCGGCGCGGAGTCCTGTGATGACACCGTTGCGATCCGTGGGCAGCACGTCGAGGACGACGGCGTTGACTTGGCTGCGAAACACCTGCTGCGCCTTCGGTGCAACGACGCCGATGACACCAACGACGACAACGACGCCAACCAGTTTCCTCATCGCGCTATGAACGCGTGCCACAAGATGTCGAGCTGCGCGGGAGCGCGGCGGCCAGGGCCGAGGTGATAGTCGAACCACGGATCGAGGCGATCGGACGGTGCCGCTCTCAGGACGGCTTCGATCCGTGTGAGATCGGACTCCGCGGAACGCGGCCGCGCGAGCAGCAGTCCGACGGCCGCGGACTGCGCGCGCGGATACAGCTTGAGCGCGGCGTCGTACGCGTCGGCCGCGGCGGCACCCTCACCCAGCGCCCAGCGCGCCTCGCCGAGAAAAAGCGACGCGAGATAGCGCAGCTCCCGATCCGTATTCGCGCCGCGCGCGATCTCCGCGAACTCGGCGGCCGCGCGCTGTTCGTCGCCGGATTGCGCGAGCACGTGCGCGCGTCTGAGGCGCGCCTCGACATGCATCGGGTCGCGCGCGAGCACGTCGTCGAACTCACGGCGTGCGCGGGCGAGGGCCGCGCCGACATCGGGAACATCGAGCGTGAAACCACGCGCGCGTTCGGACCGCACCGTCGCCTGTACCCGCGCACCGGCGAAGGTTTCGTACAGGCATCCCGTGTCGAACACCGCGCCGACGTCGTCCGGCATCAGCGCGCGGCGCGCCGCCAGGTGCGCCGGCAGCGTTGCGAGCTGAAAGCTGTAAAACAGGTAGGAGGTCGTCGCCTGATACCACTGCCGCGCCCAGGCGTCCGCCGCCGGGCGGGGCTGAATTCCCTCGATCGCCGCGCGTGCAATCGGCCAGAGCGGCGGCATCCTCGCGCCGCCCAGTCCGACACCGTCACTGACCACCGTGACGTCCGATGCCGCGCTTCCGGCCGTGGTGTCCACAACGAACGTCACCGCACCGCTCAGGGCCATCGCGTCGGCGTGGAGCAACGCGATCTGGCGCATGAGTACGTTCGCGGTGCCGCTGGCCGCTTCCGCGACGGCGAGATCCTTCAGCAGCCCATGTTCGACTGTCGAGTATTCGCGGCGCGGCTGGCGCAGCTTCGAAAGACCCGGCTCCTTGAGGAACTCGACGATCGCTTCGAGACCGGACTGCACCTCGCCGAGTTCAGGGAGAGAGAGCCGGCGGAGGGCTTTGAGGGGCTCGTCGACGTCGCCCGGGGCGTGCTGGCGCGCCAGATCGAGCCACATCCGGACGAGATCCACGCCTTTGGGCCTCGTCTGCGGCTGGGACTGCCCGCCGAGCGGGGCCAGGAGCAGCACCGCCGCAATCACGAGTTTTCCCATGGGTTTGCGGCCCAATGCTACGCCCAACACGGAGGACACGGAGGCTTTTCGTGCCTGAAACGGAGCCCCGCCCGGCACCGTAGAAACACTGTCGCGGGCCCGATACCGGTGTATATTTCCCATGATCTAAGCCTTTATTTGCGGGGTGTTTGGAAGTGGCACGACGAATAGCCAGGACTGGATTTCTTTCGATAGCCGCCCTCGCGCTCTGCGCCGCGATCGCGCTGCGCGGCGGCATGGTTACGGCCCAGTCGCAGCGCCAGACGCACCCGCCCGCCGCCGGCGTCTCCGATCTGAACGAGCTCGTCGAGACCTACTGCACCGACTGTCATAACGATCAGATGAAGCGGGGCAGCATCTCTTTCGATCACTTCGACATCGCGAAGATCGGCGACGACGTGGAGCTCGCCGAGAAGATGGTTCGAAAGCTGCAGGCCGGCATGATGCCGCCGCCGGGCAACGATCGGCCCGAGCCCGCCGCGTACGCGCGGTTGATTTCCACGCTCGAAGCCAAGGCCGACGCCGCGGCGGTGACGCATCCCAATCCTGGCGGCCGCGTGTTTCCGCGCCTCAACCGTACGGAGTACCGCAACTCGATCCAGGCGCTGCTCGATCTCGACGTGGATCCGGGTCTGTGGCTCCCGCTCGATCAGAAGAGCGCGAACTTCGACAACATCGCCGACGAGCAGACGATCTCGGCGACGCTGCTCGAGTCGTACCTGAACGCCGCGTCGGAGATCAGCCGTCTCGCCGTCGGCGATCGGAATGCGCCGGCGGTCGACCGCACCTACACGAATTCGAGCTACCTGTCGCAGCACCCGTGGGATCGCGTCGACGGCGCGCCGATCGGCACGCGCGGCGGCATGGTCGTGAAGCACTCTTTCCCCGTCGACGGTGAGTACACGTTCACCGTGACCTTCCTCGGCGGCAACAACACGCGCCTCGAGGACGTGGACATCTCGCTCGACGGCCAGCGGCTCTCGCTCGTGAAGTACGAACAGGGACAGGCGGGCGCCGCGGACGGACGCGGCGCGGTGCCGATGAAGTCCGAGCCGGTCTTCATCAAGGCCGGTCAGTACACGCTCTCCGCCGCGTTCGTGCGGCGGTTCGAAGGACCGTACGAGGATTTGATCCGGCCGCACGACTGGTCGTTCGCGGGCGCGGGCTCGGGCGGCGCGGGCATCACGACGCTGCCGCACCTGCGCGATCTCATCGTGCACGGACCGTTCACGCGGACGGGCCTGTCCGACACCGCGAGCCGCCGGAAGATCTTCACGTGCCGGCCGACGACCGCCGCCGACGAGCGCGCCTGCGCGCGTGCCATCGTCAACAACCTCGCGACGTCCGCGTACCGCCGGCCCATCTCGCGCGTGGAAGCGGACGCCCTGCTGAAGTTCTACGACCGCGGCGCCGCGACGAAGTCCGGGGGATTCGAGGAAGGCGTCCGTCAGACGCTCGAAGCAATTCTCGCGAGCCCGCACTTCATCTTCCGCCTCGAGAAGCAGCCGGAAACGGCGCGCCCCGGCACGGTGTACCGCGTCGGCGACTACGAGATGGCGTCTCGGCTGTCCTTCTTCCTCTGGGGCATGCCGCCGGACCGCGAGCTGATCGCGGCGGCCTCGAGAGGCGAGCTCGCGACGGCCGCCGGCATCGAGCGCCACGCGCGCCGGATGCTCGCCGATCCGCGCGCGGAAGCGCTCGGCAGCCGCTTCGCCGGACAATGGCTGCGCCTGCAGGACGTCGACAAGGTGCATCCGGATCCGAACTACTACCCGAACTTCGAGGGACAGCTCGGCGATCTGATGAAGCGCGAGACGGAGCTGTTCTTCAATTCGCTGGTCGCCGGCGACAAGAGCATGCTCGACCTGCTGCGCGCCGACTACACGTTCCTCAACGAGCGGCTCGCGCGGCATTACGGGATCGACGGAGTAGCCGGCACGCACTTCCGGCGCGTGACCTACCCGGATAACCGCCGGCGCGGACTCTTCGGCCAGGGCAGCGTGCTCGTGCAGACGTCGTACGCCAATCGCACGTCGCCGGTGCTGCGCGGCAAGTGGGTGATGGAAGTGCTGCTCGGCACGCCGCCGCCCCCGCCGCCGATGGACGGCTCGGTGCCGCCGTTCGAGCAGACGGCGGAAGGCAAGCTCGGCCGCCCGCTCACGACGCGCGAGCGCATGGAGCTCCACCGCGCGAACCCGACGTGCAACTCGTGCCACCGCTTCATCGATCCGATGGGCCTCGCGCTGGACGGCTTCGACGTCACCGGCAAGTTCCGCGCGCGCGAGAACGGCATGCCGCTCGACACGCTCGGCGAGTTCTACGACGGCACGAAGATCACGAACCCCGCCGAGCTGTCGGCGGTGTTGCTCAAGCGGCCGGTGCCGCTCGTGCGCACGTTCACCGAGAACCTGATGGCGTACGCGCTCGGCCGCCGCGTCGAGTACTACGACCAGCCGGTGATTCGCGCGATTACGAAGGCCGCCGAACCGGGCGGTTATAAGATTTCCTCGCTCATCCTCGGCGTTGTGAAGAGCGACCCGTTCCGCATGAAACTCGCGGAACCCGTGAATAATACCGATAAGACCGACAAGACGGCAGCCCCGAAATCGACAGGCAAACGGTAGGACCCCTAAGGAGACCGAACCGATGAACTTCATCACTGGCAACCATCTACCCCGCCGCACCTTCCTCCGAGGCGCCGGCGCCGCCATGGCACTGCCGTTCCTGGACGCGATGGTCCCGGCCGCCCGCGCGAAGCGCGAGTTGATGGCCGACCCGACCAGATTGATTTGCATCGAAGAAGTGCACGGTCAGGCGGGCTGCAACGTGCTCGGCGCGAGCAAGTACCTGTGGGCGCCGGAGCAGACGGGCAAGAACTTCACGATGGTGCCGGAGAGTTCGATGGCGGCGTTCGAGCCGTATCGCGACTACATGACCATCGTCTCCAATACCGACACGAAGATGGCCGAGGCGTTCGCGACGCCGGAAATCGGCGGCGACCACTTCCGCTCGAGCGCGGTCTTCCTCACGCAGTCGCATCCAAAGCAGACGCAGGGCTCGGACATCTGGGCCGGCACGTCGCTCGATCAGATGTACGCGAAGCGCATCGGACAGGCGTCGCCGTTCCAGTCGATGCAGTTCTGCATCGAGAACCTCGACCAGGCCGGCGGCTGCACCTATAACTACTCGTGCGTCTACATCGACTCGATCAGCTGGGCGTCGCCGAACGAGCCGCTGCCGATGATTCGCGATCCGCGGCTCGCGTTCGACATGCTGTTCGGCGCGGGCGGCACGCCGGAAGCACGCAAGGCCCGGACGGACTCGCGCAAGAGCATCCTCGACTGGATCAACAGCGAGGTCGTCTCGCTCAAGAAGCAGCTCGGCACCGCCGACCGGCAGCGCATCGATCGCTACCTGCAGAACGTGCAGGAGATCGAGCGCCGCATCAAGGCCGTTGAAGCGCGCAACCTCAGCGGCGAGCCGCGCGAGCTGCCGAACGCGCCTCCGGGAGTTCCCGACTCGTTCAGCGAGCACATGAAGCTCATGTTCGACGTGCAGGTGCTCGCGCTCGAAGCCGACCTCAC